>JAESGN010000050.1_pt1 | contig 394090 bp, 364 predicted proteins | sample 9269731 | NCBI WGS metagenome assembly JAESGN01 (sample SAMN15720683, study PRJNA650826) | algae metagenome | isolation source: Mojavia pulchra JT2-VF2 and co-occurring heterotrophs from desert soil | place: USA: Cadiz Valley, Joshua Tree National Park, CA | collected 1998-06-08 | reverse complement strand
CCCGGCCTCCTGCTCCTTCAATATCCCGATGATCTGCTCTTCGGTGAACCTGTTGCGCTTCATCTCTGGTCCTTGTCGTGGGGCCAGAGCCTACTTCAAGCTGGATTAAGCCGAGGGGGCAACGTCAGTGCCGTTGACGAGACGGCCGGTTTACGATGCAACGTTGAGGACCATCGCGGTTGATCGGTACTCATATCTCCATGACGAAACCGGATGCTTCCTCGCTCCCCCGCTCGCTGGAAGCACGCATCTTTGCTGCTTATGCCGGCCTGACACCGTCCGAGCGTCGGCTCGCGGATGTGCTGCTGCGCCATCAGATGACTATTTCAGACCTTACGGCGGGCGAACTCGCAGGGATGGCCGGGGTCTCGAAGGCGACGGCGGCGCGGTTGTTCCGAGCCCTCGGATACACCTCCGTCCCGGCGGCCAAGCACCAGATTCGAACCGACCAGCTCTGGGGTTCGCCGCGCGCCGGCCTCACCGATCCCGACCGGGCGCCGTCCAGCGAGGTTTCGTTGCAGCACGTCATCGAGTCTGATCTCGTCAATATCCGGGATACGGCGGCAACCCTGTCCGAGGAGGCACTGGTCCAGATCACCGAGGCGATCGTCGCCGCGCGCCGGCTCTGGATCATGGGCCTGCGCAGCGGCTACGGGCTTGCCCATCACGCCGCTCACTATTTCACGCTGGTCAAGGACGACGTCCAGGTCCTGCCTGCCGGCGGAGCCTCCTATTCCCACGAGATCGCCTCGATCGCTCCCGGCGACGTCTTCATGGTCATCGCCTTTCGCAGGCGCCCCCGACTTCTGCCGGTGATTCTCGCCGAGGCGGCGGCCAGCGGGGCGATCACCGTACTGATCACCGATCTCAGCATCGACGAGCGTTCTGCCGCCGCCCATCACGTGCTGCGCTGCCGCTGCCAGTCGCCCTCCCCCTTCAACTCCTTCGTCGCGGCGGTGCCGATCATCAATTTCCTGGCATGGAGCGTCGCGGCGGCGTCGGGGGAAGCCAGCCTCGCGCGCTTCCGGCGCGTCGACAGCCTGGTGAGCCTGCTTGACGACGTCGCGACGCCGAAGCTCGGTCAGCGTCGCTGAGGCGGGCCGCGGCCGAAGCCGTCTTGCTGCGGGCCCTCAGGCCGGCGCAGCCGGGCGCGCGTCGATCAGTGCGTCGTAGGGGATCGGAGCTGCGGTCAAATGACCGTCCGCGATGCCGCGCTGCCAACGCTCATAGCTGGCGGCATCGATGCGCGGCGTCGTCCACATGCCGCAAGCCCGGTATTCGTTGGTGAGGCGGACGAGGAGATCGGGCGAAAGACGCGGGAAGGCCTGTGCCAGAAACTCCGCAATCTCGCGGGCATCATGCGCAAGCACCTGCTCCATGCCGCGTCCGAGGCCGCGCATGAAGCGCCGTTGCCGGTCGAGCCGTTCGGGGGAAGCCTCGCCCTCGGCGTAGTAGACGCTCCATGGCACGTCGCCTCCGACGATGGCGAGCGGGGCGGCCACATGACCGACGCCGGCGAGCTCAAGCGCCGCGGCGTTGGGATAGTCGATCGCCAGGAAGTCGGCCATGCCACCGCGGAACAGGTCGGACAGCATCGCGCCGTCGAGATCCTGGATGAAGCCGACCTCGCGCGGGTCGATACCGTTCTCGCGCAGGAGGAGCTTGACGAAGAGCCCGACGCTCGCACCGTTGCTGCCCTTCATTGCGATGACTTTGCCGGGCAGGTCACGCCAGGAGAAGGACGCTCTCGGCTGGCGGCCGAGGAGGGCGAGCGGCGCGCGTGCCGCCATCTGCGCGAAAGGCACGTAATGCTTGCCCCGGCCGCGGAACATGGACGGCACCCAGATGCCGCCCAGCACGGCATCGGCCGTGCCGTTGCCGAGCTCGTCCAGCACCAGATCCCAGGGCTTGGGCACGCTGACCGTGACCTCGAGGCCCTCTTCGGCGAAGTACCCCTGTCGAGCTGCGACATATTCCGGCAGATAGTTCAGGCTGTGGCCGGTCGCGCTGATGTGGAAGCGTTGCATGGCAGGAAATCCCGCTGGCTGGAGAGATCAGACCGTGAGGCGTCGGCCGGTTTCGGCATCGAACCAGGTCACATCCTCGGTCGAGAAACCGAGCGTGCAGCGTGCGCCGATCGCGATGCGCCGCACGCCGGGCATGCGCACGAAGATCAGGTCGTGGTCGAGCAAATGCTCCTCCGACGCGCCCGTGAGCAGCCGGCAGCCGATGACCGTCTCGGCGCCGAGGCTTTCCACGACTGCGACTTCCGCCGGAAGCGCCCCTTCGCCTTCGGGGAGTAGCCGCAGCTTTTCCGGGCGGATGCCGAGGATCTGCTTGCTTCCGCCCGGCACCGGGCCGGCATAGGCGAAGCCGAGGGAGGGCGGCACGGTCAGGCGGCCCCTGCCGGCGACGACGGGGATCAGGTTCATCGCCGGAGAGCCGATGAACCTGGCCACGAATGTATTGGCGGGCTCCGCGTAGATCTCGTCGGGCGTGCCGATCTGCTGCACGACGCCGCGGTCGAGGATGATGATCCGCGTCGCCATCGTCATCGCTTCGATCTGATCGTGGGTCACGTAGACGAAGGTCTTGCCCACCTTGTGGTGGAGCGAGGATATCTCGGCGCGCATCTGCGTGCGCAGCTTGGCGTCGAGATTGGAGAGCGGCTCGTCGAGCAGATACACCGAGGGATCGCGGACGAGCGCGCGGGCGAGCGCCACGCGCTGGCGCTGCCCTCCCGATAGCCCCGCCGGGCGACGCTCCAGCAGGGGTTCGAGCTCGAGCTGGCGGGCGATGGCCTGGGTCCGCCGCGCGATGTCGGGGTTGCGCATCAGGCGCCGGCGCATGATGGAGTTCAGCACAGGCAGATGATGCCAGGGCCGGAAAGCGTCCATGATCAGCGGGAAGCTGATATTCCCGCGCACCGTCATATGCGGATAGAGCGCATAGGACTGGAAGACGAAGGCTATCCCCCGCTGCTTCGGCGACCAGTCATTCGCCCTTGTCCCGTCGAAACGCAGCTCTCCGGACGAGATCTCGGTCAGGCCGGCGATCATCCGCAGCAGGGTCGACTTGCCGCAACCCGAAGGGCCGAGCAGCACCAGGAACTCGCCGTCCGGTATCGAAGCCGACAGCGAGGGAATGATCGTGGCCTCTCCGAAGGATTTCGAGAGCTTGTCGAGAACGAGTTCCGGCATGGCTATCCTTTGACGGCTCCGGAGGTCAGTCCGGAGACGATGCGGCGCTGGATGAGCAGGAAGAAGGTGATCGCCGGCAGGCTGAACAGTAGCGCCGTGCCCATGACCACCGAAAGCGGCGTCTCGTACTGCCCGATGAAGGAGGCAAGCCCGACACTGGCCGGCCAGAGCTCCCGATTCATCAGGAAGGTCGAGGCGAAGAGATATTCGTTCCAGCCGGCGAAAAAGGCGATGACGGCCGCCGCGGCGAGGCTCGGCGCCACAAGAGGCAGCACGATCATGCAGAGGATGCCGAAGCGCGGGCAGTTGTCGACCTGCGCCGATTCCTCGATCTCGTAGGGCACCGTGTCGATGGCACCCTTGATAATGAAGGTGGCGACCGGCAGGGAAAAAGCCGCATTGGCCAGTGCCAGGCCGGCGAGATCGTTCAGCAGGCCGAGCGTGATGAACATCGCATAGAGCGGCACGAGGATCAGTGCCTCGGGCACCACCTGCGTCATGAACAGCAGGAAGCCGACCAAGCCGCGCCCGCGGAAACGGAAGCGGCTGAGCGCGTAGCCCGCCAGCGAGCCGAGCAGCAGACTCACCACCGTGGTGCCGGCGGCAATGACGAGCGAATTGACCATCCAGCGCCCGGCCGGCACCTCCCGTATCGCGGCGAGCAGGCTGCCGAGATTGCCGAGCTGCGGCCAGGGCACCTGGCGGCCGACATAGAGCTGGTCCTGGTCGGACAGCGCCGTGGTCGCCATCCAGTAGACCGGGAAGCCCGCCAGCACGGCCAGCAGCCCGATGAGCAGAAAGCGTGGAAGCTTGCCCAGAGATGTCATCGATCCGCCATCCAGCGTGTGCGCCGCCTGTCGACCGTCTGGTGAATCGCGGCAATGAGAAGGGCGAGGAGGAGCCCGACGGCGCCATAGGCGCTCGCCATGCCGAGTTCATGCGCCTCGAAGGCTGTCTGGCGAATACGGACCACCAGCGTCGAGGTGCTGCCGAGCGGACCGCCTCCGGTGAGCAGATAGATGATATCGAAGCGCCGGATCGACCACACGGCCACCAGCAGGCTGGCGAGTTGCACCGCCGGCAGGATGTGAGGCCAGGTCACGGCGCGGAAGACGTTGAGCGGGTCGGCGCCGTCGACGCGCGCCGCCTCCCGCACCTCCTCCGGCACCGATTGCAGCGCCGCCAGCACCACCAGCATGACGAAGGGCGCCACCTGCCAGATCGTGACCAGGAGGATGGAAGGCAGCGCCCAGTCGATGCTGGTCAGCCAGCGCAGGCGCGAAAGGCCGATGCCGGTCAGGATCTGGTTGAGAACGCCGGAGCGTTCGTTGAACATCCACAGCCAGATCAGCGCTGCCGCGACGTTCGGGACCGCCCAGCCGAACAGCAGCACCGCGCGGATGACCGCCCGCCCGCGGAAGGGCCGGTTGATCGCGAAGGCTGAGACGACACCTAGCGCAACGCCCAGCACGACGGCGCAGCTCGCGTAGAGGATCGTCGCCTTGAGTGAGGCATAGAAGGCGGGCGTCTCGATCAGTCGCGCGTAATTCGCCAGTCCGACGAAGTCTCCCTCGTTCGGCGTGGCGAGCTTGGCATTGGTCAGGCTCATCCACATCTGGCGGGCGAGCGGCCAGAACATGAACAGGCCGAGATAGGTGATCGGCGGCAGAATGAAGGCGTAGGGCAGAGCCCTCGTGCCGAACGGCCTCGCTGCGGATAGCGCCCTTGCGGACATCGATTCTCGCCCCTCCCCGCGACCGTTTCGTCGCTCGGCTTGCTGCTTTGCCTTCGCCTGTCGCGCGCCCTGTGAGAGGCCTGCGTCCCTACCCTCGATCGTGAGCCCGCTATAAGCCAGCCCGCCGAACGGCCCGAGACATGTCCTAGAAGCGCGCGAGTGCCTGCTTCTGGGCCTCGTCCAGCGCGGTCTTCGGGGCGACGCCCGCGACGATCACCTTCTCGACGGCCTCCATGACCAGACGCATGATCGACGGCGTCTTGGTCTCGTAGCCCGGGATCAGCGTGCTGCGTGCCTTCAGGGCAAGCGCGGCGAAGGAGTCGGCCCAGGGATTGGCGGCACGGAAGGCGTCGGTCAGCGGCACGTCGGTCGCCAGCGTGTCCGGTCCGGATGCGTCGCGCAGGGCTTGCTGACCCTCGCGGCCGAGAAGCCAGGACAGGAAGGCAAGTGCCTCGTTCTGGTTCTTCGAATGGCGGGAGATGCCGAGGAATATCTGCTGATAGGCGCCCGGCTGCGGGAAGGGCAAGGCGGCGGCGCCGACATCGCCGGCGGCGAGCGGCCCTCCGGACGCGATGTTGAGCGTGCCGCCGCTATTGTCGATGCTGAGGCCGATCTGGCGCTGCTTGAAACGCATGCGCTGGGTCGGCATGTCATCGCCGATCGGCACGATGCTGGCGTCATAGACCTTCTTGAAGGCCGCGACAGCCGCGACCGCTTCGGGGGTGTTCAATGTCAGCTTGCCCTGGCCGTCCACCCAGTTGGTGCCATAGCCATAGGCCCAGTTCTGGAAATCCATGAACCAGCCGGAGAAATCCGCCATCTGGTGCCGGGAGGAGAAGCCGACCGCGCCAGTCTTGTCCTGGATCGCCCTGGCGGCGGCGATCAGCCCGTCGATGTCGCGGGGGATCGCAACGCCGGCGGCCTCGACCAGCTTCCTGTTGTAGATCAACGCATAGGCGGCGCGCTGCCAGGCCACGCCCAGCCGCTTGCCCTTGAAGACGCCCTGCTCGTTGGTAACGTTGAGCGCGACACCCTCGGCCGCCTTGTCGAGCGGGACCAGGAAGCTGGCATCGGCGAGGGAGAAGAACAGGCCTTCCTGCATCAGCGCGATGTCAGGGCCCTGCCCGGCGCCGAGCTCGGTCGTGATCTTGTCGTTGAAATCGGCCGAGGGGATCGCCTCCTGCTGCAATGTCACATGGGGCGCGATCTGCTGGTACTTCTGCAGTGCAGCCCAGAGGCTCTTGCCGCGCAGGGCGTCGAGCCATTGCGAATTGGCGACGACGAGCGTGACCGGCTTCGCCTGTGCCCGCGCCGGGAGCGCGGCAGCAGCGCAGGTCACGCCGAGTGCGGAAACGAGGCTACGGCGCGTCAGCATCATCGCAATCCTTTTCCGCCAGCGCAGGCGCTGGCTTTCAGAGCTTGACCCGGTGAGGTTCCAGCGGCGTGTGGCAGGACAGGTTCTCCGCCCCAGCGGCCGTGACGAGATAGCAGTCGCCGACATTGCAGCCGGCCACCATCGGATCGAGCCACTGCGAATGGAGCACGAAGGTCATGCCCGGCTCCAGCCGGTCGTGGTTGTTCGAAGCGATGTTGTAATGCGTGAATTTCGGCATCGAGACCTGGTGGCCGGCATTGGGATTGTGCGGGCCCAGCGTCGCCGGATAGACATGCATCAGCCGGCGCCCCTGCCGCTCCCAATCCTCGTCCGGCACCGCCTGGCGCGGCACCCGCCGCGGCGAGCCATCCTCGTTGGCGTTCCAGTTGTAGGGCATGGTGCGGCTGTCGGCGGAGCCGAGATAGCCGCGCCGGATATAGGGCTCGAAGGAAGCGTTCGCGACCTCCGAAACCAGCGCGCCCGGCTTGACGTGCGCGGCCGCGGCGCGCACGCCCTCCACGCACATCTCCAGCACCTCCTCCTGCTTCGGCGTGATCGTGCCGACCGCGATCATGCGCGCGATCTGCGCGTTGTAGCCACGATAGGTCGTGGCGGAGATGTAGAGATTGATCAGGTCGCCATCGCGGACGACATGGCCGTAGGGCTTGCCGCAAGCCGTGCCCCAGCGGTTGATGCCGATCTGGTAGCCATCGCCGCTTTCGCCGCCACGGGCGAGCTGGGCATAGGTGAAGGCAGCGTAGATTTCATGATCCGTCACGCCTGGCCGGGTGACGTGATAGGCTGCCTGGATGCCGATATCGGCGAGCTGGGCGGCGGCGCGCACCAGCCTCTGCTCGGCCGGGCTGCGCAGGCGCTGCATCCGGTCGACGATATCCTGTGCCGCGATGAAGCTCGCCTTCGGCAGCTCCGCCTTCAGCCCGTTCCAGTATCCTGCGGAGGTCGCATCGCCGATCGTGCCGATCTGCGCGCGGGCGAACCCCTGATCGTGCAGGAAACCCGCGACTGCCGCGACGACGCGATCCACCATCCTGCCCGGGCGGTTATAGCTCTCGCGCCCCCAGGTCCCGACCTGCCAGATGTCCTCGACCAGCAGCGGTTCGCCGGCCGGCGGCAGCAACACCGAGGAGGAGAAGAACGAAAACAGCGTGAGTGGCTTGTCCTCGTCGGTCGGAATGACCAGCACGCCTTCCCGCGCCCAGTCGCAGATATAGCGGAGATAGGAATTGGAGACGTGATACCAGCCGATGCCGTCGGCATGCACCAGCGTCACATCGTGGCCTGCGACGGTAGCCTCGCGGCGGATGCGGCGCAGCCGGTCGACATATTCGGCCTCCGGCAGCGGATCGACCGGCTGAAAGATGAAGCTAGGCTCAAACCCGTCGAGAAGCCGCTCGAGGCGCCTCGCATCGATCCCTGCAGCAGAGTTCAGACTTACGACGGCCCGGTTCATGAGTATCTGTCCGCAATCTCGATAGTCCCGTCAGGCAAGATTACGATGAAAACAGGGGGCGTGAAGCTCACATCATGCCGCTTGACGCGGCAATGAGCCCGCTAAAACGCCATTTGGAAAAAATCGGCGACGTCATGAAAAAAGAAACTGGGTCGAACACCGCGCCGGCCGGAAATACCGCGAATTCTGCGGTGCTCCTTCATAGTCGGCTCCCGCAGTGTGAAAAAAAATGCACGCCTTCACGCGAAAATGCTTCACCCGCGCCCGCCAACCGAGGCGCAGCTGATTACGGAATAAGCCGCGTCTGCGACGCATGACGGGGGACAAGCACCGGCTGCGGAGCTCTTTCCCGGTGGTGTCATGTTGATTGCCTGCTGGACAAGGAAGCGAATTCGAACTCGTGGCAGGCTCAGGCCGTCGGCGCGCAATCGCAACTCGATGAGGCGGCCGCGCTGATGCTGGGCCAAATCCTAGAGAAGCATGGACTGGCGGCCGAAGCGTTACCTCCAACCGCGCTGTTGGCTCCCGGCATGGAGCGCCTTGCCGAGCGCGGTCCGCCACTGATCTGCCTATGCTATATCGGGCCGCACAACGCCGCTCACATGAAGTATGCCCTCAGGCGCCTTCGCCGCCGCCTGTCGATGGCGATCCTCGTGCTTGGTAAATTGTCGCCGGTTCCCAGTTCCCTGGCGGATATCAAAGTCCCCCCTTGCCGACGAAGTGGAAACCTCTCTTCGAGGCATCTGCAGGTTGTGCCTTCAGTTCGCAGAAAAAAGAGGCACAGCAGACGATCAAACGCCTCATCTCAAATGAGTAGAGATTTGTAAATGAATAATCTGAATTAACCGAATATTAATTGGAATTTCCAGCGTCATAAACTCATATAATGCGTGAAATGAAATTAATATTCGACCTCGCCTTCGTGAGAAAAATAACCTGAATTATTTTCTGTTTCCGTGCTATATTATTTAACGGGAGATTTTTCTTCCGCAAATCGGAAGGATTTTCCATGAAAATCTCCTCGCAAACCAAACCTGCCATCTGGGGCGCCGTTGGCGGTGCTGTTGCCCTTGCCATTGTCGGCTTCACCTGGGGTGGGTGGTCGACGGCTTCGTCGAGCGAACGCGTCGCGAAGCTCAGAGCTGAGAATGCCGTTGTCGCGGCCTTGTCTCCGATCTGCGTGAGCAACTTCCAGAAGCAGCCCAATGCCGATGCCGCCCTTGCCGAGCTGAAGAAGATCAGTTCGTGGAGCCAGGGCGATTTCATCGCCAAGGGCGGCTGGGCCACGATGATCGGTAGCCCGTCGCCGGACGCGGCCGTCGCCAAGGCCTGCGCCGAAACGCTCGGCACGGCCAAGACCTGAGACGATCGGCGACAGCCGCACGCAGCGACATCGCTCACGATCACGAGCCATTCCGCGTGAGCAGCGCGGAGATGGTGGCGATCATGTCGCCTCCTGCTCCGCAAGAGGAGTTTCATATGGCCAAGGGACAGACGCGCGGCAATCGAGAGGCCAAGAAGCCCAAGAAGAAAAAGGAAGCGGCGGCAGTGCCCGTGTCCGCAAAGGGCCTGCCAGTAGCGCTCGAACTCGCGGGAAAACCGGAGAAGAAGAGCTGACATGAATACCCGCAGCCGGGAAACCACGGTCACATTCAGGAAGCCGTTCAGGCTGAGCGTGTTGGACCATACGCAGCCTGCCGGCACCTACCGCGTGGTGGTCGACGAGGAGGAGATTCCAGCCGCCTCGTTCCTGGCCTATCGCCAGATCGCCACCATGCTGCACACGCCGTCTCTATCTTCGTCGGGCAGCTCACAGGTGTTCGCGGTGAGCCCGGGCGAACTGGCCAGCGCGTTGGAGGCCGACCTCAGCGCTTGAAGCGTACCGGTGTGGAGGCCCGCGCGACAGCCTCCGCAGCGCCGTTACATGCGATATGCGCGGCGGACGACCGCGATGCCTCACCTCTGCCATCGCGCGTTTCGATCCCGAGTCGAACAACCGGATCGATCCGATCGCTCGGAAGATTGCTCCAAAACCAGGGGTGCAGCTGGCGTCCTTCTGACCCGCGCCAGCCAGCCGACGCCGCTCGCAATACGCGATCGCTTGCGCCGGCGCCCGCGAACGGCCGCAGCCCAAGGCCGGCGTGGGACGATCCGTCGGTCGATGTTCGGCCGCACGAACCAGGAGCCCTATCATGGCGCTCGAACAAGCCTGCATGGAACTGATCCCCAAGCCCTGGGGGTCGACCGACCTTCTTCCTTGGAGTGGAACCGGGCATCTCAGCGTTCCAATCGGCGAACTCTGGTTCCAGCGCTGCGACAAACACGCGCCGGAACCGGCCTTGTTGCTCAAACTCCTGTTCACGCGGGAGGCCCTGTCGATCCAGGTGCACCCGGACGATGCCGCCGCCCATGGGATGGAGCTGCCGCGCGGCAAGACGGAAGCCTGGTACATCCTGTCCGCTACATCTGACGCCGCAGTCGGAGTCGGCCTCAAGGCGGTCGTTACCCCCGAGCAATTGCGGGCGGCCGTTGCCGATGGCTCGATTGCCCGGTTTGTCGCATGGCACAAGCCGCACGCGGGGGAGGTCATCGCCGTCCCGGCCGGGACGATCCACGCGATCGGCGCTGGCCTGGTGCTCGCCGAGATCCAGCAGCGCAGCGATACGACGTTCCGTCTCTTCGATCATGGCCGTGCCCGCGACCTTCATATTGAGCAGGGCGTGGCGGTCGCTCATGTTGGCCCCACGAAACGCACCGCGCCGGCACGGCGCCTGAGCGGCGTCCGGACCCTGCTCGTCGCAAATCCCTATTTCGTCTTCGAGCGGATTGACCTGCCTGCCGGATCGATCTGGGAGCTCGATGCCCGGTGCGAGACCTGGCTCGCTGCCATCGCCGGCGATGCCAGGATCGGCACTCTGCAAATCGGCGTTGGCCAGGGCTGCTTCATCGAGGCGCAGGCCGCGCGCATCGCGCCGGGCGAAGCCGGCCTGTCGTGCCTCGTCGCCTATGACGCCGCAACGCCCAGTCGTCACCTCCTGCAACGGGTCGACGGGGAGGGCATGCCGAAGTTCCGCGAGACGGTTTCACCGACGACCGGGCCGCCGCAGGCCGTTGCGAGCTCGCCAGTCCCGTCCACGGAGGCACGATCATGAGCCCGACCAAACGCATCGCCTTCATCGGCAACTCGCTGCCCCGCCGCTGCGGGATCGCGACCTTCACCACGGATCTGCAGCAGGCGATCGCATCCTCCGATGTCGACACCTCCATCGTCGCCATGAATGACGCGGGCGAGAGCTACGACTATCCGTTTTCCGTGCACTGCCAGATTTCCGACCAGCGGCTCGAAGACTATGCGCGTGCGGCCGATTTCCTGAACGAGGGCCGCTTCGATGTCGTCTCCCTCCAGCACGAGTTCGGCATCTTCGGCGGTGAGGCCGGAGGGCACATCATGGCGCTGCTGTCGCGCCTGACGATGCCCGTCGTGACCACGCTCCATACCGTGCTGTCCGAGCCGACCGCACTGCAGCGCAATGTGATGGAGCGGATCGTCGATGCCTCGGCGCGCGTGGTCGTCATGGCCGAAAAGGCGCGCGACCTGCTGCGAGCCGTCTACCGGCTGCCGGCGGACAAGATCGAGGTGATCGCGCACGGCATTCCCGAATTCGCCTTTGTCGAGCCCGACGAAGCCAAGGAACGACTGGGGTTCGCCGAGCACTCCGTCATCCTGACCTTCGGCCTTTTGTCACCCAACAAGGGCATCGAGGTGATGATCGACGCGATGCCCTCGATCCTGAGGCGCCGCCCTGACGCGATCTATGTCGTTCTGGGCGCGACGCATCCCAATCTGGTTCGCGAGCATGGCGAGGCCTATCGGGAGAGCCTGATGGCCCGCGTGCGCGAGCTCGGCGTCGAGGACCACGTCGTCTTCCTCAACCAGTTCGTCGATCAGGCGCGGCTGCTCAGCTTCATCTCGATGTGCGATGTCTATGTCACGCCCTATCTCAACGAGGCGCAGATGACATCCGGCACGCTGGCCTACAGTTTCGGGCTCGGCAAGGCCGTGGTTTCGACACCCTATTGGCACGCCAGGGAATTGCTCGCCGACGGCCGCGGCATCCTCGTGCCCTTCGGCGACGTCGTTGCCATCGGCAACGAGATCGCGGGTCTGCTGACCGATGCGCCCCGGCGCCAGGCCATGAGGCTGCGTGCCTATGCGAGCAGCCGCTCGATGACCTGGGAGCGGACTGCGAAGCGCTATCTCGCCGCTTTCGAGACAGCGCGCCGGGGTCGCGTGCTGAGCGTCATCGCTGATCATGGCGAGCCGAGGCTCCTGCCCGCAATCGTAGCGCCGCCCGAGATGCAAACCGGCCACCTCCTCTGCATGTGCGACGATACCGGCCTGTTCCAGCACGCCGTCCATTCCGTGCCGGATCGCGCGCATGGCTATTGCGTCGACGACAATGCCCGCGCCCTGCTCCTCGCCAGCGTTCTGAGCGGCGCCGGTGAGGCGCATCTGCCGGACGCGCTCACGGCGCGCTTCGCCTCCTTCGTCCAGCATGCCTGGAATCCCGATCGACGGCGCTTCCGCAACTTCATGAGCTTCAGCCGGCAATGGCTCGAGGAGGCCGGGTCGGAAGACAGTCATGGCCGCACGCTCTGGGCGCTCGGCGTTTGCGCGCGCGACGATGCGAGCGTTTCGCGGCGACGTTGGGCTGCGGCCCTGTTCGGCGAGGCCCTGCCCGTCATCGAGAGCTTCACCTCGCCGCGCGCCTGGGCCTTTGCCCTGCTCGGCCTCGATGCCCATTGCACCACCGCGGCTGCGGTCTCGTTGCGGACGGCCCTCGCCGACCGCCTCCTCGGCCTGATCTCAAAGGTCGAGACGCCGGATTGGGTCTGGTTCGAGGACGGGCTTTCCTATGACAATGCGCGCCTGCCTCAAGCCCTGATCACGACGGGATTGTCGATGCAGGTGCCGGCCTATGTCGAGGCCGGCCTGCGCTCTCTGCGCTGGCTCACGTATCTCCAGACGAATCCGGCAGGTCTGTTCAGGCCGGTCGGCTCAGAGAGCTTCGGCGACAAGCGCAGCGCACCGAAGGCTTTCGACCAGCAGCCGCTGGAGGCGACGGCGGCGATTTCCGCCTGCCTCGCCGCCTGGCGCGCCGACGGCGATCCGCAATGGCGCATCGAAGCCGCGCGGGCCTTTGCCTGGTTCCTGGGCGACAACGATCTCTCATCGTCGCTGGTCGACCTCGATACCGGCGCCTGCCGCGACGGCCTGCATCGTGATCGGCCAAATGAGAACCGCGGCGGCGAATCCGTGGTATCCTATCTGATCAGCCTCGCCGAGATTCGCCAGCTTGCCCGCGTCAGCGGGGATCGACCGAAACTGGCGCCGCTTCGGGTCTTGCACGCCTGAGCCTTCGGCGACCTTGCACAAACAGATCGGCGGACATCTTGTCCCAGCCCAGTTTCCTGAACAGGCAGGCCTTGTACCTGCATCCAGATCCCTCGAGGGTCGTCGTGCGTCGGTTCGGCCCGGCGGGCGAGCCCAGGGATTTCGGTGCCGCCGAAAAAGCCAAGGCGAACCATATCGTCGACCGGGTTCTGTCTCTCGCCCCGGAGGCGGCTGCGAGCCTGTTGGGCGAGGTGCTCGAGAACTTCAACGGTCGGCACCGCAATCTGCTGGAGAGGTTCGAGGCACGCGCCGACGAGATGGAGGGTGCCTTTGCCGCCCACGGTACCTTCACGAAGGTCCAGCGCCAGTTGGTCGGCTCCTATTTCATGCATGAGTATTCGTTCGAGGCGGCGGCACTCTTCAATCCGAGCATCGTGCTGCATCCCGACCAGTCCGACGCTCCCGCCGGCGGGCTCCGCTTCATCCTGAGCGTCCGCGCCGTCGGAGAAGGACATATCTCGTCCCTGACGTTCCGCGCGGGATCGATCGCGGCCAATGGCGACGTCAGCGTCGCTCCGACCTCGCGCCTGGCGACAATCGCAACCTTGCGCAACCGGATGGCGCGCCTCGATGGCGAGGACGTCGAGGTCGTCTTCGCGGCCGATAGCGACATCAGCGAGCGGGTGGTCTTTCCCGTGACCGCGTCCCAGTCGAACGGCATCGAGGATGCGCGCTTCGTCGCGTTCGAGGAAAGCGGCGAGACGATCTATCGCGCCACCTATACCGCCTATGACGGCAGGTCGATCCGCTCGGAACTGATCGAGACCCGCGACTTCCTGTCGTTCCGGCTGTCGCCGCTGCGCGGCTCCGCCGCCGTGAACAAAGGCATGGCGCTCTTTCCGCGCAAGCTCGGCGGCCGCTATGCGATGATCTCCCGGCAGGACAATGAAAATCTCCACCTGATCTATTCGGACGACCTTCTGGTCTGGGACGGTGGGGTCGCGATCCTGAAGCCGCAATTCCCGTGGGAGTTCGTGCAGATCGGTACCTGCGGCTCGCCCATCGAGCTCGACGAAGGCTGGCTGCTCCTGATCCACGGCGTCGGGGCGGTGCGGAAATACACGATCGGCGCCGTTCTGCTCGACAAGGCGGACCCGTCGAAAGTGCTGGCTCGCCTGCGCGAGCCGTTCGTTCAGCCCGAGCCCTCGGAGCGGGAAGGCTATGTTCCCAACGTCGTCTACACCTGCGGCGCGATGCGCCACGGCGATATGATTGTCCTGCCCTATGCGGTCTCGGACACCTTCTGCCATTTCGCCACGGTGAAGGTCGCAGCCCTCCTTGAAGCCATGGAAGCTGAAGATAGTTGGATGCGTGCCGGCACACAGGAATAGGCCGGCTACAGCGCCAGTTTTAGGGCGCGCCGGCCCATTCCTGTGCACAGGCACTCGCCAATAGCTTCACAATGCAACACGTCGATCGTTGTTTTTTGCAACAGATCCTCGTGTGTTGCCTTTTCAAATTTGCGTTATGCAACAGACCGTTGTTGCATGAAGCTGCAACTGCAGAATTCTTCAAGTTACACGTAAGACATTGCACTTACGAGAGTATCGAAGTGCAACAGTTGCCGAAACCGCTCGATCTGGAACAAAAACTGATGCCGAAACGCGGCCAAGCAGGATCGTCAGGCCCGTGTCTCGATGATCAGTCCATCATACGCAACCTCGATATTTCCCTCCAAACGTTTGGACAGGCTCGCATAATCGAGATCGGCATGGAGGTTCGTCAGGATCGCGCGCTTTGGCTTCAACGCTGCGATCGTCTCAAGCGATTGCGCGAGATGGAAATGGCTCGGATGCGGCGTCTCGCGCAAGCAATCGAGGATCAGAACATCAAGCCCCGCCATGGCCTCCAGGGCGGCCTGCGGGATCAGGCTGACATCCGGCAGATAAGCCAGATCGCCGAAACGGAAGCCGAGCGCTTCGTAATTCGGCCCGTGCTCGACGCGGAACGGCAGCGCCTCGATCGGGCCTCCGGGGCCGTCGATCGTCCGGCTGCGCCCGGCGCTGATCTCATTCAGATCGAGGATCGGCGGATAGTAGCTGCCCGGCGGCATCTCGAAGAGATAGCCGAAGCGTCCATGCAGCGAAGCCTGCGTCGGCTTATCGGCATAGATGGGGATGCGACGGTGCATGTGCAGGACCAGCGCGCGCAAATCGTCGATGCCGTGGGTATGGTCGGCGTGGTCATGCGTCATCAGCACGCCGTCGAGCGCCGGAACCTCGGCCGAGAGAAGCTGCTCGCGCAGATCCGGCGATGTGTCGACCAGCACCCGTGTCGTGCCGTCCGGACCGGAACGCGTCACCAGGATCGAGCAGCGCCGGCGGCGGTTCTTCGGATCGGCAGGATCGCAGGCGCCCCAGCCGGAGCCGGGCCGCGGCACACCGCCGGAGGAGCCGCAGCCGAGGATCATGATCGTCAGCGCCATGGCCGGATCAGGCGACCTGCGCCACGGGCGCGGCGTGGTCCATCTTCCAGTAACAACGCCGCGCGTTCTCCGTGGTGATCCGGGCGGCCTCGTCGAAGTCGACGCCGATCGTATCGGCCAGAACCTTCGCTGTCTCAACGACATAAGCGGGCTGGTTACGCTTACCTCTGAACGGCACGGGCGCAAGATAGGGCGCGTCTGTCTCGACCAGCAGTCGCTCGCGCGGAACCATGCGGGCGATCCGGCGCAGGTTCTCGGAGGTCTTGAAGGTCAGGATGCCGGAAAAGGAGACGTAGAGGCCGAGCTCGACGCCGGTCATCGCCAGCGCTTCGCCGGCCGTGAAACAATGCAGGATGGCGGGGAAGGCACCCTTCCCCATTTCCTCGCGCAGGATCGCCGCCATGTCGTCATCGGCCTCGCGCGAATGGATGACGAGCGGCAACTGCGTCATGCGCGCCGCGGCGATGTGCGTGCGCAACCCCTGAGCCTGCGCCTCGCGCGGGCTCGAATCGTAGTGGTAGTCGAGCCCGGCTTCGCCAATCGCGACGCAGCGTGGGTGACGGGATAGCTCGACGAGCCGTTCGGCCGTGACGTCGAGCTCCTCATGCGCCTGATGCGGATGGGTGCCGACCGAGAACCAGACCGAGGGAAAGCGCTCGGCGATTCCGGCATAGTCCGCGAAACGCGCCACCCGCGTCGAGATCGTCACCATCCGGCCGACGCCGGCGGCCTCGGCCCGCGCGACATAGGCCGGCAGGTCCTCGGCGAAATCCGGAAAGTCGAGATGGCAATGCGTATCGATCAGCATCACGCGGCCTGACCATCCTCGGGCTCGACATAGCGCGGGAAGACCGCGCTCGGCGCCGGCAACGCTGTCCCGCTGTCCAGACGACCGGCCTTGCCGAGTGCCGCGAAATTGCGCGCCTCGGCCGGAACGCCAAGCAGGTCGAGCAATTTGCCTGCGGCCACCGGCATCACCGGCTGCACCAGGATCGCGACCTGCCGGATCACCTCGATCGTGACGTAGAGCACGGTGTCGCGGCGAGCCGGATCGGTCTTGGTCAAGCGCCAGGGCTCGTTGGCGGCGAAATAGCGGTTCGCCTCCGCCACCACGGCCCAGATCTCGGCGAGCAGGCTGTGCAGGGCGAAATCCTTCATCGCCTCACGCGCCCTGGCGAGCGCGCCGTCGGCCATGGCGAGCATCGCGTCGTCGGCCTCGGTCAGCGCCCCGCAAGGCGGCACCCTGCCCTCGCAGTTCTTCGCGATCATCGAGAGCGAGCGCTGCGCGAGATTGCCGAGATCGTTGGCGAGGTCGGCATTGATCCGCCCGACGATGGCGTCATGGCTGTAATTGCCGTCCTGGCCGAAGGAGACCTCGCGCAGGAAGAAATAACGCAACTGGTCGACGCCATAGGTCGCGGCGAGGTCGAACGGATCGACCACATTGCCGAGCGACTTCGACATCTTCGTGCCCTTGTTCAGCAGGAAGCCGTGGCCGAAGACGCGCTTGGGCAGCGGCAGCCCTGCCGACATCAGGAAGGCCGGCCAGTAGACCGTGTGGAAGCGCACGATGTCCTTGCCGATGATGTGGACGTCGGCCGGCCAGTAATGGGCGCGCGGGCTCGCCGGATCGGGAAAGCCCGTTCCGGTCAGGTAGTTATTGAGCGCGTCGACCCAGACATACATGACATGCTTCGGGTCGCCCGGAACGGGCAGCCCCCAGTCGAAGGATGTGCGGCTGATCGAGAGATCCTCGAGCCCGCCTTTGACGAACGAGACGACCTCGTTCTTCCGCGTCTCAGGCGAGACGAAGTCCGGCACGTCCGCATAAAGCTTCAGCAGCGCGTCCTGGTATTTGGCGAGGCGGAAGAAATAGCTCTCCTCCTCGACCCACTCCACCGGAGTCCCCTGCCCGCCCAGCCGCGTGCCGTCGGGCTGGAGGGTGGTCTCCTCTTCGCCGTAGAAGGCTTCGTCGCGGACGGAATACCAGCCGGAATATTTGGCGAGATAGATGTCGCCATTGGCCTCCATCCGGCGCCAGAGCTCGTCGGTCGAGATCTTGTGGTCGGGATCGGTGGTGCGGATGAAACGGTCGAAGGAACAGCCGAGCGCCTGCTCCATCTCGTGGAAGCGGGCCGCGATCCCGTCAACGAACGCCTTCGGCGAAAGACCGTTCTGAGCGGCCGTGCGCTGCACCTTCTGGCCGTGCTCGTCGGTGCCGGTCATGGCGAAGACGTCGTAGCCGTCGAGCCGCTTGAAGCGCGCGATCGCGTCCGCAGCCACCATCTCATAGGCGTGGCCGATATGCGGCGGCCCGTTGGTATAGTGGATCGCGGTCGTCAGGTAGAATTTCGGGGCCGTGGCCATCATCTGTCCGAGAGCTTCGCTTCACGCTGCGCGCGAGCGGGAAACCGCAGCCGACAGATCATGAAACATCGACATCACCAGCGGGCGGCGGTCGAGATTATAGGTCTCGACCTCGCGCGCCGAACGTTCCAGCTTTTCCCATACCTCCGCCAACGGTGCAAGGCGCGCCGGTTGCGCCGCAGCATGCGCGTGGAGATGGTCGGAGAGCCAGCCCTGCACCGTCTCGATCATTACGGCGAAGTCGCGCTCGCCGGCCTTGCCGGCGACATCCTCGGCCAGCGCCAGCAGCGCGGCAAGGTCGATCTGCGGCAAGGCATCGAGCCGTGCCCGCACCGCCTCGACCAGCGCCAGCGTCTCGGGATCGACATAGGTCAGGGCGCGCCTGACCGAGCCTTCCGCGAGATGGGACGCCCGCAGCAGGGCCGACGCGTCGAACGGCGTCTCCATGCGCTCCAGGGCGATGCTCCCGGCCTCGAGCACCTGCTGGGCCGGCAAAGGCTCGAAGCTCAGGAGCCGGCAGCGCGAACGGATCGTCGGCAGCAGCCTTCCCGGCGCATGGGCGACGATGAGGAACAGGGCCCTTGGCGGCGGCTCTTCCAGCAGTTTCAGCAGGGCGTTCGCGGTCGGCCGGTCCATATCCTCGGCGGAATCGACGATGCAGATGCGCCAGCCGCCTTCCGCCGCGCTGGCGCCGAAGCGGTCGATGACGCGGCGAGCCGCGTCGACGGGGATGTTGCTGGTGTAGCTCTTGCCGTCCGGCTTCAGGCTGCGGCGCAGCAGATGCAGATCCGGATGCGAGCGGGCCATGACGCGCCGCGTCGCCGGGTCGTTCTCCGGCATGGCGAGGCTGTCGCTACGGGCCGCCCGCTCCGAGGGATCGCCCGCCGCCAGCATGAAGCGCGCGGCACGATAGGCGAAGCTTGCCTTGCCGATGCCCTCCGGGCCGCCGAGCAGCCAGGCATGATGCATCCGGCCGCCGCGCAGCGCATCGAGGAAGGCGCGTTCCTGCGCGGCATGGCCGATCAGGGCCAGGGTCTCGCGCGGATGCGGCGCGATGGGCAGCCGGTCTGGTTCGTCGCTGGTCTCGCGCATCAGGATTCCGGTCCGATTGGGAGGCGGTCGCGCAGGGCGCTCCAGGCGGCGTCGGCGAGTTCTTCCGCCGGCAGCGCCGCATCGATCACGACGCAACGTTGCGGCTCGCGCCCGGCGATGTCCAGATAGGCCCCGCGGAGCTTGCGATGAAAGGCGAGCGCCTCGCCTTCGAAACGATCGACGCTCTCGCCGGGGCTGCGGCGCTTGGCGGCGCGGGCGAGACCGATTTCGGGATCGAGATCGAGGATCAGCGTCAATTCCGGCATCAGCCCGTCGATGGTGACCTGTTCGAGCTCGCCGAGCAAACTCGCGTCGATATCGCCGAGGACGCCCTGATAGACGCGGGTCGAATCGATGAAGCGATCGCAGATCACCCAGTTGCCCTGCGCCAGAGCCGGGCGGATCAGGCGGTCGATATGGTCGATCCGCGCCGCCGAAAACATCAGCGCCTCGGCAAAGGCGCCGTATTGTTTGATGCGGCCGGCCAGGATGGCCTCGCGGATGGCTTCCGCCTTTGGCGAGCCGCCGGGCTCGCGCGTCGTGACGACGCTCGCGCCGCCATCGCGCAGCCTCTGCGCCAGCGCTTTCGCCAGCGTCGACTTGCCGGCGCCCTCACCGCCTTCGAGCGTGATGAAATGACCGTGCTGCACGTCAGGACCGCGTGATCCGGGCGAGCGCCTGACGAACCCAGCCGGTCGAGACTTCGAGCAAGGCATCGAGCGCCCGGCTCTGCAAACTCCCCGCCTTGACCGTCTCCGCGGCGTAGAGCGGAACCTCCAGCGTCTTCACATCGCCGCGCGACACGACGAGCTGCGCCACCGCGGCGCCTTCCTGCACCGGCACATTCAAGGGCCCCTGATAGACGATCCGGGCCGAGAGGCGCTCGCCTGCACCACGCGGCAACAGCAGGCTGACCGCGCCCTTGGTCCGCAGGGCGATGCGCCCCTTCTCGCCGCCATAGACGCTGGCCTCGCCGATCACCTCGCCATCGGCGAAGAGCTGGCGCTTCTCGAAGGCTCGAAAACCCCATTCGAGCAGCTTGCGGGCCTCGGCGGCGCGGTCCCGCCCGTTCTTGAGCCCGTTCACCACGACGATCAGCCGCTGGCCGTTCTCGATGGCCGAGCCGACCAGCCCGTAGCCGGATTCCTCCAGATCGCCGGTCTGCAATCCATCCGCACCGATCTCCATCGTCAGCAGCGGATTGCGGTTGACCTGGCGGATCTTGTTCCAGGTGAATTCCTTCTGGCCGAAGATTTTGTAGAGCTCGGGGTAGGTCTTGACGATGTGGTTCGCCAACAGCGCGAGCTCGCGCGCCGTGACCCGCTGTTCGGGATCGGGCATGCCGGTCGCGTTGCGGAAGACGGATTTCGTCAGGCCGAGCGCCCTCACCCGCTCGGTCATGACGCGGCCGAAGGTCGCCTCGTCGCCGGCGATCGCTTCGGCCAGCGCAATGGCCGCATCGTTGCCCGCCTGGACGATCAAGCCCTGCAGGATGTCGGAGAGCTTGATCCGGCTGCGCACCATCGCGAACATCGTCGTGCCGCGCGCCGGGGCGCCGCCCTTGCGCCAGGCATTCTCGGAAATGCCGATCTCGCTATCGAGATTGAGCCGCCCTGCCCCGATTTCCTGGAAGGCGACGAGCGCGGTCGCGATCTTGGCCATGCTGGCCGGCACCATCGGATCGTCGGCCGACTTCTCGTAGAGAACCGCGCCGCTGTCGGAATCGAGCAGGAAGGCGAAGGGCGCCTGCGATTGGAAATTCTGGGCTCGCGCCTCGGGAGCCGCGACGAAGACGAGAAGCAGCAGTGCCAACCCGCGCAGAAACCTCCCCGCGAGGGGGAACGGCCTGCCTTGCGATGTCGGGTCAAACGTCGCGCTCATACTCCGATCTGAAGCAGAGCGCCCCGGCCGAGGTCAAGCCGGGCCAGCGTCAATTCCGTGCCAGCGATTGCAGCGTCTGCGGTGCCAGCCGGTTCAGCGGGTGATTGCCGGAGAAGCGCTCGCCCGGCGCCCTCTCGGGCGTGGCGAACAGGCTTGCGACGTTGCCCCGCACCGGCGGCAAGGTCGTACGCAGCGTCGCGGGAACCGCGACCGGCCGGGCTGCGTTGGCAATGGTGTCGAGATCGAACGGACGGTTGGGCGGCAGCGGCGCGGCATGAACCGGCGTACCCGCAGCCGTCGAAACCGGCGTATTCAGCGGCCTCGAACTCGCCGAGGCCAAGCTGGCGACGACGGGGTCGCTCGGCGCGACGACGCGCGGTTGCGGCGGCGCATAAGCCTGCGCGACCGGCTGGCTGGCTGGCGGCGCGCTGACCGGGGCCGGTTCAGGTTCGAATGCGGGCTGCGTGTCCAGGTCCGGGGTCGGCGTGCGCGTGGTCGACACCCCGCTCGCGCTCGCGACCATGGTGCGCGCGCTGGTTCCGGGGATCGGAGCCGGCGAGCCGTCCGTGCGCAGCGTTGCAAGCAGGAGATTATCGTCCGAGCCCGCCAGCGAGGCCTGGCCGAGATATTCCATCTTGATGCGGGCCGTGCCGAGATGGCGGAAGGCCAGCGCCTCGGCCGTCTTCTGCGAAACGTCCATCAGGCGGCCGCCATGGAACGGACCGCGATCGTTCACGCGCACGATGATCGAACGGTTATTGAGGAGATTGGTGACGCGCGCATAGGCCGGGAGTGGCATGGTCGGGTGCGCGGCGGTGATGCTGTTGCGGTCGTAGACTTCGCCGTTCGAGGTTCGGCGGCCATGAAAAGCCTCGCCATACCAGGAGGCCGTGCCAACGGCACTGTAGCCGACGGGCTTTTCGAATGGGACGTAGCGCTTGCCTGCGACCGAATAGGCTTTTCCGACCAGCAGGCGCCCCCCGCCCTTCGGCACCGGCTCGCCATCGGCGATGACGCGCGGGCTGGCGGCGCCGTATTTCGACTGCGGAAAGGCGCCGATTTCCTTGGAGCGGCGACCGGCAACCTGGTTTCCGGCGCAGTTGGCGACGAGCAGCCCGGCGAGAACCACGCAGCCGAGTCTCGCAATGGACATGGAGCCAGAGGGCGCCGTGATCGACCCGGAGTCTTCGGAGGACGTTTCCATGGTCGACAAGCGAGCGCCTCGAATCATGCCGTCATTCCGTCTTTCAAGCCAAAAACGTCGCGCCGGACCAAAGTCGCAAGCGCGACCTTGCCGAGTTTTCGGCTAATTCCATTAAGGGATCGTTAAACGAAGACAGCGCGACGCGCCGCCATCGGCGGGCCATCCCCTGCCTTGGAGCGGGCACAAAAGTGTCGGAAAACGGACACGTGTCAACCCGATCCGCCGACCCTTCGGTTTTTTCGGGGGAACGTTGCGCCTATGCCACGCTCGGAACAGGGTGGTCGCCGGGCCTCGAAAGCGGTCGAAAATCGCCGGATCGGCGTGATTTTGAGCCGAACGGCTGTGCACGGGACAGCTTCCGGGCCACTTGCAAAATCTGTGGGCGAGCGGCATTGAACGGGCCACCGGAAGGGTGGCCGAGTGGTTTAAGGCAGCGGTCTTGAAAACCGCCGTGGGTGCAAGCCCACCGTGGGTTCGAATCCCACCCCTTCCGCCATTGGCTGCCGATCACCGCATCGCCGCCAACTGGCATAGCGAACCAAACCCCCGACACGCGCTCCAACAAAGAACGAGCTTCATGGTCCAGCGAGGCAGCCTGGCTCGTCTTCGGCACCCAACCCCCTGAAGATGAGCGCTATGATCCTCGCTGCCTGAGCATCCCTGCCGCGATGGGATGGGATTTGCCAGAGGACTCCGAGAAGCATCAAAACATCATCGGCATTTGCATCGCGATCAATCGCGCCGGCGGTCTCGCATGCAGCGATGAGTGAACGCACTGCCAACAGCATCTGCTGATAGGTTTCGCGTTCGTCATCCTCGGACGTGGCCCCTTGCAGAAGTTTTGCCACGCCGCGCTTCATGGCGCTGGAATCCGCCACCTGGGCGCACCACAGACGAAATGCCTCCAGCGGCGGATGCTCCTGCAGAAGCGTGGATGCGAGAGCCGCAAGGGCGTTGATCTCCTTGCGATAAATCGCCAGGGCCAGAGCTTCCCGCGTCGGGAAGTGCCGATAGAGCGTGCCTTGCCCGACGCCGGCTGCCTTGCCGATGGCGCTGAGCGGCGTTTCGGGATCGGCGGTCAGGGCCTTTCGTGCCACCTCGAGAATGCGATCACGGTTGGCGCGGGCGTCCGCTCGCAATCCATCCTCTTGTGCAGCCATATCGCCTCTTGACTAAGCGGACAATTGTCCGTTATTTGGCAACAAGCGGACAGTTGTCCGAATATAGTGCATGTGGAGACGGACATGCAATATGCCAAGCTCGGCCGGACGGGCCTCGATATTTCGCCTATCGCTATTGGCTGTATGGGGTTCGGGGACCCGTCGCGCGGTTACCCTTCCTGGTCGCTCGACGAGGAAGCAAGTCGACGTCTCGTTCGCCATGCACTCGAGGCGGGCATCAATGTCTTCGACACCGCCAATTTGTATTCGAACGGTTCCAGCGAGGAGATCCTCGGGCGGGCACTGAAGGACTTTGCACACCGCGAAAACGTGGTGATCGCCGCCAAACTCAGCGCGCCCATGCGCGACGGACCCAATAGTATGGGGCTATCGCGCAAGGCGATCATGACCGAAGTCGATATGAGCCTCAGGCGCCTGAGCACCGACTATATCGACCTCTACCAAATCCATCGTCGTGACAGGACCACCCCCTGGGAAGAAACGCTCGCGGCCCTGAACGATGTCGTCAAGGCCGGCAAGGTCCGCTATCTCGGCGCATCGTCCATGAAGGCCTGGGAATTCGGCAAAGCGCTACACCTGCAGGAATCCAACGGCTGGGCCCGCTTCGTGTCGATGCAGGATAGCTACAATCTTCTCGACCGCGAGGAAGAGCGCGAGATGCATCCGCTTTGCATCGATGAAGGGGTGCAGACCATCATCTACAGCCCTCTGAACCGCGGCCGGCTGGCCCGGCCGTGGGGTGTGACCACTGCACGAGCGGAAAGCGAAGCGGTCTACAAGCTAGGAGCAGCCACGGCCGACAGCGACAAGCTGATTGTCGATGCGGTGGGGGCGGTTGCGGAAGAACGGGGCGTCGGCCGGCCCATGATTGCGCTGGCCTGGTTGCGTCGCAATCCCGTGGTGGCAGCTCCGATCGTCGGTGCGCTGAAAGCAGAGCATATCGACGACGCCGTGGCCTCCCTGTCGATCAGCCTCACCGACGAGGAGGCCGCACGGCTGGAGGCGCCCTATACGCCGCGGCTCGACCATCAGGGAGTGTCAGACCCGGCCATGCTGCGCCGCGCGGCTGAAACAGCCACAGGATACAGCATCAGCCGTCTCCCCGTCCGTGAACTGAGCAAAGTGACATGAACCTTGCTCATTCTGGCGACTGACATGTCATCTTCGAGGCGATACTGACGACAACTGTTTGACCGGATCAGAGCGACAGCCGGGCCTGCAGGTCGTTAAGGAGCCACCGGCCAGCCGGGCCAGGTACATGGTCCGCCATGCGGGCGGCGTAGATGGTCAGGGCGTTCGCCGGGTCACGGGCATCTTCGGCCAGCTCGAGCCGAACCAGATTGCCGGCTGCGAGATGATCGGCAATCAGATACTCCGGCATGCGGCACCAGCCGAAGCCGGCCAGCAGGAAATCCAGTCTGCGGCCGAGGTCGACAAAGCGCCACCGCGTGGCGCTGGCCAGGCCGTAATTGTTCGCTTCCCGATCGACCGGATCGGACAGGACGAGCTGGATATGGCGCTCCAGGTCGTCGCGGGTTGCCGGACGACCAAGCACTGCCAATGGGTGTTCGGCGCTGACCACGGGCGTCAGCGCCACGCGCAGGATCGGCGAAGCCACGACGTCCTCGGGCACCACCGGCAGCAGCAGGCAGAAGGCCAGTGCGACGTCGCTGCTGCGCAAACGACGCAGCGCCCCGCCCAGCCCCTCGGTCGAGAAGCTGATGGGAAGATGCGGATAGGCCTGGTGCAAAGCGCGCAGGCTTTCGATGAGCGGGGCGGTAGGCACCAGCGGATCTATGGCCAGGGCGAGCTCGGGCTCGATCCCGCCTCGCGCACCGATGGCGACGGCCTCGAAGCGTGCCGCGCTCGAAAGCACCAGTCGGGCCTGATCGACCAGAACCCGGCCCGTTTCAGTCAGGCGGGGGCGATGGGTGCTGCGGTCAAAGAGCTGGACGCCCTGCGCGGCTTCCAATGTCGCTACCGACTGGCTGATTGCCGATTGCGCGCGGCGCAATTGCCGCCCGGCCGCCGAAAAGCTGCCGGCATCAGCAATCGTCACCAGGACGCGCAATTGGTCGAGGCTGAGACTGCCGATCATAATCCATCTCATTAGCCGATAGAGATGATCGGTTTATTATCGCTCCTGCCGCTGAATAGAAAGTCCTACATATCGTCCACATCTGTTCCGGCTGTTCAGCCCAAAGCCTTGAGGACGCCATGCCCAACCTTCTCGTTGTCGAAACCAGCGCGCGCGGCGAGGCTTCGATTTCCCGTCAGCTGACCAAACGCCTTGTCGCCAATTGGCTCGAGGTGCACCCGGATGGCGCGATCGTGCGGCGCGACCTGGCCGTGGATGCGCTGCCGCACGTGACCATGCCGTGGTTATCGGCTTATTTCACGCCACCGCATGCCCATACCTCGGACATGGCCGAGCAACTGCGCCTCTCGGACGCGCTGGTTGCCGAATTGCTGGCAGCTGACGAGCTTGTCGTCGCCACGCCGGTCTACAACTACAATATCCCGGCCAGCCTCAAAGCCTGGATCGATCACATCGTGCGCAAGGGCGTAACGCTTGGCTTTGACGGCAAGGGGCTGCTGATCGGCAAGAAGGCCACCGTGGTGCTGGCATCCGGCGGCATCTATGGCGAGGCCTCGCCCATCGACCACCTCAATTTTGCCCCGCGATACCTCACGGCCATTCTCAACGTCCTCGGCATCGCCGATGTGAGGATTATCCACGGTGAAGGTGCCAAGGCCGTGGATATGGGTGAAGCAACGATGGACAGGTTCATCGACGCCGTCGTTCCGAAACTCGATCGTGCTGCGGCAGCTGAGGCCGTTATCGATCGAAGTCAGCTCAGCGCGGTCCAGACCGCGTGACACAAGGACATCGCCAGGGCGAACACGGTTCCGGCGCCGATGGCGACCGCCAGGCCGACAGCAAAGTCCTTGAGCCAAGCGATCTGCTCATGCCGCTCGGAGGCTTGAAACGAGACAACCGCGGTGCGGCTTGTGTCGTGACGGTACTTAGTCTGACCCACGATGACATCTCCCGGTCCTGTACGGGCTACCGGGGCAAGCTGCGTTCCAGGGCCGTCGTCGGGAGGCGCGTTGCGCCGGCCGGTATGGGCAGCGACAGGGCATCTTCCAAAAGCTCAAAAGCCTACTTCACGGCGGGTCGCCTTTCGGAAGGCCGGTCAGATCATCGTCCGGTACCTTTAGCCGCCCTGCCGAACGACGGATGCGACGCGCATTACTGCGTCTTCAGCTTTCGATAGGTTCGCGTCTCGCGCGTGACCCAGCCGCGGAACGCCACGACGCTCGGCAATTGCGCCTTTCTTTCGGGATAGACCGCATAATAGGAGTCGCCCGACAAGATCGGCGGTCCAAACGGCGTATGGAGTTCGTTTCGAGCGAGCTCGGCTTCGATGTAGCAGACGGGCACGATGGCAATGCCGATGCCCTGGACCGCGGCATTGATGAGCATCTCGGTGTGCGCGAACCGGGTTCCCTGAATTCGGCCCTGATAGTTGAGCCCGGAAAGCCGCAGCCAATGCAGCCACATGCTGGGGCGGCTGGCGTTCTGCAGCATCGGGAATTTCGCGAAATCCTCGTTTTCGAGCTTCGTTCCGAGCTCCACCAGCTTGGGCGAAGCCACAATGGCAATCTCTTCGGCAAACAATTCGACCGACCTGGCGTTCAGCCACGTCCCGACCCCTCGCAGGATGGCGATGTCGAGGCGCGTGGTTTCGAAGTCCAGATCCGCGGGCGCCAGCGTGACTTCGATCGGGATCTCCGCATGCGCGCGGATGAATGTTTCGATCCGCCTGGGGAGCCAGCGCGCGCCCAATGTCGGATGGGTGCCGATCATGAGGGAGCTATCGACGGAGCGCCCCCGCACGGCGTCGATGGTGATTTCCTGGAGCTTGTCCAGCGTCAGCGCGAGGTCCCGGTAATAGTTCGCGCCGACTTCCGTCAGAACCAGACGTGGTCCCGACCGGTGGAACAACGGCACGCCGAGAAATTTCTCCAGATTGTGGATCTGCCTGCTGATGCCGCTCTGCGTGAGGCCCAGATCCTCTGCCGCCTTGGTAAAATTCATGAATCGCGCTGCCGCCTCAAATGCGTGCAAAGCTGAGAGCGACGGTAGGTAACGTCTCATGAGAACCTCGGTGGCCATCATGATTAAAAGTCATCCTAGATGAAATTTTCAACGTTTTTGTTTCATCGGGGAGCCGGTCAAACTCGGTCCGTCCGGCTCGATAAAGAGAGCCTGAGCGACTGATCCGAGGGGACAGGCAACAGCTCAGGCGCAGAAAGCCAGAGCCGCCGGATGTGAACTGGAGAGGGGAAGAGTATGGACAGGCGTGAGTTCAACAAGCTGATCGGCTTTGGCGCGGTTGCCGGAGCAGCCGGTCTCTATACGGGGAAAGGCGCTTTGGCGGCCGGTTCCCTGGAGCGGATCAAAGCGTCAGGCACCCTTCGGATCGCGGCCGTGGCGGACGGGGCTCCCTACTATCAGAAGAGCGTCACCGACGGCAGCTGGCGCGGATTCTACATCGATATCTGCAAGAAGCTCGCGGACGACCTCGGCGTGAAGATGTCGATCCTGGAAACGACCTGGGGCAACTCGGTGCTGGATCTCCAGGCCGACAAGATCGACGTCTTCTTCGGCCTCAACCCCACGCCGGAACGGCAGAAGGTCATCGATTTTTCCGGCCCGGTCTTCAAGAACGCCTTCACGATGGTCACCAAGAAGGGCCTGGGAGCGAAGAGCTGGAGCGACTTCAACAAGCCGGAAATGCGGATCGCGGTCGATGCCGGTTCGTCGCATGACGCCGCCGTCACCCGCCTCGCTCCCAATGCCCAGATCTCGCGGCTGAAGACAGCCAGTGACGCGACCGCTGCCTTGCAGGCCGGGCGCGTCGATGCGCAGTGTCTGGTTCTGATCCTCTCGCTCTCGCTGCGCGCCAAGAACGCCGCGCTCGGCGAGATCGTCATGCCGACGCCGGCCGATTTCACCACCTCGAATGCGGGCTTCCGGCGTGAGGCCGATCAGTCCTGGCGCGAATTCGTGGATGGCTGGATCAGCAGGGAACGCGACAGCGGCTTCATCAAGAACGCCGTCGTGAAGAACATGGAACTCGTCGGCGTCAAGGAAAGCGACTTCCCCCCCGGATTCGAAATCTGATGGTCTAATATGGCGGGGCTTTAAGCCCCTCCATGCTCGATTTCGATCACGGGACTTCACCACCATGTATGAATGGGATTTCTCCATCCTGTGGGGCTACCGTTGGTTGCTCCTGCAGGGTCTGGGCGTGACTGTGGCTTTCACGGCCGCGACGGTCGTCGGCGGCCTGGCCATCGGCATGACCGCGGCGATCTGCCTGCTGTCCCGCTTCAGGATTCTGCGCGGGTTCGCGCTCGGCTTCATCGAGGTCTTTCGTTGCACGCCGGTCCTGGTGCAGCTGATCTGGTGCTATTATGCGCTGCCGATGATCGCGGGCATCGAAATGACCCCGATCACCGCCTCGCTTCTCGCCCTCTCCTGCTATGGCGGCTCGTTCTACGCCGAGATCATCCGTGGCGGCATCGTCTCGATCGACCCGGGGCAGTCCGAAGCCGCTTCGGCGTTGGGGATGACGCCTGCGCTGGCCATGCGCCGCATCATCCTGCCCCAGGCTCTGCGCCGGATGCTCCCGGCGCTGATGAACCAGTCGATCCTGCAGTTCAAGAACACCTCCCTGGTGTCGGTTCTCGCCGTTCCCGACCTGGTCTATCAGGGCCAGATCGCGGCCCATGACAGCTTCCGCCCGCTGGAAACCTACTCGGCCGTGGCGGTCGCCTATTTCATGATCCTCTTCCCCCTGACGCTGTATGTCCGCCGCCGCGAGCGCCGCCTGGGAGAGGCCCGATGACAGCGAAAACGCCGATGATCGAGATCTCCCGGTTGCGGAAATGCTTCGGCCAGCTGGAGGTCTTGAAGGACATCAACCTGCAGGTCGAGCAAGGCGGCGTCGTCGCTTTGCTGGGGCCGTCGGGATCGGGCAAGTCGACGCTGCTGAGATGCATCAACTTGCTGGTGACCCCTGATGACGGAACCATCCGCGTCGGGGAAGCCAGCTTCCAGTTCGGGAAATCGGTCCAGCAGCCCAAGACCAAATCGCTGGCCGCGTTCCGCACCCGCACCGGCATGGTGTTCCAGAGCTTCAACCTGTTCCCGCACATGTCGGTGCTTGGCAACGTCATCGAGGCCCCCATCCATGTGAAGGGGCTGGACCGGAAGACGGCGACCGACCAGGCGATGGCGCAGCTCGAAAAGGTCGGGCTCGCGGACCGCGCCTCGCAGATGCCCGACACGCTGTCGGGCGGCCAGAAGCAGCGCGTCGCGATCGCTCGCGCCCTGGCCATGGAGCCGGAGGTCATGCTGTTCGACGAGGTGACCTCGGCGCTGGACCCCGAGCTCGTCGGCGAAGTCCTGCAAGCGATGCAGAAGCTCGCCGCCGACGGCATGACGATGGTGATCGTCACGCACGAGATCACCTTCGCGCGCGATGTCGCCGACCGCGTGGTCTTCATGCGCGACGGCTACGTCGTGGAAGAGGGCCCGGCGCGCGAGGTGATCGACACGCCGAGGATGGACGCGACGAAGACGTTCCTGAGCCATTTCCATAAGGGCGCGTCGCCCCGGTAAACGCCTGCACAAGAGTTCGATACGATGGAAACAGTCAGCAATCTGCGCGTCTTCCTGATCGAAAGCCCGATCAAGATGGCGAGGCAACAGGGCGTCGGCGACGTCAAGGGCACGGTGAAGCGCGTCCTCGTCGAATTGACCTCCTCCTCGGGCATCGTCGGCTGGGGCGAGGCTGCGCCGTGGGAGGTCTTCACCGGCACGGCCGAGGCCGCCGTCGCGGCCCTCGACATCTATCTGCGCCCGCTCGTCATCGGCGCCCGGGTCGATCGCATCCGCGCTCTGACATTGCAGATGAAGAAGGCGCTCGTCGGCCATGGCGAAGCCAAGCTCGCGATCGAGACCGCGATGTTCGACATTCTCGGGCAGTCGTCGGGGCTCTCGGTCGCCGATCTGCTCGGCGGCCGGGTTCGCGACACCATCCCCCTCTCCTTCTCCATCGCCGATCCGGATTTCGACGCGGATATGCGGCGCATGGAGGAGATGGTTCCGAAGGGCAACCGGATCTTCAAGGTGAAGACCGGGGTGAAGAGCCATGCCGAGGACGTCGCCCATCTCGAAGCGATGCGGAACGCATTCGGCGACCGGATCGACCTGCGCATCGACTATAATCAGGCGCTCCAGCCATTCGGCGCCATCAAGAAGCTGCGCGACGTCGACCAGTTCAAGCCGACCTTCATCGAGCAGCCTGTGCCGCGCGATTGCCTGGCGGCCATGGCCTCTTTCACCGCGGACCTGGATACCCCGATCCTCGCCGATGAGAGCTGCTTCGATGCCCGCGATCTGCAGGAGATCATCAGGCTGCAAGCCGCCGACGCCATCTCGGTGAAACTGATGAAGACCGGCGGCATGCTCAACGCACAGGCGCTGATGGCGCTGGCCGATCTCGCCAGCATCCCCGGCTATGGCGGAACGCTTTACGAGGGCGGCATCGCCCTCGCGGCCGGGACGCAGTTCATCGCGGCGACGCCGGGCATCTCGCTGGGCTGCGAATTCTACATGCCGCATCACGTCCTCACCGAAGACGTGCTCGAGGAGAAGATCGAGAACCGCAACGGCGAGGTCGTCGTGCCCGATGGACCAGGTCTGGGAATTCGCGTGTCCGAGCGCTCGCTGAGATCGAACGCGCGCATCCTCGCCGAGCGCTGACGCCCGACTGAAAGCACCACCGCTTTTCCTGAGCCGCTCACGGCCCCGCCGTGACGGAGACGAGAACTATTGCCCAAATTCCAGGGGATATGGTTATGGCCAACGCCGCCAGAACGCACACATTGGTCATCGGCAGCGGCATCGTTGGCGCCTGCAGCGCGCTCGAACTCGTGCGCGCTGGCCATACGGTGACGCTGATCGATATCGGTGAGCCGGCGGGCAGGCAGTCCGCGAGCTATGGCCATGGCTGCTGGATCAGCCCGGCATCCGTCGTCCCGATGTCGATGCCCGGCCTCTGGAAAAAGATCCCCGGCTATCTGCTGAATCCCGACAGCCCCCTCGTCATTCGCTGGCGGCATGTCCCGCGGCTGCTGCCGTGGCTGCTTCGTTTCCTCTGGGCGGGCTCCTCCGTCCCGCGCGTCGAGGCAACCGCCCGGGCGCTGAGCCAACTGCTCCATGACAGCCCGCAGCACCACCAAGCCTTGAGCGATGAACTCGGCACGCCGGAGCTGATCCGCTGCGAAGGGCTGCTCTACGCCTATCCGGACAGGCGTGCCTTCGAGGCGGAGGCGCTGTCCTGGCATCTGCGGCGGATGACTGGGCTTCGGTGGCGGGAACTCGACGCCACGGCTCTGGCCGAAAGGGAGCCGGACCTGGATCGGCATTACGGGTTCGGGATTCTCGCCGAGGACGGCGCGCATTGCGTCGATCCAGGCCGCTACGTCTCGAAGATCGTCGAGATGGCGGCCGCCCGGGGAGCAAAGGTGATCCGGGCCAAGGCGGGCGGATTCGTGTTCGCCGGCGAACGGCTCGTCGGCGTCCGAACCGATATCGGCCTGATCGCATGCGATCAGGCCGTCGTGGCCGCCGGGGCATGGTCGAAGAGACTGGCCAGCGGTGCCGGCGACGAGATCCCGCTTGAAAGCGAGCGGGGCTATCACGGCGTCATTCCCCTGAATGCGGGAGGACCGCGCCACCCGGTCATGCCGAGCGACGGCAAGATGGCGAACACGCCGACGCTGGCGGGCCTGCGCCTGTCCGGCCAGGTCGAGCTGGCCTCGGTCGATACGCCCCCGAACTGGAGCCGCGTCGATATCCTGATCGGCCATGCCCGCCGGACCTACCCTGCGCTGGCCCGGATGCAGGAACTGAGCGTCGACAAATGGATGGGGCATCGCCCGTCGACGCCGGACGGCCTCCCGGTCATCGGAAGATCCACGCGGTCCCCGAACGTCTTCTACGCCTTCGGGCATGGTCATGTCGGCTTCGCCTCAGGCCCGGTGACGGGCCGCATCGTGGCCGAGCATCTGGCGGGGCTGCCAGGCGCTTTCGACATCGGCCCGTACTCGCCCCGGCGCTTCAAGTTTGGGCGGATCGAGCCATGAGGGCCGGCATGGTTGGCTGCGTCAGCTCGGGCCAAGCCGCCCGCTTCCAAGCTCAACAGCCCCATCGATAACCAAGACATTGCAGGACATTGAAGGAGAACTCGGACATGCGTGGCGCGGATATCCTGGTCGAGATGCTGATCGGCTATGGCGTCGAGGTGATCTTCGGCGTGCCGGGCGACACGAACGTGCCGCTTTATGAAGCGCTGCAACAGAACGAGGGCCGCATTCGCCATGTCATGGCGCGCGACGAGCGTTCGGCGGGCTACATGGCCGACGCCTATGGCCGCTTCACCAGGAAGCCGGGCGTTTTCGAGTGCCCGTCGGGCGCCGGTGCCATGTATTCGCTGCCGCCGGTCGCGGAATCCAACGCCTCCTCGGTTCCCGTCATTCTCCTGACGATCGACATTCCCCTGCCGGGCGAGGGCCGCGGCGTCCTGACCGAGCTCGATTGCGCACGTCTTTTCGAGCCGATCACCAAGATGTCCGTGCAGGTCAAGTCGGCGGAAAAGCTGCCGGAGATCATCCGCCGCGCCTTTCGCGTCGCGACCTCCGGCAAGCCCGGCGCCGTTCACCTGCAGATTCCGGAGGATATGCTGATGGCGGAGGTCGATCCGGCCCGCATCTCCATGCATGTCGAGACGGAATGCATGGAGTTTCCGGCCTATCCGACGCTCCCTGCCCCGGAAAAGCTCGACACGCTGATATCGCTGCTGACCAGCAGCAAGCGCCCGCTGATCGTCTCGGGGGGCGGCGTCAACCGCTCCTGCGCCGGCCCGGACGTCACCGAGCTGGCCGAACGCCTGAACATCCCCGTCTGCACGACGATGACCGGACAGGGCACTATGCCCGACGACCATCGCCTCGCGGTCGGCGTCATCGGCGACAACGGCTTCCATCCGCATGCCAATTGGGCGCTGGAACATGCCGACTTCGTGCTCTTCGTGGGCTCGCGGATGGGTTCGGTCGTCACCATCGGCTGGACCTTCCCGAAGATCACGCTGAACAAGCGCGTCGCCCAGATCGATATCGATCCGGAGGTCATGGCGAACAATTATCAGAACGTGGTGTCGGTCCAGGGCGACGCCAGCCTCGTCCTGCGACGCCTGATCGAGATGGCTCCCGCCGAGAACGATGCCGGCCGGACGCAGGGTTGGGTGGATCAGCTCAACGAGCTGCGCGCGAATTTCTGGGCGAATGCCGAAGCCCTGTTGAGCTCGGAGGCGACGCCTCTGCGGCCGGAACGGGCCGTGCGCTGCTTCAACGAGGCTCTGGAGCTCTACGGCAAGCCGGCTCACATCTACTCGGATGCGGGCACGCCGACGCCTCACATGACGCGTTTCCTCAAGCTCAAGGATCGCAGAACGCGCTTCGCCATCCCGCGCGCCTTCGGCGGCCTCGGTTCGGCGCTTCCCGCGACTGTGGGCGCCTGGTTCGCGGACAAGGAACGCCGGCCCATCGGCATGTTCGGCGATGGATCATTCGGGATGTCGGTCGGCGAATTGGAGACACTGGTCCGGTTGCAGGTTCCAGCCATCCTCTTGCTGTTCAACAACGGCACTTTCGGATGGATCAAGGGCCTGCATCGGCTGAAAGGCCATAACCAGTGCTTCGGCGTCGATTTTACGCCGCCGCGCGGGCAGGCCATCGCCGAGGCCTTCGATGTGAAAGCCTGGACCGCGACGAACTCAGAGGAACTCGACGCGGCGCTGGCCAAGGCCTTCGCCTACACCGACGGGCCGTGCCTGATCGACATCCACGTCGAATCGATCGCGGACCGGGTGCCGCCGGTTTACTCATGGCTGACGAAGCGCGGCAAAGACCCGCTCAGCGTCGAGGCCGAGGACGTGCGCTACTTCTGAACAGGCAGGAACGCATCGAGGCGGCGGCGCGACCGCCTCACTCGACGGCCTTGCATTCCATCCTGACGCGCTCGCCCGGCTGGTTCGTCGTCTGGCAGGACACCTTGGCAGGGAGCAGCGGCGCGCTCTCCTGCGGAACTGTCGCGCGGACCGGCCCCGCCGAAACCGGCACAGTCCGGGCCGTCGACAGCCTTGCGGTCTGCTGAGGCCGGCGCCGTTCGACCGGCCGGCGCAGTTCCTTCAGCTGGATGGCGGGTTCGGAGAGCGGCACGGCTACAACCTCCTGCCGGGCGGGAGGCGTGTCGGCGATCACCAGAGGCGGCGCCTGCTCAGGCGTCGGCTTCCACGGCGTCCAGGAACTCAGCCGCGCAAAGGCTTCGACCGTCGGCTTGGTCAAGCTTTCCGCCGTCGGCATGGACTGCATGCAGCCCGATAGCGCGATCCCTGTCAGGCACAGGGCAGTCCGGTTCGAAATCGACAGCATGATCGCCCCATCTTGCTGTGTTTTTTGTTTTGCATCGGCGTTTTCCGACTTTTCGGGCCGATGCTCACGGAACATGACTGGCGGCACTATCGACCGATGCACCGCTCTGGGTCAACCGCGGGCTGCCGGAACAGTCTGCGGTCCGGCCCCGATCTCAGGCTGCCTTCTTGCGTTCGGCGATGCGGGCGAGATCGGTGAGCAGGCGGCGCGTCGCCTTCAGCCGCTGCTCCACGCTGTCGAAATCGTCGATGAAGACGACACGCATGTCGGGGCGCACCTTCGCCAGCGTGCCGATCTTGGCGACATAGGAGACGAGGCCTTCCGGGTTGGCGAACTCGTTGTTGCGGAAGGCGACGATGATGCCCTTCGGCCCGGCCTCGACCTTCTCGACATTGGCGCGCTTGCAGAGCGCCTTGATCGCGACGATCTCCAGCAACTGGTTGACCTCCTCCGGCAGCGGGCCGAAGCGATCGACCAGTTCGGCGCCGAAGGATTGCAGCTCCGCATCGTCGTCCATGGTCGAGAGGCGCTTGTAGAGCGTCAACCTGAGCGTCAGGTCGGCGACATAGTGCTCGGGGATCATGACGGGTGCGCCGACCTGGATCGCCGGCGACCATTGCGTCTCGGTCTCGAACTCGATGCCGGCCTTGAGCGCCGCCACGGCCTCCTCCAGCATCTGCTGGTAAAGCTCGTAGCCGACCTCCTTGATATGGCCGGACTGCTCGTCGCCGAGGAGATTGCCGGCGCCTCGGATGTCGAGGTCGTGGCTGGCGAGCTGGAAGCCGGCGCCGAGCGTATCGAGCGACTGCAGAACTTTAAGCCGCTTGTCGGCCTGCTCGGTGAGCTTGCGGTTGGCCGGGACGGTGAAGAGCGCATAGGCCCGCGTCTTCGAGCGACCGACGCGGCCCCTGAGCTGGTAGAGCTGGGCGAGGCCGAACATGTCGGCGCGATGCACGATCAGCGTATTCGCGGTCGGGATATCGAGGCCCGACTCGACGATCGTGGTCGAGAGCAGGATGTCGTACTGGCCGTCATAGAAGGCCGTCATCACGTCCTCCAGCGTGCCCGCCGCCATCTGGCCATGGGCGATGCCGACCTTGGCCTCGGGCACCTGCTTGTCGAGGAAGTCCTTGACCTCGGCGATGTCCTCGATGCGCGGCACGACATAGAAGGAGCGCCCTCCCCGGTAGCGCTCGCGCAACAAGGCCTCCCGCACGATCAGCGGGTCGAAGGGCGTGACGAAGGTGCGCACGGCGAGGCGATCGACCGGCGGCGTCGCGATGATCGAGAGTTCGCGCACGCCGGTCATGGCGAGCTGGAGCGTGCGCGGGATCGGCGTCGCCGAAAGCGTCAGCATATGCACCTCGGCGCGCAGCTCCTTCAGCTTCTCCTTATGGGCGACGCCGAAATGCTGTTCCTCGTCGACGATGACCAGGCCGAGATCCTTGAAGTCGACACCCTTGCCGAGCAGGGCATGGGTCCCGACGACGATGTCCATCGTGCCGTCCCTCGCGCCCTGCTTCACCGCCTTGAGATCGGCCGAGCCGACGAAGCGCGAGGCCTGCCCGACATTGACAGGTAAGCCGGCAAAACGATCCGCGAAGTTGCGGTAATGCTGACGGGCGAGCAGCGTCGTCGGCACCACGACCGCGACCTGCTTGCCGTTGAGCGCGGTCGCGAAAGCGGCCCGCAGTGCGACCTCGGTCTTGCCGAAGCCGACATCGCCGCAGACGAGCCGGTCCATCGGGCGCCCGGCCGCGAGATCGTCGAGCACTGCATCGATGGTGTTCTGCTGGTCTTCCGTCTCCTCAAAGGGGAAGCGGGCGACGAATTCATCGTAGAGCCCATCCGGTGGCACGAGGCGCGGCGCGTCCTTGAGCGCGCGCGCCGCCGCGATCTGGATGAGCTTGCCTGCCATCTCGCGGATGCGCTGCTTGAGCTTGGCCTTGCGCGCCTGCCAGCCGCCGCCGCCGAGCCGGTCGAGCTGGACCTCTGTGTCCTCGGAGCCGTAGCGGGACAGAAGCTCGATGTTTTCGACCGGCAAAAACAGCTTGGAATCGCCGGCGTAATGGATCTCCAGGCAATCATGGGGAGCGCCGGCGGCCGTGATCGATTGCAGGCCGATGAAGCGGCCGATGCCGTGATCGACATGGACGACGAGATCGCCCGGCACGAGCGACGACAGCTCCGCGATGAAATCCTGCGGCCGCTTGGTCTTGCGGCGCGGACGCACGAGGCGGTCGCCGAGAATGTCCTGCTCGCCGATGACGGCAAGGCGCCCGGCCTCGAAACCGCTCTCGAAACCCCAGACCGCGAGCGCGACCGTGCCGGGCTTGAGATCGAAGGCCGCGCGCAGCGAGCCGGTCATCTGGACGCTCTTCAGGCCGTGGTCTTCGAGCACATGCGCGAGGCGTTCGCGCGAGCCTTCCGACCAGGCGGCGAGGATGACGCGCTTGCCATCGGCCTCCAGGGCCTTCACATGAGCGACGGCCGCCTCGAAGACGCTCCCGGACTCGCCGGCTCGCTCGGCAGCGAAGCTGCGGCCCTGCTTGCCGCCGAGATCGAGGATGAGCTTGCCCTCGCTGTCGGGCAGCTGGAACGGGGTGAGCGTCGCGACGCCCGCGGTATCGACGATGCCGCGCCATTCGGCCGGCGAGAGATAGAGCGCATCGGGGAGCAGCGGCTTGTAGGGGATGCCGCCCGCCCCGCCCTGGTCGAGCGCCGCCTTGCGGGCGTCGTAATAGTCCTTGATCAGGCTGATGCGTTCGCCGACCGCGTCCTCGGCCTGATGGTCGAGCACCAAGGGCACGTCCGGCAGATAGGTGAAGAGCGTGTCGAGCTTTTCCGCCAGCAGCGGCAGCCAGTGCTCCAGACCAGCCGGGCGGCGGCCTTCGCTGACGGCCTCATAGAGGGTATCGTCCCGGCCGGGCGTGCCGAATGTGGAAATATAGGACTGGCGAAAGCGACGGATGCTCTCGCTCGTCATCTGCGCTTCGGACATCGGCACGAGGTCGAGTCCGCGCAATTGCCCGGTGGTGCGCTGCGTCTCCGGACCGAAGGTGCGGATCGATTCCAGCGTATCGCCGAAGAAATCGAGCCGGATCGGCGCCGGCATGCCCGGCGGGAACAGGTCGACGATGCCGCCGCGCACGGCGAATTCGCCGGTCTCGCGGACGGTCGAAGTGCGCAGATAGCCGTTGATGTCGAGCCAGCGCGCCAGCTCCTCGATATCGACCATGTTGCCCGGCGCCGCCGAGAAGCTCTCGGACGCGACCTTGCCGAAAGCCGGTACGCGCTGGAGCGCGGCGTTGACCGTTGTCAGCAGCAGGCGCGGCCGGTCGCCGGATTTGGTCTTGGCCAGGCGCGACAGCGTCGTCATCCGGTGCGCGACGATGGCGGGCGCCGGGGAAACACGGTCATAGGGCTGGCAGTCCCAGGCCGGGAAGCTCATCACCTCGAGATCGGGCGCGACGAATTGCAGCGCATTCTCAAGCACCTGCAGGCGTTGGCCGTCACGGGCGACGAAGACGAGCATCGCTGCCCCCTCGGCCTTCTTCGCCCGGGCGCGGGTGAGATCGGCGAGGACGACGGCGTCGAAACCATCAGGCACGCCGGCGAGCGTCGGTTTGTCGCCGCGGTTCAGTGCGTCGAGCAGGCGGTCGAGCTGCGGCTTGGCAACCTGGCTGGGAGGAGGAATGCTCATTCGATCGTCGTTCGTCCAAAAATCTCAGGTCATCCCGGACAAGCCGCGAAGCGGCGCCGAGCTGGGATCCATGCCTCAATCTCTATCGGCAGCGTTAGGGAATGGATCCCGGGTCTATGCTTCGCTACGCCCGGGATGACAGTGCGCACTTCAGCAGGGCTCACACATGAATCGGCTTGTCGTGGTGGTGAAACGCCTTCAGGCGCCGGTACAGTTCCGTGTCGTAGTTTTCCGGCACGGCGATCTCGCCGGTGATCCAGCCGAGCAGGTCGCGATCCAGCACCTCGGTCAGCCGCTCGAACTCGTCGAGCTCGGCCTCGCTGAAGCCGGCGATCGCCTCGTCGGCGAAGCGGCCCATGATCAGGTCCGTCTCGCGCATGCCGCGATGCCAGGCGCGGAACAGGATCTTGCGGCGGCGCGGGTCGAGATCGGCGCTGGAACGGGTCGAGCCGGACATGGGAACCTCGGCAAGAAAAGATCAGGTCCGAAAACCTGGGGGATGGCGCAATGACGAACGGGCCGGCCCCGTCGCAGAGCCTGCCTTAGCGCGTTATATAACGACCCAACCCGGCGAAGTCAGCGGCCAAGCGGCCGCGATCTTCGCGCTCCTGACATATCGCTGAGACGTCTTGCGCCCTTCGATCCTCGATCCGCTCTTCGCTTCCGCCACGACGCTCTCCGGCGTCGGGCCGAAGCTCGGCAAGGTTCTGGACCGTTTCCTCGGTGACGAGACGAGGCCCGCGCGCGTCATCGACCTCCTGTTCCACCTGCCGACCGGCGCGGTCGACCGCCGGCCGAGCCCTTCGATTGCCGAAGCCCCGATCGGCGATATCGCAACCTTTGCGGCCCGCGTCAGCGAGCACCGCCCTGCCCCGGCCGGCAAGAAGGCGCCTTATCGCATCATCGTCGAGGATGAGACCGGCGACGTCACGCTCGTCTTCTTCCACGCCGATTCACGCCATCTCGCCCAGACTCTTCCGGTTGGCGCCTACCGCATCATCTCGGGCAAGCTCGAACTCTGGGAAGGCATGCGCCAGATGGTGCATCCCGAGCGCATCCTCGATCCCAAGCTCGCCGCGACGCTCCCTGCCTTCGAGCCGGTCTATCCGCTGACCGAGGGCATCGGCGCGCGCGTCATGATGCGCATCGCCCAGGCGGCGGCCGAGCGCTGCCCCGACATGCCGGAATGGCAGGATTCCGGCTTCCTGGCCAAAAGCGATTTTCCCTCCTTCCATGCAGCGATTGAAGCCCTGCATCACCCTGCCGACCGCAAGGCCGCCGAGGGCGATACCGTCGCGCGTCGGCGCATCGGCTATGACGAGTTGCTGGCGAGCCAGATCGCGCTCGCTTTGGTGCGCCGCCAGCAGAAGAAGATCGCCGGCCGCGCCACCAGCGGCGATGGTGGCCTGCGCTACCGTATCCAGTCCGCACTACCTTTCGAGCTGACCGAGGGCCAGCGCAAGGCGATCGCAGACATCCACGCCGACATGGCCAAGCCCGAGCGGATGCTGAGACTTCTCCAGGGCGATGTTGGTTCCGGCAAGACCGTGGTCGCGCTGATGTCGATGGCCGCCGCCGCCGAAGCCGGCCGGCAATCGGTGCTGATGGCACCGACCGAGATCCTCGCCCGCCAGCATGCCGAGAGGCTGGCGCCGCTGGCGGAGCAAGCCGGGCTGAAGCTCGCCTTGCTGACCGGACGCGAGAAGGGCGCCGGCCGCCGGCAGGTGCTCGAAGGGCTGGCGGATGGCAGCATCGACATCGCCGTCGGCACCCACGCCTTGTTCCAGGAGGGCGTCGCCTTCCATGATCTCGCCTTGGCTGTCGTCGACGAGCAGCACCGCTTCGGCGTTCATCAGCGCCTGCTGCTGGGATCGAAGGGCGAAGCGGTCGATGTGCTGGTGATGACCGCGACGCCGATCCCGCGCACGCTCTCCCTGACCTGGTTCGGCGACATGGACATCTCCATCCTGTCGGAGAAGCCGGCGGGCCGAAAGCCGATCGTCACCCGCGCCATCTCCTCGGAGCGTTACGACGAGGTCGTCGGCGCCATCGGCCGCGCCGTCGAGAACGGCCAGCAGGTCTACTGGGTCTGCCCGCTGGTGCAGGAATCCGACACGCTCGACGTTGCTGCCGCGCAGGAGCGCTATGAGGCGCTGCGCGAAATCTTCGGCGACAAGGTCGGGCTGCTGCACGGCCAGATGCCCGGCCGCGAGAAGGACGCCGCCATGGCCGCCTTCGCCGCCGGGCAGACCCGCATCCTGGTTTCGACCACGGTGATCGAGGTCGGCGTCGACGTGCCCAATGCCAGCGTCATGGTGATCGAACATGCCGAGCGCTTCGGCCTCGCCCAGCTCCATCAATTGCGCGGGCGGATCGGGCGCGGCTCGGCCGCCTCGACCTGCCTGCTGCTCTACAAGGGGCCGCTCGGGCCGATCGCCGAGGCCAGGCTCACCATCATGCGCGAGACCGAGGATGGCTTCCGTATTGCGGAAGAGGATCTGCGCCTGCGCGGCGAAGGCGAGGTGCTCGGCACGAAGCAATCCGGCTCGCCCGACTGGCGCATCGCCCGGCCGGAAACGGATGGTGACCTGCTCGCGGCGGCGCGCGATGATGCACGCCTCCTGATCGAACGCGACCCGCATCTGGAGACGCCGCGCGGCCAGGCGATCCGGGTTCTGCTCTATCTGTTCGAGCGCGACGTTGCGATCCGTTTGCTCAGGGCCGGCTGAGCCCGGAGCAATCCCGATCAAGCGGGCCGGTTGCGCTCGCGTCAGTGTTCGGCCGCTTCGTGGAGGGACCATGGACCCGGTCAAGACAGCCATCTGGTGCATCGAGAGCCGCTTCGCCTCCGAGCTTTCGCTCGACGAGATCGCGGAGGTCAGCGGCGTCTCGCGCTTCCATCTCTGCCGTGCCTTCGGGGCGTCCACCGGGCGCTCCGTCATGCGCTATGTGCGCGAGCGGCGATTGACGGAAGCGGCGCGGCAATTGGCTGACGGCGCGCCCGATATCCTCTCGGTCGCGCTGAGCTGGGGCTATGGCTCGCACGAAGCCTTCACCCGCGCCTTCCGCGAGCAGTTCGGCATGACGCCGGAGGCCCTGCGCGCGAGGCGCGATCTCTCCATCCTTCGCCTTTCGGAGCCCCTTCCCATGCAGGCAGAAACATCCATCACGTTGCCCGAAGCCCGGATCGAACAAGGCAAGCCCATGCTGATCGCCGGGCTCGGCGGCTCGTTCTCCGTCGGCAAGGTCGAAGGCATTCCCGCGCTTTGGCAGCGCTTCGCCCCGCATATCGGTCACGTTCCCGGCCAGATCGGCTACACGACCTATGGCGTCAGCCTGAACTGCGACGACAACGGCAATTTCGACTATATCGCCGGCGTCGCGGTTTCGGATTTCGACAATCTGCCGGCGGAATTCGCCCGCACCCGCGTCCCGGCCCAGACCTATGCGATCTTCGAGCACCGTGGCCATGTCACGGCGATCAAGCGGACCTATGAGGCGATCTGGCGCGACTGGCTGCCGAAATCCGGCCGCAAGCCCGCCGATGGCCCGACGCTGGAGCGCATGGACCAGCGTTTCGATCCGGCGACAGGCAATGGCGTGCTGGAGATCTGGCTGGCGCTTCAGCCCTGATCAGACGATCGAGCCCGGCTGCGGCGCGAGCTTCGGCGCCGCCTCCCCCGGCTGGATCAGCCCGGCCGACATGATGAGCTTGGCGCCGTCCTCGATCGAGATCGAGAGTTCCACGATCTCGCGGCGCGGCAGATAGAAGAAGAAGCCCGTCGTCGGGTTCGGCGTGCAAGGCAGGAAGACGCCGATCTGCTGATCGCCATCCGGCAGGCGGTCGGCGATCTCCGGCGCCGCCTCCTGCGCGATGAAGACGATCGACCACATGCCCGGTTGCGGGAACTGCACCATGCCGACCGTGCGGAACGAGGTGCCCGACTGGGAGAAGATGGTCTCGAAGACCTGCTTGACCCCCTTGTAGAGGCCGCGAACCACCGGCATGCGGCCGAGGATCGATTCCCCGGCGCTGATCAGCGAGCGCCCGACGAGATTGGCGGTCAGGAAGCCGAGCAGCGTCAGCCCGACCAGCGCGATGACGAGGCCGAAGCCGGGAATCGGATACGGCAGATAGGTATCGGGCAGGTAGGAGTTCGGGATGAGCGGCTTCACCAGCCCGTCGATGAAGTTGATGAACCACCAGGTCACCGAAGCCGTGATGGCGAGCGGCGCCGCGATGACGAGCCCCGTCAGGAAATAGCGGCGCAGGCGCGTGCCCAGCGTCGGGCGCGTCAATTCGGTCGGCAGGACGAGGCGTGGATCAGGCGGGCCGGCGGTCATGGTCGCGTTCTTTGTCCTCTCGCATTTTCGTCACGCGAACCGGCATCCACTTCGCTTGAAAATGCTGTGGCAACGATGCGCTCTCCGGTCGCCTTGCCGGCACCGGTCGGCGCCGCGATATGACATGATAGGCGAGACGGCGGCATCCGCCAGTACCTGCCCTTCCGGCTGCAAGCAAGGATCGAGCCCGTGCCGAACGACAATCAGCCGCCACGCCGCCTGACGCGGCCCGTGCTGATCGTCGCAGGCTGGCTCTTCACGGTGCTCGGCGCGATCGGGCTGGTCTTGCCGGTCATGCCCGGAACCGTCTTCCTGATCCTGGCGGCCTGGTGCTTCTCGCGCTCATCGCCGCGCTTCGAGGCCTGGCTCACCGGGCATCCGAAGCTCGGGCCGCATGTGCTGCGCTGGCGCGAGACGGGAGCCATCGCGCGGCGGGCGAAACTCCTCGCCTGCGGCTCGATGGCGGCGAGCTTCCTGCTGCTGACGCTGACCTCGGCGCCGCCGATCGCGCTGGCGACGACGGCGCTCTGCCTGATCGCCTCTGGCGCCTATGTGGCGAGCCGGCCGGAGCGCTGAGCGCCCCGGCCGCACCCTCACTCCACCGTGACGGATTTCGCCAGGTTGCGCGGCTGGTCGACGTCCTTGCCCATGAAAACCGCCGTCTGATAGGCGATCATCTGGATCGGGAGGGCGTAGACGATCGGCGCGAAGGTGGGGTCCATATCCGGCATCACGATCGTCGCCTCGGGCTCGATGCCGCATTCGGCGGCGCCCTTGGCATCGGTGATCAGGATGATGCGCCCGCCGCGCGCCGCGACCTCCTGCATGTTGGAGGCTGTCTTCTCGAAGAGCGCATCGTGAGGCGCGACGACGATGACCGGCATATCCTCGTCGATCAGCGCGATCGGCCCGTGCTTGAGCTCGCCCGCCGCGTAACCTTCGGCGTGGATGTAGCTGATTTCCTTCAGCTTCAGCGCGCCTTCGAGCGCCAGCGGGAAGCTGGTGCCGCGGCCGAGATAGAGCACGTCCTTGGCTTTGGAGAGCTCGCGGGCGAGCTTTTCGATCTCGGGCTCCAGCTCCAGCGCCTTGGCGATCAGGCCGGGCAGCGCGATCAGGTGCTGCACATGGACGGCTTCCTCATCGGCCGAGAGCGTGCCGCGGGCCCGCGCTGCAGCGAGCGCGAGCGAGGCGAAAACCGCAAGCTGGCAGACGAATGCCTTGGTCGAGGCGACGCCGATCTCGGGGCCGGCGAGCGTTTGCGCGACCGCGTCGCTTTCGCGCGCGATGGTCGAGGTCGGAACGTTGACGACCGAGAGGATGGCCTGCCCGTTCTGGCGGGCGTAGCGCAGCCCGGCCAGCGTATCTGCGGTTTCGCCGGACTGCGAGATGAACAGCGCCAGGCCCTGCTCCGGCAGCGGCGCCTCGCGGTAGCGGAATTCCGAGGCGACATCGATCTCGACCGGCAGGCGTGCCAGCTTCTCGAACCAGTATTTCGCAATGAGGCCAGCATAATAGGAGGTGCCGCAGGCGCTGATCGTCAGGCGCGAGAGGCCCTTCCAGTCGATCTTGTCGCCGAAGGGCAGACGCACCTTGCCGGCAACCATGTCGAGATACTGCGTCAGCGTGTGGCCGACGACCTCCGGCTGCTCGTAGATCTCCTTGGCCATGAAATGGCGGTGATTGCCCTTCTCGACCAGGAAGGCGCCGGCGGCGACGCGCTGGGCGCGGCGTTCCACCTGCGTGTTGCTCTTGTCGTAGAAGGTCGCGCCACGGCGGTGGAGCACGACCCAGTCGCCCTCTTCCAGATAGGCGATGAGGTTGGTGAAGGGCGCGAGCGCCAGCGCATCCGAACCGAGATACATCTCGCCATCGCCTATGCCGACCGCCAGCGGCGAGCCCTTGCGGGCGCCGATCAGCAAGTCTTCCTCGCCCTGGAACAGGAAGGCGAGCGCGAAAGCGCCATGCAGAAGCGGGAGGCTCGCAGCCACCGCATCAGACGGAGACTTGCCGCGATCAAGCTCGCGGGTGACGAGATGCGCAACGATCTCGCTGTCGGTCTCGGTCTCGAAGACATAGCCATCGGCCTGGAGATCGGCGCGCAATTCGCGGAAATTCTCGATGATGCCGTTATGGACCACCGCGAGCTTCGACGTCGCGTGTGGGTGGGCGTTGACCTCGTTGGGCTTGCCGTGGGTCGCCCAGCGGGTGTGGCCGATGCCGACCAAGCCTTCGAGCGGCTCGTTCGACAGGCGAATCTCGAGATTCTTGAGCTTGCCCTCGGCGCGTCGGCGGGTGAGCTGGCCGCCCTCGAGCGTCGCGACGCCCGCTGAATCGTAGCCGCGATACTCCAGCCGCCTGAGCGCCTCGACGACCTGCGTCGCCACTGCTTCCTTGCCCAGAATCCCGACGATGCCACACATGGGCGATCCCCTTCAGCCATTGCTATAGGCAAAGCGCATAGCCGCGAAACGCGCGCGGACCCAATCACTATGCATGACGAACTGTGAACGGCGAATTGCCGCTTTGACGCGATTCGCGACCTATTCCGCCGCTTTCTTGGCCGCTTTGCGGGCGAGCGACGCTTCCCGGAACCTCTTGGCCCAGCCAGCCTTCTCCACTTGCTGGCCGCGGCCGATGGCGAGCGCATCCGGGGCCACATCATTGGTAATGACCGAGCCGGAGCCGACATAGGCGCCGTCGCCGATCGTGACGGGCGCGACGAGCGCGGAATTGGAGCCGATGAAGGCGCCGGCGCCGATCGTCGTCCGGGACTTGAGGAAGCCGTCATAGTTGCAGGTGATGGTGCCGGCGCCGATATTCGCTGCCGCGCCGACCGAAGCATCGCCGATATAGGTCAGATGGTTGACCTTGGCCCCGACGCCGATCTCGGCGGCCTTGATCTCCACGAAATTGCCGGCCTTGGCCTTTTCCGCGAGCTTCGTGCCGGGGCGCAGGCGGGCGAAGGGGCCGACCATGGCGGCGGGCCCGATCTCGGCGCCCTCGAAATGCGAGAAGGCATGGATCACGGCGCCGTCAGCGATGCTGACTCCGGGGCCGAAGAAGCAGTTGGGCTCGATCAGGACATCGCGGCCGACTTGCGTGTCGAAGCTGAAGAAGACGGTTTCGGGCGCGATCAGCGTCGCCCCCTCCGCCATCACGGCAAGGCGCTTGCGCCGCTGGAATTCGGCTTCGGCGACAGCGAGTTGAGCGCGGTCGTTGACGCCGTGGACCTCGCTCTCCGGCGCGCGCAGCACGGTGGCGGAAAGCCCGCGCGAACGGGCGACCGCGACGGCATCGGTCAGGTAGAACTCGCCTTGGGCGTTGTCGTCGCCGATCGCTTCGAGAATCTCCAGCGCGCGGGCGCCGGACAATGCCATCAGCCCGGCGTTGCAGAGCGTGATCGCGCGCTCCTGCTCCGTCGCGTCCTTGTGCTCGACGATGGCCTCGAGCTCACCATTCCGCTCAATGAGCCGGCCATAGCCGGTCGGGTCTTGCGCCTCGAAGCCGAGCACGACGACGGCCGCGCCCGCGGCCAGGCCGGCGCGCAGCGCGGCGAAGGTCTCGGGCAGCACCAGGGGCGTATCGCCGAAAGCGACGATGACGTCGTCATAGCCGCGGCGCAGGCTCTCGCGTGCTGCCAGAACGGCATGGGCGGTGCCGCGCCGCTCCTGCTGGATCGCAAGCTCGGCCGTCGGGAACCAATGCTGGGCTTCGCGGCCGACCTCCGACCGGTCCGGCCCGATCACGACCACGGCCGCCTCGGCGCCGGCTTCGGCGACCGCCGAGAGGGCGTGCCCGAGCAGGGATCGCCCGCCGACCTCGTGCAGCACCTTCGGGCGCTGCGATTTCATGCGCGTTCCCTCGCCGGCTGCCAGAACAATGGCGAGACAGGACCGGGTGGGCTGCATTTCGGTCATGTTTCTCGTTTCCTGTCTGTGCGAGCCGCGATATCCGCGGTCGTTTCATCGCATGATGGCATTGCAGGCCGCGTGGATAGCCGATCCAGGCAGCATTTGCCAAAGTCATCGCACGATAAAAAGGGGCCATTCTCATGACCAACGGCACATAGCCCGCCGACCGACCGGCAACCGCATCCGTCAAAAGCATGGCCGGCGAGATTTTTCCGCTCGCCACCGCTTTTCACCGGCCTTGGAAATGCTCTAGAAGCGCGGAGGACGAGGGCGTCGTCCGCGTAGTTTGGACCACATGGCGAAGTCATTGAATCGCAGGCAATTTCTGGAAGCCGCCGCTGGCGGCGTAGCGCTGGCGTCGCTGGCTGCTTCCGCGTCCGCCCAAACTCAGACAGGCGCCGCAGCCTTCAACATTCCCAGCCTCGCCGACGGGCAGCGCTTCGACCCTTCGCTGGTCGTCGATGCCGCGCGCATGCTGGCGCAAAAACCGCTAATACCGCTCACGGCGACGGATCTGCCCGAGGGCTACGCCACGCTGCCCTTCGACCAGTATTCCGGCATCCGGATGCAGCCCGCTGCCGCGATCTGGGCCGGCGAGAATCGCGGCTTCACCGTCGAGCCCCTGCATCGCGGCTACGTCTTCGCGAACCCGGTCAGCCTTTTCACCGTCGAGGACGACATGGTGCGCCGGGTCGCCTTCGACCGGAGCAAGTTCGACTATGGGCGGGTCGCCCCACCCCCGGACAATGCCGATCTGCAGTTTTCCGGCATGCGAATCTCGGCGGGGCTGGAACGCCCCTTCGAGGTCGCGAGCTTCCAGGGCGCCACCTTCTTCCGCGCTCTCGCCCGCGGGCAGAATTTCGGCGCGATGGCGCGCGCCCTGATCCTGCGGCCCGGCGAGCAGCGCGGCGAGGAAATCCCCTTCTTCCGCGCCTTCTGGATCGAACGACCGAACCCCGCCACCGCCGCGCTGGTCATTCACGGCCTGCTCGATTCGGAGAGCGTCAGCGGCGCGGTGCGGATGACCCTTCGGCCCGGCGACGTTACCTTCATGGATGTCGAGATGACGCTGTTCGCGCGTCAGGCGCTCGACCATGTCGGCTTCGGCTGCGCGACCGGCATTTTCCTCTCCGGCCCGCAGAGCCGGCGAACCTTCGACGACATCCGCCCGGCGATCTACGAGGTTTCGGGCGTACAGATGCAGTCGGGCTCGGGCGAGTGGATCTACCGGCCGCTCAACAACCCGGCCAATCTCCAGGTTTCCTCCTTCGTCGACCAGAATCCCAAGGGCTTCGGGCTGATGCAGCGCGAGCGCGACGCGGCCGCCTTCCAGGACGATGATCAGCGCTTCGAGCTGAGGCCCAGCGTCTGGATGGAGCCGCTCGGCGACTGGGGCGCGGGTTCGATCCAGCTAATTGAGATTCCCAGCGATTCCGAGGCGAACAGAAACATCATCATGTACTGGCGGCCGAAGCAGCCATTGGCCGCGGGCAGCGAAGTCTCGATGAGCTATCGGCAGGCCTGGTGCTGGCAACCGCCGGATCGCCCGGACCTCGCCGTCGTAACCCGGATGAGACAGGGCAAGGGCTCGCAAGGCCGCCGCCGCCGCTTCCTGCTCGAGTTCACCGGGGGCAAGCTGGGCGATGCCGCAACCGTAGCCGCGATCCGCGCCGCGGTCTCGACCGCTCCGGGCTCGATCCAGAACATCCGCCTTTGGCCTTATCCCGAACGCAAGCAGATGCGCGTCGGCTTCGAGGTCGACCCCGGCAACGACAATCTCTGCGAGCTGCGGCTCGTCCTGCAAGCAGGCGGTCAGGCCGTCTCTGAAACCTGGTTGGACCGATGGACGTGGTAACCGCGCCCCGCCCCAGCGCCGCGGGCGCTGACATGCGCGCACTCGTCTCGCGCGAGCCGGCGACGCCGCCGGAGAGCCGCCTCGTCATGCCCGTGCAGTCCTTCCGGAGTTGGAAGGCTTCGGACCGCCGCGAGCCGGCCGCTCCGCGCGACTGGAAGACGCCGTGGCTGAAGCGCCTCTTCGTCTTCGGCGGCGGGCTGGCGCTCACGGCCTATGGCGCCTGGGAAATGTACCATGTCGTGTCGGTCAGCCGCACGACCTCGCTGCAGTACGTCCTGCTCCTGCTGTTCACGATCAATTTCTCGTGGATCGCGCTGGCCTTCACCAGCGCGCTCCTCGGTTTCTTCGGCGTGCTGTTCGGCGTCGGACGGGCCGAGCGGGCCGAAAGCCTGAAGCATCGCACCGTCGTGGTGATGCCGATCTACAACGAGTCCTCGGCACGGACCTTCGCCGCGGTCGCCGCGATCCGCGAATCCGTCGAGGCGACCGGGCTCGGCGAGCATTTCGACTATTTCATCGTCTCCGACACGACCAATCCCGACATCTGGGTCTCCGAGGAACGCGCCTTCCTGGCTTTGCGCGAGCGGCTCGGCCCGAATTCGCGGGTCTATTACCGCCACCGGCCGAAGAACCATCACCGCAAGGCCGGCAACATCGCCGATTTCGTGACGCGCTGGGGCGGGCATTACGAGCAGATGATCGTGCTCGATGCCGACAGCCTGATGACCGGCAGCTGCATCGTGCGCCTCGCCGCCGCGATGGAAAACGATCCCGACGCCGGTATCATCCAGTCGCTGCCGCTGATCATCAACCGCAACACCTTCTTCGCGCGGCTCCAGCAGTTCGCGGCGCGGGTCTACGGCCCGGTCATCGCCACCGGGCTCGCCATGTGGTCGGGCCGCGACGGCAATTACTGGGGCCACAACGCCATCATCAGGACGCGCGCCTTCGCCGAGCATTGCGGCCTGCCGGATCTGAAGGGCAAGCCGCCCTTCGGCGGCCATGTGCTCAGCCACGATTTCGTCGAGGCGGCGCTGATCCGTCGCGCCGGCTGGTCGGTCTACATGCTGCCGGACCTGACCGGCTCCTATGAGGAAAGCCCGCCCTCGCTGATCGACATCTCCGTGCGCGACCGGCGCTGGTGCCAGGGCAATCTCCAGCATTCGCGCATCATCGGCGCGAAGGGCTTCGTCCTGCCGACGCGGCAGCATTTCGCCACCGGCATCATGGGCTATCTCGCCTCGCCCTTCTGGCTGATGCAGCTCGTCGTCGGTATCCTGATCGTGCTGCAGGTCAACTACGCGCGGCCCGAGTACTTCACGCAGGAATTCACGCTCTTCCCGGTCTGGCCGCGGTTCGACCCCGAGCGCGCCTTGCGGCTGTTCGCGCTGACCATGGCGATCCTGCTGGCGCCGAAGCTGTTCGGCCTCCTGCTGACGCTGTTCAACAACAAGCTGCGCCGGGCCGGCGGCGGCGCCATCCGGCTGATCCTGTCCTCGCTGATCGAGGTGCTGTTCTCGGCCTTCTTCGCGCCGATCATGATGCTGATCCAGTCGGGTTCGGTCTTCCAGATCCTGCTCGGGCGCGACACCGGCTGGAATCCGCAGCGTCGCGACGACGGCTCGATCCCGCTCAACGACATCATCCGCCGGCATCGCACTCATACGGTTCTCGGCGTGGTGACGGGCCTCTCGGCCTTCATGATCGCGACTGCGCTCTTTGCCTGGATGTCGCCGACGATCGTCGGTCTCGTTCTGGCGATCCCGCTGTCATGGGCCTCGGGCCAGCTCGGCATCGGACTCTGGCTTAAGCGCCGCGGGCTCCTGCTGACGCCGGAGGAAGGCGATCCGCCATCGGTCGCCCTTCGCGCCAATGAATTGCAGACCGAGTTCGCCCAGGCCGGCTTCGACGATGCCGACGGGCTGAAAGCGATCCATGCCGATCCCGAGCTTCGGCATGCGCATGAGCTGATGCTGCCCGACAGCCATCCGCGCCGGCGCGGCGAGATCGACCCCGAGCGCGCGGTGGCGCAGGCCAAGCTCGTCGATGCGGAGACGGTCGATGACGCCGTGATCTGGCTGAAGCCCAAGGAGCGCATGGTCGTGCTGCATGACCGCGCGCTGATCGGCCTGCTCGCATCACTGCCGGCGGAGCGCTCCGAGAACGCGGCCTGAGAGGTCGGCACGGCACCCCCCCTTCAACCCTCATCCTAAGGAGCGGCGTCAGCGACGTCTTGAAGGACGAGGGCTGAGGGATTTCAGCCGGAAAGTCGTGGCTCTCCGTTGAGCCGTTCAGACCGGCTCGAAGGCGACCATGCAGCCCATGGCGTCTTCCGCCTGCACGAAGAGCCGCTCCTCGTTCTGGATGAACGGAATCTCCGCAGCCGTCAGCCGCTCCGCCACCGCGTCCAGATCCGGCACCGCGACGCAGAAGCCGAGAAAGCGCGCCGGCGTCGTGTCGGGCTCGACCTGATAGGCGCCCTGCGCGGTTTCGGGATCGAGCACGTCGAGGCGTCCGCGCGGCAGCGCCAGCACGTAATCCTCGTTGCCTTCGAGCACCTCGGCCCCGCCGCTGAAAGCGGTGAGGAAGGCGCGGTGCGCTGCTGGGTCCTCGGCCAGCATCACCGCGGACGACAATGCCGTGGCGCCGTTCGGATGCTGCTGGAACGCCGGATTCCAGAAATTCTGCGGCTCGAGCTGCCGGCAGACGAAGAAGCCGCATTCCGGTGCCTTCGGATCGGCGGCGAAGGCAAGCTCGAAGGCGACCCTGACCGTCGAACCGTCCGGCCGCTTGCCTTGCCGCTCGAAGAAGAAGGGTTCGTAATCACCGATTCCGCCAGCCTTGAAGGCGGCGGCGTCGGCCTTGGCGTCCGTGCTTTCCAGCACCAGCATCGAGAGCCCCTCGCCCTGCCCCGCCAGAGCGTCGCGGACGAAGGCGCCGAACGAGAAGGTCCGCTCGCCGGCTGGAGGGATCGCGCCCGCATCGGCGATCGTCACCAGTTCGAGGAAGGAGCCGGGAAACTGGACGATCCGATTCTCGGTGCCCCAGGGGTGGCGATTGCGCGCACCGACCCTGAAACCGAGCTTTTCGTAGAAGGCTCCCGCCGCGTCGAGATCGCGGACACCGATGACGAGATGGTCGAGGCCGCGAGGCGTGGAGGCTGATGCAGGCATGGCAGACTCTTTCGGCAGGCTTATCGGGCCGGAAGGCTAGCAACTCTTCACGGCGCGGTCATGTCGCGTCGCGGTCACGGCTCGATATAGTGCGGCAGGAAGCGCGAGGTGTTCTTCGTGATCGGCGAGGCATCCTCGCGGACGCAAAGTCCGCAGGCCTGCGAGGCGACGAGCCAGGAGCCGAGCACCGCGTAATTGCCACCGGCAGAGAAGAGATTGGTCGCGGCATCCTGCAGGACATAGCCCTCCGCGCCATAGGGGCCGTCGTCGCTGTCGAGGACGCGGTCGCGCTCCATCAGCGTGACATTGGCGCCCTCGCGCGAATAGAGCGGCTTGCGGACGCGGCGGGCCGACAGCGTCGCGCAGCGCGGGTCGCCCTCGAAGAAGGCCGGCAGCAGGTTGGGATGGCCCGGTTCCATCTCCCAGAGGCAGGCGAGCAGGCCCTTGTTGGAGAGCAGCGCCTTCCAGGGCGGCTCGATGAACTGGCAGCGCGAGCCGGCCAGCGCCTCGCCATAGCGCTCGCGGAACAGCCATTCCCAGGGATAGAGCTTGAACAGGGTCTCGATCGGCTGGTTGGCGCCGTCGCAGAAGCGCCCGTCCGTGAGCAGGCCGATCTCCTCGATATAAGTGAAACGCGCATCGAGGCCGGCCTGGACGGCGCAATCCGTCAGATAGTCGACCGTGCCCTTGTCCTCGGCACTGCCCTCGACGCAGGTGAGATGCAGGCGATAGGGCGACGGCGTGCGCAGGCCGGCGAAGGCCGCGATCAGCCGCTCGTGCAGGGAGTTGAACTGGTCGCTGCCGGGGGGAAGCGCGCCACGCGCCATCGCCTGCTCGAGCCAGTCCCACTGGACGACGCTCGATTCGAACAGGGCGGTTGGCGTATCGGCGTTGTATTCCAGCAGCTTGGCCGGCCCATGCCCGTCATAGGCGAGGTCGAGCCGGCCATAGAGATTGCGCTCGCCGCTCTGCCAGCTCCGCCGGATATAGTCCCAATGCGCGGCTGGGATGGCGAGGCTGGTCAGGATCTCCTCGCTGGCGAGTGCCTTCTCGATGAAGGCGAAGCAGAGCTCCTCGATCGCCTCGGTCGGCGCCTCGATGTCGCGCTCGATCTCCTCCAGCGTGAAGGCGAAGGCGGCGCTCTCGTCCCAATAGGTCTCGCCGTCGATGGTGTGGAAGGCGAAGCCCAGCCGCTCGACCTGCGCGGCCCAGTCGGGACGGGGTGGAAGCGTGACGCGACGCATCTCAGGACGAGGAATGCGAGGAGAAGGAACGGGCGATGGAGCCGAAGCCGCCCCGCGACGAGACGCTGGTCGTCGTGCTCACGCCGCGGGTGCTCGTCGGCGACACCGCGACGCTGCCGCCGGTCGTCGTCGAATAGGCGCGCGAGCGGCTGCTGCTCGAGGAGCTGCTGCTGCCATAGGAGCCGCCGCCGCCGGATGACGAGGAAGAGGAGCCGGCGGCACGCGCCTGCTGGCATTCCGGCTGGGCGGAGCCCGGCGGGCAAGCGGCGGTTGTCGGCGGCAGCAGGGGCTGCGCCTGCGAACCGGCCAGGCCCCGCGCCAGCATGAAGCCCGCGAGCGCCGGGACAAAATACTGGGCGCCGCCGATGCTGGCGCTGGAACAGCCATTGGCGCCGTACTGCGCCTCGCATTCGTTCTGGTTGTTGAACTTCGGCGCATCCTTGAGGCGTGCGGCGGTCGCTTCGGAGAAGGCGGTCTCGCATTGTTGCGCGCTGAGCTGCCCGCCGGCGCGGCAATCGCTCAGGCTGTTATAGACGAGGCTTTCCTGGGTTTCCTCGCTGGAGCGTGGCCAGAACGAGGCGACGAGCACGACCCCGACCGCGGCCAGCCCGATCTGTGTCGAGCGCTTCATGGCATGCCCTCAGATCGTCATGCTGGCTGCGGCCAGCGTACCCGAAATCACCGCGATCACCGCCAGCATCGCGGCCGATGGCAGGCGGTCTTCCGCGATCTTCCGCGAGAGCTCCGGGATGACGATCCGCGCGAGACCATAGGCCGCGAACTGGACCAGCATCGCCGCGACGGCCCAGAGCACGCAGTCCGGGATGCTGCTGGCCTGCGAGATCGCCTTTTCGAGCGGCACGGTGAAGCCGATGAGGTTGCCGCCCAGCGCGATCGCGGCCGAGAGATTGCCGCCGCGGATCAGGGCGATCTCGTCATGGGCCGTCATGCGCAGATAGATCACGGCGAAGGCCGCGATCAGCGCCGCGCCGACGACGAAATAGAGAAGGAACGCGGGCAAGCCCGCCATCGAGATCGTCATGCCCCCGCCCCCCAGTCCATCCGATGCCTCGCAGCCTCATCATAGGTGAGGCATTGTCGGGCACCAGCGAAGCTAGCCGAAAAAGCTGCGTCAGCCGTCATCTAAAACGAGGATGCGCCGCATGAAGATCCGGGAAGCCTGTTGCAGCTGCGGCCAGTTGCGAGTCACCTGCCGGGGCGAGCCGGCCATCGTCGCCCTGTGCCATTGTCGTGAATGCCAGAGGCGAACGGGCAGCGCCTATGGCGTGGCGGCTTTCTTCGCGCGGGAGGCCGTCGCCGTGTCCGGGGATCATGCCGACTATGACCGCCCTGCCGATAGCGGCTTTCGCGTCCTGCATCATTTCTGCCCGGCCTGCGGCAGCACGGTCTTCTGGGAGCCGGCTCGCAGGCCGGAGATGATCGCCGTGGCGGTCGGCGCCTTCGCCGATCCGGCATTTCCCGCCCCGCGAAAGGTGGTCTTCGAGGAGCAACGCCATCCCTGGGCGGCGGTTGCCCTCGACAGCGATTAGACCAGGCGGCTCTGCACCACGGCCGCTTCGACGAAGCTCGCGAAGAGCGGATGCGGCTCGAAGGGGCGCGACTTCAGCTCGGGGTGGTACTGCACGCCGATGAACCAGGGATGGTCCGGATATTCCACCGTCTCGGGCAAGAGCCCGTCCGGCGAGACACCGCTGAAGCGCATGCCCTGCTCTTCCAGCCGCTTGCGGTAGTTCATGTTGACTTCGTAGCGATGGCGGTGGCGTTCCGAGATCTCGGTCGAGCCGTAGATCTTCGCGATCTTGGTGTCCGGCGAGAGGACGGAGGCGTAGGCGCCAAGCCGCATGGTGCCACCGAGATCGCCGCCGGCCGCGCGCTGCTCCAGCTCGTTGCCGCGCAGCCATTCCGTCATCAGGCCGACGACGGGCTCCTTGGTCTCGCCGAACTCGGTCGAGCTTGCCGCCTCGATCCCGGCGAGCGAGCGCGCCGCCTCGATCACGGCCATCTGCATGCCGAAGCAGATGCCGAAATAGGGCACCTTGCGCTGCCTGGCGAAGGTCGCGGCCTTGATCTTGCCCTCGGCGCCGCGATGGCCGAAGCCTCCGGGCACCAGGATGCCGTGGACATGCTCCAGGAACGGCGCCGGGTCCTCCTTCTCGAAGACCTCGGACTCGATCCAGTCGAGATTGACCTTGACGTTGTTGGCGATGCCGCCATGGGTCAGCGCCTCGATGAGGGACTTATAGGCGTCCTTCATGCCGGTGTATTTGCCGACGACGGCGATGGTGACCTCGCCCTCGGGGTTCTTTACCCGGTCGGAGATATGCTTCCAGTTCGTGACGTCCGGCTCGCTCGAGGCGTCGAGGCCGAAGGCGGCGAGCACCTCGTTGTCGAGCCCTTCTGCATGGTAGGAGAGCGGCACGTCGTAGATCGAGGCGACGTCGCGGGCCTCGATCACGGCGGTCTCGCGGACATTGCAGAACAGCGCGAGCTTGCGGCGCTCCTCGCGCGGGATCTCGCGGTCCGTGCGGCAGAGCAGGATGTCGGGCTGGATGCCGATGGAGCGCAATTCGGCGACCGAATGCTGGGTCGGCTTGGTCTTCAACTCACCGGCGGTCGGGATATAGGGCAGCAGCGTCAGGTGGATGAAGATGCACTGCCCGCGCGGCAGTTGCTGGTTCACCTGGCGGATCGCCTCGAGGAAGGGCAGGCTCTCGATGTCGCCGACCGTGCCGCCGATCTCGACCAGCGTGAAGTCGTAGCCCTCATTGCCGGAAAGGATGAACTCCTTGATGGCATTGGTGACGTGCGGGACGACCTGGATCGTGGCGCCGAGATACTCGCCGCGACGCTCCTTGGTCAGGATGTCCATGTAGATGCGGCCGGTGGTGATGTTGTCGCCCTTGTTGCAGGGCCGGCCGGTGAAGCGCTCGTAATGGCCGAGGTCGAGATCGGTCTCGGCGCCGTCATCGGTGACGAAGACCTCGCCGTGCTGATACGGGCTCATCGTGCCCGGATCGACATTGAGATAGGGGTCGAGCTTGCGCAGGCGGACCTTGTAGCCACGTGCCTGCAGAAGGGCTGCGAGAGCCGCCGCCGCCAGGCCTTTGCCAAGCGAGGACACCACGCCGCCGGTGATGAAAACATACCGCGTCATGGGAGTTCACCTCTATCGCCACGGGTTCGATTCGCTAAGCGCATGCAGTGCAGTCCCGCCTTGCTCTGCGCGCTTGTCCACAAAAGAGAGGGCCGGTCGCCCGGCCCGTCTCCACACAAAAGAGAAGGGCCGGTTTCCCGGCCCTGCCCTGGTTACTGCTGCGGTGCCGCTGGCGGCGCCGGGGTCGGCGGCTGCGCGCCGCCTTGCGTCTGGTTCTGGAGCTGACGGAGCTGATCGAGCACGCCGCCGGCATTGGGCGCGCTCGGGGCGTTCGGCGCGGCGGGCTGGCCAGGAGTGGCCGGAGCCGTCGTCGCCGGGGCGCCGTCGATGATCGAACGCTGCACGCGGCCCTGAGTGGCCATGATCGCGAGCACGATCGAGGTCAGGAAGAACAGGCCGGCGAGAATCGCCGTCGCCCGGGTCAGCGCGTTCGCCTGGCCGCGCCCGGTCATGAAGCCGCCGACGCCACCGCCGCCGGAACCCATGCCGAGCCCGCCGCCTTCGGAGCGCTGCAGCAGCACGACGCCGACGAGCGCGACGACGATGATCAGATGAATGACGATGAGAACGTTCTGCATGATCTCACGAAATGGGGATGGCGCGGGCCGCCGCAAGGGCTACCCGCTCCTCCTCGAAAGGTCGAGGCGAATTCGGCGGCGCAGATAGCACGGGGCTTCCGCCGGCACCACCCGCAAAATCAAAATTCATGAACGGAGCGCCCGAGACTGATGCGAAAGAACCCGCCTGCATCCTGTGATGCAGCCTCCTTTGCGCGGCAAAAATTTACGCACCGTCAGTATGCTGAAGCCGGATTTCATCAGCCTGGTATGACGATGCCCAGCGTCCAGCACATAATTCTGTTCTTATTTTTCGCGGTGATTGCGTCTGCATTGTTATTTCCGCCAGATCGAACGGTCATCGACGCGCAGAGAGTGGTTTTATCTCTAGTTTTCGCGTCCGCCATATCTGGATCGCTATTGCTGCACAGATTTCTATTTCCGTTTAGATTTCTTCTCCTCCCGGATTGGAAGACGACCTACATCATCGCCGCTGGATTGTTCGCTCTCGTATTTGTTGGCCTTCTGACCATGCCTTTGTCGCCTCAGAATTGAGAGTTTTCTGTCCGGGCCTGCCCACGTCATTGCGAGCGGAGCGAAGCAATCCAGAAGACTGGGTCAAACGCTTCAACACGATCCCCCTGGATTGCTTCGTCGCTTCTCTTCTCGCGCTGACGCCGGAGAAGGCCCGCATCGCCTCCTCTCGGGTTCAGGCGCAAGCGCGCGCGATCGCCAGGAATTCCTCGGCCTTCAGGCTGGCGCCGCCGACGAGCGCGCCGTCGACATTGGCGACATTCATCAGCTCGGCCGCGTTCGAGGGCTTCACCGAGCCGCCATAGAGCAGCCGGACGCCGGCCGCGGCGTTCTTGCCGACGATCCGCGCCAGGTCGCTGCGAATCGCGGCGTGCATCTCGGCGACATCGGCTGCCGTCGGGGTCAGGCCCGTGCCAATCGCCCAGACAGGCTCATAGGCGATGACCAGGCTTGCGGCGTCGAGGCCTTCCGGCACCGAGCCCTTGAGCTGCCGGCGCACCACGGCCAGCGCCTTGCCGGCCTCGCGCTCGCCCTGCGTCTCGCCGACGCAGATGATCGGCACGAGCAATGCCTTGCGCGCGGCCTCGGCCTTGGCGCGGATGGTGGCGTTGTCCTCGCCATGGAGCGTGCGCCGCTCGGAATGGCCGACGATGCAGAAGCTCGCCCCCGCATCGGCCAGCATCGCGGCCGAGACCTCGCCGGTGAAGGCGCCGGCGGGCTGAACGCTGCAATCCTGCCCGCCTGTCGCGATGCGCGAGCCGATCAGCGCGGCGGTGGCGGTGAACAGCAGTGTCGAGGGTGGGCAGATCGCGAGGTCGACGGCGGCCTTGAGCGAGGCGTCATAGCCGCGGGCGACCTCCGTCGCGATGGCGAGATCGGCCTTCAGCCCGTTCATCTTCCAGTTGCCGGCTACCAGCGGCCTGATGCTGCGCGTCACGTCGTTCCTCCGGAAATTGTGCTGTCCGGGCTCTATCAATGCCCGGCTGGCGCCGCAATCTCATGTGAACCGGAAACACGAAGCCGCCGCGGCGATTGCGGCTTTCGCCGCCGGTTCCTATAAGCAGCGCCGACAAAAACGCGCGCGGGCCCGTCTCCGCGCCACGAACGGGTTCAGGGAAAGACAGCTTCCATGATGATGCAGGGCATCCGCAAGGCGAGTCAGGGTTTGCTCGGCAAGCTCGTCATCAGCGTCCTGTTCGGCGTCCTGATCCTCGCCTTCGCGATCTGGGGCGTGGGCGACATCTTCCGTGGCTATGGCCGCAACGAGGTCGCGCGGGTCGGTAAGACCGAGATTAGCATCGAGCAGATGCGCACCGCCTATCAGAACGACCTCCAGAACCTGATCCGCCAGCAGCGCCGGCAGATCTCGCCGGAGACAGCGCGCGCGCTCGGCCTCGACCGGCAGGTGCTCTCGCGGCTCGTCAGCGAGGCGACGCTCGACCAGACGGCCAAGAACCTGCACCTGGCCGTCTCCGACGACACGATCCGCAACCTGATCTTCGACGACCCGGTCTTCCGCGACGCGTCCGGCCAGTTCTCGGCGGCGCGCTTCAACGAATTGCTGCGTTCGAACGGCTATAGCGAGCAGAGCTATGTCGCGCTCCAGCGCGCTACCATCCTGCGCCAGCAGATCGCCGAGATGATCAGCGGCGGCTTCACCGTTCCGGTCGCCCTGCAGGAAATCGGCAACCGTCTGCGCAATGAGAAGCGCACCGTCACCTTCGCCCGCATGCCGGCGAGCGCCGCCGGCGAGATCGCCGCTCCGACCGAGGACCAGCTCAAGGCCTTCTACAACGAGCGCAAGATCGCCTTCCGCGCCCCGGAATACCGGACCGCCTCCGTGCTCGCGATCACGTCCGATGCCGTCGCCGACCCGGCCAAGGTCACCGATGACGAGGCGAAGGCACGCTACGAGGCGCTGAAAGCGCAGCGCTTCACCACGGCGGAGACGCGCACCGTCGAGCAGATCCCCTTCCCGAATGCCGAGGAGGCACAGGCCGCCAAAGCCAAGATCGACGGTGGCGAGACCTTCGACGAGATCGCGACCGAGCGGAACGTCGCCTTCAAGGACCTCACGCTCGGCACCTTCACCCGCGAGCAGATCTTCGACCCCGCCGTGCGCGAGGCCGCCTTCGCGCTGGAGGAAGGCGCCGTCAGCGCCCCCGTGCAGAGCGCCTTCGGGACCGTGCTGCTGCGCGTCACCAAGGTCGATAGCCAGCATGTGCGCCCCTATGAGGAGGTCGCCGAGGAGGTGAAGAAGGAGATCGCGGCGGGCCGTGCCTCGAGCCGGATCACCGAGCTGCATGACAAGATTGAGGATGAGCGTGCCTCGGCGAAGCCGCTGGCGGAGATCGCCAAGCAGTTCAACCTCGAGCTGCGTGTCGTCGGCCCGATGAGCCAGGGCATGACCAAGCCCGACGGCGCCCAGGAAGCCGCCCTGCCCGGCGGCGATGCGACGCTGCGCGCGATCTTCGCTTCCGATATCGGCGTCGACAACGAGGCGATCCGCCTGCCCCAGAACGCCGGCTATGTCTGGTTCGACATCGCCAAGATCGACCCGTCCCGCGACCGCTCCTTCGATGAGGTCAAGGGCGAGGTCGCGACGCAGTGGCGCGCCGACGAGACCGCGAACAAGCTCTCGGCCAAGGCGCGCGAGCTCGTCCAGAGGCTCGACAAGGGCGAGGCCTTCGCGACGGTCGCGGCGTCGAGCGGATTGACGATGGAGACGGCCGCCGGCATCGGGCGACAGGAACAGCGCACGGATCTGCCGGCCAACGTCGTCACCCAGGTGTTCGGCACGGTCGCCGGCAAGGCCAATTCGGCGGCCGGCGCCGATGGCGGCCGCATCCTGTTCAAGGTCGATTCGGCGACGGTGCCGCCTTACGTCCGCACGACGCAGGAGGCGGACAACTTCGTTCGCCTGCTCTCCGCCAATCTGAGCGAGGGGCTCCTGCTGCAATATGTCGCCGAGCGCCAGGCCAAGCTCGGCGTGAGCATCAATGACGCGGCGTTCCGCAACGCCACTGGCGGGGTGCAGAATTGACGATGCAGCACCTCGACGAATTCGAACGCTTCGCGCAGATCTACGAAACGGGCGCACCGCAGCTCCTGCGGCAAGTCCTGGTCGGCGATTGCGAGACGCCGGTCGCCGCCTTCCTGAAGCTGCGGCACGCCACCTCCGGGCCGGCTTTCCTGCTGGAATCGGTGGAGGGCGGCGCCGTCCGCGGTCGGTACTCGATGATCGGGCTTGAGCCGGACCTGATCTGGCGCTGCCATCAGGGCCAGGCCGCGATGTGCCGGCCCGCGCTCGGCGACGCCTTCCTCGACGATCCGCGCCCGGCCTTCGAGAGCCTGCGTTCGCTGCTGGCCGAAAGCGCGATCCCCGAGGCGGAAGGGCTGCCGCCGATGGCGGCCGGCGTCTTCGGCTATCTCGGCTACGACATGGTGCGGTTGATGGAGCGCCTGCCCGAGCCGAAGGAGACCGGCACCGGCGTTCCCGACGCGATCCTGAGCCGGCCGACGCTGATGGTCGTGTTCGACGCCGTGCGCGACGAGATCCACATCGTCACGCCGGTGCGTCACCAGCCCGGCATCGCGGCGCGGCACGCCTATGAGAGCGCCCAGGAGCGGCTCGACGGCGTCGTCCGTGTCCTTGAAGGCGCCCTGCCCGCCGAGGCCGACATCGACATCGCCAATCTGCCCGAGCCGGTCACGACCTCGAACACCAGCGAGGCCGAGTATCTCGACATGGTGGCGAAGGCGAAGGAGTACATCCGCGCCGGCGATATCTTCCAGGTCGTGCTGTCGCAGCGCTTCGAGGCCCCCTTCGCGCTGCCGCCTTTCGCGCTCTACCGGGCGCTGCGCCGCGTCAACCCGGCGCCGTTCCTCTGCTATCTCGATTTCGGCGGCTTCCAGATCGTCTGCTCGAGCCCCGAGATCCTGGTCCGACGGCGCGACGACACGGTCACGATCCGCCCCATCGCCGGCACGCGCCGGCGCGGCGCGACGCCTGCCGAGGACGACGCCCTCGCCGCGGAGCTGCTCGCCGATCCGAAGGAGCGCGCCGAGCACCTGATGCTGCTCGATCTCGGCCGCAACGATGTCGGGCGCGTCGCGGAGATCGGAACGGTCAAGGTCACCGATTCCTTCTTCATCGAGCGCTACAGCCAGGTCATGCACATCGTCTCGAACGTCGAGGGCAAGATCGACCCGAAGCACGATTCGCTCGCTGCCCTGATCGCCGGCTTCCCGGCCGGCACCGTCTCGGGCGCGCCGAAAGTCCGGGCGATGGAGATCATCGACGAGCTGGAGCGCGATGCACGCGGCGCCTATGCCGGCTGCATCGGCTATTTCGGCGCCAATGGCGAGATGGACACCTGCATCGTGCTGCGGACCGCCGTGGTGAAGGACGGCAGGATGCATGTCCAGGCCGGCGCCGGCATCGTCTACGATTCGAACCCGGCCTCCGAGCAGGAGGAGTGCATCAACAAGGCCAAGGCCCTGTTCCGGGCGGCCGAGGAAGCGATCCGCTTCGCCGCGCGCAGCGGGCGCGGGCAGTAGCATCCGACGCATGTGAACCGCCCGGCTGGAAGCAGCCGGGCGGTTTTCCTTTGCGGTCTTGCGCGCCGCTTCAGTGCCCCTTGCTGGGATGGGCCGTCATCCGGTCGACCCAGGCGATGCCGACGGCGGACAGGATGAAGACGACGTGGATCAGCGTCTGCAGCAGGACGCCGGATTCGGTGTAGTTCGTCGTCCGGCCGAGCCCGCCGATATTGCCGGCCTCGATGAAGGTCCTGAGCAGGTGGATCGACGAGATGCCGATGATCGCCATGGCGAGCTTGATCTTGAGGATGCTGGCGTTGACGTGGCTCAGCCATTCCGGCTGGTCCGGATGGCCTTCCAGCCGCAACCGTGAAACGAAGGTCTCGTAGCCGCCGACGATCACCATGATCAGCAGGTTCGAGATCATCACCACGTCGATCAGTCCCAGCACGACCAGCATGATCTGCTGCTCGCTGAAGTCGAAGGCGTGGGTGACGAGGTGCCAGAGCTCCTTGAGGAACAGGAAGACGTAGACGCACTGGGCCACGATGAGGCCGATATAGAGCGGCAGCTGCAGCCAGCGGGAGCTGAAGATCAGCGCCGGCAGAGGCTTCATCGCGCCAGGCGGGGCGGAACGGGAGGGCGAGCTGCCGGTCTGGGCCATGGTAGGGTCCTGATCCTTCGAATGCATGAGGAGGTTTCTGTGGGGCGAAGCGCTAGATGGCGAGGAAAACCCGTCGACGCAAGACGCCGGATGAGGCTCCGAGCCTCAACAGCCACAATGTTGTGACGGCGCATTTACGCCGGGATTGCGGACTAGTCTTTCCGCCGGCTCGATAAATCGCTACAATCACGCCCAATCGGTGGGACATGCGAAGTTCCACTCGCACGGGACAGTAAAGGAGTTTCGCCATGATCAGGACGTTTGCCGTCGCCGCCGCCCTCGCCGGCTGCGCCGCTCTCGCTGCTCCCGCCACCGCGGCGCCGCTGGCGCCGGCCTCTGCCGCGGTCGCCTCGGCCAAGGCGGATGCCGGCCTGCTCCAGACCGTGCAATGGCGCCGCTATGGCTATTACGGCCCCCGCTATTACGGTGGCTACCGCCGCGGACCGGCCATCGGCGCCGGCATCGCCGCCGGTGTCATTGGCGGTGCTCTGGCGGCCGGTGCGCTGGCTGCCCCGCCCCCGCCGGTCTATTACGAGCCGGCCCCGGTCTATGTCGCGCCGCCGGTGGTCTATGCTCCGCCCGTTCCGCGTGCCTATGGCTACAGCGTCGAGGACACCGACGCGGTCGCCTACTGCTCGCGCCGCTTCCGGTCCTACAATCCCGAGACCGGAACCTATATCGCCTCGGGCGGTGTCGTCCGCGCCTGCCCCTGACAGGGCCCGACAACCCGACCGGGAATCAATGGCTCCCCGCAGCGATGCGGGGAGTTTTTGTTTGCGGTGGAAAGCGGCTTGCCATCGCGATTGCGATTCCGCTTATCTGCGGCCTGCCTGATACCGGAGCATCTCGTGCGCATCGCCACCTGGAACGTGAACTCGGTCCGCCAGCGGCTCGGCCATCTGCTCGATTTCCTGAAGGAGGCCGAGCCGGACGCGCTCTGCCTGCAGGAGATCAAATGCCTCGATGCCGATTTCCCGCGGGCCGAGATCGAGGCGGCCGGCTGGCAGGTCGAGACGCATGGCCAGAAGACCTTCAATGGCGTCGCGATCCTCAGCCGCAGCAAGCTCGAAGATGTGCGCCGCGGCCTGCCCGGCGACGAGGGCGACGAGCAGGCGCGCTATCTCGAAGGCGTGCTGCCGCTGGGCAACGGCGTGGTGCGGCTGGCCTCGATCTACCTGCCCAACGGCAACCCGCCGAACACCGAGAAATATCCCTACAAGCTCGGCTGGATGAAGCGGCTCACGGCGCATGCCGAAATGCTGCTGGAGCACGAGGAGCCGCTGGTGCTGGCCGGCGATTACAACGTCATCCCCGAGCCCCGTGACGCACGCGACCCCGCGGCCTGGGTCAGCGATGCGCTGTTCCTGCCCCCGACACGCGCCGCCTTCCGGGAGCTTCTCAATCTGGGCCTGACCGAAGCCTTGCGCAGCACCACCGAAGCCGGCGGGCTCTACACCTTCTGGGATTATCAGGCCGGCGCCTGGCAGCGGAACAACGGCATCCGCATCGACCATCTGCTGCTGTCGCCGCAGGCGGCCGACAGGCTCGCCGGGGTGAAGATCGCCAAGCATGTCCGCGGCTGGGAGAAGCCGTCGGACCATGTGCCGGTGATGATCGAGTTGAACTAAGGCCGGCCGGCGCCGCGGCTCGGGCTGGCGCCGGTTGCGACCTGCTGGCGCTCCACCAAAGCAAGGGCGGCCGTACGGTCTGCCGGCGACGCCGACGCGAAGGCGGCATCGTTGCGCTCGAGGATCCAGGCCTCGCGCGCCGGATCGGCGCTCTCGCGGGCCAGCGCGAGCCACATCAGGCCGAGCACGGGCTGGCGCGGCACGCCCTCGCCGCCACGCAGCAGCATCTCGCCGAAGGCGGCGCGGGCTGGCGCATGGCCCTTCTCGGCAGCGAGCTTCATCCAGCGCGCCGCCTGACGCGGATCGCGGGCGGTGCCCTGCCCCTTCATATAGAGCCGCGCCAGATTGTACTGGCCGTCCGGGTCGCCGAAATAGGAAGCGGCGTAGTTGAACATGTCGAAGGCGCGGTCGGGATTGGGCTTCACATAGCTGCCCTTGATCCCGTCGATGAAATAGCTGCCGAGCGCCACGAAGGCGCTGCCGACCATGCGGCCGTCCGCCGTGCCGGGAATGGCGTCGGCATTTTCATCCGCGATCTTCGAGAAATATTCGAAGGCCTTGAGATCGTTGGTCGGGACGCCTTCGCCGCCGGCATACATCCGGCCGAGCTTGTACTGCGCGGTGAGATGCCCCTGCGAGGCGGCGTATTCGAGTGCGCGGACGGCACCGACCTGATCCCCGGCGGAGGAATCGCGCATCCAGGCGCGCAGCGCGTCGCGCGCGCTGTTGAAGGGGACGAGCGGCAGCGCTGAATGCGCCATCGGCGTGTTCGGAGCCGGCGCGATCGTGGCCGTGTCGGGCGAGGTCGGGCGCGAGGAATCGGGTTCCGGGAGAGCGATTCCGGGAATCGGCCTCGGCGGCAGCATGGGCTGCCCATTGGCATAGTCCTGTGCCCGGGCGGCCTGGGGGCCGCCGAGCATCAGCAACATGCAAGCTATGGTGACGTCAGATATCCGCATAGCAATGGGTTTCGGCCGCCCCTCCTGGGTGGGTGACGGCGCCGCCTTTGGCGGAGCCGACCGTCTGCGCGTATTTCCACAGCGCGCCGGAATTGTAGTCGGTCTTCCGCGGTTTCCAGTCCTTACGACGCTCCTCAAGTTCGGCATCAGAAAGGCGGACTGCGAGCTTTCCTGTGATGGCGTCGAGTTCGATGATGTCGCCGTCGCGGATCAGGCCGATCGGGCCGCCGACGGCGGCTTCAGGCCCGACATGGCCGACGCAGAAACCGCGGGTCGCGCCCGAGAATCGGCCGTCGGTAATGAGGGCTACCTTGTCGCCCATGCCCTGGCCGTAGAGGGCCGCGGTGGTTGACAGCATCTCGCGCATGCCGGGACCGCCCTTGGGACCCTCGTAGCGGATGACGAGGACGTCGCCGACATTATAGGTCCGGTTCCTGACCGCCTCGAAGGCATCCTCCTCACGGTCGAAGCAGCGCGCCGGGCCGGTGAAGACGAGCTGGTCCTCGGGCATGCCGGCGATCTTCACGATGGCGCCCTCGGGCGCGAGATTGCCCCGCAGGCCGACGACGCCGCCGGTCACCGTGATCGGCTTGTCGGCGCGGTAGACGACGTCCTGCTGGTCGTTCCATTTCACCGAGGCCATGTTCTCGGCGATGGTGCGGCCGGTCACGGTCAGGCAGTCGCCGTGAAGATAGCCGGCATCGAGCAGGCTCTTCATCACCAGCGGAATGCCGCCGACCTCGAACATGTCCTTGGCGACGTATTTTCCGCCCGGCTTCAAATCGGCGATATAGGGCGTCTTCTTGAAGATCTCGGCGACCTCGAACAGGTCAAAATCGATGCCGCATTCATGGGCGATCGCCGGCAGGTGCAGCGCGCCATTGGTCGAGCCGCCGGTGGCGGCGACGACCATCGCGGCATTCTCGAGTGCCTTGCGGGTGACGATGTCGCGCGGGCGGATGTTCCGCGCGATCAGCTCCATCACCATCTCGCCGGCGGTGTAGCAGAAGGTGTCGCGGACATCGTAGGGCGCCGGCGCGCCGCAGCTATAGGGCAGCGCCAGGCCGATCGCCTCGGCGACCGTCGCCATGGTGTTGGCGGTGAACTGGGCGCCGCAAGAGCCGGCCGAGGGGCATGCAGCCTCCTCGAGCTCTTTCAGGTCCTCATCGGACATCGCGCCCACCGAATGCTTGCCGACGGCCTCGAAGACGTCCTGGACGGTCACGGGACGGCCCTTGAAGGTGCCGGGCAGGATCGAGCCGCCATAGATGAAGATCGAGGGGACGTTGAGGCGGACCATCGCCATCATCATGCCGGGCAGCGACTTGTCGCAGCCGGCGAGGCCGACCAGCGCATCATAGCAATGGCCGCGCATGGTGAGCTCGACCGAATCGGCGATGACCTCGCGCGAGGCCAGCGACGACTTCATGCCCTGGTGGCCCATGGCGATGCCGTCGGTGACGGTGATGGTGCAGAACTCGCGCGGCGTGCCGCTGGCGGAAGCGACGCCCTTCTTGACCGCCTGGGCCTGGCGCATCAGCGAGATGTTGCAGGGGGCGGCCTCGTTCCAGCAGGAGGCGACGCCGACGAAGGGCTGCGCGATCTGCTTCGCGGTCATGCCCATCGCGTAATAATAGGAGCGGTGCGGGGCCTTGGCCGGGCCGACGCTCACATGGCGGCTCGGCAGCCTCGACTTGTCATACACACGCCCGTCCATCGCCACTCGCCCTGTCCTCCCAGACCAGCCCGGCCGGAAAATGCCACGCCGATCAGGCCGATCGCAACGCCGGCCTCGAAACCCCGATTTCGGCCGGGATATTGCGATCCACGGCCCCACGAAGTTTCAATTTGTCTATATCTCAAAGACTTAACGTGCCCTTGTGCTGGGCGCTCTTTGTGGCGGCTTCGCGGCGAGCGCGGGCACTGGCGACGCCCCGGAAGCGTTCCCGCCACAGTGTTGCAGCGATGACACGAAAAGGCCGATGCGACGGCGGAGCGACGCGCTTCAGAGCACCATCGGCAGGACGAAGAAGCCGCCGACCACAACCACCAGTAGGGTCAGTGCCGCCAGCGGCAGGTGCTTCTCGATGAAGATGCGGATGTCGTCGCCATAGAAGCGCAGGGCCACCGCGATCATCAGGAAGAAGGTGACGCGGGAGACGACCATGCCGACCGTGAACTTCCACAGGTCGAAATGCAGGAAGCCCGACATGATCGTGACGATCTTGAAGGGGATCGGCGTGAGGCCCTTGGTGACGAGCACCCAGAACCAGTAATCCTGCGAGGTGGCGATGAGATGCGCGGCCTTGTCCTGCAGCCCGTAGATCCCGATCAGCCAGGCCCCGACCGATTCATAGAGCAGCGCGCCGATGGCGTAGCCAAGATAGCCGCCGAGCACGGCGCCAAGCGAGCAGATTCCGGCGTAGAACCAGGCGCGATCCGGCCTGGCGATGCACATCGGCAGGAGCAGCGGCAGGGGCGGCAGCGGGCTGATCGAACTCTCAACGAAGGTCAGCGCAAAGAGCAGCCAGGGAGCGGCCGGGTGCGAGGCGTAGGAAACACACCAGTCATAAGCCCGCTTCAGCATGGGTCCTGATCAGCCGATCCGAATTGCCGCCATATCGCGCATGGCGGAGTTGCGCCATGCGCATCTAAGCGATGTCCAAGGAGAAGGCGAGTCCTCTCATGCGGTAACGTCAATTTGAAGACGCAGCGGTGGCCGGAATGCGGTGGCGGATCAGGCCAACCGCGCCAGCGCCTCCGCGATCTTCGTCTTGCGCGCTTCCGCCGCAGCCTTGCGCTCGCGATTCTCCTCGACGATCTCGTCGGGCGCGCGCGCCATGAAATCGGGGTTGCCGAGCTTCTTCTCGACCACCGCGATGTCCTGGTCGAGCTTGGCCAGTTCCTTGGTCAGGCGGGAGCGCTCGGCTTCGAGATCGATCAGGCCGGCCAGCGGCAGCGCCGCGACCTCACCGCGCACGATGATCTGGGCCGACTGCGCCGGAGCCGTCGTTTCGAAAGCGATGTCGGAGACGCGGGCGAGCCGTTCGATCATCGGCCGCCAGCTCTCGATGGTCGCGCGCGTCGCGGCCGAGGCGTTGACGAGAACGAGCGGCGCCTGTGTACCGGCCGGCACGTTCACCTCGGAGCGGACCGAGCGGATGTCCGAGATCAGGTCGACAACGAAACCGATCTCGGCTTCTGCCGCCGCGTCCTTGAGACCGGAGAGATCCGGCCAGCGCGTAAGGCAGACCAGCGCGTCATCGCCGGCGGCGAGCTTGCGCGGCGCGCCGGCCCCGGCCTTCTGGGCCCAGAGCTCTTCGGTCAGGAAGGGCATGAAGGGGTGCAGGAGCTGGCAGATCAGGTCGAGACAAAAGGCGACCGTCGCCTGCGTCTCGGCCTTCTCGGCGGCATCGACGCCCTCGCCCTGCAGCACCGGCTTGGCGAGCTCGAGATACCAGTCGCAGAACTGGTTCCAGACGAAGCGATAGGCTGCGCCCGCCGCCTCGTTGAAGCGGAAGCTCGGGATGCCCGCCGCGATCTCCTCGGCCGCCTGCGCCGCCTCGCTCAGGATCCAGCGGTTGAGCGGCTGCCTGACATTGGCCGGATCGAAGCCGTCCGCCCGCGCGCAGCCGTTGATCTCGGCGAAGCGCGCTGCGTTCCAGATCTTGGTCGCGAAGTTGCGATAGCCCTCGACACGCTGCGTGCTGAGCTTGATGTCGCGCCCCTGAGCCGCCATCGCCGCCAGGGTGAAGCGCAGCGCATCGGCGCCGTACTGGTCGACGAGCACCAGCGGATCGATGACGTTGCCCTTCGACTTCGACATCTTCGCGCCCTTCTCGTCGCGAACGATGGCGTGGATGTAGACGTCCTTGAACGGCACCTCGTCCATGACGTTGAGGCCCATCATCATCATCCGGGCGACCCAGAAGAAGATGATGTCGAAGGCGGTGACGAGCGTCGCCGTCGGGTAATAGTGCTTGAGCTCGGCGGTCTGCTCGGGCCAGCCCAGCGTCGAGAACGGCCAGAGCGCCGAGGAGAACCAGGTATCGAGCACGTCTTCGTCGCGCGTCAGCGCGACGGTGTCGCCGTAATGCGCCATGGCGAGCGTCTGCGCCTCGGCCTCCGACTCGGCGACGAAGACCTCGCCGTCCGGCCCGTACCAGGCCGGGATCTGGTGGCCCCACCAGAGCTGGCGCGAGACGCACCAGGGCTCGATGTTCTCCAGCCAGTCGTAGAAGACCTTGGTCCAGTTCTCGGGCGTGAATTTGGTGCGGCCATCCTGGACCGCCTTGATCGAGCGCTCCGCCAGCGGCTTGACGTCGACATACCACTGGTCGGTGAGCCAGGGCTCGATCACGACATCCGAGCGGTCACCATGGGGAACCGTATGGCCGTGCGGCTCGACCTTCGCCAGGAAGCCGCGCTCGGCCATCATCGCGACGACGCGGCGGCGGGCCACGAAGCGGTCGAGCCCGTCGAGCGCCAGCGTCTCGCCGTCCGGCTTGGCGCCGGCCAGGAAATCCTCGTTGCCGGCGAGCAGGATGCGCGCCTCGCCGTCGAGGATGTTGACGACGTCGAGCTGGTGGCGCTTGCCGACCTCGAAATCGTTGAAGTCATGCGCCGGTGTGATCTTGACCGCGCCGGTGCCCTTCTCCGGGTCGGCGTAATCGTCGGGCACGATCGGGATGATGCGGCCGACCAGCGGCAGCACCGCCTTGCGGCCGATCAGATGGCCGATCGTCTCGTTGTCCGGATGCACGGCGATGCCGGTGTCGCCCAGCATCGTCTCCGGGCGCGTCGTCGCGACGGTGATGAAGGTCGAGGCGTCGTCCGCGTCGTAGGTCGCACCTTCGAGCGGGTAGTTGAAATAGTAGAGATGGCCGTTCGGGTCGCGATTCAGCACCTTGTCGAGCTTGGCCGGGTCGAAGGCCTCCTCGCCGCCGCGCTCCCATTTGAACGAGCCGGTCTTCTCGACCTGCAGGACCTCGATATCCGAGATCGCCGTCTGGAACTTCGGGTCCCAGTTCACGAGCCGCTTGGCGCGGTAGATCAGCCCCTGCTTGTGCAGGCTGACGAAGACCTTGAGGACGGCGGCCGACAGACCCTCATCCATGGTGAAGCGCTCGCGCGACCAGTCGCAGGAGGCGCCGAGGCGGCGAAGCTGGTTGACGATCGTGCCGCCCGACTCCTCCTTCCACTTCCAGACCTCGGCGAGGAAGGCCTCGCGGCCCATCGTGCGGCGGTCGGTCTTGTTCTCGGCGGCTAGCTTGCGCTCGACGACCATCTGGGTCGCGATGCCGGCATGGTCGGTGCCGGGCTGCCAGAGCACGTCCTTGCCGCGCAAGCGCTCGAAGCGGCAGAGCACGTCCTGCAGCGTGTTGTTGAGCGCGTGCCCCATATGCAGCGAGCCGGTCACGTTCGGCGGCGGGATCACGATGCAATAGGGCTCCGCGCCAGGCTGAGCTCCCCTGCCCGCCTTGAAGGCTCCGGCCTCGTCCCAGGCCTTGCTGATCCGGGCCTCGACGGCTGCCGGCTCGAAAGTCTTGTCCATCATCGCATCGCTCGAACGCAGAAAGGCCGGGGAACCTGCCCCGGCCGGAAAAATCACGGGCCAAAAGGTCTCGGCCCTTAAGAGCCCATGCACGGGCCGCGCGTCAACGTTTTCGATGATGCGCCGCACCCTGCAAGGCCAGCATGGACCTCAGGCGAGGTTCGACTGCAGGAACCAGAGCGACTTGTCGAGCATGCGGGAATAGGCGGTGAGGATGTCGGCGGAATCGGCATCGCCGGCCTCGTCGCAGGCATCGATCGCCTCGCGCACCTTGTTGCCGGCATCCGCGTAACGCTGGATCAGCGCTTTGAGATGGTCCTGAACCGGGACGATATCCGTCGGATAGGGCTTGAGCGACGTCGCATCGGCCGTCGTCTGCACGGTTCCGAGCGCAATGCCGCCGAGCTGGGCGATGCGCTCGGCCACGGTGTCGACATGCTCGTCGAGATCGGCACGGAAGCCGTCGAGCATCAGATGGACGCCGATGAAGCCCGGCCCCTTCAGATTCCAATGCGCCTGCTTGGTCACCAGCGCCAGATCGATGCCGTCGGCAAGGCGCTCATTGAGCAGCCCCACGACCTTCGCCTTGGTGTTCGATGCCAGCTCGATTCTGCTCGACTTGACGATTTTCGCGGGAGCCGATGTCTTCGCCACCGCCCTGGCGGCAGGGGCTGTCTTGGTTGCGGGATTTTTGCCGGACTTGGCCATGGGTGAGATCCCCTGAGGAAGGAAGCGGGGCCTGCGCGAGTTGCGCGGCTCGCGCCCCTCCTACGCCTCAGACGATCGGTTGTTCCCGCCCCGCATCGCCGCGATGGCACGGAACCTCCGTCGCGGCGGGCGGTTGCACCCACAAGATCAGCACGGGAAGAGCCCGCCCGCCGCGCCGGGCATTGCTGTCGCCCGCTCAGCGGCACCGCGCAACCGCAAGGTCAGATTGTGAGGACAGGCAGATGAGATTACTGGTTCACGCCCTGGGCGCCTGGATCACCGTGGAAGCCGCATCCGGCCGCTACCCACGCCCGTTCGCGATCGGCCTGACGATGCTGGTTTCGCGGCTCGGCGCACCGACAGCCGCGCTCGCGATGGCAGGTTTCGCGCTCAAGCGCCTCGACGAGGCAGGGGCCTTCGACGGCTTGCGGGCATCACGTCCGGCCGCGAGACGCGCTCGCAGCACCGAATAAAGCTGACTAACTGCGCCCGCCGCGCGCGACACGCTCGATCTCGGCCCGGACCAGACGCTCGACCATCAACGGCAGGTTGTCGTCGAGCCAGGTCTTCAGCATGGGCTTGAGCATGTCCTTGACGAGATCCTCGAGCGTCCGCGCATTGCTGCTGAGCACGGTGTTGGCAAGCTGCCCGAACGCGCTGGTGACGGCGGAACTCGCCTGATCCGACAGGAGGCTCGCCATGTCGACGGGCCGCGGCGCCGGTTCCGGCTGGGGTGCGGCAACAGGGGCCGGCGTCGGTTCGACGGGGGCCATGGTCGCGACCGGAGTCGGCGGCTCGGACTCCTCGGTCTCGCGAAAATCGACATCAGCCTCGGCTTCGGCCGGGGCGGTGGGCGCAGGTGGCGGCTCGACGGCGGGAGGCACGACGAACGCGGCCTCCGTGCCGAGATCCAGCACGTCGTCGTCGATCGAAGCCGGCACCGGCTCGGGGGCCGGAGCCTCAACCTCGGCTTCGGCGGGCTTGGCTTCGTCGTCGGAAATGATCCGGCGGATGGAGGCGAGAATCTCCTCCATCGACGGTTCATTGGGCTTGGCTTGCGCGTTCATGACAGTCTGGACCGTTGGACAGCGCGCGCGCCGATGGAATCAACGCCGCTCCAAAGCGGAGTATTCCATGAGACTCCGGGCAGACAAGGCGGCAAAGCCTTATCCCACAGGAGAAAACAGCGCTGTTGCCCGAATGTGCCGCCCCTGCCCGGGGCGGCCTTGCGCGGAACTGTGCCGGAGCTCAGCGCCCGTCCGGGGTCTGGGTGCCCCACCAGAGGTCCTTGACCTGGTCGTAATGCTGCCGCGAGTCGTAGTTGGCCGTCTTCAGCTTCAGGGTCTGGGCCGAAAGCTTGCCGACCGCCGAGAGCACGGAATAGGAGGCGACGACACGGTCGCGCTGGGCCGACACCAGGTTCGACCGGGCGCTGACCAGTTCCTGCTGCGCGTTGAGGACATCGAGCGTGGTGCGCTGGCCGACCTTGGCCTCCTCACGCACGCCGGCGAGCGCCGTCGAGGAAGCCTCGACCTGGGCCTGAGCCGCGATGATCTGCGCCTTGGCGGCTTCGAGCCCGCCCCAGGCGGAGATGACCGCGGCGCGCACCGTGTCGCGCTGCGTGTCGACGTCGATGCGACGCTGCCCGGCCGTCTCCTTGGCCTGGCGGGTGCGGGAATAGACCAGGCCGCCCTCGTAGATCGGGATCGTGAGGGAGCCGACGATGCTGGCCGAGGTGCGGTTATCGCCGAAATACTGGTTGTCGTAACGCTGCTGGACCGAGCCGGTCAGGCCGATGGTCGGCCCGAGATCGGCCTGCGTCACCTTGACCTGGAGCTCGGCCGCGTCGACGCCATGGAGCGCCGCGATGATCGCCGGATGGCCCGCGAGCGCCTGGTTCACCGCCACGGGCAGCGATTTCGGCAGAAGGTTCTCGACCGGGCGGCCGGGGGCGAGCGAGCGCGGCTCGGTGCCGACATTCTGCCGGTAGCGCGCCACCGAGGTCTTCAGGTTCGATTCAGCGAGAATCGCCTGGGACTGCGCCGAGGACAGGCGGGCTTCCGCCTGCGCCACGTCGGTGCGGGTCACTTCGCCGACCTGAAATCGGTCGCGCGTCTGGCGCAGCTGCTCCTCCAGAACCTCGACGTTGTTGCGGTTGAGATTGAGGATCGCCGTGTCGCGCAGCACGTTCATATAGGAGGTCGCGGCATCGAGCAGCACATTCTGCTCGGTGTTGCGCAGGGTTTCGCGCGCACCGAGGACCTGCGATTCGGACTGGCTGATCGAATTGCGGGTCTTGCCCGAGTCGAAGATGTTCTGGGTGATCTGCACGCCGGCGCCGCGTGGATTGAGCCGGGTCGTGAGGTTGTTATGGAAGGCGGACGAGGCCGCCCCGGCGGGAACCGACGAATCGAGGACGCTGGCGCCGATATCGGCGGAGGCCGTGATTCGGGGCCGATAGCCGGCGCGCGCCTGCGGGACGTTCTCGTCTGTCGCGCGCACCGAGGCGCGCTGGGAGTTCAAGGTCGGATTGCCCGCATAGGCGCGGGCCAAGGCCGCGTCCATGGTTTGGGCTTGCGCGGCGGCACTCCAGCCGCCTGCAAGCACCAAAGCCAGAACGGCGCTGACGCCGAATCCGAAACTCTTCTTATCGCTTCGTCGTTCCACTGGACGCCTCTCGTGCGCACTAAAGTCGCGCCCAGGCATCGCCCCAGCCTCGGCATAAGTTGTCATTTCATACCCTTACCGGCGCTTCGAGCCAATGCAATGGCCGCGCCGGACTGGTTTCCGTGAACAGGTGCCGTAAAAATGCGACACCTTAAAATCAAAAAACGAAGGCCGGCGGACGCCGGAACTCCGCCAGTTCCGGCGCTGCCGCGTCGAAAACGGTACGCCCGGCAACAACATCTGCCGATTTCTGGTAGAGTTTCACGCGGGCGGCGCGCCCCTGCCCCTCCACCACGATCAAGCGACCTTCGGGACGCAGGAGCGAAAACAGATTCCGCGGTTCGAGCTCGCAGGAGCCGCTGACGAGAATGGCGTCGAACGATCCCGCCGCGGGCTCCTTGTCGGCGACGGAGGCGCCGCTGCCGGCGGCCGCGAGTGCGGTGGCGGCCAGGGCGCGGGCTTCGCCATCGGGCTCCCACAACGTCGCCTTCGCCCCCATCCGGTCGATCAGCGCGGCGCCATAGCCCGTGCCGCCGCCATATTCGAGGACATCCTCGCCCGGCTCGATATCCAGCGTCTGGATCATGCGTGCGATCACCATCGGCGTCATCAGGGCCCGGCCCGTGCCCGGCAGCCCGATGGCCTGGTCGAGATAGGCGAGATGAGCCAGGCTCTCGGGGACGAAAGCCTCCCGGGGGACCTCGTCCGCAGCGGCCAGCACGGCCCGGTCCGTGACGTCATAGGTCCGCAACTGGCAATCGACCATGTTGCGGCGAAGCCCGGTGAAACCTTCCATGCCCTGAACTCTCCGTCCGCGACGCGGTCCGGCCGTAGCCTCAGACCTCTTGCCCGAAGCCGGCGCGGCACCGCCGCTCATGGCAGCTTTCTGTTCGAGTGCGGCGCAAAAGGCAAGCGCGCTCGCATCCCGCGAGCGTCGCATGCGCCTGCCGGATCGAGCGACCGGCGGCGGAATTTCCCGAAGAAGGCGGCCATCGTCTCGTAAGCTTTGAGCCTGTGCGGGCCGGGGGGCAGGCCCGGCACGACCTGCCCTGCCCGGGAACGAAAAAGGGCCTGAGCGATCTTTCGCTCAAGCCCTTGAATTCGCTGGCTCCCGGAGCAGGATTCGAACCTGCGACCAATCGATTAACAGTCGATTGCTCTACCGCTGAGCTATCCGGGAACGGTGGCCGGGGTAATAGCGGCGTGATCCCGACAGCGCAACCCCCTTTGCGACCGCAAAACACATCTTCATGTCGGACAGGTGAAAGATGCGATGCCGGGTTGCGGTGCGTCCCGGCTTGTGGTTATAGCCGCTCTCGCGGATGCGGCTGGGCCGTTTTCGCCGGAAGGCCTCGTGGCGGAGTGGTTACGCAGAGGACTGCAAATCCTTGCACCCCGGTTCGATTCCGGGCGAGGCCTCCAAATAATCTTCTTGAAAACCGATCGTCTGGCTCCCGCGTATAGCGTCCGGGGCGATTGCGATGGCTGCCGCGCCGTTCGGCAGGCCACCGTCCGTCCCCCGAGAAGCTCTGGCGAGGTCCGATGACGCAGCGCAGCCTGCACTGGTTCCGGGACGATCTGCGGCTCGCCGATAACCCCGCCCTCACCTGCGCAGCGGAATCGGACGCTGTCCTGTGCCTCTATATTCTCGATGAAGACGGCGAGCGGCGCCCTCTCGGCGGCGCGGCGCGCTGGTGGCTGTCGCGCTCGCTCGCGGCGCTTTCCGCCGCATTGACCCGCAAGGGCGGCCGGCTGGACATCCTGCGCGGCGCCCCGACGACGCTGCTGCCGGCCCTCACCGAGGCGGCGGGAATCGAGCGCGTTACCTGGAACCGCCGCTATGAGGCGGGATCGATCGCGCTCGATACGCGACTCAAGGAAAGGCTTTCCAGCGCGGGAATCGAGGTCCGCAGCTTCAACGCCAGCCTGCTGAACGAGCCGTGGCAGGTGACGACGCGCACCGGCCAGCCGATGAAGGTTTTCACGCCCTATTGGCGCGCGGCGCGCGAGCGCGGCGAGCCGGCAGCGCCTTTGCCCGCGCCCTCCCGAATCCGTTCCTTCCCGCTGCCTGATTCGTTCGGGAAACGCGCGCTTGCCCTGGAAGAGCTCGCTCTCGAACCGACGCGGCCGGACTGGGCCGGTGGCCTGCGCGACGCCTGGACACCGGGCGAGGACGGCGCGCGGGAGCGGTTGGAGGATTGCCTGGGCGATTCGCTTGCTGGCTATGCGGAAGGACGCGACCGCCCCGACCGCGACTCGACATCGCGGCTCTCGCCGCATCTGCGCTTTGGCGAGATCGGCCCCCGCCAGATCTGGCATGCGCTCGGAACGGCGCGTGACAATGGCGAGGCGGTTGGCTCGGCGGCGGATGCCGAGAAATTCCTGTCCGAGCTCGGCTGGCGCGAATTCTCCTATCACCTGCTTTTCCACAATCCCGAACTGGCGACGCGGAATTACGATGCGCGCTTCGATGCCTTTCCGTGGAAGGCGGACCAGCAGGCCTTGCGCCGCTGGCAGCGTGGCCGGACAGGCATTCCGCTCGTCGATGCCGGGATGCGCGAGCTCTGGGCCACGGGCTGGATGCACAACCGCGTGCGGATGGTCGTAGCCTCGTTCCTCATCAAGCATCTCCTGCAGGACTGGCGGGAGGGCGAAGCCTGGTTCTGGGACACGCTGGTCGATGCCGATCCGGCCAATAATGCCGCGAGCTGGCAATGGGTGGCGGGGTCCGGGGCCGATGCCGCGCCCTATTTCCGGATATTCAACCCCGTCACGCAGGGGCAGGCCCATGATCCGAAAGGCGCCTATGTCCGGCGCTGGGTGCCCGAGCTGGCCGGGCTTCCCGACACAGAGATCCACGCACCGTGGAAAGCCTCGGAGGAGACCCTGCGTGCAGCGGGCATCCGGATCGGCGAGACCTACCCTGCCCCGCTCATCGACCTCGCCCTCGGGCGCCAGCGCGCGCTCGACGCTTTCGCCACGATCCGCGGCCGTTGACGTCGGTTCAACGCTGCCGGTCGACGACTCTGGAGAGCAGCGCGAAATAGACCGGATAGGGCAACAGCCGGGCCGCCTTCAGTATCCAGGCGAGACGGCGCGGAAAGGTGATCTCGAAGCCGCCGCGCTCGAAGCCGTCGACGATTCGCCGCGCGCTCTCCTCGACGCTCATCAGAAAGGGCATGGCGAAGCGGTTGCGCCGGGTCATCGGCGTGTCGACGAAGCCCGGATTGACGAGCTGAAGCCGAATCCCCGCGCGGCGGCAGTCCAGATACAGGGCCTCGCAGAGATGGATCGCCGCCGCCTTGGAGGCGCCATAGGCGGCCGCGCCGACGAGGCCGCGATAACCGACGAGCGAGGCGTTGACGGCGATCTGCCCGCGACCGCGCTGCGTCATGGGGGCCAACGCCGCCGACAATCCCCTGGCGACACCGAACAGGTTGACCGCCATCGCCGCTTTGACGTTTGCGGGCTCGAACGGGCCGCCCGTAGGGCCGGGGGCGACGCCGGCGTTGAGGAAAGCGAGCGCGATCGGCCCGTGCACGGTCTCGACGGCTTCGACGATGTCCCGCATCGCCTGTTCATCGGTCACGTCGCCGGCATGGGCGACGATCCGGCCGGGCAGGCTTTCGGCCTCGCGTGCGACGGCCTCGAGCGCGTCGGTCCGGCGGGCGGTGACCGCGACCGTCCAGCCGCGCCGCGCGAGTTCCAGCGCGACGGCAGCGCCGATGCCGGAGCTGGCGCCGGTGATCCAGGCGACGCCGTCCGTCGGTTTCATGCGGGGCAAGGCCATGGCGGCTCCGGATTGGTCGAGACCGCCATCTAGGCATTGAATCGGGGGGCGGTAAGCCTCGCAGGCTGCATCATCCCCGTTATCCCGCCAATGAGGTGGCACACGTCCGGCAATCGGTGCAGTCTGCGGGCCGAAGGTGCCGCGAGCACCGCGAGCGAGACGACGAGATCATGCCGACCGAACTGCTGTTCCGCCAGGATGCCTATCTGAAGGAGACGCCGGCGACCGTGGAAGCCGTCAACGAGCGCGGCGGCATCGTCCTCGATCGGACGATCTTCTACGCGACCGGCGGCGGCCAGCCCGGCGATGCCGGGCATCTGCGCCGGGCCGACGGCAGCCTGATTGCGATCGGCACGACGATCTACGACCCCGAGGACAAGAGCCGCGTCCTGCATGTTCCCCTCGAAGGGCAGCCGGCGCCCGCGCCCGGCGAGGCTGTGACCGCGATTCTCGATTGGGAGAGACGCCTCAAGCGCATGCGCATCCACACCGCGCTGCATCTGCTGAGCGTCGTGCTGCCCTACCCCGTCACCGGCGGCTCGATCGGCGACGGCGACGGTCGGCTGGATTTCGACATCCCCGAAGGCGGCCTCGACAAGGTCGAGGTTGCGGAGAAGCTCAACGCCCTCGTCGCCCGCAATGCCGACGTGACCGAGCGCTGGATCACCGACGCGGAGCTCGACGCCAATCCGGGGCTGGTCAAGACGATGTCGGTGAAGCCGCCGCGCGGCTCCGGCCGGGTCAGGCTGGTCGCGATCGGCGATATCGACCTCCAGCCCTGTGGCGGCACGCATGTGCACAACACCGCCGAGATCGGCCTTGTCGCCGTCACCGACATCGAGAAGAAGGGCAAGCAGAACCGGCGCGTCCGCATCGCGCTGGCCTGAGAAGCGGTTTTCGACGGAAGCACACCGTCATTCCGGACCAGCGGCGAAGCCGCGCCGATCCGGAATCCATTGTCGGGCGATGCACTCTACGATGGATTCCGGGTCAAGCCCGGAATGACGGCGCGGTTCCAATAACCAACAAACCTCGAATATCCCCAAGGACATCACATGGCCCGCGAAGACGTTTTCGTATCGACCGACTGGCTCGCCGAGCGCCTGAACGCGCCAGACGTCATCGTGGTCGATGGTTCCTGGTATCTGCCGGCCCATGGCCGCGATCCGCATGCCGAATTTGCCGAGCGGCGCATTCCCGGCGCGGTGCATTTCGACATCGACGCGGTCAAGGATACCGGCTCCGACCTGCCGCATATGCTGCCCCGGCCGGAGGCTTTCGCGGCGGCGGTCGGCGCCATGGGCATCGGCGACGGCATGCGCATCGTCGTCTATGACGGGCTCGGCCTGTTCTCGGCGCCGCGCGTGCGCTGGACCTTCCGCACCTTCGGCGCGAAGGACGTGGTGATCCTCGAAGGCGGCTTCCCGAAATGGGAGAGCGAGGGCCGGCCGATCGAGCACGGCCCGCCGCGCGCCCGCTCCAACCGCAGCTTCACCGCGAGGCTCGACCATTCCGCCGTCGCCAGCGCCGAGGATGTCGCCAAGGCTCTCGCCAATGGCACGCAGGTCGTCGATGCCCGCCCGGCCGACCGCTTCCGCGGCGAGGCGCCGGAGCCGCGCGCGGGTGTCCGCTCCGGCCATATGCCGGGTGCGCGCAACGTGCCGGCGACCGCGCTGATCGCCAATGGCAGCCTGAAGGACCCGGCCGCGATCGCGGCCGCCTTTACCGAGGCGGGCGTCGATCTCGACAAGCCGCTGATCACGAGCTGCGGCTCGGGCGTCACCGCCGCGATCCTGTCGACGGCGCTGGAAAGCATCGGCAAGCCGGGCCGCGCGCTCTATGACGGCTCCTGGGCCGAATGGGGTGCGAGCGACCGGCCGCTGGCGACCGGGCCGGCGAAGACGGCCTGAATTCGGACGGACAACAGGAGGGTGCCATGAGCGATCATTCGCACGACCACGACCATCCGCACGATCACGCCCATGACGAGCCGCGCTGGAAGCATGACGGCGTGCGCGTCATCACCGGCGACAAGCTCGATCCCAACACCGCCCAGACGCCGGGCATGTTCCGGCAGGCGGCGATCAACCATGCCCGTGTCGGCGCGCAGAAGATCTGGGCCGGCACGGTCGCGATCGAGCCCAACGCCAAGACCGGCGTGCATCATCACGGCGCGCTCGAAAGCGTGATCTATGTGGTGAGCGGCAAGGCCCGGATGCGCTGGGGGGACCGGCTGGAATTCGTCGCCGAGGCCGGGCCGGGCGATTTCATCTATGTCCCGCCCTTCGTGCCGCACCAGGAGATCAACGCCGATCCCGACAACCCGCTGCAATGCGTGCTGGTGCGCTCGGACAACGAGGCGGTGGTGGTCAACATCACCGATGTCGACCCGGTCGAGAAGCCGGAAGAGGTCTATTGGGTCGACCCGATCCACAAGCACCCGCACGGGTGAGCGGGAGGGTTCCCATCGAACCGCGCCGTCATTCCGGACAAGCGGCGAAACCGCGCCGATCCGGAATCCATCGAAGGGCGCCAACGCTCTAGGATGGATTCCGGGTCAAGCCCGGAATGACGGCTTGGTTCGATTGCGAATTTTCACCCCGTCTCGAAATCGCCCGGCTGCGGCGGGGCCATCGGCTTGAACAGGGTGCGATCCGGCTTGATGTCGAGCAGCGGCGTCTCGTCGAGGCAGTCGAGCCCGCGCACCAGCAGGACCGGGCCTTCGCGCGCGACCAGCGTCGCGATCGAGGTGCCGATCGGATTGGGCCTGACCGGCGTGCGCAAGGCGAAGGTGCCGCGGGTCTCGCCGTTGTTGGCCGGACTCTGGCGGACGAGATCGCGGCGCGACTGGTGCAGCCAGTACAGCACCTCCAGCCGCTCGAAGCGCTCGATGCCGTCGAGCGCCTGATCCCAGGGCGCGAAGAGTTCGATGCGGCAGATCGGTCCATCCGCCCTGCCCTGGCGTGGGCACGCCAATCGCGAGGTCCATGGCGTGCGGATCGTTCCGATGAAAGCGAGGCCGGCATCGGTCGCCTGCGGCGGCGCGACGGCGACCTCTTTGTCGCGGATCTCGTTCTCGCGGACCATCGAAATCAGTCGATCGCGATCATCACGTCGGACGCTTTCACCACGGCATAGGCTTCCTTGCCGACGGTGAGGCCGAGATCGTCGACGGCCGCATTGGTGATCGAGGCGGTGACGACCGCGCCGCCGATGTCGATGCGGATATGGGCGGTGGTGGCGCCCTTGGTGATCTCGACGATTCGGCCCTTGAGCTGGTTGCGCGCGCTGATCTTCATCGTCGCTCTCTCTTTGGTGATGTGTCGGTCACGCGGTCGCAGCCGGCCGTCCTTGACTTGGCCGAGGGCGCACGGCAACCATCGCTATATCCAACGATATACAACGATAAGCGCAGCGAGGGACAGCATGATCAACCGCCGGACGATGCTCGGGATGGGCCTGGCTCTTGCGATGGGCCTCGCCCCGAGCTTCAACGCCGCCCAGGCGCAGACGAAGGATCTCGTGATCTTCGCCGCGGCGAGCATGAAGAACGCGCTCGACGAGGCTACCGCCAACTGGGTCAAGGAAACCGGCAAGCCCGCGCCGAAGATCTCCTATGCCGCCAGCAACGTGCTCGCCAAGCAGATCGAGAGCGGCGCCCCGGCCGACCTCTTCGTCTCGGCCGATCTCGACTGGATGGACTATGCGGCGAGCAAGAACCTGATCAAGCCGGATACCCGCGTCAGCCTGCTCGGCAATAAGATCGTCCTGGTCGGCGCCAAGGATACGACCCTCAAGGTCGAACTGGCGCCGGGCGTCGATCTGAGCGGTGCGCTGGGTTCGAGCCGCCTCGCCATGGGCAATGTCGATTCCGTGCCGGCCGGCAAATACGGCAAGGCCGCGCTCGAGAAGCTCGGCGGCTGGGACAAGGTGAAGGGCAAGATCGCGCAGGCCGACAATGTCCGTGCCGCCCTGCTCCTCGTCTCGCGCGGCGAGGCGCCGCTCGGCATCGTCTACGCCACCGACGCCGCCGCCGACCCGCAGGTCAAGGTCGTCGCGACCTTCCCCGAGGGCTCGCACCCGCCGATCGTCTATCCGGTCGCCGTGACCAAGGATTCGGCCAATCCCGACGCGCAGGCTTTCCTGACCTATCTGCGCGGGCCCGCGGCCAAGCCGGTCTTCGAGAAGCAGGGCTTCACCGTCCTCAACAAGCCCGCCTCGTCGTCGTGAGCCTGTCGGCTTGAGCCACTGGCTGACTCCCGAGGAATGGACGGCGGTCAGGCTGAGCCTGATCGTCGCCACGACCGCCACGCTCGCGAGCCTGCCGCTCGGGCTCGTGGTCGCGCTCCTACTGGCGCGCGGACGCTTCTGGGGCAAGTCGCTGCTCGATGCGGCGGTGCATCTGCCGCTGATCATGCCGCCCGTCGTCACCGGCTATCTGCTGCTGATCGGCTTCGGCCGGCGCGGGCCGATCGGCCAGTTCCTCTATGACTGGTTCGGCATCGTTCTCTCCTTCCGCTGGACCGGTGCGGCGCTGGCCTGCGGCGTGATGGGCTTTCCCTTGATGGTGCGGGCGATCCGGCTCTCGATCGAGGCCGTCGACCGTAAGCTGGAGGCGGCCGCCGGCACGCTCGGCGCCAATCCGCTCTGGGTCTTCCTCGTCGTGACGCTGCCGCTTTGCGTGCCCGGCATCCTCGCCGGCATGATCCTGTGCTTCGCCAAGGCGATGGGCGAATTCGGCGCGACCATCACCTTCGTCTCGAACATCCCGGGCGAGACGCAGACCCTGCCCTCCGCCATCTATACCTTCACCCAGGTTCCCGGCGGCGAGACCGGCGCGATGCGATTGACGATCATCTCCATCGCGATCTCGGTCGCCGCCCTCTTCCTCTCCGAATGGATGGCGCGTCTGGTCGGCCGGCGGATCGCGGTCGAATGACCACGCCCGTCCTCGACATCGCCGTCCGGCACCGGCTGGGCGACTTCCAGCTCGATGCGGCCTTCCAGTCGCAAGGGCGATTGACGGCGCTGTTCGGCACGTCGGGCTCGGGCAAGACCTCGCTGGTGAACGTGATCGGCGGGTTGATCCGCCCGCAGGCGGGCCATGTGCGGGTCGAGGGCGAGGCGTTGCTCGATATAGCGCGCGGCGTCTTCCTGCCCAAGCATCGCCGGCGTATCGGTTACGTCTTCCAGGAGGCCCGGCTGTTTCCGCATCTCACCGTGCGGCAGAACCTGCTCTTCGGCCACTGGTTCGTGCCGCATGCCGTCCGAAAGCCGGCCGAGCTCGACAAGGTGCTGGAACTGCTCGGGATCGGCCATCTGCTGAAGCGGCGGCCGGGCGCGCTCTCCGGCGGCGAGAAGCAGCGCGTCGCCATTGGACGTGCCCTGCTGGCGCAGCCGCGCCTGCTCTTGATGGACGAGCCGCTCGCCGCGCTCGACGAGGCCCGCAAGGCCGAGATCCTGCCGCATATCGAGCGGCTGCGCGACGAGGTCGGCATCCCCATCGTCTATGTCTCGCATTCGCTCGCCGAGGTGGCGCGGCTGGCGACCACCGTCGCCATCGTCGATGCCGGGCGGATCGCCGCCTGCGGGCCGACGGCCGAGATCCTCGCGCGCGTCGACCTCGCCTCGCGGCCCGGTGCGCCGGAGGCGAGTGCGGTGCTCTCCGCTGCGGTGACGGGCTTCGACGAAGCCTTCGGCCTCGCCCGGCTGGCGACGCCGGCGGGCGAACTCGCCATTGCCCGTGGCGCGCTCAGGCTGGGGCAGAAGCTGCGCGTGCGGATCATGGCGAGCGACGTCATGCTCAGCCTTGCACCGCCTGAAGGAACCAGCGCGCTCAACGCCCTGACCGGCAGGGTCGCGGAGATCGGCGAGCGGACGGGCGAAGGCGGCAGCACCGTGCACCTGCGGCTCGATTGCGGCGATGCGAATCTGATCGTGCGGTTGACGGCGAAATCGGTGGCGAGTCTTGCGCTGGCCATCGGCAAGCCGGTCTACGCCATCATCAAGAGCGTCTCTGTCGAGACGCCCTGAGGTCATCTGCGAAAAAGGCACAGCCGCGCCCTTGACCTTCCCATGATGGGAAGCCCCATATGAACCGTCATCACGATGAAGGAGACGGCGATGACGGTCATCGACAGGACGAAGGATGGGCTGGCGACGCTCGACATGGCCGTGGAGGGCATGTCCTGCGCGAGCTGCGTCGGCCGGGTCGAGCGCGCCATCGCGGCGGTGCCGGGCGTCGAGTCGGTCGCGGTCAATCTCGCGACCGAGCGCGCCCATGTGGCCTTCGCCAAAGGCGGCGACGTGTTGAGGCAGGTCGAGGAGGCAGTGCGCCAAGCAGGCTACCAGCCGATGGAGCAGACGATCGACCTGTCGGTCAGCGGCATGACCTGCGCGTCCTGCGTCGGCCATGTCGAGAAGGCTTTGCGCGGCGTGCCCGGCGTCGTCGGGGCCACCGTGAACCTCGCCACCGAACGCGCCAGCGTGAAGGCCGTGGCCGGCGGCGATCTTGGCCCCGAGCTGATCAAGGCGGTCGAGAAGGCCGGCTACGAGGCGAGCCCGGTGACGCCCGATGACGGCCATGCAGCCGGCCAGCACGACCATATGCAGATGCTGAAGGAGGAAGAACAGGCGCGGTTGCTGCGCTCGGTCATCCTCGCCGGCGTGCTGACGATCCCGCTGCTGGCGATCGAGATGGGCGGCCATATGGTTCCTGCCCTGCACCACTGGCTTGCCGGCAATTTCGGCGAGGGTAATCTGCGCATCTTCTCCTTCGTGCTCGCCACGATAGTGCTGTTCGGGCCGGGGTTGGTCTTCCTGCGCAAGGGCTTCCCAGCCCTGCTGCGGGCCGCGCCCGACATGAACACGCTGGTCATGCTCGGCGCCGGCGCGGCCTGGCTCTATTCGAGCGTCGCGACCTTCCTGCCCGGCCTGCTGCCGGCGGGAACGGCGCTGACCTATTTCGAATCGGGCGCCGTCATCGTGACGCTGATCCTGCTCGGCCGCTGGTTCGAGGCCCGCGCCAAGGGCCGGACCGGCGCGGCGATCCGCAGCCTGATCGCGCTCCAGCCGAAGACGGCGCGCATCCTGCGCCAGGGCAGCGAGACCGATATCCCGGTCGACGAGGTCAAGCCGGGTGATACCGTGATCCTGCGGCCGGGCGAGCGTGTACCGGTCGATGGCGAGGTGCGGGACGGCACCTCCTTCGTCGACGAATCGATGATCACCGGCGAGCCTGCCCCGGTCCGCAAGGAAGCCGGCAGCCTCGTCACCGGCGGCACAGTGAACGGTTCGGGCGCGCTGAGCTTCACCGCCCGCAAGGTCGGCTCCGACACGCTGCTCGCCCAGATCGTGCGCACGGTGCAGGCGGCGCAGGGTGCCAAGCTGCCGATCCAGGCCGCGGTCGACCGCATCACGCTCTGGTTCGTGCCGGCGGTGATGGCGGTGGCGCTCGCGACCTTCCTGGTCTGGCTCGCCTTCGGCCCGAGCCCGGCCCTGTCCTATGCGCTGGTCAACGCGGTCGCGGTGCTCATCATCGCCTGCCCTTGCGCGATGGGACTGGCGACGCCGACCTCGATCATGGTCGGCACCGGGCGTGGCGCCGAGCTCGGCATCCTGTTCCGCCAGGGCGATGCGCTGCAGGCGTTGCGGGATGTGCAGGTCGTCGCCCTCGACAAGACGGGAACGCTGACCAAGGGCAAGCCCGAGCTGACCGATATCGAGCCGACTGAGACCTTCGAGGCCAACGAGGTCCTGCGCCTGATCGCCTCCGCCGAGAACCGCTCCGAACACCCGCTGGCGCTGGCCATCGTCGCGGCGGCGAAGGCGCGTGGCCTTGCGCTGGCCGAGCCGGCCGATTTCGTCAGTGATGCCGGCCGCGGCGTCACCGCCACCGTCGAAGGCCGGCGTATCGCCATCGGCGGCCACAGGCTGCTGGAGCAGGCCGGCATCGACGTTTCGGCCTTTGCCGGCCGGGCGCAGGCACTGGCCGAGTCCGGCAAGACCCCGCTCTATGCCGCCGTCGATGGCAAGCTCGCCGCCGTCATCGCCGTCGCCGACGCAATCAAGGAGACGACGCCGGCAGCCATCGCGGCATTGCACCAGCTCGGTCTCAAGGTCGCGATGGTGACCGGCGACGACAGCCGCACCGCCGCCGCCGTGGCCCGGCAGCTCGGCATCGATGAAATCCGCGCCGAGGTGCTGCCGACCGACAAGGCCGAGGTGGTGAAGGCCTTGCAGAAGGATGGCCGCAAGGTCGCCTTCGTCGGGGACGGCATCAACGATGCGCCTGCCCTCGCCCAGGCCGATGTCGGCATCGCCATCGGCACTGGCACCGACATCGCCATCGAAAGCGCCGATGTCGTGCTGATGTCGGGCGATGTCATGGGCGTGCCGCGCGCGATCGCGTTGTCCAAGGCGACGATCGCCAATATCCGCCAGAATCTTGCCTGGGCCTTCGGCTACAACGCCGTCCTGATTCCGGTGGCGGCCGGCCTGCTCTATCCGCTCTGGGGCGTCCTGCTCTCGCCGGTCTTCGCCGGGCTTGCCATGGCGCTGTCGAGCGTGAGCGTGCTGGCCAACGCATTGCGACTGCGGCGCTTCAAGGTGGAGGCATAGGATGAATATCGGCGAAGCCTCGGCCCGGTCCGGCGTCAGCGCCAAGATGATCCGCTATTACGAGAGCATCGGGCTGATCGAGGCGCCCTCGCGGACGGCGGCGCAGTACCGAGTCTATGCCGATGACGACGTGCATACGCTGCGCTTCGTCCGGCGGGCGCGCGATCTCGGCTTCTCGCTGGAGGAAACGCGCGAATTGCTGGCGCTCTGGCATGACCGCAGCCGCGCCAGCGCCGATGTGAAGAAGCTCGCCATGGCCCATATCCGCGACCTCGAGGCCAAGGCGGCCGAACTCCAGGCCATGGCCGACACGCTCCGGCATCTGGCGGCGCATTGCCATGGCGACCACCGGCCCGATTGCCCGATCCTCAGCGATTTCGCCGCGCAGCCTCTTCTCACCGAAAAGGCCTGAGACGCCGCTCCGCCATGCGCCGCGCTTCTGGACGCGGGCCGAGAGGCTTGCTCATATGCGGCCGCGAGGCATCGGGTCGGCGATCACAGCCGGTCTCCGACGGATCGATGCCTCCCAAGGGGATAGATCGCCATGGTGCGCCGCTGCGGCGCGCCGCGATCCGACAAGGCAATAGATCATGGACAATCGAAACGATCTCTGGCGTCACGTCGATGCGAACAAGGAGCGATTGATCGCTCTCTCCGACCGGGTCTGGGGCATGCCGGAGGTGTGCTACACCGAGAAGCGCTCCGTCGCCGAGCATGTCGCCGAGCTGAAGCATCAAGGCTTCCGCATCACCGAGAACGTCGCCGACATCCCGACCGCCGTGATCGGCGAGGCGGGCGAAGGCGGCCCGGTCATCGCCTTCCTCGGCGAGTACGACGCCCTGCCCGGCCTGTCGCAGGAGGCTGGCGTCGCCGAACACAAGGAGATTGAGACCGGTGGCCACGGCCATGGCTGCGGCCACAACCTGCTCGGCTCCGCCGCGATGCTCGCCGCCGTGGCCATGAAGGATTGGCTGGCCGAGAACAAGATTCCCGGCCGCGTCCGCTATTATGGCTGCCCGGCCGAGGAAGGCGGCGCGGCCAAGGCCTTCATGGTCCGCGCCGGCGCCTTCGACGACGCCGATGTCGCGATCAGCTGGCACCCGTCGAGCTTCTGGGAGGTCGCTCCGGCGCTCGCGCTCGCCAACACCCGCGCCGATTTCGTCTTCACCGGCCGCGCCTCGCATGCCGCCGCCGCGCCCCATCTCGGCCGTTCGGCGCTCGATGCCGTGGAACTCATGAATGTCGGCGTGAACTACATGCGCGAGCACATGCCGAGCGACGCGCGCGTGCATTACGCCCTGCTCGACACTGGCGGCATCGCGCCGAACGTGGTGCAGGCCCATGCCCGCGTGCGCTACTCGATCCGCGCCCGCGATCTGCGCGGCATGCTGGAGCTCGTCCAGCGCGTGAAGAAGATCGCCGAAGGCGCCGCGCTGATGACGGAAACCAAGATGGAGATGCGCATCGTCAGCGCCGTCTCCGACCTCGTCGCCAACACGCCGCTCGAAGAAGCCATGCACAAGGTGATGGAGGATCTCGGCCCGCCGCATTTCGACGATGCCGACAAGGCCTTCGCCGAGGAGATCCGCAAGACGCTCTCGCCGCAGGACATTGCCGCGATCTGGCGCACGGTCGGGATGCAGGACAGCGGCGCCCCGCTGGCCGACTTCCTCGTGCCGCGCGGCGCCAAGCGCAATCCGGCGATCGGCTCGACCGATATCGGCGATGTGAGCTGGGCCGTGCCGACCGTGCAGGCGCATGCGCCGACCGTCGCGATGGGCACGCCCTTCCACACCTGGCAGGTCGTGGCGCAGGGCAAGGCGCCGGCGGCGCACAAGGCCATGGTGCATGTCGCCAAGGCGATGGCGGCGACCGGCGCTGCCGTGCTGAGCGACCCGGCCCTGATGGAAGCGGCCAAGGCCGACCACAAGGCCCGGCTCGGCAAGGAAGGCTACACCTCGCCGCTGCCGCCCGAGGTCAAGCCGCCGCTGACGATGTCGCTGGGCTGACCCTTCCGCCTCGATAGGCCCGGCCATGGCGCGATGCCGCGGCCGGGCTGCTCGATCGGGCTTGCGCTTCGCCTGGGCGTTTCGCCTCGCAGATGCCGCATCGAGAGGCTCCTGAGCCGGTGCCGGCAAAATTGCCCACGAAACGGGCAATGCATTCGAGAAACCCGCTCAATACCCTGATTTCGCGGTGATATTTCTCAGGCGCAATTTAAGTCAGCTTTGCTTCCCTTTTACCCTTGCAGGCAAACGATTGCCGTCCTATCTAAGGTGCAGCGCAGCAGAGATGTTGCGTCGCCCTCCTTGGGCGTTTCCTCCCTAGACTTGGGCTGCGCTCACGCGCGGCCCTTTTTTCTTGCGGCCGATCCTCACGCCGGAACTGCCGAAACCGGCAAGGGCTACCAGCGCCGCCAATAATAGGGCGGGCCGCCGAAGCCTGAATCGAAGCGGTCGAACTGGTAGCGACGCTCCGCCGAGCGATCCAGATCGATCTGCAGCAGGCAGTTCGAGAAGCCTTCGCTGCCGGGTTTGAAGCCGTAGGAACGGCAACGCGCCTCGTCGGCCGCCCGCCGCTCCTCGAGCGTGACGCAGCCGCTGCAGGCCAGCGCCAGCAGAAGCCCGGCTGCGAGTTTCGGTGCGATCATGACCCATCTCCTGTCCGCGCCCGCGACGACCGATTAACCGCCGGAATCTCCGGCAGTTCAATCGCTGCAACGATCTATCGCGAAAACCTGATCGGCACGGACAGGGAAACCGAGCCGCCGCCGAGCCCGTCCGGCGGTGCCGGGACAGGGCTCGCCCGCCGGATCATCGCCACGGCCTCCTCGTCGAGCGCGGAATCGCCGGAGCCGCGCACGAGCCGCGCCGACAGCACCCGCCCGCCGCGGTCGATGCTGAAGGCGACCTGCGCGGTGCCGGGATTCGCCCCGTTCGGAAAGCGCTTGAAGCGGTTGAGATGGGCGATCAGCGTGCCACGCCAGCTTGCCGTCGCCGCCGGCGAGGCGGAGGACGCGCCTGATGCGGGGGCGGCAGTGCGCTGGGCAATCTGCGCCTGCGCGGTCGGGGCCGAGCTTTGCTCGGAGCGCGGCTTGTCCGGGTTTACCGGCTTGCGTCGCTGCACGACCTTGGGCTTCGGCGGCGGCTGCTTCTTCACCTCCTTCGGCGGAGGCGGCGGCTCCTGCTTCGGCGGCGGCGATAGCACGGCGGCGGCGTCCGGCAAGGGCGGAAGCTCGGGGATCTTGATGTCCGGTTCAGGCGCCGCGACGGGCGCCGGCTCCGGCGGCGGCTCGGGTTCCCTGGGTCGCTCGACCACAGGCTCGGGCGGCGGCGGTTCGGGCTCGGATTCGACCATCTCGGGTCCGGGCGCGATATCCTGCTGCGGCGTTTCCGGCGCAACCGCGAGCGGCGCGAGCTCGATCATCACGGCGGCGGGCTGAGCGCCGGCCGCGGCCTCGGCTGGCTGCCAGGTCGCGATCATCCAGCCGGCCGTGCCATGGGCGCCGGCGATGACCAGCGCCGCGACGCCCCAGCGCAGCGCGGCGGGCCAGAAACGTGTCTGCGGCGAGCGCCCGATGCTCATGGCTTGGCCGCCGCCGCGCCCTGCCCGGTATCCTCGAGGCCGACGAGCGCGATCTTCAGATAGCCCGCCTTGCGCAGGAGGTTCATCACCTCCATCAGCTCGCGATAGGCGACGGCACCGTCGGCGCGCAGGAAGACGCGCTGCTCGCGGTCATTCCCGGTGCGCTGGTCGAGCGTCGCCTGCAGCGCCTCGCGCGGCAGGGCGTCGTTGCCGAGCGCGAGCGACAGATCGCCCTTCACCGTCAGGAAGACCGGCGTGTCCGGCCGGGGCTGCGGCTGCGCGTTCGAGACCGGCAGGTCGACCGCGACATCGACCGTCGAAAGCGGCGCCGCCACCATGAAGATGATCAGCAGCACCAGAATGACATCGATGAAGGGCGTGACGTTGATGTCCGCGACTTCGCCGAGATCGCCGTCCTGCGGGTCCTTGAGCGAGACGGCCATGGCTCACTCCGCCCGGACACGCGGCATCGCGGCGGCGGCCGGCGGCACCGCCTGCAGGACCGAGCGCGCCGGCACGCTCGCAACCAGGCGCTGGCGCCGCTCGAGATCGCGCGAGAGATGGCGCAGGATCTCGCCCGAGGCGTCCGACAGCGTCGCGCGATAGCCGGTGATGGCGCGGGCGAAGACGTTGTAGATGATGACGGCCGGGATCGCCGCGACCAGGCCGATCGCGGTCGCCAGCAGCGCCTCGGCGATGCCCGGCGCGACCACGGCGAGATTGGTCGTCTTCGCCTGGCTGATGCCGATGAAGGAATTCATGATGCCCCAGACCGTGCCGAACAGGCCGACAAAGGGCGCCGTGGAGCCGATCGTCGCCAGGAGCCCGGTGCCGCGCGCCATGTTCCGGCCAGCGCGAGCCTCGATCCGCGACAGTGCGATGGCCGCCCGCTCCTTGATGCCGTCCTCGCCGAGATCGACCGAGCGGCGGGTCTCCTCCAGCGCAGCGGACAGCAGCGCCCCGACCGCGCCGCGCAGCTTGCCGTCCTTGCCCGAGATGGTTTCGGCCGCATCGCCGAGGCTGTCGGCGGCCTCGATCCGGCGGAGCGAACGCAGCGCGCCGGTCTTGGCGGCGGCGAGTTCCATCACCTTGGCGAGCCAGATCGTCCAGGTCACCAGCGAGGCGAAGGCGAGGCCGATCATCACCGCCTTCACGACGATGTCGGCCGCCATGAACATGCCCCAAGGCGACAGGTCGTGCGGCAGCGTCGCGGCAGCCTGAGGCGCCGGAGCGACGGGGAGGCTGGCGGGCGTATCGCCCGGTTGCAGCGGCGGATGCGCGGCGCTCGGCGGAGCGATCCCCATCTGCGAGGCCGCCGGTGGCAAGGGATTCGCCGGCGCTGCGGGCGGGGGAGCCGGCTGCATGGCCGGCGGAGAGGCCGGCTGCGCCGGAACCTGCGGAGCGCCCTGAATCTGGGCCAGCGCGGCAGAAGCGGGCAGCAACAGGCTCAGCGCCAGAAAAGCCGAACGAAGCAGTCTCGTCATGACCAGTCCTACATCCGCCGCGTGATCGCCACCCGGCCCCGCTCTCCCCGCCATCGGGGAGCGAGGATTGCTCTCGAACGACCCCGGCGCGTACCGGCCAAGCCAAGCGAAAGCGGCGAACCTCACATTGGAATAAATAAAAAAAGCACGCTTTATCAGCGAGTTGCGAGCAGAACGAGTGTTTGAATCACACCCTCCTGTCAAGGCTTGAACGGGCCGCCAGATGGCCGGGCTGCCTTTTTCGAATGGGTGTCGGGCGGCCGCGACCCGCCCCGTCGATGCGGCTCGCTTCAGCCCGTGGCGGACGGGTCGATTTCCGCCTGGATGGCCGCCAGATGCTCGGCTGCGGCTGCGGTCGCGGCCTGCTCCACCGCGCGAAACCGGCTCACCAGCACCTGGCCGAGGCTGGTCAGGCTGGCGCCGCCGCCATTCTTGCCGCCGACCTGGCGCTCCACCACCGGCTGGCCGAAAAGCGTGTTCAATTCCTCGACCAGCTCCCAGGCGCGCCGATAGGACATCGCCATGTCGCGCCCCGCGGCCGAGATCGAGCCCAGCGCCGCGATCTTCTCCAGCAATTCGATCTTGCCCGGGCCGATGCGGCCTTCGGGGTCAAGCTGGATGCGCAGGCTGAGCGAAGGCACGGCCCGGCCCTAGGAGGCCGCGGCCAGCGCGGGAGTCGCGACCTGAGCGCAAGCCGCCAGATAAATCGCCGCGACGCGCTCGATGCCGGCCTGATCGGCGGCGTCGAACCGGGCCACGGAGGGGCTGTCGAGATCGATCACCCCGATGACGCCGTCGGGCCCAATCAGCGGGACGACCAATTCGGAGCGCGACGCCGCGTCGCAGGCGATATGTCCCGGAAAGGCATGCACATCCTCGACCAGGACCGAGCTGCGCCGCGCCACGGCTGCGCCGCAAACGCCCGCGCCGACGGCGATGCGCACGCAGGCCGGCTTGCCCTGGAAGGGGCCGAGCACCAGCTCGCCGCCGCGCATCAGATAGAAGCCAGCCCAGTTGAGGCCAGGCATCGTCTGGAACAGCAGGGCGGCGGTGTTGGCGGCATTGGCGATCGGATCGGGTTCGCCATGCAGCAGGGCTTCGAGCTGCTGGGCCAGTTCGCGGTAGAACACGGTCTTGTCTTCGGTCTCGATGTCGCGCGCCTCGAACATGACCCTGCGCCTCCGGAATTTTCGCGATTCCCAGATCGCCACGCGTCCCGCGGATGCGGCAGCGGCGATCTATGCATTTGTTATCGCATCGGATTGTCCCGAAAAGTGGCGTCCACTTTTCGGGCGATGCTATAGCACCATCGGCCGGGCTTCGCCATGCGCGGCAAGCGAACCGCCCTCGCCCCGCCCGGCCGCAACCGAGAGTTCACCGCTCGCGATGCCCCACCCCAGCCGCCCCATCCGCATCGCCGCCGCATTGCTGACCGACAGCCGCAATCGCCTCCTGCTGGTCCGCAAGCGCGGCACGGAAAGCTTCATGCAGCCCGGAGGCAAGATCGAGCCGCGGGAGGAGCCGGGTGCGGCGCTGCTGCGCGAATTGCAGGAGGAATTGGGGCTGACGGAGCGCCGCGAAGCGCTGAGCTTTCTCGGCAGCTTCGCGGCGCCTGCGGCCAATGAGCCTGGCTTCACGGTGGAGGCCGAGATCTTCCGGCTCGTTTCCGACGAGACACCGCGGCCGGCGGCGGAAATCGCCGAGATCGCCTGGCTGATGCCGGGCGTCGCGGCGACTGTCACATTGGCGCCATTGACGCGCGACCATGTGCTGCCGCTCTGGTGTTCCGGCTCCGGTGATTGAGGTGACGAGATGGATATGAACGCGACCGCTGCGGCGCGCCATGCCGATGGCAGTGCCGGCGATGCCGATTACGGCCGAATCGGACGCGGCTACGCCTCCTATCGCCAGCCCGAGCCCGCCATCGCGGCGCAGATCGAGGCTGCGCTCGGCCCGGCCGGAACCATCCTCAATGTCGGCGCCGGCGCGGGCTCCTATGAACCGCGCGGCCGCGACGTCACCGCCGTCGAGCCCTCCGCCTCGATGCGGGCGCAGCGCCCGGCCGAGATCGCCGTTGCCATCGACGCGACGGCGGAGGCCTTGCCCTTCCCCGACCGGTCCTTCGACGCGGCCATGGCGACCTTCACGGTGCATCAATGGCAGGATCTCGATGCGGGCCTGCGCGAAGTGCGCCGGGTGACGCGCGGGCCGGTCGTCATCCTGTCCTGCGACCCCGCGCTGGTCGAAGCCTTCTGGCTCGCCGACTACGCGCCGAAGGTACTGGCGACCGAGGCGAGGCGCTATCCCGCCCTCGACCATATCGGCGCGGTGCTCGGCGGCCAGGTCGAAATCGTGCCGGTCGCGATCCCCCTCGCCTGCCGCGACGGCTTCAACGAAGCCTATTACGGCCGGCCGGAATGCTTTCTCGACGAGGGCGCACGCTCGGCCTGCTCGGCCTGGAGCTTTGTCGATCCAGCGGAAAACGCGGCCTCGGTGGAGCGGCTGCGTCGCGACCTCGAAACCGGCGCCTGGGATGCCCGCTACGGCGCCCTGCGCGGCCAGCCAAGCTTCGACGGCTCGCTGCGGCTGGTGATGTCGCGCCCGGCGTGAGGCGAGCCGATGCTATCGCGCGACGCGATCACATCGGCTCGCAAAGTGGAAGACGGCTTTCGGAATGGCTGCCGGCGAATTGGCAGGGCGAGGCCCGCCTGAAGGGACGGTGGATCTTTCCGGCGCAGAGCGAGACGGCTCCCATTCGGAACCATCTCCAGCCCCCGGGCATTGTCTCGCGACAATCCGTGAGTCCGCGCCCATGGCCGCTTCCCGACATGCCAAGCAACGCCCCGCCGTGAAACGCCTGCGGCGGGTCTCCTCGGACGAACTTGTCATCCGCCGCGTACGGCGCGGCCGCTTCTTCAGCTATCGAGATGCGAACGACAACAGGATCACGGATGAAGAGATCCTGGCTCGCATCCGTTCTCTCGCCATTCCCCCCGCTTACGAGGATGTCCGCATCGCGGACGATCCGGCAGCGCATCTTCAGGCGATCGGGCGTGACGAGGCGGGGCGCATCCAGCATCGCTATCATCCGGACTGGGAGAAGGTGCGAGAGCGTCGCAAGCTCAAGCGGCTGGCGTGCCTGATCGCGGCGCTCCCGAAGCTGCGAACCCGGATCGCCAAGGATTTGCGCTCACGACAGCTTGGCCATGACAAGGCGTTGGCCTGCGCCGCCGCCATCATGGACCGCTGCCATATCCGTGTGGGCAACGAGGCCTATGCCAAGGCCAATGGAAGCCGTGGCGCGTCGACCTTGCTGAAGCGACATGTCGACATCACCGGCCCGCGAATTGCGCTGCACTTCCGCGGCAAGAGCAGCAAGGATATCGCCTGCACCGTCGAGGCTCCAGCTCTCGCGCGTGCCATCGGGCGGATATCCGCCCTCCCAGGCGCGCGCCTGCTGCAATATCTGCGCGAGGACGGCAGCGTCGCGCCGATCAGCGCCGACGAGATCAACGCATATCTCAGGAGGGCTAGCGGGCAGCGGATCAGCAGCAAGGATCTGAGGATGCTCGCGGCCAATGCGGCTGCTGCCGAGCTGCTCCTTGCCGGTGAAGAGGCCATCAGCGAGATGGGCCGCAAGCGGCAGATCGCCGACATCATGCGCATAATTTCGGAGCGGCTCGTCAACACGCCAGCCGTCGTGCGGAAAAGCTATGTCCACGCCATCGTCATTGACGCCTATGCGAGCGGCCGCCTGCAGAGCAGCTACGCAAAGGTGCGCGCCTCGGCGCGTTGCTCTCGCATCGAGCGGGCCTTGGGCCAGCTCGCGGCCTGATGAAGGCACCCTGACATCTGCGTGCGATATCGCAGCCCGACCTGCGGTTCTCATGTCTCGTTGTGACGCCCACGAACATCACGGACCGGGTGATGCATGCGCAGAGGCACGAAGGCCGCGCTCGGCAGTCGGATGCGGTTGACATCTCCCAACGTCATCGGGACACTCTGGTTGTGGTGTCTCCTTCTTACCTTCCCCCTGATTCAGGGAGGCCGGTGTCGCCATGAAACCTACGGTAGATGCCTATACGGTCGCCCTCCCCTGGTACGAGCCGGAGGACTTCGCCGCGCTGTTGAAGCTCGCTCAAGATCGGGACGAGATGCCGACCGATTATGAGACGTGGCATCGCCAGGCCGTCGCTGTGATGAATGCGTGGCTGGCCCGTGGGCGAGCGCTCGAAATCGTCACCATTCGACCGCACGAGTTCGTCGCTTGGCTCGAGAGGGAAGGTCTTCCCAACACGGCCGAGACGAGGCGGCGGTATGTCGAGGAACAGGCTCGTCACTGCCACGATGTCGCCTGAAACAATAAAGCCCGGTCTCAAGGATGAGACCGGGCCATCGCCATCGCTCGCTATTCGATCACTTGGATAATTTTCCGCGTTCTCGGCTCAACGATGACGGTACGGTCATTCACGATCGTGTATCGATAGCCTTTGGCGGCCCCATATTCGGGCGGAACTTCCCGATAGGTCACGCCACGCTCGGGCAGAACAGCCCCGACCCGCACATCCTCGCGGTAGGTGTATGAAGGCACTTCGTGCTGGGTCACGTAGGTCTTGAAGCGGGGGGTGGCGTCGCCCGTGATGCCACCGACCACGGCGCCGCCGACTCCACCGACCACGGCACCGACCGGACCGCCAACAACAGCCCCGCCGACCGCACCAGCCGCGGCGCCGGCCGCGGCACCACCGCGAGCCCCTTCAGGGTTCTGCGCGAGCGCCGTCAAAGGAGCCAGCGTGACCGCAGCAGCAAGAATGATCTTTCTCATCGATCGATCTCCTGGTTGCCCCCAGTTGAGATCGCAAACCTCCCGGATCGCCGGCGGTTCCGCACGCTGCAAAAATGCCCCGGAAACTGCACATTATGGTCACGACCCCGCACATTGCGGGGGGAGCCAAGGGATCCTCAAGCCACCCGAACGCGATGCCGGAAGCCGTTGCCGGGGTCAGGACCAAATCGTGCGGAAATGGGCTTCCATGGTGCCGGCAGAGCCTCTTAAGACACGCAGGACATGAACCGCGTCGATCGTCGGATCGAACGCGACGATGCCGGCGCCATCGACGATGCGCGGGACGCGCTCGCCGGACGGAAGCCGGCTCCGCATGATCCGGTAAAGTGCAACGTCCTTATTTATACATCAGCCCCTTAGGAGCCCTTGGTTGACGAAACCAAAGACCCGCATAGCGCAACAAGGGGCCGGTTGCATTCCCCTCAACAAATTGGCCCGATTTCATCAATCGGACCAATTCGTTACGAGGACAGCTTGCAAGCCTGCAAGTACCGCAGTTTAGAACGGGATATCGTCGTCGAGATGGCTCGACGAGGAGCGTCCGCCGCCACCGCCGCCGCTCGACATGGCCGGCTGGCGCGAGCCGCCGCCGCTGCCGCCCATCGCGCTGGAGCGACCGAAGGAGCCGCCGCCACCGGAGCGCTCTTCCCCATAGCCGCCACCGCCGCCGCCTTCGCTATACTCCTCCGAGCCGCCCTGGCGGCTGTCGAGGATGGTGAGCTCGCCGCGGAAACGCTGCAGCACGATCTCGGTGGTGTATTTCTCGACGCCGGACTGGTCCTGCCATTTGCGGGTCTGGAGCTGGCCCTCGATGTAAATCTTCGAGCCCTTCTTCAGGTACTGCTCGGCGATCTTCGCCAGATTCTCGTTGAAGATCACCACCGAGTGCCACTCGGTGCGCTCCTTGCGCTCGCCGGACTGCTTGTCGCGCCAGGTTTCCGAGGTGGCGATCCGCAGATTGACGACAGGCTCGCCGCTGCCGAGGCGACGCACCTCCGGGTCGCGCCCGAGATTGCCGACCAGAATGACCTTGTTGACGCTACCAGCCATGACAGGCTCCATTTCCTGCGCACCAAGCGCCCGTCGAGGCCTTCCGGGTCTCGTCGGGAGCTCCAATCACATCCGGCCGATCGACCGGAGCCGAACCCTATCGGCCTGTTCACCCAATATCAATGATGTTCCCGTTTTGTTCAAGGGTCTCAAGCGAGGTTTTCCCCGGCTGATTCGTCGCTCCGCCGAAGTTCCGCAGCGGCCGGCCAGGCTCGGTCACGCAAGCGGACGCCGCGCGCCCAGAACCGCCTGCGCCATCCGGTCGAGCAGGATGGCGAGCACGACGATCGCCATGCCGCCGACGAAGCCGAGGCCGGGATCGGCGCGCTGCAGGCCGAGAAGGACGATCTCGCCCAGCCCCTTCGCGCCGATCATCGAGGCGACCACGACCATGGCGAGCGCCATCATGATCGCCTGGTTGAGCCCCTGCAGGATGGTCGGCCGCGCCAATGGCAATTCGACGAGCCAGAGCGTCTGGCGCGGGCCGAGGCCGAGCGCGCGGGCCGCCTGCACCAGCCCGGCGTCGATGCCGCGCAGGCCAAGCTCGGTCAGTCGCGCGAAGGGCGGCAAGGCGTAAATCAGCGTCGCCACCAGCGCCGGCGCCCGTCCGAGACCGAGCACCATCGCCACCGGGATCAGGTAGACGAAGCTCGGGATGGTCTGCATCAGGTCGTAGAAGGGCGCGAGCGCCCGCCCCAGCCGCGGCAGCCGCGCGGCGGCGATGCCGAGCGGCAGGCCGAGAATGGCGACCAGCAGCACCGCAACGACGACGAGCGCGAGCGACTGCATCGCCTCGTTCCAGACGCCCAGACCGGCGAGGACCAGCGGCAGAAGCGCCATCGCCAGCGCGAAGCCGAGCTTGCGGCCCGCGAGCCAGGCGCCGGCCGCGATGGCCAAGACGAAGACCGGCACCGGGACATGAAGGAGAGCCGTCTCGACACCGCGCACCGGGGCCGTCAGCAGCGCGCTGAAACCGTCGAGATCGTCGCCATAGCCGGTGACGACGGCATCGACCGCGCGGTTGACCAGCCTTTGCAGCGCCTTGCCGAATTCCGGCAGCCAGTCCGGAATCACAGGCCGGATGCGACCTTGGCGGCGATATCGGCCGGCAGCCACGCCTTCCAGACATCGGCTTTCGTCTTGAGGAAGACGAGCGCCTGCTGCTCCGGCGTCACGCCCTTCTCGCGCGCCTCGGCCAGCATCTTCGAGGTCAGGTCGCTGGTGGTGGTGTAGTTCTTCAGGAAGCTCGCGAGCTGCGGCGCCTTCTTCGCCAGATCGATATTGGCGCCGATGACGACCCGGCTCGTCGGATAGGCCGTCGCCTGCTTCGGCGCGTCGCTCGTCTTGAGCTCCTCCCAGATCTTGGGATCGAAGGGCGGCTCCTGAAGCTTGACGAGGTCATAGGCGCCGAGCAGCCAGCTCGGCCCCCAGTAATAGAACACGACCGGCCGCTTGCGCTTCAGCGAGGCCTCGATCGCGGCGACCAGCGCCTCGCCCGAACCGCCGCGCGTATTGGTGAAATCCTGCGCCAGCCCGTAGGCCGCGAGCTTCTTGGTGTTGATACCCTCGCAGACCCAGCCGGCGACGCAGTTGTAGAAGCGGCCCTTGCCGGGCTCGTCGGGGTCGGCGAAGAGATCCTTGTAGCGCTTGAGATCCTGGACCGATTTCAGCTCGGGGGCCTTCGCATCCGGACCGGAGACCAGATAGCGCGGCACGAACCAGCCCTCGCTCGCATCGGGGAAGGTCGTGCCCAGCGGCTCGACCTTGCCGGCCGCGGCCTCCTTCACCCAGGCCTCGACCGGGTTCGCCAGCCAGATCTCCATGACGATATCGACATCGCCGCGCCCCATGCCGTTGACCAGCGGCGCGATGGCGCCCGGCACGCGCTCGACCTTGCAGCCGAAGCCCTTCTCCGCGATGGCGCTGGCGACGGCGGTGTGGAAGGCAGCGGAGTCGTAGTCGAGCCCGGCGATCTTCAGCGGCCGGTCGAGCTCGCAGGCGAGGACGGGAGCGGCCAGGCCGAGGCCGAGCATCAGGGCTGCGCCTCGCAATAGGGCTTTCATCATCGCATTCCCCCGCTGGCTGTGACCCCGATCGTGCACCTGACGATCGGTCATGTCCACGAAGCGCGGAAGTCCGCAAAAAGTTCCACCACAGGGCGAACGGGGACCCGGCTCCGCGCCGTCAGCATCGCGCAGGATGGCGGGCGAAGCCAGTTCCGGTCCTGTCAGCGTCTGTCAGGACCGGAGGAGGCCGTCATTCCGGGGCAGGCCCGGAATGACGGCGCAGTTCTTGTTGAACGAAGCGCTCGCTCAGCCGCGCGGCGCGAAGGCCTTCAGCGTCGCGGCCGCCAGGGCGGATTTCAGGATCGCGCCGAGCAGGAAGGGCGTCGCGCCGACCGCGATGGCCTTTTCCAGGCCGATGAAGGTCGCGAGCCAGGCTGTGCCCAGCACGAGGCAGAGCGCGTTGCCGGCGAGCATGGAGAGCGTCGCGAGGCCGATCCGGCGGCCGTTCCAGCCGCGCTGGGCGAGGAAGCCCGTCAAAGCCGCGGCGAAGGGGAAGGCCAGCAGATAGCCGCCGGTCGGACCGGCGACATAGGCGGCACCGCCGAGCGCGCCCGCGAAGACCGGCAGGCCCGCCACGCCTTCGAGCAGCCAGGCGATCACCGTGACGGCGCCGAGGCGCCAGCCATAGAGCGCGCCGATCAGCGTGACGGCGAAGGTCTGCATCGTCATCGGCACCGGCACCATCGGCACCTTGATCTGCGAGGAGAGCGCCAGCAGCAGCGTGCCGACGAGCACAGCGGCCGTCCGCCAGGCGAGCGAGCGGCTTTCCAGGCGCAGCGGGCTGAACGGGCGAGCGAGAACGAGATCGGTCATGGTTGCTCCGTAAGCATGATCGGCGCCGCGTCGCCGCGACTCCGGTGCCGCCTTGTGAGCGCTTTCCCGCGCCGGATGCAAGGCCCGACCGCGAAAGCCGTGCGCCCCGCATCATGCGCCGCGGGAGGGCGCGCAATGCCGCGCAGCCGCTTGCGCGCGACGCCGATATATCGGATTGGCTGCGGAAGTCCGCTTTTCCCAGCCCGAGGATCTCCGATGACCCTGGCCAATGGCCGGCCGCTGCTCGCTATGCCCGGCCCGACCAATATCCCCGACCGCGTGCTGCAGGCGATGATGCGCCCGGCCGAGGAACTGAGCTCGGCCAGCATCGTCAGGCTGACGGATTCGGTGCTGGCCGATCTCAAGCGCATCTTCCGCACCGGCGGCGAGACCTTCGTCTATGCCGCCAACGGCCATGGCGGCTGGGAGGCAGCCTTCACCAATGTGCTGTCGCGCGGCGACAAGGTGCTGGTGCTGGAGAGCGGGCGCTTCGCGACCGGCTGGGGCGAGATGGCGCGGTTCATGGGCGCCGATGTCGAGATGCTGGCGGGAAGCTGGCGTCGCGCGGTCGATCCCACCACCGTCGAGGCCCGGCTGCGCGCCGATACGGCCCACGCGATCAAGGCGGTGATGGTGGTGCAGATCGACACCGCCGCCGGCGTCGTCAACGACATCCCGGCGATCCGCCGGGCGATCGATGCCGCCGGGCACCCTGCCCTCTTCATGGTCGATGGCGTCGCCTCGGTCGGCTGCATGGAATTCGAGATGGACGCCTGGCGGATCGACGTCGCCGTCTCCGCCTCGCAGAAGGGGCTGATGTCCTCGCCCGGCCTGGCCTTCGTCGCGGCCAATGAAAAGGCGCTGGCGGCCCATGCCCGCGCCGACATGCGCAGCGGCTACTGGGACTGGAGCGGCCGCATGAACACGCTGGCCTATATGAAACATTGCGGCACCGCGCCGGAGCATCTGCTCTTCGGCCAGCGCGCCGCGCTCGACATGATCTTCGAGGAAGGGCTGGAGGCGATCTGGCGTCGCCATGCCGCGCTGGCGAAGGCGACGCATGCGGCGGTCGAAACCTGGGCCAGCGGCCAGGCGCTGGGCTTCGGCGTTGCCGAGCCGCAGGAGCGCGCGCCCTCGGTGACGACGATCCTGACGCCCGGCTTCGACGTCGCCGAGATCACCGATTTCACCCGCGACATCTGCGGCGTCTCGCTCGGGCTCGGCATCGGCGACTATAGCGGCAAGGCCTTCCGCATCGCCCATATGGGCCATTTCAACGCAGCCAGCCTGCTGGGCACGCTCGGCGCCGTCGAGATGGCCTTGCAGGCCAAGGACATCCCGCACGGCACCGGCGGTGTCGCGGCGGCGGTGGCCAGCCTCGCGGAAGCGGCCTGAGGCGACCGACGCCCGCCGAACGCTCCCACGCCCTTCCACAGCCGTCATGCTCGCCCTTGTGGCGAGCATCCACGTCTTGAACGCGACACTCGACCAGAGAAGATGTGGATGGTCGGGACAAGCCCGACCATGACGCGGCAAGCCTTCCATTCATAGGCCTCAGGTTCGAGCTTGGAGCCTGTCCCGAAATGACCGGCAAATTCATCCCGGTCGAACAATTGCAGCAGCTCGCAGTACCCCATGATCCGGCTCGAAAACATCAGCAAGCAGAACGGCAAGCAGATCGTCTTCATCGAGGCCTCCGCGGCCTTGCAGAAGGGCGAGAAGATCGGCCTCGTCGGCCCCAACGGCGCCGGCAAGACCACGCTGTTCCGCCTGATCACCGGCGAGGAAGCGCCCGATGAGGGCCAGGTCTCGATCGATCGCGGCATCACCATCGGCTATTTCAGCCAGGATGTCGGCGAGATGGCCGGCATGAGCGTCGTCTCGGCCGTGATGGACGGCGCCGGCCCGGTTTCGAGCGTCGCAGCCGAGCTCGCCGCGCTGGAAGCCGCCATGGCCGATCCCGACCGCGCCGACGAGATGGAGGAAATCGTCCTGCGTTATGGCGAGGTGCAGGGCCGCTTCGAGGAGCTCGACGGCTATGCGCTCGATGGCCGCGCCCGCGAGGTCCTCGACGGCCTCGGCTTCAGCCCGGCGATGGTCGAGGGCGATGTCGGCGCGCTCTCCGGCGGCTGGAAGATGCGCGTCGCGCTCGCCCGCATCCTGCTGATGGCCCCGGACGCCATGCTGCTCGACGAGCCGTCGAACCATCTCGACATCGAGAGCCTGATCTGGCTGGAGGAGTTCCTCAAGGGCTATGAGGGCGCGCTCCTCATGACCTCGCATGACCGCTCCTTCATGAACCGCATCGTCGGCAAGATCGTCGAGATCGACGGCGGTTCGCTCACCACCTATTCCGGCGATTACGAATTCTATCAGCAGCAGCGCGCGCTCTCGGAGAAGCAGCAGCAGGCGCAATTCGAGCGCCAGCAGGCGATGCTGGCCAAGGAGATCGCCTTCATCGAGCGCTTCAAGGCCCGCGCCTCCCATGCCGCGCAGGTGCAGAGCCGGGTGAAGAAGCTCGACAAGATCGAGCGCGTCGAGCCGCCGAAGCGCCGCCAGACCGTGAAATTCGAGTTCCAGCCGGCGCCGCGCTCCGGCGACGATGTCGCGGGCCTGAAGGGCGTCGCCAAGCGCTATGGCGAGAAGGTCATCTATGACGGCTTCGACTTCCAGATCCGCCGGCGCGAGCGCTGGTGCGTCATGGGTGTCAACGGCGCCGGCAAGTCGACGCTGCTGAAGCTCGTCACCGGCACCTCCGAGCCTGATAGCGGGATCGTCACCCTCGGCGCCGGGGTCAAGCTCGGCTATTTCGCCCAGCATTCGATGGAGCTGCTCGACGGCGAGCGCACCGTGTTCGAGACGCTGGAGGATGCCTTCCCGCAGGCCAATCAGGGCTCGCTGCGGGCGCTGGCCGGCTGCTTCGGCTTCTCGGGCGACGATGTCGAGAAGCGCTGCCGCGTGCTCTCCGGCGGCGAGAAGGCGCGCCTCGTCATGGCGCTGATGCTCTACGACCCGCCGAATTTCCTCGTGCTGGACGAGCCCACCAACCATCTCGATATCGCCACCAAGGAGATGCTGATCGAGGCGCTCGCGGCCTTCGAGGGCACGATGCTGTTCGTCAGCCACGACCGGCATTTCCTCGCGGCCCTGTCGAACCGCGTGCTGGAACTGACGCCGGAGGGCGTCCACGCCTATGGCGGCGGCTACACCGAATATGTCGCGCGGACCGGACAGGAGGCGCCGGGCCTGCGGCACTGAGGTGCTGCTGGCCGCGCTTTACCCTCAGCCCTCATCCTGAGGAGGCCTGAAAGGCCGTCTCAAAGGATGTTCCAGGAGGCGCCTGAGATAACTGGAGCATCCTTCGAGACGCCGCTGACGCGGCTCCTCAGGATGAGGGCTCACATTTCCGGCCAGGCATTCAGGGATGAGGGCTTGTGAAGGTCGTGGCCGAAGAGCTGCGTTCCTGCCATCCCCTGTCAGCATCGCTCTTGGCTGCCTCCCGTCCGGGCCGTCCCGCATGCTAAACATTCCCGCTGCCCGGAGGACCGGGCTGGTATGGCGCGACAATTGCCCTATCTCTAGGCCTTCTCCGAGACGGACGCCCCGATGGCCCGCAAGACCGAAACCGCCGCCGCCCAGGCTGCTGCGCTGGAAGACATGTTCGACCGCAACCGCGCGGCCGATCCGAACAGCCGCGCCATCACCGTGCGCGGGGCGCGCGAGCACAATCTGAAGAATGTCGATCTCGCCATCCCGCGCGACAAGCTCGTGGTCTTCACCGGCCTCTCCGGCTCGGGCAAGTCCTCGCTCGCCTTCGACACGATCTATGCGGAGGGCCAGCGCCGCTATGTCGAGTCGCTCTCGGCCTATGCCCGCCAGTTCCTCGAGATGATGCAGAAGCCCGATGTCGACCAGATCGACGGGCTCTCGCCCGCGATCTCGATCGAGCAGAAGACGACCTCGAAGAATCCGCGCTCGACCGTCGGCACCGTCACTGAAATCCACGACTACATGCGCCTGCTCTGGGCGCGCGCCGGCATCCCCTATTCGCCCGCGACCGGCCTGCCGATCGAGAGCCAGACCGTCCAGCAGATGGTCGACCGCATGACCGAATTGCCGGAAAAGACGCGCGGCTATCTGCTCGCGCCGGTGGTGCGCGGCCGCAAGGGCGAGTTCAAGAAGGAGATGGCCGACTGGCTGAAGCGTGGCTTCCAGCGCGTCAAGGTCAATGGCGAGTTCTACGAGATCCCGGACGCGCCGGCGCTGGACAAGAAGTTCAAGCACGACATCGACGTCGTCGTGGACCGGATCGTGATCCGGCCCGATCTGGGCGCGCGCCTCGCGGATTCGCTGGAGCAGGCGCTGGAGCTGACCGATGGCATCGCGGTCTTCGAATATGCCGACGAGAAGGAGGAGAACGGCGAGGCGAAGCGCGTCACCTTCTCCTCGAAATTCGCCTGCCCGGTCTCCGGCTTCACCATTCCCGAGATCGAGCCGCGGCTGTTCTCGTTCAACAACCCGTTCGGCGCCTGCCCGGTCTGCGACGGCCTCGGCCACGAGATGCGGATCGACCCGGACATGATCGTCCCCGACCATTCGCTCACCCTGAAGAAGGGCGCGATCGCGCCCTGGGCCAAGTCGACCTCGCCCTATTACGGCCAGACGCTGGAATCGCTGGCGAAGCATTTCGGCTTCTCGATGACCAAGCCCTGGTCGGAGCTGCCGGAGAGCGCGCAGAAGGCGATCCTGTTCGGTACCGGCACCGAGCCCGTCCGCATGGCCTATAATGACGGGCTGCGCTCTTACGAGGTAAAGAAGCCCTTCGAGGGCGTCATCACCAATATGGAGCGGCGCTGGAAGGAGACGGAATCGGACTGGGCGCGCGAGGAGATCGGCCGCTTCATGTCCGAGACGCCCTGCGCCGCCTGCAACGGCTATCGCCTGAAGCCCGAGGCGCTGGCGGTTAAGATCGACATGCGCCATATCGGCGAGGTCTCGAAGCTCTCGGTCAAGGACGCTCTGGACTGGGTCACGAACCTCCCTGCCCGGCTGTCGAAGAAGCAGAACGAGATCGCCCCGCGCATCCTCAAGGAAATCCGCGACCGCCTGACCTTCCTGCTCGATGTCGGACTGGAATACCTGACGCTCGCCCGCGCCTCCGGCACGCTGTCGGGCGGCGAGAGCCAGCGCATCCGCCTCGCCAGCCAGATCGGCTCGGGGCTGACCGGCGTGCTCTATGTGCTGGACGAGCCCTCGATCGGCCTGCACCAGCGCGACAACGAACGCCTGCTCGGAACCCTTCGCCGGCTGCGCGACCTCGGCAACACCGTGATCGTGGTCGAGCATGACGAGGATGCGATCCTGACGGCCGACTATGTCGTCGATGTCGGCCCGGGCGCCGGCATCCATGGCGGCGAGATCGTGGCCAAGGGCACCCCGCAGGACATTCTGGACGATCCCAATTCGCTCACCGGCAAATACCTCACCGGCGAGATGTCGGTCGCGGTGCCGGCCAAGCGCCGCAAGGCCACCAAGGGCCGCAGCCTCAAGATCGTCGGCGCGCGCGGCAACAACCTGCGCAATGTCGATGTCGAGATTCCCCTGGGAATGTTCACCTGCATCACCGGCGTCTCCGGCGGCGGCAAGTCGACGCTGGTGATCGACACGCTCTACAAGGCGGTGGCGCGCAAGCTGAACGGCGCGATCGACCACCCGGCCCCGCATGACCGGATCGAGGGCATCGAGCATCTCGACAAGGTCATCGACATCGACCAGTCGCCGATCGGCCGCACGCCGCGCTCGAACCCGGCGACCTATACCGGCGCCTTCACGCCGATCCGCGAATGGTTCGCCGGCCTGCCGGAGGCGAAGGCGCGCGGCTATCAGGCCGGGCGCTTCTCGTTCAACGTCAAGGGTGGCCGCTGCGAGGCCTGCCAGGGCGACGGCGTCATCAAGATCGAGATGCACTTCCTGCCGGATGTCTACGTCACCTGCGACGTCTGCAAGGGCAAGCGCTACGACCGCGAGACGCTCGAGGTGAAGTATCGCGACAAGTCGATCGCCGACGTGCTCGACATGTCGGTCGAGGAGGCGAAGGGCCTGTTCAAGGCGGTGCCCTCGATCCGCGACAAGATGGAGACGCTGGCGCGCGTCGGCCTCGACTATGTCAAGGTCGGCCAGCAGGCGACGACGCTCTCGGGCGGCGAGGCGCAGCGCGTCAAGCTCTCCAAGGAACTGTCGAAGCGCGCCACCGGCCGCACGCTCTACATCCTGGACGAGCCGACGACCGGCCTGCATTTCCACGATGTCGCCAAGCTCATGGAGGTGCTGCACGAGCTGGTCGACCAGGGCAATTCGGTGGTGGTGATCGAGCACAATCTCGAGGTGGTGAAGACCGCCGACTGGGTGATCGACATGGGCCCCGAAGGCGGCGACGGCGGCGGCCAGGTGGTGGCCGAAGGCACGCCGGAGGACATCGTCCGCATCGGCAAGGGCCACACCGCGCGCTTCCTCAAGGAAGTGCTGGATCGGCGGCCGATCAAGAAGGGCAAGGTGCAGCGGCAGGCGGCGGAGTAGCGGGCTCTGCCCTGCACGCTATTCTACCCCCGTAATTGTTCCGTGTTATGCAAGACAGCACTTTTTGAATTTTTTTCCACTCCCGCATGGGCAAGGATCATTTCGTCCTGTTTTCTTTGCCTTTTCGGGAGGAGCGGCTGACCTTGGCGGGCGGAACTCCAGCACTCCTGTGCGTTCTTGCATTCGCGCTGCGTCTTCATAAACGTGGGCGTTTTCTTCCGTTTGCTCCGCTGGCACCTGGACCACAAATAATTGCGCGCGGCGATAAACTCCATCGGCGCCCACCTCTGCCACGATGCCAATTACCTCCGAAGCTTTAACGGCCAGCGCAGCCGAGCTAGCCTTACTATTCACCTTGGCCCAATCAATCTGATGATCGCAGTGCTGAAGCCAAGCAAAGAGTGGTTTTCCATCTCCAGACAAAACGAAGTAACGGGCGGGATGTTGGTTCAAGCTCAGGCGAATATCTGATAGCATTTTCGCCAGATTGTTCCGCGCCTCGTCCCCAAAGTCACGGATATGGCTTTCGGCTGCGAGCCAACCGGGCGCTCTGGTGGCATCAAGCGCTTCGAGTAGATTCGACACCTCCGCCGGGAAATTTTGTGTGGCAAACGGCCTTCTTTCCCAATCTTCTCCCTCGAAACTTCTGTCTATGATGCCGCTCATGCCATCCCAGATGAGCATGTTCGCCTTACCGCGCTTCAATTGATCGGTAATGTCCCGATCAAAGCGGTTCTTCTCGAAGTACGCACCCAAGTGGTCGAACTCATCGAAGAGATGAGCCCTGCGTATCGCCGCTACGGCTTGTCGAACTTCCATGTAGTGCACAAACGAGCCCGGTGTTGGCAAAAAACGCTTGAGTACGAACAACTCGTCAATAGACAGAGAAATAAAGGCATGCCTTCCTAGTAATGGCTCAATTTCTGGGAGCTCCTTGCAATATGTCGAAAACGGCGAGAATGACTCAACGGTCAACCCGATCGGCACTTTTACGCGATAATCGGAGCGTCGAACGCGACCACACTCTTCATATCTGCCACCGACGCGACGGTATAGCGGCACTTCGTCGGCAGAGTCCAAGTAACGAAAGAAGCGATCGCACTGCTTGTACGCCTTAATCACTAAATCTTGTACAGATTGAGCATGGCGGCCGAAATCGACCGCTGGCGACGCAATAGTTGCAGCCGCTCCGGCCTTTGCTTCTACAAGGAACAGAACGTCATCAATGAGAACGAGCGTATCGTTTTCAGACCACTGATTGCTAGCAGGGTCTTTGTAGTAAATCTCCTGAAAAACTGTAGAACCGGGAAGCTGGGCAGACAAAATATCGGCAAAGGCCGCCTCACTCATCATCTTCTGCCGCTCTTCAAACGCCTTCTTGTAATCCGGCCTTCTCTGAAGAAGATTGTAAAGAAGTGCACGGTATCCAGCGTCCCGGGTAGAACACGGGTCGACAGCATAGTAGTCTGACCCGAGCTGGATTAGGGGTTTTTTCCGCGCGGGCAACGTCCGGTAGGGTGTCCCCGCATAGTCGCCAGCTGCAAAGAATTCCGTTTCTTCTCCTTGGCGGTATGCCAAATCTGCCAGTAACATGGAGGGCAATTTCGTGTGACGGCTCACATTGGTGATGCCACCTCGAAACATGTCATCCATTGCCTGCGCGGCAGCTTTCGCCTGCTCCGCATTGGCAGCAACCCACGCCTCCATGGCACCTTCTAGCGGCGCGTCCTGCGTCGCTGCAAAGGCCTGAACAGCCTCGAATTGCCTCATCATCTCCGCGATGGCGTCGGCCTGCCCCGAACGCGTGACATCAGCCATAGCCTGGAAGCCCGCTGCAATGTCGTTGGCGCTTGCGCCGTACACTTCTTTCAGGACGTCATCATGAGGCGCCAGAACGTAGCGGTAGAATTCGCCCTCCAGAACTTGGTAGCGGTTCCCGCGCAACATGACCCAGTTGGACTTCGCATGGAATTCAATTTCGGCCGTATCCGGACCGAAGGCGCCGTCTTTGATATCGGCTGACGTAGCCATGGCATAAAATATCGCCTGTTCTCGCAGTTTACGGCTAAGCTCAAATAACTTAGCGCACCGAGATTCATCAAATTTCATGTCCTTGGGAGAAACATTTGATGCTAGGACGGCGTGAACGTATTCCAGCAGAAACTGATTATCATTGATCAGATCGTTCGGGCTCTCTGCCTGGTTCGGCTGCGTTGCGCCGCCTTGATCTGCTAAGGCCTTCATCATGTACTGGGCGTAGATATAGCCGAGCAAATCATGGGGAGGCATAGCGACGATAAGATCGCGGATCTGAGCGGCCGTCGTTTCCATATTATTTATTAGTGAAGCAGCCGCCTCTTTTCTTTTTTGTTCGTTGATCACAATTGATCTCCTGGCAGCTGTCATTGGCAACGAGTTCGTCCAGCTAACTTATCTTCGTCCTTCTGGACACCGCCACCCCCTACCTTTTGTCAACGCGTGACCACCATGCGGAAAGCCGCCCTCTCTGACAGCGACAGGCCCTCATCCGGTGCTCCGCGCCACCTTCTCCCATCCGGGAGGCGGAAAGAAGCGTGTGGCTCCCTCGCCTTCTTTCTGATCCCAAACTTATCCCCGCCCCTTCTCACCCGCCCTATCCTGCCCTCGCCCATCACCCAAACGGGGCGGCCGTCCGGAGGTATGCTGGAGGTTGGGTGAGGGTCGGCGCCTGCGGGCGGGGGTTACGCCCTGCTCCCGGGAGGCTTCGGGGCACCGCCCTGGGGACATTACGATCCCTGTGCGAGGAGCTCGCTGGGAACGGCCGGCGGTTGACGACGGGTGCGGCGACGACGCGACAACCCGATGAGGGGAACTGGCGTCGAAACCCGCCATCCTGAACCGTCCAAGCCCGATAAGCGCGGCCCGGAGTCCGAAATCGCCGAAGGCGGAGCGCCACGGGGCGTGCGACGGGTGGCTCAATCCCGCCGCGCCGCAGCCTGGCTCAACGGTTGCGGATTCCCTTGCGCCTCGCGGCGCTCCGCCAGCCCTGCCTAGCCACCCTTGCGACCCCGCCGCGCATCCGCGCGGGCGGACGATCCCGCCTGCCTCACCCGACCGGAGCCCCGCCATGCCGAAACGCCAGAACACCCCAGCCGCCATCCCGCCGATCACCGATTTCGAGAGCTGCCAGAGGGCGCGGCACGCCCTGTTTCGCCGGCTGACCGACCAGCTCGAAATCTTTCGCGTCTGCCCGAACAGAAACTGCAAGCGGATGCGCGCCTGCCAGGATGCGCGCGGCGCCTGCTTCCACGCCGTCTTGCAAGCCATGCCGGACGAGGTCCGCAGATCGTTCGCCTATGCGATGCAGAACCGCGCCAACGGGCTCGACCCCGACGAGGCGATCGCGCAGGCCGAGGCCCGCATCGCGGCGGAGCGCACGCGCCACGGCGGGTAGACGCTCGCCGCATGTTCTTGGAAACGCGGGGCGTCCCGGACGGAGTCTTCGGGTCCAATCCTCGATCGGCCCAAGGATTTGAAAACTCCGCGGAGATCCGCGATCCGGGCCTGAGCCTTGCTCCGATGGGGTCCGGCATGGATCTCGGGTCAAGCCCGGGATGACCGCGGGGGTTCCCAGGCACGCCGTCGATCCGGGGCGCCGCAGCCTCGTCGTTGCGGGATCCTCCGGGCCCGCGCATGACGGCGGCGGCGGGAGGCTTGACCGCCGGGACCGGGCGGTCGGCGTCATGAGCGGGGAATGACGGGCTCTTAACGAGCCTCTGTCATAGGATGGCGCGTGGGGGCCCTTGCGGGCCGCAGGGCACACGGACCGCCGCGACACCATGAGCCAGACAGGGAGCATCACGCAGGCCGCCGCAGGCCCGGCCGGGAGCGCATCCGGGCGCGCTCAGGAGGCCCTGCGCCTGCGCCGGCTGGCGACCTTCCTCTCCGGTCTCGCGCTGTTCATCCTGATCCTGACGCTGCAGCCCTTCGCGCCGCCGCCGGACCCGTCGCAGATCGGCGCGCCCAGCAGCGGCAATATCGTCAACCAGATCGGCTATCTCGTGCTGGGCGGGCTCTATCTCGCCGCCATGCTCCGGCTGAAGCCGCGGCCGGTGCTGGCGCGGCTCGGGCTCGGGACCTGGCTCACGGTCTTCGCCATCGCGGCGCTCTCGACCGTCCAGGCGCTCGACCAGGCGGCGGCGCTGCGCGGCCTGCTCCTCGGCGCGATCGCGATGATCCTGGTCGCGGGCGTGCTGGTGCTGCCGGAGGACGAGCCGGGCTTCGCGCTCGCGGCGGCCAATGCCTGCCTCGCCGTGCTCGCCATCGTCTATGGCGTGCTGCTCGTCGCGCCCCATCTCGCCGTGCACAGCGCCGAGGGCGTCGAGGGCGTCCATGCCGGCGACTGGCGCGGGCATCTCTCGCACAAGAACTTCGCCGCGCCGGTCTTCTCGATGATGGCGATGATCGGGATCTATTGCTGGCGCAGCGGGCTGAAATGGCGCGGCGCGATCATCGTGGCGCTGTGCGCGGTCTTCGTGCTCAACAGCGGCTCGAAGACGACGCTCGGCTTCCTGCCGATGGCGATCGGGCTCGTTGTCCTCGGGCGGTTCAGCGGGCGTCCGGGATTGGCCGTCGCCCTGCACATCCTGCTCGTCGCCGTGATCGCCTGCCTCACCGTCGGCACGGTGATGTCGCCGCAGCTCTACAGGCTCGGCGCGGCGCTGATCTCGGACCCGACCTATACCGGCCGCGACGAGATCTGGAAATTCGCCCTCGCCCGCATCGCCGAGAAGCCCTGGCTCGGCTACGGCTATGCCAGCTTCTGGCAGACCCCGGTGGTCACCGGGCTGGAGGAGAATTTCGAGGCGAGCTGGGACGTGCGCGGCATCGGCTCGGGCCATAACAGCTATCTCGACGCGATGCTGATGTTCGGCGTCCCCGGAGCCGTCGTCATGATCTGGCTGCTGATGATCCGCCCGCTGGGGAGCTATCTCGCCGCCGCCCGGGCGCCGGACAGGGCGAGGCTCGCCGATCTCTTCGTCATGATGGTCATCTTCATGACCTATGTCGGGATGCTCGAAGCCTTCCTGCTCAACCGCTCGGACCCGCTCTGGACCCTGTTCGCCACGGCGGTGATGGGGCTCGAATTGCTGCGGCGGATGCGGGTGAGGACGGGCTGAGGCCGCCCGTCACCCGGCCGGCAGCACGACCGGGCGGGGCTGGCGGCGCCAGGACTTCTGGCCGAGCACATAGGGCTTCACCGCCAGGAAGGGCTTTTCGATCCAGAGCCAGGAGAACAGCGCGAACAGCACCACGAGCGGCGCGGAAACCGCGAACAGCACGAGCCCGCTGCCATGAACGACGTCGAGCTGACTGACCAGCGCCTGCTGGATCGGGAAGCCATAAAGATAGATGCCATAGGAGACATCGAGCTTGCGGATGCGCTGCGGCAGCTTGAGCGGCAAGAGCCCGATATAGACGACGCAATAGGTCAGGAAGGGCGGCACCAGAAAGGAGAGCTCGCGCGGCGCCGACATCAGGGCGATCGAGGCTGCGAGCGCCGCGGCGAACAGGCTCCAATGGATCTTCAGCCGGTCGCGCCATTGGAAATAGAGGCAGCCGACCAGGAAATAGAACACCACGACGGTCCAGTGGTAATTGCCCTCGGTGACGCCGAATCCGCGCAGATAGGCCCAGGCTGTCGCTGCGATGATGATGCCGATCGTGAGCGCCGCGAAGAGGACGCGTCGGCGCAGCAGGCCGGCGGCGATCATCAAGGCCATCACGATGTAGCAGTAGAATTCGGGCTTCAGCGTCCAGAGGTTCTGGTTGACCGTGTTCGCCACGGGATTGCTCTCGAAGACGCCGGGCAGCTCGAAGCGGATGCGGCCGACGACATTGCCGAAATACTCCCAGAACCGGATGTCGCTGACGTAGTCGCGCAGCGCCCATGTCGTCAGCAGCGGCCCGAGCACCAGCGCCGAGAGGGCGATCTCGACGAAGAGCGCCGGGACGATGCGGATGGCGCGCAGGGTGATGAAGGGGCGCACCGCGCCAGTACGCGACGCACTGCCGGTGACGAGGAAGCCGCTCAGGGCGAAGAACGCCGGGACGAGACTGAGCAGGAAGAGGCCATGCCAGCCGGTCCAGTCTTCGCCGGTATCGGCGCCGGCGACCCAGCCGGAATGGACGGCGAGAATGGTCAGCGACAGGGTGAGACGCAAGGCATTGAAACCGGGTCCCTCGCCGCCATTGCGATCGAGAATGTCGGCCGCGCTCGGCCATGACACGAAAAAGCCGCCGGAAGCGCCTGCGCGCATCGGCTCAGTGTTCGATTTCAGAACGTTGCGTGTCATCTTCGGCCATTCCACATCCGGGTCTCGCCGCTCCTGCAAGCGAGGCGCCGAGACGGCCGCAGGATAAAATTACTCCAAATGGATGGTAATAGAGAAAATCACGCTATCTGACGTGAATTGAAGCGTGTCGAAGGCTGCTTTATTTTACGCGTTCGGAAAAACGAACGTATCGGACGCAAGCCTTGGCGAGACTGACCCTCGATCATCGACCGGCTGAAGCCAGCGGCGCGGAGTTCGCCTGATGGCTGCGGCAGCCAAGCGCGTTCCGCTGCCGGCGATCCTGCTGGCCAACGATCTGCTCGACGGCGATGTCGTTTTCGCGACGGCTGGCGCAGCTGGCACCCTCGTCTGGACGCGCGATCCGGCGCAGGCACTGGTCGCGAATGACGATGCCGCGGCCGATGGGCTCGAAGCCTTCGCCGCGGCCGGGCTGCGCGGCAACACCGTCGTCGACGCCTATCTCGTCGATGTCGCGATCGAGGGCGGCCATCCGGTTCCACGCCATTTCCGCGAGCGCTTCAAGACGCTCGGTCCCAGCAATCGTCCCGATCTCGGCAAGCAGGCCGGCGAGGGTATCGCGTCCGCGCCCAAAGGTTGATCGATGTACCGTTACGATGAATTCGACGAGCGCTTCGTCCGCGAGCGGGTCGCGCAATTCGCCGATCAGGTCTCGCGCCGGCTCGACGGTTCGCTGACCGAGGACGAGTTCAAGCCGCTGCGGCTCAAGAACGGCGTCTATCTCCAGCTCCACGCCTATATGCTGCGGATCGCCGTCCCCTATGGCACGCTGAATTCCAGGCAGCTTCGTCAGCTCGCGCTGATCGGCGAGAAGTACGATCGCGGCTACGGCCATTTCACCACGCGCCAGAACCTGCAGTTCAACTGGCCGAAGCTGCGCGATATCCCGGAGATCCTCGGCCTGCTCGCCGATGTCGAGATGCACTGCATCCAGACCTCCGGCAACTGCATCCGCAACGTCACGGCCGATCATTTCGCCGGCGTCGCGCAGGACGAGATCGAGGACCCGCGCCCGACCGCCGAATTGATCCGGCAATGGTCCTCGGCCCATCCCGAATTCAGCTACCTGCCGCGCAAGTTCAAGATCGCGGTGACCGGCGCCGAAGCCGACCGGGCCGTGATCAAGGCGCATGATATCGGCCTGCGCCTGCGCCGGCACCCGGACACGCATGAGGTCTGCTACGAGGTCAGCGTCGGCGGCGGGCTTGGCCGCACGCCGATGATCGGCAAGGTGGTGCGCGACTACCTGCCCAAGAAGGACCTGCTCGCCTATCTCGAGGCGATCATGCGGGTCTATAATCTCGAGGGCCGGCGCGACAACAAGTACAAGGCCCGCGTCAAGATCCTCGTCCACGAGATCGGCGCCGAGGAATTCACCCGCCGGGTCGAGGCCGAGTTCGCGCAGCTCGACGGCCCCTCGATCAATGCCGATCTGGAAGAGGTCGCGCGCATCGCCGCCTATTTCGCGCCGCCGGCCTATGAGACGCTCCCGGCCGTCAGCAACACGCTGGAGGCGGCCAAGGCCAGCAACCCGGCCTTCGCCCGCTGGGTCGAGGTCAACACGGCGCCGCACAAGGTGCCGGGCTATACCGCGCTGACGATCTCGCTGAAGCCGATCGGCCAGGCGCCGGGCGATGCGACGTCCGAGCAGATGCGCGTGGTCGCCGATCTGGCGCAGCGTTATTCATTCGACGAGTTGCGCGTCACCCATGCGCAGAACCTCGTCCTGCCGCATGTGCGCCAGCGCGATCTCTTCGCGATCTGGCAGAAGCTCGGCGAAGCCGGGCTGGCGGAGGCCAATATCGGCCTCGTCACCGACATCATCGCTTGCCCCGGCCTCGATTACTGCGCCTTAGCGACGGCCCGCTCGATCCCGATCGCGCAGGCGATCCAGCAGCGCTTCGCCAATGAGGCGCGCCAGCGCGAGATCGGACCGCTCGGCATCAAGATCTCCGGCTGCATCAATGCCTGCGGCCACCACCATGTCGGCCATATCGGCATTCTCGGGCTGGAGAAGCGCGGCATCGAATCCTACCAGATCACGCTGGGCGGCGACGCCACGGAGAACGCCGCGATCGGCGAGATCCTCGGCCCTGGCCTCGCGGCTGAGGATGTGCCGGATGCGATCGAGCGCATCATCGCGGTCTATCTCGCCGAGCGGGCGGAGGGCGAGAGCTTCATCGACAATGTCCGCCGGATCGGGCTTGCCCCCTTCAAGGCCGCCTTCCAGGAGACGACCCGTGCCGCTGCTTGACCGAAACGGCGCCCGCGCGGATGGCTGGACCCGCAGCGAAGGGGCGGCGATCGACAATATTCCGGCGGCGATCGTGCCATGGGAGTTCCTCGCCGAGGCGCTCGACCGGCAGGTGCCCGGGCAGAGCATTGGCGTCCTGATCCCGAACAACCTCCCGACGGCGGAGCTCGCCCCGTTCCTGCCGCGCCTCGCGCTCGTCGCCATCGCCTTTCCCGCCTATTCCGACGGGCGCGGCTTCAGCCAGGCCCGCCAGATCCGGCGCGCGGGCTTCGGCGGGGAGTTGCGCGCCAGCGGGCCGCTGATCGCGGACCAGTTCGCCTATGCCCTCTCCTGCGGCTTCGACACGGTCGAGCTGCCGGAGGCCAGCGCGGCGCGGCAGCCTGTCGAACAATGGCTGCGCGCCCGGGATTCGTTCAGCCGGACCTATCAGCGCGGCTATGGCACGCCGGAGCGCAACATCCTGGATCAGCGGCGCGCGGCGCGTATCGACGCGGCGGCCAGATCAGCGGCAACGCCATGAGCATCACCACACCGGCCAGCGGGCAAACCGGCGCGAGCCGGCGCATCGCGCCGGTCACGATCGAGGAGGACAGCATGGCTGGTGAGGTCGAAATGCTCCTGCGGCCCGACCAAACGACCCGCAGCCGTTGGCTCGATCTATGCTTTCGTCTTATCATCCTCGCGCTGGCGGCGTTGTGGCTGCTGGTGCCGCCCGCTGGCGGGGCGCCTATGGCGACGGATGGGAAGGCGATAGCGACCACGCGATGAGCGAAAGACGCCCCGAGACGACCGCACGGCGCATCGAGCCGCTGGCGACGCTGCCGCTGTTCCACAAGCTGGCCGGCCGCAAGGCCGTGCTGGCCGGGAGCAGCGAAGGCGCGCTGTGGAAGGCCGAACTGCTCGCGGCCGCGGGAGCGGAGCTGCATATCTTCGCCGGCCGCGATTCGGCATCTTTCGCGGCACTCGCCGAGGATCCCGCCGCGCGCATCCATATCCACGCCCGGCGCTGGTCGCCGGAAGATTTCGATGGGGCCGCGCTTGCCGTCGCCGATCTCGACGATACCGAAGAGATTCGTGCCTTCGTCGCGGCCGCGCGCGCTGCCGGCGCCCCGGTCAACATCGTCGACAAGCCGGAATTCTGCGATTTCGCCTTCGGTGCGCTGGTCAACCGCTCGCCGCTCGTCGTCGCCGTCTCGACCGACGGGGCCGCGCCCGTCTTCGGGCAAGCGATCCGGGCCAAGATCGAGGCGCTGCTGCCGGCCGGGCTGAAGGGCTGGGCGCAGGCCGCGACCGATTGGCGCCCGAGCGTTCAGGCGCGCGAACTGCCCTTCGCCCTGCGCCGTGCCTTCTGGGAGCTCTTCGCCGGCAAGGCGATGGCCGAGCCCGAGCGCGAACCGACGCAACAGGACGCGGCCGAGCTTTTCGCGAAGCTCGCACAGCTCGAATCGTCCTTCGACGGCAAGGGCCGGGTCACGCTGGTCGGCGCCGGGCCGGGCGATCCGGAACTGCTGACGCTCAAGGCGATCCGCGCGCTGCAGAGCGCCGACATCATCCTCTATGACGATCTCGTCTCGCCGGGCGTGCTGGAATTCGCCCGGCGCGAGGCCAAGCGCATGCTGGTCGGCAAGACCGGTTACGGGCCCTCGGTGAAACAGGGCGACATCAACGCACTGATCGTCTCGCTAGCCTCGCAGGGCAAGCATGTCGTGCGGCTCAAGGGCGGCGACCCCGGAATCTTCGGCCGAGCCGGCGAGGAGATCGAGGCCTGCCAGGCCGCCGGCATCCCGGTCGCGATCGTGCCCGGCATCTCGGCGGCACAGGGCGCAGCCGCCTCGCTCGGCCTCTCGCTGACCCATCGCGACCATGCAAGGCGGCTGCAATTCGTCACCGGCCATTCGCGCAAAGGCGAATTGCCCGATGATCTCGACTGGCGCGCCATGGCCGACCCGGCTGCTTCGACCGTGATCTACATGGCGCGCGCCACCCTGCCCGGCTTCCGGGAAAAGGCGCTCGCCGCCGGGCTCGATCCACAGACCCCGGCCATAGCCGTGCTTGCGGCGACACGGCCCGACGAGCTACGGATCGCGGCGACGATCGAAACCCTGCCGGAACGTCTCGCGGAACTTTCCGCGATCGGGCCGGTTCTGGTCCTGCTGGGACGTGCCTTTGGCTCGGCCCTGGCCGAGGCCGAGGCGGATCGCCGCCGCGCCTGAGAGCGGGCGAGGAGAAGCATCCTCGCTTTGGCCCGTAACGATGCGGGGAGATGCGTGTTCTCCCCGGCGTCGAAACTTTGGAACGGGACCGCTGCCCGGCCACATTGTGGCAAGATCGAGATTTCAGTACGTTTCGTTTGTTATTCAGAACGGGCGGAGATTCCTCAATCGGGCTCCGCCCGGATCGCAACGGAGCCCTGACATGACACGACCCGCGTTTCGCCGCCTGCTTCGGGCCGGACTGGTTCTGGGAGCCTTCACGATCTGCTTCGGCGTGGTCGCGGGAGCCCGCGCCCAGTCCATCGAGCTGCTCAACGTCTCCTACGATCCGACCCGCGAGCTCTATCGCGATATCAACGCCGCCTTTCTGGCGGATTGGAACGCCAAGCATCCCGACAGGAAGATCACGACCATCCGCCAGTCGCATGGCGGCTCGGGCGCGCAGGCGCGCACCGTGATCGACGGGCTCAACGCCGATGTGGTGACGCTGGCGCTGGCCGGCGACATCGACGCCGTCGCCGAGCGCTCGAAGAAGCTGCCGCTCGACTGGCAGAAGCGCCTGCCGGACAATTCCTCGCCCTACACCTCGACGATCGTCTTCCTCGTCCGCAAGGGCAATCCCAAGGCGATCAAGGACTGGGGCGACCTCGTGAAGCCCGGCATCCAGGTCATCACGCCGAATCCGAAGACCTCGGGCGGCGCGCGCTGGAACTATCTCGCCGCCTGGGCCTATGCGGAGAAGGCGTTCAACAAGGACGACGCCAAGGTCCGCGACTATATCGCCAAGCTGCTCGGCAATGTCCCGGTGCTCGACACCGGCGCGCGCGGCGCGACCACGACCTTCACCCAGCGCGGCATCGGCGACGTGCTGCTCGCCTGGGAGAACGAGGCCTTCCTCGCCCAGGACGAGTTCGGCAAGGACAAGTTCGACATCGTCGTGCCGAGCCTGTCGATCCTGGCCGAGCCGCCGGTCGCCCTGGTCGACGGCAATGTCGACGCCAAGAAGACCCGCGAGGCCGCGCAGGCCTATCTCGAATTCCTCTATACGCCGAAGGCTCAGGCGATCATCACCAAGAACCACTACCGCCCACGCAACACCGAGGCGGCCGACCCCAAGGACCTCGCCTTGTTCCCGAAGCTCGAACTCGTCACCATCGACAAGGATTTCGGCGGTTGGGCCAAGGCGCAGCCGACGCATTTCGGCGATGGCGGCACGTTCGACCAACTCTACAAGCCGGCACGGTAAGCCTATGACAACGACGGCGTCCTTCCGCTGGCGAGAGCCCAGTATCCTGCCCGGCTTCGGCCTGGCGATGGGCATCACCGTGACGGCGCTGTCGCTGATCGTGCTGATCCCGCTGGCGGGCCTGTTCGTGAAGGCCGCCAGCGCCGGCCCGGCCGATATCTGGGCGGTGGCGACCTCGCCCCGGACGTTGGCCGCGCTCAGGCTCTCCTTTCTCGGCGCGCTGTTTGCGGCGCTGGTGAACACCGTGTTCGGGCTGATCCTCGCCTGGGTTCTGGTGCGCTACGACTTTCCCGGCCGGCGCCTGATCGACGCGGCGGTCGACCTGCCCTTCGCCCTGCCGACCGCGGTCGCCGGCATCTCGCTCGCCGCCATCTATGCGCCGAACGGCTGGGTCGGCTCGTGGCTGGCGCCGCTGGCCTTTCGTTTCACCATCCCCTTCACCGATGTCTCGATCGGCTTCGACGGCAAGGTCGCCTACACGCCGCTCGGCGTCATGGTGGCGCTGATCTTCATCGGCCTGCCCTTCGTGGTCCGCACCGTCCAGCCCGTGCTGGAAGAGTTGCAGAGCGACGTCGAGGAGGCGGCAGCGCTGCTCGGCGCAAACCGTTTGCGCACCGTCTTCCGCGTCATCCTGCCGCCGGTGCTGCCGGCGCTGCTGACCGGCTTCGTGCTGGCCTTCGCGCGGGCCGTCGGCGAATACGGCTCGGTGATCTTCATCGCCGGCAACATCCCGATGGTCTCCGAGATCGCGCCGCTGCTGATCGTGATCCGGCTCGAGCAGTTCGACTATGCGGGCGCCGCCGTGATGGCGACGATGATGCTGCTGATCTCGTTTGCGCTCATCCTGGCGGTCAACCTCGTGCAGGCGCGGGCGCGCCGGAGGTTCGGCGATGTCTGACGCCACCTTGCCTGCCGCGACCGCGCCGGCCCGGCGCGATGGAAGCCGCGCCCGCGGCGAGAGCCGGTTCGTCCAGTTCGTGCTGATCGCGGTTTCGCTCGCCTTCCTGCTGCTCTTCCTGCTGCTGCCGCTGGTCACGGTCTTCGTCGAAGCTGCCGCCAGGGGCTGGGAAGCCTATCGCGCCGCGATCACCGAACCCGACGCGCAAGCGGCGATCCGGCTCACGCTCATCGTCGCGGCCATCGCCGTGCCGTTCAACACCGTCGTCGGGATCGCCGCAGCCTGGGCCATCGCCAAGTTCGAGTTCCGCGGCAAGAACCTGCTGATCAGCCTGCTCGACCTGCCCTTCTCGGTCTCGCCGGTGATCTCCGGCCTGGTCTTCGTGCTGCTCTTCGGCGCGCAGGGCTATTTCGGTCCGTGGCTGCAGGCGCATGGCGTCTCGATCATCTTCGCGCTGCCGGGGCTCATCCTCGCCACGGTCTTCGTCACCTTCCCCTTCGTGGCGCGCGAACTGATTCCGCATATGCAGTCGCTCGGCTCGGCCGACGAGGAAGCGGCGCTGACGCTGGGAGCCTCGCCCTGGCGGGTGTTCTTCACCATCACCCTGCCGAACGTGAAGTGGAGCCTGTTCTACGGCATACTGCTCTGCAATGCCCGGGCGATGGGCGAATTCGGCGCCGTCGCGGTCGTTTCCGGCAAGATCCGGGGCGAGACCAACACCATGCCGCTGCATGTCGAGATCCTCTACAACGAGTACATGGGACCGGCCGCCTTCGCCGTCGCCTCGCTGCTGGCGGGGCTGGCTCTCGTCACCCTCGTGCTCAAGACCCTGCTGGAATGGCATTATGGCGATGCGATCGCCGCCAGCCGCCGGCACTGACCCAAGCCTGGACGAAGGACGCCCCCATGTCGGTCGCCGTCACCATCGAAGCCATCGAGAAGCGTTTCGAGAATTTCCCGGCGCTGCGCGGCGTCTCGCTCGACATCCAGCCGGGCGAGCTCGTCGCGCTGCTCGGCCCTTCCGGCTCGGGCAAGACCACGCTGCTGCGCCTGATCGCGGGGCTGGAGGAGGCCGACCGGGGCCGGGTCCTGTTCGGCGATATCGATACGCGGGCGCTGTCGCTGCGCGACCGGCGCATCGGCTTCGTCTTCCAGCAATATGCGCTGTTCAAGACAATGAACGTCGCCGACAACATCGCCTTCGGCTTGCGGTCCCGCCCGCGCGAGGAGCGCCCCATCGCGAGCGAAATCAGCAAGCGCGTCAAAGGCCTGCTCGAACTGGTTCAACTGCCGGGTCTGGAAAAGCGCTATCCGAGCCAGCTCTCCGGCGGCCAGCGCCAGCGCGTCGCGCTCGCCCGCGCGCTCGCCATCGAACCGCGCGTACTGCTGCTCGACGAGCCTTTCGGTGCGCTCGACGCCAAGGTCCGCAAGGATCTGCGCGCCTGGCTGCGCGAATTGCACGGGCGCGTCGGCCACACCACCGTGTTCGTCACCCATGACCAGGAAGAGGCGCTGGAGCTTGCCGACCGCGTCGCCATCCTCAACGCCGGCAAGATCGAGCAGGTCGGCTCGGCCGACGACGTCTACGACCATCCGGCGACGCCCTTCGTCTGCGAATTCCTCGGCGAGGTGAACAAGCTGCCGGTCAAGGTTGTCGGCAGCCAGGCCTTCTTCGGCGACCGGCCGGTGCTGGGCGGATTGTCGCAGAACCAGGGCGGCCCGGCCTCCCTCTATGTCCGGCCGCAGCATCTGCGCATCGTCGACGAGACGCCGCTCGCCCTGCCCGGCACGGTCGAGCATCTGCGCCGCAACGGGCCGCTGCGCCGGGCCGAGGTCGCTGTCGAGGGGTTGAAAAAGCGGCTCGACGTCGATCTCGCCAGCCAGGTCGCTCCGGCGATCGGCGAGCGGGTGCGGCTGCGCATCACGCATGGCAACCTGTTCGCCGCCGCCTGATCCCTCTCTCCGGGCATCGGGCGGTGCCGAAAACCGGTTTCCACTTTTGGGCCCGATGCCCTAGCCTCCGCCCCCGAATCCCGCCGCGACAAGGGCGGCCGGTCCTCGATCCGGACAGGAGATCGCGATGAAAGCACGCGCGAAATGGGTGGAAGGCATGGCCTTCATGGGCGAGGCCGGCAGCGGCCATGCGGTGATGATGGACGGCGCGCCTGACTATGGCGGTCGCAATATCGGCATCCGGCCGATGGAGATGCTGCTGATCGGGCTCGCCGGCTGCACCGGCTTCGATGTCGTCAGCATCCTCAAGAAGGGACGCGAGGCGGTGACCGGTTGCGAAGTCGAAGTCGAGGCCGAACGCGCGGCCAGCGACCCCAAGGTCTTCACCAGGATCCATCTGCGCTACCGCATCACCGGCAAGGGCCTCGCTTATGCCAAGGCCGAGCGGGCCGTCACATTGTCGAAGGAAAAATACTGTTCGGCTTCGATCATGCTCGGGGCGACCGCCGCGATGAGCTACGAGCTCGATGTGATCGACGAACTGCAGAAGGATGAAGCTGCATGAGCCAGCCCGGATTCGCAGGATTGATCACGCCCGACGCCCTCGCCGCGCGTCTCGGCGACAAGAACCTCGTCATCCTCGACGTGCGCACCGCGGCGGATGGCGGCAAGGAAGCCTTCGAGGCCGGGCATATCCCCGGTGCCGTTCATTCCGACTATGCCGCCGATGGCTGGCGCGCCAAGGTCGGAAACGCGCCCGGCATGCTGCCTGCCGCCGATCACCTTGCCGCGCTGGTCGGCCGCCTCGGCATCAAGCCGCATGACGACGTCGTCATCGTCTCGGCCGGCACGGCCGCGACCGACTTCGCCGCGGCGGCACGAGTCTATTGGACGCTGAAATTCATCGGCCACGGCCAGCAGGCGATCCTGGACGGCGGCTTCAGGGGCTGGACGAGTGACGCCAAGCGGCCGGTCGAGAGCGGCCCGTCGCAGCCGAAGAGCACCGAGCCCTATCCGGTCGTCGCCCAGCAGCAATTGCGCAGCACGACGGACGCAACCCTCATCGCATCGCGCAGCAAGCAGGCGAGCCTCGTCGATGCGCGTGGGCCGAGCTATTTCGAGGGACGCGAGAAGGCGGCCGAGGCGACGCGCGGCGGCCATATCCCCGGCGCGATCGCGCGCGACTATGCGGGCGCCTTCGAGGCCGGCACCGGCAAGCTCAAGCCGCGCTCTGAGCTGGAGAAGATCTTTGCCGTGGTGCCGCAGGGGCCGGCGATCTCCTATTGCAACACCGGCCATTCGGCGGCGGCGAACTGGTTCGTGCTCTCCGAACTGCTCGGTCGCGACGAGATCGCGCTCTATGACGGCTCGATGACCGACTGGACGCAGGATCCCGAGCGGCCGGTCGCGACGGGCGCGGCGGCCTGAGCCGCTTTCGATTGCAAATCAGGCTGAAAAGGTTCAAAGGAAGCGCCGATCGCGTGTCACGCGCGCGGCGCTTCCTGACATTCTGGACATAAGCCATCAGCCGATGAACGCCGTCGCGCCGAAAATCTCCTTCGTTTCCTTGGGCTGCCCGAAAGCCCTCGTCGATTCCGAGCGGATCATCACCTCGCTGCGTTCCGAGGGCTATGAGCTCTCGAAGAGCCATGCCGGGGCCGACCTCGTCATCGTCAATACCTGCGGCTTTCTCGACAGCGCCAAGGCGGAATCGCTCGAGGCGATCGGCTCGGCCATGGCCGAAAACGGCAAGGTCATCGTCACCGGCTGCATGGGCGCCGAGCCCGAGCAGATCCGCGACGCCTTCCCGAACGTGCTCGCGATCACTGGCCCGCAGGCCTATGAGAGCGTGGTCTCGGCGGTGCACCAGGCGGTGCCGCCGAAGCACGACCCGTTCGTCGATCTGGTGCCCGACCAGGGCGTGAAGCTGACGCCGCGGCACTACGCCTATCTCAAGATTTCAGAGGGTTGCAACAATCGCTGCACCTTCTGCATCATCCCGAAGCTGCGCGGCGACCTGGTCTCGCGGCCGATCGGCGACGTGCTGCGCGAGGCCGAGAAGCTGGCCAAGGCCGGAGTTAAGGAATTGCTGGTGATCTCGCAGGACACCAGCGCCTACGGCCTCGACATCAAATACGCGCCGTCGATGTTCAAGGATCGCGAGATCCGCACCCGCTTCTTCGAGCTCGCCCGCGAGCTCGGCCAGATGGGGATGTGGGTGCGGCTGCACTATGTCTACCCCTATCCGCATGTCGACGAGGTCATCCCGCTGATGCAGGAAGGGCTGGTGCTGCCCTATCTCGACATTCCCTTCCAGCACGCCTCCCCCAATGTCCTCAAGGCGATGAAGCGCCCGGCCCATCAGGACCGCACGCTCGACCGCATCCGGAAATGGCGCGAGATCTGCCCGGACCTCGCCATCCGCTCGACCTTCATCGTCGGCTTCCCCGGCGAGACCGAAGAGGATGTGCAGTTCCTGCTCGACTGGCTGAAGGAAGCGAAGCTGGAGCGCGTCGGCTGCTTCAAATACGAGCCGGTCAAGGGCGCGCCCGCCAACGACCTCGGCCTCGCCCTCGTCCCCGAGGAGGAGAAGGAGGCGCGCTGGCACCGCTTCATGAAGGCGCAGGCCGAGATTTCCACCCGCATCGTCAAGGCCAGGGTCGGCAAGCGCATCCAAGTCATCATCGACGAGGCCGGGCCGACCGTCGCCAAGGGCCGCTCGAAATGGGACGCCCCCGAGATCGACGGCAATGTCTATGTCGCAAGCCGGCGCCCCTTGCGCCCGGGCGACATCGTCACCGTGAAGATCGAGCGCGCCGACGCCTACGACCTGCACGGCGTCGCGGTCTGAGCCGCGCCTTTAGAGCTTGCTGATCTTAGGCGGAAACACAGGGGCATCCCGGGCCTGACCCGGGATTCATGCCAGAGCGTTTCCGACGAAGGTTCGGGCATAGATCCCGGCTCTCCGCTTTGCTCCGGCCGGGATGACCCGCGTTTCCTCGGAATGCGCTCCAGCGCGTCCGACTTCCCTCAGTTGAAGGTGCAGAGCCGGCGGATGGTGCGGCCGTTGCGGTCGCGCGCCGTGCCGAGGCTGCTGCAGGCATCGGCGACGGGAGCCGCCTCGGCCTGCTCGCTTCGCTTCGGCGGCTCGGTGCAGACGCCGGCAGCGCAACCCGTTTCGGCGTAACGCAGGCGTGCTGCACCGGGAACGCGGAGGCGGCCCTGCTCGGCGCCGTTCAGGATGGCGGCCGGAACAGTGGCCTGCCGGCCTTGGCCCCGGAGCTGCTGCGCCAGCGCAACGCCGGAAAGGCTCAAAATACCCAGAAGAAAAACAGTTGCCTGAAACCTGGTCGACATGACCGTCGTCCCGAAAAGATCGTCAGCATTGCGCTGGCATCCATTCGTCGCGGCGTCGCGCCGGCGGGTTCACGACGCCAACAAAAATGCGCCCGGCAAGACCGGGCGCAGGATGTGACCGTCGTCTGACGTCATGCTCGGGCTTGACCCGAGCATCTCGGAAACCAGCTTCCTCTGGTCATGAGATTCTCGGGTCAAGCCCGAGCATGACGAGCAGGATCAGGGGAGGAGCACCGTCGAGCCGGTCGTGCCGCGCGATTCGAGCGCGCGATGGGCATCCGCCGCGTCCTTCAATGGGAAGGTGGCGTTGACCGGTACCGTGACCTTGCCGGAGAGCACCGCGTCGAACAGGTTCTTCGCCATCGCCACCATGGTTTCGCGCTTCGCGGTGTGGGTGTTCAGCGTCGGGCGGGTGACATAGAGCGAGCCCTTGGCCGAGAGGATGCCGAGATTGAAGGCGTCGACCGGGCCGGAGGCGTTGCCGAAGGAGACCATCAGGCCGAAAGGCTTCAGCGTGTCGAGCGACTTCATGAAGGTGTCCTTGCCGACGCCGTCATAGACCACGTCGCAGAGCTTGCCGCCGGTGATCTCCTTCACCCGCGCCGCGAAATCCTCCTCGCGATAGTTGATGACGTGGTCGGCCTTGTGCGCCTTCGCCAGCTCCGCCTTTGCCTGCGAGCCGACAGTGCCGATCACGGTCGCGCCCAGAGCCTTGCCCCATTGGCAGAGGATCAGGCCGGTCGCCCCGGCCGCCGCATGGACCAGGATGGTGTCGCCCGGCTTCACCTTGTAGGTCCGGTGCAGCAGGTACTCGGCGGTCAGCCCCTTCAGAAGCATGCTGGCGGCGGCCTCGTAGGAGATGCCCTCCGGCAGCGCGACGACCGAGGCCGCCGGCACGATGCGCTCCTCGGCATAGGCGCCGTGCGCCGCGACGACCGCGACGCGATCCCCGACCTTGAACTCGGTGACGTTCGGTCCGACCGCCAGCACGTCGCCGGCGCTCTCATTGCCCAGGGTGAAAGGCAGTTGCGGCGCAGGATAGAGCCCCGAGCGGAAATAGGTGTCGATGAAATTGAGGCCGATGGCGCGGTTGCGGATGAGAATCTCGCCCGGCCCGGGCTGCGGCAGCGTGACGTCCTCGAACGCCAGAACGTCCGGGCCGCCGGTTTTATGCACGCGAATGGCTTTGACCATGGAAGACATCTCCCTCGAATGAATGCACCGACCATAGTTCATCGCGCGGGAAAGCAGCATCCTCGGCAAATGCAGACGCACCTTGCGACTTTGCGGCCCGTGGCCAAAACGCCGTGCATCGGATAGCGAGGGATCATGAGCATGCATGCCGGGGCCTCGGTCGATATCGCCATCGTGGGAGCGGGCCCGGTCGGGCTCGCCGCGGCGCTCGCATTGGCGAGCGAGGGCCGCAGCGTCGCGCTGCTCGGCCCGCTGGCGACGCCCCGCGATGGGCGCACCGTCGCATTGCTCGACAGTTCGTGGCGGCTGCTCGCCGAACTCGGCCTGCAGGATGCGCTGCTGGAGAAGGCGGCGCCGCTTGCCGTGATGCGGCTGGTCGACGACAGCGGCAGCCTGTTCCGGCAGCCGCCGGTGGAGTTCCGCGCTTCGGAGATCGGGCTCGAGGCCTTCGGCTGGAATATCGAGAACGCCGATCTGACCGAGGTGCTGACCGAGACCGCCGGGCAACGCGCCGGCCTGCGGCTGCTGCCGGGCCTTGTCCGCTCGATCGAGCCCGCCGCCGATTCCGTGCGGCTTTGCGGAGACGGCTTTGCGCCGCTCAGCGCGCGTCTGGTCGTCGGTGCGGATGGGCGCAACTCGCAGGTCCGCGCCGTCGCGGGGATTGCAAGCCGCGACTGGCGCTATCCGCAGGTGGCGCTGACCGGCATTTTCACGCATGCCCGCGACCATCGCGAGATCTCGACCGAATTCCATACGCGCCAGGGGCCGTGCACGCTCGTTCCCCTGCCCGGCCGGCGCTCCTCGCTGGTCTGGCTGCTCGAGCCCGAGGCGGCGGAGGCCGTCGCGGCGCTCGACGATGCCGCTTTCGCCCGGCGGGTCGAGACACAGGTGCAGTCGCTGCTCGGCGCGATGAGCGTCGCGGGGCCGCGCGGACGCATCCCGATGGGTGGGCTCTCGGTGGATCGCTTCGCAGCCGGCCGCATGGCGCTGATCGGCGAAGCCGCGCATGTCTTCCCGCCGATCGGGGCGCAGGGGCTCAATCTCGGCCTGCGCGACGTCGCGGCACTGCGCGATGCGGTCGCGGAGCGTGACGATCCGGGCGCGGAAGGGGCAATGACCGCCTATGACGCGGCGCGGCGCACCGATGTCCGGTTGCGGACGGGCGCCGTCGACGCGCTCAATCGAACCCTCCTGAGCGATCTGCTGCCGGCCGATCTGATGCGTGGCGCGGGCCTGCTGGCGCTGTCGCGGATCGGGCCGTTGCGCCGATTCGTCATGCGGCAAGGGCTGGCGGGCGGCGCGGCGCGGTAAGATCCAGGCGTCATGCCCGGATCTCCGCTTCGCTCCGTCCGGGATGACGCAGCGCTTCCGTGAAAACGCAACAGACTCCAGCCTGAACTTCTCGGGTCTGCGCCTCGCTGCGCCCGAGAATGACGGTCCAGAGTTCCGTCACTGTTCTCCCAGCACGATCCTGGTATCGGCGCCGCTTGCCGCGACGCGCCGCATCTCAGCGGCCTTGTCCCGAAACACCGGCGCCAGCGGCAAAGGCGTCGAGACGAGCCGGCGCCCGCCCGGCTCCTGTGCCTGGGCGTCGAGCAGGCCGCGCGCCGTGACATGCGGGTCGGCGACCGCCTCCTCCAGCGTGCGGACCACGGTGCAGCAGCAGTCGAGCGGCTCCAGATGGGTGCGCCAATGCGCGGCGCTCTCGCCGGCGATGATCGCGGCGATGGCGGCGCGCGTCGCTTGCGGGTTGCGGCGGTCGTCGCGCAGGGTCTCGTCGAGGCCGATGCCCTCGCAGAAGCCCTGCCAGAATTTCGGCTCCAGCGCCCCGACGGCAAGAAACCAGCCATCGGCGGTCGCGTAAAGGCCGTAGCGCGGGCTTTGTCCGGTCAGCAGCGCCTCGCCGCCATCCGGGAAGGAGCCGGTCGCCTGGCCCTGCGCCAGCCCGTACCAGGCGAAGGTCGGCATGGCGTCGGCCATGGCGATGTCGAGGTGGCAGCCCTGCCCGCTGCGCTCGCGCTGGCGCAGCGCCAACAGGATGTTGAGCACGGCCGGCATGGTGCCGCCGGCGATGTCGGCGACCAGCGGCGGCGGCAGCGGCGGGGCGGCGCCACGCTGCAGCGACTGGCCGAGCAGGCCGCCGACCGCCTGGTAGTTGATGTCGTGACCCGCCTCCTGCGCGCGCGGCCCGTCCTGGCCGTAGCCGCTGATCGAACAGTAGATCAGGCGCGGATTGAGCGCGGCCAGCGCTTCGTAGCCGAAGCCGAGGCGCTCCATCACGCCCGGCCGGAACTGCTCGATCAGGATGTCGGCCTGCGCGACCAGCGGCTTCAGCCGCTCCAGCGCATCGGGCGCCTTCAAATCGAGCTCGACGCTCTGCTTGCCGCGATTGAGCACGGCGAAGGGAGCGGAGGTCTCGCCGAAGCGCGGCGGAAAGCCGCGCATGTCCTCGCCGCCCGGCCGCTCGATCTTGATCACCCGCGCCCCGGCTTCCGAGAGAAACAGGCTCGCCAGCGGGCCGGGCAGCAGGGTCGAGAAATCGAGAACCAGCAGATCGTCCAGCGGCAGCATGGGCGGCTTTCTCAGTGGAAGAGATCGGCCGCTATCCTGCCCGTCTTCACTAGCCACAGGAAGCCCGGCAGCGTGATCATCGAGACGATGGTGCCGACGAGGATGCAGGCCGAGGCGCGCTCGACGCCGACCCTGTACTGCGTCGAGATGACGAAGATGTTCAGCGCCGGCGGCAGCGCCGCCATGATGAGCGCGACATAGATCCAGTTCGCCGGAATGCCGCCGACGGCCGAGAGCAGCAGCCAGACCAGCAGCGGATGCAGCAGGAGCTTGATGACGACGAGACCCGGCACCTCGCCCGGCATCGACTTCATCGGCCTCAGCGCCACCGTGACGCCAAGCAGGAAGAGCGCGCAGGGCGCCGCCGCCTGCGAGAGCCAGAGCGTCATCCGGTCGATCGCAGTGGGGAGCTCGAACTTGAGATAGCTCGCCAGCACGCCGGCCAGTGTCGCGACATTGAAGGGATGGGTCAGCACCCGCCAGACCACCTCGCGCAGCGTGGCAGCGAGGCTGCGTTTCTCGACGCCCGCGAAAGCCATCAGGAGCGGCACGAGCGAAAACAGCAGGACGCTGTCGAAGACGAAGATCAGCACGACCGGGGCGCTGGCCTCCGGCCCGAGCGCAGCCAGGATCAGGGGCGGCCCCATATAGCCGATGTTGGAATAGGCGCCGGCGACGCCCTGCATCACGGCCTGGGGCATGTTGCCATGCGCATGCTTGAGCCCGAGCGCGAAGGAGAGACAGAAGGCGCAGAAGGTCGCCGTGGTGGTGCAGGCGATGAACTTCCAATTGGCGAGTTCGCTCAGCGGCTTGTCGGCGATCAGCCGATAGAACAAGGGCGGCAGCGCGACATAGATCAGGAAGAACTGCAGCCAGGCGAGCCCCTCCTCCGGCAATTGCTTCCAGCGGCCGATGACGAAGCCGAGCAGGATCAGCCCGAAGAAGGGCGCGACCAGATTGAAGATGCTGAGAAGGTCGGCCATCGCGAAACGTTCGGATCCTTGTGGGTGCCGACCGAACGGCCGGGTGATCCGTCGATGGCTGGATCAGGTGGCCAAAAAGCTTCCGGGCCGGCGCGTGCACACGCCCCGAAGTGGATGGCAGCGCCTCGAAACAATCCGAAGGATCGGCCCTGAGCCTAAAACCCGGGCGCGATCAGTTGGCAATCCCCGCCCGCGGCCGCGCCCCATTCGCTGGAAGCAAGGCGCCGGCCGCGGCCAGCCCGGTCAGGGTGGACTTCGTCCAGCTCTGAGCCGGGCGTTCCACAAAACGCCAGATCAGGCAGGACAAAACCAGCAGCACCAGCGTCACCGCCGCAACAAGGGCCGCCGGCGAAAGTGCATCGCCCAGCCGATTGAACGCGACATAGCCGATGTGCTGATGCAGCAGGTAGAACGGATAGGTCAGCCCGCCAATGGCCAGCGTCACCCCCGACGGCAGCGGCAGGCGTGGAAACCTGATCGCAGCCGCCACGATCGCGACGATCGCCACGCAGGAAGCGGCGACGGCGAAGTCGTCATAGGCAGCGTGGTAGTTCGCCCTGTACCACTGCGTCAGTTCGAGAGCTTGATAGATGGCCACGGCCGTGGTGAGCGTGAGAAGGGCGAGGTTGCGCCGCGCATGTCCGTCCCGGAAGGCGGCATAGAGCAGGAGCCCAGCGCAGAAGAACGCGCTCTGATCGGTCAGGAGGAGATAGCGCAGGATTTTGCTGGACAGGAAGGCGCGATCGAGAACGGAAACCAGAAGCCAGACGAGAACGATGAGCGGATAGCGATCGCGCCGAAAAGCTCCCAGCGCCATCAGCAGGAGAACCCAGCCGTAGAAGATCACTTCGTAGAAGATCGACCAGTAGGAGCCATCCATGGCCTGATAACCGAGCAGCTCGGGCTTGATGACCAGATTCGCTGCCCATTGCGCAGCGCTGGCCTGCAGGAACGGCGCGCCCAAGGCGAGCACCACCAGAAAGGTAAGCGTCATGCAGAGCAGGAAAGTGGGATAGATCCGGGCGAAGCGGGCAATGGCGAACTGAAGCGGCGTCCGCCCCTCGGCGGAATAGGCGATCACGAAGCCACTGATCACGAAGAAAAGGGGCACGCCAAGATAGCCGTATTTCAGCACGCTCTCGCCGGCTGGCAGCGACATCTGCGTAAAGCCGATCGCCAGACCGCAGAACCCGAAATGGAACAATGCGACCGACAACGCCGCGAGAAGGCGCAGGCCGTCGAGCGTTTCGAGGCGAAGACCGGGCTGGAGGTGGTTCGGCTGACTCATGGCTCACGTCACGTTTCGGCACAGGTTCCGGGCGATGCGGCTCACGCAGCAAGCCGCGCGCCAAACCGTTGGGAGCCTTCATGGTTTCGCCAGACCGCCGCAGATCAAGGATATTGATCCTAGGTATATTTACCTAATTCGCCAATTGAGTTTATTTTCCTAAGGCTTGATCCCTTCGGGACCCCTTCCGGCTCGACAAAGGCATGATGGACGGCCTCGCCAAGGCATGCTCACATTCGCTGCATCGCAGCATGGAGCCCCCGATGACGAGCAAGACGCCACGCCAGTTCTTCCGGCCGCTCGCCATCGGCGCCCCCGAGCCCTACCGGGAACTCCCGCTCAAGCTCGAAAGAATGATCCATTTCGTGCCGCCCCACCTGGAGAAGGTGCGCGCCAAGGTCGGCGAGCTCGCCGGGCAGGTCGATATCGTGCTCGGCAATCTCGAGGATGCGATCCCGGTCGAGGCCAAGCAGGCGGCGCGCGACGGCTTCATCGCCATGGGCAAGGCGGCCGATTTCGGCAAGACCGGGCTGTGGACCCGCGTCAATGCGCTGAACTCGCCCTGGTTCCTCGACGACATCACCGCGATCATGGCCGAGATCGGCGGCAAGTTGGACGTCGTGATGGTGCCGAAGGTCGAAGGTCCCTGGGACATCCATTATGTCGACCAGTTGCTCGCGCAGTTCGAGGCACGCCATGCGCTGCCCAAGCCGATCCTGATCCACGCCATCCTGGAGACGGCCGAGGGCGTGAAGAATGTCGAGGCGATCGCCACCGCCTCGCCGCGCATGCATGGCATGAGCCTCGGCCCCGCCGACCTCGCCGCCTCGCGCGCGATGAAGACCACCCGCGTCGGCGGCGGGCACCCCGAATACAAGGTGATCGCCGACCCCTCCCCCGATGGCGGGCCGCGCGCCGTCGCCCAGCAGGATCTCTGGCACTACACGCTGGCCAAGATGGTCGATGCCTGCGCGGCGGCGGGCATCAAGCCCTTCTACGGTCCCTTCGGCGATTTCGCCGATGCGGCCGCCTGCGAGGCGCAGTTCCGCAACGCTTTCCTGCTCGGCTGCGCCGGCGCCTGGACGCTGCACCCCTCTCAGATCGAGATCGCCAAGCGGGTGTTCAGCCCGGACCCGACCGAGGTGATCTTCGCCAAGCGCATCCTCGAAGCGATGCCGGACGGCTCGGGAGCGGTCATGATCGACGGAAAAATGCAGGACGACGCGACCTGGAAGCAGGCGAAAGTGATCGTCGATCTGGCGCGGCAGGTTGCCGCAAGGGATCCGGCATTAGCAGAACGTTACGGATTGTGATGGGACTGCATCCTTGGCTCGATTGATTTTGACGCATTTACGACGCATTGCTCTCGCAAGGGCGGCGACGACCCCGGCCGGCAAAGGATCGGCGGGGATAGCGTAGGTTTGTCATGGAAGCGCGTTCGGCCAAATTCTGCATCGGGCAAGTGGTCAAACACCGCATCTATCCGTTTCGCGGGGTCATCTTCGACGTCGACCCGGTCTTCTCCAACACCGATGAGTGGTGGGAGGCGATTCCGGAGAACATGCGCCCGTCGAAGGACCAGCCCTTCTACCATCTCTTCGCGGAGAACGAGGAGACGGAATACGTCGCCTATGTCTCCGAGCAGAATCTCGTCGTCGATGATTCCGGCGAGCCGGTCCGCCATCCGCGGGCGCGCGAGTTCTTCCGCCGCGACCGCAAGGGGCGCTACCGGATCGACCGCACCGGATTGAACTGAGGGCGACGCCCCAGCGCCCAAGCCCCTGCGCGCTGACGCTTTTGCTCAAAAGAAAAAGGCCGACCCTTTCGGGCCGGCCTTTTCGATTCTCGACCTGTTGCCCGATCAGGGCTTCGGCGGCGTCGCCGGGGCAGTGCCGGGAGCGGGCGCGGCACCAGGAGCAGCGCCCGGGGCGGCATTGGCACCGCCGGCGCCGAGCCGCTGGCGCAGCTCTTCCTGGCGCTTCGCCACCTCGTCCTGAAGCTTCTTCTGCTGCTCCTCGAGCACCTTCGGGTCGATCGGCGCGCCGTCGAAGCCCTTGGCGAAATCGGCGAGCGGGATCTGGAAGGTCACCTCGCGGGCGCCCTGGTTCTGGACGCTGACGTTGAGGTTGGTGCCCTTCTTCATCGAATTGATGAAGTCATCCTTGATCTGCGCCTCGGCGAAGCAGCCGTTCGGGAAGCAGATCGCATAGCGGCCGCCGACCGGCTGGGCGCTGTCGACACCGAAGCGGATGCCCGGCTGGAGCAGGAGGCCGAGCGGCATCAGGAAGCGCACGATCTTGTTCGGATCGCCCTTCACGTCATAGATCGCGACGGCCAGCACCGGCTGGTCCTGATCCGAGACGAAGTCGCGGGTCGTGTAGCAGATTTCCTTGTTGGCGGCCTGGTCCTTGCCGCAGACCTTGGTCCAGCTGGTCTGCTCCGGATTGGACTTGACCTGCACGACGGTGGGGCCGGCAGGCGCGGCAGCGCCGGGCTGCTGGGCGGGAGCGGCCGGCTGCTGGGCCGGGGCCGCCGGACGCGCGGGCGCCGGCCGCTGGGCCGGGGCCTGAGCGAAGGCCGCGATGGGCGAAAAGCCCACGGCCGCGCTGAGCACGAGCGCCAGGGCAGACGATGACAAGCGAAACGGAGCGGGCATTCCTTGCTTTTCCTCACAGGCGAATTCGGGATCACGACTTCGCAAGCCGCGTGCGTCACCGCCGGCGGCCCAATCGCATGGTTGCGCCGGCCACCGCAAGCCGTGCACATCAAGGGCGATTGAGGCGTTTGAATGACACCCGCCCTCGCCTTTAGCGAGTTCGTCCGCCCAATTCCAGCCCGAATAACTGCCTGACGAGCCCATCCCCATGCTATTCTTCGGCAGGGAATCAGGTCGTGCGATGGATTTGCCTCGATTAATCGTGACGCCGTCGCGTCGCGAATTCAGTTTGCTGCTTGCCTTGGGCTCCTTCGCCACCGCGTCGGGCAGGCCCGCTCACGCCGATTCGGTTCCCGCAGGCCAAGCCATCGCCAGCCATGCGATCGCGATGCATGGCACGCCGGCCCTGCAGCCAGGATTCGGCCACCTGCCCTATGCCGACCCGAAGGCGCCGAAGGGCGGGCGCATCGTTTTGGGCATCCAGGGCACCTTCGACAGCCTCAACCCGCTGATCGTGCTCGGCGTCGCGCCCGACGCGGTCCCGAAATACGTCCAGCAGAGCCTGCTCTACCGCTCGGCCGACGAGCCCTTCACCGCCTATGGCCTTCTCGCCTCGCAGGTCGAGCTCGATCCCGACAGGACGATGCTTGCCTTCGAGATCGATCCGCGCGCGACCTTTTCCGACGGCAAGCCGGTCACGGCCGAGGACGTGCTCTTCACCTTCGAGATGCTGAAGACGAAGGGCAAGCCGTATCACCGCGCCAGCCTGTCCGGCGTCACCGGGGCGTCGGCGCCCTCGCCCCGGCGCGTCGTCTTCGCGCTCGGCGACGGCGCCAACCGCGAATTGCCGCTGATGATCGGCGCCATGCCGATCTTCGCGAAGCACGCCACCGACGCCGAGACCTTCGGCGACACCAGCTTCAAGCCGGCGCTCGGCTCGGGTCCCTATATCGTTAGCGAGGTCAGGCCTGGCGAATCGCTGACGCTGAAGCGGCGCAAGGATTTCTGGGGCGAAGAGCTGCCCGTGATGCGCGGCCTCTTCAACGCGGACGAGATCCGCTATGATTTCTATCGCGATTCCAACGCGCTGTTCGAGGCGTTCAAGGCGGGTCTCTACGATCTCCGGCTCGAAGGCGACCCGACCCGCTGGATGACCGGCTACGACATCCCGGCCGTCCATGACGGGCGCATCCGCCGCGAGACCCTGCATTTCGATACGCCCAAGGGCATGACCGGCCTGGTCTTCAACACGCGCCGGCCGATCTTCGCCGATATCCGGGTGCGCGAGGCGCTCGGGCTCCTGTTCGACTTCGAATGGGTCAACCGCAACCTGTTCCACGGCGCCTATCGCCGGGCGGGCAGCTTCTTCTCCGATTCGGACCTGTCGGCGCTGGGCGTGCCGGCCGATGCGCGCGAGACCGCGCTGCTCGCGGCCTTCCCCGGCGCCGTGCGCGAGGACATCCTCGCCGGAACCTGGCGGCCCTCCGAGACGGACGGTTCCGGCCGTGACCGAGAGCAGGCGCGCCGGGCGCTCGACCTGCTCAAGGATGCCGGCTTCACGCTGCAGGACGGAGCCCTGCGCAACGGCAAGGGCGAGCCCTTCAGCTTCGAGATCATGGTGACGAGCCGGTCGCAGGAGCGGCTGGCGCTGAACTTCGCGCAGTCGCTCGGCCGGCTCGGCATCGCCGCGCAGGTGCGGCTGATCGACGACGTGCAGTATTGGCGGCGGCTATCCGCCTTCGATTTCGACATGATCCAGTGGACCTGGCCCGCTTCGGCCTCGCCCGGCAACGAGCAGATCGGGCGCTGGGGCTCCGCCAATGCCGCGCGCCGGGGCTCGCTCAACTATGCCGGCGTCAAGTCGCCCGCCATCGACGCCGCGCTGCAAGGCCTGCTGAAGGCACGCGAGCGGGAGGATTTCGTCGCGGCGGCGCGCGTGCTCGACCGGCTGCTGATCTCGGGCTTCTACGTGGTGCCGCTCTATTACCTCCCGGACACATGGCTCGCCCTTGCACGCGACGTCGTGCTGAGCGGCCGGCAGCCGGCCTATTTCCTGTCCACCGAAACGCTGGCGCGGCTTCCGGCCGCTCCGCCCGCGGCGAACTGAAGGACCGTCGATGCGGGCTGAACAGGACGAAGCCACCGCCCTGCTCGACGGGCTCGACCTCGACGCGTTGCTTTCGGCGCTGACCCGTGGGCGCGGCTATGAGGCAGCCCTGCGCGATCCGCCCGGCCGGCGCGGCTGGAGCGACGTCAACCCGGCCTCGATCAACTTCCTGCAGCTCGACCAGCGCATCGACCGGCTGGCGAGGCTGCTCTCGATCAACAAGGGGCAGCCCGGCGCGAGTGTCGCGATCCTGGCTCCGCTTGGCCCCGAGGCGATCGTTTCCATTCTGGCCTGCCTGCGGGCGGGCTTGTCGCCCCTGATGCTGCCGCTCCACGGCAACGAACTCGAATTGCTCCGGCTGATCGAGGCATCGGACGCGGTGATGGCGCTCGGGGTCAGCCGGGTCGGCCCGCTGCGCCCGCTGCTGACGCTGCGCAATCTGGCGATGCGTGCCTTCAGCACCCGCTTCGTCGGCGGCTTCGGCCCCGATATCCCCGACGGCGTCGCACCGCTCGACATGCTGATGGCGAATGCCTCGCTGCATCCGCTGCCGACCATCACCGAGCGGCCGTCGCTCCAGGTCGTGGATGCGGCGACGATGGCCGGGCCGCTCGTCGTGCCCGAGCGCGACGTGCTCGGCAAGGCGCTGGAGCTGTCGCGGCTCTTGAAGCCGGTCACCTCCTCGCGCATCGTCACGACCATGGTCGGGGGCGACCTCGCGGCGCTGGCGAGCGGGCCGGGCATGGCGATGCTGACGGGGGTCGAGCTTTTACCGCTCGGCCTGTTCAACCTCGGCGATCTGCAGGCCTGCATCGAGGGCGGCCGCCATGTCCATCTCGTCCTGCCCGGCGAGATGGAGCCGGCGCTGGCGCATTCGCGGCTGGCGAGCCACACTGCGCTGGCGAGCGTCGTCTTCGTGCAACGGACCGGCCAAAGCGCCTATCCGGCGCTCGACCGGCCCGATCTCGCCATCGTCGACATCGATGCCCGCTCGGCGGCGGACATCACGGTTGCGAGACGTTAGAATCAGAGGCGGAACAGCGCCCGTATCTACGCGTTGATCAGGCCGGGCGCGCCAATGGAGAGTTCGCCATGCTCATCGTCAGCCTCGTTTCGCTTTCGCTCTCCTCCGGCCTGATGGTTCCCGTCGCCGATGGGCCGCCGAAGTTCAACATCGAGGCGACCTGTCGCGATGTCGGCAAGTCGAGCAACAGCGTCGGCGGCACGGTCAGCGCCTGCCGCACGGATGAGGAAAAGGCCCGCGACGACCTCACCGCGAAATGGTCGCAATACCCCGTTGCCAAGCGCAACACCTGCGTCGAGGGGGCGAAGCTCGGCGGGCCGCCGAGCTATGTCCAGGTGATCACCTGCCTGGAGATGTAGGCCCGGCCTCCGCGCCCCTGACTGCTTCACGGCCCGGAAGCGCCGCGCGCAGCAGGCAATAGAGCACCAGCGCGTTCAGCAGGTGCCAGAGCCAATGCGTGCCGATCGGCAGCGCCCCGCAGAGCGCGCCATCCGTGCTGCGCCATGTCAGCGAGACGGCGAAGGCGAGGCCGGCCAACGAGACGAGCCGCCGCACCCGGCCCAGTTCCGGCCGGCGCGGCAATGCAGCGGCGATGCCGAACAGCCCGAGCAGGAAGGCGGCATAGCCGGCGGAGCCGGCCATGATCGGCGGCAGCACGGCACGCCCGGCCCAGGACAGGGCCAGCGCAACGCCGAAGAAGGCGAGCGTTCCGGCCGCGGTCACGGCCGGGGAAGCGCCGAGGAAGCGGCGCAGGGCAAAAGCGAAATAGCCGAAGGCGAAGAGCTGGATCGGCACGACATCGGCCGCCAGCGTCCAGCCATCGGGCATGGTGTGGAACAGGAAGGAGCCGATGCCGATGGTCAGGACGAGCAGGATCAGCGCGAGCGTGACGGCCTCGCCCCTGCCATGGCGCCGCCAGAGCCACAGAGCGGCGAAACCGGCGATGAGAAACGCCGCATTCGTCACGGCATTGAGCGGCTCGGCCCAGAAGCCAGCATCCAGCCTCTCGCAATAGCCGAATCGCATCCGCAGGGTTCCCGGTTCGAGCCTGTGTCAGTGGAAGCCTGTCGTCATGACACGGTCATGTCGCGGTTTCCCGCTTGTTTCGGGCGCCGGGCTTCTTCACAACGTCGCGAGAACCGGCTGAGGAGGATATCGCCATGCGCCGCTGCATTTCTTCGGGCCTGCCGCTCGGCGGCGCGCTGGCCGGATCGGGCTTGGTTGGATCGGTTTTGGCGATCCTGCTGGCGGCCGGCCCGGCCCAGGCCCAGTCGGAACGCTGCGCCGATCTGTGGACATCGCGCAACGAGATCTACAAAGCGCGAGGCTACTGCTTCCGAACCCAGCGCGCGATCGACGCCTTCGGCAATGCCGGCTGCCAGTACGACGCCATCGAGGACGTGCCGCTCTCGGCCAATGACCGGCGCGCGGTCGCCGACATCGTCCGGCAGGAACGGGAGCTGCGCTGCCCGCGCTGAGCTGACCTCACTCCAACGGCGATTGCCTGTGGAATGCAGCTCTGCCCTGCGTCCGGCGGGGACGAGGCCATGCTAGAAGCGCCGGCCGCGCTTCTGCGCACCATCATTCAAGGCGATTCACGACCGGCATGACGACGGCAATCGAGATGGGAACGACACGGACCGGCGAGCCCGGTCTCATCGATCTCGCCGAATTGCTGGCGACGCGCCTGCTCGTCCAGGGCAATTCCGGCTCGGGCAAGTCGCATCTGCTGCGACGCCTGCTGGAGCAGAGCGCCCCGCTCGTGCAGCAAGCCATCATCGATCCGGAGGGAGACTTCGTCTCGCTCGCCGACCAGTTCGGCCATGTCGTGGTCGATGCCGAATGCGGCGAGGCGGAATTGCAGCGCGTCGCGCTGCGCGTGCGCCAGCACCGCGTCTCGGTGGTGCTGAACCTTGAGAACCTCGAAGCCGACGATCAGTTGCGCGCCACCGCCGCCTTCCTCGGCGGGCTTTTCGACGTCGACCGCTCGCTCTGGTTCCCGATGCTGATCGTGGTCGACGAGGCCCAGCTCTTCGCGCCGGTGATGGCGGGCGAGGCCTCCGACGAGGCGCGCCGGCTCTCACTGGGCGCCATGACCAACCTGATGTGCCGGGGCCGCAAGCGCGGGCTCGCCGGCGTCATCGCGACCCAGCGCCTCGCCAAGCTCGCCAAGAACGTCGCGGCGGAAGCCTCGAACTTCCTGATGGGCCGCACCTTCCTCGACATCGACATGCAGCGCGCCGCCGACCTGCTCGGCATGGACCGACGCCAGGCCGAGATGTTCCGCGACCTCGAGCGCGGCCAGTTCGTCGCGCTCGGCCCCGCTTTGTCGAAGCGCCCGCTGCCGATCCGGATCGGCGCGGTGAGTTCCGTAGACCGTGGCAGCGCGCCGGGGCTGATGCCCCTGCCCGAGCAGGCGCCGGAGGATGCCGGCAAGCTGATCTTCACGCCGGGCGAGGACGAGCCGCCGCCGATGGCCCGGCCGGTCCGCCCGGCTCCACGCCCACGCCCGAATCCGAGCGAGGTGCTGCGCCAGATCGAGACCTATCGCCCTGCCCCGCTGCCGGAGCCCGAGCCGGAGATCGAGCTCGAGCCAGCGGAGCGCGAGGCGATCATGGCCGAGATCCTGCGCGAGCTGATGGCCGACCCCGAGGCGCGCTCGCGCCAGGTCGCGGTGCTGTATCAGGATTTCACCGTGCGCTGCCGGATGCGGCGACTCGGCCGGACCCATCTCAGCCTCGAGGAATTTCGCCGCAAGCTCGCCGTGGCGCGCGCCGGCGTGAACGACAGCATCGCAGCGAGCGAGGGCTGGCAAGCGGCGGTGGAAGCGTCCGGCACCTTGCCGGAGGACCTGCAAGGGTTGTTCCTGTTCATTGCCCGCACGGCGATCGAAGGCGGAACCTGCCCGAGCGACGCGGAGCTGGCGCGGGTCTATGGCAGCCATTCGCCGAGCCGGGCGCGGCGGCTGCTCGGCTATATCGAGGAACGCGGGCTGATCGTCTGCCATGTCGATTTCCGCGGCCAGCGCACGCTGGCCCTGCCGACGCTCGGCGTCGAGACCGCGCCGGGACTGGCCCAGCCGCGCACCGCCGGCATGCCGCGCAGCGCGCGCGGCTGAACCGCCCTTTTCTACAAAACCTCCAGGTCATCCCGGGCTTGACCCGGGATCCATCGTAAGGCGTCCAGCTCGGCGATGGATCCCGGATCTCCGCTTCGCTGCGTCCGGGATGCCCCGCGCTCCGATGTCCGCCGCGTGGTGCGGGATCGATGACTTCAACTCACGAATGATGTTCCCCTGGACGGGCTAATCGCGCCGGCACGGCGCCTCCATGTTTGCGGCCTCACAGGAGATTCTGACCATGGACTATCGGCGTTTGGGCCATTCGGGACTGAAGGTTCCCGCCCTCAGCTTCGGTGCGGGCACCTTCGGCGGACAGGGGCCGCTCTTCAGCGCCTGGGGCAATACCGATGCCCAGGAGGCCCGCCGCCTCGTCGACATCTGCCTCGAAGCCGGGCTCAACCTCTTCGACACGGCGGATGTCTACTCGAACGGTGCCTCCGAGGAGGTGCTCGGCGAAGCGATCAAGGGCCGGCGCGACAAGGTGCTGATCTCGACCAAGACCACGCTGCCGATGGGTGACGGCCCGAACGATTCCGGCTCCTCGCGCAGCCGGCTGATCAAGGCGACCGAGGATGCGCTGCGCCGCCTCGGCACCGATTACATCGACCTGCTGCAATTGCATGCCTTCGATGCCGGCACCCCGGTCGAGGAGGTTCTCTCGACGCTCGACGAGCTCGTCCGGGCTGGCAAGCTGCGCTATGTCGGCGTCTCCAATTTCTCCGGCTGGCACGTGATGAAATCGCTCGCTGCCGCCGAGCGTCATGGCTGGCCGCGCTATGTCGCGCATCAGGTCTACTACTCGCTCGTCGGGCGCGATTATGAATGGGAATTGATGCCGCTCGGCCTCGACCAGGGCGTCGGCGCCCTGGTCTGGAGCCCGCTCGGCTGGGGCCGACTCACCGGCAAGATCCGCCGCGGCCAGCCCCTGCCCGCTTCGAGCCGCCTGCATGAGACCGCCGCATTCGGGCCGCAAGTCGAGGACGAGCAACTCTATGCCATCGTCCACGTGCTCGACGCGATCGCGCAGGAAACCGGCAAGAGCGTGCCGCAGATCGCGCTCAACTGGCTGCTGCAACGGCCGACCGTGTCCTCGGTCATCATCGGCGCCCGCAACGAGCAGCAATTGCGCGACAATCTCGGCGCCGTGGGCTGGAACCTGACGCCGGAGCAGGTCGCGAGGCTGGACGCCGTGAGCGAGCGCCCTGCGCCCTATCCCTATTCCCCCTATCGTCGACAGGAAGGTTTCGCGCGCCTCAACCCGCCTGCGGTCTGAGTTGCCTCTCAAAAAACCGAGCCCTCATCCTGAGGAGCGCCGCGAGGCGCCATTCCCAAGGGAATGCCTCCTCAGGATGAGGACTCGGAATCTTGCCCGCCGACTTGGAACCTCGTCCGCGCCCCGCGCAAAACTTGACCACCCCGCCCCCGAACGTGCATGACCTCAAGCCGCATTCACAGGTCCGGCCATGCGCGTTCTGTTGATCGACAACTACGACAGCTTCACCTGGAACCTGGTCCACCTGATCGGTGGGCTGGGCGCCGAGGTCGATGTCTGGCGTAACGACGCGCTCACGGTCGAAGAGGCGCTCAACGGCGAGCACGACGCGATCGTGCTCTCGCCCGGCCCCTGCACGCCCAACGAAGCCGGCATCTGCCTCGATCTCGTGCGCGAGGGCGCCGGCGTGAAGCCGATCTTCGGCGTCTGCCTGGGCCTGCAGGCGATGGGACAGGCCTTCGGCGGCGATGTCGTGCGGGCAGCCCTGCCCATGCACGGCAAGGTCTCACCGATCAAGCACCGGTCGCGCGGCCTGTTCCGTGGCATCAACGGCCCGCTGCAGGCGACGCGCTATCATTCGCTGGTCGTCGACCGGGCAACCTGCCCCGCGGTCTTCGACATCGAGGCGGAGACCGATGACGGGCTGATCATGGCGCTGTCGCATCGCGAATTGCCGATCCACGGCGTCCAGTTCCATCCGGAGAGCATCGCCTCCGAGCATGGCGCCACGATCCTGCGGAACTTCCTCGACCTCGCCCAGCGATGGCTCAGCGAGCACGAAGCTGCCGCCCTGTCCCCATCCGCCTGATTTCCGCAGAGTTTCCATGGACGATTTCAAACCCTTCATCGCCAAGGTCGCCACCGGTGCGAGCCTCTCGCGAGAGGAGGCGCGCGACGCCTTCGACACGATTCTTTCAGGCGAAGTCACGAACGCGCAATCCGCCGCCTTCCTGATGGCGCTGCGCGTGCGCGGCGAAACGATCGACGAGATCGCCGGCGCCGTCGGCGCCATGCGCGGCAAGATGATGTCGGTGAAGGCCCCGGCCGATGCCATCGACATTGTCGGCACCGGCGGCGATTCGTCGGGTTCCTACAATGTCTCGACGCTGGCCTCGATCATCACCGCCGCTTGCGGCGTGCCTGTCGCCAAGCACGGCAACCGCGCGGCGTCGTCACGTTCGGGCGCGGCGGACGTGCTGACCGCGCTCGGCGTCAAGGTCGGGCTCGACCCGGCCGGCACGGAACGCTGCATCCGCGAGGCCGGCGTCGGCTTCATGTTCGCGCCGACGCATCACGCCTCGATGCGCCATGTCGCGCCGGTGCGCACCGAGCTCGGCACGCGCACCATCTTCAACCTGCTCGGCCCGCTCTCCAATCCGGCCGGCGTCAAGCGCCAGCTCGTCGGGGCCTTCTCCGAGACCTGGCTGGAACCGATGGTCAAGGTGCTGGCCACGCTCGGCTCGACCCGCGTCTGGGCCGTGCACGGCTCGGATGGACTCGACGAGATCACCACCACCGGTCCGACCCGCGTCGTTTCGCTGGAGAACGGCAAGATCGAGAGCTTCTCGATCAGCCCGGCCGATATCGGCCTCGCCCTCGCCAAGCCCGAGGATCTGCGCGGCGGCACGCCCGAGCAGAACGCCGCAGCCCTCAATGCCGTGCTTGGCGGCGAGAAGACCGCCTTCCGCGACATCGCGGCCTTCAATGCGGCGGCGGGACTGCTCATCGCCGGCAAGGCGGGGGATCTGAAGGACGGCTTCGCCCAGGCCACGGCCGCGCTCGATTCCGGCAAGGCCAAGGCGACGCTCGCGAAGCTCATCGCCGTCTCGAACGGCTGAGGAGGCTGGCCATGACCGACATCCTCGCGAAGATCGAAGCCTATAAGCGCCAGGAGATCGCCGCCGCCAAGGCTGCGATCCCACAGGCCGAGATCGAGCGCCGCGCGCACGCCGCCGGCAAGCCGCGTGGCTTCGCCGACGCTCTCGCCGCCAAGGTTGCAGCCGGGACGCCGGCGCTCATCGCCGAGATCAAGAAGGCGAGCCCGTCCAAGGGGCTGATCCGCGCCGATTTCGACCCGCCGGCGCTGGCACGCGCCTATGCGGCGGGCGGCGCGGCCTGCATCTCGGTGCTGACCGACGCGCCCTCCTTCCAGGGCCAGCCGGAATTCCTGACGCAAGCGCGCGAGGCTTGCGGCCTGCCGGGGCTGCGCAAGGATTTCCTCTACGACCCCTATCAGGTCTTCGAGGCCCGCGCCTGGGGCGCCGATTGCATCCTGATCATCATGGCCGGCGTCGACGACGCCACCGCCCGGGTGCTCAACGACACGGCGCGCGAACTCGGCATGGATGTCCTCGTCGAGATCCATGACGATGCCGAGCTCGACCGGGCGCTCAAGCTCGAAAGCCGGCTGCTCGGCATCAACAACCGCGACCTGCGCAGCTTCAACGTCGATCTCGCCGTGACCGAGCGGCTGGCGCCGCGCGTGCCGTCCGACCGCATCGTCATCAGCGAGAGCGGCATCTTCACCCACGCCGACATTCAGCGTCTCGGCAAGGTCGGCGTCGAAACATTCCTCGTCGGTGAAAGCCTGATGCGACAGGCCGATGTCGCGGCCGCGACCGCGCTGCTGCTCACCGGCAAGGCGCGCGAGAACGCGGCGTGAGCCGGCTCAGCCATCTCGACGCGCAAGGCGCCGCGCATATGGTCGATGTCGGCGACAAGGCCGAGACCGGCCGCATCGCCGTCGCCGAAGGCTGCGTCGTGATGGCGCCTGAAACCATCGCGATCGTGCGCGACGGCAACGCCAAGAAAGGCGATGTGCTCGGCACAGCCCGGCTCGCCGGCATCATGGCGGCCAAGCGCACCCATGAACTGATCCCGCTCTGCCACCCGCTGCTGCTGAGCAAGATCGCTGTCGATCTCGAACTGGACGAGGCCCTGCCCGGCGTGCGCGTCCGCGCCGAGGTCAAGATGAAGGGGCAGACCGGCGTCGAGATGGAGGCGCTGACCGCCGTCTCCGTCGCCTGCCTGACCGTCTACGACATGGTCAAGGCCGTCGACCGGGCGATGCGGATCGAAGGCATCCGCCTGCTGCACAAATCCGGCGGACAATCCGGCGATTACGACGCCAAGGCGCTCTGACATGGCTCTCACCCCGGTTCCCGTCGCGCTCAAGGCCCTGCTCGACAGCGTTCCGGGGCCGACGGGCAGCGAGATGCTGCCCCTGGCGCGCTGCGCCTGGCGCGTGCTCGCGGCCGATGTGAAGGCGCTGCGCACCCAACCGCCTTTCGCCAACTCCGCCATGGACGGCTATGCCGTCCGCGCCGCCGACATGGAAGCCGGCAAGCAACTCCGCGTGATCGGCGAATCCGCGGCGGGGCGGCGTTTCGACGGCAGCGTCCGCCCGGGCGAGGCTGTGCGGATCTTCACCGGCGCGCCGATGCCGGAGGGCGCAGACAGCGTCCTCATGCAGGAGAATGCCGATGGCGTCGGCAGCGAAACCATCACGGTGCGCGTGCCGGCCCATAAGGGCCAGTTCGTCAGGGCGGCCGGGCTCGATTTCCGTCACGGCGACGTGCCATTGACGGCTGGGCGCGTGCTCGACAGCGCCGCGCTTGGCCTCGCCGCCGCGATGGGGCATCCGCAATTGCCGGTACGCTGCAAGCCGCGCGTCGCCATCCTCGCCACCGGCGACGAATTGGTGGCGCCGGGCGAGCCGACCGGGCCGGACCAGATCGTCGCCTCGAACTCCTTCTCGCTGATGGCACTGGTGGAAAAGGCCGGCGGCGAGGCGCTCGACCTCGGCATCGCCCGCGACGATCACGACGACCTCGCGGCGCGGATCGCCGCCGCCCAGGCCGCGGAAGCCGACGTCCTGATCACCCTCGGCGGCGCCTCCGTCGGCGATCACGACCTCGTGCAGGAGGCGCTGAAGCGGGCCGGCATGAGCCTCGGTTTCTGGAAGATCGCGATGCGGCCGGGCAAGCCGATGATGACCGGCCGGCTTGGCCGCATGGTGGTGCTCGGGCTGCCCGGCAATCCGGTCTCGTCGATCGTCTGCGGCCATCTCTTCCTGCTGCCGCTGATCGAGGCGCTGCTGGGCATGGCCGATCCGGATCGTGACCGCAGCATTCCGGCGATTCTCGGAAAAGATATGCCGGCTAATGATGAGCGCGAGGACTATCTTCGCTCGGATCTTGCCCTGACGCCGGCCGGCTGGATGGTGACGCCCTTCGACAGGCAGGATTCCTCGATGCTGGGCACCTTGGCGCGCGCCAAGGCCCTGACGATCCGGCCGGCGCATGCAGAGCCGGCTCACAAAGGCGATATCTGCCGCATTCTGCCGCTGCGGTAGCAGTCGCTTGCGGAACACAAGGCGAACAGTTATAGTGTTCTGGCTTTGTTTCGAATCTGTATCGCGGGCACCGGCGGGGACCATGCTGACACGCAAGCAACACGAACTCCTGCGCTTCATCCAGGAACGCTTGCGCGAAAGCGGCGTGCCCCCTTCCTTCGACGAGATGAAGGATGCGCTCGACCTGCGCTCGAAATCCGGCATCCACCGGCTGATCATGGCGCTGGAAGAGCGCGGTTTCATCCGCCGCCTGCCCAATCGGGCGCGGGCCCTCGAAGTCATCAAGATGCCGGACGGGCTCGCTGGCCCGCAGCCGCGACGCTTCAACCCGGCCGTCGTACAGGGCGGCCTCGGCTCGCAGCCCTCCCTCGCCAAGCCGCGCCCTGCCCCGGCCGATGACGACGCCCGTTCCCCGGTCGCGATTCCCGTCATGGGCCGCATCGCCGCCGGCACGCCGATCTCGGCGATCCAGAGCCGCAGCCATACGGTTTCGCTGCCGCCCGACATGCTCGGTTCGGGCGAGCATTATGCGCTCGAGGTGCGCGGCGATTCGATGGTCGAGGCCGGCATCCTCGACGGCGACACCGTGATCATCCGCAAGCAGGACACGGCAAACACCGGCGACATCATCGTTGCGCTGATCGACGAGGAGGAGGCGACGCTGAAGCGTCTGCGCCGGCGTGGCTCCTCGATCGCGCTCGAAGCCGCCAATCCGGCCTATGAGACACGCGTGCTGGGCCCCGACCGCGTCAAGATCCAGGGCCGGCTGGTCAACCTGCTGCGCCGCTACTGAGCGAACTCGGCCTCGTCCGACGCGACCTCCGGAGCAGCAGAGGCCCGTGTCGCAGCGGGGGCCGGCGCGCTGGGCCGAGCTGCGGCTTCGGAAGGCTTGCGGCGGCTCCAGGGCCGGTCTGCGACGGCGTTTTCCGAGGAATGGCTGCGCCAGCCGAAGGCGGCGCGGTAGAGCGAGGTTGCACCGTCCCGCGACAGCGCCATCCGATCGACGAGCCTGGCCTCGCAAGGCGCGCTCCAGGGAATGTTGGTGACGACGAGATCGGCGCGGCGGCAATCCTCGATGATGGCGATCCGATCCCGGGCATAGGAGATGCTGCGCCCGTCGGCGGTTCGGACGATGCAGGCATTGGCGTCGCAGGCGATGCCGGCACGCAGGGTCGCGTCGTCCGGCGCGCGGCTGTCGCCATCGGAAGCGAGCCATTGCTGCAGGACGAAGCGGCTCGGCCGGCCGGCGATGGCGAGGCGGCCGTCGCTGCCGCGCACGGCGATGCCGGAGCCGTCACGCTCGATCAGGATCTCGGGCCGCTCCGGCTTCGCGGCGAAGGCGACGCCGAAGATGAGCGGCAGCGCCGCCAGCCAGCGCAGCCCCGTGGTCCAGAGCGTGATCCAGAGCAGCGAAGCGGCAAAGGAGAGCAGCACGGCCTGGCCGAATGCCACCACCGTCACGGTCGAATGGTCGATGGTGGCGACCCAATGCGCGACTTTCAACACGATGTCGGAAGCGAGCCCCATCAGCGCCCAGGCCGGCCAGTCCAGACCGAAGGGGTAGGCCAGCACGCCGAACACCGCCGCCGGCATCACGAAGAGCGAGACGAAGGGCAGCGCCATGGCATTGCCGAGCAGGCCGAAGGGATTGAAAGTCTGGAAATGATAGGCGCCGAAGGGCGCCGTCGCGGCCGTGGCGAGGAGCGTCGTCACCACGATGCCGAGCGAGGCCGTCCAGAGCGTGCCCAAGGGCCAGGGCAAGGCCGTCGGCGGCTTCGACCGGTCGCGCTTCTCCCAGCGCTCGGCGAAAGCGACCAGCGCCGCGACCGCACCGAAGGACATCTGGAAGCTCGGGCCGAGCAGGGCCTCGGGCTCGCGCAGCAGCACGATGATCGCGGCGAGCGCGAGATTGCGCATGCTGAGCGCCGCCCGGTCGACGAGGATCGCGCCGAGCATGACCAGCGTCATGATGAGCGAACGTTCCGTCGCGACGTCGCTGCCGGAGAAGATGCAATAGGCGGTGGCGCCGATCATCGCCGCGATCGCCGCGATCTTCTTCACCGGCCAGCCGAGCGCCAGCGTCTGCGACAGCGCCAGCAGAGCCCGCACGAGCCAGAAGATCGTCCCGGCTGCAAGCACCATGTGCAGGCCGGAGATCGAGACGATATGATAGATACCGGCGGCGCGCAGATCGTTGTTCGACGCCTCGGTGATGAGGCCGCGCTTGCCGGTGACGAGCGCGGCCGCGACCGCCCCGCCCTGCCCGCCGCCGACGCTGGCGATGCGCTGCGTGAGGATGTTGCGCGCCTTGTCGATCTCCACGTCGAGCGCGAGGCGCCATGGCAGGGGATGCGGCGCCGGGACGAGTGCGATCTTGCCGGCGATGCTGCCGACGGCGCCGATGCCGCGGAAGAAGGCGTCGCGCCCGAAATCATAGCCTCCGGCGCGGGCCGGCCCCGGTGGCGGCAGGAGCCGCGCGGTGCCGGCGATATGGTCGCCGGGCGCGACCGTGCCGCTGCGAATGTTGACGCGCACGCGCTTCGGCCGGCTCTCGGGCGGCACGCCGGCGATGTCCGTCACCACCAGGACGAGGCGGGCGCCGGCATCGCGCGCCTCGACGCTCTCGACGAAGCCGGTGATCTTGCCGATGCGCGGCCGCTCCAGCATCGGCGCGGCGATATCGGCCGTGCGCCAGACGCCTGCTGCGAAGCCGGCGAAGGCCGCGGCGAAGGCGATGCAGACTGCGGCAGCGGCGGGTCGCAGACGCAGTGCGACAGCGAGGCCGCCGGACAGGACGAAGCCCGCGAGCGGCGCCCAGAGTGCGGGTTCCCGATCGGCGGCGAAATAGAGCAGGATGCCGAAGCCCATCGCCACGGGCAGCCACAGGAACGGGCGGCGGCGCTCGGCCTCCTGCGCCAACGACGCGCCAAGCCAGTCCCGCAGCGCCTGGAGGCGCTCGGCCAGCGGCAGGCTTCCCAGCGCGACTGGCGGCAGGCGCGCCGGCAGGATGCCGGCGACGGCCCTCAGCGCGCTCCGGCGCTCCGGCGATGCAGGTTGCCGCGCCATCCCCCTTCCCAGCCCCTGCCTGTCGGTTGCGCATTGAACGCTTAACCGCCCGGCGAAGCCATGTTACAGGGCGCGCGCTGGTTGTCATGCACGCTTTGGCGTGAAGGCCGGCGCCACATCCTCAAGTCTTGCCCCGGGCGGTTTCATCGCCCGGTCGGAGCTGCCTTCCATGAGCAACGCCGTCGTCACGCGCTTTGCGCCGTCCCCCACCGGATTCCTGCATATCGGCGGCGCCCGCACCGCGCTGTTCAACTGGCTCTATGCCCGCCGGCACGGCGGCAAGATGCTGCTGCGAATCGAGGACACCGACCGCGAACGCTCGACCGACGCCGCCATCGCCGCGATCCTCGACGGGCTGGAATGGCTCGGCCTCGATTGGGACGGACAGACGGTCTACCAGTTCCAGCGCGCGGCACGGCACCGCGAGGTGGCCGAGCAGATGCTCGCCGCCGGCAAGGCCTATTATTGCTACGCCAGCCAGGCCGAGCTCGAGGAGATGCGCGAGAAGGCGCGCGCCGAAGGCAAGCCGCTGCGCTATGACGGGCGCTGGCGTGACCGCGATCCGGCGACCGCCCCGGAAGGCGTGAAGCCGGTGATCCGGCTCAAGGCGCCGCAGACCGGCGAGACGGTGGTGAATGACGAGGTGCAGGGCCGCGTCGTCTGGCAGAACGAGAATCTCGACGACCTCGTGCTGCTGCGCTCGGACGGGACGCCGACCTATATGCTCGCGGTCGTCGTCGACGATCACGACATGGGCGTCACCCACATCATCCGCGGCGACGACCACCTGACCAACGCAGCTCGCCAGACCCAGATCTACGATGCGCTGGGCTGGGACGTGCCGAGCATGTCGCATATCCCTCTGATCCACGGGCCTGACGGAGCCAAGCTGTCCAAGCGCCACGGCGCGCTCGGCATCGATGCCTATCGCTCGATGGGTTATCTGCCGGCGGCGCTGCGCAACTATCTCGTGCGGCTGGGCTGGAGCCATGGCGATCAGGAGATCTTCTCGACGCAGGAGATGATCGACGCCTTCAACCTCTCCTCGATCGGCCGCTCGCCGGCTCGCTTCGACTACGCCAAGCTGGAGAACCTCAACGGGCTCTATATGCGCCAGTCGAGCGATCGTGATCTGCTCGAGGCCCTCAAGGTCATCCTGCCCGAGATCGGTCCGGCACGGGAGCTCGGCCCCACGCTCTCGCCCGAGCTGGAGGCGAAGTTCCTGGCCGCCATGCCGGGGCTGAAGGAGCGCGCCAAGACCCTGATCGAACTGCTCGACAGCGCCTTCTATCTCTATGCGCAGCGCCCGCTGCAGCTCGACGACAAGGCCAAGAGCCTGCTCGACGAGGCCGCGCGCGGCCGCCTGCCCGCGATCGCCGGGAAGCTCGCCGCCGTCGGCGACTGGGCGGCGGCGTCGCTGGAAGCCGCCGTGCGCGCCTTTGCCGAGGAGAACGGGCTCAAGCTCGGCCAGGCCGCTCAGCCGCTGCGGGCCGCCCTGACGGGCCGGGCGATGTCGCCGGGATTGTTCGACGTCATGGCGGTTCTGGGCCGCGAGGAGACGCTGGCGCGGCTGGCCGACCAGGGTTGAGGCGGCGCCTGCGCGTGCCTGGCGCGACAGCCGGATCGCTATGCTTGGGAGGCGGCACAAACCGCCTTTCGGCTCGGTTGAATGCATGGGGCAAATGGTCTAGTGACGCGCAAGTGCATTGCGCCGCACAACGGCACAGGGCACGAAAATTGCTTGTAAATCAGTCGCATGGATTGCCTTTGCCCCTTCCGTTGACATGCTCTCGTCACGTCAGGCTATTCGGATGAAGGACCTTCCGCGGAGAACCGCGGACGGGGCGCGCAAAACACGGCCGAACAGCAGCGAGCCTTGAAAGGATCGGTATCGATGAGCGGAAACACCAGCCAGCTGAAGGTCGGCGACAAGACCGTCGACATGGCGATCAAGGAGGGGTCGGTCGGCCCCGCCGTCATCGACATCGCCAAGCTCTACGCCCAGACGGGCATGTTCACCTATGACCCCGGCTTCACCTCCACGGCGAGCTGCGAGTCGCAGATCACCTATATCGACGGCGATGCGGGCGTGCTGCTCTATCGCGGCTATCCGATCGAGCAGCTCGCCGAGCATGGCGACTTCCTCGAGACCTGCTATCTGCTGCTCTACGGGGAGCTGCCGACGGCCGCGCAGAAGGCCGATTTCGACTATCGCATCACGCGCCACACCATGGTGCACGAGCAGATGGCCCGCTTTTTCCAGGGCTTCCGCCGCGACGCGCACCCGATGGCCGTCATGGTCGGCTCGATCGGCGCGATGTCGGCCTTCTATCACGACTCGACCGATATTTCGGACCCGCAGCAGCGCATGATCGCCTCGATGCGGATGATCGCGAAGGTGCCGACGCTCGCGGCGATGGCCTATAAGTACACGGTCGGCCAGCCCTTCGTGTATCCGCTGAACTCGCTGGACTACACCTCGAACTTCCTGCGCATGTGCTTCGCCGTCCCGGCCGAGGAGTACAAGGTCAATCCGGTGCTGTCGCGCGCGCTCGACCGCATCTTCATCCTGCACGCCGACCACGAGCAGAACGCCTCGACCTCGACGGTGCGTCTGGCGGGCTCGTCGGGCGCCAACCCCTTCGCCTGCATCGCGGCCGGCACGGCCTGCCTCTGGGGCCCGGCCCATGGCGGCGCCAACGAGGCGGCGCTGAAGATGCTGGAGGAGATCGGGACGGTCGACAACATCCCGAAATTCATCGCCAAGGCGAAGGACAAGAACGATCCGTTCCGCCTGATGGGCTTCGGCCACCGGGTCTATAAGAACTACGATCCGCGCGCCAAGATCATGCAGAAGACCACGCATGAGGTGCTGAACGAGCTCGGCATCAAGGACGATCCGCTGCTCGACGTCGCGATCGAGCTGGAGCGCATCGCGCTCTCGGACGAGTACTTCATCGAGAAGAAGCTCTATCCGAACATCGACTTCTATTCGGGCATCACGCTGAAGGCGATGGGCTTCCCGACCTCGATGTTCACCGTGCTCTTCGCCGTCGCCCGCACGGTCGGCTGGATCGCGCAGTGGAAGGAGATGATCGAGGATCCGTCCCAGAAGATCGGCCGTCCGCGCCAGCTCTACACCGGCTCGCCGAAGCGCGACTACACGCCGATCGGCCGCCGCTGAGAGCAATGCCAGCGTAAGAACGACAGGGCGCGGCCAGATGGCCGCGCCCTTATTGTTTCGGATAATTGATATCGCCGGCGGCGATGACGCTCAGGACGAGGCCGCTATAGTCGTCTCTCTTTTCGGGAGACGCTTCATGACCAGCCATAGCTTTATCGACCGCCGCTCGTTCCTGGTCGGCGCCGGCGCCGCCGGACTCGCGGCAACCTCGGCCAGCGCGCAGGACAAGTATCCGACCCGCCCGATCACGCTGATCGTGCCCTTCGCCGCAGGCGGCTCGACCGACATCGTCGCCCGGCTGGTCGGGCAGAAGATGAGCGAACTGCTCGGCCAGAACGTCGTGATCGAGAACCGCAGCGGAGCCGGCGGCAATGTTGGCTCCACCGCCGTCGCCCGCGCGGCGCCCGATGGCTATACGCTGCTGCTCGGCACGATCTCGACGCACGCCCTCAACCCGGCGATCCTGAAGACCGTCACCTTCGACGCCGTGAAGGACTTCACCCCGATCTCGCTCCTGGCGATCGTCCCTAATGTGATGGTGGTGAACCCGAGCTTCCCGGCCAAGACGGTCAAGGAGGTGCTGCAGGTGCTGAAGGACAATCCGGGCAAGTATTCATACGCCTCCTCCGGCGTCGGCACGCCGCTGCATCTCTCCGGCGAATTATTCAAGTCGATCGGCAACGTCCAGATGAACCATGTGCCCTATCGCGGCGCCGGCCCGGCGCTGAACGACGTCGTCGCCGGCGCGGTGCCGATCATGTTCGACAACCTGCCCTCCTCCGCCGGATTCATCCGGAACGGGCAATTGCGGGCGATCGGCGTCACCACCCGGGAACGGGTCGCCTCCTTCCCGGATGTTCCGACCATCGCCGAGGGCGGCCTCACCGGCTATGAGACCTATACCTGGAACGCTCTCTTCGGGCCGGCGAACCTGCCGCGCCCCATCGTCGAGAGGATCAATCAGGCCGCGAACCAGGCGCTCAAGGACGAGACCGTGAAGAAGCGGCTCAACGATGTCAGCGCCGATATCGTCGGCTCGACGCCGGAGCAGCTTGGCGAGCACGTCAAGACCGAGCTCGCCAAATGGGGGCCGATCGCCAAGGCGTCCGGCGCGGTCGTCGAGTAAGCCGGCTTACAGGCTCAAGCTTCGCGGCGCGGCCGCGAGGCGACGAGTGCCAGCGCCGCTTCGACGGCGTTGGCGGCTGGGCTCGGGCCGGCCGAGCGCATGATGTTCTCGACCTCGGCGAAACCGTCGAGCTGCACTTGCCGGTCGGGTCCCTCGATGAGCGCCGCCAGCATATGCCGGCTCAAGGCCTCCGCCGTCGCATCGTCCTGAATGAACTCCGGGACGACATTCCGCCCGAGGATCAGGTTGGGCAGGATCACGCTTGGCAGTTTGACGAGCCGTCGGGCCAGTACGGCCTCCCAACCTGCCCCGCGATAGGCCGCAACAGTCGGGACGCCGGACAGGGCCAGTTCGAGCGTGACCGTACCGGAAGCGGCCAGGGCCGCGCGAGCATTGCGGAACGCTGCGAGCTTGCCCGCCTCGCCGGTGACGATCTCCGGCGCGACCGGCCAGCGCGCCGCCGCCTCCGCAATCATGGGCTGGAGCCGGGCGACGGCCGGCAGGATAAAGCGCGCGCCGGGAACAGACGCCGCGATCCGGGCAACCGCCTCGCCAAAAACCGGCATCAAATGATGGATTTCGGAGCGCCGGCTGCCGGGCAGGACCAGCACCTGCGGCCGCAATGCATCATCCCGCACGGCCTGCTCGACCGGGCCCGGCCGAAATTCGGCGAGACGCTCCATCAAGGGATGGCCGACATAGATCGTTTCAGGGCCGTGCAGCCGCGCGAGAGCCGCCGGCTCGAAAGGCAGCAGCGCCAGGATGCGGTCGACATGCGGCGCCATGCGGCGCGCCCGGCCGGAGCGCCAAGCCCAGACGCTGGGGCAAACCCAGTGCGCAATCGGGATATGAGGAGCGCGCGCGCGAACTTTCTTCGCCACCCGCAAGCAGAAATCAGGACTGTCGATGGTCAGCAGCAGATCCGGCTGAAAATCGGCGATTCCGCGCGCGGCATCCTCCATCCGCCGCAGCAGCAGCGGCAGGCGCGCGATCACCGGGCCAAAGCCCATCACCGCGATATCGGCCTGCGGAAAGAACGGCTGCAGCCCCGCTTGCGGCAGGCCGTGATCGCCGACCCCGCGCAATTCGACGGGGCGATCCCCCAACCGCCCTCGAAGCGCCGCAAGAAAACGCAGGGCGAGCGCGTCGCCGGAGGCCTCGCCCGCGATGATGGCGAGCTTGAAGGGCCGCATCAGGCGCTGCCCTCGATGAACAGGCCGAGCTGATCGGCCTGCCGCCCAAGCGCCGCACGGTCACCGACCAGCACCTCGCCCGCCCTGAGACCGATGCCCGACAGGCCCGCTTCGGCAATGTTGCGCAGGGTATCCGGGCCGATGGCCGGCATGTCGACGCGAAGATCCTGCCCCTTCTTCGGAGCCTTCACGAGAACACCGTCGCCCTTGCCGATCTTGAGACGTCCCCGCGCGACGAGATCCGCCACGCGCTTGATCATCGCGTCGGTCCCTTCGGCGGCCTCGACCGCGATGATGCGATGGTCGGCGAGGATTGCCGCCTGGCCGATATCGAATGGCGACAGCGCCGCCAGCAACGAGAATCCGTGTTCGAGCAGAGCCTGCTGCTTTGCCGTGGCCGGCTTGCGGCCGAGCGGCCCCCGCGGCGCCGTCAGCTCCGGTGCGATCTCCGCAGGACCGTGGACGCGGAAGCCCTGCTCCTCGAAGAAACGTACGACGCCGCGCAGAAGGTGGTCGTCACCACCGCGGAAGGCGCGGGCGAAATAGGGCAGATATTGCAAGGTCGAGGCTTCGGGCCGCAGCGACCCAAAGCTGGGGCGCGGCAGGCTCCCGAGCATGACGATGTCGCTGACGCCGCGTCGGCGCAATTCGCCCAGCAAGCTGCCGAGCTGGCCAAGACGGTAGCTCCGCACATCGGCATCGCCGAAAGCAGCCGGATCGGCCGCGCCCTCCAGCGCCGCAATAAAGGGAGCCTCGCCCTGATCGGAAAGGATTCGCGCCAGCCGAAGCGGGTACTCGCCTGCACCGGCGATCAGGACGAGAGGGCCGCGTGCGGTTCCCGCGGCGCTCACCTGTCCGCGGCGGTGACGTCGCGCGGCACGCACAGCGCCTTGTCGCCGCCCTCCCTGATGAAATCGAGAATCTCGTGGATCAGCGGGTGCGCGGCGAATTCGCTTGCGACATCCTCGACGCGCTCCGCGAGCGTGCCTTCATCCGCAAACAGCAGACGATAGGCGCGGCGCAGCTCATGGATCTGCTCCCGTGTGAAGCCGCGGCGCTTCAGGCCGATCAGGTTCAGGCCTGCCAGATGCGCGGGGTTGTCGCGGATGGTGCCGAAGGGAATGACATCGCTCAGCACCCCGGCGCCGCCGCCGATGAAAGCATGGTCGCCAACGCGGATGAACTGCTGCAAGCCCGCGCCGCCACCGACGACGACGAAGTTGCCGATGGTCACGTGCCCCGCGCACATGACATTGTTCGAGAAGATGATGTTGTTGCCGAGCCGGCAATCATGACCGACATGGGAATTGGCCAGGAAGAAGCAGCGGTCGCCGACGGAGGTGACCATGCCGCCGCCCTCGGTGCCGGGGTTCATCGTGACGCCTTCGCGGATCTGACAATCCGCGCCGATGGTCAGCGTCGATGGCTCGCCGCGATACTTCACATCCTGCGGCGGGTGGCCGATCGATGCGAAGGGGTAGATGCGCGTGCGCGGGCCGATCGTGGTCCGGCCGGCGACGACGACATGGCTGACCAGCTCGACACCCTCGCCGAGCACGACGTCCGGGCCGACCATGCAGAAGGGGCCGATGCTAACCCCGTCCCCAAGCTGTGCCTTGGGGTCGACGATCGACATGGGGTGGATGGTAACGCTCATCGAAAGCTGCCCGACCTTAGTGGCACGACAATGGGTTCAGGACACCATGGCCGAGATCTCGGCCTCGGCGACGAGCGCGCCGTCGACCTTGGCCTCGCCGCGATAGAACCAGATGTTGCGCTTGCGTGCGATCTTGGTGAGGTGGAAGCGAATCTGATCGCCCGGGATGACCGGCTTGCGGAACTTCGCCTTGTCGATGGTGGTGAAGAGCACCGTGTTGACGTGCTGCTCGCCGTCGGGGCGGGCATTCACGACCAGAACGCCGGCCGTCTGCGCCATGCCTTCGATCATCAGCACGCCCGGGAAGACCGGCCGTCCGGGAAAATGGCCGGTGAACTGGGGCTCATTGGCGGTGACGTTCTTGATGCCGACGCCGGAATCGTCGCCGTTGATCTCGACGACGCGGTCGACCAGCAGGAACGGATAGCGATGCGGGATGCTGGTCATGATCTTCTGGATGTCGATCACATCCAGCGTCGTCTTCGGCTCGCTCATCGCCCTTGTTCTCCACAACTGCGGCGCGCCGCCGAAGCGCTCGCGCCGTTTGATCTATCGTCCTGCTGATGCGGGCTTTTCACGCCGTGCAGGTTTTCGGAAATTCATGCCCCTTTGCCGGAAACCTGACGCCTTCGGCAACAGAAATCTCCCGCCAGCACGCCGGAGATGCAGGTTTCCAGCCACTCATTCCTGGTTATCGCCCGCCTTGCGGCCGCGTCGCGCCACGGCCGCCTTGAGCCAGGCGCTTTCGCGGGCCCAGCTCAGCGCCGGCTGGGCGGGGTAGCCGCCGTAACGAGCGCCGCGCGGAACATCGCCGGCAACGCCGCTCTGTGCGGCAATCTGGGCGCCGGCGCCGATGGTCAGGTGACCGGCGAGGCCGACCTGGCCGCCAAGGACCGCGAAATCCTCCAGCGTCGAGGACCCGGCCAGGCCCGATTGGGCACAGATCACGCAATGGCGCCCGATGACGCAATTATGGCCGATCTGGACGAGATTATCGATCTTGGTGCCCTCGCCGATCACCGTGTCGCGGCTGGCGCCACGGTCGATCGTGGTGTTGGCGCCGATCTCGACATCGTCCTGGATGATGACGCGGCCGATCTGCGGCACCTTCATGTGGCCCTTCGGGCTCATGGCGAAGCCGAAGCCGTCCTGGCCGATGCGGACACCGGGATGAACGATGACGCGGTTGCCGAGGAGCGCCGCCTGGATCGTGCTGCCGGCGCCGATCGAGCAATTGCGGCCGATCCGGACCTGCGGGCCGATGACGGCATGCGAAGCCACGACCGTTCCCGCGCCGATCTCGGCGCCCGGCCCGATCACGGCGCCCGGATCGACCGTGACGCCCGCCTCGAGCACCGCCGTGGCATGGACGATGGCGCCGGGGGCCACGCCTTGCGAGGCGAAGACCGATTCAGGCCGCAATGCCGTCGGGAAGAAGCGTGCGAGGATGCGCGCGAAGGCGTGATAAGGCGTCGGGGAAATCAGGGCGACGGTGCCGGCCGGCACCCGATCGGCGAAGCGGGCCGAGACGAGGCACAGCCCGGCCTTGGTGGCCGCCAGCGCCTCGACATATTTCGGGTTGTCCATATAGGCGAGATCGGCCGGGCCGGCCGTCTCGAGCGCCGCGGCGCCTTCGACGCGGCGGCCCGCCTCGACGCCCTCCGGCAAGGAGGCGCCGCAAATGCTTGCGACCTCGCCGAAGTCGAGCGAGGTCGCGAACGGAAAGAAAACGGGATCTGCCATCGGATTGATCCGAAGCGGGGCCGAAGCCCCGCCCCGTCAGAAGCGCGTGCCGCCCGAGAAGCGGAAGGCCTGGAGGCGGTCGCCGCCATACTTGGCGAAGCCGAGCGGGCCGAGGCCGTACTGGCCGTCATCCTTGCTGAGCGCATAGGCGTAGTCGAAGCGGATCGGTCCCAGCGGCGACTGCCAGAGGATCGAGGCGCCGATCGACGAGCGGAGCACGTTCTTGTCGCGCACGCAGGCGATGCTCGACTGCGCACCACCGGTGACGACGTTGAAGGCTCGCGCCTCGGAGCCGGCGGGGCAGCCACCGAGCGCCGTCTTGGTGCCGCCGTCATAATTGAACAGCGTACCGGCGTCGGCGAAGATCGCGCCGCGCAGGCCGATGTCGCGCGGCAGGCCCCAGATCGGGAACTGCACTTCGAGCGTGCCACCGAAATAGGTCGTGCCGCCGAGAGCGTTGGCCGTCGGATCGTTCAGCACGTCGCGCGGACCGATGCCCGAGGGCGCGAAACCGCGGACCAGTGTCGGTCCGAGGAAGTAGTGATCGGCCATGCGGAGATTGCCGCTGGTCGCCTGGACGTGGCCACCCTGAAGCCGGACGAAGCCGACGACGTCGTCGAAGATCTCGCGGTAGTAGCGCGCATCCGCCGCGACGCGAAGGAACTTCGAGTCGCCGCCCACACCGGCGAATTCCGGCTTCAGCTCGGCGATGAAGCCGTTGCGCGGGTTCTGAACGCTGTCGAGCGAGTTGTAGTTGAAGTTCAGGCCGACGAGCGAGGTCAGGGTGTCGCCCTGCGCTTCCTTGACCGCGACCGAGGCCTCGCCGTTGGTGACGCAGTTGTAGAGCTGGTCCGAAGCGACAGCGCCAGCCGTACCGGGAGTAATGCCCGGGATCGGGTTGGTACAGTCGTTATACGGCCGGCTGACGTCGTTCGGGATCTTGATATTCGTCACGTAGAGCGAATAGCGCGGCGTGATCGAGAATTCTTCCGTGATCGGGAAGGTGAAACGCACCTGACCGCCGGTCACACGGCTCTGGAAACGACCGACATTGTAGTTGTCGTTGTACTTCGAGAACAGGTCGAAGCCGGCCGCGACGCGGTAGCCGAGGAAATACGGCTCGGTGAACGAGAAGTCGATGCCCTGGGTACGCTGGCCGAGCGTGCCGGCGATGCGGACGAACTGGCCGCGACCGAGGAAGTTCGACTCCGAGAGCGAGACCTCGCCGATCATGCCGTCCGAGGTCGAGTAGCCGCCGGCGATCGAGAAGGAGCCGGTCGCCTTGTCCTCGACGTCGATGTTGACGACGACGCGGTCCGGAGCCGAGCCCGGCTCGTTCGTGACGCGGACCTTGTTGAAGAAGCCGAGATTGTTCAGGCGCCGCTCGGCGCGGTCGATCATGACCTTGTTGTAGGCGTCGCCTTCGCCGAGATCGAGCTCGCGGCGGATGACGTAGTCGCGGGTGCGGGTGTTGCCGCGCACATTGATGCGCTCGACATAGACCCGCGGGCCCTCATCGACGACATAGGTGATGCCGATCAGGTGGCCGGAGGCGTCGCGATCGCCGCGCGGACGAACCTGCGCGAAGGCGTGCCCCTCGCGGTTGACCTCGGTGGTCAGCGCGACGAGCGACTTCTCGACCGCCTCGGCATTGTAGGTGTCACCCGTCGAGGTCGCCAGATAGCGCTGCAGGCGCGCCGCATCGACGCCCGGGACCGAGGAATCGACGGAAACGTTGCCGACCTTGTACTGCGGGCCTTCCTCGACCTGGACATCGACGACCCAGCCGCCGGCAGACTCGTCGAAGCGCGCGGTGTTGTTGACGATCTGGAAGTCGGCATAGCCGTTCTTCAGATAGAAGCGGCGGATCAGCTCGAGATCGGAATTGATGCGATCCGGATCGTAGACGTCGGACGTCTTGATCCAGCTCAGGAAATTCGATTCGGTCGACGTCATCAAGCCGCGCAGGCGACCCGCCGAATAGACGTTGTTGCCCGAGAAGTTGATCGACTTGATGCCGGTCTTGCCGCTCTCGTTGATGGTGAAGACCACGTCCTGCCGGCCATTCGGCAGCGGCGCGATGCGGCCGCTGACCGAGGACAGGCCGTAGCCGGCGCGGCGATAGGCCTCGCGCAGGCGCTCGACGTCGGAATCGATCAGGGCCTGGCTCAGCGGGCCGCCGGCCTTGGACTGCACCAGCGGCGTGAGCTGGTCGCTCTTGAGGCGGCGATTGCCCTCGAAGGCGACGCGGTTGACGGTGCCGTTCTGCTCCTGGACGGAGATCACGGTCTGCGCGCCGCGGCGGCTGACCTGAACGTTGGAGAACAGCCCCGTCGCCAGCAGGCTCTCGCGAATCTCCTGCGGGTTGTCGCGGCCGACCGCGTAGGAGCGGATCGTCTCGGCATCGACTCGCCGGTTGCCGTGGACAACCACGGCCTGAGCGAACGCAACGCCACCACTCACGGCCAAGATCAAGGCCGAAAGTCCGATCGATCGAGAGAGCCGCGTCTTGGTCGTCCGGCTCTTTTGGGTCGACGTCATCGGGTCGCCTATTCCATTTCTCTGGTCACCACCCCAACAGGGGTCCGCCATCCGGGAGATGGCGGCAGGGCGAGATTTGCAGTGCAATCGCTTCTACAAAGTTTCCCGCGGGGTGCAAACCGCCATCGTCGTTAATAAAGTATTTTTAGATGGCTCGTTGCCAGGACGCCACGCGCGCTGCCGTGATTCCGCCGCAAAGCGGCCACGCAGCGAGGCGGTAACCGTCAGAGCAGGCCCTTGACGTGGACGAGGTCGTTCCAGGTCACGAACAGCATCAGCATCAGAACGAGCGCCAATCCGAACCGGAAGCCGATCTCCTGCGCGCGCGGGCTCAAGGGGCGCCCGCGAACCGCCTCATAGAGATAGAAGAGCAGATGCCCGCCATCGAGCATCGGCACGGGCAACAGATTCATCAACCCGATCGAGACAGAGAGGATGGCCGCGAGGTTGATGAGCCCGAACAGGCCGCCATTCTGGGCGACCGCTCCCGAAACCTGCGCGATCCGAATCGGACCCGAGAGCTGGTCGGTCGAGGCGCGCCCCTGCACCAGCTTGGCGACGTAGTCATAAGTCTGCGCGACGATGAACCAGCTTTCGGAGACGCCCTGCTTGACGGAATCGACCAGGCCGAAATGCTGCGTCGTCCAGTCTTCCGGCCGGGGCGAAGCCTTGACGCCGATCACGCCGATGCGCTGCTTGCCGAGCGGGGAATCCATCTCGAGCAGCGCCGGCGTCACCGGCAGGGTGACCGTATCCGTTCCGCGCTCGACGGTGACCGATAGGCGCTCGTCGGGCCGTGTCGAGACGATACGCTGCATATCGGAGAAGCTGACGATCCGCTGCCCGTCGATGGCGATCACGAGATCGCCCGGCCGCAGGCCCGCGCGCTCGGCCGCGCTGCCGGCCACGATCTCGTCGACTCGCGGCGTCAGCACCTGCTTGCCGAAGATGAAGGCCGAGCCGGCGAAGATCAGGATTGCCAGCACGAAATTGGCGATCGGTCCGGCGGCGACGATGGCGGCCCGCTCTCCGATCGACTGCGCCGGGAAGGAGCGGGCGCGCTCCTGCGCGGTCATCCGGCTCACGGCCTCATCGTCCGGCGCACTGGAGGCATCCGCGTCACCCGAGAACTTGACGTAGCCGCCGAGCGGAATCAGCGCGAAGCGCCAGCGCGTGCCGTGTCGGTCGTTGAACCCGAAGATCTCGCGCCCGAAGCCGATGGAGAAGGTCTTCACATCGACGCCGCACCAGCGGCCCACCAGGAAATGCCCGAGTTCGTGGACGAAGACCACCAGGGTGAGAACGAAAAGGAAAGGCACGAGATAGCCGAGCACGAAATGGCCCGCGCTGCCGATCGACCCCAAGATTTCCATCGAACTCTCCTGCTACGGTCCCCTAGGTGGCAGCGAATGGCGCTCGCGACAAGAGCAAGGCAGCCCGCTGGCGTGCGTCATGGTCAACAGCCAGCGCCTCGGCGACGTCCTGCGGCGCGCGCGCGGCGCCGAAATCCTGCGCGCAGACCGCCTCGACGAGCGCGGCGATCCCCGGGAACCGGATCCGGCCGGCGAGAAAGGCCGCGACCGCCATCTCGTTTACGGCATTGAGAATGGCAGGCTTGGCCCCGCCTTCGGCCAGGGCCGCCAGCGCAAGGCCCAGCGCCGGGAAGCGCTGCAAATCGGGCCGTTCGAAGGTCAGCGGCTCGCCGGAGGCGAGATCGAGGAAGCGAGCCGGCGGCGCGTCGAGCCGGCCGTCGATTCCCAGGCAATGAGCGGCCGCGACCCGCATGTCGGGCACCGCCATGCCGGCGCTGACCGAACCGTCCCGGAACGTTACGAGGCCGTGGACGACCTGCTGGGGATGCACGAGGACATCGAGCTGCGCCGGCTCCAGGCCGAAGAGGAAGCGGGCCTCGATCACCTCCAGCCCCTTGTTCATCAGGCTGGCGGAATCGACCGTGATCTTGGCGCCCATGGCATAGTTCGGATGCCGCAGCGCCTGCTCGGGGCCTGCATTCGCGATCGCCTCCGCGCTCCAGGTGCGGAACGGGCCGCCAGAGGCGGTGAGCGTCATGCTCCGGATCGAATCCAGCGGCTCGTGTCCGAGCACCTGGAACAGGGCGTTGTGCTCGGAGTCGAGCGGCAGCATCCGGGCTCCGGCGGCGGCGGCGCGCGCCATCACCGCCTCGCCGGCGCAGACGAGGCTTTCCTTGTTGGCGAGGGCGATCGTCCGGCCCGGCAGGAGGGCGGCGAAGGTCGCCTCCAGCCCCGCCGCCCCGGAGATCGCGCTGACGACGATATCGGCCGGGCGGGCGACAGCCTCGAGCACGGCCGAACGCCCTGCCCCGCTTTCGATGCCGCTTCCGGCGAGTGCGCGCTTCAGCGCGTCGCCGGCGGTCGCGTCGGCAAGCGCCGCGAAACGCGCTCCCGTCTCGACCGCGACACGGGCCAGCGCCTCGGCATCGCGGCCGCCGACAACCGTTCCGATCGCCAGGCGCTGCGGATTCTCGGCGACGACATCGCGGACGGAACGGCCAACGGAGCCAGTGGCGCCCAGGAGCGTGATGGTGCGAAGCGGCATCGGGTCAAATGTCGATCTGGAACGCGAAGAGCGCGAGCCCGGCCAGGACCAGCACGGCCCAGTAGCCGTCGAGCCTGTCGAGGAAGCCGCCATGGCCCGGAATGAGATGGCTGGAATCCTTGGTATCGAAACGGCGCTTGAGTGCGGATTCGAACAGGTCTCCGGCCTGGCTCGCGACCGAGGCGGCGAGCGAGGCGGCGATCACCCAGCCATTCGCGCCCGGCGCGCCGAGGGTCGCGAAGCTCCAGATCAGCGTGCCCGCAACCGTTCCCGCGAGGGTGCCGCCGATGGCACCGGACCAGGTCTTCTTGGGGCTGACACGCGGCATCAGCTTCGGGCCACCGAGGCTGCGGCCGGTGAAATAGGCGGCGATGTCGGTCAGCCAGACGACGGCAAAGCTCCACAGGATGAGCGCGAGCCCGACCACGGGCCAATCGCGAAGGGCCGGCGTGATCAGGGCGAAGGCGAGCGCATAGGCGACGCCGCATAATTCGAGCGCCAGGCGCGCCCGCACGAAAGGCGCCGCCAGCGCGCCGATGAGAGCGGCGGCGGCCGTCGCGCCCGCGAGGGCGGCGGGAGCGATCGGCAGGAAGGACAGGGCGAGCCCGGCCACGACCACGCCGGCTCCGGCCGCGACCGCGTTGCCCCGGCTGACGATCGAGAGCCATTCATAGGCGACGATACCGGCGACCAGCACCCAGACCAGCCGGAACGGCCAGCCCCCCCACAGCGTCAGGGCCAGGACGACGGCTGCGAGGACGAGCGCCGAGACGACGCGCCGCTTCAGTTCGCCCGAGCCCGATCCGGGCGAGGCGGGAGCAGGTTCATTCACGCGACGTCCACGCTGCGGTCTGGCGGCGCCGCGACGCCGCCGAAGCGGCGCTCGCGCTGCCGATATTGTGCCAGCGCGTCCTCGAAGGCGGCGCGGTCGAAATCCGGCCACATCACCGGCGTGAAGACGAATTCGGCATAGGCCGCCTGCCAGAGCAGGAAATTGGAGATGCGCGTCTCACCCGAGGTGCGGATCACCAGTTCGGGATCAGGCAGGTCATGGGTATCGAGCCGGGCGGTGAGCGCCGCGTCGTCGATGGCGGCCGGATCGATCCGCCCGGCCGCGGCATCGGCCGCGAGTTGGCGCGCTGCGCGGACGATCTCGTCGCGCGAGCCGTAATTGAAGGCGATCGCCAGGATGAGCCCGGTATTGCCGCGCGTGCGCGTCTCGGCATGCTCGACCAGGCGGCGCAGATCCGGCGCCAGATCCGACCGGCTGCCGATGATGCGCACCTGCACATTGGCGGCGGAGAGCTCGGCCAGATCCTTCTCGACGAAGTGCTTGAGCAGCCCCATCAGGAAGCTGACCTCGGCATGGGGCCGCCGCCAGTTCTCAGTCGAGAAGCTGTAGAGCGTCAGCACCGCGATGCCGAGATCGCTGGCGTTGCGCACCGTGCGGCGCAGGGCCTCGAGGCCACGCCGGTGCCCTTCCTGGCGCGGCAGGCCGCGCATCTGCGCCCAGCGCCCGTTTCCATCCATGATGATGGCGACATGGGCCGGGTTGGAAACGCCTGCGTCGCGCTGGCCAGATGACATGCGATTGAGCCTCGTTGGGCCTTGGCAGAAACCGATGCGCGCAGCCCCGGAGGGCTGCGGATCAGACGTGCAGGATTTCCTTTTCCTTCGCCGCCAGCGCCTGATCAATCTCGGCGATATGCTGGTCGGTCGCCTTCTGGACCTGGTCGGTGTGACGGGTCACGTCATCCTTGGTGATGTGACCGTCCTTCTCCAGCTTCTTGATCACATCGATGCCGTCGCGGCGGACATGGCGGACCGAAACCTTGGAATCCTCGGCATATTTATGCGCGACCTTGACCATCTCCTTGCGGCGCTGCTCGTTCAGTTCGGGGATGCGGATGCGCAGCACCTGACCCTCGGTCTGGGGGTTGAGGCCGAGATCGGATTCGCGGATCGCCTTGTCGACGGCCTGGACCATCGAGCGGTCCCAGACCTGGACGGAAAGCAGGCGCGGCTCCGGCACGCTCACCGTCGCGAGCTGGCTGAGCGGCGTGCGCGCGCCGTAGGCCTCGACCTGAATCGGATCGAGCATGTTCGAAGAAGCGCGACCACTACGCAGCGAAGCCAGATCACTCTTGAAGGACTGCACGGCACCCGCCATGCGGCGCTTTATGTCATCGAGGTCGAACGTCGTCTGGGCCATTTCAATCAAGACCTTACGGAACATCAAAAATCGGCGCGACCATGGCGGGACGGCCGCGCAGGGTCAAGAACTACCTGCCGGAACAGCATTTTCCCCGCCGAGGGGCAAGGATAAAGCTGTCGGTGCAGGCAAATCATAGCCGGGCGGCGGGACAGGCCGTTGGCGGACCGCTCGCGGAAACCCATCTGCACCCTACCGCCTCGCCTTGCGGCGAGCCAGTTCCGGCTTGCAGAAACCTTGGGAGAAACAGAGTGCCCCGCCTGAACCGCATCATCGAGACCGCGCTCTATGTCGATGATCTCGAACGCGCCCGCGACTTCTACGAGACGAAGCTCGGCCTCGCGCCGCTGCTCAAGACCGCGACGCTGTTCGCCTATGATGTCGGAGGGCAGAGCGTGCTGCTGCTGTTCCAGCGCGGGGCGTCGCTGCAGACGCAGCGCTCCGACAACGGCAGTATCCCGCCGCATGACGGCAGCGGGCCGCTGCACATCGCCTTCGCCGTCGAGGAGGCGGAGCTGGCCGCCTGGGAAGAGAAGCTGGAACAGCTCGGCATCGCCGTCGAGGGGCGCATGCAGTGGGGCGGCGGCGGCAAGAGCCTCTATTTCCGCGATCCGGACGGGCACATGCTCGAGCTGGTGACGCCCGGCCTCTGGCGTACTTACTGAGAATTCGTCCGCTCTTCCGCAGCCCTCATCCCGAGAAGTGCTCGAAGGATGAGGGCTTGAGCTCTTCAAGCGGGGCCAGTGAAGGTGCGCCCCGCTCAGGGCGTCACATAGGTCGCCCGCCCCTCGCCCCGAAGCACGGCCGCGAGCGCGCCCGACTCGGCGATGGAGAAGACGACGATGGTGAGGCCGGCATCGCGGGCGAGCGCGAAGGCGGCGGTGTCCATCACCTTGAGATCGCGCCGGATCGCGTCCTCATGGGTCAGGGTGTCGTAGCGGGTCGCGGTCGGATCCTTCTTCGGATCGGCGCTGTAGACGCCGTCGACCTGCGTCGCCTTGAGCAGGTGGCTGCAATCGAGCTCCGCCGCGCGCAGGGCCGCGCCGGTGTCGGTGGTGAAATAGGGATTGCCGGTGCCGCCGCCGAGGATGACGACCTTGCCGTTGCTGAGATGGTCGAGCGCGCGCTTGCGGGCATAGCTCTCGCAGAGCGAGGGCATCGGCACCGCCGACATGGCGCGGGCCGGCGCACCGGCCGCCTCGATGGCGTGCTCCAGCGCGAGCGCATTCATCACCGTGCCGAGCATGCCGATCGAATCGGCGGTGGTGCGGTCCAGCCCCTTGTTGAGCCCCTGCACGCCGCGGAAGAAGTTGCCGCCGCCGACGACGATGCCGACCTCGACGCCTTCGCGCGAGGCATGGGCGATGTCGGCCGCCAGCGCCACCAGCGTGCCGCCGTCGAGGCCATAGCCCTGCGCTCCCGCAAGGGCTTCGCCGGAGAGCTTCACGAGAACGCGTTTGGGTCGCATCGATGATCTCTCCGTCCATTCGGGCCGCCGCCGGGAATCGGCGCGGCCCTTCTTCCTACAAAAAAGGCCGCGCGATGCGCGGCCTTTCTGTCATTCCTGAACAGGCTTGTCAGCCCGTGGTGCCGCCGGCGGCAGCGACTTCGGCAGCGAAGTCCTGCTCTTCCTTCTCGATGCCCTCGCCGAGCGCGTAGCGGACGAAGCCGGTGAGCTTCACCGGAGCGCCGAGCTTGCCTTCGAGCTCCTTGAGCACCTGCGCGACCGACTTCGAGCCGTCATGGATATAGGCCTGCTCGAGCAGGCAGTATTCCTTGGCGTAGCTCTTCAGGCCGCTCTCGGTGATCTTCTCGAGCACATGGGCGGGCTTGCCGGCATTCTTCTCGGCCAGGATCGCCTTCTCGCGCTCCAGCACGTCGGGAGCGACCGAGGCGAGGTCGAGCGCGACCGGGTTGGTCGCGGCGACGTGCATGGCGAGCTGGCGGCCGAGCGCGACGAGCTCATCGCTCTTGGAGGTCGTCTCCAGCGCGACGATGACGCCGATCTTGCCGAGGCCCTCGGCGATCGCGCCGTGGACATAGGAGCCGATCAGGCCCGAGGAGACCTTGAGCGCGGCGACCCGGCGCAGCGTCATGTTCTCGCCGATGGTGGCGATGGCGTTGGCGATGGCTTCCTGCACCGTGCCGCCACCCGGATAGTGATGGCCGAGCAGCGCCTCGGCGTCGCCGCCACGCTCCAGCGCGACATCGGCGATGCTCTTGGCGAGCGCCTGGAATTCGGGGTTGCGGGCGACGAAGTCGGTCTCGGAGTTGACCTCGACCACGACACCCTCATGGCCCTGCACGGCGACGGCGACAAGGCCCTCGGCGGCGACGCGGCCGGCCTTCTTGGCGGCCTTGGAGAGGCCCTTGGCGCGCAGCCAGTCGATGGCGGCCTCGAGGTTGCCGTCATTGGCGGAGAGCGCGGCCTTGCAATCCATCATGCCCGCGCCAGTCTTGTCGCGGAGTTCCTTCACGAGTGCGGCGGTGATCGCTGCCATTGTCTCAAATCCTTAGCTGTCGTGCGGCGCGGGCCCGGTAGGCCGGCCGCGGATCTCTCGTTGCGACGCCATCGATGGGGAAACGCCGACGCTCCGTTTCCGGCCGTCGGCGCTGTTTGGCATCACATCAGAAGCCTGATTGCGACGCGCGAATGACGCGCCGCCATCATTCATTCGGCCGATCAGGCGTCGGCGAGCTCGCGCGCCTGGGCGACCCAGCCCTCGCGCTCGATCTTGCCGCCGAGCTTGAGGTCGTGGTCGATCTTGGTCACGTCGGCCGGCGACATCGCCGCGATCTGCCAGAAGTGGTAGATGCCGCCGTCGTTCAGCTTCTGGACCGCGTCGGGGCCCATGCCGGAGAGCTTGGTGAGATCGTCCGGAGCGCCGCGCGGCGTGGTCAGCACCTCGAAGACCTGGCCTTCGGCCGCAACCGGCTCCAGGGCCTCCTCGACGATCGGAGCTTCCGACGCGCCGAGATCGACGCCGTGGTCACCCGAGGCGCGGCCGATGCCGTCGATCGCCGAACGAGCGATCAGGTCGCAATAGAACTGGATGGCGCGGCCGGCGTCGTCATTGGCCGGGACCGGGAAGGTGATGCCGTCCGGATCCGAGTTCGAATCGACGATGGCGGCGACCGGGATGCCGAGGCGCTGGGCCTCCTTGATCGCGAGCGCTTCCTTGTTGGTATCGATCACGAAGATCATGTCCGGCGTGCCGCCCATGTCCTTGATGCCGCCGAGCGCCTTCTCGAGCTTGTCGCGCTCACGCGACAGCATCAGACGCTCCTTCTTGGTCAGGCCGGAGCCGCCGCCGTTGAGCAGCTCGTCGACCTTGCGCAGGCGCTGGATCGAGGCCGAGATGGTCTTCCAGTTGGTCAGCATGCCGCCGAGCCAGCGGGAGTTGACATAATACTGGGCCGAACGCTTGGCGGCATCGGCGATGGCATCCTGCGCCTGGCGCTTGGTGCCGACGAAGAGGACGCGACCGCCCTTGGCGACGGTGTCCGACACGGCCTGCAGGGCGCGATGCAGCATCGGCACCGACTGCGACAGGTCGAGGATGTGGATGTTGTTGCGGACGCCGAAGATGTACGGGGACATCTTGGGGTTCCAGCGGTGGGCCTGGTGGCCGAAATGGGCGCCGGCCTCAAGGAGCTGGCGCATCGAGAAATCAGGCAGAGCCATGGTATTCGTTATCCTTCCGGTTGAGCCTCTGGAGCGCGAATGAACAGGCATAGGCTGCCGCGTCACCGGAACGCCTCTTAGGACAGAGGCGATGCGCTCCATGTGGGATGGCGTGCGCCATACAAGGGATAGCGCCGCAATGCAAGCCGGCAAGGCATAGAAAAGCCGATGGAGCCGGCAAATACCCGCGCGAGCGGCTCGCGCGGGGTCGTTCCTGACGGAATCGGTGCCCGATCCGCCCCTTACTGCGGCAGCTTGGCGCCCATCTGCTTCACGAGATCGCCGATCTGCTTACAATAGACGGCCGAAGTGCCGTTCTGCGCCTTGGCGATGGCCTCGATGTCCTGCTCCATCCCCATGGCGGAGATCTTGCCCTTGCGGCCGGCAGCCTCGGCGGCATCACCGCCGCTGAGATCGGCCGGGGCCGGGATCAGCGCGACCAGCTTCTTCTGGACCTCGACCGCACCGCCATCGGTGTAGCCCTTGTCGACGCAATAGCCGAGAAGGCCGAGCTGATTGCGCGCCGCCTGATAGGCGAGCTTGAGCTGGTCGGCCTGGGTCTGGGCGAAGGACGGCACGGCGGAAGACAGCAGCGTGGCGGCCGCGACGACAACCTTCAATGACATTTTCGAGATCATTTTGGAGTATCCTTCAAGCTTTCAAATCAATCGCATGCGAGACATGCGCTCCCTCCCCCCGCCTCGTGCCTAGCCGCCCCGGCCCATGCCGACAACCCCCGCTGCCGAACGGCACGCATGCCGTTCGTGCCAGGCCGGAAACCGTTGCTGGGCGGCTCCTGAAGGACCGACCACCCAGGCAGGTTCCTGCCAAGCGGTTCTTGCCAAGCGGTTCTTGCCAGGCAGGTTCCGGGAAACACCTGCCGGACGCTTCAGCCTTCCGCCGGAAACGGCCAGAACACGCGCAGGCGATGACCGTCGGGATCGGACGCCGTGAAGGTGCGGCCGAAGTCGAGATCGGTCGGCTCCTGCAGGATCGCGATGCCACGCCCACGCCACGCCGCGCAGGTCGCATCGACGGCCGCGGCAGACGCCGCCATCATCGCGACCTCGGCCGCTCCGCCCTGCGCGGTCGCGGCAGGCTCGACCGTATGGCGCGACCAGAGCCCGAGCCGGATGCCCGAGGGCAGCGCGAACATCGCGAAGGTCGGCGACAGTTCCTTCGGCTCCTGACCGATCAGATCGGCATAGAAGCGCGCACTCGCTGCCGGGCTCTCGACATGCAGCAGGATGAAATGAGCATCGAACATGATTGGCCTCCAGGGCTCGTCTTCGGCGGTTTCGACGATGCAGACCGTAGAATCAGATGCTGCCAATTTCCGGCAGTGTCCGTCACTGCGGCGACGGAATGCCCTCCTTCTCGCGCCAGGCCTTGAGCAGCACTGCGCGCCGCTGCGGATAGCGCGCATCCAGCGGCTCGAACCGGTCGATACGATCGACCCGGAAATGGCGAAAATCCTGCCGCAGTTCGCACCAGGCGACGAGGACGCGGACATGATCGAAGAAGGACAGCGCCAGCGGCCAGACGATGCGCTCGCTCGCCCGCCCCTGCCCGTCGCCGTAGGCCATGCGAGCCCGGCGCTCGGCGCGGATCGTGCGCCGCAGGGCGGCGAGATCGATGCCCTCTCCGGCGGCGATCGCCCGCCCCGGCCCGAGGATCAGCACCGCATCCTCGACGCGGCGCGTCAGGTCAGGTGGCAGCACGGCGACGATCTTCGCCATGGCATCGCGCGCCGCGAGCGCGAGCGGGCCGTCGGCGCGGTCCGCGACCCAGCGCGAGCCAAGCAGCAGCGCCTCGATCTCGTCCTCGCCGAACATCAGCGGCGGCAGCATGAAGCCCGGTTTCAGCACATAGCCGAGGCCGGGCTCGCCCTCGATCGGGGCGCCCTGCCCCTGCAGCGTGACGATATCGCGATAGAGCGTGCGAATGCTGACGCCGAGTTCATCGGCGAGCCGGCGACCGGAGACCGGACGCCGGTGGCGGCGCAGGAGCTGGATGAGATCGAGCAGGCGCTGGGCGCGCGACACCGACGCGGCTCAGCCCGGCAGGTCGCTCACCCTGATCCGGGTGACGTCGTTCTCGGCCATCTCGGCCCAGGCCTTCTCCAGCGAGCCTTCGAGATCGATGGCGCGGCAGGCATCCTCGACGACATAGGTCTCGAAGCCGGCGGCGGACGCATCCTGCGCCGTCCAGCTCACGCAGAAATCGGTGGCGAGCCCGACGATGACGGCGCGCAGGATGCCGCGCTCCCTGAGATAGCCGGTGAGGCCGGTCGGGGTCTTGCGGTCGGCCTCGACGAAGCCGGAATAGCTGTCGACCTCGCGGCGATAGCCCTTGCGGATGATCGCCTGTGCGCTGGAAACGTCGAGATCGGCGCGGAACTCCGCCCCCTTCGAGCCCTGGATGCAGTGATCCGGCCAGAGCACCTGCCGGCCGTAAGGCATCTCGACCGTCTCGAACGGCTTCTTGCCGGGATGGCTGGAGGCGAAGGACGAATGCCCGGCCGGGTGCCAGTCCTGCGTCAGCACGATGTTCGAGAAGCGCTTCGCCAGCGCGTTGATGACCGGGACGACCTCGTCGCCTCTGGGAACGGCAAGGTTGCCGCCGGGGCAGAAATCGTTCTGGACATCGACGACGATGAGAACGGCGCGCTCGTCGATCACGGGTGTCTCCTGTGCCCGGGCGCCACGCGGCGCACCGGCAACGGTCAGCACCGTCGCCCCCGCGATCAGCATGCGCCTGTCGATCTCGAACGGTCCAGCCATGGCCGCCCTCCTTGCGGTCTACAGCGTGCTTCAACCCCATGCCGCGGGCAAGTGCCGGCAAGGCGGGAAACAGGCCGGCCGGCAGGTCTCAACGCAGTTCGACGCTCACAACACCGGGAGCGGCGCGCACCGCATTGGCGACCTGCTGGGTGACCGGGTATTTGCCCGGCAGCTCGATCTCGACCTCCTGCGCACCATCGTCGAGAATCATGACGATCGATACCTTGCCGTCGGAGCGCGAAGCCTCGCCGCGCGGCCGGATGCGCTCGGCGATGGAGGGCACGGCCTTGTCGTCGCGCAGATAGATCAGGAGGTCCTGCTTCTGGCGCGAGGCGAGATCGTCGAGCACCTCAACATCCTCGATGCGCGGACGCACCTCCTCGCCGTCGAGCACGGCGGAAAGCCGCAGCACCAGCGCCCTGCCCGGCTCCAGCAAATCGCGGTAGCGCATCAGCCCTTCCGAGAACAGGACCGCCTCGAACTGGCCGCTCGGATCCGACAGATTGACGATGCCCATCTTGTTGCCGGATTTGGTGCGCCGCTCCGACTTGTCGATGACGGAGACCGCGACCTTGCCGACGCCGGTGCCGTTGGCGCGCACGGTCTGGGCGAAATCGGCATAACGCTGCACGCGCAGGCGCTTCAGCACATGCTCGTAATCGTCGAGCGGATGGCCCGAGAGGAAGAAGCCGACCGCCTCGTGCTCGCGCTTGAGCTTCTCGGCCGGAGCCCAGGGCTCGACCTGCGGGATGCGGAAGGCTTCCTGGACGACGCCGCCGCTCAACAGGTCGAACTGGCCGGCGGCCGCCTCGTCGCGGGTGCGGTTGGAGAGCGCCAGCATGCCATCGATGGCGGCCATGGCGCGGGCCCTGTCCTCCTGCAGCTCGTCGAGCGCGCCGGCGGCGATGAGCGCTTCCAGCGTGCGGCGGTTGACCAGCCTGGTGTCGATGCGGCGCGCGAGATCGGCGAGATCGCGGAAGGGACCGCCGGACTGGCGCGCCGCGACCAGCGCCTCGACCGCCGCCCGGCCGACGCCCTTGATGGCGCCGAGCGCGTAGAAGATCTTGCCCTCGGCGACGTCGAACTCGACGCCGGAATGGTTGATCGCCGGCCGCTCGACCTTGATACCGAGCCGCTCGGCATCGCGGCGGAATTCCGAGAGCTTGTCGGTGTTGCCCATGTCGAGCGTCATCGACGCGGCGAGGAACTCTACGGGAAAGTTCGCCTTGAGATAGGCGGTCTGGAAGGCGACGACCGCATAGGCGGCCGCATGGCTCTTGTTGAAGCCGTAGTCGGCGAACTTCGCCAGGAGGTCGAAGATCTCGGAGGCGATGTCCTTCTTGATGCCGCCCTCGATGGCGCCCTTCACGAAACGGTCGCGCTGAGCGTCCATCTCCGCCTTGATCTTCTTGCCCATGGCGCGGCGCAGCAGGTCGGCTTCACCGAGCGAATAACCCGACAGAGCCTGCGCGACCTGCATCACCTGTTCCTGGTAGACGATGATGCCGTGCGTCTCGCGCAGATAGGGCTCCATGCCGGGGTGGAGATAGGTCGGATCCTCCAGCCCGAGCTTGCGGCGGCAATAGGTCGGGATGTTGTCCATCGGGCCGGGACGGTAGAGCGCCACCAGCGCGATCAGATCCTCGATCCGGTCGGCCTTCATCTCGACCAGTGCCTTGCGCATGCCGACCGATTCCACCTGGAACACGCCGACCGTCTCGCCGCGCGCCAGCATGGCGTAGGTCGGCGGGTCGTCGAAGGGCAATTGGGCGAGGTCGATCTGGATGTCGCGCTGGGCGATGAGCTTCACCGCCGTGGTCAGCGTGGTCAGCGTCTTCAGGCCGAGGAAGTCGAACTTCACCAGCCCGGCCTGCTCGACCCATTTCATGTTGAACTGGGTGACGCGCATGCCGGTGCGCGGATCGACCGAGAGCGCAACGAGCTGCTCGAGCGGTCGGTCGCCGATCACCACGCCTGCAGCGTGAGTCGAAGCATGGCGGTGAAGCCCTTCCAGCTTCTGGCCAATTTCGAGCAGCCGCGCGACGATCGGCTCCTCTTCGGCCGCCTGCTGCAGTTTGGGCTCGCCCTCGATCGCGTCCTTCAGCGAGATCGGCTTGGCCGGGTTCTGCGGCACCAGCTTGGTCAGCTTGTCGACCTGGCCATAAGGCATTTCCAGCACGCGGCCGACGTCGCGCAGCACGCCGCGCGCCAAGAGCGTGCCGAAGGTGATGATCTGGGCGACGCGCTCCTGCCCGTAATGATGCTTGACGTAGTCGATCACCTCTTCACGCCGGTTCTGGCAGAAGTCGATGTCGAAGTCCGGCATCGAGACGCGATCCGGGTTGAGGAAGCGCTCGAACAGCAGGCCGAAGCGCAGCGGATCGACGTCGGTGATGGTCAGCGCATAGGCGACGAGCGAGCCAGCGCCCGAGCCGCGGCCCGGGCCAACCGGGATATCCTGGGCCTTGGCCCATTTGATGAAGTCCGAGACGATCAGGAAGTAACCCGGGAACTTCATCCGAGTGATGATCGAGAGCTCGAAATCGAGCCGCTTCTCGTAATCCTCGACGGAGAAGCCTTCGGCCGGGCCATGTTTGGCGAGCCGCGCGGCAAGACCGGCGCGCGCCTGTTCCTGCAATTCCTCGGCCTCGTCGCGGCCCTCCTCGCCGAAGCGCGGCAGGATCGGCTTGCGCGTGGTCACGCGCCAGTGGCAGCGCATCGCGATCTCGACCGTGCTCGCCAGCGCCTCGGGCAGGTCGGCGAAGCGCCGCTTCATCTCGGCGCGCGAGGCGAAATAGTGCTCGGGCGTGACGCGGCGGCGCGTGCCATCCGAGACGAGGCGCCCTTCGGCCACGGCCAGCAGCGCGTCATGGGCGTCGAAATCGGCGGGCTTGGCGTAGAAGGGCTCGTTGGTCGCGACGATCGGCAGATCGGCATCATAGGCGAGGCGCAGGAGATGCGCCTCCAGCGCCGCCTCGTTCTCGCCGCCATGGCGCTGGATCTCGACATAGAGCCGGTCGCCATAGATTTGAGCGAGCGTGGCGAGCCGCGCCGCCGCCACGGGAATCTGGCCATTGCGCAGCGCCGCATCGACCGGCCCTTCGCTGCCGCCCGTCAGCGCGATCAGCCCGTCATGATAGGCCGCAAGGCGCTCGATCGTGGTCACCGGCTGGCCGGCGCCGCCGGTCGCCAGCGCGGCCTCGCTGACGAGCTTCATCAGATTGCCGTAACCCGCCTCGTCCATGGCGAGCAGGACGATATGCGGCAGGCGCTGCGGCTGCACCGGCCTGCGGCCGCCCTCGCCCTCATCGGCGAAATCGACCGAGAGCTGCACGCCGACGATCGGCTGCAAGCCGGAGCCGGACAGCTTCTCGGAGAATTCCAGCGCGCCGAAGAGATTGTCAGTGTCCGTCAGCGCCAGCGCCGGCTGGCCGTCGGCGGCGGCCATCTTGGCGAGCGTCGTGACCGTCATCGCGCCTTCGAGCAAGGAATAGCTCGAATGGACATGGAGATGGACGAAGCCGATGTCCGACAGGATGCGTGTCTCGCCTGCGTCCCGTCCCATGTCCCTCTCCCGCCGCCGCGCCGCGACTCGCTCACCCGTGCCTTTTCTTATGGAACTCCCTGGGGGCGCCCGTCGATAGCCTCTTCGGGCCGGCTGTGGACGGCGCGCCTCCCGCCCCCTCCTGCCATGATCAGACCTGCGGCCCTGAGAGAAGAGCGGCCCAGAGCCAGATCATGCCGAGGAAGACCGCAAGCGAGGCGATCTCGGCCAGGCCGGCGGCGAATTTACGCGCTGCAGTCATAGCGAACCTCCGTTGTTCTCGATAGGTTCATGTTAGTTCATCTTTTGTTCTCGTCAATTGCCGTGGCGAAAGGGACCGGCCCAGCCTCGTTGAAGAGTCAACGATTGCTTAACAGTTGACGCTTGTGGCGCCTCGCCTGGCGTAAAACCGCGTCATGCTCGGGCTCGACCCGAGCATCTCTGGCAAAATGAACTGCGGAACCACCCCGTCATCCCGGACAAGCGGCGAAGCCGCGTAGATCCGGGATCCATCGTAGAGCGGAGCGCCCTATCATGGATCCCGGCGCTCCGCTTCGCTGCGGCCGGAATGACGGGGTGGTTCCGCAGTTCATCAGGCAGGAGAGCCCCGGGTCGCCGCTCCGCGGCGCCCCGGGAATGGCGGCAGGCTCTCAAGCCAGCGGCACGACCAGCCCTTCGCGGATGGTGACCTGGCGGTCCATCTTGCGGGCGAGATCGAGGTTGTGCGTCGCGATCAGCGCCGCGAGCCCGGAGGCGCGGGCGAGCGCGATCAGCGTGCCGAAGACATGCTGCGCGGTTTGCGGATCGAGATTGCCGGTCGGCTCGTCCGCCAGCAGCAGACGCGGACCGTTGGCGACAGCGCGGCCGATGGCGACGCGCTGCTGCTCGCCGCCCGAGAGCTCGCCCGGCAGATGGTCGAGCCGCTGGCCGAGACCAAGGAAGCTCAGGAGCTCCGCCGCCCGTTCCTCCGCGACATCCCGGTCCAGCCCGCGGATGCGCTGCGGCAGCACGACGTTCTCCAGCGCCGTGAATTCCGGCAGGAGATGGTGGAACTGATAGACGAAGCCGATCTCGGTGCGGCGCAGCCGCGTGCGGCCCTTGTCGTCGAGCTTGGTGGTGGCCAGCCCGCCGACGAAGACCTCGCCGCCATCCGGCTTCTCCAGCAGGCCGGCGACATGCAGCAGGGTCGACTTGCCGGTGCCGCTCGGCGCCACCAGCGCGACGACCTCGCCCGGCCAGAGCGCGAAATCGGCCTTGCGCAGCACTTCGAGCGGCGCATCCGCCTGCGGATAGAAACGCTCGACCTGCGACAGGAAGAGCGCGGGCGTTTCCTGCGCCATCAGCCCATCCTCAGCGCTTTGACGGGGTCGAGCCGCGCCGCCTTCCAGGCCGGATAGAGCGTCGCCAGCAGCGACAGCGTCAGCGCCATCAGGACGACGTTCACGACGTCGCGCCAGTCGAGCACCGAGGGGATGTCGCTGAGAAAGCGCACCGTCGGATCCCAGAGATTGGCACCGGTGATCCAGTTCAGCGCGGCCATGATCGACTTGATGTAGTGGGAGAAGAGAACGCCGAGAATCAGCCCGGCAAGCGTGCCGACGACGCCGATGGCCGCGCCGGTGATCAGGAAGACGCGCAGAACCGTGCCGGCCGTCGCGCCCATGGTGCGCATGATCGCGATGTCCTCGGTCTTGTCCTTTACCAGCATGATCAGGCCGGAGACGATGTTGAGCGCCGCCACCAGCACGATCAGCGTCAGGATGATGAACATGACGTTGCGCTCGACTTCCAGCGCATTGAAGAAGCTGCGATTCCGCTGCCGCCAATCGGAGAGGACGAGCGGGCGCGGCGCATCCGCTTCGATGGCGTCGCGGACCTTCTGCGTGTTGTCGGGATTGTCGACGAAGATCTCGATGACGTTCACATCGCCGTCGCGGTTGAAATAGGCCTGGGACTCGGCGAGCGGCATGTAGACGAAGGTGCCGTCGAACTCGGTCATGCCGATCGAGAAGATCGCCTTGACCGGGTAGGCCTTGATGCGCGGCGCCGTGCCGAAGGGCGTCGAGGCGCCCTGCGGCGTCACCAGCGTGATCGTGTCCCCGACCTGGACGCCGAGCGCATTGGCGAGGCGGATGCCGATGGCGACGCCGGGCGGAGCGGCATCGAAGCCATCGAGCGTGCCGGACTTGATGTTGCCGCCGATGAAGGGGATCGCCTTGATGTCGGCCTCGCGCACGCCGCGCACGAGCACGCCGTTATTGCCGGTCTGGGAGGATGCCAGGGCCTGGCCCTCGACCAGCGGGATGGCGAGCTGGATGCCGGTGATCTTGCGCAGCCGCTCGGCCACGCTGTCGTAATCGTCGAGGGGCCGGTCGATCGGGGTCGCGAAGATATGGCCGTTCACACCAACGATCTTCTCGAGCAGCTCCTTGCGGAAGCCGTTCATCACCGACATCACGATGATCAGCGTCGCGACGCCGAGCATGATGCCGAGAAAGGAGAAGCCGGCGATGACCGAGACGAAGCCCTCGCGCCGGCGCGTCCGGAGATAGCGCCCGGCGAGCAGCCATTCGAAGCCGGCAAAAGGCTTCGTGCCGGTCGGGATGTCCGAACTTTCGGCGACGGCGCTCATGCCCGATATCCCGCTGCCCGATATCCCGTCACGCCGCCTTGCCCTTGAAGCGGTCGAGAGCGGCCTCCAGCGAGACGAGCTCGCGCTCGCCGCCGGCACGGCGCTTGATCTCGACCTTGCCCTCGGCCAGCCCCTTGGGGCCGACGATGATCTGCCAGGGCACGCCGATCAGGTCGGCGGTGGCGAATTTGGCGCCCGGCCGGTCGTCGGTGTCGTCGAGCAGCGCGTCGTAACCCTTGGCGAGGAGGTCCTTGTAGAGGCGTTCGGCTGCGCCGTCGGTCGCGGCGTCGCCCGCCTTGAGGTTGATGACGGCGATGTCGAAGGGCGCGATCTCCTCGGGCCAGACGATGCCGGCATCGTCATGTCCGGCCTCGATCAGCGCCGCGACGAGGCGGCTCGGGCCGATGCCGTAGGAGCCGCCATGCAGCAGCACGGGCTGGCCGTCCGGCCCGGCCACGCTCGCGCCCATGGGCTCGGAATATTTGGTGCCGAAATAGAAGATGTGACCGACCTCGATGCCGCGCGCCGAGACGCGCTTCTCCTCGGGAATCGCTTCGAAAGCGGCCTTGTCGTGCATCTCCTCCGTGGCGGCATAAAGGCTCGTCCACTTGTCGACGACGCCCTGCAGGCCCGGAACGCTGTCGAAGTCGGTGTCGGCCGCCGGCGTCTGGAAGTTCATATAGTCGCTGTGGCAGAACACCTCGCTCTCGCCCGTCGAAGCCAGAACGATGAACTCGTGAGACAGGTCGCCGCCGATCGGGCCGGTATCGGCGCGCATCGGGATCGCCTTCAGGCCGAGCCGCGCGAAGGTGCGCAGATAGGCGGTGAACATGCGGTTATAGGCGTGGCGGGCCGTGTCCTTGTCGAGGTCGAAGGAATAGGCGTCCTTCATCAGGAATTCGCGGCCGCGCATCACGCCGAAGCGCGGGCGCACCTCGTCGCGGAACTTCCACTGGATGTGGTAGAGATTGAGCGGCAGGTCCTTGTAGGACTTGACGTAGGCCCGGACGATCTCGGTGACCATCTCCTCATTGGTCGGGCCGTAGAGCATGTCGCGATCATGCCGGTCCTTGATGCGCAGCATCTCCTTGCCATAGGCGTCGTAGCGCCCGCTCTCGCGCCAGAGATCGGCCGATTGGATGGTCGGCATCAGGATCTCGACGGCGCCCGAGCGGTTCTGCTCCTCGCGCACGACCTTGCAGATCTTGTCGAGCACGCGCAGGCCCAGCGGCAGCCAGGCATAGATGCCGGCCGATTCCTGGCGGATCATGCCAGCGCGCAGCATCAGCCGGTGCGAGACGATCTCCGCTTCCTTGGGCGTGTCGCGCAGAATGGGCAGGAAATAGCGGGAAAGACGCATCGGAAAACCTGTCGGAGGGCGTCGCGCAGGGCCCTGCGCGACGAGTCGCTTCACCTGAGAGACACCATCGCTCTCGGCAAAATGCAAACCAAAATCGGCAGAAAGCGGCGGAAGATGGCGAAGTTATGTGTCTTGCGCCCTGCCCCGTCGGCCGAGCTGGAACCGGATCCGTCATTCCGGGCCATGATCCGGAATGACGGCCGTTTATGCTTCAGCCTTTGGCGAAGCGCGCCTTCAGCGCCGCCAGCACCGGCGGCGGCACGAAAGCCGAAACATCGCCGCCCATCGCCGCGATCTGCCGGACCAGCGTCGCGGTGATGTGGCGCACGCCGGGCGAGGCCGGCAGGAAGACCGTCTGCACATCGGGCGCCATCGTGCCGTTCATGCCGGCCATCTGCATCTCGTAATCGAGATCAGTGCCGTCGCGCAGGCCGCGGATGATGAGCGTGGCGCCCGCGCGACGGGCCGCGTCGACGGCGAGATCGTCGAAGGTCACGACGTCGAGCACGGCCCCCTTCGCCGCCAGCAGCGGGGATGCGACTGCGCGCACCAGATCGGCGCGCTGCTCGACGGGGAGAAGCGGCGCCTTGCCGGGGTGAACGCCGATCGCGACGACCAGCCTGTCGCAAAGCCCTGCCGCGGCAGCGATGACGTCGGCATGGCCGTTGGTCACGGGGTCGAAGGAGCCGGTGTAGAAAGCGGTGCGCGTCATGATCCAGCGTTAGCGGCTGGCATCGCCGGCGACAAGCACCGCCGGCTGCAAAGCCGCGCGCCGCCGCATCGGTTGCCGCAACAGGATCAGGAGAACGGAACGATCGCCGTAAGCGCCGCAACGCTGCCGAGGATGATCGCGACGCAGATCATCAGGGGCGCCAGGAAGGAAACAGGGCGGGACGCGACTTGGAACGGGTAGGCATGCATCGAAGACAGCCTCGCGAATCGAAGAATTACTGCATTTCCGTTGGGTGAAGGCGCCAGCGGGCCGCGCCGCGGCAGGATCGTGACGAAATCGTGACGTTTGCCCCGTTTCGCGCTTTCGATTGGCTTTTCCGGCCGACCGCCCTACATCGCCGGAATGCTGACGATCAACGACATCACCTATCGCCTCGGCGAGCGCCTGCTGCTCGACCACACCGGCGCCGCAATTCCCGATGGCGCGCGCGTCGGCTTCGTCGGCCGCAACGGCACCGGCAAGACGACGCTGTTCAAGATCATCACCGGTGATCTCGGTACCGAAAGCGGCAATATCAGCCTGCCGAAGGGACGGCGCATCGGCGGCGTTGCGCAGGAAGCGCCGGGCGGGCCGGAATCGCTGATCGAGGTGGTGCTCGCCGCCGACATCGAGCGCACCGCCCTGATGAAGGAGAGCGAGACCGCGACCGATCCGCATCGCATCGCCGAGATCGAGACGCGGCTCGCCGATATCGGCGCCCATTCCGCGCCGGCCCGCGCCGCGATGGTGCTGCATGGGCTCGGCTTCAACGAGGAGGCGCAGCAGCGGCCCTGCTCCGATTTCTCGGGTGGCTGGCGCATGCGCGTCGCGCTCGCGGCCGTGCTGTTCTCCGAGCCCGACCTGCTGCTGCTCGACGAGCCGACCAACTATCTCGACCTCGAAGGCACGCTCTGGCTCTACGACTATCTTGAGCGCTATCCGCATACCGTGATCGTCATCAGCCATGATCGCGAACTGCTGGACACCTCGGTCGACCACATCATGCATCTCGACCAGGGCAAGCTCACGCTCTATCGCGGCGGCTATTCCTCCTTCGAGAAGCAGCGGGCCGAGAAGCAGATGCAGCTCGCCCGCGCCAAGGAGAAGCAGGACGCCGAACGCAAGCATCTCCAGGCCTTCGTCGACCGCTTCAAGGCCAAGGCTTCGAAGGCGCGGCAGGCCCAGTCGCGCGTCAAGCGGCTGGAGAAGATGGAGTCGATTGCGGCAATCGTCGACCGCGACGTCCAGCCCTTCGCCTTCCCGGGCCCCGAGAAGCCGCTCTCGCCGCCGATGATCGTGCTGGAGGATGCGAGCGCCGGCTATGGCGAGCGCAAGGTGTTGTCGCGGCTGAACCTGTCGCTGGCGCCCGACGACCGCATCGCGCTGCTGGGCTCGAACGGCAACGGCAAGTCGACCTTCTGCAAGCTGATCGGCGGGCGGCTCGACGCCATGTCCGGCGAGATGAAGAAGTCGAGCAAGCTGGAGACCGCCTATTTCGCCCAGCACCAGCTCGACGAATTGCGGATCGAGGATACGCCGGTCGGCCATCTGCGCGATCTGATGCCGGATGCGCCTGAGGCAAAGGTCCGCTCCAAGGCGGCGCAGATCGGCTTCCCCGCGTCCAAGGCGGATACGCCGGTGAAGCTGCTCTCCGGCGGCGAGAAGGCACGGTTGATGCTCGGGCTCGCGACCTTCCACGGGCCGCATCTGCTGATCCTCGACGAGCCGACCAACCATCTCGACATCGACAGCCGCACGGCGCTGGTCAATGCGATCAACGACTATCCCGGCGCCGTCATGCTCGTCAGCCACGACCGCTTCCTGATCGAGGCCTGCGCCGACAGGCTCTGGCTGGTCGCGGGCGGGACTGTGAAGAATTTCGACGGCGACATGGACGACTACCGCACCTATGTGCTCGGCGCAGCCAAGGCCGAAAGGCGCGGCAAGCCGGCGCCGGAGGCCACTGCGAAGCCGAAAGCGGACGAGCGCAAGGAAGCGGCGACGAAGCGCGTGGCGCAAGGGCCGCTCCGGCAGAAGCTCAACCTCGCCGAGGCACGCATCGCCAAGCTGACGGGCCTCATCGAGAAGGTCGATGCCGCGCTCGCCAACGGCGCCTTTTCGCGCGAGCCCGACAAGGCGCTGCAGCTCTCCCGCCAGCGGGCCGAGCTGGCGGAAGCGCTCGCGGCGGCGGAGGAGGAATGGCTGGTGCTGGGCGAGGAGTTGGAGAGCGCCTGAAGCACGCGCTCCCACATAGCTCGGCAAAGCGCGAACGCTCGCTTCGGGCCGAACGAACATCGGTCGCGCCAGGAACGCATATATCCGGCAAGCGGCGCATGCCGTGCGCCCTTTCGCGGCGGCGTTTGCCTCTCTGAAACGACTATCGGGGCATGCTCGACGGGTTGCCCGGAGATCCGATGTGGAAACGTCCCTTTATCTACCCGTCAAACGCTTCCTCGAGGGCCTCGGCTATAGCGTCAAGGGCGAAATCGGGCATTGCGATCTCGTCGGGCTGCGGGATGACGATCCGGCCGTGGTGGTCATCGGCGAGCTCAAGCTGACGTTCAATCTGGAGCTCGTCCTGCAGGGCGTGGACAGAATGAGCCTCGGCGACGAGATCTGGCTGGCCGCCCAGCTTTCCGCCAAGGGCAAGGGCCGCGAAAGCGATCCGCGATATCGCAATCTCTGCCGGCGCCTCGGTTTTGGACTGCTGGGCGTCTCCTCATCCGGCCGCGTCGACGTCCTGGTGTCTCCCACCGCGCCGACGCCCCGGAAGGATCCGCGCCGGCGCTCGAGATTGGTCGAGGAGCATAAACGACGCCAGGGCGACCCCGCCGCCGGCGGAGGCACGCGCAAGCCGATCATGACGGCCTATCGCCAGCAGGCGCTCGCCTGCGCGGCAGCGATGACATCGGCGCCGCAACGGCCGCGCGATCTCAAGCGATCCTTCCCCGATGCCCAGAAGATCCTGCGCCGGAATGTCTATGGCTGGTTCGAGCGCTCCGAGCGCGGCGTCTACGCGCTGACCGAGACAGGCCGCAGCGCGTTGGCGACATGGCTGCCGGAGCCTCCTGCGGGCCAGGATGGCAGCGGAGTGGCTGCCTGAGGTCCGGGCATCCGCCATCGACGGCGCCGCAGCGAGCATCAAATGCCCGCTGCCCGCACCGGCAGTGCTAAAAACCGGGGGTTGACGCTGGCGCCTAGGCCGGCAGGACGACCACCTTCGTCTTGACCGGCGTGCGATTGTACAGGTGGATCATGTCCTGGCTGAGCAGGCCGACACAGCCGCTCGTGACCCCCGAGCCGATCGACTCGGGATCGCTCGACGCATAGATCGTGTAGAGCGTGTAGACGCCGTTCTGATAGAGATGGAGCGTGCGGGCGCCGAGTGGGTTGTCGAGGCCACCCGGCATGCCGCGGGCGTATTTGGCGGCCTCGGGCTGGCGCTTGATCATTTCCTTGGGCGGTGTCCAGGTCGCCCATTCGGACTTGCGCCCGACATAGGCGTCGCCGTTCCAGCGGAACCCGTCGCGGCCGACATTGGCGCCGTAGCGTGTGGCGGCCCCGTCTTCCTCGATGCGGTAAACGTAGTAATTGCCGGGATCGACGATGATCGTGCCGGGCGCTTCCTTGGTTTCGTAGCGCACGGTCTTGCGGAAATATTTCGGATCGACCTTGGTGACGTCGACCGCCGGGATCGGGAATTTCTCCTCAGGCACGGGCCCGTAGACCTTCTCCGCCTCGGCGAGGCTCATGCCGTCGGAGATCGCGCAACCGCCCAGCGTCAGCGCGCCGAGCCCCATGGCGGAGCCGGCCAGAAACGACCGGCGGTTGAGAAGCCCCGCGCGACGCTCCAGCAGAGCAATCTCGTCCATCTTGCCGGAATCGGCATTCCTACCGTCCATGATCATCTCTGGTCGCTTCCCATGTCCTGCTGCCCGACGAGAACATACGCCGGTCTAGATCCGCTGAACGCCTTGTTGAATTGAGAGTGCCGTCACCGGGCTCGACTGGCAAGCCCGGGGATGACGGCCGAGCAGACGCCGCTCAGCCCTCCCCGCCCGGCTTCACGATTCGGCCCAACCTGTTGTCGGTGAACAGATAAAGCTCGCGGCCACCAGGCTCGGCATAGAGCACCTGCACCTCGCGCTGGCCCTTGCCGCTCTCGCCGATCAGCACGTCGGTCGGGGCCTTGCCCTTGAGCTTGACCAGCTCGCATTCGGTGATGCCGGGCGCGATCTCCTTGGGCAGCGGCCGTGTCGAGGGGTCGAGCGAGACGCCGACGCTGCACTCGCCTTCCGGCGTCAGCACCGGCTCGCGCGTCGAGATGCCGGCGCTGCCGGTGGTCGTCGTCGTGGTGGTGACGCCACCTTTCGTCTCCGACTGGAAGGCGAAGCCGCCCATGTCGACCGAGCAGCCGCCGAGCGCCGCGGCGCAGAGGAACAGGACAGGCAGTCTCACGCTTTCTTCTCCCAGCGGCCGGCCTCGTCCTGCTGCCAGTAGCTGGCGGCATGTCCGGAAGCCCTCGCCTTCTTCCAATCCTCGCGAGCGGCACTAAGCGCCTCGGGATCGTCACCATCGAATATCAGAACGACGCGCTCGTAGTCCTGCATTGCGTCCGGAATGCGAACGCCATCCGCGCAGATTCTCACCTGCGCGGCATTGGGGTTATGCGCCTGCATCGTCACCACGATCGGGTTCTTGGCCGCGTCGGCTTCCATCGCCGTGACATGCGGCAGGAAGCTCTCATCGGCATAGGTCCAGAGATGGTCGTCGACGACGCTCATCCGCTCCTGGCTGGAGACCTCCACCACGACCTTCTGACCACGCGCCAGCGCCCGGTCGAGGATGGTCGGCAGGACCTGCTCGAGCGGGCGCGACTGCAGATGGAAGAACAGGATCTCAGCCATAAAAACCCCTGCGACCCAAAACTTTACCGCTACTTCCTGAGAAAGCGAATCACCCTTCGTAATGGTCCTTTACCAGCCGGTCGAGCAGGCGCACGCCCCAGCCCGGTCCCCAGGAACGGTTGATCTCGCTGTCCTTGGCCGCCATGCCCGTGCCGGCGATGTCGAGATGAGCCCAGGGCGTGTCGTTGACGTGGCGCTGCAGGAACTGCGCTGCGGTGATCGAGCCGGCATAGCGGCCGGACGAGTTCTTCATGTCGGCGAATTTCGAATCGATCATCTTGTCGTAGGCCTTGCCGAGCGGCATGCGCCAGACCGTCTCGCCCGTCGCGAGGCCGGCCGCCGTCAGGCGCTGCGCCAGCTCGTCGCTATTGGTGAAGAGGCCGGCATTCTCCTGCGCCAGCGCGACCAGGATCGCCCCCGTCAGCGTCGCCAGGTTGATCATGAAGCGCGGCTTGAAGCGCCCTTGCGCGTACCAGAGCACATCGGCCAGGACGAGCCGGCCCTCGGCGTCGGTGTTGATAATCTCGATGGTCTGGCCGGAGAGCGAGGTCACGATGTCGCCGGGGCGCTGGGCATTGCCATCCGGCATGTTCTCGACGAGGCCGATGACGCCGATGGCGTTGACCTTCGCCTTGCGGGCCGCGAGCGCATGCATGAGGCCGACGACGCAGGCCGCGCCCGCCATGTCGCCCTTCATGTCCTCCATGCCGGCGCCGGGCTTCAGCGAGATTCCGCCGGTGTCGAAGGTGACGCCCTTGCCGATGAAGGCGACCGGCTGCTCGTCCTTGCCGGCGCCGTTCCAGCGCATGACGACGACGCGGCTCTCGCGGCGCGAGCCCTGACCGACGCCGAGCAGTGCCCGCATGCCGATCTTCTTCAGATCCTTCTCGTCGAGAATCTCGACCTCGACGCCGAGCTTTTCGAGCTTCTTCGCACGATCGGCGAACTCCTCCGGATAAAGGACGTTCGGCGGCTCGTTGACGAGATCGCGCGCCAGAACGACACCGGTAGCGATGGCATCCGCCGCTTTCAGGGCCTTCTTCGCGGCCGCGGGATCGGCCACCCGGAGCGTGACCGCGATGGAGCCGGTCTCGTCCTTGTCCTTGCTCTTCGTCTTGTAGCGGTCGAAGACATAGCTCCGCAGCCTGAGGCCCAGCGCCAGATCGGCGGCCTGGTTCGCCTCCACCATGCCCTCCGGCAGAGCGAGGACGATCTCCGCGCTACGACCGGCGGCAAGCCGGCCTGCGATCACTCCGCCGAGCTTCACGAAATCGAGTTCGCCGCGATCGGCGGCGGATCCGGTGCCGATCGCGATCAGCCGCTCATAGGCGGCGCCTTCGGGCGCAGGCAGCGTCAGCCCGGCATAGGCCTTGCCCTTGAAGCGCTCGGCGGCAGCCGCACGCGCGAGCAAAGCCTGCGCGCCCGGCCCCGCAGCCTCCTGCGCCGCTCCCGAAAGGGTCAGCGCATCGGAAACGAGGACGACGAGATCGTGCCCCTCGACCGTATCCGGGGCTTTGATCTCGAGCTTCAGGCGCTGCGACATGATCCGCTCACAATCTTGCGAAAATAGCTTGGAAGAGACAGTTGGAGGACACGGCGCGGACGATTCCCGTTTGCGCCGCAAATCCGCCTATACCATAGGGTGAGTTCGACGAACCACCTCGGGGCCCTTAGGTTCCCCGCCTGCCGGAAAGCAACGCGTGTTCCTGAACCGCCTCGACCGATACATCCTCAAGACCGCGGCGGGCGCGGCAATCGTGCTGCTGCTCGGCCTCACCGGCGTGATCTGGGTGACACAGGCGCTGCGCGAGGTCGACCTCATCACCGGCAAGGGCCAGACGGTCCTGATCTTCCTGACCGTGACCCTGCTCTCGCTGCCGGCGCTGGTCGCGGGCATCGCGCCGGTCGCGCTGTTCATGTCGACACTCTACACGCTGAACAAGCTCAACGGCGATTCCGAGCTCATCGTCATGAATGCGGCCGGCATCGCGCCGCACCGCGTCACGCGCCCCTTCCTGGTCCTGACCGTGGCGACGGCCGTCGTCGTCGCCTGGATGACGGTGTCGGTGATGCCGGCAAGCTTCCGGATGCTGCGCGACCTCATCACCCTGATCCGGGCCGATTTCGTCACCAACGTCGTCAAGGAAGGCCAGTTCGTCTCGCTCGATTCCGGTGTGACCTTCCACTACCGCGAAAAGGTGGGCGACTCGCTGGTCGGCATCTTCATGCAGGACCGGCGCGACCCGACGCAGCCCTCGATCTACCTCGCCGAGCGCGGACGCACCGTCGAGGCGGAGGGCCAGAGTTTCCTGATGCTGGAAAAAGGCACGATCCAGCGCGAGGCCAAGAACACCAACACGACCTCGATCATCTCCTTCGAGCGCTACGCCCTCAATCTCTCGGCGCTGACCGGCGATCCGACCGGCGGGGCCGGCGAAGGCGACGGCGACAAGGTGGTCTACAAGCCGCGCGAGCGCTCGACCTGGGAGCTGATCAACCAGAACCCGAACGAGGCCTATTACAAGATCCAGGAAGGCCGGTTCCGGGCCGAGCTGCATAACCGCCTCTCGGCGCCGCTCTACCCCTTCGCCTTCATGCTGATCGCCTTCGCAGCCATCGGCGAGGCGCGCACCACGCGCCAGGGCCGGGCCCTGGCGATCCAGGCGGCGATCATGATCGTCGGCGCGACGCGCATCGCAGCCTATGCCGCCTGGACGGCGAGCGTGCGCTCGCCCGTCGCCGCCGCGATGCTCTATATCCTGCCTCTCCTCGCCATCATCCTGGCGGTAGCCCTCATCTATTACGGCGAGCGGCTGCGACCGGTCCTCGCCCGGATGACGGCCCCGCTGACATTGCCGCTGGTCAACCTGGCGGCCCGGTTCCGGCGCGCCTGATGCTGCTCTTCACAACCCTCGGCCGTTATCTGACGCTGCGCTTCACCCGCGCGATCATCAGCGTGTTCGGCACCTTCTTTTTCCTGATCGGTACGCTCGACTTCGTCGAGCTGATGCGCCGGGCCGGCGACTCGCCGATCGCCACCACGCCGCGCATCATCATGCTGGCGCTCTATCGCGTTCCGAGCGTCGCCGAGCAGATCTTCCCCTTCGCGGCCTTGTTCGGCGGCATGTTCGCGCTGCTGACGCTGAGCCGGAAGCTCGAACTGGTCGTCGCCCGTTCGGTCGGTGTCTCGGCCTGGCAGTTCCTGCAGCCGGCGACCGTGGTGGCGGGGGTGATCGGACTGATCTCGATCACGGTCTACAACCCGCTCGCCTCCGAGATGAAGCGCCGCGCCACCGCCCTCGAGACCCGGCTCTTCGTGCGCACGGGCGGACCGGCGGCCGCGAGCGTGCCGGAAATCTGGCTGCGGCAGAGCAGCGTCGACGGCCAGGCGATCATCCGTGCCGCCGGTGCCTTGCCGGACGAGGACGGGCTCTCGCAGGTCGCGATCTTCAACTTCAACCCGGACGGCTCCTTCAGGGACCGAATCGATGCCCGCCAGGCCATCCTGCGACCCGGGCATTGGCAACTCTCCGATGCGCGCGTGATCTCCGCCTCGGAAGAGCCACAGAATTACAAGAACTACGATCTCGCGACGACGCTGGAGCCGGATCAGATGCGCCAAAGTTTCACACCGCCCGCGGCGGTCGGCTTCTGGTCCATGCCGACGGCCATCGAGCGGACGAAGCGCGCCGGCCTCGACACGACGCCTTATGAGCTGCGATATCAATCGCTTATGGCGCGCCCGCTGCTGCTGATCGCCATGGTGCTGGTGGCAGCATCCGTTTCTTTAAGATTTTTCCGCTTTGGTGGTGTCACGAAACTGGTGATCGCTGGCGTCGCGGCGGGGTTCGTGCTCTATGTGGCGACACAACTGTCGGAGGAACTCGGATCGTCGGGAATCGTCAATCCGGTCGTCGCGGCGTGGCTGCCCGCAGCATTGGGGACGATGCTGGGCGCTCTCGCCCTCCTCCATCAGGAAGACGGGTAAATCTTACTGTGCCTATGGTTAATTTTGCGTTTCACGGATGGGTCAAGGCGTGACGAGCGTGGCACGATTTGCTGCGGCGACGGCGCTTGCCTCCAGCCTCGCCTTCCTGCTGGCCGGCCCGGGCTTCGCCCAGGGCAAGCCCTCGGCAGGCGGCAAGCCGGCGGCGGGAGCCGCAGCGCCTGCCAAGCCGCAGGACCGCATGGTCGTCGATGCGCGTGAACTCGTCTACGACAACGACAAGAAGACCGTCGCCGCCGTCGGCGACGTGCAGATCCTCTATCAGGGCCGCACGATCGAAGCCGACAAGGTCATCTACGACCAGGCGAACAAGCGCGTCACGGCGATCGGCAATGCACGCATCACCGAATCGAACGGTAGCGTCATCACCGGCGACCGCTTCAACCTAACCGACGATTTCCGTGACGGCTTCATCGATTCGCTCAGGGTGGTGAACCCCGACAAGACCCGCTTCTCGGCGCCCCGCGCCGAGCGGACGGACGGCGAGACCTTCGTCTTCGACAAGGGCATCTACACGGCCTGCGAGCCCTGTAAGGACAACCCGGAGCGGCCGCCGCTCTGGCAGGTCCGTGCGGCGCGCATCATCCACAAGAAGTCCGAGCAGACCATCTATTACGAGGATGCCCGCGTCGAATTCGCCGGCATCCCGATGGCCTATATCCCCTACATGTCGGGGCCGGATTCGACGGTGAAGCGCAAGACCGGCTTCCTGGCGCCGAAGTTCATCAACACCTCGTCGCTCGGCTTCGGCGTGGGGTTGCCCTATTTCCTCAATCTGGCGCCGAACTACGACCTCACGCTGACGCCGACCTTCCTCACGCGCCAGGGCGTGCTGGGACAGGTCGAGTGGCGCCACCGGCTGCTGAACGGCTCCTACACGATCCGCGCCTCCGGCATCTTCCAGCAGGACAAGGGGGCCTTCCTCGCCAGCCCGCTCGGTCCCGGCGACGACAGCTTCCGCGGCTCGGTCGAGACGACCGGCAAGTTCTACATCAACCCGCGCTGGACCGTCGGCTGGAACGCGGCCATGTCGACGGATCGCTGGTTCTACAAGAACTACCGCATCCTGAACGAGAGCTTCAGCAACACCACCTATCTGCAGGAATCGATCTCGACGGCCTATCTGAACGGCCAGAGCCCGACCGCCTGGTTCGACCTGCGCGGCTACTATTTCCAGCCGCTCAACTATCAGGACTGGCAGAAGCAGCAGCCCGTGGTGCTGCCGGTGCTGGACTATGACAAGCGCATCCACAAGCCGTCCTTCCTGGGCGGCGAGCTGGAGTTCAACGTCAACGTCACCAGCCTGACCCGCGATACGGCCGCCTTCACCCAGCTGCCCGTACAGAAGAACTATCTGATCACCGGATCGGGCTACTCGCTCTATGACGGCTGCGCGGTCTACGACAAGAACAACTGCCTCGTGCGCGGGCTGGCGGGCAACGTGTCCCGCGCGACCGCGCAGGTCTCGTGGCGGCGCAACATCATCGATCCGATCGGGCAGATCTGGACGCCCTATGCCTCGCTGCGGGCCGACGTCTTCGCGATCAACCCGGATACCAGCGGCATCATCAATTCGCGCGTCGCGACGATCGCCGACAGCTCGGACGAGGTCTTCGGCCGGGTGATGCCGGCGATCGGCCTGATGTACCGCTACCCCTTCGTCGCCAAGACCGACTGGGGCACGCATATCATCGAGCCGGTGGCGCAGATCGTCGCTCGCCCGAACGAGACGAACAGCCTGCGGGTCGCCAACGAGGATTCGCAGAGCCTCGTCTTCGACGCCAACAACCTGTTCGAATGGCAAGGCAAGTTCTCCGGCTACGACCGCGTCGAGGGCGGCACGCGCGCCAATGTTGGCGCGCTCTATACCGGCCGCTTCGGCAAGGAAGCCTATGCCAACCTCCTGGTCGGCCAGTCGTTCCAGCTCGGTGGTCGCAATTCCTACGCGACCGGCGACCTGCTCAATACCGGCCTCGATTCCGGTCTCCAGACGGATAGTTCCGACATCGTCGCCCGGGCCCAGATCTCTCCGATGAAGGGCTTCTTCCTGACCGGTGCCACGCGCCTGAACTCGACGACCTTCGAGGCGCAGCGCATCGATGCGGCAGCGACCTATTCGACCGGCGTCGTCACAGCCTCGGTCGGCTATGCCCGCTACGAGCCGCAGCCTGATCTCGGCATCCCTCGCCGCCGCGAAGGCCTTTCGCTGAACGGCTCCCTGCTCGTCACCCCGAACTGGCGCGTCAGGGCCGGCGTACTGTTCGACCTCGACAAGTACAAATACGACCGCGAGCTCTGGCGGAACGCCTATGCCGCCGCCCTGGCGGCGTCGACGGCCATCCCGGCCTATCCGACAACCGGGCCGTTCCAGACCGCCTCGACCTCGCTCGGCATCAACTACACCGACGAATGCACGGTCTTCGACATCAGCTACTCGCAAAGCTATGCCGACCGGCAGGCCGGCGCGACGAAGGATACGCGCACCGTCATGTTTCGGCTCGAGCTGCGGACCCTGGGCGAGATCAGCTATTCCCAGAACCTCGGCGGAACCTCGACCGGCGACGGCGTGGGCGGCTCGAACTAGAACGCGTGATCCCATCGATATCTGAGAGGCGGATGCACCGATCGGGTTGTTTCGACCTGATCGGATCCGGCTCAAGCAAAGCGACGCGGGCTGCCCAATGGCCCGCGCTTCCGCGACATCGGAGCGTCCCTTGCCGACCCTGCCGCTAGCGCTGACCCAGGGCGACCCCGCCGGCATCGGGCCGGAACTCAGCCTGCGTGCCTGGCAAGAACGCAAAGAGCGCGCGCTGCCGGCCTTCGCCTGCATCGCGAATGCGGAGCAGCTCGCGCGAACCGCCGAGCGGCTGGGATGGCCGATCCCGATCCGGGAATGCTCCTGGGAGGAGGCCCCCGCGGTTTTCCAAGAGGCGTTGCCGGTGATCCCGCTCGCACAGGCGGCCGACGTCCTGCCCGGCAAGCCCGATCCCGTTTCGGCTGCGGCTACGATCGCCTCGATCGACCGGGCCGTGGCGGCGGTCCGGGCCGGACAGGCTGGCGCAGTCGTGACCAATCCGATTGCTAAATCAGTGCTTTACGCGGCCGGCTTCAAGCATCCCGGACATACGGAATATCTCGCTCATCTCGCGGCCGAGGGCGGGGTCGAGCCTCTGCCGGTGATGATGCTGTGGTGCGAGGAGCTCGCCGTCATCCCGGTCACGATCCATGTGCCGCTGCAACGGGTGCCGGAGCTGCTGACGACGAAGCTTATCGTCGACACGGCCCGGATTGTCGCGGCGGGTCTGCGTCAACAATTCGGTATCGCCAGCCCCCGGCTCGCCCTCAGCGGATTGAACCCGCATGCCGGCGAGAACGGAACGATGGGGCGCGAGGACGAGGACATCGTGAAGCCGGCCATCGCGCAGCTCCAGGCCGAGGGTATCGATGCGCGCGGGCCCTATCCAGCCGATACGATGTTCCATGCGCGGGCGCGGGCGGGCTACGACGCGGCGCTGGCGATGTATCACGACCAGGCGCTGATCCCGATCAAGACCATCGCCTTCGACGAAGGCGTCAACGTCACGCTCGGCCTGCCCTTCATCCGGACCTCTCCCGATCACGGCACGGCCTTCGACATCGCCGGGCGCGGCATTGCGAGGCCTGACAGCCTCTGCGCCGCTCTGCGGCTTGCCGCGCGCATGGCCGGACGGCGGGACGCGGCCCATGAGGCGGCGGGCCAGCCATGAGCCAGATCGACGATCTGCCGCCGCTGCGCGAGGTGGTCGAGCGCCACGGGCTGATGGCCCAGAAAGCGCTCGGCCAGAACTTCCTGTTCGATCTCAACCTGACGAGCCGGATCGCCCGCTCCGCCGGCCCGCTCGACGGCGAGACGATCGTCGAGATCGGCCCCGGCCCCGGTGGCCTGACCCGCGCCTTGCTCGCCAACGGGGCGGGCCGGGTCATCGCCATCGAGCGCGACCGGCGCTGCCTGCCGGCGCTGGCCGAGATCGCGGCGCGCTATCCGGGGCGGCTGGAGGTCGTCGATGGCGATGCGCTTGCCGTCGATCTCTCGTCCCATCTGAAGGGCGAACGCGCCCGCATCGTCGCAAACCTGCCCTATAATATCGGCACGCCGCTGCTGGTGGGTTGGCTCAGTCTCGAGCCCTGGCCGTCCTGGTGGAGCTCGCTCACGCTGATGTTCCAGCGCGAGGTCGCCGAGCGCATCGTCGCCTCGCCGGAAGAGCGGGCGGATTACGGCCGGCTCGCCGTGCTGGCGAACTGGCGCTGCCGGACGAAGATCCTGTTCGACGTGCCGCGCGACGCCTTCGTGCCTCCGCCGAAGATCACCTCCTCGGTGGTCCAGCTCCTGCCGCGCGAGGAGCCGGAGCCTTGCGACCGGCGCCTGCTGGAGCGGGTGACGCTGGCCGCCTTCGGCCAGCGCCGCAAGATGCTGCGGCAGAGTCTGAAGGCCGTGCTGCCGGACCCGGCGCCCATCCTCGCGGCGGCCGGCCTCGCCGAGACGGCGCGGGCGGAGGAAGTGCCGGTTTCCGGCTTCGTGCGACTCGCGAACGCGCTCGCCGCAGAGCTTCAGGGCAGCTCCTCGGCCAGAAGCTGATCGACGAAGGCACCGAGCCCCACCGCGCGGCTGCGCTTGAGGCGCTCCGCCGTCAGGATCGCCTTGATCGACTCGTAGGCTGCGTCGAGATCGTCATTGACGATGACGTAGTCGTACTGGCTCCAGCGCGCGATCTCGTCGCGGGCGTTGGCGAGCCGCTTGGCGATGACCTCCGGCGCATCCTCGGCGCGGCGCACGAGGCGCGAGCGCAGCTCCGCCATCGACGGCGGCAGGATGAAGATCGTCACCACATCGGCGCGCGCCTTCTTGACGATCTGCTGCGTGCCTTGCCAATCGATGTCGAAGAGCACGTCGCGCCCGGCCGCCAGCGAAGCCTCGACCTCCTTGCGCGGCGTGCCGTAGCCGTTGCCGTGGACCTCGGCCCATTCCAGCAGGTCGTTATGCTGGCGCATGGCGTCGAAGGCGTTGCGGTCGATGAAGCGGTAATGCACGCCGTCGATCTCGGACGGGCGCCGCGGCCGCGTCGTCACGGAGATCGAGAGATCGAGATTGTTCTCGCTCTTGAGGTTACGGGTGAGCGTCGTCTTGCCGGCGCCCGAGGGCGAGGACAGGATCAGCATGAGGCCGCGTCGGGCCGGGCGATGGCTCTCGGCCGTCATCTCTCACTCCACATTCTGGACCTGCTCGCGCATCTGGTCGACGACCGTGCGCAAGTCGAGGCCGATCCGCGAGAGGCCGGGGTCATTCGCCTTGGCGCAGAGCGTCGAGGCCTCACGGCCGAATTCCTGGGAGAGGAAATCGAGCTTGCGGCCGATGGGACCGCCCTTCGCCAGGAGCTCCCGCAACGCCCCGACATGGGCGTGGAGGCGGTCGATCTCCTCGCGGATATCGGAGCGAACCGCGACGAGCGCAGCCTCCTGATGCAGGCGTTGCGGATCGAGCCCGTTGGCCGCGCCCAGCAGGGCTTCGACCTGGGCGGCAATCCGGGCACGGATGGCCTCCGGGCTGCGGGCAGGATGCCGCTCGGCTTCCGTCGTCAGGCGCGAGATCGTCTCGACCTGGCCGAGCACGATCGCCTCCAGCGCCCGCCCTTCGGCGGAACGGGCCTCCTTCAGCGCCTCGGCAATCGATTCGAGGCCGGCGAGTGCCGGCTTCTCGATGGCGCCGAGCGCATCCTGAGCCTCATCGGCGTATTCGACCACGCCGCGAATGCCGAGCAGCCCATCGAAGGTCGGCGGATTGATGCCAGCAGCCGGCGGCAGCTTCTCGATGGCCTCCAGCAGGGCCGCGAGCACCGTCTCGTTGACGCGGGGGCGCGCCGGCCCTGCATCGCTGGTCACGGAGAGATTGACGTGGAGCGTGCCGCGCGAGAAGGCGCTCGTCAGGCGCTTGCGGGCCGCCTCGGCCAGCACCTCGAAACCGGGCGGAACCCGCACGCGCAGATCAAGTCCCCGGCCGTTGACGCTGCGGATTTCCCAGGCCCAGGCGTGAACGCCGGCTGTCCCCGCCGCGCGGGCAAAGCCCGTCATGCTCTCGATGCCCATTCAATCCCCGCTTTGCGATCCGCTTGCCGCCACCCTGCCAGGCGCGATGCGGCGGGACCGTAGTGGCGCGACGCAGCCATCGCAAGCACAGCGGCGCGGAAGATGGGGACGGCGAGCCGTCCCGGGAATGTCTCAGGGCATCTTGAGCTGCGGCAACTGCTTAGGCGAGTTGAGATCGAAGGTCTTGTTCAGCAGCGGATCGCGCGGGGTGCCTTCCGAGGCGTCGAAAGCCCGGGCTCGGGTGCCCGCCACGCCGCCGGCCGGCAGGGCGACAGGAGCCGAGCCGTCGCCCGCGGCGACTGGCTGGGCGCTCGCCGGCGCCTCGGTGCGGTTGTCGGGGCCCGCAGGCGGCTCGACCTTGTCGACGCTGTCCGCCGGGGGCTTGCCGGTCTGCTGCTGGCGCGTCGTTTCGATCTGGCGCCAGCGGCCGACATTGCGGTTATGCTGGTCGAGCGTCTCGGCGAAGACATGGCCGCCCGTGCCGTCGGCGACGAAGAAGAGCTCCTTCGTGCGCGAATGATTGACCACCGCCTCCATCGCGGCGCGGCCAGGATTGGCGATCGGTCCCGGCGGCAGGCCGGGGATGACATAGGTGTTGTAGGGCGTCGCCTGTGTGATCTCGTTGCGCTGGATCGGGCGGCCGAGCGTGCCCTTGCCGCCGACGAGGCCGTAGACGATCGTCGGGTCGGATTGCAGCCGCATCTTCTGGTTCAGGCGGTTGATGAAGACCCCGGCGACGCGCGGACGCTCATCGGCGCGGCCGGTCTCCTTCTCCACGATCGAAGCCAGGATGACGAGATCCTGCGGTGTCTTGATCGGCAGGTCGGCGGGGCGACGCTCCCAGATCCGGCTGAGGATCACACGCTGGTCGCGCGCCATGCGGTCGAGGATGGCCTGCCGCGAGAAGCCGCGCGGGAAACGATAGGTGTCGGGCAGGATCGAGCCTTCCTTCGGCACCTGGGTGATGTCGCCGGTCAGGAGATCGTTCTCGCGCAGGCGCTCGACGATCTGCTCGCTGGTCAGCCCCTCGGGAATGGTGACCGAATGCTCGACCACCTTGCCGCTCGAAATGATGCCGAGGATCTCCTGCGGGCTGACGCGCGCCTTGAACAGGTATTCGCCGGCCTGGAGCTTGTGCCAGTCGCCGCCGATGATGGCGGCGATGCGGAAGGTGAGCGGATGCTCGATCAGCCCTTCGCGCTGCAGAAGCTCGGCGATCTCGGTGAGCCCGCTCTCCTTCGGGATGATCAGCGCACGGTCGCTTGCCAGCGGACCCGGCGACTTGCTCTGGTTGGAGACGATGGCGATGCCGGCCCCGACCACACCGGCGCCGACGAGGGCGAGCGTGAACAAGCCGCTCAGCATGGAGAGGAACGGGCTGCGTCGCCGGTGGCGCACCTTCGGCGGCGGCGCCGGTGGCGCTACGGGCTTGAGGGCCTCGCTCGGGCTTTTTGGGGCGACGCGGGGCGTATCGTTCACAGTTTCAGCGCTCGCAGCACGGGATAGACGACCTCGGCACGATGCTTTCGTCCGCATCGTGCCGGATGAAGAACCGGGCATATCGGCTCCAGGGCCGCATTAGAGCCGGTTTCGTCGCCGCTGTGAACGCGGAATCACGCCTTCAGCAGCATCAGCCGCAAACTCTACCCAAGATTATGGCGAAACCGCGCTGTCGGGACGGGGCAAGGCCGCGGGCAGCGCATCGCGGCGCCCGAGAATCTCCGGCCGAGAAGGGCGCCTCTAGGCCGCAAGATGCTCGGGTCGAGCCCGAGCACGGTGCCTCCCGGTCGTGATCGAGCCGGCCGGTGAAAGCCTCAGCCGTCGGCCCGATAACGCTGCAGCACCAGCGAGGCGTTGGTGCCGCCGAAGCCGAAGGAGTTCGACAAAGCGTACTCGATCTCGCGCTTGCGGGCGACATGCGGCACCAGGTCGATGTCGGTCTCGACGGAGGGATTGTCGAGATTGATCGTCGGCGGCGCGACCTGGTCGCGAATGGCGAGCACGGTGAAGATCGCCTCGATGGCACCCGCCGCACCCAGCAGATGGCCGGTCGCCGATTTCGTCGAGGACATCGACGGGCGCTTCGGCGCGTTCGCCAGCAGCCGCTCGACAGCGCGCAGCTCGATCTCGTCGCCGAGCGGCGTCGAGGTGCCGTGGGCATTGACGTAATCGAGGTCGGAAGCCGCGATGCCGGCGCGGTCCAGCGCCATGCTCATGCAGCGATAGGCGCCGTCGCCGTCCTCGGCCGGCGAGGTGATATGGTAGGCGTCGCCCGACATGCCGTAGCCGATGACCTCGGCATAGATGCGCGCGCCGCGGGCCAGGGCATGCTCCAGCTCCTCGAGCACGACGACGCCGGCCCCCTCGCCCATGACGAAGCCGTCACGGTCCTTGTCGTAGGGGCGCGAGGCCTTTTCGGGCGTGTCGTTGAAGCTGGTGGAGAGCGCCCGGCAGGCGCAGAACCCGGCGATGCCGATGCGGTTGATGGCCGATTCGGCGCCGCCAGCCACCATGACGTCGGCATCTCCGAGCGCGATCATGCGCGCGGCGTCGCCGATCGCATGCGCGCCGGTCGAGCAGGCGGTGACGGCCGAATGGTTCGGCCCCTTCAACCCGTGCTCGATCGAGACATAGCCCGCAGCGAGGTTGATCAGGCGGCCGGGAATGAAGAAGGGAGAAAGGCGGCGCGGGCCACGCTCCTTGAGCAGGAGCGAGGCCTCATAGATGCCGCCGAGGCCGCCGATGCCGGAGCCGATGGCGACGCCGGTGCGGGTCTGGTCCTCGTAGCTTTCCGGTTTCCAGCCCGCATCCGCCAGCGCCTGCGTGGCGGCAGCCATGCCGAAGACGATGAAGTCGTCGACCTTGCGCTGCTCCTTCGGCTCCATCCAGTCGTCGGGATTGAAGGTCCCGTCGCTGCCGTCACCCCGCGGGATGTTGCAGGCGATCTGCGCCGGCAGGTCGCTGGCGTCGAAGCTGGTAATGGGGCCGGCGCCGCTGGCGCCGGCAAGGATCCGCGTCCAGGTCGGTTCGACGCCGCAACCGAGCGGCGTCACCATGCCGAGCCCGGTCACGACGACGCGCCGCATCGAAACACTACGAGGAGCCATGAGACTTTCTGTATGAAACGACCCTTGGGTCGATCAGCGCCCGATCAGGCGCCTAATCAGGCACTCTTGGCCGAGAGGAACTTGACCGCGTCGCCGACCGTCACGATCGTCTCGGCAGCATCGTCCGGAATCTCGACGCCGAACTCTTCCTCGAAGGCCATGACCAGCTCGACGGTGTCGAGGCTGTCCGCACCCAAATCCTCGATGAAGTTGGCGCTATCGACGACCTTCTCGGGCTCGACGCCGAGGTGCTCGACCACGATCTTCTTCACGCGCTCGGCGACATCGCTCATGGGTCTCTTCCTTAGAAACTGAAAACGCACCGCAGAGCTGCGACGCGCATATGGATCTTCATTCCGACCCGCCGCGCCATCGTGATGATGCACGCGATCCGGAAAGCTTGAAGCCTGCACAAACGCAACAACCGGGTTTTCGTCAAGTCCCCAGGAGCCGGAAAGGCAGCGCGACGGCGCTAGTTAACACACCCTGTCCACAGTGGCGAGAGCGTCGAACGGCTTCTGGAACGCTTCCAGAATGCGCCGCAACCCGTTCAGATCATGGCCATTCCGCCGTTAACGTGAAGCGTCTGTCCGGTCACGTAGCCGGCTTCCGTGCTGGCGAGATAGGCGACCGCCGCCGCCACATCGGCGCCCGCGCCGAGCCGCCCCATCGGCACGTCCGAGAGAATGCCTTCGCGCTGCTTCTCGTTCAGGGCCTGCGTCATCGGTGACTCGATGAAGCCCGGGGCGACCACATTGACGGTGATGTTGCGACTCGCCACCTCCGCCGCCAGCGCCTTGGACATGCCGATGAGACCGGCCTTGGCGGCGGCGTAGTTGCCCTGCCCGGGATTGCCCATCGTGCCGACGACGGAGCCGATCGAGACGATTCGGCCGTAGCGCCTGCGCATCATCGACTTCACCGCCGCGCGCGACAGCCGGAAGGCGGCCGTCAGGTTGATCGCGATGACCGCGTCCCAATCCTCGTCCTTGAGGCGCAGGAACAGGTTGTCCTTCGTGATGCCGGCATTGTTGACGAGAATGTCGAGCCCGCCGAGCTTCTCCTCGGCGCTCGGCAGCAGCGCCTCGACCGAATCCTTGTCGGCGAGGTTGCAGGGCGCGATCACGACCCGCTCGCCAAGTTCTGCCGCCAGGGCCTCCAGCGCTTCGGCCCGGGTGCCGGAGATGGCGATGGTCGCGCCCTGGGCGTGAAGGGTTCTCGAAATGGCTCCGCCGAGGCCGCCGGTCGCGCCGGTGACCAGGGCCTTGCGGCCGGTCAGATCAAACATGTCCACTCCCCGTTTCCGGCGTTCTGCCGTCTTAGCGTCCGGATTTCCTCCGGACCTTTCCGATCAGCCCTTGCGAGCCTTATAGGCGGCGATGTCCTCGGCCGTGCCGACCGAGGCCGTGGCGGTCCCGGCGGCGATGCGCTTCACCAGGCCGGCGAGAACCTTGCCGCTGCCCAGCTCGACGAAATCGTCCACGCCAGCCGCCGCCATCGCCTGCACGCATTCGCGCCAGCGCACGGTTCCCGTCACCTGCGCCACCAGCGAGGCGCGAATCGCCTCCGGGTCGCTCAGCGGCGCGGCGCCGACATTGGCCATCACCGGCACGACCGGCGCCCGCATCGCAATCTTGGACAGGGCCTCTCGCATCGCCTCGGCAGCCGGCTGCATCAGCGCGCAATGGAAGGGCGCGGAAACCGGCAGCAGCATGGCGCGCTTGACGCCCCGCTCGGTGGCGAGCGCGATGGCGCGATCGATCGCCGCCTTCGCGCCGGAGAGCACGACCTGCCCGCCCCCATTGTCGTTGGCCGCCTCGCAGACTTCGCCCTGCGCCGCCGCGGCGGCGATCTCGCGGGCGAGGTCGAGCTCGGCGCCGAGCAGCGCCGCCATGGCACCCTGCCCCGCCGGCACGGCCTTCTGCATCGCATCGCCGCGGATGCGCAGCAGGCGGGCCGCGTCGCTGACCGAGAAGGTCCCGGCCGCAGCCAGCGCGGAATACTCGCCGAGCGAGTGGCCGGCGACGAAAGCGGCATCGCGCCCGAGATCGAGCCCGGCCTCGGCCTCGAGCACCCGGACCACCGCGAGGCTGACTGCCATCAGCGCCGGCTGGGCGTTGGCCGTCAGCGTCAGCTCCTCGGCGGGGCCTTCCCACATCAAGGTAGAGAGCTTCTGCGACAGGGCCGCGTCGACCTCGTCGAACACCGCCTTCGCGACCGGGAAGGCGTCGGCCAGGCTCCTGCCCATGCCGACGGCCTGGGAGCCCTGGCCGGGAAAGATCAACGCTGTCGTCATGTCGGGAACGCCTCGTCCTGCAAAACTTTTGTATTATGACGCGGCTGTCACAACGGTTTCGCCGCCAAGTCAAGCACGGAGCCCAGCTTTTCCGCTCCTTGGGCGGGTTTTACCGTCAGATTCCGGTTGCCATGGCGGTCCGGACACTGTAACGACCGCCTCCTGCTTGTTCGGCCGGAGGCTGAACGGATGGCGCGTGCCTTTTTGAAGGCCGCGCAGACTTCGATGGAGTCGTCATCCTGTGTCTCCGCCTTCGATGAAATCCTGTCGGGCCTTATCCAGGGCTCGGAGGGCTCCGCGCCGGGCGAAGCAGGGTGAAACAGAAAGGCCAAATCTAGATGGCATTGTACGAGCATGTGCTGCTCGCGCGGCAAGATGTCAGCGCGCAGCAGGTCGAAGCTCTTGTCGAGCAGTTCAAGGGCGTGATCGAGGCGAATGGCGGCGCCATCCGCAAGGTCGAGTACTGGGGCGTCAAGTCCCTCGGCTACCGCATCAAGAAGAACCGCAAGGCGCACTACACGCTGCTGAACATCGAGGGCCCCTCCGCCGCCGTGCTGGAGATGGAGCGCCAGATGCGCATCAACGAAGACATCCTGCGCTTCATGACCATCAAGGTCGAAGAGCTGGAGGAAGGTCCGTCGGCCATGCTCCAGAAGCGTGATCGCGACGACCGTCCCGAGCGTGGCGGCGACCGTTTCGAGCGCGGCCCGCGCCGTGACCGTCCGCGTCGTGACGACGAAGTGACCGAAACCGCCGAAGTGGGGGCCTGATCCATGTCGACCGCATCTGCCGGCGCCCGCCGCCCCTTCTTCCGCCGCCGCAAGTCCTGCCCGTTCTCGGGCGAGGGCGCGCCGAAGATCGACTACAAGGACGTCCGTCTGCTCTCGCGCTACATCTCCGAGCGCGGCAAGATCGTGCCGTCCCGCATCACGGCGGTTTCCGCCAAGAAGCAGCGCGAGCTCGCCCAGGCGATCAAGCGCGCCCGCTTCCTCGGCCTGCTGCCCTACGTCATCCGTTGATCCGCTAGGCGGATTTCGGAATTTCCGGAGGCGCCCCGGCGCCTCCGGCTTTCACGTTCAAGATCAACCAGTCGCCCGGCGGTGAGACTCCCCCGGGTTCGTTGAGGCGAGAAGCCTCTCACCCTGCCGGGCCAGAACGGCCAGCGAGCAGCGGGACAGCAGGACGGACCATGATTCCGATTGTCGGCATCGGCGCGGGCCTCGTTGCGGCCCTGCTCTTCTCAGTGGTGATCACCGGATCGCCGCTGTCTGCACTGCTGTACTCGGCCGCTCCTCTCCCGATCTTCATCGCCTCGCTGGGCTGGAACCACCGCTCCGGGCTGTTCGCCACGGCCGCGGGCGCGCTCGCCGTCGCGGTGGCGCTGGCGCCGACGGGCGGCGTCGCCTTCGCCCTGATCATCGGCCTGCCGGCCTGGTGGATCGGCTATCTCGCCTTGCTCGCACGCGGCGATGCGCAGGGCACGACGGAATGGTACCCGCTCGGCAATCTCATGGTCTGGATCGCCGCCACCGCCGCGCTCGCGACCGTCGGCAGTGCGCTGGTGATGACCACCGACTACGAGACCTATCGCTCGGTGATCGCGCGGATGATCGAGAACCTGCTGAACGAGATGGTACGCGGCCGTCTGATCGCCCTGCCCGCCGGCATCGAGGTCGGCGAGCTGGCGCAGAGCCTCGCGCCCGCCGTGCCGCTCGGCATCGGCGCTTCCTTCGTCACCACGATCACGGCCAATCTCTGGCTCGCCGCCCGCGCGGTGAAGGTCTCCGGCCGGCTACCGCGGCCCTGGCCCTTCATTCCGGCCACGACGCTGCCGCGCCCCGCGCTGCTGCTCCTGCTCGCCTCTGCCTTCCTCGCCACGCTCGGCAGTTTCGTCGGCGTCGCGGCGATGGCCCTCACGGGCGCCCTGCTCGCCGCCTTCATGTTCTGCGGCTTGAGCCTGCTCCACGACATCTCGCGCGGCCGCCCCTGGCGGGCGCCGATGCTGATCTCGGTCTATGTCGCGCTCGTCGTGATGCAGGCCCTGCTAACGCCGCTGCTCGCGCTCATCGGGCTCGCCGACACGCTGTTCGGCCTGCGCAAGCGTTCAGCGTCGCCGCCTCCGCCTACCCAATCCTGAAAACCAGACCAGACCTGTAAGGAGAAGACAAATGGAAGTGATCCTGCTCGAACGCGTCGCCAAGCTCGGCCAGATGGGCGATGTCGTGCGCGTCCGCGACGGCTTCGGCCGCAACTACCTGCTCGCCCGCGGCAAGGCGCTGCGCGCCACCGAGGACAACAAGAAGCGCTTCGAGAGCCAGAAGCTCGAGCTCGAGACCCGCAACCTCGAGCTGAAGTCGGAAGCCGATGCCGTCGCCGCCCGCCTGAACGGCCAGAGCGTCACCATCCTGCGCCAGTCCGGCGAGTCCGGCGTGCTCTACGGCTCGGTCTCGACCCGCGACATCGCCGAGGCCCTGACCAAGGACGGCTTCAACGTCGCCCGCAGCCAGGTGACGCTGAACACCCCGATCAAGACGCTCGGCCTGCACACCGTCCCGGTCGTGCTGCATCCGGAAGTCGCCGTCACGGTCACCGTCAACGTCGCCCGCTCGGCCGAAGAGGCTCATCGCCAGGCCGCCGGCGAGGACGTCACCGCCCGCGAGGAGTTCGACCTCGACGATCTCGGCCTCGAGGTCGGCGCGGCGCTGGCCGAGGCCGGCGACGACGATCGCTGAGCCGAACCGCTCGGACGACGAGTCAAGGGCGCCGTGGCAACACGGCGCCTTTTTCGTTCCGTGGCCTGTGCAAAGGAGTGGATCACGCATCACGCTGCTGGCAGGAGATGGCGGGGTGGTAATCTAAGAGTCTTCCGAATCAGCCGCCGCGCGTTTCGTATCCAGCGGCCGAATGTCGGCTTGAAGTATCAATCAGCATCGATTTATCGGGACGGCCATGGCCACCGCTACAGCCCTCGTCGCACGCCTCGACAACCGCGAGGCGGAATACCGCGTCCAGCCTCACAACATCGAGGCCGAGCAGGCGCTGCTGGGCGCGATCCTGGTCAATAACGACGCCTTCTACCGCGTCTCCGACTTCCTGCTGCCGGACCATTTCTTCGAGCCTATCCATCAGCGCGTCTTCGAGCTGAGCTCCAGCCTGATTCGCTCCGGCAAGCTTGCGACGCCGATCACGCTCAAGACCTTCGTCAACGACCTCGATCTCGGCGACATCACGCCGAGCCAGTATCTCGCCCGACTGGCCGCCGAGGCGACGACCGTCATCAACGCCGGCGATTACGGCCGTACGATCTACGAACTCGCCGTGCGCCGCCTGCTCATCGGCGTCGGCGAAGACCTCGTCAACGTCGCCTATGACGCCCCCGTCGAGATGGCGCCGCGCGAGCAGATCGAGGAAGCCGAGCGCAAGCTCTACGAACTCGCCGAAAAGGGCCGCTACGAGGGCGGCTTCCAGAAATTCGACGGGGCGCTGCGTCTCGCCATCGACATGGCGGCGAGCGCCTATCAGCGCGCCGGCGGCCTGTCGGGCATCTCGTCGGGCCTGCGCGATCTCGACCAGCGCATGGGCGGCCTGCAGCCCTCCGACCTGATCGTGCTCGCCGGCCGCCCGGCCATGGGCAAGACCTCGCTGGCGACCAACATCGCCTTCAACATCGCCAAGGCCTGGCGCGGCGAGCGGCAGGCGGACGGGACGATCAAGACGGTCGATGGCGGCGTCGTGGCCTTCTTTTCGCTCGAAATGTCGTCCGACCAGCTCGCGACCCGTATCGTCGCCGAGCAGTCCGGCATTTCCTCCTACAAGATCAGGCAGGGCCGCATCACCGAGGCCGATTTCGCCCGGCTGACCGATGTCGCCGCGCAGATCGAGCGAATCCCGCTCTATATCGACCAGACCGGCGGCATCTCGATCGCGCAGCTCGTCGCTCGCGCCCGGCGACTCAAGCGGCAGAAGGGGCTCGATGTCCTGTTCATCGACTACCTCCAGCTTCTGTCAGGCTCCTCCAAGAACAGCCAGAACCGCGTGCAGGAGCTGACCGAGATCACGACCAGCCTGAAGGCGCTGGCGAAGGAGCTCTCGGTTCCGATCATCGCGCTGTCCCAGCTCTCGCGCCAGGTCGAGAGCCGCGACGACAAGCGCCCGCAGCTCTCGGACCTGCGCGAATCCGGCTCGATCGAGCAGGACGCCGACGTGGTCATGTTCGTCTATCGCGACGAATACTACCTCAAGGGCAAGGAGCCGCGCCCCGGCACCGAAGAACACAACAAATGGCAGATCGAGATGGAGGCGGCGCATGGCGTCGCCGAGCTGATCATCGGCAAGCAGCGCCATGGCCCGACCGGGACGATCGCCCTCCAGTTCGACGCCGATGTGACGCGCTTCTCCGACCGCGCCGACGACCTTCGCCTCCCGGACCGTGAATGATGTCTGTCGAATCGCCTGAATCCGGCGCCTATGGCGCGACGCTGACCATCGACCTCGATGCGCTGGTTTCGAACTGGCGGCTTCTCGGCAAGCGCGCCGGCACGGAGGCGGGCGCCGTCGTCAAGGCGGACGCCTACGGCATCGGCATCGAGCCGGCCGTGACGGCTCTGAGCCGGGCGGGCTGCCGCAATTTCTTCGTCGCCCATCTCTCCGAAGGCATCCGCGCCCGCAAGGTGGCACCCGGGGCGACGGTCTACATCCTGAACGGGCTGCTGCCCGGAAGCGGCGGGATCTATGCCGAGCATGAATTGTCGCCCGTGCTCGGCTCGCATGAGGAATTGCTGGAATGGGCCTCGTTCCGGCAGACCGGCGCGAAAGTCCGGCCGGCGGCGCTGCATGTCGACACGGCGATGAACCGGCTCGGGCTCTGGCCCGGCGAAGGGCTGAACCTCGCCCGCGAGAAATCGGGCACCCTCGCCGCGGCCGATATCGGCCTGCTGATGAGCCATTTCGCCTCTTCCGAGGACGAGGCCGACCCGGCCAATGCCCGCCAGATCGCCGCCTTCGCCGAGATCGCCGCCGTCTTCCCGGAGCTGCCGGCCTCGCTCCTCAACTCGTCCGGACATTTCCTGAAGGACTGCCCGTCCTACCAGCTCACCCGGCCGGGCTACGCGCTCTATGGCGGCAATCCGACGCCGGGCCGGCCGAATCCGATGCAGCCCGTCATCGGGCTCGAAGCAACGATCATCCAGACCCGCGAGGTCGAGGATGGGACCCAGGTCGGCTATAACGGCCGCTGGACCGCCAAGGGCAAGCGCAAGCTGGCCACGATCTGCCTCGGCTATGCCGACGGCTATCCGCGCAACGGGAGCTGGACCGACACGATCACCGGCGGCTCGGCCCTCGTCGCCGGCGTGGCCTGCCCCTTCGTCGGCTCGGTCTCGATGGACCTGATCATCATCGACGTGACCGATGCGCCCGCGGGCGCCGCCCAGCGCGGCGCGAGCGTCACGCTGATCGGCGGGCCACTCGATCTGGAGTCCGTCGGCGCCGGTGCCAAGACGATCGGCTACGAGATCCTGACCAGCCTCGGCCGTCGCTATGAGCGGCGGTATTTGGGCGGCTGATGGCCAAGCGCGGCCCGACCTATCATTGTCAGGCCTGCGGGGCCGTCTATCACCGCTGGCAGGGCAAGTGCGACGCCTGCGGGACATGGTCCTCGCTCGTCGAGGAAGCGCAAGCGGCGCCGGTTCCGGGCGGCGGGCGCCCCTCGTCCGGCGGGAGGGCGCGGGGCCGCGTCTTCGCGCTGGAGACGCTCAAGGGCGAGACGCAGGACGCGCCGCGCATCGTCTCAGGCATAGGCGAACTGGATCGCGTCACGGGCGGGGGCTTCGTGCCAGGCTCGGTGCTGCTGATCGGCGGCGACCCCGGCATCGGCAAGTCGACGCTCCTGATGCAGGCCTGCGCCGCGCTGGCGCTGGGCGGGCGGCGCGTCGTCTATGTCTCGGGCGAGGAATCGACCGGGCAGGTCAGGTTGCGTGCCGAGCGCATGGGGCTGGCCGAGGCGCCGGTCGATCTGGCGGCGGAAACCAATGTCGAGGATATCATCGCGACGCTCGGCCAGGGTGAGCGCCCTGCCCTCGTCGTGATCGATTCGATCCAGACCATGTGGTCCGGCGAGGTCGAAAGCGCGCCCGGCACGGTGACGCAGGTGCGCGGCTCGGCCCAGGCGCTGATCCGCTACGCCAAGACCAGCGGCGTCTGCCTGATCCTGGTCGGCCATGTCACCAAGGACGGGCAGATCGCCGGCCCGCGCGTGGTCGAGCACATGGTCGACGCCGTTCTCTCATTCGAAGGAGAAGGTGCGCACTCGTTCCGGATCCTGCGCGGCCAGAAGAACCGCTTCGGTGCCACCGACGAGATCGGCGTCTTCGAGATGACCGGCAAGGGGCTGTCGGAGGTCACCAACCCCTCCGCCCTGTTCCTCGCGGGCAGAGACCAGCCGGCGCCGGGCGCGGCCGTCTTCGCCGGCATCGAGGGCACGCGGCCGGTGCTGGTCGAGATCCAGGCGCTGGTGGCGCCGACCGCGCTGGGCACGCCGCGGCGCGCCGTGGTGGGCTGGGAGAACAGCCGGCTCGCCATGGTGCTCGCGGTGCTCGAAACCCACGGCGGCCTCAGACTCGGCCAGCACGACGTCTATCTGAATGTCGCGGGTGGCTTGCGCGTCAACGAGCCGGCGGCGGATGTCGCGGTGGCGGCGGCGCTGGTCTCCTCGCTGACGGGCGCGATCCTGCCGCAGGAGGCGGTCTATTTCGGCGAGATCGCGCTGTCGGGCGCGGTCAGGCCGGTCTCGGTCGCGGCGGCGCGACTCAGGGAGGCGGCGAAGCTCGGATTCGAGGCGGCGCTCATGCCGGCGGGCGGTGCCGACCATGGCGACGGCAATGGCCTGTCGCTGCGCCGTTTCGGCCATGTGACGGAACTCGTTGCCGATATCGCCGCCCGCGCGCCACGCAAGAGTGTGAAATGACATCGCCGGCAGGGTGACGCAGGGGCGAGGAACGCGTATAGCAAAACCGAAACGGTGGTCCGTCGGCGGGCCGGCCGTCGTGAGTCATCAGCAAAGCGGCCTTCCCAATGCCTGTCACCATTCTCGATCTCGTCGTCATCGGCGTGGTTCTGATCTCGGCTTTGCTGGCCGCGGTCCGCGGCTTTACCCGCGAAGTGCTCGCCATCGTCTCATGGATCGCCGCGGCGGCCGTCGCCTGGGTGTTCCATCCGCAGCTCGTGCCCTTCATCCAGCAATACATTCCGGCAAGCTCGGCGCAGGGCACGATCGCGCTGGTCGCCTCGATCGCGCTGTTGTTCCTCGGCACGCTGATCGTCGTCTCGCTGCTGACGGCGCGCATCTCCGACTTCGTGCTCGACTCGCGCATCGGCGCGCTCGACCGCACCTTGGGCTTCGTCTTCGGCGCGGCGCGCGGGCTGCTGCTGGCGGTGATCGGCTACGTCTTCTTCGCGGCGCTGGTCGGCAACGAGAAGATGCCGGTCTGGGCCAAGGAGGCCAAGGCCAAGCCGATGCTGGAGGAAACCGGACGCTCGCTGATCGCGATGCTGCCGCAGGACGTGAATGCCGACTTCATCAAGAACCTGCTGAAGAAGCCCGGCACCGAGGCCGCGCCCGAAGCGCCCGCAGAGGAGCCCCGCGCTCCGGGCACGCCGGCGCCCGTTGCGCCTGCCCCAACCCGTCCCTAATTAGCGCGTAGAAAGTTCGCCTCTAAACCCCGTGTGGAGCTCGCCATGATCTCGCCGACCGAGACGGAGACCGCCTTCGATCCCAACGCCGACCGGCTGCGGGAGGAATGCGGCGTCTTCGGGATCTACGGCCATGCCGATGCCGCGGCGCTGACGGCGCTGGGCCTGCATGCGCTCCAGCATCGCGGGCAGGAGGCGGCGGGCATCGTCTCTTTCGACGGCACCCGCTTCCACTCGGAACGGCGGCTCGGCCTCGTCGGCGATGCCTTCTCGGAAGCGAGCGTCATCGACAAGCTCAAGGGCAAGCAGGCGATCGGCCATGTCCGCTATTCGACGACGGGCGAGACCATCCTGCGCAACGTCCAGCCTCTCTTCGCCGAGCTGCATGGCGGCGGGTTCGCCCTGGCGCATAACGGCAACCTCACCAACGGGCTGACGCTGCGCCGCAACCTCGTGCGCGACGGCGCGATCTACCAGTCGACCTCCGATACCGAGGTGCTGCTGCATCTGGTGGCGCGCAGCCGCAAGCAGAATTTCGTCGACCGTTTCGTCGAGGGCATCCGCCAGATCGAGGGCGCCTATGCCTTCGTCGGCATGACCAACAAGAAGCTGATCGGTGCGCGCGATCCGCTTGGCATCCGCCCGCTGGTGCTGGGCGAGCTCGACGGCTGTCCGATCCTGACCTCCGAGACCTGCGCGCTCGACATCATCGGCGCCAAGTTCATCCGCGAGGTCGAGAACGGCGAGGTGCTCATCGTCTCCGAGAGCGGCATCGAAAGCCACAAGCCCTTCCCGCCGATCGCGGAACGGCCCTGCATCTTCGAATACATCTACTTCGCCCGGCCCGATTCCATCGTGAAGGGCCGCAGCATCTATGAGCGCCGCAAGGCGATGGGCGCCGTGCTGGCGCAGGAATCCCCCGCCAACGCCGATGTGGTCGTGCCGGTGCCGGATTCGGGCGTACCGGCGGCGCTGGGCTATGCCCAGGCCAGCGGCATCCCCTTCGAGCTCGGCATCATCCGCAACCACTATGTCGGGCGCACCTTCATCGAGCCGACGCAGAAGGTCCGCGAGCTCGGCGTCAAGCTGAAGCACTCGGCCAACCGCTCGGTGGTCGAAGGCAAGAGCATCGTGCTGGTCGACGATTCGATCGTGCGCGGCACGACCTCCTTCAAGATCGTCAAGATGATGCGCGAGGCCGGCGCCCGCGAGGTGCATTTCCGCATCTCCTCGCCGCCGATCACCCATCCCGACTATTACGGCATCGACACGCCCGACCGCGAGAAGCTGCTCGCCGCGACGCATTCCCTCGAGGAGATGCGGCAGTTCGTCGGCGCCGACTCGCTCGCCTTCATCTCGGTGGATGGGCTTTATCGCGCCATGGGTCATGAGCGGCGCGATCCGCTGAGGCCGCAATTCACCGACCACTGCTTCACCGGCGACTACCCGACCTCGCTGACCGACGTGATCGGCGAGAGCGCCAAGCAGCAGATCTCCCTGCTGGCCGAAGCCGGCTGAACCGGCGGCGTCTGATGTCCAAGCCTTTGCAGGGGCGTATCGCGCTCGTCACCGGCGCCTCGCGCGGCATTGGTCGTGCGGCGGCGCTCGCCTTCGCCGCAGCCGGCGCCCATGTCGTGGCGCTCGCCCGCACCACAGGCGCGCTCGAGGAACTGGACGACGAGATCAACGCGCTCGGCGGCAGCGCCACGCTGGTGCCGCTCGACCTCGCCGATGCGGGCGGGCTCGAGAAGCTCGGTCCTGCCCTGCTGGAGCGCTGGGGCAAGCTCGACATCCTGCTCGCCAATGCCGGCGTCCTCGGTTCCCTCTCCCCGCTCGGCCACGTGACCGAGAAGGACTGGGCCAAGGTGCTCGACATCAACGTCACGGCCAACTGGCGATTGATCAAGTCGCTCGATCCGGCGCTGCGCGCTTCCGACGCTGGACGCGTCATCCTGCTCTCCTCGGGCGCGGCGCATAAATGCCTGGCCTATTGGGGGCCGTACTCGATCTCCAAGGCGGCTGTGGAGGCTCTGGGGCGCACCTATGCGGCCGAGACGGCGACGACCCCGGTCAAGGTCATGCTGGTCAATCCCGGCCCGCTGCGCACCAAGATGCGTGCCGAGGCGATGCCGGGCGAAGACCCGGCGACGCTGAAGACGCCGGGGGACCTCGCGCCGCATCTCGTCACGCTGGCCTCGCCGGACTGGGCCGACAGCGGCAAGATCTTCGACTTCCCGCAAGGCAGGGTGCTGGCGCCGCAGATGCCGGCCTGAGAGCGTCTCGCCGCTCCCGACCATCGGAGGCAGAATGCTCGCAGGTTTCGTCTGGCGTCCGCTTTCCCTCCCGGCCCTCGGCGCGGCTATGGTCCTGACCACCGGACATGCTCTTGCCGATGACGGGGCGGCATCTCCTCGCCCGGCCATTTCGGACTTGCGCCAAACCTGTCGCTCCGGCCTCACGGAAGCGGCCCTCGATCCGCTGGAGAGCATCGCCCGCCATGACCGGGCTCTGGCGGCCTGCAATGCCTTGATCGACAAGGGCGGTCTCGCAGGTGACGCGCTTGCCGCGGCCCTGCTCGATCGCGCGGACCTGCTGGCGCCGGGGACGGGCGCAATCTACGCGCGAGCGCTCGCCGATTACGACCGCGCCATCGCGCTTGCGCCGACGCTCGCGGTCGCCTTCTGGAAGCGCGGAAAGGCCCATCTATTCTACATGCGGGATCTTCCGCGGGCCTTGAGCGATCTCGACACCGCCATCCGTCTCGACCCTGCGCAAGCAGAGTTCCTCGTAACGCGCGCCTCGATCCAGGCCTCGCTCGGTGAATCCGACAAGGCGCTCGCCGATCTCGATCGCGCTGTCGCCCTCGCCCCGGGATTGGAAAAGGCGCGCACCGTCCGCGGCCTGACCTATTTCAACAGGGGTGATACGGCCCGTGCCATCGCCGACTTCAGCGAGGCGATCCGCCTCGCGCCCGAATCGGACGCGAATTACCGGTTCCGCGCCGCGGCCCGGCATGCGGCAAAAGACGAGGACGGGGCTCGGGCAGACGAGGCGAAGGCCAAGGAACTGTCGGCGCGCGACACGGGCAGACCGGCCGGCGTCACTCGGCCCTGAGCCAGCGCAGCAGCCCGGCCTGATCGTCGCTCTCGACCGCCGCAGCGACCCGCCGGCCCACGGCCGCGCCGAATTTGTAGCCGTGGCCCGAACAGGCCGAGACGACCGTGGCCCGGCCGATCTGCCGCGAGAGGAACCTCTTGTCGGCGGTGAAGGTGTGGGCGGACGCGGTGCTGGTCGCCGGACGCGGCGTAGGGGTTGGGGATCTGCGGTGCCTGCTCGAACAGCGTACCGCATGCCCGCGCCGGTTCAACGACCAGGCGGTCGAAAGACCGGCGATGCCGGCGCCCACGACCGCGATACGCATCAGCCCTTGCGTTCCTTGTCGTAAGGATTGTGGCCGCCGCGCGTATGCAGCCGGATCGGCGTGCCCGGCAGCTCGAAGGCCTCGCGCAGATTGTTGACGAGGTAGCGGGTGTAGGACACCGGCAGGTGGTCGAGCTGGTTGCCGAACAGAGCGAAGGTCGGCGGTCGGGCCTTGGCCTGCGTCATGTAGCGGATCTTGATGCGGCGCCCGGCCACCGCCGGTGGCGGATGGGCCGAGAGAACGCCTTCGAGCCAGCGGTTGATGCGCGCGGTCGAGACGCGGCGGTTCCACACCTCATAGGCCGAGAACACACCCTGCATCAGCCGGTCGATGCCCTCGCCGGCGAGGCCCGAGAGCGGGATGATCGGCACGCCGCGCACCTGCGCCAGCAGATGGTTGGCCTTCTCCTTGAGCTCGGCGAGCAGGCCCTGCTTGTCGGCGACGAGGTCCCATTTGTTGAGGCCGATGACGACGGCCCTGCCCTCGCGCTCGGTCAGGTCGACCAGCGTCAGGTCCTGCTTCTCGAAAGGAATGGTCGCATCGAGCAGTACGACCACGACCTCGGCGAAGCGGATGGCGCGCAGCGAATCCGCTACTGAGAGCTTCTCCAGCTTCTCCTCGATGCGGGCGCGCTTGCGCATGCCGGCCGTGTCGAAGAGCTTGACCTTGCGGCCGCGCCATTCCCAGTCGACCGAGATGGTGTCGCGGGTGATGCCGGCCTCAGGGCCGGTGAGCAGCCGCTCCTCGCCGATCATGCGGTTGACCAGCGTCGACTTGCCGGCGTTGGGCCGGCCGATGATGGTGACGCGCAGCGGCCGGTCCGGATCGATATCCTCTTCGGTCCCCTCTCCTGCGACGTTCTCCCAGGCGGCCTCGCTCTCCTCCCCATCCTCATCGGGCTCGTCGTCGATGAAAGGGGCGAGCGCTTCCAGCAGATCCGAAGTGCCCTCGCCATGCTCGGCCGAGAACGGCACGGGATCGCCGAGGCCGAGCGAATAGGCGTCGATGATGCCGTCCGCGCCCTTTTTGCCCTCGGCCTTGTTGGCCAGCAGGATCACCGGCTTGCCGGAGCGGCGCACCAATTCGGCGAAGGGCTGGTCCATCGGCGTCAGGCCCAGCCGGGCGTCGATCATGAAGACGACGACATCGGCCTGGGCGATCGCCGTCTCGGTCTGGGCGCGCATGCGGCCCAAAAGTGAATCCTTGTCGGCCTCTTCCAGACCGGCGGTGTCGATGACCTTGAAGCGCAGATGGCCGAGCGAGGCGTCGCCCTCGCGGCGGTCGCGCGTCACGCCCGGGCGGTCATCGACCAGCGCGAGCTTCTTGCCGACGAGCCGGTTGAACAGGGTCGACTTGCCGACATTGGGGCGCCCGATGAGGGCAACGATGGCTGTCATTCGCTTCACATCTTCCGTCGTCATCCCAGCCACGCAAAGCGCAGAGCCGAGATCCATTGCCTGAACCTTAGCTGGAAACGCTCAGGCATGGATCCCGGGTCTCCCTGCGGTCGCCGGGATGACGCGCGCGATGATAAGGGTTTTTTCTAGTTCTGCACCGTCACCGGCCCGCCACGGACCAGCGCGAGGTAGAGGTCGGCCCGCTGACGCTCGGCCTGCGGTGTCGCCGGATCAGTGACGATGGCGTCGAACCAGCGCCCGGCATCCTCGAAGAGGTTGTTCTTCAGGGCCGAGACGCCGAGGAATTCGCGCGCGGAATGGCGCCAGATGCCCTGCGGCGTCGCCAGCGGCTCCAGCGCCTGCTTGATCTCGGCATAGGGAACGAGATCGACGCGCAGGATGCCGGCGCGCAGCCGGGCCAGGTCGCGATAGCTCTGGTCGAGCGAGCCGTTATTGGCGAGCGCGTCGAAGGCGGTGGCGCCGGCGGCGGGATCGTTCTTGGCCGTCTCGGCGGCGAGACGGAAGCGGGCGATCTCGCGATAGCCGGCCGGTGCACCCGCGGCGAGCTCCTTCAGGATCGACTCAGCCTGGGTGCTATCGCCGTCGCGCGAGGATTTCAGCGCCGCCTCGAAGCGAGCGCCGACGGCCGCCGCCGCCTGATTCTGCTGGTGCTGCCAGAACTGCCAGCCGGCCATGCCGATCACGGCAAGCACGGCCAGCGCCACAGCGGCCCAGCCGTACTTCTTCCAGAACTGCGCCGCCTTGTCCCGGCGGACTTCCTCATCGATCTCGCGAAAAATATCGGCCATTTGACTGTCAAAATCCCTGTTGGGAGCCCGGTAGCATTTTCACGGCCGGAATGCGAGCCGGTTCAACGACCGTGGCGTCGCAGATTGCAGCATCGACGTGGACGGCCCGGCGGCCGCCATGGCAGAACACGGCACGAGGCTTGCTGTGACTCGCTGGAAAGCGGGCAGATCGCCGCTGCGGAGGCCGACATGGCTCAGAACATCATCTCGCGTTGCGGCATCGCTGCCCTCGCCCTTGCCACCCTTGCCCTTGGCACCATCACCTTGCCGGCGAGAGCCGCCTCGGAGCCGATCAAGGTCAAGGTCTTCGTCGCGGCGATGTTCGAGATCGGCGAGAATACGGGCGATCGCGCCGGCGAATTCCAGCACTGGTACGAGCGCTACTGGGTGAAAAGCCCGCCCCATGCCGTCAAAGGCGCGCTGAAGCCGGTCTATTGCAACGATGACGGCGTCTGCGGGGCCGTGCTCGGCATGGGCAAAGTCAACTCCTCCTCCTCGATGCAGGCGATCCTGCTCGACCCGGCCTATGACTTCTCGCAGGCCTATTTCATCCTGAGCGGCGTCGCCGGCACGCCGCCTTCGCGCGGCACCATCGGCGACGTCTCCTGGGCGAGCTGGCTCGTCGATTACGATCTCGGCCATCGCTGGGCGCCGGAGGAAGGCAAGCCGGGCGAGCCGGTCTTCATGCCGCGCAAGGGCTATGAGAGCTACCGCCTCTTCCAGCTCAACCCGGCGCTGGTCGGCTGGGCCGTCAAGCTGAGCCAGGGCACCAACCTGCAGGATTCCGATGCGGCGCGGCAATACCGCATGCGCTATCCGGAGAAGCGCGCGCAGGCTGCGCCGGCCGTGACGACCGGCACGCATATGACCGGCGACACCTTCTTCCACGGCCCCGGCCTGTCGAAGGAGGCCCAGTACATCGCCAAGCTCTACGGCGCCGACGATTATGTCATCACCGAGATGGAGGCGGCGGCGATCACGCTGGTGATCAAGCGCCAATTCGGCACCGACCGTGTCCTGAGCCTGCGCGGCGCGGTCAATTTCGACCAGGGCAACCCGAACGAGACGACGCTGCAGCATCTCGACCCGGCGCCGAGCCAGACCGCCGGCGGCTTCGCCGAAACCGTCGCCAATATCGAGGCGGCGGGCTCGCGCGTCGTCGATCACATCGTGACGGACTGGCCGGAATGGCAGAAGGGCGTGCCGCCGCTGCCGGGGAAGTAAGAGACTGGGAGCGTCATTCTCGGGCGAAGCGAAGCGCAGACCCGAGAATCTCAGGACGAGAAAGCACCGGTTTCAAAGATGCTCGGGTCAAGCCCGAGCATGACGGCTGCGGTCAGCCCGCCCTGAACAGCAGGCTGCCGTCGCCATAGCTGTAGAAGCGGTATTGCTCAGCGATCGCATGGGCATAGGCACGTTTCATCACGTCGAGTCCGCAGAAGGCGGAGACGAGCATGAACAGCGTCGAGCGCGGCAGATGGAAATTGGTCATCAGCACGTCGACCGCGCGGAAGCGATAGCCCGGCGTGATGAAGATCGCCGTGTCGCCGGAGAAGGGCCGGATCGCCCCGTCCTCGCCGGTCGCGCTTTCGAGGAGGCGCAGCGAGGTCGTGCCGGCGGCGACGATGCGCCCGCCCCTCGCCTTCACCGCGTTGAGCGCGGCCGCCGTCTCCGCCGAGACCGTGCCCCATTCGGCATGCATGCGGTGTTCGTCGGTGTCCTCGGCCTTGACCGGCAGAAAGGTGCCGGCGCCGACATGCAGCGTGACGAAATGGCGGGAGATGCCGCGCGCCTCCAGGCCTGCGAACAGCTCCGGCGTGAAATGTAAGCCAGCCGTCGGCGCCGCGACGGCGCCCTCATGACGGGCGTAGGACGTCTGGTAATCGCGGGCATCGGCGGGGTCGGCGGGCCGCTTGCCGGCGATATAGGGCGGCAGCGGCAATTCGCCGAGCCGCGCGATCGCCTCATCGAGATAGGCGCCGGTCAGGCTGAAGCGCAACTCGACCTCGCCGCCCTCGCCCTTCTCCAGGACTTCGGCCTGCAAGCGGCCGAGCTCGCAGGCGTTGCTGGCGCCATCCGCGTCGAACATGACGGTCTCACCCAATGCCAGCTTCTTGGCTGGGCGGGCGAAGGCGCGCCAGCGATCCTCGCTCTCGCGCTTGTGCAGCATGATCTCGACGCGTGCCGAATCCTCGCCGCGATAGCGCCGGCCGCGCAGGCGCGAGGGAATCACGCGGGTATCGTTGAGAACGAGCGCGTCGCCCGGCTGCAGCAGGGACGGCAGGTCACGGATGCCGAGATCGGCGAAGGGCCGGGCTGAGTCAGGACGCACCACGAGCAGACGCGCCGCATCGCGCGGGCTTGCCGGCCTCAGTGCGATACGGTCCTCGGGCAGATCGAAATCGAAGAGGCCGACATCCATCGGTCTACATCTCTCTTCAAACGCAAAGAGCCCTCATTCCGGGCGTCGAACGCGGCTGGCGCCGCATCTCCCGGAACGAGGGCTCGGGTTGAGCGAAGCGATCAGGCCGCGTCGGCCATCACCTTCATCGAGACGATGGAGTCGGGATCGCGCACGGGCTCGCCGCGCTTGATCTTGTCGACATTCTCCATGCCTTCGACGACCTGGCCCCAGACGGTGTACTGCTTGTCGAGGAAGCGGGCATCGTCGAAGACGATGAAGAACTGGCTGTTGGCCGAGTTCGGGTTCTGGGAGCGGGCCATCGAGCAGATGCCGCGGACATGCGGCTCGGCGTTGAATTCCTGCTTCAGGTCAGGATAGTCCGAGCCGCCGGTGCCCGTGCCATGGGGGCAGCCGACCTGCGCCATGAAGCCGTCGATGACGCGGTGGAAGACGATGCCGTCATAGAAGCCCTCGCGAGCGAGCGTCTTGATGCGCTCGACATGGCCCGGAGCGAGGTCGGGGCGCAGCTTGATGACCACCTTGCCCTTGGTCGTCTCCATGACGATGGTGTTTTCTGGATCGAGCGACATCAGCTCTGCCTTTCGTTAAGCGGCACGTGGCCGTGGAAGCGTATGATGAAGGGTCGCCCCGCGATACTCGCTCCGAGGCCCTTCGACAACCTCATCGGCGTGCAGGCATGCACGGCGGCAACGGCGGACTCGCTGAAGCGTCTCTGGAACGCGGGATCGCCCCGCCGGGTTTCCCAGGTCACGCGCGGCTGGCCGAACAGCGTGCCGTCACGCCGCAGGCTGAAGCGGAGCGAGACCATCGCGCCGGTCAGGTCGCCCGGCAGCGGCGGCGGCTGCCAGCAGCGGCGCAGGGCCGGCGCGATGTCGGTGAGCTTGTCGACAGCCTCGTCCGGCTCGTTCGGCGTCTGGGGCGAGACGTCGCCGATCAGACCGATCTCGCCCGCGCCGCCCCTGAGGCGAGACGGGCCGATCCGGCGCTGATCGATGCCGGGGATGTCGTTGCCGCTGAACGGCCCACCGACGCCCGGAGCGTAGCGCTGGCCGCTCTGCGGCGGCAGGATCGGGTTCTGCGAGCCGGAAGGCGGCGGCAGAACCGGATTCTGCGAGCCCGAGGGCGGTGGCCGGCCGAGATCGAGCGTTTCCTGCGCGGCGGCCGGCGCGAGCGCCGCGCCGAGGAGAAAGGCAGTCAAGACGAGAGGGCGCATGGCCTGCTCCTTTGCACCAGCCTGCCCCATCCGCCGGAGACGCTCACGCCCGACCTGGCCCGCTTACTCGGTCCGCTTACTTGGCGTCCGCCTGCATCCGCATGGAGACGATCTTGTCCGGGTTCGTGACCTGACCGCTGCCGGGCGCGCCCTTCTTGATCTTGCGCACGGCATCCATGCCGGAGACGACTTCGCCGAAGAGCGTGTAGCTGCCGGTCAGAGAGCCGCAGCCCTCGTAGCAGATGAAGAACTGCGAATTGGCGGAATTCGGCGATTGCGAGCGCGCCATGCCGACGGAACCGACCTTGTAGGGCGTCTGGCTGAACTCGGCCGGGATGTTCGGCAGGTCGGAGCCGCCGGTGCCGGTGCCGGTCGGATCGCCGGTCTGGGCCATGAAGCCGTCGATGACGCGGTGGAAGACGACGCCGTCATAGAAGCCGCGCTTCACCAGCGCCTTGATCTGCGCGACATGCTTCGGCGCCAGATCGGGCCGCAGGCGGATCGTCACCGGGCCGTCCTTGGTGGTCAGCACCACGGTGTTGTCGGGATCGGGCTTCGGCGCGGCAGTCTGTGCCTGGGCAAAGCCGAGCGAGGCGAGAAGGGCAAAAGCGGCGAGCGAGCTGCGCAGCATGAAGATCTCCATGGCCGCAAATGAGGCGGCGACCTTTCGGTCAGTAGCGATATCCTTTGACCGGAACAAGGCATGCGGCGGCCGAGAATCCAGCCTTGTTGCACTGCACAAGTGCAGCCGAGAATGAATTTGCAAAAAGTTGAGGCTGGAGGTGCCTAAACTGATGACAACTCCGTCACAATCGGCTAATCCTTCTTGCGCTGGGCACGCTTTGTTAAGGCAAGGCGCCGCGGACCAGGTCTCGGGAGGAACGAACGCCCGCTAGTATGCAAGTCGTACGCACATAGACGTACGCCGATACTGCGGAAAAAGGCGGACTCACCAAGGCAAGGCTGCGGCCTTGCCTTTTTTCTTTTGGGGCTCCCGTTGAGGCGCCGCGTGAGCGACGCCCCAGCCTGAATCGATATGGCGACTGCGAATGGCGGGCTCGAACCGCGAGCCCTTTTCGCAGCAGACGCCGCAGCCTCCGTCGCTCGAGCCGTTTCCCGATCATGGCGAAGCCGTGGAAGGCATGGGGGCTCGAAAACCGGCACCCGCGCCAAGAACTACAGCACGGCTCCCGTCGCGCGGGATCTCCAGAGCCGTTCTCGATCGGGCTCCGGCGACAGATCAAAAATTGCCACGGTCCCGGTTCGGATGTGACGTCGCAGAGCATCGCTGCGCTGCGTATCGATCCGAAGCCTGCCCAGGTCGTGGAATTCCTGAAGCCGTGTGTGCGAAACCGCCAGCTCGGACGCCAGCAGGCGATCGAGGCGCGTGCCGACGTGAAGCGGCACCGCCAACTCGATCTCCAACTCCGTCCAACGAGGAGCTTCGCCTATGACAGCCTTCGAGATGTCGTACCCGGGGAACTCGTCGATGCGTTGCGACTTGTGCCTCAATGCATCGAGGTTGAACGCTTCTGCCCGGATCCATTGCGGATCGTTGGACTGAAGCGCCTCCAGAACCGAAGGATCGATGTCGCGAACATTGCGTCGCTCGAAGAGCGGACGATTCCACGTCTTCTCGCAATCCACGCATTTGTAGATGAGCCAGGCGTCGAGCTTGCGGCCATTGGCGTTGAGCCGGATCTTCCCACTGGATTGGAAGGCTTTCAGCCCGCCGCAACCGCTACAAGCAATCCAAGGTCGGGGGGCGGTTTTGGGCGTGATGGTCCAACGGACCCGAAGTGCTCTGCACATAGTTGTCTTGGTCTTCCGTTCGGAAGTTCACCAAGATGGCGCGTGAGAGACCCTTGCCGGGCGCGGTATGGCGGTGTCGTGATGGTCGAAGAGCAGAGACAGCGGGAGCTGTGCTGGCGCATTTGAACAGTGCCAAACCGGTCTCTCGCCACCACCCGACGAACGCAATGATACGCCGACGGCGTTCCACCATCGGCTGTACGGGTGAACTGGATTGAGACCGGACTTACTTAGGCAAAGTCTACCTCGAGGCGCCAAAGCTCTTCGACGCCAGCGATAGCAGGTGATCGGTGCTAGCGGGAGCCCCGGGTAGCGCCCGAGGGAAAGAGCCGCCGGATGAGATAATTCTGCAACGACACCCGATGACGACGACCGAGCTGAAAAGCGCGCTTGAGAACGCAGCGGCCGCTTCAGAAGTCGTAATTCGCCCAGATATACCAGACGAAGACAAAGATGACGGCCGCGATGACCGAGGTGATCGCCGCCTTCTTCAGCAGCCCGGGCAGGACCGGCGCGCCGGGCTCGGTGCCGTCGACGACCTCCCCGCTTTCCTGCTGGCTGCGGATGCCGAAGGGCAGCACCGCGAACAGCACCGTCCACCAGATGATGAAATAGACCGCAAGCGCGCTGGCGATGGTCATGGCGTGGTCCCTGTCAGCGCGATGCAGGAAAAGGCGACGCGCGCCTCGGTCGGAACACCGAAACGGGCCGTGTGGCGCGCCGGCAGGCCGTTCGGGAAATGCTTCACATATTCGGCGTTGCAGGCGACGTAATCGGCCGGATCGGTGATCAGCATCGTCATCTGGACGACGCGATCGAGCGCGCTGCCCGCCTCTGCCAGAATCTCGGCGACCCGGCCCAGCGCGTTGCGCACCTCCTCGGCCGGCGTCGCGCCGCGATGGATGCCGCGCGCCGGATCATGCGGCGCGGAATGCCCGGAAACGAAGACGAGGCCGCCGGCAACCGTCGCGGCGCTGAAAGGGCGCGGCGAGCCGGGTTCAGGCTGGCCGAGAAAAACGATGTCGGACATGATTCAGGCCTGCTCCAGCTCGACCAGCGTGCCGAGGAAATCCTTGGGGTGCAGGAACAGCACCGGCTTGCCATGGGCGCCGATGCGCGGCTCGCCGGAACCGAGCACCCGGGCGCCCTGCTCCTTCAGCCGGTCGCGGGCGGCGAGGATGTCGTCGACCTCGTAGCAGATGTGATGGATGCCGCCGTCCGGGTTGCGCTCGAGGAACTTCGCGATCGGAGAATCGGCGCCGAGCGGCTCGAGCAGCTCGATCTTGGTATTGGGCAGTTCGACGAAGACGACGGTGACGCCGTGCTCCGGCTCGGGCTGCGGCTGCGAGACGCGCGCGCCGAGCGTGTCGCGATAGAGCGCCGTCGAGGCCGCGAGATCCTTCACGGCAATGGCGACGTGGTTGAGGCGTCCGATCATGTCTCTCTTCCCGCTCACACCCATCCTCGGAAACGCTACGTCATCCCGGACAAGCGGCGCAGCCGCGCCGATCCTGGATCCATCGAAGGGCGATGTCTCGCCTTATGATGGATTCCGGATCTCCGCTTCGCTGCGTCCGGAATGACGGTGCGTGACCGTACGAGATCGTACTCTAGACCTCGATCACCAGCGCATGCACCTGGGGCTTCTTGCCCCATTCCTCGTTGACGGCGCTGCGGACGCCGCGCTCCAGCGCATTGCGCAGAGCCTCGGGGTCGCGGCGGCGGGCCTTGGGAATGCCGTCGAGCAGTTCGGCGACGGTGTCGGCGACGTATTCTTCGAAATCCGTGCCGTCCTGCGTGCGCGGCGGCAGGCCGAGGATGGCGATCTCCGGCTCGCCGGCGATGCCACCCTTCTCGTCGACCGCGACCGCGACCGAGACCATGCCGGCGAAGGAGAGCCGACGGCGCTCGGCAATCGTCTTCTCCAGCGAATTCACCAGCAGGCTGCCATCCTGATAGAGCCGGCCATGCGGCGCCTCGTCGATCTTCCGCGCCCCCTCGGCCGAGATCGCGACGACATCGCCATTGACGGTGCGCAGCACATGCTTGACGCCGAGACTGCGGGCGAAGCTCTCATGCTCGGCGAGGTGCAGATCCTCGCCATGGGCGGGGATCGCGATCTGCGGCTTCAGCCAGCCATAGAGCCTGGCCATCTCCTCACGGCGCGGATGGCCGGACACGTGCACGAGATGGGTGCGGTCAGTGATGATCTCGATGTTGTCGCGCGCCAGGGCGTTCAGGATGTTGCCGACCGATTTCTCGTTGCCGGGGATGGTGCGCGAGGAAAAGATTACGCGATCGCCGGCCGAAAGCGCGATCTCGGGATGGTCATCGGCGGCGATGCGCGAGAGCGCGGCGCGCGGCTCGCCCTGGCTGCCGGTGACCAGCGCCACGACCTTGTCGCGCGGCAGGTAGCCATAGGCATCGACCGGGCGGAAGGACGGGATGCCGTCGAGATAGCCGCATTCGCGCGCGACATCGATGACGCGGTCCATGGCGCGTCCGACGACGACGACCTCGCGATCATTCGCCATCGCGGCTTCGGCGACGGCGCGCAGCCTTGCGACATTGGAAGCGAAGGTGGTGACGGCGACACGGCCCGGCGCGGAGGCGACCAGCTCCTTCAGCTTGGCCGCGACATCGGCCTCGCTCGGGCTGGTGCCGTCGCGCATGACGTTGGTCGAGTCGCAGATCAGGGCGAGCACGCCCTCCTCCCCGAGCTCGCGCAGGCGCTTCTCATCGGTCGGCAGGCCGACGCGCGGGGTCGGGTCGATCTTCCAGTCGCCGGTATGGACGACGAGGCCGGCCGGGGTGCGGATGGCAAGTGCGTTCGACTCGGGGATGGAGTGCGCGACGGGCACGAACTCGATGTCGAAGGGGCCGAGCGTGATGCGCCCGCCCTGCGGCACGACATTGATCTCGACCTTGGGCGCGCCGGGCTCCGAGAGGCGGCGCGTGCCGAGCAGGCCGGCGGCGAATCGCGTGCAGTAGACCGGGGCGCGCAGGCTCGGCCAGAGCGCCGCGAGCGCGCCGATATGGTCCTCATGGGCGTGGGTGATGACGATGCCGATGAGGTTCGCCCGCTCCTCGATGATATAGCGCAGGTCGGGCAGGACGATGTCGACGCCCGGCGCCTCCGGCCCGGCGAAGGACAGGCCGCAATCGACCAGGATCCATTTTCGCCGCCCTTCCGGCCCGAAGCCGTAGAGGGCAGCGTTCATGCCGATCTCGCCGAGGCCGCCAAGGGGAACGAAAACAAGCTGGTCGCTGGAACGGGTCACGGATGATCCTGCAGGCACGGAGAGCCGCCAGCGGCATGCCTCATCGCACGCCGGTCGCAGCTTCCTGGAAGATGTTTCGGAAAACGCAGGTCATCCCGGACGAAGCGAAGCGGAGATCCGGGATCCATGCCGGACCCTTTCCGGTCGGCGTTCCGGCATGGATCCCGGGTCGTCCCTTGGCCGTCCGGGATGACCGCGTTGAACCGGAAATGTCCTTTAGCACGGTCGCGTCGCGGCAGGCCAGCATTGCCGCCCGCCACCTCAGGGCGCCCCGAAGAACAGATCGCCCGCATCGATCAGGCGTCGGCCGGTTTCGGTTTCGAGCTCGAGGCGGCCGGTCGGATCGAGGCCGTTGAAACGGCCCGCAAGCGGCCCTTCCGGCAAACGGATCGTGATGGTTTCGCCGAGGAAGGCGGCACGCTCGAGCCAGGCGGCGCGGATCGGGCCGAAACCGCCGGGTTGCGACCAGACGGCGTGGCGCTTCGCCCAGGCGTCGCTGAGTGCGAGCAGCATCGCCTCGACATTCGCGCGGGGCGCGGCGGTCTTCAGGTAAGTCGCCGGATAGGGCGTGTCCGTCGGGCAGGAGGCGATGTTGACGCCGCAGCCGAGGATCACGTTGAGCCGCCCTGCCCGGCTTTCGCCTTCGAGCAGCAGGCCCGACGTCTTGGCGCCGCCGAGCAGCAGGTCGTTCGGCCATTTCAGCTTGAGCCCGCCAGCGGCGGGGCCGAGCAGTTGCGAGGCGGCATCATGCAAGGCGAGCCCGGCGACGAAGCCGAGCTGCGGCGCCAGCGCCGGCTCGCACGGGTCGGTCAGCAGCAGGCTGGCGTAGAGATTGCCGGGCGGCGAGCCCCATTGCCGGCCGTGACGCCCGCGCCCGGCCTTCTGGCTGCGGGCGACGATCCAGAGCTTGCCCGGCTCACCCTGATGCAGGGCGCGGCGGGCCTCCTCCATGGTCGAGCCGACCTCGTCGCGGATGATCAGCCGGTAGCCGGCAGCGCGGGCGGCTTCACCGAGCATGGCGCGCAACGCACGGAGACGACATGCCCCCGTCATTCTCGGGTGAAGCGAAGAGCAGACCCGAGAATCTCAGGCCGGAAAAGCCGCCTCTCCTTCGCGAGATGCTCGGGTCAAGCCCGAGCATGACGGCCCGCATCACTCAAAACAGCGACTTCGCCGCAGCCGCAGCGGAGTCGAAGAGCGGTGCCGGCACGAGCGACAGCGCCAGCACGAAGACGGCCGAGACGAACAGCACCGTGCGCACGCCAAGATCCGAGCGCTCGAAGGCCGGCTTCGGATCGTCGAAATACATCACCTTGACGAGGCGCAGATAGTAATAGGCGCCGACGACGCTGGTCAGGACGCCCACCACGGCGAGCGTGTAGAGCTTGGCGTCGATCGCGGCGAGGAAGACGTAGAACTTCGCCCAGAAACCGGCCAGCGGCGGGATGCCGGCGAGCGAGAACATCATCATCGAGAGCGCGAAGGCCATCCAGGGGTTCGTCCGGGAGAGGCCGGCAAGCTCGTTGATATCCTCGACCAGCTTGCCGTCGCGGCGCATCATCAGCACGCAGGCGAAGGCGCCGAGCGTGGTGGCGAGGTAGATCGCCATATAGGTCATCACGCCCTGCACGCCGCCGGCCGTGCCCGCGGCGAGGCCGACCAGCGCGAAGCCCATATTCGCGATCGAGGAATAGGCGAGCAGGCGCTTGATGTTGCGCTGGCCGATCGCGGCGAAGGCGCCGAGCGCCATCGAGGCGATCGAGATGAAGATGATGATCTGCTGCCAGTCATGGATCGCGCCGGGGAAGGCGCCGATGAAGACGCGGATCACCATCGCCATCGCCGCCATCTTGGGCGCCGAGGCGAAGAAGGCGGCGACCGGGGTCGGCGAGCCCTCATAGACATCCGGCGTCCACATATGGAACGGCACGGCCGAGATCTTGAAGGCGACGCCGGCGGCGATGAAGACGATGCCGAAGACGAGACCGAGGCCGGCATGGCCGCCCTGCGTCGCCGCGGCGATGCCCGGGAAGGTCACCGTTCCGGTGAAGCCATAGGTCAGCGAGGCGCCATAGAGCAGCATGCCGGAGGAGAGCGCGCCGAGCACGAAGTACTTGAGGCCGGCTTCCGTGGAGCGGGCATTGTCGCGATCGAAGGCGGCGACGACGTAGAGCGCCAGTGACTGCAATTCGAGGCCGACATAGAGGCTGATGAGATCGTTGGCCGAGATCATCATCATCATGCCGATGGTCGAGAGCACGATCAGGATCGGGAACTCGAAGCGCATCACGCCCTGACGGCGCAGCGTCTCCGAGGCCAGGAGGATGGTCGCGCCGGCCCCCAGCAGCGTCAGCACCTTCATGAAGCGGGCGAAGCCGTCGGCGACGAAGCCGTCGTTGAAGGTCAGGAGTCTGCCCTCGCCCGAGACGACCACCACGAGCGCCACGGCTAGCAGGACAAGCGCCAGGCCTTCCAGCAGGCGGCCGGCACGCTCGCCGCGGACGGCGCCGATCAGCACCATGGCGATGGCGCCGAGCGCCAGAATGATTTCCGGCAGGGCCGGGCCGAGAGCGGGCAGAGCCATGTCCGAGACCTTACTGCGCGGCGAGCATGGCCGTCTTCGCGACGGTCAGCGCGGCCTGATAGTTCTTGATGAGCATTTCGGTCGGCGCCGCGAAGGCGTCGAGGATGGTGTGGGGCTGGATGCCGTACCAGATCGTCAGCAGGACCAGCGGAGCGAGGATCGCGATCTCGCGGCCGTTCAAATCCTTGATGTCCTTGAGCTCGGGCTTCACCAGTTCACCGAAGACGACGCGGCGATAGAGCCAGAGCGCATAGCCCGCCGAGAGGATGACGCCGGACGTCGCGAAGAAGGCGACCCAGGGATTGGCGCGGAAGGCGCCGAGCAGCGTCAGGAACTCGCCGACGAAACCGGCCGTGCCGGGCAGCCCGACATTGGCCATGGTGAAGACCATGAAGACCACGGCGTAGAGCGGCATCCGGTTCACCAGCCCACCATAGGCGGCGATCTCGCGGGTGTGCATCCGGTCGTAGATCACGCCGACGCAGAGGAAGAGCGCGCCCGAGACGAGGCCGTGGCTCATCATCTGGAACATGGCGCCCTGGATGCCCTGCGGGGTCAGGGTGAACAGCCCCATGGTGACGAAGCCCATATGCGCCACCGAGGAGTAGGCGATCAGCTTCTTGATGTCCTCCTGCATCAGCGCCACCAGCGAGGTGTAGACGATGGCGATGACGGAGAGCGCGAAGACCAGCGGCGCGAAATCATGCGACGCCTCCGGGAACATCGGGATCGAGAAGCGGATGAAGCCGTAGCCACCCATCTTCAGGAGGATCGCCGCCAGGATGACGGAGCCTGCGGTGGGCGCCTCGACGTGGGCGTCAGGCAGCCAGGTATGAACCGGCCACATCGGCATCTTCACCGCGAAGGAGGCGAAGAAGGCGAGCCACAGCCATTTCTGCATGCCGGCCGGGAACTGGTGGGCGAGCAGCGCCGGAATGTCGGTGGTGCCGGCGTTCCAGTACATCGCCATCACGGCCAGCAACATCAGCACCGAGCCGAGCAGCGTGTAGAGGAAGAACTTGTAGGAGGCGTAGACGCGCCGCTTGCCGCCCCAGATGCCGATGATCAGGAACATCGGGATCAGGCCGGCCTCGAAGAACAGGTAGAACAGCACGAGGTCGAGCGCCGCGAAGACGCCGATCATCAGCGTCTCCAGCACCAGGAAGGCGACCATGTACTCCGCCACCCGCTTCTCGACCGAGGTCCAGGAAGCGAGGATGCAGAACGGCATAAGGAACGCCGTCAGCACGATGAAGGGGAAGGAGAAGCCGTCGACGCCGAGCTTGAAGCGGATCGACTCCGAGATCCAGCCATGGCTCTCGACGAGCTGGAAGCCGGGATCGGCCGGGTTGAAGCGGCTCCAGGCGACGCAGGCGAGCACGAAGGTCAGCACCGTCGTGACCAGCGCCGCCCAGCGGGCGTTGGAAGCGACCGAAGCCTCGTCGCCGCGCTGCGCCAGGATGAAGGCAGCGCCGACCAGCGGCAGGATCAGGAGACCGGTGAGAATACCGAAACCGAACATCATCTCACCCGCGGGTCACGAGATACCAGGTCACCAGCCCGGCGACGCCGATCAGCATGGCGAAGGCATAGTGGTAGAGATAGCCGGTCTGCAGGCGCACGACGCGGTTGGTGACGTCGACGACGCGGGCCGAGACGCCGTCCGGACCGAATCCGTCGATGACGAAGCCGTCACCCTTCTTCCAAAGGAAGCGGCCGAGCCACTTCGCCGGACGCACGAACAGGAAGTCGTAGATCTCGTCGAAGTACCATTTGTTGAGCAGGAACCGGTACAGAACCGGGTTCGCTGCCGCGAGCCTGCCCGGGATGTCCGGCCGGCGGACATACATCCAGTAGGCCAGCACGAAGCCGATCGCCATCGCCACAAAGGGCGACCAGACCACCCAGCCCGGCACTTCATGCATGGTGTGCAGGATGTGGTTGTCCTTGCCCATGAACAGCGCCGACTTCCAGAAATGCTCGAAGTCGTGGCCGATGAAGTACTCCTTGAAGACGTAGCCGGCAGCGACCGCGCCCAGCGAAAGCAGGGCGAGCGGCAGCAGCATCACCCAGGGGCTCTCATGCGGGGTGTGATCATGGCCGTGGCCGTGATCGTCATGCGCATGGTCATCGTGGCCGTGAGCGGCGTGCGCCTGATCGTCGTGACCATGTGAACCATGGCCATGGCCCCAGCGCGGCGCGCCCTCGAAGGTCATGAAATAGAGCCGCCAGGAGTAGAAGGAGGTCATGCAGGCCGCGACGACCAGCAGGACGAAGGCGTAGGACGAGGCGAAGCCGCCATGCGCCACCGAGGCATAGGCGCTCTCGATGATGGCGTCCTTGGAGAAGTAGCCGGCGAAGCCAGGGAAGCCGGTCAGTGCCAGCGTGCCGATGGTCATGGCGGCGGCGGTGAAGGGGATATGCTTCCGCAGGCCGCCCATATGGCGCATGTCCTGCTCGTGGTGCATCGCGTGGATGACCGAGCCGGCGCCCAAGAAGAGCAGCGCCTTGAAGAAGGCGTGCGTGAACAGGTGGAAGATGCCGGCGCCGTAATTGCCGACGCCGAGCGCGACGAACATGTAGCCGAGCTGCGAGCAGGTCGAATAGGCGATGACGCGCTTGATGTCGTTCTGCACCAGCCCGACCGTCGCGGCGAAGAAGGCCGTGGTGGCGCCGATGACGACGACGACGGTGAGCGCGACCGGAGCATATTCGAAGATCGGCGAGAGACGCGCGACCATGAAGACGCCGGCCGTGACCATCGTCGCGGCATGAATGAGGGCGGAGACCGGGGTCGGGCCTTCCATCGCGTCCGGCAGCCAGGTGTGCAGCAGGAACTGCGCCGACTTGCCCATGGCGCCCATGAACAGCAGCAGGCAGGTCAGCGTCAGCGCATTCCAGTCATAGCCGAGGAAATGGAAGGGCTTGCCGACCATCTCGCCGACGCGCGGGAAGATCGAGTCGAAGGTGACCGCGCCGAAGAGCACGAAGATCAGGAAGATGCCGAGCAGGAAGCCGAAATCGCCGACGCGGTTGACGATGAAGGCCTTCATCGCCGCGGCATTGGCCGAGGGCTTCTGGTACCAGAAGCCGATCAGCAGGTAGGAGGCGAGACCGACGCCTTCCCAGCCGAAGAACATCTGGACGAGGTTGTCCGCCGTCACCAGCATCAGCATGGCGAAGGTGAACAGCGAGAGATAGGCGAAGAAGCGCGGCCGGTGCGGATCCTCGTGCATGTAGCCGATGGAATAGAGGTGCACGAGCGAGGAGACCGTGTTGACGACGACCAGCATCACCGCCGTCAGCGTGTCGATGCGGAAGGCCCAGTCGACCTGCAGGGCACCAGAGGAGATCCAGTTCGCGACCTGGATGCGCGTCGTGCCCGAACCCAAGCCGACCTGAAAGAAGGCGACCCAGGACAGCACCGCCGAGACGATGAGCAGCGAGGTCGTGACGATCTCGGAGCCGCGCGCGCCGATCAGCCGGCCGAAGAGCCCGGCAATCAGGAAGCCGATGAGGGGGAGGAAGACGATCAGGTGATACATGTCCGTGAGGTCCAGGCGCCTTGCGACGCTCAGCCTTTCATCATGTTGATGTCTTCCACCGCGATCGAGCCGCGGTTGCGGAAGTAGACGACGAGAATGGCGAGACCGATCGCGGCCTCCGCCGCCGCCACCGTAAGCACGAGCAGCGCGAAGACCTGGCCGACGATGTCGCCCAGGAAGCTCGAGAAGGCGACGAAGTTGATGTTGACCGAGAGCAGGATGAGCTCGACCGACATCAGGATGACGATGATGTTCTTGCGGTTGACGAAGATGCCGAGCACGCCGAGCGTGAACAGGATCGCGCTGACGGCGAGATAGTGGCCCAGTCCGATCATCATGCCATCTCCTCGGGAACGCCGGCGCGCGAGGGCACCTGCTTGACCTCCATCGCCGCGGCCTTGGTACGGGCGTTCTGGGTCGGGACGTGCTGGCGCTTGATGCCGTGGCGCTCGCGCAGCGTCAGCACGATCGCGCCGATCATGGCGACGAGCAGCACGAGGCCGGCCGCCTGGAAGTAGTAGATGTACTGCGTGTAGAGCACGCGGCCGAGCGCCTCGGTATTCGTGATCCCGCTGGGAATCGCAGCGACCGGCGCCTTGACGAGCTGCGGGTTGATGACCCAGGCGCCGACGACCATCAGGAGCTCGACGGCGAAGATGAAGCCGATCAGCGCGCCGATCGGCAGATAGTTGAGGAAGCCCTGGCGGAACTCGGCGAAATCGACGTCGAGCATCATCACCACGAAGAGGAAGAGCACCGCGACCGCGCCGACATAGACGACGACCAGCAGCATCGCGAGGAACTCGGCGCCGAGCAGCATGAACAGCCCGGCCGCGTTGACGAAGGCCAGGATCAGGTAGAGCACCGAGTGCACGGGATTGCGCGAGGTCACCACCATGAAGGCGGATGCCACGGTGATGCCTGCGAAGAGATAGAAGAAAGCCGCTGCGGCATTCATCTCGGCCAGCCCTTCCCGCCCCTTTTCGGCGCGGTCCTCGTTTGGTTCGTGCTTCGGGACTCAAAAGACCCCGAGCAATTTGGAGCGTCTATAATCAGGCCCGCCGGGCGGGACAACCGCACGGCGGGTCTGTGAACTCAATCGCACCCTGCAACGTCATCCCGGGCAAGCGAAGCGCAGACCCGGGATCCATCGTAAAGCGCAGTTCCCTCCGGTGGATCCCGGATCGACGCCGCTTCGCGGCTTGTCCGGGATGACGCCGGAGGGGCAAATCATCTCATCGATAGGGCGCGTCCATCGCGATGTTGCGCGCGATCTCGCGTTCCCAGCGCGCGCCGTTCGCGAGCAGCTTGTCCTTGTCGTAGAACAGCTCCTCGCGGGTCTCGGTCGCGAACTCGAAATTCGGCCCCTCGACGATGGCATCGACCGGGCAGGCTTCCTGGCAGAAGCCGCAATAGATGCACTTCGTCATGTCGATGTCGTAACGGGTGGTGCGGCGCGTGCCGTCGTTGCGGCGCGGGCCGGCCTCGATGGTGATGGCCTGCGCCGGGCAGATCGCCTCGCAGAGCTTGCAGGCGATGCAGCGCTCCTCGCCGTTCGGATAGCGGCGCAGCGCGTGCTCGCCACGGAAGCGCGGCGAGAGCTGGCCCTTCTCGAACGGGTAGTTCAGCGTCGCCTTCGGCTTGAAGAAATAGCGCATCGAGAGCCCGATCGCCCCGACGAACTCCTTCAGCAGCAGGCCCCTTGCGGCTTGCGCGAGTGACATCGCCTTCGTCCTTCCATCCTCAGCCGAACAGCGTCCGGCCGATCACGAAACCCAGGATCGGCGTGACGCCGATCGTCATCACAACCAGCACCACCCGCAAGATGCGGATACGGCGCTCGTAATCATCCTTCTCGGCCTGCATCTCCGAGCGATCCGTGCGCCTGAGCGCGCCGATCACAACGGCCGAGATCAGCCGGTATTCCAGCAGGCCGAGCCCGAAGCCGATCAGGGCGCCGAACCAACCCGCCATGTTCATGTCGCCAGCAGCCCAAGCCAGACGACGCTCTTGTATCCGAGGAACCCACCGACGAAAGCCGCGACCGCGAGTCCGACGATGAAAGCCTCAATATCCTTTGCGGCAGTCCCGCGGAGAACCCGCAGGACACAAGCCACGTAACATACTCCGCCGACGACCATGCCCGCAGCCGGGCCCACGATCGCCGGGTTGATCATCCGCCGACCGGGCCCCAGCCCGTCAGCTGCAGCACCAGCGCCACGATCACCACGCTCGCGATCGACAACGGCAGGAAGACCTTCCAGCCCAGGCGCATCAACTGGTCGTAGCGGTAGCGCGGCACGAAGGCCTTCACCAGCGCGAACATGAAGAACACCAGGCAGACCTTGAGCGCGAACCAGAACACGCCGGGCAGCCAGGTGAAGGGCGGCAGCGCGACCGGGGGCGCCCAGCCGCCGAGGAAGAGGATCGTGGTCAGCGAGCACATGGTCATGATCGCCACGTATTCGCCGAGCATGAACAGCAGGTACGGCGTCGAGGAATACTCGACCATGAAGCCCGCCACGAGTTCGGATTCCGCTTCCGCCAGATCGAAGGGCGGCCGGTTCGTCTCGGCCAGCGCCGAAACGAAGAAGACTACGAACATCGGGAAGAGCGGGATGAAGTACCAGTTCAGGATCGAGAGCCACGGCACGCCGAGCGCATGGGCAAGGCCCCGGTTCTGCTGCGCCTCGACCACGGCCGAGAGGTTCAGCGAGCCGACGCAGAGCAGCACGGTGATGATGACGAAGCCGATCGAGACCTCGTAGGACACCATCTGCGCCGCCGAGCGCAGCGCGCTCATGAACGGGTATTTCGAGTTCGAGGCCCAGCCGGCCATGATGATGCCGTAGACGCCGAGCGAGGAGATCGCGAGGATGTAGAGCACGCCGACATTGATGTCGGCGATCGCCCAGCCTTCCGCCACCGGGATCACCGCCCAGGCGCCGAGCGCCAAGAGGCAGGAGATGAAGGGCGCCAGCAGGAAGATGCCCTTGTTGGCGCCGGACGGAATGATCGGCTCCTTGAGCGCGAACTTGATCAGGTCCGCGAAGCTCTGGAACAGGCCCCAGGGACCGACCACGTTCGGGCCACGGCGGAGCTGCACCGCCGCCCAGACCTTGCGGTCGGCCAGCAGGATGTAGGCGATGAAGACCAGCAGGCAGACCAGCAGCAGCAGGCTCTTGCCGAGAACGATCGCGATATCGAGGACGAGGTCCCAGTTCATGGCCGGTTACTCCGCCGCCTGCTGGTGCCGGCCCGAGGCCAGCGCCGAGCATTCCGCCATGATGGCGGAGGCACGCGCGATCGGGTTGGTCTGATAGAAATCGGCGACGGGCGAGACGAAGCCCGCCTTGTCGGTCTTGCCGCCGAGGCCGGCGAGCTTGCCGATCTCCGAAGCGTCATTGGCCGGCAGGCCGTCGAGCGCCGCGAAATGCGGATGCGCCTCATAGAGCGCCTTGCGCAGGCCGGCGAGCGAGTCGAAGGGCAGCGTCTTGCCGAGCGTCGTGGAGAGCGCGCGCAGGATCGCCCAATCCTCGCGGGCATCGCCCGGCGGGAAGGTGGCGCGGTCGCCCATCTGCACACGGCCTTCCGTGTTCACATAGGTGCCGGACTTTTCGGTATAGGCCGCGCCCGGCAGGATGACGTCGGCGCGATGGGCGCCCTTATCGCCATGCGTGCCCTGGTAGACGACGAAAGCGCCTTCCGGCACCTCGATCTCGTCGGCGCCGAGCAGGAAGAGCACATCGAGCGCGCCCGGCTGGACCATCGCAACGGTGTCCAAACCGCCCTCGCCGGGCACGAAGCCGAGATCGAGCGCGCCGACACGCGACGCTGCGGTGTGGATGACGCCAAAACCGTTCCAGCCTTCGCGGACAGCGCCGAGCGCTTGTGCCGCCTTGGCGGCGAGCGAGAGCACAGCCTCACCGTCAGTGCGGGTCAGAGCGCCCTGCCCGACCAGTACCATCGCCTTGCCCTCGCCGGCCTGGGCCGATTTCACGACATCGGCCAGCGTCTCCGGGCCGGCGCCGAGATAATCATAGGCATAGGTCAGATCGGCCTTCTCGCCGATGACGCTGACCTTGAAGTTGCCGCGCAGCCAGCGCTTGCGGATGCGGGCATTCAGGATCGGCGCCTCGCGGCGCGGGTTCGAGCCGATGATGAGCAGCGAATCCGCCTGCTCGATGCCGGCGATGCCGGCGTTGAGCACGTAGGAGGCGCGGCCGAACTTCGGATGCAGCCTGGTGCCGTCCTGGCGGGCATCGAGATTGGCGGAGCCGAGCGAGGCGATCAGCGCCTTCAACGCGAACATCTCTTCCACGGCCGCGAGATCGCCGGCGATGGCGCCGATCTTCTCTGGGCTCGCGGCCTTCACCTTGTTGGCGATGGCAGCGAAGGCCTCCGTCCAGCTCGCGGGGCGCAAGCGCCCGTTCTCGCGGATATAGGGCCGGTCGAGGCGCTGGGTCTTGAGACCGTCGGCGATATGGCGGGTCTTGTCGGAGATCCACTCCTCGTTCACCGCCTCGTTGAGGCGGGGCAGGATCCGCATCACTTCCTTGCCGCGCGAGTCGACGCGGATGGCCGAGCCGACCGCATCCATCACGTCGATGCTCTCGGTCTTGGAGAGCTCCCAGGGCCGGGCCTTGTTCTGGTAGGGCTTGGAGGTCAGCGCGCCGACGGGGCAGAGATCGACGACATTGCTCTGGAGCTCCGACGACATCGCCTGCTCGAGATAGGTCGTGATCTCCATATCCTCGCCGCGGCCGATGGCGCCGAGATCGGAGGCGCCGGCAACCTCGGTGGTGAAGCGGACGCAGCGCGTGCACTGGATGCAGCGCGTCATCGTCGTCTTGACCAGCGGGCCGATATACTTGTCCTCGACCGCGCGCTTGTTCTCGGCGAAGCGGGAGGTTTCCGCGCCGAAGGCCATGGCCTGGTCCTGCAGGTCGCATTCGCCGCCCTGATCGCAGATCGGGCAATCGAGCGGGTGGTTGATGAGGAGGAACTCCATCACCCCCTCGCGGGCCTTCTTGACCATCGGCGACTTGGTCGAGACGACCGGCGGCTCGCCGTTCGGGCCGGGGCGCAAATCGCGCACGCCGATGGCGCAAGAGGCCTGCGGCTTCGGCGGGCCGCCCTTCACCTCGACGAGGCACATGCGGCAATTGCCGGCGATGGAGAGGCGCTCGTGGAAGCAGAAGCGCGGCACCTCGGCGCCAGCCGCCTCGCAGGCCTGGAGAACCGTGTAATCGGCCGGGACGTCAACCTCGATGCCGTCGATGACGAGTTTGGTCATGGTCTCACTCCGCCGCCATCAGGCGCACAGGCTCGCTGTGCGGGTTGGCGGCATAGTCGTCGATGCGCTGCTCGATCTCGTGACGGAAATGCGCGATCAGGCCCTGGATCGGCCAGGCCGCGGCGTCACCGAGCGCGCAGATCGTGTGGCCCTCGATCTGCTTGGTGACGTCGAGCAGCATGTCGATCTCGCGCTTCTGGGCGCGGCCCTCGGCCATGCGCTCCATGACGCGCCACATCCAGCCCGTGCCCTCGCGGCAGGGCGTGCACTGGCCGCAGCTCTCATGCTTGTAGAAATGGCTGATGCGGGCGATGGCGCGGACGATGTCGGTCGACTTGTCCATCACGATCACCGCCGCCGTGCCGAGGCCGGAGCGCAGCTTGGAGAGCGAATCGAAATCCATCGGCGTGTCGATGATCTGCTCGGCCGGAACCATGCGCACCGAGGAGCCGCCGGGGATAACCGCCTTCAGGTTGTCCCAGCCGCCGCGGATGCCGCCGCAATGCTTGTCGATCAGCTCGCGGAACGGGATGCCCATCGCCTCCTCGACGTTGCAGGGCTTGTTCACATGGCCGGAGACGCAGAACAGCTTGGTGCCGACATTGTTCGGCGTGCCGATCGAGGAGAACCAGGCGGCGCCGCGGCGCAGGATGGTCGGGGCGACCGCGATCGACTCGACGTTGTTCACCGTGGTCGGGCAGCCATAGAGGCCCATATTGGCGGGGAAAGGCGGCTTCAGCCGCGGCATGCCCTTCTTGCCTTCGAGGCTCTCCAGCAGCGCCGTCTCTTCGCCGCAGATATAGGCGCCGGCGCCATGATGCACATAGAGATCAAAGGGATAGCCGTGGACATTGTCCTTGCCGATGAGCTTGGCCTCATAGGCCTCATCGACGGCGCGCTGCAGCGCCTCGCGCTCGCGGATGTATTCGCCGCGGATGTAGATATAGGCCGCATGCGCGCCCATGGCGAAGGAGGCGATCAGGCAACCCTCGACCAGCGTATGCGGGTCGTTGCGCATGATCTCGCGGTCCTTGCAGGTGCCCGGCTCCGACTCGTCGGCATTGACGACGAGGTAGTGCGGGCGCCCGTCACTCTGCTTGGGCATGAACGACCATTTCAGCCCGGTCGGGAAGCCGGCGCCGCCACGACCGCGCAGGCCGGACTTCTTCATCTCGTCGATGATCCAGTCCCGGCCCTGCTCCAGGATGAACTTGGTACCATCCCAGCCGCCGCGCTGGATCGCGCCCTTCAGGGAGCGGTCATGCAGGCCGTAGAGATTGGTGAAGATGCGGTCGCGATCTGCGAGCATGTCCTAGTGCCTCACTCTGCCGGCTTGTCGCCAAGCTTCGACTCCGGGCGCCAGCCCGTCGCGAGCTTCTTCGACTGAGCAATCCAGTCGTCACGCAGCGCCCGGCCCTTGAAGCCGGTCAGCCGTGCATCGACCCAGGCGAGCTCCGCCGGTGTCCATTTGGCGATCTGGTCGTAATGCCAGACGCCCATCTCGTTGAGCATCTTGCCAAGCTTCGGCCCAACGCCCCAGATCAGTTCGAGATCGTCGCCCTTGCCGTCGCGCGCGGCAGTCAGCAGCTCGGGCTTGCTCTCGTCGGTCGCGATGGCCTTGTCCGCTGCCGCAGGCTTGGCGGCCTCGGCGACATCCTTCTTCTCGACCTTGCCCTTGGCAGCCGGCGTGTCGTTCGCGGCGCTGGAGGGCTGGGCCGGCTCCGAAGGCTGCGGGCGGGCGGCGGCGGCCGTCTCTGTCGCGGGCTTCTCGGCAACGGCGGCCGGGGTCGCCTCGGCCTTCTTCGCCTCGGCTTCGGCGGCCTTCTTGGCTTCTGCCTCGGCGGCGGCCTTGGCGGCTGCGGCTTCGGCCGCGGCCTTGCGCTGCTCGGCGATGCGCTTCTGCCAGTCGCCGGCGCCGATCATCGAGCCGTCATAGAGCGCCTTGTCGGTCAGCGTCTGCGGGCCGCCTTCCGGCTCGGAGCCGGTGCGGCCGTTCTGCGGGCCGGGCTTGACCGGGCGGCCGTTGCGGAGATCGTCGAGGAGCTGGCGGAAATTCGCCGGCGTCAGGTCCTCGTAGTAGTCGACATTGATCTGCGCCATCGGGGCGTTGCAGCAGGCGCCAAGGCACTCGACTTCGAGCCAGGAGAGCTTGCCGTCGGCGGTCACGGTCGATTGCGGGCCGATGACGTCCTCGCAGACCTTCTTCAGCGCTTCCGCGCCACGAAGCGCGCAGGGTGTCGTGCCGCAGAGCTGGACGAAATACTCGCCGACCGGCTGCAGGTTGAACATCGTGTAGAAGGTCGCGACCTCCAGCACGCGCATCGGCGCCATGCCCAAGCGCTTGGCGACGGTCTCGATCACGGCGCGCGAGACCCAGCCCTCCTGCTCCTGCGCCTTCCACAGCAGCGGGATGACGGCGGAAGCCTGGCGGCCTTCCGGGTACTTGGCGATCTGCTGGTCGATCCAGTTCTCGTTCGCCGCAGTGAAGGCGAAGGAGGCCGGTTGGATAGGATCAGGTGCGAGACGACGGACGGACATTCGGCTTTCTCAACCCTGGCAATAGCTTCGATATTGGGCGGCGGCACGCGGCAGAGCCGGCACACAACGCCCATAATTCGGATCCTGGCCGCCGCAGCTGCAGCTGAAGACCGGATCCGTACAACGGCGGACATAAATCCAGGAACACCAGCTCACATAGCCGGGCTGATCCTTGGCAACATAGCGAAATCCGGCCTTCTCAAGCTGCTGATAGGTCGGACGGCCCTGCGCCGACGCGCCACTCGCGGCGATCGCGCACCCAACCAGACCCATCAAGGCAGCGGCCAATCTCACCGATCGACCTCCCCGAACACGATGTCCAGCGAGCCGAGGATCGCGGAGACGTCGGCAAGCATGTGCTTGCGGCACATGAAATCCATGGCCTGGAGATGGGCGAAGCCCGGGGCCTTGATCTTGCAGCGATAGGGCTTGTTGGTGCCGTCGGAGACCAGATAGACGCCGAACTCGCCCTTCGGGGCCTCGACCGCGGCATAGACCTCGCCGGCCGGCACCCTGTAGCCCTCGGTGTAGAGCTTGAAATGGTGGATGAGCGACTCCATCGAGCGCTTCATCTCGCCGCGCTTGGGCGGCACGACCTTGCCGTCGAGCGAGGAGACCGGGCCGCCGCCATCGGGCGCCAGCAGCTTCTCGCAGCACTGCTTCATGATGCGCACCGACTGGCGCATCTCTTCCATGCGGATGTGATAGCGGTCGAAGCAGTCGCCGTTCTTGCCGACGGGGATGTCGAATTCCATCTCCTCGTAGCATTCATAGGGCTGCGACTTGCGCAGATCCCAGGGCGCGCCGGAGCCACGCACCATCACGCCCGAAAAGCCCCATTTCCAGCAGGTCTCGAGATCGACCACGCCGATATCGACGTTGCGCTGCTTGAAGATGCGGTTGTCGGAGAGCAGCCCTTCGAGGTCGTCGCAGACCTTGAGGAAGGGGTCGCACCATTCGGCGATGTCGTGGATCAGCGAAACCGGCAGGTCCTGATGGACGCCGCCGGGGCGGACATAGGCCGCATGCATGCGCGCGCCGCAGGCACGCTCGTAGAAGACCATCAGCTTCTCGCGCTCCTCGAAGCCCCAGAGCGGGGGCGTAAGCGCGCCGACATCCATCGCCTGCGTGGTCACGTTGAGGATATGCGAGAGGATGCGGCCGATCTCGGAATAGAGCACGCGGATGAGCTGGCCACGGCGCGGCACCGTGATGCCGAGCAGGCGCTCGACCGCGAGCGCGAAGGCATGCTCCTGATTCATCGGCGCGACATAGTCGAGCCGGTCGAAATAAGGCACGGCCTGGAGATAGGTCTTGGCCTCGATCAGCTTCTCGGTGCCGCGATGCAGCAGGCCGATATGCGGATCGACGCGCTCGACCACCTCGCCGTCGAGCTCCAGCACCAGGCGCAGCACGCCGTGTGCAGCCGGATGCTGGGGGCCGAAGTTAATGCTGAAATTGCGGATGTTGTGCTCGGTCATCGCTCAGAACCTCGTGCCGGCGCCGAAACGGAAAACGTCGTATCCGAATTCGCGCATGCACTGCCTTAGCAGGCCGGCATCGCCGGCCGCTCCAGCCGCCTCGCAGTAGCGGGTCGCCAGCTTGATATCGACATCGGGAGCATGGCGACCGTCTGCACGGGCCACGCTGGCCGCACCCGCCAGCAGACCGGCAACCGCGAGGCTGCGGGTGAGATGCCCGATCATTGCGACTGCTCCTGCTTCGCCGCCATGCGGGCCAGGAACTCGTCCCCTGTCAGCCGCGGCCGGTCGCCGGCGAACGCATAGAGCGCCGGCTTTTCGTCGATGAAGATCTCCGCGACGAAGTCGAAGGACGATTGGTCGTCGAAGGCCTGGAAGGCCACCGCGACATGGCCGTCCGCACCTTCGCGCAGGCGCCAGAACAGGCTCGACCCGCAGGTCCTGCAGAAGACCCGCTCACCCCAGTCGGAAGACGGATAGACCTCGAGCGCCTGCTCGTCCGCCACGGACACGCCGGAGCACGGCACCGCCATGAAGACGCCGCCGCTCCATTTCCGGCACATGCCGCAATGGCAGACATCCATCTCCTGCTTCTCGGGCGTCGCGGTGAAGCGCACCGCGCCGCAGAGACAGCCGCCGGATAGGATTTGGTGGCTGGACGCCATCACGCCCCCTTCGCCTTCTCGTCGCCCGGCAGCACGTAATCCGTGCCTTCCCAGGGCGAGAGGAAATCGAAGTTGCGGAATTCCTGGTTCAGCTTCACCGGCTCGTACACGACGCGCTTCTGCTCGTCATCGTAGCGAACCTCGACGAAGCCGGTCAGCGGGAAGTCCTTGCGCAGCGGATAGCCCTCGAAGCCGTAATCGGTGAGGATGCGGCGCAAATCCGGATGGCCGGTGAACAGGATGCCGTAGAAATCATAGGCCTCGCGCTCGAACCAGTTGGCCGCCGGGAAGACGTCGACGACGGAGGGAACCGGCGTCGCCTCGTCGGTCTGGACCTTGACGCGGATGCGCCGGTTATGGTGCGGCGCGAGCAGGTGATAGACGACGTCGAAGCGCTTCTCGCGGCCGAGATAGTCGGCCCCGGCGATGTCGGTGAAGTTCACGAAGCGGAAGCGCGGGTCGCTGTAGAGCGTGCGCAGAACCTCGACGATCGAAGCCGCCTCGGCATGGATCGTCAGCTCCTCGAAAGCGACGACCGCCTCCGTGACCGCGCCGGGCAGCGCAGCCATGATCTCTTCACCGAGCTTTTCGAGCGCTTCGCTCATCGTCTCACCTTCATCGCCTGCCGCATCGACCGATGGAGCGCTCAGCGCTCGATCGTGCCGGTGCGGCGGATCTTCTTCTGCAGCAGCAGCACGCCGTAGAGCAGCGCCTCGGCCGTCGGCGGGCAGCCCGGAACGTAGATGTCGATCGGGACGATGCGGTCGCAGCCGCGGACCACCGAATAGCTGTAGTGGTAATAGCCGCCGCCATTGGCGCAGGAGCCCATCGAGATGACGTAGCGCGGCTCCGGCATCTGGTCGTAGACCTTGCGCAGCGCCGGGGCCATCTTGTTGGTCAGCGTGCCCGCCACGATCATCACGTCGGACTGGCGCGGTGAGGCGCGCGGCGCGAAGCCGAAGCGCTCGACGTCGTAGCGCGGCATCGAGAGCTGCATCATCTCGACGGCGCAGCAGGCGAGACCGAAGGTCATCCACATCAGCGAGCCGGTGCGGGCCCAGTTGATCAGATCGTCCGTCGCGGTGACGAGGAAGCCCTTGTCGGCCAGCTCGTTGTTGATCTCGACGAAGAAGGGATCACGCGCCCCGACGGGCTTGCCGTCCGGACCGAGCAAACCCCTCGGCGCCTGCGCGACGAGCGGATCACCACGATCGATCGCTGTGACTGCCATGTCCTAATCCTCGTGAACGTCTAGTCTGCCTGACAGAAAACGGAAAACCGCCTCACGATCAGGTCAGTCCCACTCCAGCGCGCCCTTGCGCCACTCGTAGATGAAACCCACGGTGAGCACGCCGAGAAAGATCATCATCGACCAGAAACCATACCAGCCGAGCCCGCCGAAGGCGACGGCCCAGGGGAACAGGAACGCGACCTCGAGATCGAAGATGATGAAGAGAATCGCGACCAGGTAGAACCGCACGTCGAACTTCATGCGCGCATCGTCGAAGGCGTTGAAACCGCATTCGTAAGCCGAGAGCTTTTCGGCGTCAGGCTTCGAATAGGCGATCGCGAAGGGGGCGATCAGCAGCGCTAGCCCGATCACCGCCGAGACGCCGATGAACAGCACCAGCGGCAGGTAGTCGGTCAGAAGGGAATGCACCGGAAGAGCTTGCATCGTCGAACTCGCTTCGCGCGGCCGCACAACGGCTCACCGCCCCGTTCGCTTAGACCCTCGATTAGAATGAAGCAAGACTCCGCCGCGCCGCACAATTGCGTGGGCGGGTTGTATGCGGCGCAGGATGCGGCAAAATCGCACCGCCTCCGCTCTCCCTCCCACGGCCATGAGGCAAAATTCGGCCGGAAGCGCGTGTTTTTCGCGTTGGGAACCCACAGCAATTCGTTCACCCTGCCCGAATCGCCCGCGGGCGGACGCTTTTTTGAAAGGCCCTCCATGCGCTCCCCCTCCCGGCCATCCTGCGGCGCAACACCGCGCGGAGCCCGGCCGGCGTGAAGCCGCTTCCCTGCCTGCCGGCGAGCCTGGCGTTCGCCGTCGCCCTGCTCCTTGCCGCCGAAGCCCGCGCCCAGGACGGTCAAAGCGTGCGCGCGCCCCAGCCGCCGCAACGTCCCTTCGATCTCGATCTGGCAGGCACGCCGAAACTGCCGCCGATCGTCGTGCCACCCGTGCCGCGCCCGGCGCAGGAGACGCCGGCAAGCCCCGCCGTCGCGGAGACGCCGCCGGCCGCGCCATCGACGGAAACGCCCGCAGCCGGCGGAACGCCCGCATCGGAAACACCGCCCGCAGAGGGCACCGCGCCCATGGCCGACGGGCCGGACGAGGATGAGGGGCCGGAATGGCCGAAGCTCACCCCCGGGCAGAAGGCCGGCGCGGAGCCGGCATTCGACCCGAACGAGAAGGCCGACAGGCCCGGCATCTCCACCGATCCAGGCACGTCGACCGCCTGCCTGCCGCAGCGGCTGAAGCTGATTCTCGGCAAGATCGTCGACAGGTACGGCGCGGTGAAGGTGACCTCGACCTGGCGGCCGCCCTGGCGGGCCCGGCGCGGCTCCTATCACAAGCGCTGCGAGGCGATGGATTTCCGCGTGCCCGGCGTGAAGCCGCGCGTCGTGCTGGAATGGGCGCGGTCACTGCCGGAGGTCGGCGGCAACCAAGTCTACTGGAACGGGCTGATCCATATCGACACCGGGCCGCGCCGGCCCTGGTGAGTCGGCGCGGCAATGGCCGGGGCCAGCCTGTCGGTCAGGCCCCGGACCTGGTCGCGAGGATGAACAGGCGGGGGAAGCGCAGCAGCACCTTGCCGTCCGGCTCGACCGGATAGGCAGGCGCGATCCGCTCCTTGTAGCGTGCGAGGAAGCCCTCGCGCTCATCCGCAGGCAGCGGGTCGAGATAGGGCTTCAGAGCAGTGCTCTTGAACCATTCGACGATCGCGTCATGGCCAGCCAGCGCGTGGACATAGGTGGTCTGCCAGAGATCGACGGTGCAGCCGGCCGCCGCGAGCCAGCGGCGATAATCAGAGAAACTGCCCATCGGCGCCCGCGCTGCGGCGGCCTCGACGAGACGCCCCGCCCAGGGCCCTTCCGCCGCGGTCTCGGCCATGGCGACGTGAGAGGGCTCGGCGAGATTGTTCGGCATCTGCACGGCGAGCTGGCCGCCGGGCTTCAGCGCACCCGCGAGCCGGGGAAACAGGCTCGCATGGTCCGGCAGCCATTGCAGCACCGCATTGGCGAAGATCAAATCGTAGTCAGGGCCGGCCGACCAATCGTCGAGATTCGCCAGCACGAAGGAGAGCTGCGGCAAGCGCTTGCGCGCCTTTTCGATCATGTCGGGCGAGGAATCGAGCCCCGTCACCTCGGCATCGGGAAAGCGGGCCGCGACGAGCTCCGTGCTGTTGCCGGGGCCGCAGCCGAGATCGATGCACCGCGTCGGCGCCCGAAGCCCGACGCGCTGGATCAGATCGAGCGGGGGGCGCGTCCGCTCGTCCTCGAAGCGCAGATACTGATTGGCATCCCAGTCGGCTTTGGCAGACATGTCGCATTCCATTCCCTGCTGCGCCGCCATGGGACGGCGGCGCACTCTACAATAGCGGGCCGCATGCCGTGTCCAGCCCGATATCGCAGCGCCGTGTTCTTCGGGCGCGGTTCGCCGCTCAGTGGCTCTCGCCGTGCTTCAGGATCTGGCCGAGGAATTTGCGGGTGCGCTCGTTCTGCGGCGCCGAGAAGAACGATTCGGGCGGCGCGACCTCGACGATCTCGCCAGCGTCCATGAAGATCACCCGGTCGGCGACCTTGCGGGCAAAGCCCATCTCATGGGTGACGCAGAGCATGGTCATGCCGCTCTCGGCGAGCTCGACCATAACGTCGAGCACCTCGCTGACCATTTCGGGGTCGAGCGCCGAAGTCGGCTCGTCGAACAGCATGATCTTGGGGTTCATGCAGAGCGAGCGAGCGATGGCGACGCGCTGCTGCTGGCCGCCGGAGAGCTGGACCGGATATTTGTTGGCCTGCTCCGGGATATGGACGCGCTCCAGGATCCTGCGGGCGTTCGCCTCGGCCTCAGCCCTCGCAATGCCGCGCACCTTCATCGGCGCCAGCGTGCAGTTCTCCAGCGCGGTCAGATGCGGGAACAGGTTGAAGCTCTGGAAGACCATGCCGATCTCGCGGCGGATGTCCTCGATGCCCTTCAGCCCGGCATGGACCGTCGTGCCGTCGATGACGATATCGCCCTTCTGATGCTCCTCGAGCTGGTTCAGGCAGCGGATCAGGGTCGACTTGCCCGAGCCGGAGGGCCCGCAGATGACGATGCGCTCGCCGCGCGAGACGGTGAGGTCGATATCGCGCAGCACATGGAAGTCGCCATAGAATTTGTCGACATGACGCATCTCGATGATCACGTCGCCGATCTCATGGTCGCCGGCGGAGGGAGCGGTCGCGGACATCTGCAAAAGCCGTTCTGGTTCGATTGGAGATGCGCCCGGCACAGGACCGGGCGCATCCGGTTTCGGAAGCCGTCAGGCCCCGTGAGCGATCACCACTTGGTGCCTTCGAACTGCGGCATCGGCGGCAGCTTGGGCAGCGGCATGCCGAACCATTTCTGGTTGATCTTGGACAGTTCGCCGTTGCCCTCGATCTCGGCGATGAACTTGTTCGAGAACTCGGCCAGCGCGGTATCGGCCTTGCGGAAGGCCATGCCGTTGGCCTGTTCCTTGAGCGTGATCTTGGGTTCGATGCCGAGCTGCGGATAATCCTTGTTGAGCTGGGCGAGGATGGTGTTGCTGGCGCCCATGCCCTGGACCTGCCCGGAGATCAGGGCCTGCAGGGCGGTGGCGTCGTCGTCATAGCGCTTCAGCGGGGTACCGGGAGGGGCGACATTGCTGATCGCGATGTCCTGCGTCGAGGCGCGCGCGACGCTGATCGTGACGTTCTTCAGATCCTCCGGCGCCTTGACGTTCACGCTCTTGGGAGCCAGCACATAGATCGTCAGCGTGCTGTAGGGGTTGGAGAACAGCACCTGCTTCTGGCGCTCGGGGGTGATGCCGAAGGTGGCGATCAACAGGTCGACCTTGTTGGTCAGCAGATAAGGGATGCGGTTCGGGCCGGTGACCGGGACGAGCTCGAGCTTGACGCCGAGCGCCTTGGCCATCAGCGCCGCGACATCGGCGTCGTAGCCGGCCGGCTGCTGCTGGGCGTCGGTGCCGCCGAAGGGCGGGTAGTCGGTCAGCACGCCGACCATCAGCTTGCCGCGGGCCTTGATCTCGTCAGGGGTAGCGGCCTGCGCCGGGGCGACGTTGAGCGCGGCGGCGGCAAGGCCGGCGAAGACCAGCGTGCCGAGGCCGCGGCGGCAAATCGATTTAAACAGGGACATGGGGACGTTCTCCTCTGGGACAGGCTGAATTGCATCGCCGCCTTCAGCGGGCGGCGACGAGGAGCTTTTGCTCCATCCTTTTGCTGTAGGCCGAGAGCGGCCTGCAGATGACGTAATAGAGCAGCGCGACGAGCGCGAAGACCGTGAACGGCCGGAAGGTCGCGTTGTTGATGATCTGCGCCGCGCGTGTCAGCTCGACGAAGCCGATGATCGAGGCGAGCGAGGTGCCCTTGATGAGCTGCACCAGGAAGCCGATCGTCGGGGGAATTGCGATGCGGACGGCCTGCGGCGCGATGACGAGCATCATCTTCGGCCAGTAGCGCAGGCCCAGCGAGGTCGCCGCTTCCCATTGTCCGCGCGGCACGACCTCGATGGCGCCGCGCCAGATCTCGCCGAGGAAGGCGCTGGCATGCAGCGACAGGCCGAGCGCCGCCGCCGTCCAGGGGTCGACCGACCAGCCGAACAGCCCGGGCACGAAGAAGGCGAGGAAGAGCTGCATCAGCAGCGGCGTGCCCTGGAAGAGCTTGATGTAGCCAGCCGAGGCGAAGCGCAGCCATTTGTATTCGCCGCTGCGGGCGAGCGCCACCAGCGCCCCGCCCAGCGCGCCGCCGAGAAAGGCGACGAGCGAGAGCAGCAGCGTCCAGCGCACCGCCATGATGATGTAGATGATGTCGCCTGATCCGAGTGTGCGCATGTCGTCACCTCACCGGGTTGGCTTGCGCAGGAAGGCGCGTTCGATCCCGGCGAAGACCGTCCAGAAGAAGACGGAGAGGCCGAGATACAGGCAGGTGGCGACGAAATAGACCTCGAAGCTGCGGAAGGTGCGCGACTGGATGTCGCCCGCCACCGCCGTCAATTCGCTCGCCGCGATCGCCGAGCAGACGCTGGTGTTCAGCATCAGCAGGATGAACTGGCTGGTCAGCGAAGGGTAGATCGCCTGGATCGCCGGCTTCAGGATGATGTAGCGGAAGATCTGGAGCGGGCGCATGCCCAGCGACTTGCCCGCCTCGACCTGGCCCTTCTGGATGCTCTCGATGCCGGCGCGGATGATCTCGATGCCATAGGCGCCAACATTCACCACCAGCGCCAGCAGCGCCGCCGTGTTCGAGGACATCTTCAGGCCCATCGAGGGCAGGCCGAAATAGATCATAAAGATCTGGATCAGGAAGGGCGTGTTGCGGATCAGCTCGATATATTCGTCGATGATCCGGACCAGCCATTTCGGCCCCGAAGTCTTGCCGAGCGCGCCGGCGACCGAAACCACCATGCCGATCGCCATCGCCAGTGCCGACAGGACCAGCGAATTGAGCAGCCCCTGCAGCAGCTCGGGCCATGCCGAGAAGACATCGGCGAAATCGAATTCATAGCTCATGCGGGCCGCCCGTTCCGGGTGGCGAAAGCAGGGCTGCCTTCATATGCCTTCCTCATCAATCCTCCCGGCCGGCCGGGCCGCCGGTTCTCGCCCGGGGCCGCAGCAGAATCCCTACAATCGCGGAATCAGCAAGCCGCCATCGGCGTTGATCACTGTTCCAGTCGCATAGGCGAACTGTCCACCCGTCAGGGCGGCGACGACCGCTGCGACATCTTCGCCCTCGCCCCAGCGGCCGGCGGGAATCAACCCCTCGGCGATGCGCGCATCGTATTTCGCGGCGACCTTTGCGGTCATGTCAGTGCGGATCACGCCCGGCCTGACCTCGAAGACCGGGATGCCCTCCGGCGCGAGCCTGACGGCGAGCGCCTTCGCCCACATCGAGAGGCCGAGCTTGGAGACGCAGTACTGCGCCCGGTCGATCGAGACCAGCTCGGTCGAGGCCGAGGTGATGAAGACGATGGCCGGGCGTTCCGGCCTGTCCGCGAGCATGGTCTTGGCCACCTCCTGGCTCAGGAAGGCGGCGCCGCGCAGGTTGACGTCCATGACGACGTCGAAACTCTGCGGCGTGATCTCCAGCATGTCACCGCGCACCGGCGCACCGATGCCGGCATTCGAGACGAAAACATCGAGCCGGCCGCATCGCTGTTTGACGTTCGCCACGAGGTCGGCATGGCTCGCAACGGCCGCGACATCGTGCCTGAAGAACCGAGCCGCAGCGCCCGCCGCCTCGAAGAGCTTCAACGCCTCGCTCGCGGCCTCATCCTCGACAATGTCGGTGAAGGCGATGTCATGGCCCGCCTTGGCGAGCGCGACGCCGATGGCGCGGCCGATGCCACGCCTTGCGCCGGTGATCAGGGCGACGGGACGGCTCATCTCATTCTCCCCGGTATTGCGGCGTGCGCTTCTGCTGGAAGGCCGCGACGCCCTCCTTCACATCCTCGGTGTAGGAGACGAGCGAACTCGCCAGCGTCTCCATGATCGCGGCGCTGTCCTCGCCCTCGGCCGCATTGATGAGCTGCTTGACGACGATATTCGCGACCGGCCCGCGTGCCGTGACGCGCTCGGCCATGGCCTGCGCGGCCGCGAGCGCCCCGCCCTTCTCCACGACCTGATCGACGATGCCGAGCGAAAGCGCCGTCTCGGCGGTGACGATCTCGCCGGTCAAGGCAAGCCGGCGCGCCACCTGCCCGCCGAGCCGCCTGACCAACCGCTGCGTGCCCGACCAGCCGGGAATCATGCCGAGCCCGCTCTCGGGCAGGCCGATCTTGGCCTGCGCCTCGCAGATGCGGATATCGGCGGTAACGGCGAGCTCGAGCCCGCCGCCGAGCGCGTGGCCATTCATCGCGGCGATGACCGGCGGCTTCATCCGGGCGAGCTTGTCGAAGACGCGATGGCCGGAGCGGACCCAGCCCTGCCCCATCTCCAGCGGGGACAGCCCGCCCCAGGCGACGATGTCGCCGCCGGCGCAGAAGGCCTTGCCCTCGGCCGTCAGGATGACGGCACGGACCGAGCGGTCGGCGTCAATGGTGTCAGCAAAGCGGCCGAGCAGGCCGACCATGACGTCGTCGAGCGCGTTGAGCTTTTCCGGCCGGGCGAGCGTGATCGTCGCGATGCCCGAGGCGATGTCGAGGCGGACGGGATCGCTCATGCCGCCCTCGCGGGGAGTTCGAGGCCGATCAGCGCCTCGTCGAAGAGCGCGGCGTCCATCAGCTTCGGCGGCTTCGGGACCAGCAGCGGGAATTCGCTCTGAGCGAGAATGTCGCGCTCAAGATCGACGCCGGGCGCGATCTCGGTGACGGCGATGCCGTCCGCCGTCAGTTTCATCACGCAACGCTCGGTGATGTAGGTCACGTCCTGGCCCTGGGCGACGGCACGAGGGCCGGAGAAAGAAATATGTTCAACGGCTTCGACCAGCTTCTTCACCTTGCCTTCCTTCTCGATGACGAGCTTGCCCTCAGTGATGGCAAGCTTGGCCGCAGCGCTGAAATAGCCGGAGAAGACGATGCGCTTGGCCCGGGCGGTGATGTCGATGAAGCCGCCGGCGCCAGCGGTGACATGCGGACGCACGCCAAGCTTGGAGACGTTGACGCAGCCCTGCCTGTCGATCTGCAGGAAGGAGAGCAGCGACATGTCGAAGCCCGCCCCCTGGAAATAGGTAAACTGGTAGGGCGAAGGCACGATCGCCTCGGCGTTGGAGGCGCAGCCGAACTGGAATTCGAGCAACGGCACGCCGCCGACGGCGCCCTGCTCGATCACCCAGGTGACGGCGCCGTGCTGGCCTTCCTCAATCAGGATGCGCGGGACATTGGCCGAGATGCCGAAGCCGATATTGACCGCGTCGCCGTAACGCAGTTCCTGCGCGACCCGACGCGCGATCACTTTGGCGACGTCGAAGGCCGGCGTCTCGAAGCTCGACAGCGGCCGGCGCACCTCGCCGGAAATGGCGGGATCGTAGACAGTCTGCGTGGTCTGCATCTGGTCTGGCGCGACCACGATGGCATCGACCAGAATGCCGGGCACGAAGACGGCTTGCGTGTTGAGGCTGCCGGCCTCGACCACGCGCTTCACCTGCGCGATGACGATGCCGCCATTGTTGCGCACGGCCAGTGCCTGATCGAGCGGGCCGAGCAAGCCCCCTTCATGCTCGTAGGAGAGGTTGCCGCGCTCATCGGCTGTGGTGGCGCGGATGATCGCGACTTGTGGCACGATGCTGCGGAAATAGAGCCAGTCCTCGCCGTCAAACTCGACGCGGGACACGATCGGCTCGGCCATGGCGCGCGCGTTCATGGCGCAGCCCTGGTGCTTGGGATCGACGAAGGTGTCCATGCCGATCTTGGTCAGCACGCCCGGCCGCTTGGCGGCGGCTTCGCGGTGCATGTCGAACAGGATGCCGCTCGGGATGTTGTAGGCCGGGATCTCATCGCCCGTGACCATCTTCCAGATCGCAGGCGGCTCGGCCGAGGACGGGCCGGAGGGGTAGGAGCCGCCCATGATCCGCGCCAGCAGGCCGGGCTTGGCGATGTGGTCGACGCCCTTGACGCCCCACATGTCGCCGGCCGCGATCGGATGCAGTGTCGTCAGGTTGCGCGGATGCCCGGATACATCGAAGCGCCGGCCGATCGCCGCCAGCACGGCGTCCGGGCAGCCGAGGCCGGAGGAGGAGGAGACCGTGACGATCGCCTCATCCGGGATCAGGGCGGCGGCTTCGTCGGCGGAGAGGATGCGGGGAAAAGCCATGTTTCTTATCTCTTCGAGGTCTCAGCCGGCGGCGGCGAGCGCGCGCTGATAGGCGCCGCAGGATTCACGGATGACGAGGTTGGCGGAGCCGATGAAGCTTTCGGGCTCCGCGGCGGGGTCGTTGATCTGCTTCAGCAGCAGCGCGGCGGCGCGCTCGCCCAAGCCCACGGGATCGACGGCGACGGTGGTCAGAGCCGGCGAGACATGTCGGGCTTCGCTGGTGTCGTCGAATCCGACGATGGCGATATCGCGCCCGACGACGAGGCCGTGGCGCGCCGCCGCCAGCATCGCGCCGATGGCGGTGACGTCGTTGTAGCAGACCACCGCCGTCGGCCGGTCGGCGAGCGAGAGCACAGTGCTCATCGCGCCGAAGCCGCCATCGCGCGTCGGCATGCTTTCGAGGTTGAGCGCCGGATCGACATTGCGCCCGGCCGCCTCCATCGCAGCGAGGAAGCCGCCATGCCGCTCCTGCCGCACCACCATCGAATGCATGCCGCCGAGAAAGGCGATGCGCTCATGGCCGAGATTGATGAGATGGCGGGTGATGCGGCTCGCCCCCGCCAGATTTTCCGGCACGACATGGCTCACAGCCACATCCGGCAGGCGGCGGATCGCCACCAGCAGGGCGGTACCGGCAGCCCTGACCCAGTCGAGATGCTCAGGCCGCGTATCCAGCGCCGGGCAAAGGATGATGCCGCCAGCGCCGTGCTCGCGCATCATCCGCATCACCTGCTCCTGGCGCACCACGCTCTCGGCGGTGTTGGCCATGAAGGCGACATAGCCCGCCATCTGCAGCACCTTCTCCACGCCGATGGCGAATTCGGCGAAGAACGGGTTGGAGAGATCGTTGAGGACGAGCCCGACGATGCGAGACTGCGCATTGCGCAGATTGGCGGCGCCGCGGTTATAGACGTAGCCGAGCCGGCCCATCGTCTCGAGGACGTGCTGGCGCGTCTCGGGCTTGACCGCGCCGCGGCCGGTGAGGACGAGCGAGACCGTCGATTTCGAGACGCCGGCGGCGTCCGCGATCTCGATGATCGTCACCTTCTTCTTGGTATCTTGCCCCTTGCTGCCCTGCGGCTGCGGCATCGTTTCATCCCTAGGCGCATCGCGCTGTTCTTTTCTTGGAACGTTCCATTATCAGCGAATGATAAGTCAATCAATATCCTCTTTCAAAGGATTTATGTCGGCTGTATAAGACTCGAAACACGTTTCTAAAACTGGAACGTTCCAATAAACGATTTGGAGGAAGCGATGGCCGAGATCACCCTGCCCCGCTCGGACGGCAGCAGCGAGCGTTACAGGCTTTCGCCGCCCTCGCCTTTTCCGCGCACGGCCCCGGCCAATGGCATCCGCACCGTCTATGCCGCCGCCCATGTCGTCGCCGCCCCGCTGAAGCAGCAGGAGCCCTGGCGCGTCCCGGCCGTGGATTGGGATGCGACGCTCGCCTTCCGCCGCCATCTCTGGGGCCTCGGCTTCAAGATCGCCGAGGCGATGGACACCTCCCAGCGCGGCATGGGGCTGGACTGGCCCAACGCCGCCGAACTGATCGCCCGCTCGCTGGCCGAGGCCAAGGCGACGCCCGGCGCCGACCTCGCCTGCGGCGCCGGCACCGACCAGCTCGACCCGCAGGTCGCGCACAGCCTCGACGATGTCATCCGCGCCTATGAAGAGCAGATCGGCCATGTCGAGAAGCACGGCGGCAAGATCATCCTGATGGCGAGCCGCGCGCTTTGTCGCGTCGCGAAGGGACCGGACGACTATCTGGCCGTCTATGGCCGCCTGATCCGGCAGTGCCGCGGCAAGGTGATCCTGCACTGGCTCGGCGAGATGTTCGACCCGGCGCTCGCCGGCTACTGGGGCAACCGCGATTTCGAGCCGGCGATGGAGACGGTGCTCACCCTGATCCGCGAGCACGCCGACAAGATCGACGGCATCAAGATCTCGCTGCTCGATGCCGGCAAGGAGATCGAGATGCGCCGCCGCCTGCCGGAAGGCGTGGTCATGTATACCGGCGACGACTTCAACTATGCGGAGCTGATCGGCGGCGACGAGCAGGGCTTCTCGCACGGCCTGCTGGGGATCTTCGACCCGATCGCGCCGGCTGCAGCCGCTGCCTTCGCCAGGCTGGAGGCGGGGGATCGCGCCGGCTTCCACGCGATCCTCGATCCCACGGTCGCGCTCTCGCGCCGGCTCTTCGAGGCGCCGACGCAGCATTACAAATGCGGCGTCGTCTTCCTCGCCTGGCTGAACGGCTTCCAGAGCCATTTCCGCATGGTCGGCGGCGCCGAATCCGCGCGCGGCATCCTGCATTACGCCGATCTTTTCCGCCTCGCCGATCAGTCCGGGCTGTTCTTCGAGCCGGAATTGGCAGCGCGCCGCATGGCACATCTCTGCGCCCTCAACGGCGTCGCCTGAGGAGGAAGCCATGCACGCCCCCTTGCTCGACGCCGAAATCTACGACCAGATCCGTGAGACCGCCCGGCGCTTCGCCGAGGAAATCGTCAGGCCCGCCGCCAACGATCTCGACCGCGACGAGACCTTTCCCACCGAGATTTACCGCCAGATGGGCGCGCTCGGCCTGTTCGGCATCACCGTGCCGGAGGCACATGGTGGTGCCGGCCTCGACACCTACGCCTATGCCATCGTGATGGAGGAATTGTCGCGCGGCTATGCCTCCGTCGCCGACCAATGCGGTCTCGTCGAGTTGATCGGCACGCTGCTGACCCGCTACGGCACGCCCGAGCAGCTCAAGCACCTGCCCGACATCCTCGCTGGAAAGACCCGCGTCGCCTATTGCCTGACGGAAGCCGAAGCCGGCTCCGACCTCTCGAATGTCCGCACCATCGCGCGCGAGACGGACGAGGGCTATGTCATCGACGGCGGCAAGCTCTGGATCCACAACGCGCCGGTCGCCGATCTCGGCTTCGTGCTGGCCTCGACCGATCCCGCCGCCGGCCATCGCGGCATGAGCATCTTCCTGGTCGATCTGCATGCGCCGGGCGTCTCGCGCGGGCCGAAGGAGCACAAGATGGGCCAGCGCGCCAGCCAGGTCGGCGCGCTCAATTTCGATGGCGTCGTGGTGCCGCGCGAGGCTCTGCTCGGCCCGAAGGGGCGCGGCTTCCACATCATGATGAGCGTGCTGGAGAAGGGCCGCGTCGGCATCGCCTCGCTGGCGGTCGGCATCGCGCAGGCGGGGCTGGAGGCGGCGCTGGCCTATGCCCGCGACCGGCGCCAGTTCGGCAAGCCGATCCTCGACAATCAGGGTCTGCAATGGCTGCTGGCCGACATGGCCAAGGACATCGCCGCCGCCCGCGCCCTCGTCGAGCGCGCCGCGCTGCTGATCGACCACGACAAGCCCGCGACCTCCGCCTCCTCAATGGCAAAATGCTTCGCCAGCGACATGGCGGTGGCGCAGACGGCCAATGCCGTGCAGGTCTTCGGCGGCTCCGGCTACATCCGCGGCTTCGAGGTCGAGCGGCTCTATCGCGACGCCAAGATCACGCAGATCTACGAGGGCACCAACCAGATCCAGCGCACTATCATCGCCAAGGAATTGATCAGGAACGGCGCCTGACGCTTCGGCGCCGCGACAGGGTCAGGAACGCGCGAGAACCAGGCGGATGCGCGTCATGGTGCTGTCGCGGGACAGCGCCAGCTCGCCCTTGTGAGCCAGCGCCACCTCGGCGGCGATGGAGAGGCCGAGCCCCGAGCCGCTCGACTCCGGCCCCTTGGCGAAGGGACGCGTGAACTCGGCCAGCGGCGCGGCAAAGCCGTCGCCGTCATCGGCGACCTCGATCCAGGCGGCGTCCCCATCGGCGCCCACCGTCACGACGAGCCGGCTGCGGGCGCCATGCCGTAAGGCGTTGTCGATCAGGTTGCTCAGCGCCTCGCGCAGGCTGACGGCGTCGCCGGAGACGATCGGCGCCTGCTCCGCCGGCACGAAGGCGATGTCGACCTCGCGCGGCAACGACAGCGGAACCGCCTTTGCCAGAACGCCCTTGGCGAGCTGGTTGAGATCGACGGCGGCCGCAACCGCGACATCCTTGCGGTGGATCACCATCGCATGGTCGAGGAGCTGCCCGGTGAGACGGCCGAGCTCCGCCGTCCGTTCATGGATGCGCTTGACGGTATCCGCCTTGCGCCGCGATGCGGGGGTACCGATCAGGATTTCGACCTGCGCATCGAGCGCCGCCAGCGGCGTACGAATCTGATGGGCGGCATCGGCGATGAAGCGCTGCATGATCGCCATCCGCTCTGAGAGGCGCCGCATGAAGTCGTCGATGGCCTGAACGAGATTGCGGATTTCAAGCGGCGGCTCCGCTTCGATCGGGCGCAGGTCGTCGGGGCGCCGGCTCGCGATCTCGCGCTCGATGCGGGTCAGCGGCTTCAGCGCCAGCGTCACCGCATAGGCGGCCGCCAACAGCGCGAGCACGCTCATCACGGCGATGACGCCGAGCGCCTTGAGCGTCAGATCGCGAGCCAGTGCGCGCCGGGCGTCGGTCGTCTGGGCCACGACGATCGTCGACCAGTTGTTGGTTCCGGGCATGTCGATCTGCCGGGCAAGCGTCGCGATCCGTACCGGCTGGCCCTGATAGGTGCCGTCTTCGAGAACGACGCCAGCGCGGGTCTCCACCGGATCGGCGTCCGATACGAGATCCTCGTAGCCGGCGACGACGATGCCGCGCGGATCGACCACCTTGTAGAAGACGAGATCGTAATCGGCGAGCGTCGCAATCGTGGAGACTGGCGGCTCGACCGTGACGACGCCACCCTGGACATAGACGTTCTCGGCGATCTGCACCGCGCCGCCGCGCAGCAAACGGTCATAGGCCTGCTGGGCTGCGAGCGAGGACGAATGCCAGGCGGCAGCACCCAGCACGACCGCACCAGCCGCCAGCACCGCCGCCAGCACGGCGATGATGCGGAAGCGCAGCGACAGGCGAAGGTCAGACAACCGCAAGCTGATAACCCAGTCCGCGCAGGGTCCGGATCTCCACCGGGGCGTTGGCCAGCTTGCGCCGCAGCCTTGCGACGAACTGCTCGACGGCGTTGGGGCTCGCCTCCTGGTCGAAGTTGAAGAGCTGCTCGATCAGCTCCTCCTTGGGCACGATCCGCTCCGGGCGCGCGGCGAGGATCTCGAGCACGGTCAATTCGCGGCGGGTCAGGTTGAGGGGTCTGTCGCCGACGCTCGCGACCCGCCCGGCCCGGTCGATGGCGAGCGGTCCGACGCGCAGCATGTTGTCGGATTGGCCGGCGCTGCGCCGCAACAGCGCCCGCGCGCGGGCTTCGAGCTCGCCATAGTCGAAGGGCTTGACCAGGTAGTCGTCGGCACCGAGATCGAGCGCCCCGATGCGCTCGTCCACGGCGGAGCGCGCCGTCAGGACCAGCACGGGCGTCGCCAGCCGGCGGGCCCGCATCTGGCGCAGGATGGAGAGGCCGTCCTGCCCCGGCAGGCTGAGATCGAGGATGACGAGGTCATAGGCCTGCACCGCCAGCAGCTCGGCGGCGGTGGTGCCGTCCTGCTCCCAGTCGACGGCGTGGCCGATCTTCTCGAGCCGCATCACCACGGCTTCGGCGATGTCGGCGGTGTCTTCCACGACGAGCACGCGCAAGCGGATCGGCCTCTAGTTTTTCGAGTCAGGCTGGAGTCAGTCCCGCAGGCTATCACTGTCGGCAAGCGCCCATAAGTGCGCTCGGGAAACGAAAACAAGGGACGGTGCATGTTAGCCCCATTTAACGCCGCATCCGCGACTCCGCTGCTCTCGGTGGAGGGTGTGACGCTGCAATACAAGACGCCGGACGTGGTGGTGACCGCGACGCGGCGCGTCTCCTTCGACGTCTACCCGTCCGACCGCTTCGTGCTGCTCGGCCCCTCGGGCTGCGGCAAGTCGACCCTGCTCAAGGCGATCGGCGGCTATCTCACGCCGGTCGAGGGCGAGATCAGCCTGAAGGGCCGCAAGGTCTCAGGCCCGGGCCCCGACCGGATGATGGTGTTCCAGGAATTCGACCAGCTCCTGCCCTGGAAGACGGTGCGCGAGAACGTGGTCTTCGCGCTGACGGCCTCCGGCCGGGCGATGCCGTCCGAGGCCGGGGAGCGCGCCCGCTCCTATATCGACAAGGTCGGCCTGACCAAGTTCATCGACAGCTATCCGCATATGCTCTCCGGCGGCATGAAGCAGCGCGTCGCCATTGCGCGCGGCATGGCGATGGAGCCCGACGTTCTGCTGATGGACGAGCCTTTCGCCGCGCTCGACGCGCTGACGCGCCGCAAGATGCAGGACGAATTGCTGCGGCTCTGGGACGACACGAAATTCACCGTGCTCTTCGTCACCCATTCGATCGAGGAAGCCATCCGCATCGGGACCCGCATCCTGCTGCTCTCGCCGCATCCCGGCGAGGTCAAGGCCGAGCTCAACAGCGTGCCGGCCGCGGAGATGGGCACGGGCACGCAGGCCGCGCTCGAAACCCGCATCAACGACATGCTCTTCGCGCATCATTGAACCGGAGGTGACCGACATGACCGATCTCGTCAGCTTCCGCCCGGAAATCATCCGCGACGTCCATTCCAGCGACGCGCCGGTCGTCGCCAAGACCATCGGCCTGGCCGAGCGCATCTATCGCCTCGGCTTCGTCCGCAAGGCGGTGATCCTCGCGGTGCTCGCCGTCGCCTGGGAGCTCTATGGCCGCTGGCTCGGCAATCCGCTGCTGTTCCCGACCTTCGGCCAGACGGTCGAGGCCTTCGTCGAGAACATTGTCAGCGGCGTCATCCCGCAGCGCACGCTGGTCTCGCTGCAGACGCTGGTGATCGGCTACGGCATCGGCATCGTGCTGGCGGCCCTGCTCACGACGCTGGCCATCGGCTCGCGCATCGGCGCCGACCTGCTCGAGACGCTGACCTCGATGTTCAACCCCCTGCCCGCCATCGCGCTGCTCCCGCTGGCATTGATCTGGTTCGGGCTCGGCACCGGCAGCATCATCTTCGTGCTCGTCCACTCCGTGCTCTGGGCGATCGCGCTGAACACCCATGCCGGCTTCCGCTCGGTCTCGAACACGCTGCGCATGGTCGGGCAGAATTACGGGCTGCGCGGCCTGAAGCTGGTGCGGCTCATCCTGATCCCGGCCGCCTTCCCGGCGATCCTGACCGGCCTCAAGGTCGGCTGGGCCTTCGCCTGGCGCACGCTGATCGCGGCCGAACTGGTCTTCGGCGTTTCGTCTGGCGCCGGCGGCCTCGGCTGGTTCATCTTTGAGAACCGCAACCAGCTCGAGACGGCGAACGTCTTCGCCGGCCTGTTCACCGTGATCCTCATCGGCCTCTTCGTCGAGAACGTCATCTTCGCCACCATCGAGCGCAAGACGATCCGGCGCTGGGGCATGCAGCACTGACGACCCGGAGCATTTCCGCCTTCTTCTGAAACGTGGAAATGCTCCATTTTCCTGGCTTTATCGCATTTTCTTCACGCGAACCGGCATCCGCTTCGCTCGAAAACGCTCTGGTTCCACAAGGCCGAACGGCCGTCACTCGGAGGGAAACACCCATGGCATTCAAGACTATCCTGCGCGCCGCCTTCACAGCCGTCGCACTCGGCACCGCGCTCGCCGCCCCGGCCCGCGCCGAGGTCTCGGAAGTCCGCATCTCCAAGGGCTTCGGCATCCTCTATCTGCCGCTCTTCGTGATGCAGGATCAGCAGTTCCTGGAGAAGCGCGCCAAGGCCGCCGGCCTCGGCGACATCAAGGTGACCTGGCTGATGCTCGACGGCGGCAACGTCATCAACGACGCGATGATGGCCGGGACGCTCGACTTCGCCGGCACCGGCGCGCCGGGCTTCGTCACGCTCTGGGCGAAGGCCAAGGGCATTCCGGGCGTCGAGGTCGTCGGCGTCTCCGGCATGAGCTCGACCTCGCTGTGGCTGATGTCGAACAAGCCGGAGCTGAAGTCGCTCAAGGACTTCACCAGCAGTGACAAGATCGCCCTGCCCGGCATCAAGACCTCGCTTGCCGCCGTCGTGCTGCAGATGATCGCCGCCAAGGAGTTCGGCGACGCGAACTACGCCAAGATGGACCCGATGACGGTGAGCCTGCCGCATCCGGAGGCGCTGGCCGCGCTGATCGGCGGCAAGACCGAGATCAAGGCGCATTTCACCTCGCCGCCCTTCCAGTACATCGAGGCGAAGAGCCCGGGCATCAACCGCGTGCTCAACTCGGTCGACTATCTCGGCAACCTGACGCTTGACGTCACCTTCGCGCCGAAGAAGTTCGTCGATGCCAATCCGAAGATGACCCAGGCCTTCATCGACGCGATGGACGACGCCACCGCCCTGATCGCCAAGGACAAGAAGTTGGCGGCCGAGATCTTCGCCAAGGCCTCGAAGGTGAAGATCGACGCCGCCGAGGTCCAGGAGATGATCGAGGACAAGGACGCCCGCTTCACCGCCACGCCCGAAGGCGTGATGCAGTTCGCCGAATTCATGCACAAGGCCGGGTCGATCAAGGTGAAGCCGACGAAGTGGAGCGACATGTTCGTGCCGCAGCTCGCCGGCCGCTCGGGAAGCTGAGCGCATCGCGAACCCCAACGGGTTTTCAGATGCCGAAGGGCGCGGTCTCCTCTGGGGCCGCGCCCTTTTGCATGGTAGCCATGGTCGTTGGCTCGAAAATTGAAACCGGGCCTCGATACGCGACGGAAGAGTGACGGCCTGATGCATGCGAGAATTCCCGGACACCGGGCAGAGACGCTCGGCCCGGCGCTGACACCGACAGATCCGCGCTCGCTGCGCCGTTTCGAGGATGAGCGCTTCCTGACGGGACAGGGCTTCTATCTCGACGACGAGGCAGTCCCCGATGCGCTGCACGCCATGGTGCTGCGCTCGCCGCATGCCCATGCCACGATCCTCTCCATCGACGCCGAAGCGGCGCGGGGCCTGCCCGGCGTCCACGCCGTCTACACCGCTGCCGAGATCGCCGATCTCGCGCCCCTGCCCTGCTCGCTGGCGGTCGCGGGCGAAGCGCCGCTGATCGTGCCGCCCCGATCGCCTCTGGCCGGCGAACGGGTCCGCCATGTCGGCGATCCCGTCGCCTTCATCGTGGCCGAGACGGCCGAGCTTGCCCGCGAGGCCAGCGAGTTGATCGCGGTCGATTACGACATCCTGCCCTCGGTCACCGAGCTTGCCGCCGCCAACGCCCCCGACGCTCCCGAAATCTGGCCGCAGGCGCCCGGCAACCTCGCCCTGCGCTATCGGCTCGGCGACGGGGCGGCCGTCGCCACCGCCTTTGCGCAGGCCGCCCATGTCGTGACCTGCCGGGTCGTCAACAACCGGATCGCGGCAGCGGCACTCGAACCGCGAGCGGCACTCGGGCGCTTCGACAAGGCGAGCGGCCGCTACCGGCTCTCGCTCAGCGGCGCCTCGGTGCACGACATCCGCCGGGAACTCGCGGCTGTGCTGCGCATCGCGCCTGAACGGATCGACGTCGCCTGCCCCGATGTCGGCGGCGGCTTCGGCATGAAGAACGTCACCTATCCGGAATATGCGCTGGTGCTCGTCGCGGCCGAGCGCCTCGGCCGGCCGGTGCGCTGGCTCGCCGAGCGCATCGAGGATTTCTCCGGTGGCGTCCATGCTCGCGACAATCTGACCACCGGCAAGCTTGCCCTCGACGCCAAGGGCCGGTTCCTGGCGCTTCAGGTCGAAACCACCGCCAATCTCGGCGCCTATGTCTCCTCGCTCGGGCCGGGCAGCGCGACCACCGCGCCGACGCCCGCGATGGGCGGGCTCTACGACATTCCCGCGATGACGATGGATGTCCGCTGCGTCTTCACCAACACCGTCCCGATCGACGCCTATCGCGGCGCCGGCAAGCCGGAAGCAAACTATCTGATCGAAAGGCTGGTGGAGGCGGCGGCCAACCGCTTGCGGATCGACTCCGCCACCTTGCGCAAGCGTAACTTCATCCGCCGCTTCCCCTATCGCAAGCCCTTCGGCGCCGTGCTCGATTGCGGCAGCTTCGGCAGCAATCTCGACCAGGTTCTGGCTGCGGCCGACCGCGGCGGCTTCCGGCGCCGCAGGGCGGAATCACGCCGACGCGGCAAGCTGCGCGGCTTAGGCATCGGCTGCTTTCTGGAAACCTCGCGCGGCGCGCCGAACGAGGATGCCTGGCTGTCGTTCCGCGCCGATGGCGGCATCGACATGACGGTCGGCACCCAATCGAACGGCCAGGGTCACGAGACGAGCTTCGCCCAGCTTCTCGCGAGCCGGTTCGGCCTGCCGGTGGAGCGTTTCCGCCTCATCCAGGGCGATACGGCGCGCGTCCCCAGCGGCGGCGGCCATGGCGGCGCCCGCTCGCTGCATATGGGCGGCGGCGCGCTGGCACTGGCGGCCGATGCGCTGATCGAGAAGGCAAGGCCCGCAGCCGCCGAACTGCTTCAGGCGGCTGCGGAAGCTGTCAGCTTCCATAACGGCCGCTTTCTCGCTCCGGGTGCCGGCGAAGTCGATCTCGGCAGCGTCGCGCGCCATGTCGCGGAGACGACCGGCAAACCCCTCGCCAGCCATGGCGCCCGCCGCAATGCGCCGCTCACCTTTCCCAACGGCGCGCAAGCCGCCGAGGTCGAGGTCGATCCGCAGACCGGCGAGGTGACCCTGCTGCGCTATGTCGCCGTCGACGATTACGGCACGCTGATCAACCCCTTGCTGACCGAGGCACAGGTCCATGGCGGGCTGGCGCAGGGCATCGGCCAGGCGCTGATGGAGGAAGCCCGCTACGACCCCGATGGCGGCCAGCTCCTCAGCGCGACCTTCATGGACTACGCCATGCCGCGCGCGATGGACCTGCCGGCCTTCGAATTGTCGATGGTGGAATTGCCGACTGATGCCAACCCGCTCGGCGCCAAGGGGGCGGGACAGGCCGGCTGCATCGGCGCGCCGCAGACCGTGATCCATGCGATCCTCGATGCGCTGCGGCCCCTCGGCGTCACGCATCTGGACATGCCGGCCACTCCGGCGCGGATCTGGCGTGCGATCCGGGAGGCGCAGCAGGCCAAAGATTGAGGAGTCAGCGCTTTCCCGAGGCCCCGGCTAAAGCCTGCTGACTTTGCGCGGAACCACGTCGTCATCCCGGCCCTCCGCTTCGCTCCGGCCGGGATGACCCACGTTTCGATGAAAACGCAGCAGGCTCTAACTCTGCGGCTGCCCCATCAACCTATCGCGCAGGCGCAGCAGTTCCTCGCAGACCGCTTCCAGATCCCGCACCGCGAAGCCCTCGCGCAGAGCCGGAAGATGCTCGCCGAGCCTGGCGCCGAGGATGCCGGTGAAACCGATCCGGCCTTCGGGCGAGACGACGAGGCCGTTCTGAGCCTCGAAGGAGGCGTTCCAGGCCACGGCCTCGGCTTCCGATAATCCGGCGGGAAGGTCGAGTTCGAGGACGCCATCCGTCGTCAGCCGGACCGGGTAGCCGCCCGGCAGGCCGTTCGGCCCCGGTACATGTCCGTGCCAGACGCGGCCGGAAGCCATGGCAAGCAGCATGGGCACGCCGCTCGCTCCGGATATCTCGATGACCGGCTCCGGCGTGAGCTGGATATCGGCGAAGCGCGCGTAGACATCCGCGATCTCGGCGCCGTCGAGCCAGACCCGTGGCGCCCGCCCCCCGCGCTCCTCCGGCCGGCGGCGCCAGGCTGCGAGGTTCTGATAGTGGGCGAGGACTTTGACCTCGGCGCCCGGAGGCGTGGCGGCCGAGCCCGCGAAGACATTGGACAGGATCGCGACATTGCCCATGCCGCAGGCGACATCATGGCCCATCGCCTTGATCATGCCGTTGACCACGTCGGGGAAGCCGCAATTGACCAGCGTGACCGCCCTGCCGCTGCGCGTGATCGCCGCGGCGACGCGCCAGGAGAGCAGCGCCTGGAAGACCGCCGTGGCACTCAGGCCGCCTTCGGCGACGAGCTGCGTCCAGGCATTGCCGCTCTGGGCGATGACCTGCGAGGTCTGGATCGAGGCGGCCTGCACGACGATGCGCGGGCCGGTCGCCGCGAGCATCTCCTCCGAGGCGTTCGGGGCGAGCAGATCGACCGCATGGGTGGTGAAGCGCGCCTTCTTGCCGAACAGGGCGGCGCGGGCATTCGCGGCCGTGCGCAGCCAGTTCAGCCGCTCGCGGTTGCGGCCGGCGATGACGACCGCGACGGGTTCGTCCGCCGTCGCGGCAATGTCGAAGGCGATGCGCGCGGCGAAGCCGCCGGTGCCGGAAACCAGAATGTCGCAGCCGGCCATGTCAGCGCCCCGTCGCCATCGCCGCGCGGTCCCAGCAATCATCGAGCCGAGGCGAGAGCTTGTGCTTCATGATGCGCTGGCTCGCCGTGCGTTCGAACTCATCGACGACGGCGATGTAGCGCGGGTTCTGGTAGGGCGCGAGGCGCTGCCCGAGCCAGCCGGACAAGGCCTGCGGATCGATGATCACGCCGTCGCGCGGCTTGACGAAGAGCTTGATGTCCTGCTCGCCGACATCGGCGGCGACGCCGATCATGGCGCAATCCTCGACCGCCTCATGCTCGGCCGCGACATGCTCGACCTCCCAGGCCGAGACGTTTTCGCCCCGGCAGCGCACGCTGTCGGTCATGCGGCCGTGGAAGTAGAGGTTGCCATCAGCGTCGAGGGAGCCGAGATCGCCGGTGTGGAAGCCGTCCGCGCGCAGGGCCTTCGCGGTCGCCTCGGGATTGTCGAGATAGCCCGGGAAGATCGCACCGGGGATGCTGGTCTCGATCACGATTTCGCCGCGCTCGCCGGTGGCGACCGCCCGGCCATCCGCGCCCTGCAGCTTCACCGTGAACCAAGGCATCGGCCGGCCCACCGAGCCGACCACGCCGCTGACGTTGCAAGTCGTGAGGCTGGAGGCTTCCGTCATGCCGTAGCATTCGCGGATATCGATGCCGAAGCGGTCGCGGAACTGCGGCCAGATATCGGGCGGGCAGCCACCACCCCAGGCGATGCGTACGCCGTGCTCGCGGTCGCGCGGCGACGGCGGCTGCTTCAGCAGGATCTGGAGGATGCCGCCGAGATAGTGGATATGGCTCGCGCCTTCCTCCCTGACCTGATCCCAGAAGCGGCTGGCGCTGAAGCGCTCGACCATGGCGAGCGTGATGCCGCTGATCATCGGCAGGGGCAGAAGCTGCGCGCCGCCGATATGGTAGAGCGGCTCCCAGACGAAGAAGACGTCGCCCGGCCCAGCATCGGAGAGCCGCACCACGCTTTCCGCCGCGAGACGCAGCATGCGGTGCGAGACGATCACGCCCTTGGGCCGCCCGGTCGTGCCGGAGGTGTACATGATCGCGAAGACCGCATCCGCGGACGGGGCCGGTTCTGAAAAGAGCTCCCTGCCTGACAGGATCGCATCGAGTTCCCCGCTCGGTGAATGGGTTAGCAGCGGCAGCTCCGCCCCCTGTCCCATCGCCTCGGCGATCTGCGGCGCAAGCTCCGCGTCGGCCACGACGAGGCGCGGCTGCGAATGGGTCAGCAGGTATCGCAGCCCCTCGCCGCGCTGCTGCGCGTTGACCGGCACCCAGGCGACCCCCGCCCGCGCGAGCCCGAAGACCACCGCGATGGTCGCGATCGAATTGCGCATCATCACGGCGACCCGGTCGCCAGCCACGATGCCCCGCGTTCTCAAATGCGCGGCGAAAGCGGCCGAGCGCCGCTCGACCTCGGCATAGGTCACAGGCTCGCCGCAGAAGCGCGCATAGACGCGCTCCGGCTCAGCCGCGGCGCGTGTCGTCAGAAGGCTCACGAAGCCATCGTCGTCGAAGGAGGTCATCGTCGTCGGTTCAGTCGAGTCGGGAAGAGGAGCGGAAGCGTTCCGCGACGAGCAGCATCGCCGTCACCACGATGAAGACGACCACCGAGACCGCCGCGAGCGTCGGGTTGAGCTGCAGGATCATGTCGTCCCACATCTGCTTCGGCAGCGTCGTCTTGAGGCCGCCCGAGACGAAGATCGCAATGGTCAGCTCGTCGAAGGAGGTGATGAAGGCGAAGAGAAAGGCTGCGACGAGGCCGCCCTTGACCAGCGGGATGGTGACGCCGGTCAGCGTCCGCACCCGGTTGGCGCCGAGGGTCGCCGCCGCCTGGTCGAGGCGCTGGTCATAGGTCTTCAGCACGGCGGCGATGGTGACCAGCGTGAACGGGATCGCCAGCACGGTGTGGCCGATGACGAGGCCGAGATCGGTCGCGATCAGGCCGAGCCGGGCGAAGAGATAGAACAGCCCGACCGCGATGACGATGCGCGGCACGATCATCGGCGCGAGGAAGAAGGCGAAGATCAGCCCGGCCCAGCGCGTGCGGCTGTTTGCCAGCGCCAGCGCCGCGAAGCCGCCGATCGCCGTCGCCGCAAAGGCGGTGACGAAGGCGACCGCGAAGGAGCGGATCGTCGCCTGGATCCAGAGCGGCGATTCGAAATAGGTCCGGAACCAGCTCAGCCCGTAGCCCGGCGGCGGGAATTCCAGGAATTGCGAGGAGGTGAAGGCGAGCGGAATGACAAGCAGCGTCGGCAGCACCAGGAAAGCGATGACGAGCCAGCAGAAGCCGGGCAGCAGCAGCGCGCAGAGGCGCTTGCCGAGCAGCGCACGCGTGACCTCAGCGAGCCGCCCCACTCCCGTCGCGATGAGGGAGAGGATCGCCAGGCCGAGATCGCGGATACGGCCGGTGCCGACCTGCCCGGAGCCGCCGGCGATGGTCGAGAGCCCGAAGATCCGGTCGTAGACGACGCATGAAACCAGCGCGGCCAACAGCATCATCGCCGACAGGGCTCCCGCGAAGGACCAGTTCAGCAGCTCCTGGACCTGGGTGATGATGAGCTGCGCCAGCATCGTCTCCTGCCGCCCGCCGAGGAAGGCCGGCACGATGAAGAAGCCGAGCGAGGAGATGAAGACGAGCAGGCCCGCCGCCGCGACGCCGGGCAGCGAGAGCTTGAAATAGACCAGCCAGAAGGCGCGCGCGGGCGCTGCGCCCAGCGTCTGCGCCGCCTGGACGAGCCGCCGGTCGATGCCGGCCATCACCGGCAGCATGGTCATCACCGCCAGCGGCACCATCGCATGGACCATGCCGACCATGACGCCGAACTGGTTGTTGATCAGCGACAGCGGCTGGTCGACGACATGCGCGCCGGTCAGCAGGGAGTTGATCACGCCGCTGCGTCCGAGGATCAGCATCCAGGCGAAGGTCTTGACGAGATAGCTCGTCCAGAATGGCACCATGACGAAGAGCAGCATGCGGCCGCGGAACATGTCGGGCAGGCGCGCCAGCCAATAGGCGAGCGGATAGCCGATCAGCAGCGACCACAGCGCCGTCCAGCCGGCGATGCGGAAGGTGATGCCGAGGACGCGCAGATAGACGTCGGTCGCGGCAATGCGCTGATAGGAGCTCGCCGTGAAGGCTCCATTGTCCGGATCGACGACGCTCAGGCCCAGAAGCTGCGCGACCGGCCAGACGAAGAAGACCGCGAGGAACAGGACGCCGGGCACCGCCAGCCAGAGCGCGTTGAGGCGCAGCCTGCCCGCACGCGCCGGCGCGCTCGTGACGCTTACGGCGCTCATGCGACCAGCACCGCCTTGTCGCGCGGCCAGCCGGCGACGATGGCCTCGTCGATGGCCGGCACCGCATCGTCGGGGCCGAGGCGCAGCACGAGCTGGCTGCCATCCTCGAGCGCCGCGATGACGCGCGTCTCCGAGCCGGCATAGACGATCTCGCTGACCCGGCCGTTCACGGCGTTGCCGTCCAGCGCGCCGAGGCGCAGGTTCTCGGGCCGGATCACCAGCGCCGCGTCCCGGCTCTCGCAATGCGCGCCGTTGGGCAGGGCGAAGCGGCCATGCGCGGTCTCGAGCGAGCCGTTGCCGTCCCAGCGGCCGCGGAAGATGTTGGAGATGCCGATGAAATCGGCGGCGAAGGCGGTGCGTGGGCGCTCATAGATCTCCCGCGGCGTGCCGAGCTGCTCGATCTTCGCGTGGTTCATCAGGCAGATGCGGTCGGACATGGCGAGCGCCTCCTCCTGATCATGCGTGACATAGACGATGGTCGAGCCGCTTTCGCGGTGCAGCCGCTTGATCTCGATCTGCATGTGCTCGCGCAGCTTCTTGTCGAGCGCGCCGAGCGGCTCATCCATCAGGATGATCGAGGGCTGGTAGACGAAGCAGCGTGCCAGCGCGACGCGCTGCTGCTGGCCGCCGGAGAGCTCGCGGGGAAAACGCCCGGCGAGATGGCCGAGATGCACCATCGCCAGCGCATCGGAGACGCGCTTGGCGACCTCCGCGCCCGGGCGACCGCGCATCTTGAGCGGGAAGGCGATGTTCTCCGCCACGGTGAGGTGCGGGAACAGCGCGTAATGCTGGAAGACGAGGCCGATATCGCGCTGGTGGACGGGCGTCGCCGACTGGTCGCGGCCGTCGATGACCACCCTGCCCTCGCTCACCTCGACCAGCCCGCAGATGAGCTGGAGCAAGGTGGTCTTGCCGGAGCCCGAAGGCCCCAGCAAGGTCAGGAACTCGCCCTCGGCAACGCTGAGAGAGCTCGGCTCGAGGGCCGTGGTCGCGCCGTAGCGCTTGCACAGCCCTTCGACCACGAGCTTCGCCGGTTTTGCTTCGGTCACGGTCATCCCGGCGCTCGTCGCCATCGCCATCAGGTCAGGAGCCAGGAATTGAAGCGCTCGGTGACCTTGGCGCGATTCTCGCTCCACCAGCTCTCATTGGCGATCGCCATCTGCTTCAGGTTTTCCGGCGAGGTCGGCAGCAGCTTGGCGCGCTCGGGCGAGATCGTCTGGTAGGCGTCCAGATTGGTCGGGCCATAGGCCAGCGCCTCGGTATAGATCGCCTGCTGCTTCGGGTCGGAACAAAAGCGGATGAACTGGCGCGCCACCTCGGCCTTCGGGCCGCCCTTGGGCAGACCCCAGCCCTCGATCGAGTAGAGTCCCTGGTTCCAGATGATCCTGGCCGGCGCGCCGCCATCGATCGCGGCCTGAAGGCGGGCGTTCCAGCCGGTGGTCATGTCGACCTCGCCGCTTTGCAGAAGCTGCGTCGACTGGGCGCCGCCCGTCCACCACACCGCGATATGCGGCTTGATCTTGTCGAGGACCTTGAAGGCACGCTCGACATCGAGCGGATAAAGCTTGTCGAGCGGCACGCCGTCGGCAAGCAGCGCCTGCTCGATGCTGTCGATCGGGTTCTTGCGCATCGAGCGGCGACCCGGGAACTTCTCGACGTTGAAGAAGTCGGTCCAGCTCGCAGGCGCGTTCTTCACCTTGTCGGTCCGGTAGGCGAAGATCGTCGAATAGACGTCCGTGCCCATGAATTCGGGCGAGATCGCCTCCGGCATCAGCTTCGGCACATCGGCATGGGAGAAACCGATCGGATCGAGCAGGCCTTGCGCCTTCAGGATGTCGCGCGCCGACAAGGTCAGCGTGCACACGTCCCAGGTATAGGACTTGGTCTCGACCATCGCCTTGAACTGCGCGGTCGGCTCGGCCTCGCGGGCGACGTTGACGACCTTGTTGCCGGTCGCCTTTTCGAACGGATCGTAGAAGGCCTTGCGGAAGGCGGGGCCGAACGGACCGCCGGGATCGGCGACCGTGATCTGCGTCGCGGCGTGCGCCGTACCGATGAGATAGGGCGCGGCGACCGCTCCGGCGGCGACGCCGCCGGCCAGTTGCAGCAGGGTACGCCTCGTCGGATTCGTGGTTCTGCTCGTCATCGTCTTCTCCCCTTCAAGCGGTTTTCCGCATTTCCCCGTGGGTGATCAGATCGTCAGGCGCTCTGAGTTTCAGGCGCTTTTGCGTGCCGCGCGCTGGGCGAGAAACGCCTCCATCATCCGCGCCGGCTCGCCGGTGGCGTAGGCTTCGCGCTGGGTGCGGATGCCGGCGGCCAGGCACTCGCGGAAGCTCGCCTCGGTCACCTCGCGGAAGCGCGCCTTGTTGAGCCGCATGGCGACGGGCGCCTTGGCGGCGAGCTCTTCCGCCAGGGCGAGCGAGGCTTCCATGACCTTCTCCTTCGGCACGATCCGGTTGATCAGGCCGATGCGGAAGCTTTCCTCGGCATCCATCATCCGGCCCGTCAGGGTGAGGTCGATGGTGCGGGCGATGCCGATCATCTCCTTCATGATCCAGGGACCGGTCACCGAGGCGATGCCGGAATTGATCTCGGGCTGGCCCATGGTGACGCCGTCATGGCCGATGCGCAGGTCGCAGAGCAGCGCGACCTGGAAGGCCGAGCCCGCCGCGACGCCGTTCAGCGCCGCGATCAGCGGCTTCGAGAGCGAGCGGATACGATCGTAGAGACGCTCCCATTCATGCATCCAGGCCTCGGCCCGGTCCGGATCGAAGGTCTTGGTCTCGTTGAGGTCCTGGCCGGCGCCGAAGGCGCGGTCGCCTGCCCCGGTGAGGATGATGGCGCGCACCGCCTCGTTCGCCTCCAGCTCGTCGAAGCATTCGACGAGCCGCGCGCGCATTGGCGCGTTCCAGGCATTGAGAACCTGCGGGCGGTTGAGGGTCACGATGCCGACAGCACCGCGCACCTCGATCAGAACTGAATCCTTCATACCGCCCTCCGATGGTTATTTATCACAATGCGATAAATTCTATTGAACATTCTGCGCGAATGGCCCAGCTTGTCAAGGCAGCCGGCCACGGCCATTGATCGAGCGAGGAGAGCAGGTCCGATGACGATGCCCGAGACGCGACAAAACGGCCGCAAGAGCGCGGCACCGCCAGCCGACCGGCCGGGGCGCAAGGACGATGCGCTGATGGTCAATTCCGTCGAGAAGGCATTCCGGGTGCTGTCCGCCTTCGGCCGCCAGCACCAGACGCTCAACCTGTCGCAGGTGGCGTCCGAGACCGGCATGGATGTCAGCGCCGCGCAGCGCTTCACCCACACCCTCACCAGGCTCGGCTATCTCCATAAGGATGCGCAGACCAAGCGCTTCGAGCTGACTGCGAAGACGCTCGATCTCGGCTACCATTTCGTGCGCAGCAGCCGCCTGCTCGACCGGGCGATGCCCTATCTCATGCATCTGAGCAAGGAGACCGAGGAGACGGTCAACCTGACGGTGCGGGACGGCACGGAGATCATCTTCGTCTCGCGCTTCCTCAGCCGGCATGTGCTGAACACCGACGTCATCATCGGCACGCGGATGCCCGCCTATTGCACGGCGCCGGGCATCGCGATGCTGTCGCGCCTGCCGGAGGCAGAGGCGATGGCGATCATCGACGCCTCGGACCTCAAGGCCCACACCCCCTCGACGACGTGGCAGCGCGATGCGCTGCGCGAGAAGCTGCACCAGGCCGCGGCGCAAGGCTACGCCACGGCCTTCGAGGAGGTCTATATCGGCGATGCCTCGATCGCCGCGCCGATCGTCGACCATCACGGCCGGCCCGAGGCGGCCGTCAACATCGCCACGTCGACCTCGCGCTTCAGCCATGCCGAGGTGGTCCAGCGCTTTTCCTCGCTCGTCATCGCCACCGCGCACGCCATCTCGCGGGTCTGAGCCGCAAGTGCGCGGCTCGCTTGACAAGCCACCTCGCGCTTTATCAAATTACACGAATAGTTATCGTATAGAGATAAAATTCAGAGAGTGCGCATGGAGCCTCCGAAAGCCCAGTTCCGCCGCGTGGCTGCCCGTAACGGGCAACCGGCGACGCTCAGCTTCGATGGCGCGCCCATTCGCGCGACAGCGGGCGACAGCGTTCTCGCTGCGCTCCTGGAAAACGGCGCCCTGCTCCGCCGCCTCGAATTCGGCGGCGAGCCGCGCGCCGGCTTCTGCCTGATGGGTGCCTGCCAGGATTGCTGGGTCTGGAGTGCGGAAGGCGGCCGGATCAGGGCCTGCACCACGCCCGTCGCCGACGGGATGACGCTTTTCACCGAGCCGCAGCCTCCGATCGGCAGCCAGCCCATGGACCGCAATCATGGCTGACATCGTCATCGTCGGCGCCGGCCCGGCCGGCATCGGCGCAGCCGAAGTGCTTTGCGCGGAGGGCCTGAAACCCGTCCTCATCGACGAGGGCGCGCGGGCCGGCGGCCAGGGCTATCGCCGGCCGGCCGAGAATCTCGCCCTCGACATGAACAGGTTGATGGGGTCGGAGGCGACGAAATACGCTTCGCTCCACCGGCGCTTCCAAGCCCTGCTGCCGCGCATCGACTATCGCCCCGGCACGCTGGTCTGGGCGATCGATGGCAACACGCTGCATCTGCTGCGCGACGGGCGGGCGGAGACGCTCGCCTTCGACAAGCTCCTGATCGCCACGGGGGCGATGGACCGCATCGCACCGCTGCCCGGCTGGACCCTGCCCGGCGTGTTCACGCTCGGCGGCGCGCAGGCCGTTCTGAAGGATCAAGGTTGCCTGATCGGGAACCGCGTCGCGTTTCTCGGCTCCTCGCCGCTGCTGGCGCTGGCCGCCAAGCAATATCGCGACATGGGCGCCGAGATCGCGGTGATCGCCGATACGACGCCGTTCGCCGCCAAAGCGGCGGCAACGCCTGCGCTGCTGCGGGCGCCGCGCACGCTGTTCCGGGGGCTCTGGTATATGGGCGCCTCGCTTCGTGCTGGAACCGAGATGCTGCATGGGGTGACGCCTGTCGCGGTCGAAGGCGGAACCCATGTCGAGGCTCTGGTTCTGCGCGACGCCCGGGGTCGCGAGCGCCGCTTCGCCTGCGACGCGGTCGCGCTCGGCTATGGGCTGAAACCGGAGACGCAGCTTGCGGACCTCGCCGGGGCCGGCTTTGCTTATGACGCCGACTTCAGGCTGTTCCTGCCCAGGATCGACGGCATGGGCCGGGCGCGGCCGGGGCTCTATCTCGCCGGCGACGGTGTGCGGATCGGCGGCGCCGATGCCGCCGAGGCCAGCGGCGCGCTCGCCGCCCACGCGATCATCGCCGATCTCGGCCGGGCGCAGGACATCGAGGCGACGAGAGGACTGGCCCGGCAGGTCCAGCGCCTGCGCGGCTTCCAGCGCGGGCTGGCGCGCGCCTTCGCCTGGCCGAAGGCGCAGATCGCCGCCTTGCCGGATGCGGTGATGCTGTGCCGTTGCGAGAACGTGACGGTCGGCGAAGTCCGCGCCGCGATGGCGAAGGAGCTCGGCCCGGTCGAGGTCAACCGGGTCAAGGCGATGACGCGCTGCGGGATGGGCCGTTGCCAGGGCCGCGTCTGCGGCCCCGCCTTGCAGGAGATCGTCGCGGCAAAGGCCGGGGGCGACGCCGCCGCCGGGCGGTTGCGCGGCCAGGCCCCGGTCAAGCCGATCGCACTCACGGCAGCCGGGGACGGCGCATGAACGGCCGCACCACCGATGTCGCCATCGTCGGCGGCGGGCTGATCGGCGCCTGGACCGCCTTCTTCCTCGCCCGGCGCGGCCAGCGCGTCACCCTGATCGAGAAAGGCGTCGTCGGCGCGCAGTCGAGCGGCGTCAATTTCGGCAATCTGCGTCTTCAGGGGCGTTTTCCCGGCCAGTATCCGCTGTCGCTGCGGTCGCAGACGCTCTGGGAGGATTTCGACGCGCTGATCGGCGAGGATTGCGAGTTCGAGCAGACCGGGCACCTCTATCTCGCCTATGACGAAGAGGAGCACGCCAGGCTCGAAGGCTACGCCAAGGTCTCCGAATCCTACGGCCTCGCCATCGAGCGCGTCGGCCCCGCCGATCTCAGGCGGCGCTGGCCCTGGCTCGGCGAGCGGGCCGTCGCCGCGACCTTCTCGGCCCGCGACGCCACCGCCAATCCGCGCCTCGTCACGCCCGCCGTGGCCCGCGCCGCCGCGCGGCTCGGCGTCGATATCCGCGAGAACACGCGCGTCGCCGCGGTCGATCGTTCGGGAGACGGCTTCACGCTGACCCTGGCGGATGGAGCCACACTGAGCTGCGGCACGCTCGTCAACAGCGCCGGCGCCTGGGCGCTGGAGATCGCCGAGCGCTTCGGCGAGACGGCTCCGGTCTTCCCCGCCGGCCCGCCGCAATTCGTGACCGAGCCGTTTCCCTACCTGATCGGCCCGTCCGTGCAGGCCATCGACGGCTCGGTGATCTTCCGCCAGATCCCGCGCGGCAACATCATCCTCGCCGGCTATCCGCGCACGGCGGCCGATGCGCAGGCCAACCGCGCGCCGGTCCCCCCTCTGAAGACCCTGGCGGCGATGAAGGCGCTCGCGCGCGTCGCGCCGATGCTGGCGCAGTGCCATGTCATCCGCGTCTGGTCCGGCATCGAGGCCTATCTGCCCGACATGATCCCGGTGATCGGGCCGAGCGAGACGACGCCCGGGCTCTTCCACGCCTTCGGCTTCTGCGGCCACGGCTTCCAGATCGGGCCCGGCGTGGGCCTATGCCTCAGCGAGATGATCCTCGACGGGGCGACGCCGACACCGCTGGAGCCGTTCGCGATCGGGCGTTTCCGTTCGGCCACGACCGTGAGCGAGAAGTTCCGCAAGGAATTCGATTGAAGGCGCCCAGCGGACAGGTCTTGCCCCTACCCCGTCATCATCTTTGGCAGCGCCGTGACGATCTGCGGGAACAGCGTGATCAGCACCAGCAGCAGCATCAGCACGAAGAAATAAGGGATCGCCGCCTTCGTGACCGTCAGGATGTCCTTTCCGGTGATGCTCTGCAGCACGAAGAGGTTGAAGCCCACCGGCGGGGTGATCTGCGCCGCCTCGATCAGAATCACCACGAAGATGCCGAACCAGAGCAGGTCGATGCCGGCCGCCTGCACCATCGGCAGCATCACGGACGAGGTCAGCACGATGATCGAGATGCCTTCGAGGAAGCAGCCGAGGATCAGCATGAAGACCGCGAGCACCGCCAGCAGCGCATAGGGCGACAGATGCATGGCATCGACCCAGCCCGCCAGCGAGCGGGGAATATCGACGAAGGCGACGGCGATGGTCAGGCAGGCGGCGCAGGCGATGATGAAGGAGATCATGCAGGAGGTCCGCATGGCCGCCATCAGCCCGTCCATGAAGCTCGCGCGCGTCAGACCGCCGCCGACCGCCGCCAGGATCAGCGCCCCGATCACGCCGATGGTCGCGGCCTCGGTCGGCGTGGCGATACCGCCATAGATCGAGCCAACGACCGAGCCGATCAGCAGCGCCACGGGGATCAGCCGGCGCGAGCGGTAGACCTTCTCCAGGAACGGCACCGCCGGCTCGGCCGGCGGCATCTTCTCGGGGTTCAGCAGGCTCCAGATCGCCGTATAGCCCATGAACAGCGCCATCAGCAGGATGCCGGGCAGGACTCCCGCAATGAACAGCCGCGCGATCGAGACCTCCGCCGTGACGCCATAGACGATCATGATGATCGAAGGCGGGATCAGCAGGCCGAGCGTGCCGGAGCCGGCGAGCGTGCCGATGGTCATGTTGAGCGGGTAGTTCCGCTTCTCCAGCTCGGGCACGCTGATGCGGCCGATGGTGGCGCAGGTCACCGCCGAGGAGCCGGCGACCGCCGCCATGATGCCGCAGCCGAGCACGTTGACGTGGAGCAACCGGCCCGGCAGCCGTGACACCCAGGGCGCCAGCCCCTGGAACATGTCGGCCGACAATTTCGAGCGGAACAGGATCTCGCCCATCCAGATGAAGAGCGGCAGCGAGGTCAGCGCCCAGCCCCAGCTCGAATCCCAGAGCGTCGAGGCGATCAACGAGCCCATCGGCGCGGTGGTGAAGAGCCCCATCATCACCATGCCGACGGTCAGGAGCGAGAGCGCCACCCAGACCCCGCTGGCGAGCAGCAGGAGCAGGGTCCCGGCGAGGACCAGCGAGGCGAGAACGATCGTATCCATCATTGGCCCCTATGCCACCGGCCGGTCGAGCTCGACCTCGTCGGGCGTCTCGTAACGATGCTCGCCGCCGCCGATGAGCCAGAAGAGTTCGTCGATGAAGGCAATCGCGAGCGCCGTCACGCCCACCGCGACGCCGGCCTGCGGAATCCAGAAGGGCATGGCTAGCAGGCCCGGGCTGACATCGTTGAATTCGCGCGATTGCAGCGCCAGCGACGCGACATGCCAGGCGAGGAACGACACCACCACCGCGCCGAGCAGGCAGTTGAAAAGCTCGACGCCGCGTCGCCAGCGCTTGGGGAGCCGGTCGACGATCAGGTTGATGCGCACATGCGCGCCGCGCCGGAAGGTATGGGCGAGGCCGAAGAAGGTCGACGCCGCCAGGCACAGGCCCGCGGCCTCGGTGGCGTCGAGCGTGACGCCACGCATGCGACCGACGATCTGCGTGACGATGGCCAGCCCGATGCCGACCAGGAAGGCCGCGGCGAGATAGCCGCATGCCTCATAGAATTTCTCCAGAACTCCACGTATCACCGGTCACTCCGCTGGCCATGGTTCATGTGAAAGGGCGGCGTGCGGAAGGCCGGTTAGTTGAGGCTCTTCTGGTAGGTCTCGTAGACGGCCTTTTCCTCGGCGCTGGCCGTGGCCAGCCAGTCGGCCACCATGCCCTTGCCCGCGGCCTCGATGGCGTCGAGAACGTCCTTCGGCGACTGGGCGATCGTCACGCCGTGGTTCTTGAGCACGGCCTCACGCTCCTCGCCCGCCTTCCTGGAAAGCTCCCAGCCACGCTTCGTCGCGGCCTCGCCGGCTTCCAGCACCACCTTCTGCGTCGCCGGGTCGAGCTGGCGGAAGGCGCGCTCATTGACGAGGATCGCGTTCTTGTTGTGCATCGTGCCGGTATAGGTGAAGTGCTTGACGTAATCCCAGATCTGCACGTCCGTACCGGTCTGGGCGCTGGTCCAGAGCGACTGGATCATGCCGGTCGAGAAGGCCTGCGGCACCTCGGCGAAGGGCAGGATCAGCGCCTCCATGCCGAGCTTCTCGCCCATGATCTGGGTCTGCTTGGAATAGATGCGCAGCTTCTGGCCCTTGAGGTCGGCAAGCCCCGTCAGCGGCGCCTTCGTGTAGAAGCCCTGGCCCGGCCAGGCGACATAGCTGATGGCGCGCATGCCGGCCTTCTTGAACATGGCGTCGAAGAACGGCGCCTGAGCCTCGGTCAGCTTGGTCGCCTGCTCGTAATTGCTCGCGACGCCGGGAATGTTGTCGAGATTGTACATCGCGCCTTCGTTGCCATAGACGCCGAGGCGGATCTCGCCGATCTGGATCTGGCCGGACTGGACGGAGCGCTTGACCGCATCGAGTTTGATCAGGCTGTCGTTGGAGCGCAGGTCGATCTTGAGCTTGCCACCGCTCTTCTCCTCGATCTCCTTGATCATCTGCCGGATGTTCTGGGTGAAGAAGCTGCTCTCCGGATAGCCCGAGGCCATGGTCCAGTTGGTCTGGGCAGCGGCAGGAGCGGCGAGCCCGATGCTCAGGGCAAGGGCGGCGGAGGCGATCAAAGCTCTACGGTTCATGGTTCCCCTCGTTCTTGTCGCGCTGCGGAGAGACCGTGCGCGTTTAGGAGCCGGAGCCGTGCCGAAGCCCGATTGACGGCCAAGGGTCAGTCCATCGCGTTATCGCGATAGCATCCAATTGAATTTATCTGTTGTTGCGATAGATTTTGTTTATCGGCCCGCAAAGCGGCCCAAAAATTGCTTGTCTGAGGGTGCGGGAGCCGATGCCGAACTGGACGCTGAAGCAGCTCGAAAGCTTCGTCTGGGTCGCGAAGCTCGGCAGCTTCCGGGCGACGGCGGAGCGCCTGAATACGACGCAGCCGAATATCTCGGTGCGCATCTCCCAGCTCGAATCGGTCCTCGGCGTGCGGTTGTTCCACCGCGACTCCGGCTCGGTCGCGCTGACACCGATCGGGCATTCGCTGCTGGGGCAGGCCGAGCGGGTGCTGCAAGCGTCCGAGGAATTCTCGCAGCAATCGATCCGCTCGGACCAGCAGGTCGGCGTCCTCAGGCTCGGCGTCGCCGAGCTCATCGCCCAGACCTGGCTGCGCGACTATCTGCTCGACCTGCGACAGGTCTTCCCCAATGTCGATGTCGAACTCAGGGTCGATCTGACGATCAACCTGCGCGAGGAGCTGGTTTCGCGGTCGCTCGACCTATGCCTGCTGAACGGCCCGATCTCCAACTTCAACATCAGCAATGTCGATCTCGGTTCCGTGCCCTATCTCTGGGTGGCCTCGCCTCGGCTTGGGCTCAGCGGTTCCGACCTTGCGACGATGGCCTCGCATACGATCCTGACCCATGCGCGCAATACACGCCATTTCGTCGAGCTCTCGGCGCATTTCCGCGACAACTGGGAGAGGCCGGTTCGGATCGTGCCGTCGAGCAGCCTCGCCGCCAGCCTGCAGATGACTCTCGACGGGCTGGGCATCGCACCGATGTCGCGGACGCTGGTGGAAAAGTACCTGGACGCCGGAGAGCTCGTTGAATTCCCCTATGAATGGAAGCCCAGCCCTCTGATTTTCACGGCATCATATGCCCACACGCCAGCCAGCTTCCTGCTCAAGCGGGCGGCCGAACTGGCGGGGGAGCGGGCCGCGCAACAGCATCGCGGCAACATCGTCGAGCCGATGACACAATAGCCCGGCGGCAGCGTGCAGAAGCGTTGCGTCGATAAACATTCTCTATCGAATAGTATTGAAAATAATAATTCGACGACATCGACGCCGCGTTCCATCCTCCGCCTCTCGAACAACGGAGGCGCGTAAGCCATGTCCATTCTCGGGGCCCGCCTGGGCGTCGATATCGGGGGAACCTTTACGGATGTCGTGCTTGAGCAGGGCGGACAACGGTTCTCGACCAAGGTTCTGACGACCTATGCCGCGCCCGAGGATGCGATCATCGAGGGCATGCACCGGGTCTGCGCCAAGGCCGGCATCGCAGCCTCCGCCATCGGGCAGATCATCCATGGCACGACGCTGGCGACCAATGCGCTGATCGAGCGGCGCGGCGCCAAGACCGCGCTCATCACGACCGAGGGTTTTCGCGACGTCATCGAGATGCGGACCGAGAGCCGCTTCGAGCAATACGACCTCAACCTGACGCTGCCGGAGCCGCTGCTGCCCCGCAACCGCCGCTACACGGTCAGGGAACGCATGGATGCGCGCGGCAAGGTCCTGATCCCGCTCGATCGCGCCACCGTCGAGAGCCTCGTCGATGAATTGCGCGAAGCCGGCTACGAGAGCGTCGCAGTCGGCCTGCTGCACTCCTATGTCAACGACGCGCATGAGCGCCTGATCCAGGAGGTTCTGGCCGAGCGCCTGCCGGGCGCGATGGTCTCGCTCTCCTCGGAAGTCTCGCCGCAGATGCGCGAGTACGAGCGCTTCAACACGACGATCGCCAACGCCTATATCAAGCCGCTGATGAAGAGCTATCTCGTCCGGCTGAAGGGGCGGCTGGCAGCCGAGGGCGCCTCCTGCCCGATCTTCCTGATGCATTCCGGCGGCGGCATCATCTCGCTGGAAAGCGCCTCGGAATTCCCGGTCCGCCTCGTCGAGTCCGGCCCGGCCGGTGGCGCGGTCTTCGCCGCCGACATCGCCGCGCGGCATGCCCTGAAGAAGGTGCTCTCCTTCGACATGGGCGGCACCACCGCAAAAATCTGCCTGATCAAGAACTATACGCCGAAGACTGCCCGCGTCTTCGAGGTCGCCCGGACCTATCGCTTCAAGAAGGGCTCGGGCATGCCGATTTCGATCCCGGTGATCGACATGGTCGAGATCGGCGCCGGCGGCGGCAGCCTCGCCCATGTCGACTCGATGAACCAGATCCGCGTCGGGCCGGAAAGCGCGGGCTCCGAGCCCGGACCGGCCTGCTATGGCCGCGGCGGCAAGCGCCCGGCCGTGACCGATGCCGACGTCATCCTCGGCAAGATCGACCCGGATAATTTCGCGGCCGGCACGATCCCCCTCTTTGCCGCCCAGTCAGCCGCGGCGCTGACGAGCGAGATCGGCGGCAAGCTCGGCATGGACGCCCTGGAAAGCGCCTGGGGCGTGGCCGAGGTCGTCGACGAGAACATGGCCAATGCCGCCCGCGTCCACGCCGTCGAGAACGGCGAGGATCTGTCCGAATACACGATGATCGCCTTCGGCGGCGCAGCTCCGCTCCATGCCGGCCGGCTCTGTGAGAAGCTCGGCATCGCCCGCTGCCTCGTGCCGCCCGGTGCCGGCGTCGGCTCGGCCATCGGCTTCCTGCGGGCACCGTTCAGCTTCGAGGCCAACCGCACCTTGTTCATGCGGCTCGCCCAGTTCGACACGAGCCGCGTCACGAAGCTCTTCGACGAGATGGAGGAAGAGGCGACACGGGTGGTGCGCTCCTGCGGCTGGTCGGGCGCGATCGAGGCCGAGTACAAGATCTACATGCGCTATGCCGGCCAGGGCTGGGAAATCCCGGTGGTGCTGACGCCTGAAGAAGCGCGCGCCGCCGATCCGACGGTCATTCTCCAGCGCTTCGAACACGAATACGCCAATCTGTTCGGGCGCACGGTCAAGGGGCTCGCCGCCGAGATCACGGTCTGGTCGGTCAATGCCCACACGCCGCAGGAGGCTGTCGCGCCAGTGGCGCCGGTCTCGCAGACGCTCGATGCACCGGCCGAAGGCTGCCGCTCCGTCTTCGATGCCGGGCTCGGCCGCCGGGTGGAAGCGCAAGCCCATAGCCGCGACGCCCTGCCGGCCGGCAGCCGGATCGCAGGCCCCGGCATCGTCACCGAGGACGAGACCACCATCGTCCTGCCGTCAAGCCGCTTCGCCGTGACGCTGAACGACGGCTGCATCGACATCCGCCTCACCGAAGCCGCACCCGCCGCTGCCGTCGCCGCGCGGAAGGAGCCCGCCCATGTCTGAGATCTCCAAGGTCGCCTATCAGGTCATGTGGAATCGCCTGATCTCGGTCGTCGAGGAGCAGGCGCAAGCGCTGATCCGCACCTCCTTCTCGACCTCGGTGCGCGAGGCCGGCGATCTTTCGGCCGGCGTCTATAACGAGAAGGGCGAGATGCTGGCGCAGGCAGTGACCGGCACGCCCGGCCACGTCAACGCCATGGCCGATGCCGTCGCCCATTTCATCCGCCGGATCGGGCGCGAGAACATCGCCGAGGGCGACGTCTACATCACCAACAATCCCTGGGAAGGCACCGGCCATCTGCACGACATCACCGTCGTCAGCCCCTCCTTCCACAAGGGCCGCCATGTCGGCTTCTTCGCCTGCACGGCGCATATCGTCGACATCGGCGGGCGCGGCTTCGGTGCCGACGCCAACTCGGTCTACGAAGAGGGATTGCACATCCCGATCATGAAGTTCGTCGACCGCGGCACGGTCAACGAGACACTGGTCACGATCATCCGCGGCAATGTCCGCGAGCCCGACCAGCTCGTCGGCGACATCTACGCGCTCGCGACCTGCAACGAGATCGGCCATCGCCGGCTGGTCGACATGATGGTCGAGTTCAAGCTCGCCGACCTCGCCGGCATCTCCGATTTCATCCTCACGAATTCCCGCCAGGCGACGCTCGACAAGATCGCCGCCCTGCCCCGCGGTGAAGCGGAGGGTCATATGCGGATCGACGGCTATAGCCGGCCGATCGACCTCAACGTGAAGATCTCGATCGAACCGGACGGCGTGCTCTGCGACTGGGCCGGCACCTCCGGCGTCGACAAGAACGGCATCAACGTGCCGCTGGTCTATACGAAGGCCTATACCTGCTATGCGCTGAAATGCGCGATCGCGCCGGAAATCCCGAACAACGCCGCCTCACTGGAGCCCTTCCGCATCACGGCGCCCGAGCATACCATCGTCAACGCGGTCTGGCCGGCGCCGGTGGCCCTGCGCCACATCATCGGCCACATGGTGCCGGACACGATCTACGACGCTCTCGACAAGCTGCTGCCCGGCCTGGTGCCCGCTGAGGGCGCCGGCAGCCTCTGCAACTTCCAGGTCTCGCTGAGGCCACGCAGCGACGGACCCTGGCCAGCCGATCCCGTGCGCGCCGAGGTGCTGACCTTCAACTCCGGCGGCTCGGGCGCACGGCCGGCGCTCGACGGCATGAACGCAACCGCCTTCCCGTCCGGCGTGATGACGATGCCGGTCGAGGCGACCGAGCAGGTCGGCCCGGTGATCGTCTGGCGCAAGGAGCTTCGGCCCGATTCCGGTGGCAAGGGCCAGCATCGCGGCGGGCTCGGCCAGCATATGGAGGTCGGCGCCTGGGAGGGCTACGAATTCGACATCCAGGCGATGTTCGATCGTGTGCACCATCCGGCCCGCGGCCGGCGCGGCGGTGGCGGCGGCGCGCCGACGACGATCGCGCTCGACGACGGCACCGCGATGAAGGGCAAGGGCAAGCAGTTCGTGCCGCATGGCCGCAAGGTGGTCATGGCCTTCCCGGGCGGTGCCGGCTACGGCGCGCCTGCAGAGCGGGGGCAAGCCAGCATCGAGCGTGACCTGGCGCTGGGCTACATCTCAGCCGATGCCGCCCGCGTCGATTATGGCCTGACCGAGGACCGCGCGGCGGATGTTCTTGCGACATCGCGCCGTGGTGAACTGCCTCGCTAGAGCATGCGCGATCCGATCAGGTTAGTTCAGCCTGATCGGACCCGGCTCCAGGCCCGCTCGGGGAACGCTCCGGCGGGATGGTCTCCACCTTCTTCATGAAAGCCGAGCGATGAAACTGCCTTCCAACAGATTCCTGGCGTCGATCCGCAGCGGGCAGCCGCAGATCGGGCTTTGGCTCAGCCTTGCCAGCGGGTACGCGACCGAGGCCGTCGCAGGCGCCGGCTTCGACTGGCTCCTGATCGATACCGAGCATTCGCCCAACGACCTCAGCTCCGTCCTGACCCAGCTTCAGGTTCTCGCCGCTCATCCGGTGACCCCGATCGTGCGCCCGGACTGGAACGACCCGGTCCTCGTCAAGCGACTGCTCGATATCGGGGCGCCCGGCCTGCTCTTCCCGATGGTCCAGTCGCCCGAGGAGGCTGCGCGAGCCGTCGCAGCAACGCGCTACCCGCCGCACGGCATCCGCGGCGTCAGCGGCTGCACCCGCGCCAATGGCTTCGCGCGCATGAGCGACTATTTCAGCCGGATCGAGGAAGAAACGGCCGTGCTCGTCCAGGTCGAGACACGGGCGGCGATCGCGCAGGCGCTGGAGATCGGGCGCGTCGAGGGCGTCGACGGCGTCTTCTTCGGGCCCGCCGACATCGCCGCCGATATCGGCCTGCTGGGGAAGCCGAGCGATCCGGCGGTCTGGGATGTCATCCGCCCGGCCGCGCGGAAACTGATCGAGGCCGGCATCCCGGTCGGCACCCTCGTATTCGATCCCGCCTTCGCGAGGAGCCTCGTCGCCGAGGGCTTCTCCTTCGTCGCCTGCGGATCGGACGCCGTGCTCCTGGCCCGTGGTGCCGACAGCCTTTCAAGGACGATGAGAGGCTGAGTTCCAGCTCGCCTCGCCTTCTCACATGACCTTGCCACGGCGAGGTCGTCGCCTGATGGCGCCAGTCGGATCGCCGGCCTTATCGGGCCGGCACCGTCGGTCGAGATCGCCAATTTTTGGAGCTTGCTCCATTCGAGCGTGCTCCAACATGGCTTCCCGGTCGAGCCCGGAACGACCGGGCGGCGGCGCTCGAGATCGGCAAGCCCGCTCGCCGACGCGATGAGCCCTCCTCCGCGCAAGCCGACGATTCTCACTTCTTGGGCTCGGATGGGCGGCGGTCGGACGACCAGACGAGCTTCAAAGTCGGCGTTTTGCTCTCTGGGATCGGTTTCGTCAGGCGGCGCCTCTTGCGGGCCAGAGCCAAGCGCGAAATGAAACGAAGATGATTCCGTGGATCCTGCATCATGTGCCCCGGGTGATCTGGTTTGTTTCGATTTGGCCGGCACAGGCGTAGCGAGACAACAAACCGCAAGATCGAGGCCAGCACCTCATTCGATCGATGGAGGCAAGCGGGAAGCCGGATTCAACAGAGTCATAGCCCGATCGACACCGCCGTGATCCGCGACGTCGATACCTATCGGCCAGCGGACCGGGCGACGCTCGGACAGAATAAATCGAAGCGCGAAGGGTAAGGGCCGCGCGCAAGACGATGCGACAAGCGGCAGGGTTCCCGAGGTAAACCCTTGATTTAAATGGCGCGGGCGACGGGGCTCGAACCCGCGACCTCCGGCGTGACAGGCCGGCACTCTAACCAACTGAGCTACGCCCGCGCTGGGCGACTGAGGCGCGGTGGCCGTCAGCGAGGTGTGGATTATGGCCCCGGGCCGGAAGTGTCAAGCGCCCGATGCCGGCAAAACCAAATCGGTGGAAAAATATCTCCGGCACCGCGAAAAGACGCGCCCCGCGCCGGGCCGCAAAACTCATTCCCGAGAGGCCAGACAGGGATCGAGCATCACATGGCGGGCGTTCTGGCGGGTGTAGCCACCGCGCAGCACCGCCATATCGCCGAGTTTCAGGTCGTTGGCGCCATAGGTCACGCAGAGCACGCGCACGCCCGGATCCGCGCAGACGGCGACATACCAGACCGCGCCATCGGTCTGGATCAGGGTGACGGAGCCGGCGATCGCCATATCGACACGCGAATCGCGCGGCACCGATTCCGGGAGCTGGGCCGCGATGCTCTCGCAGCTCGCCGGCGTCGCCGGCTGCTCGGGCTGGGAGAAGGCGGGGCGCCCCTCGAAGAAGGAATCGGGCAGGAGTGACTGCGCGGCCGCCTGTTGCGCGGCGAGGAGGGCGAAGCCGGCCAGCCACCGCAAGGCAAGACCGGGATGTCGTGATCGGAAGCTCATGGCCGGAACAGTGCCGACGAAGATGGCGGAATTCGGCTGCGTACCGCAGCGCTTTGCGGGCAACGCTGCCGAGCCTGCTTGCGATACGCGCGCCGAGGCCTTAAACGCGAGCGCTGAGGGCGGTTAGCTCAGTCGGTAGAGCGTCTCGTTTACACCGAGAATGTCGGCGGTTCGAGCCCGTCACCGCCCACCATCGCTTGAATCACCACGTCCGGTAAACTCTTCGCTCCGGCTCACGCCGCGTGCGGCGCGGATGTTCTCCCCACGCCCGAGCTGCGCGCCCGATTGCCGGCACGGTTTTCGGACCGTCGCAACCGGCCTTCACAGCATTGTTTTCGATTCGTGTGTTGAACGGCCCGGCCCTACGGGCAAAACCCTGTCGCGTTCAACGGAAATGGATACCGCACATCATGGGATCACTCGATAGCGCTCGCCCCTATGCGCTGACGGCCTTCAGGATCGCGCTCGGCCTCGTCGTCTTCTCATTCGGGACGGCGAAAATCCTGCACCTGCACCCAGGCAACTTCACCCCTCCCGTCGGCTCCCTGCCCTGGATCGCCGGATCGATCGAGCTGATCGCGGGCTTTCTCTTTCTCGTCGGCTTCCAGACACGCGCCGCCGCGTTCGTGCTCTCCGGCCTGATGGCGGCCGCCTATTTCATCGCGCATTTCCCCAAGAGCTTCTTCCCGACCGAGAACGGCGGCTTCGCCGCCGCCGTCTTCAGTTTCGCCTTCCTGTATTTCGTGACGGCCGGCGGCGGCTATCTGAGCCTCGACCGGGCCTTGCGGACGAAGACGGCCTGACAGGCCCGCCCACTGACGAACCGCCAAGCGTGCTTCAACGAAACAAGCGTGCTTCAAACGAAAAAGGCCGCCGGACCTCTCGGTCCGGCGGCCTCTCATGTCAGGCGATGCCTTCGCTCAGTGAGCGACGACGCCCGCCGCATCGTCCTCAGTGCCCTTGGGGGGGACGGCGTTGACGTCCTCCTCCCAGACGATCGGAACCGGCTGGCGGGTCAGCGCATGCTGGAGCACCTGCTCCATGCGCGAGACCGGGACGATCTCCATGCCGTCCTTCACGGACTTCGGCAGGTCGATCAGGTCCTTGGCGTTCTCCTCGGGGATCAGCACCTTCTTGATGCCGCCCCGCAGAGCCGCCAGCAGCTTCTCCTTCAGCCCGCCGATCGGCAGCACCCTGCCCCGCAGCGTGATCTCGCCGGTCATGGCGACGTCGCGGTTGGTCGGGATGCCGGTCAGGATCGAAACGATGGCGGTGGCCATCGCGATGCCGGCCGATGGCCCGTCCTTCGGGGTCGCCCCCTCCGGAACGTGGACGTGGATGTCGCGCCGGTCGAAGAGCGGTGGCTCGATGCCGAAATCGACGGCCCGCGAGCGGACATAGGACGCCGCCGCCGAGATCGATTCCTTCATCACGTCGCGCAGGTTGCCGGTGACGGTCATGCGGCCCTTGCCGGGCACCATGACGCCCTCGATCGTCAGCAATTCGCCGCCGACCTCGGTCCAGGCCAGACCGGTGACGACACCGACCTGATTCTCCGTCTCCGCCATGCCATAGCGATAGCGCGGCGGGCCGAGATATTCCTCGAGCAGCGGCTCGTCGACGACCACCTTGGCCTTCTTGCCGAGCACGATGTCCTTCACGCCCTTGCGGACCGTATTGGAGATTTCGCGCTCGAGGTTACGGACACCGGCCTCGCGGGTGTAACGCCGCACCAGGGTCTGCAGGGCCTCGTCGGTGATCGACCACTCCTTGCCGTCGAGCCCGTGCTTCTTGATCGCGTTGGCGATCAGGTGCTTGCGCGCGATCTCGGTCTTCTCTTCCTCGGTGTAGCCGGCGATGCGGATCACCTCCATGCGGTCCAGCAGGGCCGGCGGGATGTTCAGCGTGTTCGCCGTCGTCACGAACATCACGTTCGACAGGTCGTAATCGACCTCGAGGTAATGGTCGTTGAAGGTCGAGTTCTGCTCGGGGTCGAGCACCTCCAGCAGGGCCGCCGAGGGATCGCCGCGGAAGTCCTGGCCCATCTTGTCGATCTCGTCGAGCAGGATGAGCGGGTTCGAGGTCTTGGCCTTCTTCATCGACTGGATGATCTTGCCGGGCATCGAGCCGATATAGGTGCGGCGGTGACCGCGGATCTCGGCCTCGTCACGCACGCCGCCGAGCGACATGCGCACGAACTCGCGCCCCGTCGCCTTGGCAATCGACTTGCCGAGCGAGGTCTTGCCGACGCCGGGAGGGCCGACGAGGCACAGGATCGGGCCGGCGAGCTTGTTGGCGCGCTGCTGCACGGCGAGATACTCGACGATGCGGTCCTTGACCTTGTCCAGGCCGAAGTGATCGTCGTCCAGCACGAGCTGGGCGGCGTTCAGATCCTTCTTGATCTTCGAGCGCTTGCCCCACGGGATGCCGAGCATCCAGTCGAGATAGTTGCGCACGACGGTCGCCTCCGCGGACATCGGCGACATCTGGCGCAGCTTCTTCAACTCGGCCGTGGCCTTGTCGCGGGCTTCCTTGGTCAGCTTGGTGCGGGCGATGCGCTCTTCCAGCTCGGCCAGCTCGTCACGGCCTTCCTCGCCGTCACCCAGCTCCTTCTGGATCGCCTTCATCTGCTCGTTGAGGTAGTACTCGCGCTGGGTCTTCTCCATCTGGCGCTTGACGCGCGAGCGGATGCGCTTCTCGACCTGAAGCACGGACATCTCGCTCTCCATGAGCGACAGGACCTTCTCCAGACGATGGGCGACGTTGGTGATCTCCAGCACGGCCTGCCGGTCGGCGATCTTGACCGCGAGATGCGAGGCGACCGTGTCGGCGAGCTTGGCAGGCTCGTCGATCTGCGAGACGGCGGCGACGATCTCGCCCGAGATCTTCTTGTTGAGCTTCACATAGCTCTCGAACTCCGAGACGACCGAACGGGCCAGCGCCTCGATCTCGACCTTCTTGCCCTCTTCCTCGGCAAGGCCCGTGGCCTCGGCCTCGTAGAAGGACTCGGCTGCCGAATAGGAGGAGGCCTTGGCGCGGCCGACCCCCTCGACCAGCACCTTCACGGTGGAGTCGGGCAGCTTCAGAAGCTGCAGCACGCGGGCGAGCGTGCCGATCTCATAGATCTCGTTGGGCTGCGGGTCATCGTCGCCGGCATTCTTCTGGGTCGCCAGCAGGATGAGCCCGTCCGTCTTCACGACTTCCTCGAGCGCGCGGATGGACTTCTCGCGGCCGACGAAGAGCGGGACGATCATATGGGGGAAAACGACGATATCGCGCAGGGGCAGGACCGGGTAGGTGCCGGTCTCGCCAGAGACGAAGGGAGCGCGGGGCGTCGACGTCATTGACTTATCCTTTGCAGTTGCGCCCGGCGAACCCCCGAGATGGGCGGAACGATCGGACGTTTGCGGCCAGGGGACCATTCGCCCTTCCGCCCTCGCGCATCGCACCCTCATCAGGCATGCGACTCTCGCAAGTGCACCTAAAGTGGAGACTTCCTTTCTGGCTTTCAAGCGAGGCAGCCGGTCTATGCACTGCTGTCCTGCCTGTCGGACATACGAAGAAATCCCTGCCTTTCGGCTTTGAGTTCAGCGTCTCAATTTTCGACCGGCCTGTCGCGGAACGAAACCGCGGCCGGGCCGCATCCCATCAAAACGCAAAACGCGCGCCAAGAGGCGCGCGTCCTGTTGTCGCAATGTTGCGGCAGGCGTCAGGCAGAGGCCGTCTTGTTCTCGTCCTCGCGCTCCGCATAGATGAAGAGCGGGCGGGCCTTGTTCTCCACGGCCTCCGGGCCGATGACGACCTGCTCGACGCCTTCCAGCCCCGGCAACTCGTACATGGTCTCGAGCAGGATGCCCTCCATGATCGAGCGCAGGCCGCGGGCGCCGGTCTTCCGCTCGATCGCCTTGCGGGCGATCAGGCTGACGGCCTCGTCGGTGAAGGTGAGCTGGGTGTCCTCCATCTCGAAGAGGCGCTGATACTGCTTCACCAGCGCGTTCTTGGGCTCTGTCAGGATGGTCTTCAGCGCCGGCTCGTCGAGATCCTCCAGCGTCGCCAGCACCGGCAGGCGGCCGACGAATTCCGGGATCAGGCCGAACTTGAGCAGGTCCTCGGGCTCGACATCGCGGAAGATCGCGCCGGTGCGGCGGTCGTCCGGAGACTGGACCTTGGCACCGAAGCCGATCGAGGTGCCCTTGCCGCGGCTCGAGATGATCTTGTCGAGGCCGGCGAAGGCGCCGCCGCAGATGAACAGGATGTTCGTGGTGTCGACCTGCAGGAATTCCTGCTGCGGATGCTTGCGCCCGCCCTGCGGCGGCACGGAGGCGACGGTGCCTTCCATGATCTTGAGCAGCGCCTGCTGGACGCCCTCGCCCGAAACGTCGCGGGTGATCGAGGGATTGTCCGACTTGCGGCTGATCTTGTCGATCTCGTCGATATAGACGATGCCGCGCTGCGCCCGCTCGACATTGTAGTCGGAAGCCTGGAGCAGCTTGAGGATGATGTTCTCGACATCCTCGCCGACATAGCCGGCCTCGGTCAGCGTCGTGGCGTCGGCCATGGTGAAGGGCACGTCGAGGATGCGGGCGAGCGTCTGCGCGAGCAGCGTCTTGCCCGAGCCGGTCGGCCCGATCAGCAGGATGTTCGACTTCGCCAGTTCGACGTCGTTGTGCTTCGTCGCGTGGCTCAGGCGCTTGTAATGGTTGTGGACCGCCACCGAGAGCACCTTCTTGGCGTGCTCCTGGCCGATGACGTAATCGTCCAGAACCTTGCGGATCTCCTTGGGAGTCGGCACGCCGTCCTTCGACTTCACCAGCGCGGATTTGGATTCCTCGCGGATGATGTCCATGCAGAGCTCGACGCATTCATCGCAGATGAACACGGTCGGGCCCGCGATGAGCTTGCGGACCTCGTGTTGGCTCTTGCCGCAGAAAGAGCAGTACAGCGTGCTCTTCGAGTCGCCGCCGGGCTTGCTAGCCATTGTCCATCTCCAGTTCCGGAGCCCGGGACCACACCAGCCGAGGCAGATGCAACCGTCGTCTCTCCGTCATAAAATAAGCGCTCAGATCACGATGATTAGGTTAACGGCCCGTTCCGATACATCCGGATACGCTGGGTCGATCCAAATCGGATCATGATGAAGCGCCTCGTCCGCTCACCCCGACCCCATGCAAACACGGGGCCGATCCGCTTTCAATATGGGCCTTCAACCTGCCCACGCCAACCCACAGGATCGGGACCGCTCGTCGCAACCTCACGCGTCCTCGGGCCGCTTCTCGATGACCTTGTCGATCAGGCCGAAATCGCGGGCCTGCTCGGCGGTCATGAAGTTGTCGCGTTCCAGCGCAGCGTGGATGTCCTCGTAGCTGCGGCCGGTGTGCTTCACGTAGATTTCATTGAGCCGCTTCTTCAGGCTCTCGACTTCCTTGGCGTGGATCAGGATGTCGGTGACCTGGCCCTGGAAGCCGCCGGAGGGCTGGTGGACCATGATGCGGGCATTCGGCAGGGCAAAGCGCATGTCCTTGGCGCCGGCCGTCAGCAGCAGCGAGCCCATCGAGGCGGCCTGGCCGACGCATAGCGTCGTCACCGGGCAGCGGATGAACTGCATCGTGTCGTAGATCGACAGGCCCGAGGTGACCACGCCGCCGGGCGAGTTGATGTAGAAGGAGATTTCCTTCTTGGGGTTCTCGGCCTCGAGGAAGAGGAGCTGCGCCACGATCAGCGAAGCGGAGAAGTCCTCGACCGGGCCGGTCAGGAAGATGATGCGCTCACGCAGCAGGCGCGAATAGATGTCGAAGGCGCGCTCGCCGCGGCTCGACTGCTCGACCACCATCGGGACGAGATTGTTGTAGGTCTCGATCGGATCGCGAAGCATGGATCAATCCTTGGGAGTAAGCGCCGTATCGGGCGACGAGGTCGAATCGGCAGTGTCTCGGAAGACACTCACATAAGCACGCCGAACGTGGCTGAAAAGGGAAGCGCCGCCGGTCGCGAAGGCCGGCGGCGCAAAGGCTGGCATTAAGGTTGCCGGAACGCTCAGGCGGAAGCGTCTTCGGCCTTGTCTTCGGCCTTCTTGCTCTTCTTGGCGGCAGCCTTCTTCGGCTTGGCCTCGGTGGCGGCTTCCACCTCGTCGTCGGCGTAGAGCGCCTCGCGCGACACCGTCTGATCCTCGACCTTCACCTGGCCGAGCAGATGGTCGACGACCTTCTCCTCGAAGATCGGGGCGCGGATCTCGGCGAGAGCCTGCGGGTTCTTGCGGTAGAACTCCCAGACCTGCTTTTCCTGGCCCGGGAACTGGCGGGCGCGCTCGATCAAAGCCTGGGTGACCTCGTCATCCGAGATCTGTACCTTGGCCTGCTCGCCGATCTCGGCCAGCACGAGGCCGAGGCGAACGCGGCGCTCGGCGATCTTGCGGTAGTCGGCGCGGGCTGCGTCCTCGGTGGTGTCCTCGTCGGCGAAGGTCTTGTTGGCCTGCTTCATGTCGGCCTCGACCTGGCTCCAGACGCTGTTGAACTCCTGGTCGACCAGCGTCGGCGGCAGCTCGAAGGTGTACTTGCCGTCGAGCGCGTCGAGCAGGCTCTTCTTGAGCTTGCGGCGCGACTGGGCGCCGAAGTCGCGGCCGATCTGCTCGCTCACGGCGGTCTTGAGCGCATCGAGCGACTCCATGCCGAAGGCCTTGGCGAGTTCGTCGTCGATCTTGATCGCGTCCGGGCCCTGGACCTCGGTGACGGTGACCACGAACTCGGCCGCCTGGCCGGCGAGATGGGCCGCGCCGTAGTTCTCAGGGAAGGTGACCTTGATCGTGCGGGTCTCGCCCTGCTTCACGCCCTCGAGCTGCTCCTCGAAGCCGGGGATGAACTGGCCGGAGCCGAGATCGAGCGGGATGCCTTCGCAGGTGCCGCCCTCGAAGGCCTTGCCGTCGATGGTGCCGACATAGGAGATCATCAGGCGGTCGCCGGTCTCGGCCTTGGCCTCCTCGCCCTTCGCCGAATAGGTGCGGTTGCCGGACGCCATGCGCAGCAGCGCGGCGTCGACATCGGCGTCCGGAACCTCGGCGACCGGCTTCACGAGCGAAACGTCGGAGATGTCGACGAGCTCGATCTTCGGCAGAACCTCGAGGGCGACGGTGAAGGCGAGATCGCCCTTGGCCTCCATCGCGGCCTCGATCTCGTCCTTGTTCTCGGGGAAGCGGATCTGCGGCTCGAAGGCGAGCTTCAGGTTGTTGTCGGCGACGATCTTCTGGTTCGCCTCGTTGACGGCGTTCTGGAGGACGTCGGACATGACCGAGCGGCCATAGAGGCGGCGCAGATGCGCGACCGGCACCTTGCCCGGGCGGAAGCCGTTGATCTTGGCCTTGCCCTGGAGGTCCTGCAGGCTGTCGTCGAGCCTGGTCTTCAGGTCGGCGGCGTTCAGCACCACCTGGAATTCGCGCTTGAGGCCCTGGGACAGGGTTTCGGTCACGTTCATTTTTGTACCGCCAACAGCTCGTTTACGTCTCAATGTCCAAAGCGCGACGCCGGTTCCGGCCGCCACCGCGCTCGCGAAAAATTCCGGCATCGGACCGAAAAGTGGCTTCCACTTTCCGGAAAATCCGATGCGATAACAGTCGCATCGATCACCGTTACCGCATCCGGAAGGACACGCGATGATCTCGGCCGATGGTGCGGGCGGAGGGACTCGAACCCCCACGACTTTCGCCGCTGGTACCTAAAACCAGTGCGTCTACCAATTCCGCCACGCCCGCCGGCCCGATAGCGCTGCGCGCGAGCAAACGCAGCGCGGCCATCATTGGGCCGCGGTGCTATACGCATTTCAGGCGGCGGTTGCAGCAAAAAAATGACGGTTCTGCAAAATGCCGGTGCCGCCACTTTTCGGCACGCTTCGCGCCAGGCCCTCTCGCCAGTGCCCGCCCGCCGGATTATGCGGAGGGAATGACGAGCCTGCCGCCAGACCGCCCGACCACCGCGACCCGCCGTCAATGGCTGGCGGGAATGAGCAGCACCGCCCTGCTCGCCCCCCTGCCCGGCCGCGCCCAGAGCCCGACACCGCCCGGCAACACAAAACCGCCGGAGGAGCCTCCGGTCAGAACGCTGGTCGCCGGCCCCGCCAAGCTCCGCTTGCGCCCGGCGCCGGCCGCCGAGACCGAGATCTGGGCCTTCGACGGCACGACGCCAGGGCCGAGCTTGCGAATCAAGCAGGGCGAGACGCTGCGGCTGAAATTGGAGAACAAGACGGCCGCGCCCCTCTCGCTACACTGGCAGGGCCTGCGCGGCGCATCGGCGCAGGACGGCGTCGGCGGCTTCAGCCAGCCGCCGGTCGCGCCGGGCGACAGCATCGAATACCGGCTGACGCCGCCGGATTCGGGCACCATCCTGTATCGCCCGCTGGTCATCGGCGGCTCGTCCGAGCCGGCGGGGCGGGGCTTGAGCGGGCTGCTGATCGTCGAGGAACGCGAGCCGCCCGCCGTCGATCTCGACCTGCCGGTGTTCGTGAACGACTGGCTGCTCGGCGACGACCAGGCGATCCTGCCCTTTGCCTTGCAGGCAACGAGCTCGGCTGCCGCCGGCCGGCTCGGAAACTGGCTCACCGTCAACGGCAAGCCACCGCCGCAGCCGGTCAAGCTGCCGCCCGGATCGCGCGTGCGTCTCCGGCTCGCCAATGGCTGCAACGCCCGCATCATGCGACTGCGCTTCGACGGCGCGAAGGCTGCGGTCGTGGCGGTGGACGGCCAGCCGACCGAAACCTTCGAGCCGGTGCATGCGCAACTGCCCTTCGCGCCGGGCACGCGCTACGACGTCATCCTCGACCTGCCGATCGAAGCCGGCGCCTCGGTCAACGTCACCGCCCTGATCGGCCCGGGCCTGCCGCTGGTGCGGATCGTCACGGATGGCGCGGCGAAGGTCCCGCCAGCCGCGGTGCCGGCGCTCAAGCTCAACCCCGCTTTGCCCGCCGCGGTCCGGATGCAGGACGCGCTGCGGCCGACGCTGGTGATCGAGGGCGGCGGCAAGCCGACGCCGGAGCGGACGCTCGACTATACCGGCCTCGACCTCGCCCGGCCCTGGCTGGTCAATGGCGGCATCGGAGCCAAGGACGGCAAGCCGCTGTTCAGCGTCAAGCGCGGCACGCCCGTCGTGATGGCGATCGACAACCGCACCGCCTTCATCCAGCCCGTGCATGTGCATGGGCACGCCTTCCGGCTGCTGCACCCGCTCGACGACGGCTGGGAAAACTACTTCCTCGACACGGTGCAGATTCCGGAGGGCAAGAAGCTGCACATCGCCTTCATCGCCGACAACCCCGGCCGCTGGCTGATCTCCTCGACCGTGCTGGAACGCTTCGATCTCGGGCTATGGAGCTGGTTCGAGGTGGTTTAAGGTCTTCTGCTCCGTCATTCTCGGGCGAAGCGGAGCGGAGACCCGAGAAGCCCAGGCCGAGAAGACACTGGTTTCCGAGATGCTCGGGTCAAGCCCGAGCATGACGGCGGTGGCAGTCTCGCCTGATCCGATCAGCCCGCGTCCAGCCCCAGCCGGTCCACCACATCCTGCACGATGGCGTCCTTGCTGTCCTCGACCGAGACGACGAGCGGGTTCTCGTCGGGCCCCGGCTCCTGCAGCGTGGCGAACTGGCTGTCGAGCAGCGCCGGCGGCATGAAATGGTGCTGCCGGGCCGCCATGCGCCGGCCGATCAATTCGCGCGAGCCCCTGAGATAGACCAGCCTCACATCCGGCCGATCGCCGATGATGACCTCGCGATAGGCCTTCTTGAGCGCCGAGCAGGTGACGATGCCGTGCGCGCCCGTCGCCCTGAGATCGTCGATCCAGGCGGCGATGGCGGCGAGCCAGGGCTTGCGATCCTCGTCGGTCAGCGGGGTGCCGCCGGCCATCTTGGCGACGTTCTCGGGCGGGTGGAAGGAATCGGCATCGCGGAACGGCCAGCCGAGGCGCGCCGCCAGCCGCTCGCCGAGCGAGGTCTTGCCGGAGCTCGCGACCCCCATGATGACGATGACGGCCGGGCGACCGCCCTTATCTTCTGCGCTCACGCCGGTCAGCCCTGCTTTTTCGGCTCGACATGGCCGCCGAAGCCGGCGCGCATGGCGGAGAGGATCTTCTCGCCGAAGGTGTGATCGACCCGCGAGCGGAAGCGGGCGAAGAGCGCCGAGGTCAACACCTCGGCCGGCGTCGCGGTCTCCACGGCGGCATCGACGGTCCAGCGACCCTCGCCCGAATCGGAGACGTTGCCGGTATAGGCGGAGAGCGCCTCATCGGCGGCGAGCGCCTCGGCCGTGAGATCGAGCAGCCAGGAGGTGACGACCGAGCCGCGGCGCCAGACCTCGGCGATCTCAGCGACGTCGAAGTCGAAGCCGTAATCGGCCGGCAGGCCTTCCTTGGCCGATGCGTTGCGCAGCAGGTCGAAGCCTTCCGCGAAGGCCTGCATCATGCCGTATTCGATGCCGTTATGGACCATCTTGACGAAATGGCCCGAGCCGGTCGGGCCGCAATGCAGATAGCCCTGCTCGCTGGTCGGGTTGCGGCCTTCGCGATGCTTGGTCGGCTCGACCTCGCCCTTGCCGGGCGCGAGCACCTTGAAGATCGGCTCCAGCCGGTCGAAGGCCTCCTTGGCGCCGCCGATCATCAGGCAGTAGCCGCGTTCCAGCCCGTGCACGCCGCCGGAGGTGCCGACATCCATATAGTGGATGCCCTTGGCCGCCAGCTCCTTGCCGCGGCGGACATCGTCCTTCCAGAAGGCGTTGCCGCCATCGATCAAGACGTCGCCTGCGCCGACGAGGCCGGCGAGCTCGGCGAGCGTGCCCTCGGTGATCTTACCGGCCGGCAGCATCACCCAGATCGCGCGCGGCGCCTTCAGCTTGGCGACCATGTCCTTGAGGTCGGCGGCGACGGTGGCGCCATCCGCAGCAAGGGCCTGCCCCGGTTTCGGATCGCGGTCATAGACCACGCATTCATGGCCAGCGCGCATCAGCCGGCGCACGATGTTGCCACCCATCCGGCCGAGGCCGATCACTCCGAGCTGCATGTCAGATCACTCCTGCCGGGAAGCCGGCTCTCCTGCCTGCTTGAAGCATGGCGGCGGCGGGCGGAGCAAGCGGGGGGCGGGTCAGCGCGCCGCGGCAGCCCGCTGCTGCAGGCTCCGCCAGCGCCCCGGCGTGATGCCGTAGGCCCTGTGGAACTGGCGGGTGAGATGGCTCTGATCGGCGAAGCCGCAGGCAGCCGCGACCTCCGCCAAACCCGTGCCGAGCGCGAGCAAGCTTCGCGCTCGGCCGAGGCGACGCATGACGAGGTAATTGTAGGGGCTCGTGCCGAAGGTCGTCCGGAACTGTCGCGCCAAAGTGAAGCGGTCGAGCCCGGTCAGCCTCTCGAGCTCTTCGGAGGCGACCGGCGCTTCGAGATGGCCATCGAGATAATCCCGCGCCCGCTCCAGCGCCGGACGATCGAGCCGCTGCCGGCGCATGCGCGTCGCGGAAGCATCGATCGCGGCAAGCGCGTCGGCCAGAGGGCCTACGATATCGTCGAGCCCGAGCGCTTCGAGCGGCGCATCGAGATCGCGAAGCGCGCCGGTAATGGCGCTTACCAACCGAGCATCTTGCGAGACGGCGGCCGGAATGAAGGGCAGGTTGCGGCCGGCCTCTCCCATCGCCTCGCGGATCAGCCGCGGCTCGACATAGATCATCCGGTAGCGAAAGCCCTCGGCGATGCCGGAGCGACCGTTATGGACCTCGTCCGGGTGGATGACGATCGCATGGCCGCTCAGGCTGTCGCGCCGGGCGCCGCGATAGTCGAAGGACTGCACGCCGGAAAGCGTCAGCCCGAAGGCATAGGTGTCGTGGCGATGCGGATCATAGGCGTAGCCGTGGAAGAAGGCCTCGATCCGCTCGATGCCGGCCGTGCCGGAGCCGAGCCGCACCCAGTCCGCAGCACCCGGCCTGCACGATCGTTCAAGACTGGCCTTTCCGGCCTCGGCTAACGCTGCATCCATGCGTTACGATACCAAGATCGCCATCGTGGTGCGCGAGAATCTCGCGACCTGGCAGAAACTCAATGTCGCGAGCTTCCTCGCCGGAGGGCTCGTCGGCGCCTCATCCGAACTCGCGGGAGAGCCCTATCAGGACGGCTCGGGCCGGTTCTACGGCCCGCTGATCCGCCAGCCCGTGCTGATCTTCGCCGCGACCGGCGAAGAGCTGACGCAGGTGCTGCAGCGCGCGCAGGGGCGCGGCGTCAGGGCCCATCTCTACACATACGAGCTTTTCGCGACCGGCAACGATGTCGACAACCGCAAAGCCGTGGCGGGGGTCGCCACGGCCGATCTCGATCTCGTCGGACTCGCTCTCCATGCCGAACGCAAGGAGATCGACAAGATCGTCAAGGGCCTGAAGCTGCACGATTGAAAGCTCAGGGAAACAGAGCCTCCACCGGGCCGGCGGCGCGCACCGGCTCGCGCATCAGGACCCGCGCTTCCACGCCGTTCGGAAACGCCGCATCGGCGCGCCAATCGGCGATGATCGCAGCCGCATCGGCAGCCCTGGCGAGATCGACTACCATGATCTCGCGGGCAGCCTCCTCGCCCCTGCGCTCGGTCGCGACGAAGCGCAATTGTCCCTTGCAGGCCAGGACGAGCGCTTCGACCCGGCCGAGCAGGGCCTGCCGGGCGCCCGGAGCCCGTGCATCGTATTCGACAAGAAGCAGCCCTTCCATGGCGGCTCAGCCGTTGCGGAAGGTGTAGCTGTAGCCGTTGATCGCCGGCACGCCGCCGAGATGGGCGTAAAGCACTTTCGAGCCGGCCGGGAAGAAGCCCTTCTTCACCAGATCGATCATGCCCTGCATGGATTTCCCCTCATAGACGGGGTCCGTCATCATGCCTTCGAGCCGCGCCGACATGCGGATCGCCTCGATCGTTTCCTTCGAGGGCACGCCGTAGACGGGGTAGGCGTAGTCCTCGTTGAGGATGATGTCATCGGCGGTGATGTCCTTGCCGCCGATGAGCGCCGAGGTCTTCTGCGCGATGTCGAGGACCTGCGCCTTGGTCTGGGCCGGCGTGGCGGAGGCATCGATGCCGATGACGTTGCGCTGGCGTCCGTCCTTGGCGAAGCCGACGACCATGCCGGCATGAGTCGAGCCCGTGACAGTGCAGACCACGACGTAGTCGAACTTGAAGCCGAGTTCGGCCTCCTGCGCCCTCACCTCCTCGGCGAAGCCGACATAGCCGAGCCCGCCGAATTTATGGACCGAGGCGCCGGCCGGAATCGCATAGGGCTTGCCGCCCTTGGCCTTCACATCGGCCAGCGCATTCTCCCAGCTTTCGCGGATGCCGATGTCGAAGCCCTCATCGACCAGCTCGACATGGGCGCCCATCACGCGCGACATCAGGATGTTGCCGACCCGGTCATAGACGGCGTCGTCATGCGGCACCCAGCTTTCCTGCACCAACCGGCACTTCATGCCGATCTTGGCGGCGGTCGCCGCGACCATGCGGGTGTGGTTCGACTGCACACCGCCGATCGAGACCAGCGTGTCGGCGCCGGAGGCGATGGCGTCCGGCACGATGTATTCGAGCTTGCGCAGCTTGTTGCCGCCGAAGGCGAGGCCCGAATTGCAGTCCTCGCGCTTGGCGTAGAGCTCGACGGCGCCGCCGAGATGGGCTGAGAGCCGCGAGAGCTTCTCGATCGGCGACGGCCCGAAGGTGAGCGGATAGCGCTCGAATTTCTCCAGCATGGGTCTTGCTTGCTCCCGTTAAACACCGGAGAAAGCTAACAAAATCGCTTCGAAACGTCCTTCCGAAATGAGCCCTCTTTCTATTGCATTTCCGCGGCAATGAGCGATTTTGTAGCTCTTGTGATCGGAAACTGAGCCATATTTCGGAAGAACCTTTCATGGACCAGACGCTCGATAAAACCGACCTCAGGATTCTGCGGCTGCTGCAAAGCGACGGGCGCATGGGCAATGCCGAGATCGCCAAGCGGGTGAACACCAGTGCCGCGACCTGCCATCGCCGCATCCAGCGCCTCTTCGCCGAGGGTTACGTCACCGGCGTGCGGGCTCAGATCGCGCCGAAGAAGGTCGAGATGGGCACGCTCGCCTTCGTCGGGGTGGTTCTGGACCGCTCGACGCCGGAAAGCTTCGGCGCCTTCGAGGAGGCGATCCGCGAAATGAAGCTGGTGCTCGACTGCCACATCGTCGCCGGCGATTTCGACTACATCCTGAAGATCCGCGTGCGCGACATGGCCGATTTCAACAAGCTCCATGCCGACAGGCTGATCGCGCTGCCGGGCGTGCGCCAGACGCGCACCTTCTTCGTGATGAAGGAGGTCGTGGACAACGCGCCGCTGGTGTTCTGAGGGATCGCGATCTCTCAAAAAATCGCGTCGACGGCATTGACTTAGAGCGCGCTCGAACTCGTAGCTTCCACGGCGTCACCACGAGAAGAGGGCGGCATGAAGATCGGCGAACTGGCCCGGCGTTCGGGGCTGACGGCCCATACGATCCGCTATTACGAGCGCATCGGCCTCCTGCCCTATGCCGACCGGGACCGGTCGAGCCAACGCGACTACGATGCCTCGATCCTGACCTGGATCGAGTTCCTGGGCAGGCTCAAGACCACGGGCATGCCGATCCGCGAGATGCTGCGCTACGCCGCCTTGCGGGAACAGGGTGCCGGCACGGAACCCGAGCGGCGCGCCCAGTTGGAGCGCCACCGCGAGCAGGTCCGCGCCCGCATCGCAGAGCTCAACGCCTGCCTTCTCGTCCTCGACACCAAGATCGCCGGCTATGCCGGCGCCGAGAACAGGATAGAAGACTATGACGCATATCAACGCTCACGCCGAAACCAGCCGGCTAGAACGCGGCAAGCGCGCGCTCGCTGAGATCGACGGCGAAGCGGGCCACAAGGTGATCGCGGCGCTCGCCGACATCGCACCCGATTTCGCGGACTATGTGTTCGAATTTCCCTTCGGCGACATCTATTCGCGGCCCGGTCTCGACCTGCGCTCGCGCGAGATCGCGACGATCGCCGCCCTTGCGGCGATGGGGAATGCCGCGCCGCAGCTCAAGGTGCATATCGAGGCCGGACTGAATGTCGGCCTCTCGCGAGAGCAGATCACCGAGATCCTGATCCAGATGGCTGTCTATGCCGGGTTTCCGGCCGCGCTCAACGGGCTGTTCGCGGCGAAAGAGGTCTTCGCGGCGCGTGATCTCGCCGCCTGACGAGAGGCTGCATCGGAGCCGCTGACTCTTAATCAGCGGGTCTGGCCCTCAGACCTGAATCAGCCTCTGCACCTGGTTGCCGTCGAGCTCGTTCATCGGGCCGGACAGCACGACCTCGCCGCGGTCCATCACGAACATCGTGTCGGCGAGGTCGCGGGCGAAGTCGAAATACTGCTCGACGAGCACGATCGCCATGCCGCCCTTCTGGCGGAGATAGTCGATGGCGCGGCCGATATCCTTGATGATCGAGGGCTGGATGCCCTCGGTCGGCTCGTCCAGAACCAGCAATTTGGGCCGGGTGACCAACGCCCGCGCTATGGCGAGCTGCTGCTGTTGGCCACCCGAGAGGTCTCCGCCGCGCCGGCCCAGCATGGACTTCAGCACGGGGAACAGGTCGAAGAGCTCATCCGGGACGAAGCGCTCCTTGCGCTTCAGCGGCGCAAAGCCGGTCTCCAGATTCTCCTTCACCGTCAGCAGCGGGAAGATCTCCCGCCCCTGCGGCACATAGGCGATGCCGGCCCGCGCGCGATCCTCGCTGCGCAGGCCGGTGATGTCCTCCCCGTCGAAACGGATATGGCCGGCCGAGATCGGCTGATGGCCGACGATGGCGCGCATCAGCGAGGTCTTGCCGACACCGTTGCGGCCCATCACGCAGGTGACCTTGCCCGGTTCCGCGGTGACGGAGACGCGGCGCAGTGCCTGGGCCGCGCCGTAATGGAGGTCGATGGTGTCGACGGTCAGCATGAGGCCGCCCTCGCCACGACCTTGCAGGAAAAACCGCGAGTCATCCCGGGCGAAGCGCAGCACAGGCCCGGGATCCATGCCTGAACCTCAATCGGAAGCGCTCCGGCATGGATCCCCGATCGGCGCCGCTGCGCGGCTTGTCCGGGATGACGGCAGAGATGAACGAGCGAACGAGACACAGTCATCCTCATCGCCCCAGATAGACTTCGACGACGCGCTCATTGGCGCTGACCTGATCGAGCGGGCCCTCGGCCAAAACCGAGCCCTCATGCAGGACCGTGACCTTCACCCCGAGCTCGCGGATGAAGCCCATGTCGTGCTCGACCACGATCACCGAATGATCCCGCGCGATCTCCTTGAGCAGCACCGCCGTCTGCGCCGTCTCGCCATCGGTCATGCCGGCGGCGGGTTCGTCGACGAGCAAGAGCTTCGGGTCTTGCGCCAGCAGCATGCCGATCTCGAGCCACTGCTTCTGGCCGTGCGACAGCGAGCCCGCGAGCCGGTCGCGCTTGTCGGCCAGTTTCACGATGCCGAGGATGTCGTCGATGCGCTTCTGCTGAGGCTCTTCGGTCTTCCAGAACAGCGTCCTGCCGACCGTGCGCTTGGATTTCAGCGCGAGCAGGATGTTGTCCTCGATGGTGTGGAAGTCGAAGACCGTCGGCTTCTGGAACTTGCGGCCGATGCCGAGATTGGCAATCGCGGCCTCGTCGAGCTTGGTGAGATCGACCGAGCCGCCGAACATCACCGTGCCGACATCGGGCTTGGTCTTGCCGGTGATGATATCCATCATCGTGGTCTTGCCGGCGCCGTTGGGGCCGATGATGGCGCGCATCTCTCCCGGTTCTATGGTCAGAGACAGTCCGCGGATCGCCTTGAAGCCGTCGAAGGAGACGCTGACGCCGTCGAGATAGAGCAGCGAGGAGGTGAGCTGGCCGGGCACGGGAGCGTTCATCGCGATCACTCCGCCGGAGCCGGCTCGGCTGCCGGAGTCTGATCGGGCTTGCGGCGGCGCGCCCAGAGCGCCTCGGCCGTGCCGAGGATGCCCTTGGGCAGGAAGAGCGTCACCACCACGAAGAGGCCGCCGAGCGCGAAGAGCCAATAGGGCGCCATGAAGCCCGAGGTGAAGACGGTCTTGGCCCAGTTGACCACGACGGCGCCCAGGGCCGCACCGACCAGCGTACCGCGGCCGCCGACCGCGACCCAGATCACCGTTTCGATCGAGTTGGCCGGGGCGAATTCGCTGGGGTTGATGATGCCGACCTGCGGCACGTAGAGCGCGCCTGCCACGCCCGCCATGCAGGCCGAGACGGTGAAGACGAAGAGCTTGAAGCGGTCGACCCGGTAGCCGAGGAAGCGGGTGCGCGACTCCGCGTCCCGGATCGCGATCACGACCTTGCCGAGCTTCGAGACGACGATGCCGCGCGCGATCAGGAAGCCGACCGCAAGCATGACGCAGGTCAGCGAAAACAGAGCGGCACGAGTCGCTTGCGCCTGGATGTTGAAGCCGAGGATGTCCTTGAAATCGGTCAGGCCATTGTTGCCGCCGAAGCCCATATCGTTGCGGAAGAAGGCGAGCAGCAGCGCATAGGTCAACGCCTGGGTGATGATCGAGAGATAGACGCCGGTGACGCGCGAGCGGAAGGCGAACCAGCCGAAGACGAAGGCGAGCAGGCCGGGCACGGCCAGCACCATCAGCATGGCGAAGGGGAAGGACGAAAAGCCGTACCAGTACCAGGGCAATTCCTGCCAGTTCAGGAAGACCATGAAGTCGGGCAGGATCGGGTTGCCATAGACGCCACGCGAGCCGATCTGGCGCATGAGGTACATGCCCATGGCGTAGCCGCCGAGCGCGAAGAAGGCGCCGTGGCCGAGGCTCAGGATGCCGCAATAGCCCCAGACCAGATCGAGCGAGACCGCGAGCAGCGCGTAGCAGAGATATTTGCCCCAGAGCGACATGGTCGAGGTCGGGACGTGGAAGGGCGAGGACGCCGGCAGCAGCAGGTTCGAAAGCGGCACCAGCACGGCCAGGCCGAGCAGGATCGCGAGAAAGATGCCGCCGCGACGGTCCATCTTCTGCAGGAGGAAGCGGGTGATCATGCTTCCACCGCCCGGCCCTTGAGCGCGAACAGGCCGCGCGGGCGCTTCTGGATGAAGAGGATGATGCAGACCAAGAGCGCGATCTTGCCGAGCACCGCGCCGGCATAGGGTTCGAGCAGCTTGTTGGCGACGCCGAGCGTCATGGCGCCGACCAGCGTGCCCCACAGGTTCCCGACGCCGCCGAAGACCACGACCATGAAGCTATCGATGATGTAGCTCTGGCCGAGATTGGGGCTGACATTGTCGATCTGGGAGAGCGCGACGCCGGCCAAACCCGCGACACCGGAGCCCAGCCCGAAGGTCAGCGCGTCGATGCGGCCGGTGCGGATGCCCATGGCGGAGGCCATGCGGCGGTTTTGCGTCACGGCGCGCATCTGCAGCCCCATCGGCGTCAGCTTCAGGATGGCGAGCAGCGCCGCGAAGACCAGCCCCGCGAAGACGATGATCCAGAGTCGGTTATAGGTGATGGCCAGCCCACCGAGATCGAAGGCGCCGGACATGAAACTAGGGGCGCCGACCTCTCGGTTGGTCGGGCCGAAGGCGGTGCGGACCGCCTGCTGCAGCATGAGGCTGATGCCCCAGGTCGCCAGCAATGTTTCGAGCGGCCGGCCATAGAGAAAGCGGATGACGCCGCGCTCGATGGCGATGCCGACCGCGCCCGAGACGATGAAGGCCGCCGGCAAGGCGATGGCCAGCGACCAGTCGAACAGGCCGGGCGCGTTCGCCCGGATGATCTCCTGCACCACGAAGGTGGTGTAGGCGCCGAGCATGACCATCTCGCCATGGGCCATGTTGATGACGCCCATCACACCAAAGGTGATGGCAAGGCCGATGGCGGCCAGCAGCAGCACCGAGCCAAGCGAGAGCCCGTACCAGAGGTTCTGCGCCATGGCCCAGAGACGCAGGCGGCCCTCGATGGCGGAGATCGCCCTCGCCTGCGCGTCCTTGAGCGCCGGGGTCGCCTCGCCTGCGAGCGAGCGCAACGTCGCCAGCGCATCCTGGTCGCCGCGCTCGCGCAGCAGGTCGATGGCGCCGAGGCGGTCGAGCGGGGCGGCATCGGGCTTGGCGATCAGGATCGCGGCCTGGGCCTGGCGCAGGGCGGCGAGCGCGCGCGGATCGGTCTCCTTGCCGATGGCGGCTTCGACGATGGGCAGGAGGCTGGCATCGCGCGACTTGAAGACCGCTTCGGCTGCGGCAGTCCGTTTCGCGGGTTCAGGATTGAGCAGGCTCAGGCCGCCGAGCGCGGCCTGCACGGTGCGCCGCACCGCGTTGTTGAGGCGAACGGTCTTCACATCCGCCGGAGCGGCGGTGAGCGCAGCGCCGGTCCTGGCGTCGACGAAGCCACCTGTCGGGGTCTTCAGCACGACGCCGCCGGGGCCGGCGAGCAGGCGACCGTCGTTCAGGGCTTCGACGATCAGCGCAGCATTGGGATGGGCGGTCGACACCAGGATTTCGACGGCGCGCGTCGTGTCGGAATAGCTGTCGGCGGCGAGGCGCGTGAAGGCCTCGTCGGCAGTCTGCGCGAAGGAGGCGATCGAGGCCGCGACCAGTGCGACGACGATCACTCCGAGATGCAGCAGGCGATAAAGGAAGGACATCAAGACCGGCTTCCGCATTCAGGTCATCCCGGGCGCCCGCAGGGCGACCCGGGATCCATGCCCGGGCGTTTCCCCGAAAAGCTCAGGCATCGATCCCGCCTCTAGGCTTCGCTCCGCCGGGATGACGGAGCGGGACGAGCAACCGCGATGGAACGGCGAGATACAAAGGCGAGATACGAGGGACGACCGGGATATTTCCCGTGCCGCCCCTCCCCCTCATGATCTCAGGCGCCACCGCACTTGTTGGTTTTGACGTTGAAGTTGCCGCACTTCTTCTCGACCCAGTCGCCGACCAGATCCTTGGAGCCGTCGAGCTCCTTCGACCAGGCATCGCCCGGAACGAGGCCGGAGGTCTTCCAGACCACGTCGAACTGGCCGTCATCCTTGATCTCGCCGATGAAGACCGGCTTGGTGATGTGGTGGTTGGGCAGCATCTTGGAGATGCCGCCGGTCAGGTTCGGCGCCTCGATGCCGGGCAGCGCGTCGATGACCTTGTCCGGATCGGTCGACTTGGCCTTCTCGACCGCCTTCACCCACATGTTGAAGCCGATGTAATGCGCCTCCATTGGGTCGTTGGTGACGCGCTTCGGGTTCTTGGTGAAGGCCTGCCACTGCTTGATGAAGGCCTCGTTCTCCGGCGTCTTGATCGATTCGAAATAGTTCCAGGCGGCGAGATGGCCGACCAGCGGCTTGGTGTCGATGCCGGCGAGTTCCTCCTCGCCGACCGAGAAGGCCACGACCGGAATGTCGGTCGCCTTGATGCCCTGGTTGCCGAGCTCCTTGTAGAACGGCACGTTGGCATCGCCGTTGATGGTCGAAACCACGGCCGTCTTCTTGCCGGCCGAGCCGAACTTCTTGATATCGGAGACGATGGTCTGCCAGTCGGAATGACCGAAGGGGGTGTAGTTGATCATGATGTCCTCGGGCTTCACGCCCTTGGACTTGAGATAGGCCTCGAGGATCTTGTTGGTCGTACGCGGGTAGACATAGTCGGTCCCGGCGAGCACCCAGCGCTCGACCTTCTCCTCCTTGGCGAGATAGTCGACGGCGGGGATCGCCTGCTGGTTCGGGGCCGCGCCGGTGTAGAAGACGTTGCGCTCGCTCTCCTCGCCCTCATACTGGACGGGATAGAACAGGATGTTGTTGAGCTCCTTGAAGACCGGCAGCACCGATTTGCGCGACACGGAAGTCCAGCAGCCGAAGGTGGCCGCGACCTTGTCCTTGGTGATCAGCTCGCGCGCCTTCTCGGCGAAGAGCGGCCAGTTCGAGGCCGGATCGACCACCACAGCCTCGAGCTTCTTGCCGAGGACGCCGCCCTTCTTGTTCTGCTCCTCGATGAGCATGAGCATGACGTCCTTCAGGGTCGTCTCGGAGATCGCCATCGTGCCCGAGAGCGAGTGCAGGATGCCGATCTTGATGGTCTCCTGCTGCGCCGCCGCCGGCAGATAGGAGGAACCGAGGAAAGCGGCGCCCGCGAGCGCGGTGCCGAGGAATTCGCGACGATTGCTGTTCACGGGCTGCTCCCGAATATTCCTGTTGAGCGGCGCCGCGATCGGCACCGACAGGCCTCCCCGGCCCGAAGGCAGGTATCGCAAGCCACATGCCAACCGGCCTCACCGAACGGGTCGTCGCGCAAATCTCTGCCGCTAGGTCAGCAAACCCCGCATTTCCTGCGAAAGAGGCGGGCCCCGACGCAATGATCAGGTCACATCGATCATTTCTGCTCATTTTGCAGGCAAATCCACTGCCTGCTAATTGCGCACCGCACCATCCGCCTGAAATTTAGCCCGCAAACACGCCGCTCACGGCGCAGCGGACAGCGCTTTTTTTGGCATTTACGTGGAGCCGAGAATCACCCTAGCCTCATCTGGTCGGTAACAACTGAAAGGAGGTGATCCAGTGTCTCATTGTCATCAGCCGCTGGTGCAAGGCGGGTGGACCTGGACCTCTTCTTGCTGGGGTTCGTGTTCCGCGTGAGTTTTCGCACCTTTGATCCGGTTCGCTGGATCGCGGTTCGACAATGGAAGGGCTGTCCGAAAGGGCGGCCCTTCTTCTTTTCGTCTCGCGAATGCTGGCACTTGCTCGCCGGCCGTGGCAGACAGTCGGGTGTGGTTCATATCCTTCCCATCCTGACGAGCGGCGCCCCGTGAACGTGCCTGAACCGAGCCGCGAGGCGATCCTCGATTTCATCGAGGAGGAGCGTTCCGCCGGCCGCGAGGTCGGGCGGCGTGAGATCGCGCGTGCCTTCGGCCTCGACCAGGGCGGCAAGATCTGGCTCAAGCGCCTGCTGCGTGAGATGGAGCAGGAAGGCGAGATCGGCGGCGACGGCAAGGAGCGCCCGGTGCATCCGCGCGGCGCCCTGCCCCCGGTCCTGCTCTGCGAGGTGAAGTCCCGGGATCGCGACGGCGATCTCGTGGCGCAGCCGCTCGAATGGAACGAGGCCGATGACGGCGCGCCGCCGCGAATCCTGATCGAGAACCGGCATGAGGGCCGGCGCAAGCCGAAGGATGCGCGCCCCGCACCCGGCGTCGGCGATCAGGTCCTGCTCAAGCTGACGCGGCTGCGCGGCGTCGATGGCTTCGCCTATTCCGGCCATGTGCTGAAAGTGATGGGCAAGGCGAAAGCCGCCGTGCTCGGCATCTTCCGGGCCCTGCCCGACGGTTCCGGCCGGCTCGTCCCGATCGACAAGAAGGCGCAAGGGCGCGAGGCGATCATCCCGAAGGGACGCACCGGAGAGGCCGAGGACGGTGATCTCGTCTCGGTTTCGCTCCGCCGCGAGAGCCGCTTCGGCCCGCCGGAGGCGCAGGTGCGCGAGCGGCTGGGCTCGCTCAAATCCGAGCGCGCCGTCAGCCTGATCGCGATCCATGCCCACGGCATCCCGCATGAATTCCCGCCGGCTGCCCTCAAGGAAGCCGCCGAGGCGCCGCTCGCGAGCCTGAAGGGCCGCGAGGATTGGCGCGAGCTGCCGCTCGTCACCATCGACCCGGCCGATGCCAAGGACCATGACGACGCGGTCCACGCCGCGCCCGACGAGAACCCCGATAATCCCGGTGGCTTCGTCGTCACCGTGGCCATCGCGGATGTCGCGGCCTATGTGCGGCCCGGCTCGGCGCTCGACCGCGAGGCGCTGGAGCGCGGCAACTCGGTCTATTTCCCCGACCGCGTCGTGCCGATGCTGCCGGAACGGATCTCCAACGACCTGTGCTCCTTGCGTGAAAACGAGGACCGGCCGGCGCTGGCCGTCAGGCTCGTCCTGAAGGCGGACGGCTCGAAGAAGAGCCATTCCTTCCATCGCGTATTGATGCGCTCGGCGGCGAAGCTTTCCTACCAGCAGGCGCAGGCCGCCATCGACGGCACGCCGGACGAGAAGACCGGCCCAATCCGCGAGAGCGTGCTGATGCCGCTCTGGGCGGCCTATGGCATCGCGGCGCGTGCCCGCGACCAGCGCCAGCCGCTCGAACTCGACCTGCCCGAGCGCAAGCTGGTCCTGAAGCCCGACGGCGCGGTCGAGCGCGTGATCGTGCCGGAGCGGCTGGCGGCACATCGATTGATCGAGGAGTTCATGATCCTCGCCAATGTCGCGGCCGCCGAGACGCTGGAGAAGGCCGGGAGCCTGCTGATCTATCGCTGCCATGACGAGCCCTCGCTCGAGAAAATGCGCGCGCTCGGCGAGGTCCTGGCTTCGATCGGCATCAAGCTGCCGAAGGACGGGGCGCTGAGGCCCGTGCTGTTCAACCGCATCCTCGGGATGATCAAGGGCTCGGAAAACGAGACGCTGATCAACGAGGTGGTGCTGCGGACCCAGGCGCAGGCCGAATATGTCGCGGAGAATTACGGGCATTTCGGCCTCAATCTGCGCCGCTACGCCCATTTCACCTCGCCGATCCGGCGCTATGCCGACCTGATCGTGCATCGCGCCCTGATCACGGCGCTGAAGCTGGGCGAGGACGGGCTGCCGAAAAGCGTGACGCTCGCCGAATTGCGCGAGGTCGCGACCCGCATCTCCGCGGCGGAGCGGCGCGCCATGGCGGCCGAGCGCGAGACCACCGACCGGCTGATCGCGCATTTCCTCGCCGACCAGATCGGCGCGAGCTTCGACGGGCGCATCGGCGGGGTGAACCGCGCCGGGCTCTTCGTGAAGCTCGACGGCACCGGTGCCGACGGCTTCGTCCCGGCCTCGACGCTGGGCGGCGACTACTATCGCTATGACGAGGCGGCCCATGCGCTGATCGGCGAGCGCACCGGCGAGAGTTGGCGGCTCGGCGACAAGGTCCATGTCAAGCTCGTCGAGGCGGCGCCGGTCGCAGGCGCGCTGCGCTTCGAGCTGCTCTCGGCCGGCCGCACCGTGGCGACCGGACGCGCTGGCAAGCGAAGTGGCGGCACGCCATATGGAACGAGCCGACCCGCCGCCTCCTTCGGCCGGACAGGCAAGACCAGGCCGGGCAAGAGCGGGCCGGGCAAGAGGCGCCGATGAGCGTTCAGTTTCACGGTCCTGCCGGGGACGCCGGCCTGCGCGACTGGCGCGGGGCGATCACGCACGGGATCAAGGGCCGCTGCCCGCATTGCGGCGAGGGCCGGCTGTTCCGCGCCTTCCTGAAGCCCGTCGACCGCTGCGAGGCTTGCGGCGAGGACCTTTACCACCAGCGCGCCGACGACCTGCCGCCCTATATCGTCATCACCATCGTCGGCCATGTCGTGGTCGGCGGACTGCTGCTTGCCGAGAAATACGGCGACTGGCCGATGTGGTGGCACATGGCGCTGTGGCCCACCCTGACGATCATTCTCTGCCTTGCCCTGATGCAGCCGGTGAAGGGAGGCGTCATCGGCCTGCAATGGGCCTTGCGGATGCATGGTTTCGGCGGCGAAGCCGATCAGCCCGAGCGCCAGCCCCTGCCTTCCCGCGGACGCAATCCATGACCGACCATACCGTCACCCTGACCCAGGCCGAACGCGCGCGCGTCACCATCAACCTGCGCCCCAAGGACGCCGCGACGATGCTGATCATCGATCGCAACGGCGCCCGCCCCAAGGTGCTGATGGGCAAGCGCCATGAGAGCCACAAGTTCATGCCGGGCAAATATGTCTTCCCCGGCGGCCGCCTCGACGACGGCGACAGGCGCATGGTGGCGACGGGCGCATTGTCGCAGATCTGCGAGGACCGGCTGCTCAAGCGCGCCGTGCGGCCGAGCGCGAGCAAGGCGCGCGCGCTGGCATTGGCGGCGGTCCGGGAGACGTTCGAGGAAACCGGCCTGCTCTTCGGCTCGGACGAATTCGGCGTGCCCGAATTGGCGCCCGAGGGGAGCTGGAGGGAGTTCGCCGGCCATGGCGTGTTCCCGGATCTCTCCGCCATCACCTTCGTCGCCCGCGCGATCACACCGCCGCGCCGGCCGAAGCGCTTCGACACGCGCTTCTTCACCATCGACGCCTCGGCGCTCGCCAAGAAGATCGACGGGGTGACCGGGCCCGATTCGGAATTGACCGACCTGGTCTGGGTCGATTTCGACGAGGCCAAGGCGCTCGACCTGCCGAGCATCACCAAGGTCATCATCCAGGAGGTCGAAGCGCGGATCGCAGCCGGATTCGCGCCCTATCTGCCGGTGCCGTTCTATTGGGAGAAGCGCGGCAGCTTCGTGCGCGAGGAGCTTTGAAGCGCGACGAGGCCGCATTCCCGGATGAAGCGCACATCCGGCCACGCTATTCTTCCTTGACTTCGCCGGCCCTTTGCGGCATCTCCCGCGCTGACGGTTTGCCGGGTCTGCCCGGCCATTTTCTTTTCTGAGGGCCATCCGCGGCCCGCATGGTTCGAGGATAAGCCCATGGCCAAGGCCGTGACGATCAAGATCAAGCTGCTTTCGACCGCCGACACCGGTTTCTTCTACGTGACGAAGAAGAACTCGCGCACGATGACCGAGAAGATGTCGAAGAAGAAGTACGACCCGGTCGCGCGCAAGCACGTCGAGTTCAAGGAAACCAAGATCAAGTAAGGCACCCGCCTTCAGATCTGGATGCTTTTTGCAAAGCCGCCCGCCAGGGCGGCTTTTGCTTTTCGGGTGGCCCGAGCTTCGCAAAACAATCCGCCAGGCCGCGGCGACCGCTCCGGAACCGCGTGAAGCCGGCACCGGCGACCGCATCCTCCGCCAGGGGATGGAGTGCCCGGCTATTCTTCCTGGGACGTGGGATAGCCACCACGGTCGAACTGTCGCTCGCTCCGCTTCTGGCGATCCCGATCGGCCGTCATGACGCAGTTCGCGAAGGCGTCCGTCCCGCGCTGGAAGCCGTAGGCATCGCAGCGAGAGCGATCCTCGACGATGGGCTCGGGCGTGCTCGCGCAAGCACCCAGAGCGAGGACGAGAGTTGATGCAGCAAGGAGCCTCATGGCCACCAGCATCGTCGAGCGCATGGCGAATTTAGGGCCGTCATTCGCCCCTGATGCGCACCGTCCTCCCGCTTGCCGCTTGGTGTCAGCCTGCAGCGCGCCGGCGCCGCGCAAGACGCGGCCCCTCGCAACGCTTTCGCAGGCAAGCCTGTTAATCGGCTGCTCGACACGCTATTTGCTGGAGCAGCGCTGTTTCGGCTTGGCATGCGCCGCTAGAGTTTCCCGGCACCGATCACGGAGTGCTTTCTTTGGCGAATCAAGAGGATGGGAAGGCGCATCACAGGACGAGCGGTCTCGCGCGACACTTGTTGAAGCTGCTCGTCGAGATCGACTCGTCGCGCTTTCTCAGCAAGAGAATCGCAGCGGCGCTTGGATTGATCGGCCTGCTTGGAAGCTTCGCTGCCGCCGGCTATTGGCTGCCTGCGCTCTTCCAGCACTATTTTCCGGGATAGGCTATCTGCATCCCGTCGCGCTGAAAGCGGCGAAGCATGGGCTTGCGGCTTTATCCGTCGCCACCGCTACCGGAGATGAGGTGGCCGGTCGGCGACGGTTCTGAGGAGGCCAGAATTCCGCTGCCGACCGGCCGAGCCCTTCGGTTTCCCAGGAGATGCGGCGGACCTGAGTCTCCGAGGGGCATTGCCGAGCAGCGATGCCGCTGCGTTGCGGAAACACTTACAATCTGACTGAAACGAATCAATCGAATACGACCGATTCGCCATTGTTCATCGATTTTTAACCTTACCTGCTAAGCTTAAGCTTGAGGCTGCGCGCACTGACTCAAGGTCACGTTTCACGAATCGGCGCAGCGGCTTAGCGGAAAGACTTCATCTGCTGGATGCGGAACCGCCCTCAAGCGGCGTTGGCGGCAATCACGCGGTTGCGGCCGCTGGCCTTGGCCCGATAGAGCGCGTCGTCCGCGCGCTTCACGATATCGGCGGAGGAGGCGTCGCCGGCCTTGCGGCTCGCCACGCCGATCGAGACCGTGACCGGGATCTCGCGACTGTTGTTGTAAATGGCGAAGGGCGTGTTCTCGACGCGCTCGCGAATGCGCTCCGCCACGGCATAGGCCGCCTTGGGGCCGGTTTCCGGCAGAACCACCACCACCTCCTCGCCGCCCATGCGCGCGACGAGATCGATGCCGCGCGTGCAGGCGCGCACCCGGTCGGCGAATTCCTTCAGCACCTCGTCGCCGGCATCGTGCCCCCAGCTGTCGTTGACCACCTTGAAGTGGTCGACATCGAGCACCATCACCGACAGGGCGCGGGCCCTCAGCGCGGATTCGTCGAACATCGCGGCGAGGCGCGTGTCCATGAAGCGGCGATTATGCAGCCCGGTGAGCTGGTCCAGCACCGCCATTTCCATGGAGGATTGCAGGCTGTCGCGCAGCCGGTCGGTGAAACGCTTGCGGCGCACCTGCGTGCGCACGCGGGCGAGCAGCTCGTTGCGGTCGATCGGGCGGATCAGGAAATCATGCGCGCCGATGTCGAGCCCGCGCAGGATGCGGCCCCGATCCTCAGCCTCCCCCATCAGCAGCACCGAGATGTCACGGGTGCGGTCGAGCGAGCGGAGCTGGCTGCACAGGCGCAAGCCGTCCTGCCCCTGCAGGTCGAGGCTGATCAGGACCGCGTCGACATCTTCTTCCGCCGCCCGCACAGCCGCCCGCTGGGAATCGGGCTCGACCTCGACGAGATGGAAGGCCGAAAGCGCGCTCTGCAGGCGCTCGGCGACCGAGACGCGGTCCTCGACCAGCAGAACCCGCCCGTTGAGGCCGGTTTCGGCGGCGGCCGCCACCAGAGGATCGGCGATGCCGAGGCGGCGCGAGGCGGCGGCGCGGTTGCGCAGCTCGTCGGTCATGGATTTGAGCCGCGAAAGGCTGCGCACCCGCGCGAAGAGCGCGACATCGTCGAGCGGCTTGGTGAGGAAATCATCGGCCCCGGCATCGAGACCCTGCAGGCGGTCGCGCGGCTGGTCGAGCGCCGTGACGATCACCACCGGGATATGCGCCGTCACCGGCGTGCTCTTCAGGCGGCGGCAGACCTCGAAGCCGTTCATGCCCGGCATCATCACGTCGAGCAGCACGATGTCGGGCTCGCCCCGCTCGCAGATCGCCAGCGCGTCAGGGCCGCTCGTCGCCGTGAGCACGTCGAAATACTCAGCCGAAAGCTTCGCTTCCAGCAGCTTCAGATTGGCGGGAACGTCGTCGACGATGAGGACGCGAGCGGACATGAAAGGGCTTTCGACTCAGGCTGCGCCGGCATAGGCGCGGACGGTCTCCAGGAATTTCGCTACCGAGATGGGCTTCGACAGATAGGCCTCGCAGCCGCCTTCGCGGATGCGCTCCTCGTCGCCCTTCATCGCAAAGGCGGTGACGGCGATGACGGGGATGGCCTTGAGGTCGTCGTCCTCCTTGATCCATTTCGTGACCTCGAGCCCCGAAACCTCCGGGAGCTGGATGTCCATCAGGATCAGGTCCGGCCGATGGGTACGGGCCAGCTCGATGGCCTCGATCCCGTCCGAGGTCTTGAGCGTGGCATAGCCATGCGCCTCGAGCAGGTCGTTGAAGAGCTTCATGTTGAGCTCGTTGTCCTCGACGATCAGAACCGTCTTCATTCGGCCGCCCTTCGTGCTGCGCCGCCAAAATCCGACTTGCGTCGGAGCTTCGGCCTGGCGGCTTCGTTCGCTAAATGTGCTAGCATGACAGCAGTTGACGAAACGCAAATCGAATATGCGACACGAGGCCGATGGCACCGCGACAAAGCTTTCCCGACGCCGAGGCGCTGGCGGTCCAAGCGCTGGGCTTTCTCGCCGCCGAACCCGAGCGAATCGGGCCTTTCCTGGCCACGACCGGGCTTGATCCCGCGAATTTGCGCGCTGCCGCCGGTGAACCCGGCTTCCTTGCCGCCGTGCTCGATCATATCGGATCGAGCGATTCGCTCCTGCTCGAATTTGCCGAAAATTTAAGGCTGAATCCGGAAATCGTGGCCGAGGCACGCCGCCGGCTCGCCGGGGACGCGCCCGGCCCCGGCGAATTCGCCTGAACGAGCGGGGTTTTGCGCGTGCGCAGCCTGTGCCGCGATTGCCTGAACGACCACGAGGCCGCGGGCCCGCTGCGGCGTTGCCCGACTTGCGGCTCGCCACGGCTGATCCGCCACGCCGAGCGCGATCGCTTAAGCCTTGCCCATATCGACTGCGACGCCTTCTACGCCACGATCGAGAAGCGCGACGATCCGAGCCTGCAGGACAAGCCGGTGATTGTCGGCGGCGGCAAGCGCGGCGTCGTCTCGACCTGCTGCTATATCGCCCGCACCTATGGGGTGCGCTCGGCCATGCCGATGTTCAAGGCGCTGGAGGCCTGCCCGGACGCCGTCGTCGTCAAGCCGAACATGGCGAAATACGTTTCGGTCGGCCGCGAGGTCCGGCAGATGATGCGGGAGCTCACGCCGCTGGTCGAGCCCCTCTCGATCGACGAGGCCTTCCTCGACCTCTCCGGCACCGAGCGGCTGCACCATGCCAGCGCCGCCGAGACGCTGGCGCGCTTTGCCCGGCGCGTCGAGGACACGCTCGGAATCACCATCTCGGTCGGGCTGTCCTATGCGAAGTTCCTGGCCAAGGTCGCCTCCGACCTCGACAAGCCGCGCGGCTTCTCGATCATCGGCCGGGCTGAGGCCGTCGCCTTCCTCGCCGACAAGCCGGTCGGGCTCATTCCCGGCATGGGGCCGGCGAGCGTCGCCAAGCTCGCGGAGGGGGGCTTCAAGCTGATCGGCGACCTGCGCGAGGCTCCAGATGAGAAGCTCTTCCGCCTCGCCGGCAAGGACGGGCCGCGGCTGAAGAAGCTCGCCAATGGTATCGACCCGCGCAAGGTCACACCCGAGCGCGAGACCAAGAGCGTCTCCAGCGAGACGACCCTGGATGTCGATCTCTCAGGCTTCGAGGAGCTGGAGCCGATCCTGTGGCGGCTCTGCGAGAAGACCTCGAAACGGCTGAAGGCTCAGGAGCTTGCGGGGCGGACCATCACCCTGAAGCTCAAGACCGCAAGCTTCCACAGCATCACCCGCGCGACCCGGCTGCCGGAGCCGACGCAGCTCGCCGCCCGGCTTTTCGCCGCCGGGCGCGACCTGCTGAAGCGGGAATGCACCGGCCCGCGCTACCGGCTGATCGGCATCGGCGCGAGCGATTTCAGCCCGCCGGCCGAGGCCGACCATGGCGATCTCGCCGACACCGCCACGCCGCGGCTGAAGGCCATGGAGGGCGCGCTCGACAAGCTGCGCGCTCGCTTCGGCGATGCTTCGATCGGCCGGGGCCTGAACCTCAGGCTGCCACAGCGCCCGTCGAGCGAACCGGCTATTTCGCGCAAGGCTCCTGAGGAAGAAGGTCCAGACGGCTGAGCGTGCCGCGCAGGGCGAAGCTGCCGTAATCGAGATGGATCGCGCCGGTGACGCCGTTCTCGTAGAGCTCGAAGGAGATGGTGTAGGACGGCGTCGATTCGCCTGCGCCGACCTTGTAGTAGGAGATCGAAACCGGCCAGCGGGCGATCTTCTCGAATTCCGGACGCTGCAACGGCTTCTCGGACGGCGCGGCCTCGATGCGCTTCCCGATGATCGAGAGCGTGTCGTAGACCTCCTTGCCGCTGTTGGCGCCGTCATAGAGCCGCACGTTCAGCGTGGTCTTGCCGGCGCGCGCGGCCTGGATCACCGCCTTCATCTGCGCATTGGGGAAAAGGGCGTCGTTCGGCTCGCGATAGGCCTCGGCCTTGGGCTGGCGCAGCTTGACCTCGTAGCCGCCGCCGGCCTTCTCGGCCGTGCCGTCGACCGTTTCGGGCTGGGCGCCGCCTGATGAGCTTTCCGTCTTGAAACGGTAGCTCGCGCCGTCGCCGGCCTCGAAGCTGGTGGTGCGGGCATCGACGACGCGCGGGCCGGCCTCGGTGCCGAGCTGCGTCACCTGCCGGAACGAAAGCGCGTAGCCCTCGCAGGCGTCGCCGGTGAACTCGAAGGCGATGCGGCCCTTCGCCGCCTCGATGTTGCCGGACGGCTTGGTGCCGTCGAGAACGAGGTCGTAGACGGCGCGATGCGGCGCCAGCACCACTCTGTCGGCCGCATTGCCCTTCGGCGCGGCCTTGTCCTGCGAGGCGCTCTGCGCCTGCGCCCCGCCCGCCAGCAGCAGCGCCGCCACGCAAACCCGCCCCGCAAGGCCGAATAGACTTCCGCTCATGATGTCGCTTGTCCGCTTCCTGTCAGCGAAATCTAGGTGCATTGCGGCAATGGCGCAAACAAGGCGAAACGCCTCGGCTTCCGTGCCGTGGCAGCCCTGCCCGCGCGGCATGCCGCGACGCTTGCGAGCCGTCCGGCCATCGGCCATGAAAGGCCCCTGCCCTCGTTCGCGCAGCCAGACGGAGCCAAGACCATGAACGTCGTCGATACCAAGCTCGCCGAACTCGGCATCACCCTTCCGACACCGGCCGCGCCGATCGCCAATTACGTGCCCTACGTCATCACGGGGAAGCTGCTGGTCATCTCCGGCCAGCTCTGCTTCGGCCTCGACGGCAAGCTCTCCGACAAGCACAAGGGCAAGCTCGGCGCCGAGATCTTCAACGAGGCGGGGTTGGAAGCGGCACGGCTCTGCGCCATCAACGTGCTCGCCCAGGCGAAAGCCGCGCTCGACGGCGATCTCGGCCGGATCGTGCGCTGCGTCCGCCTCGGCGGCTTCATCAACGCCGCCCCGCATTTCTCCGCCCTGCCGGCGATCATGAACGGCGCGTCGGACCTGATGGTCGAGGTTCTCGGCGACAAGGGCCGTCATGCCCGCTCGACGGTCGGCGTCGCCGAATTGCCGGCCGATGCCGCGGTCGAAGTCGAAGCCATGTTCGAGATCGCCTGATGAGCGCCGGCCTCGCAAAGGACGCCAGCCGGCCCGATCTCGGCTGGCTGGTGGCAAAGCCGATCGCCCATCGCGGCCTGCACGATCTCTCCGCCGGCGTGATCGAGAACAGCCCCTCGGCGGCGAAGGCGGCCATCGCCGGCGGCTTCGGCATCGAATGCGACGTGCAGCTCACCGCCGACGGCGAGGCGGTGGTGTTCCACGATTTCGTGCTCGACCGGCTGACGGGCGAGACCGGGGCGGTCGTGGCGAAGACGGCGGCTGAACTCGGCAAGATCACGCTCAAGGGGTCGAGCGACCCGATCCTGACGCTCTCCGCCTTCCTCGACCTGATCGGCGGGCGCGTTCCTCTCGTCATCGAGATCAAGAGCCGCTTCGACGGCAATCTCGCCCTGACCAGGCGCACGGTGGAGGTGCTGGCCGGCCATGCGGGCCAGCCGATCGTGATCAAATCCTTCGATCCCGAGATCGTGACCGCCTTGCGCACGCTTGCGCCGCAGATCCCCCGCGGAATCGTCGCGATGAATGCCTATGATTACGGCGACTACGACAAGCTCTCGCCCGAACGAAAGCATGCGCTCGCCAATCTCCTCCACTTCACCGAAAGCCGGCCGGACTTCCTGTCCTGGAAGGTCACGGACCTCGAAAGCGCCGCGCCCTATCTCTGCCGCAACGTCATCGGGATGCCGCTGATGAGCTGGACGGTGCGCACCCCGGAGGAACGGCAGCGGGCGGCCGATTTCGCCGACCAGATGGTGTTCGAGGGCTTTCGCCCTTGAGCGACGGCCCGGGCGACAGTCTCAGCGTCCGCGTTGCGACCTCGCTCAAGGCCGTGCCCGCCGGCGCGTGGAACGCCTGCGCCAATCCCCATGCCTTGCAGGACGCCCTCGCGGCGCCCTGCTCCCCGTCCGCGGAAACCGGCATCGACCGCGACAACCCCTTCGTCAGCCATGAATTCCTGAGTGCGCTGGAAGAGAGCCGCTGCATTGGCGGCCGCTCGGGCTGGTCGCCGGCCTATCTGGTTGTCGAGGATGAGAGCGGGCAGATCCTCGCCGCGAGTCCCAGCTTCCTGAAGGGCCACAGCCAGGGCGAATATGTCTTCGATCACGGCTGGGCCGATGCCTATGAGCGCGCCGGGGGCCGCTACTACCCCAAGCTCCAGGTCGCCGCACCCTTCACGCCCGCGACCGGCCCGCGCCTGCTCGTCACGGATACGCCGCGCGCCGAGGAAGCGCGCGCAGCCCTCATCGCCGGGCTGGAGGCGCTGCGCGGGCAGACGCAGGCCTCCTCCGTCCATGTCACCTTCGCGCAGGAGCCCGACGTCACGGCGCTGAAGCAGGCCGGCTATCTCGAGCGCAATGATTTGCAGTTCCATTGGCGGAACGAGGGCTTCGCTGGCTATGACGACTTCCTCGCCACGCTGGCCTCGCGCAAGCGCAAGGCGCTGAAGCGCGAGCGGCGCGAGGCGGTTTCGGCCGGCATCACCATCGAAGCTCTGTCGGGCTCCGACCTGACGGAAGCCGTCTGGGACGATTTCCACGGCTTCTATGAGGACACCGGCTCGCGCAAATGGGGCCGACCCTATCTCAACCGGGAGTTCTTCTCACTGGTCGGCGCGGCGATGGGCGAGCGGGTCGTGCTGATCATGGCGAAACGAGCCGGACGCTACATCGCCGGCGCAATCAATTTCCGTGGCGCCAACACGCTCTACGGCCGCAACTGGGGCTGCATCGAGGATCATCCCTTCCTGCATTTCGAGGTCTGCTACCATCAGGCCATCGACTACGCGATCGCGCATGGGCTCGCCCGGGTCGAGGCCGGGGCGCAGGGCGAGCACAAGCTGGCTCGTGGCTACCGGCCGGTCATCACCCGCTCGCTGCATCACATCGCCGATCCCGGCCTGCGCCGGCCGGTCGCGAACTATCTGGCGCAGGAACGCGCGGAGATCGCAGCCGCGCAGGCGGCGCTGGAGGCGGACGGACCGTTTCGGAAGACAGAGGGCGACAATGACTGACGGTCCCGTCGAGCCTGCGAGCCCGCTGCTGTTCTGCACGGACGGCGAGCTCGGCTATCGCCGCAGCCTGACCGATTTCTCGCAACCCCTGACGCTCGACGAGAGCTACCGACTGGCGCATCTGCCGCTGGTGGCGCCGGACCATCCGCGCGTCATTCCCCACCGGGACGGCAAGTTCTACGAGATGGGCCGGCATCCGCGCGTGTTCTCGCTGGTGCTGCCGGTCGACGACGCGACCCTGCAAGCCTCGCCGGCCTTCCGCGAACTGGAAAGCGTGCTGAAAGCGGCGCCTTTCGCCGGCAAGATCGCCTGGGACCTGCTTCCGAGGCGACGCGACAAGCTGCACGCGACCATCTGCGGTTCGCTCGGCGTGGGCGAGCCGCTCGTCATCGCACCTGAAACCCGCCGGGCACTGGCCGGGATCGGTCCTTTCGCGGTCGAGCTGCGCGGGCTGTTCTCCGGAAACGTCAATCGCGGACGCCTCTATCTCCCCGTCTATCCGCAGAAACGGGACGGGGCGAACATGCTGCACAAGGTCCAGGCGGCGTTCGGACGGCCTCCGGGCGATCTCTGGCTCGTCGGACTCTACAATCTGACCGAGGATCTCGATGCGGCGGAGACCGCCGCCCTCGCCGCTCTCATCGAATGCTGGCGGGACGTGGCGCTGCTGCGCTTCACCCCGCGCGAGCTCTGGCTGCTCGGCGCCGACGACGATCTCGTGCTCGACTCGCAGGTCGCGGAGACCCTGCCGCTCGGCGGCTGACGCAGGGGCGCCGGCGGCCCCGCGGCCTTGACGCCCCGGCGGCCGGGCCACAGGTTGCGACACCTTCGTCGAACCAGCCGGACCCGCCATGAGCGCCTATGACCCGTCCAATGTCTTCGCCAAGATCCTGCGTGGCGAACTGCCCTCCCAGACCGTCTACGAGGACGCCGAGACGCTCGCGATCATGGACATCATGCCGCGCGCCGACGGGCATGTGCTGGTGCTCCCGAAAGCCGCCTGCCGCAACATCTTCGACGCCCCGCCCGAGGCGCTGAAGGCCGTCGCGCTGACGACGCAGAAGCTCTCGCATGCGGTGAAGGCAGCCTTCGACGCCGACGGGCTCACCATCCAGCAGTTCAACGAGTCGGCCGGCGGCCAGGTCGTGTTCCACCTGCATGTCCATGTCATGCCGCGCTTCGAGGGCGTGGCGCTCAGGCCCCATACCGGCGCGATGGAAAAACCGGAGATCCTCGCCGCCCATGCCGAGAAGATTCGCGCCGCGTTGAAAAATTCCTGAGGAGCATGTCACAGCGGCGCAGGCTGCCTCGTCCTGTCTTCGTCAACTGATGGAGACGAACCATGAGCCAACGCCTCAACGCCTTTCAGGCCGCGCCCGGCGCGATCGACGCGATGCTGAAGACGCAGACCTACATCAATGAATGCGGGCTGGAGCACAGCCTGCTCGAGCTGGTGAAGATGCGGGCCTCGCAGATCAACGCTTGTGCCTATTGCCTGCACATGCACGCCGCCGATGCGCGCAAGGCCGGCGAAACCGAGGCCCGGCTCTATCTGCTCGACGCCTGGCACGAATCGGACCTCTACACCCCGCGCGAGCGTGCGGCGTTGGCCTGGACGGAGGTGCTGACCCGGCTCTCGCAAGGCGCGCCGAGCGACGAGGCCTTCGCGGAATTGCGCGCGCATTTCAGCGAGAAGGAATGCGTCGACCTGTCGCTCGCCATCGGCGCGATCAACAGCTGGAACCGGATCAATGCCGGCTTCCGTACGCGCCATCCGGCCGACAAGCCGGCGAAGGCCGCCGCCTGACGCTCACGCCTTGACCGGATCGGCCCACAGGCAGAACCTGCGGGCCGGCAACCGCTATCTCTCTCATCTCATCGGATTTCTTCGAAAAGTGGACTCCACTTTTCGGTCCGATGCCAGCGAGAACCGCCATGAACAAACGCCTCAACCCCTATACGACCGCCCCCGATGCATTGAAGCCGATGATGGCGCTCGAGGAGGCGGTCGCGAATTCCGGCCTCGAGCACAGCCTGATCGAGCTCGTGAAAATGCGGGCCTCGCAGATCAACGGCTGCGCCTATTGCCTGCACATGCACTCCGCCGACGCCCGCAAGGCCGGCGAGAGCGAGGCCCGGCTCTACCTGCTGAGCGCCTGGCATGAATCCGCGCTCTATACGCCACGCGAGCGCGCCGCCCTGACCTGGACCGAGGCGCTGACGCTGGTGTCGCAGACCCATGCGCCGGATGCCGATTATGAAGAAGTCTTGCGCCATTTCAGCGGGGAGGAAATGGTGAAGCTCACCCTGCTGATCGGCGCGATCAATGTCTGGAACCGGATCGCGATCGGCTTCCGTTTGCACCATCCCAATGACAGGGCGCCGAAGGCTGCGGCAGCCTAGGAATCCGTATACACGGGATTTCATGACGGACGCCACCGCCGCCGGCTTCGAGCTTCACCGGCCCTATCTGACGCGCCTCGCCTACCGCATGCTCGGCTCGCTCAGCGACGCCGAGGATGTGGTGCAAGATGCCTGGCTGCGCTGGCACGAATCCGCGCCCGAAGCGCTGGCGAACCCGCGCGCCTGGCTCGGGCGCGTGGTGACGCGGCTTTGCCTCGACCTGATGAAATCGGCCCGGCGGCGGCGTGAGAACTATGTCGGAGCCTGGTTGCCGGAACCGCTGATCGAGGAGATCGGCGGCCCTTCCCGCGACGAGGACAATCTCGACATTCCCTATGTGCTGCAGCTCGCGCTGGAGCGATTGTCGCCGCTCGAGCGCGCCGCCTTCCTGCTGCACGACGTGTTCGACGTGCCTTTCTCCGACATCGCCGACACGCTGGGGCGCAGCGAGGCGGCGTGCCGGCAGCTCGTCTCGCGGGCGCGCCGGCATGCGCGGCAGGATGCCCCCCGCCACCCGCTCTCGCCGGACGAGGCCCGCCGCTACGCCATCGCCTTCTTCGAAGCGGCCCACAGCACCGATCCCACAGCCCTGAAGGGGCTGCTCGCACAGGATGCGGTGTTGCATGGCGACGGCGGCGGCAAGGCGAGCTCGGTGCTCAACCCGATCTTCGGGCGCGACAAGATCGGCCGCTTCTTCGCCGGCCTCGCCCGCAAGCCGGAGCAGCAGGGTTTCGCTCCACGCTACGAGCCGGTGCTGATCAACGGGATGCCCGGCTATATCAGCGCGGAAACCGACACCGAGCAGGCCGTGGTGCTCGATATCCGCGATGGCCAGGTCCATGCGATCTACGTCATCCGCAACCCGGACAAGCTCGGCCCGGTGCGCGACCGCCTCAAAGGCAGCTAGACCGCTCCGAAGAGCCAGACGCCACCGATCAGCACCGCCTCCCCCATCAGCACCGCCAGCATCATGCGCCGCCGGTCGATCGCCATGACGGCGACGGCAGCGGCCAGCGCCGTGATCCGTATCAGCAGCGGCGCGTGAGCCAGCGCACCCGGCGGCGAGACGATGAGCTTGGCGACGATGCCGGCGAGCAGCGCAGTTGCAACGGCGCGGACCCAGTCGAGCAGCGCCGATTCGGCACCGAGCCCGCGTGCGAAGACCACGGCGAGCCAACGCCAGATCTCCGTCGGCAGCACCGCGAACAGAAAGAGGGCGAGATAGGGCCAATACGGCCCGTCGAGCCAGGCGATGGGCTGGGTCATGCCGTCTTTCGCCTTTTGCCGACGAAGAGCGCGATGGTCCCGGCGACGAGTCCGGCGACGATGAGGTCGAAGCCGCCGCCGATGAAGCGCTCGCAGATCGGGGCCAGCACGAGGCCGAGGACCAACGCGACCACGTCGCCGCGATGGCGCAGCCCCGCCGTGAGCGAGACGAGGAAGAAGATCGGCGTGAGGCAGAGCAGCCCGGCGGCGAACGGCAAGGGCAGCGCCCCGACGAGATAATAGCCCGCGAAGGTGCCGAGCGCGCTCACCGCCATGCAGGTGTTGGCGAAGGCGAGGAAATAGGGAACGCGCTGGTGCAGCGGGATCGCGGGCAGCCGCCGCAGGCCCTCGGTCCAGGCGGTGACGGCGACGTAATGCGCCAGCAGGAGCTGCAGCCAGACGCTCTGGCCGGGGCGGCGCAGCAAGGGCAGGATCGCGACCGTCATCGGCAGGAAGCGCAACGACGCAAAGCCGATCGCGATGGCGATCGCGCTCCAGGCCGCGCCCGCCGCGATCGAGGCAAAGAACAGCACCTGAGAGGGGCCGGCCCAGACGAGAATGGTGGACAGGACCGCGCTGCCGACGGGATAGCCGACATCGCGCGCCAGAGAGCCGATGCCGACCAGGCCGAAGCCGACGATCCAGGCCGGCAGCGACAGCGCGTCGCGCATGCCGGCCAACGCGACGCGCTGCCAGCTCCAATCGGCGGATACGCTCATGCGGTCATCGGCGGGAAGGCTCGGGAGGGTTCAGGTCCCGGCGAATCCGGAGCCCTCTCCTCTATCGTTCACGCAGCCGACGCTTGCATAGACATCAGCAAGCCGGCCTGCCCTGCGGTAGTTGCAAAGGGAACCAGGCGGCGAACCGGAATCCGCGAGCACCGCACAGCTTCAGGGTTCAGCGACGAGCCATGGCTTCGCCGCGCGCGGGATGACGGCGCCGCCTCAGCCCTTGCCCTTCAGGGCCATGGCGATCAGCTCGTTGGCGAAGTCGACCAGCTCCTTGGGGATGCCGCCGACCGACTTGATGCCGAGATAGATCAGATAGATGAAGGCCGGGACCAGGATCCAGCCCAGCACCTCCTCGAAAATGATGCGCCGCCGCCGGCGGCGGCTGCGCTTCTCGAACCAGCCGAGCTTTTCCTTCTGCCGCGGCGGTGGCGCGGCGGTTTCGGTCGCGACCTCGCCGGTCTCGGTCGCCAGCGTCGCAGTCTTCCGTCTGAACAGCACGTCTTAACGCCTTCTCACGCCTTGGTCAGCGGAACCTTCGGCACCGTGCGGACGGCACGGCCGGACGCCTTGGTCGGCGCGGCCGAGCCGCCCGGTGCCCCATTCGACCCCGTGCCGCCTGACCCTGCACCACCTTTGGGAGCACGACGAGGCGGAACGGGCTTGGCCGGGGCGGCGCCCGACGCCTTGGCGCGCGACTTCGGCTCGCGCTTTGCGGTGGCGGCCACGACATCCTTCTCCGGCTTCGGCTTGACCGGGCCATCGGGGAACTCGAGGCCGAGCACCTTGATGCCGGTCTCGGACTGGACGACCACGACCTTGACGGCGCCGCCGCCCTTGAGGCGCCCGAACAGCACCTCGTCGGCGAGCGGCGTCTTGATCGTCTGCTGGATGAGCCGGGCCATCGGCCGGGCGCCCATCGCCTCGTCATAGCCGTTCTCGACCAGCCAGTCGCGCGCCTCGTCCGAGAGCTCGATGGTGACGTTGCGGTCGGCGAGCTGCGCCTCGAGCTGGAGCACGAACTTGTCGACGACGCGGGCGACCACGGTCTTCGGCAGGTGGCCGAAGGAGATCGTCGCATCGAGACGGTTGCGGAACTCCGGCGCGAACAGCTTGTTGATCGCCTCGGTATCGTCACCCTCGCGCTTCTGGCGGGTGAAGCCATAGGCGTTCTTGGCCAGATCGGCCGCGCCGGCATTGGTCGTCATGATCAGGATGACGTTCCTGAAATCGACCTGCTTGCCGTTGTTGTCGGTCAGCTTGCCGTGGTCCATCACCTGCAGGAGGATGTTGAACAGGTCGGGATGGGCCTTCTCGATCTCGTCGAGCAGCAGGACCGAGTGCGGATGCTGGTCGATCTGGTCGGTCAGCAGGCCGCCCTGGTCGAAGCCGACATAGCCCGGAGGCGCACCGATCAGCCGCGAGACGGTGTGGCGCTCCATATATTCCGACATGTCGAAGCGGATCAGCTCGACGCCGAGCGAAGAGGCGAGCTGGCGCGCGACCTCCGTCTTGCCGACGCCGGTCGGGCCGGCGAAGAGATAGCTGCCGATCGGCTTCTCGCCATCGCGCAGGCCGGCACGGGCGAGCTTGATCGCCGAGGACAGCGCCTCGATCGCCTTCTCCTGGCCGTAGACGGAGCGCTTCAACGTCTCCTCGAGGTTGCGCAGCACCTCGGCATCGTCCTTCGAGACGGTCTTGGCCGGGATGCGGGCCATGGTCGAAATCGCGACCTCGACCTCCTTCACGCCGATGGTCTTCTTGCGCTTGCCCTCGGGCAGCAGCATCTGCGAGGCGCCGGTCTCGTCGATGACGTCGATCGCCTTGTCCGGCAGCTTGCGATCATGGATGTAGCGCGCCGAGAGCTCCACCGCCGCCTTGATGGCGTCGCTGGTGTAGCGCAGCTTGTGGAACTCCTCGAAATAGGGCTTGAGGCCCTTGAGGATCTCGATCGTGTCCGGGATCGACGGCTCGTTGACGTCGATCTTCTGGAAGCGGCGCACCAGCGCCCGGTCCTTCTCGAAATACTGGCGGTATTCCTTGTAGGTGGTCGAGCCGATGCAGCGCAGCGTGCCGGAGGCGAGCGCGGGCTTGAGCAGGTTGGAGGCGTCCATCGCACCGCCCGAGGTCGCACCGGCGCCGATCACCGTATGGATCTCGTCGATGAACATGATCGCCTTGGGGTGCTGCTCGATCTCCTTCATCACCTGCTTGAGGCGCTCCTCGAAGTCGCCGCGATAGCGCGTGCCGGCGAGCAGCGTGCCCATGTCGAGCGAGAAGACGGTGGCGTCGTGCAGCACCTCCGGCACCTCGCCGCGGATGATCTTGAGCGCGAGGCCCTCGGCGATCGCGGTCTTGCCGACGCCGGGGTCGCCGACCAGCAGGGGGTTATTCTTCTGGCGGCGGCAGAGGATCTGGATGGTGCGCTGGACCTCGGCCTCGCGACCGATCAGCGGATCGATGCGCCCGTCCCTCGCCTTGCGGTTGAGGTTGACGCAGTAAGCGTCGAGCGCGCTTTCCTTTTTCTTCTTCTCCTTGTCGTCGCTCTGGCCCTGCTCGGCGCGCTGCTCACGCTGCGGCTCGGCATCGTCCTCGGCGCCGCGCACCGGACGGCTCTCGCTGGCGCCCGGGCGCTTGGCGATGCCGTGGCTGATGTAGTTGACCGCGTCGTAGCGGGTCATGTCCTGCTCCTGCAGGAAGTAGGCGGCGTGGCTCTCGCGCTCGGCGAACATCGCGACGAGCACGTTGGCGCCGGTCACCTCCTCGCGGCCGGAGGACTGGACATGGATGACGGCGCGCTGGATCACGCGCTGGAAGCCCGCCGTCGGCTTGGAATCGTCACGGCCGTCGGTGACCAGATTGGTCAGCTCGGCGTCGATGTAGTCGACGAGGTTGCGACGAAGCAGGTCGAGATCGACGCTGCAGGCGCGCATCACCGCGGCCGCGTCCTGATCATCGACCAGCGCGAGCAGGAGATGCTCGAGAGTGGCGTATTCGTGGCGGCGCTCATTGGCCAGAGCCAGAGCCCGGTGAAGCGCCTGTTCGAGACTGCGCGAGAAACTCGGCAAGGGGCGCGCTCCTATCTGTTTTGAGAGGGTGAAATACCCAAGGCTACTTCTTCTCCATCACGCATTGCAGCGGATGCATGTGCTTGCGCGCCAGATCCATCACCAGCGTAACCTTGGTCTCGGCGACCTCGTAAGTGAAGACGCCGCATTCGCCGACGCCGTTCTGATGCACATGCATCATGATCCGCGTGGCTTCGGAGCGATCCTTGTTGAAGAACCGCTCCAGCACGTGAACGACGAACTCCATCGGCGTGTAGTCGTCGTTCAAGAGCAGGACACGATAAAGATTGGGCTTGCGCGTGCGAGTCCGGGTCAGCACCGCCGTCCCGGTTCCCTCGCGCCCGCCATCGGCCGGCGGCCCGGCCCGTTTCGGGCGGTCGGCCATGCCGACGGTGCCCGCGACACGCTCAGCGCGCGCGGACATCTCCTGCGAAATCCCGGCTCGCATCGCTCTGCCCTGGCCTGCCTCGCTCATATCCGTCCGCGCCGTACCCAACCGATCCCGCATCACGATCCAAGATAGTGCTTCGTCACCGAATTTACAGACCTCGTCTCCGCTTCGCCAGCCTGTTCGCGTCGCAGCCGATCAACTCTGCGCTGGCCTCGCCCGCCCTGACCCCGGACCGCGACTTGACCGGGGCGGTGCAGCAGCCATATGCCCGGCTGCCCGCCCGCAAAGGAAATGCCATGACCCCGCACGCCATCGTCTCCATCGGCGAGGATCTCGCCCGGCCCGTGCGCTTCGGCAACGCCCTGCCGCTCGCGCTGATCGCCGGCCCCTGCCAGATGGAAAGCCGGGGCCATGCGCTGGAATGCGCGCTGGCGCTCAAGGAGATCGCGACGGCGCTCGGCATCGGGCTGGTGTTCAAGACCTCCTTCGACAAGGCGAACCGGACCAGCGTGCGCGGCCAGCGCGGCATGGGGCTGGAGGCCGCCCTGCCCGTCTTCGCGGAGATCCGCGAGCGCACCGGCATGCCCGTCCTGACCGACGTGCATGATGCGAGTCAATGCGCGCCCGTGGCGGAGGTGGTGGACGTGCTGCAGATCCCCGCCTTTCTTTGCCGTCAGACCGACCTGCTTGTCGCGGCGGCGAAGACCGGCCGGGTGGTCAACATCAAGAAGGGTCAGTTCCTCGCTCCCTGGGATATGGTGAACGTCGCCAACAAGGTAACGGAAAGCGGCAATGCGAATGTCATGCTGACCGAGCGCGGGGCCTCCTTCGGCTACAATATGCTGGTCACCGACATGCGCTCCCTGCCGATCATGGCCGAGATCGGCGCCCCCGTGATCTTCGACGCCACCCATTCGGTGCAGCAGCCGGGCGGCAAGGGCTCCTCCTCCGGGGGGCAGCGCGAATTCGTGCCGGTGCTCGCGCGGGCGGCGGTGGCGGTCGGCGTCGCCGGCGTCTTCATCGAGACGCACCCCGACCCGGACAAGGCGCCGTCCGACGGGCCGAACATGGTGCCGCTGGCGGAGTTCCAGAGCCTGATCGCCGAGCTGCAGGGTTTCGATCGTCTCGCCAAGGGCCGCCCGTCGCCAAACCTGGCCTATGTCTGAGCTGAAGCCGGCCGCCGGCCATGATCTCGGCGCCCTCATCCCCGTGCTGGGGCTGTGCGGCTTCGCCTCGACCTTCACCATGCGGCTGGTCGACCCGCTGGTGCCGACCCTCGCCGCCGAATTCGGCCAGAGCATCCACCAGATCGCCTTCCTGGTGACGGCCTTCGCCGGCTGCTATGCGCTCGGCCAGCCCTTCCTCGGTCCGATCGCCGACTCGGTCGGGAAGCTGCGCAGCATCTCGACCTGCCTCGCCTTGCTGTGCGTGCTGTCCGGCCTCGCGGCCTTCGCCACCAACTACTGGATGCTGTTCGCGCTGCGTGCCGGAGCCGGCGTGATGGCGGGCGGCGTGATCCCCGCCGCGATGGCGGCGATCGGCGATAGGGCTCCGATGGCCGAGCGGCAGATCATGCTCGGTCGCTTCCTCGTCATCATGATCATCGGCCAGATGGCGGGCGCCTCGTTCTCGGGAGTGGTCGCCGACCATATCGGCTGGCGGGCGGTGCTGGGGGTGGCTGCCGCGCTCGCGGCCTGCGGCGCGCTGGTGGTGCGGCTCGTCCTGAAGCCCCGGCCCCTCGCCGAACGGCCGCCGCTGAGTCTCGCCGGCGCCATGACGAGCTACGCAGCCGTCTTCGCCAATCCGCGCAGCAAGGTGCTGTACGGCCTCGTGCTACTGGAAGGCGCGCTGATCTTCGGCTTGCCACCCTTCGTCGCTGCGATCCTGCACGAGCGCTCGGGCACCGGCCCATCCGAGGCGGGGATCGCCATCGGCGCGATGGGGCTTGGCGGGTTGGTCTATGGCCTGCTGACGCGCATCCTTGTCCAGCGCGTCGGACCCGCGCAGATGATGCGCCTTGGCGGGCTTGCCGTGGCGCTGGCCGATTTCGCCTTCATCCTGCCAGCGCCATGGTGGACGTCGATCGGCGTCTTCCTGTCAATCGGCTTCGGATTCTTCCTGATCCACGGCACGTTTCAGGCCCAGGCGACGGAGCTCGCTCCCACGGCACGCGGTTCGGCCATGGCCCTCTTCGCCTGCTTCTTCTTCATGGGCCATGCGACCGGGCCGCTGCTGATGGGCACGGCCCTTCAAGCGCTCGGCACGCAAGGAGCGCTCGCCCTCTTCGGTACCGCCGTCGGCCTGCTCGGGCTGATGGCGCCGAAGCTGCTGCCGCCCTTGGGCTCGCGGACCTGAGAGGTATACGCCGCCGTCATGCTCGGGCTTGACCCGAGCATGTCTTCCCAAAGGACGTTCCCTGCGCTCCTCTGCCCGGAGTTTCTCGGGTCAGGCCCGAGAACGACACCCGGCTCCAAAACGTCCGGCCGGCCTCAGCGCCCGCGATAGGGCGCGACGCCCTGGTCGGGCAGCCAGAGCCCCTTCGGCGGCTCGCCGGTCTGCCAGAACACGTCGATCGGGATGCCGCCGCGCGGATACCAGTAGCCGCCGATACGGAACCATTCCGGCTCCAGCAGATCGACCAGCGTCTTGCCGATGCCGACGGTGCAATCCTCATGGAAGGCGCCGTGGTTGCGGAACGAGGCGAGATAGAGCTTGAGCGACTTCGACTCCACCAGCCACTGGCCCGGCAGATAGTCGATGACGAGGATGCCGAAATCCGGCTGGCCCGTCACCGGACAGATCGAGGTGAATTCCGGGCAGGTGAAGCGGGCGAGATAATGCGTGCCGACATGGGGATTGGGCACGCGGTCGAGGCGGGCTTCCTGCGGCGAGGCCGGCAGCGCGCTGGATTGCCCGAGCTGCAAGGTCGAGGCGTCGATGGACATCGGATGCTCCTGTGTTTGCGCCGCTTCTAGAGCAGGACGCCAAACAGTGGGAGCCGGTTTTTCGCGAGAATCCTGCCCCAACCCTTTCGCCAGAGCATCTTGCGCGATGACGGGAGCTGCCCGTGCAGGCGCATGACCCTTCGGCGCGCATCGGGGTCGGGCCGCATAGCCTCGCCTGTATCGGACAAGCGCAGAGACCGCCCTAAAGACCTACCGGGTGCGATATCTCAATATTTATCGATCTTCCACACGCATCCTTGCGACGCACCATGCAACATCATAGTGCAAATCAATGGCGTAACGGATCAGATCCCGATAATTTTATGATAATTGCGGGTATATTATTTCTACTCGGTATTCTGATTGGCCTGTCCTATGGCTATCCGGCCATCGTCATTGCCAGCGCCGCCTTGACGCTCTTTTTCTTTCCGCTCTGGTTGATCCGCGGAGAGCTGAGCTTCTTCACCCTCTTCATCTGGATCGGCTATCTGTTCGCGCTCCAGAGCGGCTTCCTGCTTGGCAGCTATTTCGCCACGCCGGATGACGAGGCGTGATCACCAGAACCAGATCGGCCTGCCGGCGTAGAGGCACAGGCCGACCCACCACGCGACGGTCAGCGCGCACCAGAACAGGACAAGGGCGAGAGAGGGGCGACGACGAGCGGACATATTCTGGAACATGCTTGTTTCCCGATGAGGCGAAGCGCCAAAACCATCGAAAAATCCGCAATCATCGCGCCACGCCTTGCCGGTCCGCGTTCCAGAGTAGCCGCTCTTCACACAGTCTCCTCTCGCCTGATCGCGCGGGCCAGAAAAACGCGATCGGCCTTGCCGCGATGCGCAACCAACAAGGAGGCCTCATGATGGCTTCCCGCGCCATGACGCGCCGGCCGGCTTGACCCCACCCCATGTCTAGCCAAGGCCGGGAACAGCCTCTAGAAGCTGCCTGTCCTTCCCGCTTGCCCCTTCTCCGGAGCCTGCCATGACCGCCATCATCGACATCATCGGACGCCAGATCCTCGATTCCCGCGGCAATCCGACGGTCGAGGTCGATGTGGTGCTCGAGGACGGCTCGATGGGCCGCGCCGCCGTTCCCTCCGGCGCCTCGACCGGCGCGCATGAGGCGGTGGAGCTGCGCGACGGCGACAAGTCGCGCTATCTCGGCAAGGGCGTCCTGCAGGCTGTCGAGTCGGTCAATGTCGCGATCGCCGAGGCGATCGTCGCGATGGACGCCGAGGACCAGACCGCGATCGACCAGACGATGATCGAGCTCGACTGCACGCCGAACAAGCGCAAGCTCGGCGCCAACGCCATCCTCGGCGTCTCGCTTGCCGTCGCCAAGGCTGCTGCCGAGGCGTCCGGCCTGCCGCTCTACCGCTATGTCGGCGGTACCTCGGCCCGCGTCCTGCCCGTGCCGATGATGAACATCGTCAATGGCGGCGCCCATGCCGACAATCCGATCGACTTCCAGGAATTCATGGTGATGCCGATCGGCGCGACCTCCTTCGCGGAAGGCCTGCGCATGGGCTCGGAGATCTTCCACACGCTGAAGAAGAAGCTGCACGACGCCGGCCACAACACCAATGTCGGCGACGAGGGCGGCTTCGCCCCCAACATCAAGTCGGCGGAAGCGGCACTGGATTTCGTCATGCAGGCGGTCGAGGCGGCCGGTTACAAGCCGGGCGAGGACATCGCGCTGGCGCTCGACTGCGCCGCGACCGAGTTCTTCAAGGACGGTTCCTATGTCTATGAGGGCGAGCGCAAGACGCGCGATCCCAAGGCGCAGGCCAAGTACCTCGCCAAGCTCGTCGGCAGCTACCCGATCGTCTCGATCGAGGACGGCATGGCCGAGGATGACTGGGAGGGCTGGAAGGCTTTGACCGACCTCGTCGGGGCGAAGTGCCAGCTCGTCGGCGACGATCTCTTCGTCACCAATGTCGAGCGCCTGTCGCGCGGCATCAAGAGCAAGACCGCCAACTCGATCCTGGTCAAGGTCAACCAGATCGGCACGCTGACCGAGACTCTCGCCGCCGTCGATATGGCGCAGCGCGCCGGCTACACGGCGGTGATGTCGCACCGCTCGGGCGAGACCGAGGACTCGACCATCGCCGACCTCGCCGTCGCCACCAATTGCGGGCAGATCAAGACCGGCTCGCTCGCCCGCTCTGACCGGACCGCGAAGTACAACCAGCTTCTGCGCATCGAGGAAGAACTCGGCACGCAGGCGATCTATGCCGGCCGCGCCGCGCTGAAGGCCCTCGCCTGATCGAGGCCCGCGCTGCCGCGCTCACCAGCGCGGCAGCAGGCCGCTCGCCTGCGACAGGCCCCAGGAGCCGACGGCCTGCACGCCGCCAGCAGCCCCCGAAACGGCATCGACGACCTTCGTCGCCGGTGCGATCACGAGACGGCTCCAGGAATCGTCGTGGGACGTCTCGGCCGTCGAGGCGATCTCGATCGCCGTCGCCGCGGCGGGGGGCAGGATGACCAGCGGCCCCGATGCCGCAACGGCGCGGGTCGTCGGCGAAGCGCTCCGGCGCGACACTGCACGGGGCGTGCTGTCGCCCGCCCGCGGCCGGCGCTCGGAGAGCATCGCGAGCTGCGGCGGCGCCCACTCCCCGATTTCCGGCCAATTCAACGACATCGGCATCGCCAGCGCCGCCGGCGTGACCGGCGCGTTGGCCAGGATCTCCGCGCCCCCGGCCGAGATGCGCTCCAGCCGGTCGGCGATCTTGCCGTTCCGCAGCATCGCCAGCGCCGGTACGGACGCCTGATTGCCGATCGCGGCGCGGGCTCCTTGTCCGGGCGCCGTACCGGACAGAAGCGCAGGCAGCGCCGCGAGCAAAGCAACAGTCGTCACCACGCCCAGCGAAAGCAGGAGGTGGTGGCCGAGCCGGCTCGCCATCGCTGCCGGGCTGGGTGGATAGAGGGTGCTGGACATCGCTGCCACTCCGGATCGCTCGCTGCCCCTTTGGCTCGCGGGAGCCAACAAGCCCTGCCCTGTGGGCGGCAGAAGGGCCGAACCGGGGCGCAATTGCGGTTCGCATCCGCAAGCGCGGGCGCCATGCGCAACGGCCCGTAACGGCAGTGCAGCAATCGCGCTATGCCAGCGCATGGATCAGCGCGTCGCCAGCCTTCCCGCACCTCAGGACAAGGAGCGCCGCCGACGCCGGCTCGCCGTCGCCGGCATGCTGCTCAGCGTGCTGATCTTCGGCTCCAACTTCGTCGTCAGCCGGCACGCCATGCTCAACGGCGTCGGTCCGCATGATCTGATGGCACTGCGTTTCGCGACGGCGGGCCTGTTGCTGATGCCGCTCTTCCTGCGCGGGGGCGGCTTGGCCACCTGTGGCGGCGTCGGCTGGAACCGCGGCCTCTGGCTCGCGGCGACCAGCGGCTTCCCGATGACCTTCCTGATGCTGACCGGCCTCACGATGGCACCCGCCGCCCATGGCGCCACGATCGGCCCCGGCACCGTGACCGTGATCGGCATCGTCGGCAGTGTCGTCCTGTTCGGAGCAAGGCTCTCCGCGCCGCTGATCGTCGGCATCCTCGGCGTGATCTGCGGCTTGAGCTTCCTCGCCTTCGCCGGCAGCAGCGGGGCGGCGTCCGAGACGCTCAGGGGCGATCTCTGCTTCCTCGGCGTCGGGCTGCTCTGGGGCTTCTACCCACTGCTGATCCAGCTCTGGAAGATCGACGGCCTCAAGGGGGCGGTGATCGTCTCGGTGCTGTCGCTCGCCTATCTGCCGATCTACTTCCTGTTCTTCTTCCGCGGCTTCGACATCGCGCCCTGGTGGGTTCTCCTCCTGCATGCGCTCTATCAGGGCGTCGTCAACGTCATCCTGGGTCTGTGGCTCTGGGGCTGGGCCGCGCATGTGCTGGGCGCCGCCGTGGTCGGGCGGTTTCCGCCGCTGATCCCTGTCACCGGCACAACGCTCGCCATTCCGGTGCTGGGCGAGCTCCCCGGCCCGATGCAGCTCGCCGGATTCGGTCTGATCGTCAGCGGGCTGTTCGTGGCGTCATGGCGCCGGCCGGTGCGCCAGGAGCCCGAGATTCCAGCAGATCGACAACAGCAATCCGAGAGCCAGCGCCGGTCCTGAGCCGAGCGGGACGGCCGTGAAGTGGAGCACGGCCAGGCCGAGGCCGACGCCGAGCAGGCCGAGCGCGCCATTCCCGATCAGGGCGGCGGTCGCGGCCCCGCCGATGCGCGGCTGCAAGATCAGGACAAGGCTCGACAGCACCAGCGGGAGCCCGGCGAGGATGCCCGACCAGTTCGCCCCGACCTGATGGCTCGCCACGGTGACGCCGCCGACCAGGGCGGCGACGCAAGCGGCGCGCAGCGGGACTGCGAACCAGGCCCGCTTGGACAGGACGGAAGGCCGCGCAGCGAGAAACGGCCGCACCAGGAGATGGACCAGGACAAGCGCGACCGTGGCGAGCAGCGTCAGGGGCAAAGCCGCCAGCGACAGGGCTCGCACCCCGAGCAGCACCGCGATCCAGGCCGTCAGCGCGGCAGCAAGGCTCGGCAGCGTCGCCAGGCGTTGCGCCGCCAGGACATAGGCCAGGACGAAGCCGGCATTGGCGACGTTGGAATGCATCGTGCCGCGGGCGCTCTCGGCGATAAAGGCCGGCTCGTGCTCGAGCGCCAGGAAGAACAGGACCGGGCCGAGCGAGATCGGCAAGGTGGCGATCATCGCCGCGAGCTTCGGCCCGCTGCGCTCGGCGATCAGCGAACAGGTGACCACCACAGCGGCCGCGATCGCCATCTTGACGAGCAGCAGGCCGGGATCGGTAACGGTCACGCCGGGCTGCTTCCGGGTTCGCCCCTGGCCCAGCCTTCCTTCGTCTCGGCGATGAAATCGGCCAGGCGCCCGGCCGCGATGGCACCACGCAGGTCGGCCATCAGCTCCTGATAATAGGCGAGGTTCACCCAGGTCAGCAGCATCTTGCCGAGCATCTCCTCGGCCTTGACCAGATGGTGGAGATAGGAGCGCGACCAGCCATTCGCGGCCGGGCAGGCGGATTGCTCGTCGATCGGGCGCGGATCCTCGGCGTGCTTGGCGTTCTTGAGGTTCATCCGGCCGAAGCGGGTGAAGATCTGGCCATGGCGACCGGCGCGCGTCGGCATCACGCAGTCGAACATGTCGATGCCGCGCGAAACCGCCTCGACGATGTCGTCGGGCGTGCCGACGCCCATCAGATAGCGCGGCTTCTCCTGCGGCAGATGCGGCTCGACGGCCTCGATCATCGCCAGCATGACCTCCTGCGGCTCTCCGACCGCGAGCCCGCCGACGGCATAGCCCTTGAGATCCATCGCGGCGAGCTCGCGTGCGCTCTCGACGCGCAGGCTCGGCACAGCCCCGCCCTGCACGATGCCGAACAGCGCGCGGCCCGGATGGGTGCCGAAGGCCGTTTTGCAGCGCTCGGCCCAGCGCAGCGACAGGCGCATCGCCTTCTCGGCCACCTTGTCCTCGCAGGGCAGCGCGACGCATTCGTCGAGCTGCATCACGATGTCGGAGCCGAGCAGGTTCTGGATCTCGACCGAGCGCTCGGGAGTCATCACATGCTTCGAGCCGTCGATATGCGACTGGAAGGTGACGCCCTCCTCGGTCAGCTTCCTGAGCTGCGACAGGGACATCACCTGGAACCCGCCCGAGTCGGTCAGGATCGGGTGAGGCCAGTTCATGAACTTGTGCAGCCCGCCGAGCCTCGCGATACGCTCGGCCCCCGGACGCAGCATCAGATGATAGGTGTTGCCGAGCACGACATCGGCGCCGAGCGCCCTCACCTGCTCGGGATACATGCCCTTGACGGTCGCGGCCGTGCCGACCGGCATGAAGGCCGGCGTGCGGATGACGCCGCGCGGCATGCTGATCGCGCCGGTGCGGGCTGCGCCGTCGCGGGCCGCGACCTTGAAGGTGAATTCGGGAGTGGCAGCGATGTCCGGCTGCATGGGCTGGGACTGAACGGTCATAGCCTGCGAGGTAGAGCAGCGCGCCGGTTTAGGGAAGAGACCCGCGCGCCGGATGGGCCATGCGTCATCACCGGGAATCCCGATCAGATCGTCATCCCGGGCCACCGCAGGAAGACCCGGGATCCATGCCGGAACCTTCATCGGAAAGGCTCAGCCATGGATCCCGGATCGGCGCCGCTACGCGGCTTGTCCGGGATGACCCGGTTCTTCTACTTCCCCGCGACCGCCGCCTCGTAAACCTCCGGCTTGAAGCCGACGATCGTGCTGCCCTTGCCGAGATCGAGCACCGGGCGCTTGATCATCGAGGGCTGAGCCAGCATCAGCGCGATCGCCTTGCCAGCGTCGAGCCCCTGCTTCTCGGCATCCGGCAGGGTCCGGAAGGTCGTTCCGGCACGGTTCAGCACCGTCTCCCAGCCATGCTCCTTCACCCAGCCTTCCAGCGAGGCGCGGTCGATGCCGCTCGCCTTATAGTCGTGGAAGGCGTGAGCGACGCCGTGGCTGTCGAGCCAGGCGCGCGCCTTCTTCATCGTGTCGCAGTTCTTGATGCCGTAGATCGTCGTCGTCATACCGAGCGCGCCTCAGGCCGGACGCTTCGGGCTGTCGAGGCCGCGCTGCACCGCCGGGCGCGACAGGCAGCGTTCCAGCCAGATCGGCACATGCGTCAGGCTGGCATAGTCGACGAGTTCGCCGGCGCCATAGAAGCCGACGAGGTTGCGCACCCAGCCGAGCATGGAAATATCGGCGATGGTATAGTCGTCGCCCATGATCCAGGTGCGGCTGCCCAGCCGGTCCTCCAGCACGCCGAGCAGGCGCTTGCTTTCGTTCGCGTAACGATCACGCGGGCGCTTGTCCTCATATTCGCGCCCGGCGAATTTATGGAAGAAGCCGAGTTGGCCGAACATCGGCCCGATCGCCGCCATCTGGAAGAAGACCCACTGGATGGTCTCGTAGCGGGCGGCAGGGTCCTTCGGCAGGAGCTTGCCGGTCTTCTCGGCGAGATAGAGCAGGATCGCGCCGGATTCCCACAGACCGAAGGGCTTCCCGTCCGGCCCATCGGGGTCGATGATCGCCGGGATCTTGCCGTTGGGGTTAAGCGAGAGGAATTCCGGTCCCCAGGTCTCGTTCTTGCCGATGTCGATCAGATGCGGCTCATAGGGCAGTTCCAGCTCCTCCAGCGCGATCGAGGCCTTCACGCCGTTGGGCGTCGGCAGCGAATAGAGCTGGATGCGGTCGGGATGGCTGGCGGGCCAGCGCTTGGTGATCGGGAAAGCGGAAAGATCGGCCATCGGGTGCTCCGGTTGAATCGGGAGAGCTTCGGGCGGGCACGATAGAGCCGGATGGGCTCAAGGCAACGGGGCAACCGCATTAGCTTCGCAAAGCCGGTTTGCGATGGTGCACGATCAGCGATTGGCCAGGGGCCAGCGGCCGAGGATTTCATAAGGCTGGTGCGGAACGCTCCGGATCAGGGCGAAGTCCGCCACGCGCCAGCCCAGCGGCCGCACGCGGAACGCCTTCGTCCGAAAGCGGGCATAGAGCAGCGTCAGATGAGGATGGCAGGGAGAGCGCCTGCCCCGAAAGCCGCCTACCCTCAGTTCCCGATCCAACGCGTCGTGAAGCCGGTCTGCCCCGATCACGCTGTCCTGGCCGGTCATGACGAGCGCCGGTTTCTCCGATCCTTGGGCGAAGGTCGCGACTTCGTCGAGCCGCAGCTTGAAGCCATCCTGCCTGACACGTCCCGCCGCGCAGTGCATCAAGGCGAGTTCCTGCGAATCCGGTTCGCGACGTTCAGGCCATCCCCAAAGCGTGACGTGGTATTTGCCGATACCGCGTGGATTGCCGGACAGATCGAACCAATTGCGCAGCGCGCAGGCCATATGGTCGGCCGCGGCCGCTGCGATCGGATTGGGCAGAAGCGCGAAGAAATAATGGGCCCGTTCGGGCAGCCGGACACTCCGTTCCATGGTCGCCTCCTTCGAAAAAATGGCCGAGGGCGACATTCTAGAACAAATCAGGAACATTCGTAAATCGTGATTTTCCTCTCGCACCGCCCGGACCCGGGACCGGGGCACACCGCGATTTTGCGCTCGAAGACTGTCATGAGGCATCGCTGTTGAGGCTTGCCGCCAGTCACATTTCCCCTATATTCGGAATATGCCGAATATATCAAACAAGCCCAGCAAGGATGAGCAACGGTTCGTGGAGGACGTGGCCCGGCTGCTCACGCCCTGGGGCGTGCCGCCCGTCGCGGCTCGCCTTTATGGCTATCTGCTTCTCTGCCCCGGCCCCGCCAGCCTCGACCAGATCACCGAGGGCCTCGAGATCAGCAAGAGCAGTGCAAGCGTCGCCGCGCGACTGTTGGAGAGTTACACGCTGGCGCGTCGCCATAGTCAGCCCGGGACAAAGCGTGCGCTCTATGCCGTGGCAGACGATTACGAAGTCATGATCCGGCAGCAGAACCGCCTGCTCGACGCCTTGGCCGAACAGTTGAACGCCGGAGCCGAAATCGCCGCGTCCAAAACGGCAAGCGCGCGTCTCGACGAGATGGCCGATTTCTATCGGGTGATGCGCGGCGCCATGGAAGACGCCATGAGCCGCTGGAAGCGTGGCCGGCGACCCCGGTGAGAAACGAACTCCCGCAGCGGCGTATGCCGCGCGGAAGGATCAACAGCTTCGACGCGAGAGGCAGGCAATGAGTCTCGTTCTCAATCTTATCCTCCAGACGATCGTCTGGTTCGGCTTCATGGGCGCGATCATCTTCGGCGCCGCAGGTACGATGGCCTACACCGGCGGCTGGCTCTATCTCGGCCTGATGGTCGCGCTTTCGATCCTGTTTGGGACGATCATGGCGCGTATCGATCCCGGGCTCCTTAGAGAACGCCTGAAGTCGCCCATGCAGAAGGACCAGCCTCTAGCCGACAAGCTGGTTCTCGTCCCGATCCTGCTCCTCATCTTCGGAGGCATGGGCTTCATGGCAGCCGATGCGGCGCGCTGGCACTGGTCGACCATGCCGCCATCCGTGCAGTGGGCAGGTTGCGCCCTTCTTCTGGCGGCGCTGGTCTTCGTTTACTGGGTCATGCGCACGAACAGCTTCGCGGCGCCGGTCGTGAAAATACAAAAGGATCGCGGACAGGCGGTCATCTCGACAGGCCCTTATGCCATCGTCCGCCATCCCATGTATTTCGGCTCGCTCTTCTACATCGCCGGCACGTCGCTCGTGCTCGGCTCGTGGTGGGGACTTGCGACAGTCCCCATCCTCGCCCTCCTGTTCGGCATCCGGATCGGCATCGAGGAGCAGGCGCTGCGGACGGGCCTCGAGGGCTATGACGATTACGCGCGCCGCGTGCGCTGGCGCCTGATACCGCTTATCTGGTGAGACGACTGACCCGCGGCCACTCCCAGCAGACTGTTCGGATTGACCATAAGCATCTGATTTCAATATAAATTTCTTAGCTTGGATAACAATAAGCCGACATGGGATCTGTAAAAATCCACGCTGTTGATTTTAACCGTTGTCGCCTCGTGAGGTCACGCGGCCGGCAAGCCTGGATCGATGCCGGTCATGGCGATGGATGCTTCCCACAGCCGCTTCGCGAGCGCTGAATCTTCGGCATGCGGCGCGCGCTTTGCTTCGCCGGCTACACCGCGGATTCCGCCAAAGCCGGTGGGACCATAATAGCCTCCGGGTTTCACCTCGCCGGTCGCGGCCAGAAGTGCCGGCCACGCGCCCTTGTCGGCGCTATTGAGCAACAGGCCGACGATTGGGCCGACGGTCTGGATCAGCCCCATGTGACGGCCAAGACTTGTGGCAGCGACTCCAGGATGAATGCCGATGGCTGTGACGGGCGACTTCGCCGCACGCAGGCGACGATCCAGCTCGAAGAAGAACAGCGCGTTCGCCAACTTACTGGCGCCGTAGCGCTCGGTCTTGACATAACTCTTGTCGGCGTTGAGGTCGTCCCAGTCGATCTTGGCCTTCAGATGTGCGACGCTCGAGGTCACGACCACCCGCGCTCCCGGAGTCTCCGCAAGTTTAGGCAGGAGCAGCGCAGTGAGCGCGAACACGCCGAGATGATTGACGCCGAACTGCGATTCAAACCCCTGCTTCGTGCGCGTCAGCGGCGGGTTCATGACCCCGGCATTGTTGATGAGCGCATCGATCCGGGACTCCTTCGCGGCGATCTCGGCTGCGGCGCGAATGCTGTCCAGGTCACCGAGGTCCAGCGGCAACCAGATGAGATCCGCATTCGGCGTGATCCGCTTGATCCGCGCAATGGCATCCTGCGCCCTAGTCTGCTCGCGGCAGCCAAGCAGGACGCGCGCGCCCCTGGCGGCAAGCACCCGCGCGATTTCAAATCCTACGCCGGCGTTGGCGCCTGTGACGATGAAGCTTTTTCCCGTTTGTTCGGGGACGTTGGCTTCGGTGAAACCCTTACTATTCGACACTTTCGATCCCTGTCTATGAGTGACTACATACTCATTTATGAGTTAAAATTTAAGCGGCGGACCCCTTCCAGAACAGGTCGAACCCGGCCTGCCGGATGGCGTCACTTTCCTGGGGTTTGGCCGCGACCGCGTTGATGCTGATATCGGCTAAATCGAAGAGAATGGTATCGATGTAGAAGGCGATCCTGTCAGGCGCGGTATGGCCGGCGAGACACTCCTCCACCATCGTTCGCGCATCTCGCTGCATGGCGTGACACCGGTTCCGGCTTTCCGCCGTCACGCGATCCGACACCTTCAACTGGCGAAGGGCCTTGCGCGCTGTGGCATGAGCCACCCCCCAATCAATCAGACGGTTCCAGACCGCGAATAGCCGATCTTGGGCGGAGGCGTTCGCGGGATATGGCGCCAGCATCGTCTCTGTGAGGTCGGTCTCGATCTCCAGAAAGAGCTGATTCAGCAGATCGTCCTTGGTTGGAAAGTAAGTGAACAGCGTCCCCTCGGAAACGCCAGCAGCCTTTGCGATCTTGGCCGTGGACGCGCCTGTGCCCAGGCTGGCCACGAACTCGGCCGCTGCATCGAGCAGCGCCTGTCGCTTTTCTTCACTGACGGGACGCGCCATATTTCGGCCTAACGATATTGAGTGAGTAGATGCTCAATTATCTAGGCGATGGCATCAGATTGGTCAAGGGATGCAGCCCCATCTTTCGCGGTCCGCGACGCCCAAGCAGGAATGTCCGCTATCTTTTGGGAATCGCTCTGAAGCCGACCGAGCACAAAGTCTCGCAAGCGGACATTTTCGGTACTGTCGAGGTGTGTAAACCGCCTACACTACGACACGGTTTCCCGCAGTATCCGAAACGACGCTCCTGTCACTCCCACTCGATTGTTCAAACAGCATCCAACTGATTGGAATGATTGGACAATTTATTCTGACGACGAGAAAATTCCGACGCGGAGGCCGTCAAAAAGTTACGCTTTTGATTTTAAAGGGAAAATCGCCGGAAAATTTATTTTAGGGCTTCGCCAACTATCGGGACCAGTCGGTCGATTTTTGCACCTCGCGGCGTCCGGCGGCGCACCCGACTCCGTCTCGAAAAGTACCGTCAGCGATCTATACCACGCTTATAAAGTGGATGCCATTGGGTCGGGGGCATGCCCCCTGTATCAACATTCGGCGGCTCGATCCCGCCGGCTTCGAACTCGTGCGCTCCGACGACATTCCCGGAGAGTTTCCGATCGGAGGGAAACTGCGGTTCATCGCACGTTCTCCGTAGCCCTCGCGGCAATACACGGGCCGCAATCGGTTCGCCCAGAGCTATATCGCACGACCACCAACAGGCCCTCCTCCCTCTGTAGGCGGGCCTCTCGATCCCGCCGCCCCCGGGCTGGATTTTTTGTAATCTTCGTGCTACATATTCCGTCGATCCGTAGCGCGAAGATACCAAATGCCCACTCCGCACCACCCTCCTGCCGCCGTGCGCCGCGCCCTACGTAAGCTCGGCGCGGATATCCACGACGCCCGGCGTCGGCGGCGACTGCCGATGGCGGTGGTGGCCGAGCGCGCCTTTACGTCCCGCTCGACCCTTCAAAAGATCGAAGCCGGCGACACCAACGTCAGCATCGGCATCTACGCCGCTGTCCTTCAGGCGCTCGGCCTGCTCGAGGGCATGAGCCAGGTTGCCGACATCAGCAACGATAGCGTCGGACAGGCGCTAGCAAGCGCCGATCTGCCCAAGCACGTCCACCTCAAACGAACAGCCGGATCGTCCAACGATGGCTGACTTCGAGATCCATATCGAGCTGGATGGCCGCACACGGCCGGTCGGGCTGGCGAGAAGCAATCGGGTCCGAGGCACGGAAACCGTGCTCTTCGAATATGCCGCCGGATGGCTCGACGACCCCGAGCGCTTCTCTCTTGAGCCCGCTCTTACCCTGACCCGGGGCGCCTTCGCCCCTCCTGCGGGACAGGCCACCTTCGGCTCCATCGGTGACTCCGCGCCTGACACGTGGGGCCGCCGCCTGATGCAACGAGCCGAACGACGTCTCGCCGAACGCGAGGGCCGCGCCGTCCGCACTCTGGCGGAGAGCGATTATCTGCTCGGCGTCGCAGACGAGACACGTCTCGGCGCGCTCCGATTCCGCTGGGTGGGCGAAGAGGCATTCCAGGCGCCGATCCGCGCGGGTGTTCCCGCCCTCATCGACCTCGGCCGCCTGCTCCAGATCACCGAGCGGATTCTCCGGGACGAAGAAACGGACGAGGATCTCCAGCTCATCTTTGCGCCGGGATCGTCCCTCGGCGGCGCGCGGCCCAAGGCGTCGGTCACCGATCAGCATGGGTGCCTCTCCATCGCCAAGTTTCCGAAGGAGACCGACGACTACAGTATGGAGACCTGGGAGGAGATCGCCCTGCGGCTGGCCGGGCGTGCCGGCATCGCCACGCCGGACCATGAGCTGATTGAGGTTGCCGGCAAGGCGGTGCTGCTATCGCGACGCTTCGATCGCGCTGGCGCCGTTCGAATTCCTTTCCTCTCGGCCATGGCGATGATGGGTGCCAAGGACGGCGAACGTGGCAGTTACCCGGAGATCGTTGACGCCCTTGTTCAGCATGGCGCCCAAGGAAAGACGGACGCCCACGCCCTCTATCGACGTGTCGTCTTCAACGTCCTGATCTCGAATGTCGACGATCACCTGCGCAACCACGGCTTCCTTTGGCTGGGCAAAACGGGATGGTCGCTCTCCCCTGCCTACGACCTCAATCCAGTGCCGACCGATCTCAAAGCGCGTGTGCTGACAACGAACATCGATCTCGACGAAGGCACCTGTTCGATCGACCTTCTCGAGGCGGCGGCGGAGTATTTCGGCCTCAACCTCGCCGCAGCGCGCACCATCATCAAAGGTGTCGCGTCAGTGACGGCCGCATGGCGAGAGACCGCGAAGGAAGCCGGCGCCCGGGCCGCCGAAATCACCCGCATGGCGAGCGCGTTCGAGCATGACGATCTCAAGCGGGCGCTGGCGCTATGAAAGTGATTTCCATCGATTACTACGATCGGGCAGCCGAAAACCGCGTTGCTGACTTGGCCGTCGATCAGAAGGTTTCCGAGATCGACTACGTCTGTTGCGCCCAATGACCGAAGAGCATCCCGATACGCAGGGCGACGAGCATCGCCTGTTCGAGCGCATTTCACGCGAGAGGTTTGATGCCCTGGCCCTGTGGGGCATGCCGCAGCAGATGCGCGAGGACATTCGACGACGACCTCCTACGACTTCCTGCGCCGCAACGATGGCCGGCCGACCTGGTTGAACGCGGCGGTCGAGGCCGCCACTGACGAACCTGGGTCTTTTACCGCTCCAACCTGACCCTCAACCTGCGGGCCCGTTCCTGGAAGGCGCCTTCACCACCTTCCAATATGTCGCAAACCGCTTTTCTGATCTCCGCGTTCTCCAGCCCGCCGGACTGGTAGGTGATCGGCGGCAAGGCGCCGTGCGGGTGCGGCCCTGACTCGGCGATGATGATCTGATCGGCATCGGTATTGATCACTAGGTTCGCGTTGTGCGTCACCATGATCACCTGGCGGTTCGATTTGGCCTCGATGAACAGACCTACCAACTCCTCGAAGACGGATTTCGGATCGAGATTCTCCTCCGGCTGATCGATGATCAGAGGGCGCCCGTCGCCGTCGTCCAGAGCCAGGTAGAGCAGCAACAGGACGATACCGCGGGTGCCGGGTGACAGTTTCCGGATGTCCACCCCGTCATACTCGATGCCATAGTGGATATCGATGTGATCCGTGCTGAACAGCCATTGGGCGAACCGCTTCGACCAGGCCCGGAATTCTACCTGCTCCGTGTGAGCAACCGGCGAATGATCGAGCAATTCCTTCTGATAGAGCCGACGAAACTCCGCCATCGCCGACACCACCTCGGCGGACGAGCCCGTCTCCCATGCCTGCTTGAGGACCTCGTTCGCCTTCTGAAGCAGGGTGCCCTTGCCCCTGAACGCCCCACCCTTGCGGAGATCGATCAATCCGTCCTCGGCCTGACCCGCCCATTGCGCGACATCGGCGACCCGCGCCACCGAGAACGACAGCTTCTTCAATGTACCGGACGCGGCCACCAAACGCGCCATCAGCGGCCCGTATAGCTCCTTCAGGACGGTCTGCTCGGCAACCAGGGCGTCGAAGGCCCGGCCATAGGCTTCTTCGCGCTGGGTCTGGAGGTCCCGCGCACGATCTTTCGCGCCCTTGCTGTCATCCAGCTTGCCGGTGAGCGTCTGCATCGCCGCCGTCTCGGTGGCGATCCGGCCCGACAGCGCGGAGTATTGCCGTTGGGTCTCCTTGTCGGAACTGACCAGCTTTTCCAGCCGCGCCATTTCGGCCTCCAATACCGCCTGCGATAGCGTCGACAGGTTCGCATCGTCTGGGAAGAACGCGGTATTCGGGTCTCCGGGGGCCGGCGCAATCCCTTTTAGCTCGGCTATCTTGCCATCGACCCATTTGACGTAGCCGGTGAGATTATCGTCGACCTTGCCCTTATAATCCAAGATGAAGGCTGCCCACTGCTCCTCGGACATTCCGCTGTGCGTGTGCCTCGACTGCGTCTGACGCAAGGCCTCAGGCGCCTGGTTGCGCCGAAGATCCTTCACTTCGTCCTGAAGGGCGAGGAAAGTCTGACGCTGGTTCGTATACCGCCGCAACGTGCTCCTGACCTCGTTCGTCGCGCCGGCGAGTTCGGTATGGCGCTGGGCCCTCTTTTCGCTGCCAGCGGAAACAAGCTTCGCGCGGTCGGCGGTATAGGCGTCCACCAGCTTCTTTTTCTGGGCGACCAGAGCCTCATAGCTAGCAACCAGCTTTTCCTTCTCGAGTTCGGTGCTGATGCGCTCCGAGATTTGGGAGACGGCCTCGGCCTCGCGGTCGCGCGCCAGGCGATGGCGTGAGGCGCGATGTTCCAGCAGCTCGGCGAAGTCCAAGGCGCCGTCGCGATCATGATCGGGATGTGCCTCGAAAATCACCCGTTCGATCTCACGCAGCAGCCCGTCGGTCAGGCCGCTCGACGAGCACAGTTCCTCGACGAATTGCTGCGACAGGTAGCGCGCACGGGCATAGCTCAGCGGACCGTTGGCGTCCGACCCGTCCAAGGACCGCGTGCTTGGATCGCCCGCCGCCCAACTGACCTTCACCTTGCCTTGGCCAATCAGGGGCCGCGCTCGCACGAGAAACGAAGGGTTCGCCCATTCGTCAGCGGCCCAGGCCTCATCCGATATGGAATCGCATCCGGCTGCGATCATGTCGGCGAGCGCCGTCTTGCCCGACCCTCGCGCGCCGATGATGGCGACAAGGCCGGAATTCAAAGGAATGGTCAACGTCTGCAACCAAGGCGCATCAAGGATCTGAATCTCCGAGATGACTTGGGATGGCGTCGCCGAGGTCGGCGGCTCCGTGCCGACGTGGGCGCGGCCGCGCGGATCAATGCAGGCCTGCCGCAGGGAGTCGAATTCCAACCCGCCTTTGATCCAGGAGAACCGATCGCCGAACGGCGTCGCAACGTCTTCGAGCTTGTGCGCGTCGCTGCCATGAAGACACGGCTTCAGGCCGCCATATCGGGCGCGGACCTCCTTCGGGTCCAGATCCCTCTGCCCAAGCCAGAATTCGCGCTGCGCCTGGCTACTGGCGAAGATGACATCGGCAAAACCTTCGATCTCCCGCCGGATGGTCTGGTCGGCGGCCTCCCTCACCCCGGAAGTGCCGTCGGTAGCGCCGCCCGCGACGGCGATGAGGATATTCTTCTTTGCCCAACCGCTCTCGCCGAACACCTCACGCAGCTGCCTGAAATTGACCTTGAACTGGTTTGCTCCGTAGGCCAGGGCGGCGCCGTCGTCGGTGATGCTCGGGTCGGCCTTCTTTCCAAGACGTATCAGGTCGGCGCGGGTGCAGTCGTAGCGATCCTGCTGCACGGTGAAATGCAACCGAGACAGGAGACGCTGCAGTTCTGCGATATGGTCCACGTCTTCAGGGCTGACGAACAGATGCAGATTCACGAACCCGCCCTTGGCGGTCGCTACATCCAATCTCAACTCTACATTTGGGAATATTAGCGTCGCTGACGGCAGCCGCCCGTCGGCCTTATGCTGCAACACCTGCTGATATGTCTCGGTGACATAGTAGTCGGTAACGGCGATCGCCTCGATAAGGGGCGTAGCGGCCTCAAGCGCAGATAGATAATCCTCCCACGCCGTAAGACCGGTGAACTGGTTGTTCATCACCGTACCGGGTGCATGTATATGAGGCTCCCATCGGCGCCACTCAGATCCTCGACTAATCATGCTCCCCCCGGCTTCTTCTTTTACGCCACCTTATCGTGCAGCGACCATCGACTCGCGCGCAATGCCGCTAGCCCTCGAATCCCTCTTTCGGCGACCACCTTCTGGTCTCGAACTTGCGTGAACGGAAAGGATCGCCAAGCAGCGCAAGGCCGTCGCGAAACAGCGCGTAGTTATATTCGGAGCCATCAACGCGTCGACCGCGACTACCCTCGCTAATGCTGAAGCCGACGGGGTCAAAGCTGGGCAGGTCGAGCCGCGCAGGAGGACCGTCGCCGGCGGTCCGGATCATACCCGTGAGACTGTTGAGGAACGTCGTACAGGCGGTCTCCTCCATGACGAACCAGCCAACCGACTCGCCGAGGAAACCTCGGGCGGTCAGGTCGCGAATAGCGTGGTGTCGCCAAACCGGATCGCCCCAGAATCCATCGTGCCACCAATGGGGAAGCGACGACCTGGCTTGCACCCATGAGTAGGAAGTTCGAGCGGTGCGTTGCCAGGGCCATCGGCGTGGAAACTCCGCCACCAGAAGGAAGCTGGGCGGCGGGCGGCGGCGAAGCCTTCTTCTTGGGCTTCGGAATCCGGGTCTCGGCCAAGCTCAGGAAAGCCCCCGTCGTTCCCGGCCTAGAGCCAAAAGCGACGGAGTAGCCGTGGACGACATGGCCGAAAGGTGATGGCTTGTTGACGTAGGGCTTCACCTGTCGGGCATATTTGCGCTTGGCCTGAGCGGCGACGGTCTTTGCCGTCGCATTCGCGGCGAACGAGCCGTGCGCCTCGGCCAGCACCACCCCGTGCCCATCCGCATTCCCCCCGTCATAAAGAAAGTCGGCATGAGGATTGAGCGCCTTGGACAGGCAGGCCGCGTTGGCGCGCCACACATAGCCCAAGGCGTTCATATAGAGGTCCGTGACCCCAGCCCCGCAACGGGCCGCAAACAGCGTCCTCTCGGTGTCGGCCAGGTCTCCAAAATCCTGCGTCAGCTCGAACGCTGACCCGTTCGAGATCAGGCATTCCAACTGCGCCAGCGCGCTCTTCTGAAGTCCAGCGAGCAACTGCGGTCGAGCTTGGCGCGTCGTCGCCGTTCTGGCGACGGCGGCAGCCAGGGCAATCGGTCCGAAGGTCAGAGTCGGTGTGGCCACGGGCGCCTGAAAAAGGGGTGATACCGGGCTAGGAACGTGCCGATGCTTGGTATGAGTGGTCAGGTCGACAGTTAAATCGACGTCCCACAAATCTCCCATGGAAATCAAAGCGCTCATTCGCCCCCCTGACATGCAATATACTTAGTTATTCAGTAAAATCGCCATGGTCTGGCTCGATGAGCAACCCTTCCGCCAGTTCCGACAGCCACGGCGAGACATCCTCGATCCGCACGTCGTTGCCATGAACGGCATAATACTCACGAACCGTCCGAAACTGGTCGCCGAAGCGTTCCGAGAACAATTTCTGCAGTTTGTCGTTCCGGCTGAGCACGCTGGATAGCGCCCGACCGCCCCGCAGGAATTTGAGTGCGTGCTCGGTGCCCAGCAAATAGAGGTGTTTCCGCTTGGGCGTCGGATGGCCCGCGAGCAGCACATAGTCCTTGAAGACGGAGTTCTGCCGTATGGATTCCGCGCCGCCACGCCAACGTATGAATTTGAATTCTGCGACCCGGACGTTCGTCTCCAGATCGAATTCCCGACCTGTGTTGCCGGCGCCGAGCGAGACATATTCAACCTTCTCGCCCGGCTCCAGAATATGCGGCAAGCACAGCAGAATGCCGAGGGCGTGAATCGTCACATTGATCTGGCCGGCCAGCCGTTTCATTTCCGCAGCCGCGGCCAATACCTCACGACCCGCGCCGGACCCTTCAAGGAATGTGTCGCAGTCGTCCGCCGAAACGCCACGAACAGCCCCCTCGATCCGCGCGAGCGTATGGGTCAGGTCTGGTCCGGTGAACTCCGACAGGAGCCGGATGACCCTGGCTGGATCGGATTTCAAGGGGCGTCTCCGACCAGCGCCTTCAATCGACCGATCTGATTGTAGTTGATGACCCGCGCATCGGCTCCGATCACCGGAAAGCGGCTGATCACGTAGTGTTCGATCTTCTCCAGACCAAGCTCGCCTATGAGCAAATCTTCCCGCTTGAGTTCCTTTTGAAGCGCTCGGCGATAGTAATTTGTCAAAGAGCGATTGTAGCGGACGAACAAAGCCCGGTCTGACTCGACCTTCGACAGATCGATCCAGTTATTTTTGCATTGGAAATTGTAGATCGCATCACCATGGGTGGTGACGACATCAAATTCTTTGCGGTTGATCCGCTTGATGTCCGTCACATGAAAGCCCAGCGCGCTCAGATCGCGCTTCACCATATCCTCGAAGATGAAGCCAGCATGGATCTGGAAGCGACGGCGGCTGCCCAGATGGACGTTCTTGAAAACGTATAGGAACCGCGACAGCAAATTGACGTTCGAGACGACCGCATCGCCCACGTCGATAAACGGCTCGTAGGCGTTGCTGTTGGTGGCGTAGTCGGACGGCGCGTTGACCAGCAGGCCTTCAAGTTCGCCAGGGTCAAACACCGATTGCGCCCGCAGCATCGCTTGGAATTTCGGCTTTTCGATTTCCACGAAATAGTCGTCGCGAGCATGGCGCGAGAAGGCCGTTATCAGCAGCGCCATGGTCGAAAAGTCGGAATCGTTCAGACCGAAGGCGGCGTAGGTGGCGCCGATCAACTTCACCGAATTTCGGAGTTCGGCCGCCGAGAATATCTTCTTCGGGTCCAGCGGCTCCGTCCGCGGCATGACAATCTGGTCTCGGCGAAGTTCGCCCATGACGTGGATTGAGGCCCGTTCCGGCTCGAGGAAATAATCGTCCAGGGTATCGAACTCATGGCTCGCCATCGCGCCGATCTCGTCAACCTCCAGGCTGAAGGCGTCCAACGCCTCCAGCTGAGCCAGCTTGAGGTGGAATCCGGTGATCGCGACACAGCTATGCTCGACCTGTGGGAGAAGCACATTCAGCGTGTCCAACGGCACGAGCGCGTCAGTACCCCCGCACGCGAAGGGCATGGTGTACAACAACGAGACCATGTGCCGTCGGCGCGATTGGAAATAGTCGGCGGCGGCGCCCACCGTGTCGAGCGTGATGCCGGGGCCGAAGGCCGCCTGGCCATGCATCTTGAAAGCACTGGCGATAGCCGCCGTCTGCAGCATCGTCCGAAGATAGCGGCTGACGACGCCCGCTTCAAAGCGTGGCGACAGAATCTCCCGAACCGTCAGGAAGGTGGGTTCGATATTGGACATCAGGCGATGGTCGAGAGACATCGAACGTAGGCGTGCCTCGATGCGCGGATCGTCGATGCCGAACCATGGAATGTTGATGAACTCTTCGACGGCCCTAATCGTCCCATGCCAGGCGGGAAAAGCGTCCGCCAACCGATACCGCCCAAGCACGGAAAGAATGCCGTCTCCATGGGCGGTCAGCTGCGCTTCGATCAACGACCGGGCGGCGTCACCGGAAACCCTCCGCATTCCGGCTAACGGTGGAAGACCGACACCCTCCATCTATTGACCTGCCGCCGACGCAGCTGCGCGCTGGAATTCCACATCGAACACAGCCTTGAGCTTCTCGACGCCATACGCTTTGAAATGGGAGGCATGCACATAGGCATCCAGCCACGCCGCCTCGAGCGCCTTCGAAGTTGCGAGCTGGCAATAGTTCCGGATGATGAATTTAAGGCCCTCCGACGGGACGTAACCGTGGAAGTTATCGCCGCTCGCGATGGCAGCCCGCACATTGCTGGCGGCCAGTTCAGTGAGCCCCGTGACGTCGATCCCCTTCGTCGGAGGCGCAGCCTCTGCGAAAACGCCCTCACGATGTGGGGAGCCGTCCCCGATCATGCCTGTGCCTCAGCAGGCTGGCCGGGCAGTGTGACGACATTTGCCGCGCCGAACCAAACCGTCAGCTTGGCCATAGCGTTTGCGCTCAGGAGCTGAGTGAAGAGCAGCGCCAGGCGGACCTTGGGCCGGGAGCAAGCGACGTAGAAGAGATTTCGATTATTCTCGAAAAACTCCAACTTGTCGGCCGGCGGACCGGCGTCGGTCCATTCGAGCATCTGGGCAAAATTATACTTGTTCCAGCCCCTGCCGACGATCACGAGCACGTTTTCAAACTCGGCGCCCTTCACACCATGCTTCGTTGCAAACGGCGTATGGCCATCAATGAATCGGTCGAGCGCTATAACCTCCAAGTACGGGACAGCCCGTAGCTTGCGTAGCTGAGTGACACGCCGCGACTCTCCCTCGACGGGCTCAGGCCCCGTTTCCGTTAGCCTTCTCTCGCGTTCCTCCACCGCTTCGGGAAGCCGCATGTGCGGCTGCGCAGCGATGAAATCGATCACCTCGCCGATCGATCCGGAGAGCCGTAGCGCAATCAACGCCGCCATCGCATCAGCCCATGCGACCTTGTCCAGGTGCTTGCGAATGCGCGGCATGCCTGTGCCGAAGCACTCGAACATATCGCCGTAACGCTGCGCTTCGAACGCCGCGCAGGCCGGTTCGAGTTGGTCGGTCAGGAACTTGATATGAGGATCATCTTTCTTCAGCCACGGGTCGTTGAACTGACCGTAGATCGGCGGGATGCTCGCGTAACCTTGTTCGCGAGCCAGCACGCTGTGGCTGAGCATGAGTATCTTGGTCTTCCCGACTGCGAAATCCCAGCCTTCGCCGCCGAGCCGTTCCTTGATGTGACTGAAATATACTCTGGCCGCATCGGCACTGGTGTCGCCGGTCCAATGGCCGCCGCCCTGTCCAGTACGCCTCACGCCCGGCCAGGCATTGGTGTGGAAGACGCGCGCTTCGCCAGGCGCGTCAGGGTCGCTCACCATCTGCGGCAGATCGGGGCGCATACGGTTTAGCATCTGCACGATCGGGTCCGCCGATCGGAAGTTGGCGTTCTTGTCGATCACCGAAAGCGCGGCGTGCTCAACCGAGCCGCACCCATCGCCATAGATCTTCTGCCAATGGTCGCCGAAAAGCCCGATCAATGGCCCTTCGCCGCGATCGAGAAACCAGGCCTTAAGCGCATCGACAAACGCTGCGTCGGTGTCCTGATATTCGTCGATCAGCAGCACCGGATAGCGCGCGGTCAACACCGCGCGAAACTTGGGAAGCGCCATGGCCTGAATCATCAACGCCAGCACGTCCTCGTGCCGGATCGTGACCTGCTCCTCCCCGACACTGGGATAGCCAAGCTCATAATGCACCCGCCGAGCACCGATGCCGCCAGTGGGCTCCAGCCTCTCGGCCCAACCGGGCAATTCGGGCACGAGCATACTTAGCGTCGTCTGGAAATCCTGCAGGATTGACCAGCAAAAGCCATGGACCGTCTCAGGCCGCACCGCCGGATGAGCTTCGATACGCGAGATTATCTCGTCCTTGGCGACGTTAGTGTATGTGATGCAGCCAACCTGCTGGCGCTGGCGAAGTAGCTCTGTGCCGCGCCGGTCGATGAGACGGCGAAGCGCCTTGTCGAGCGAATAGGTTTTGCCCGCTCCGGCGCCCGCTTCCAGACGAAAGCTTCTCCCTTCGTCGAGGCATGCGAACATCCGTTCAAGCGCGACGCGGCCGGCGGCGTCGGCGGGACTTTCGGCGCCATCAGCCATTTTCGCCAACCTCAGCGACATTCACGGCGACACCGGCCACTCCCGCAACGATCTCGACAGCGACAGTGGCCGGCGGCTCCAAAGGCGCGGGATTACCCTGGGCCAACCAGCGCAAGCCATCCGAAATGTAGCGGGGCACATTCCAGTCCGTGTGTTCGATCGCGTGCTCCAATGCGAACGTCGATTTTTTCTGCTCGGCCGCGTGCTCATAGGCGAGTGCAGCGGCATCCCCATCGCCAAGTGGGAAGCGCTCGGGATTTGCGAGAATGAACGCATCTTCAAAGCTACGCGCGCACGGCCCGCCGTCCGCCTCCGGGATCTGATAGGCAAGGCGGCGACTGCCAGTCATCTTGTCGGGCGACGACTTCGCCAACAATGCAGCCGGCGACACTGCATTTCCGAACCAGGCCTTGATGCAGCCGTTGCTGGTGAACTGACCGTCCGCGACAGGAACCGCCACGTGCTTCCCTTTGTCATTAGGCTTCACGGCGTCGATGTCGGTGATGATCAGCGCGCGCAACTCAAGGAAGGCGAGAAGATCGAAAAACCGGTGCGCATAAGCGCCACCGACCTCCATCACCGTCAGATATTGGCTACCGAGCTGTGGCTCGCCAGCGGCCGCAGCATCAGTCTTCCGGATCATCGCGGGGAGCAAGAGCCGCTCCGACGTGCCTTCAATGAGCACTGCCTTGTCAGCGAAGAATAGGTCACATCGAGTCAGGGTTAGATATTGGTGCAAGAATTCACGGTCGGGGGCCGGCGCATTGCCCATTCCCTGCCGCAGATCCTTGATGACCGACCGACGTAAGCCATCGCCGTCCGCCACAGACAGGAAATACCGCATGGACTCAAAGCGCGCTTCATTCGCCATGTGCGGAGAATGCGTGGTCACGACGAACTGCACCGGCCAAGGACGGTTCTCGTTGAGCTGCGCGACGAAAGCGCTCGTGATCTGGTCGAGCTGACGAATGAAGACCTCTTGCATCTGCGGATGCAGATGGGCCTCCGGCTCCTCAATGAAGACGAGATGCACGCCGGCCGCCGCCGGACTTGCCTGATATTCGCGAAAGAAGCGCAGCAGCTGAAGCAGCATGTAGACGAGGTTGCGTACGCCGAGCCCATTGTAAGTCTCGGGCAACGTGACGCCGTTCACGCCAACATAGCGGACCTTGGTATGGTCGTTCAGGAGCTTGTCGACATCGAAGCTTGTTTCTGTGACGAGCCCGGGGTCAGCCAAGCCTGGATAGCCGAACAGATCGAACGTGGGCAGCAAGGAGGTGAGCTTCGCATTGAAACCGACATGCAGGTCTCCCTGGATCTGTTCCACCGCCGCCTTCAGTTGCTCGGCCGTCGTTCGCTTTTCCGGGTCGAGCGGATCGGTCAACGCCGACTGAAAGAGCACTTCAACGACCTTGCCGAGCACATCGCGTTCGCGATGGGTGTCGTCATCCAGTCCGCGCTGCGCGTTGATGAAGCCCCCGTGGATCAGGGCAGTGAGCGTCTTCGGTTCCAGGGCCTTGCGATTGGTTGGGTCATTGGGATCGACCGCCTCAAGCGACGACGCATAAGCCGCCGGCAACCGGCTACCGAGCGCGCGAAACAGGACGATACGGTCGGCAGCCACGTCCTCGCCTGGCGCAACGATGCCGGCGAACAACGTCTCGCCTGCCGTCGCTCGCGGACCAAAGGTGAGAACCAGCCTCGCCTCTGAACAGTCTGGATTGAGATCGATGATGCAGTCGCTGAGCGGCCCAAGATCCGGCGCATCGACATCATAGGCAATGTCGAGCGTGATCGTGATCGACGGGAGGTGTCCGCGGACATCGGAGGACTCGGCGCCAGCCCGGAAAGCATCGAATGCGGTCCAAAAGCACTCATGACATCCGAGGGAGAAATCCTCCAGTTTGAACGCCAGGGTCCGTTCGGAAAGGAGCCGGCGGAATAGCTCGGCGATCGAGGTCTTGCCGCTGTTATTGCGGCCGACGATGAGCGTGGTCCGCTCCTCTAGTCCTATCGCTACCTTTCGCAGGAGCCGGAAATTTTCGATCTCCACATGCTTGATTCGCATTCGTTTCCGCCCCTTATCCCGCCCACGCCCATTTTCTCGACTATTCCGGCGCTAACAACTCTATTCTGTTTCGGTGTGTCTCGAAATTATTCATTCGATTCTTGACGCTTGCTCCACAAACCCGCGCACGATGCGCTGAGCTTCATCGGTTTGCCGAGAGGGGAAAGCCTTCCCCTGCGGCCGAGCCGGAAGTCTCGGCCGACCCCTTCTGCGGGGCCGGCCGCCCCGCAACGCCCCGCTAGAGTGAGAGGGCTGCGGCTTTCGCCGCGACGGATTGAAGGTCGAGAGAGAGGCTCTCGGCGATCCGTCATGGAGATCAGCCATGAGCAATGTGGAAATTCTGGACGCCACGCGCGACGCGAACGGCGGCTACAAGGTCGATGTCGGTCGGGGCCAGCGGATCGGTCGCGTGTCGTCGGAATGGTTTTCCCGGCCCGATGATGAGCGGTTCCTGTCCTTGTCGGAGCTGTTCGCGTCCGTGAACAAGCGCAGCGAACGCAGTCGGACCCGGACCGTCGAGACTGCCGCGATCCGTGTCGAAGCCAGCGGCGACAACGCCGAACGCCTGTCCCTGATCCTGCCGGGTGCAGCCGAGCCGGTCTTGCCGACCCATTGGAGCTTCGGCCAGCTCGCGAGCTTGGTCGGGGCGCCCGCCGCCTACCTTCGCCAGCTTCCTGCCGCGTTGGCCGGGATCAACCTGCAACGGCCTAAACCTCCCATCGAGCCGAGCAGATCAAGACGCTCGAGACCGATGGTGGACGCGTCGATCTCCGCGCCGTCACCAGTCCGGACTATGGCAGGATCTATGATCACGAATTGGTCGCGGCAGTTCAGCGGATCGCCGGCAATGGCACCGGCGACACGCGATGGAAGGTGCCGGGGGCGCTGGATTGGTCGACCGGCATCTATAATCCCCAGGTCGATGTGACGAAGGACACGACCACGCTCTACGCCAGCGACCGCGACGTCTTCCTCTTCCTGGTCGACAATCTCAATCCGATCGAGGCTGGCCGGTTGCCCGATGGCTCGCCGGATCTCTTCTTCCGCGGCTTCTACTGCTGGAATTCCGAGGTGGGTGCCAAGACACTCGGCATGGCGTCCTTTTATCTCCGCGCCGTGTGTGCCAGAACCGCAATCTCTGGGGCGTCGAGGATTTCGAGGAGATCACGATCCGGCACTCGAAATACGCCGCCTCACGCTTCGCCCACGAGGCCGCGCCGGCGCTCATGACCCTTGATCAGCTCATGGCGTTCACTGTCAGACGGCGGTGCGCTGGGGCAATGAATGAGACGACTACTCAATTGTCTTATCGATAAACCCGAGAGTATTTGCGTTCTCGATCAACGTGCGAACCTTCGCCCGATCTAACCCTTGCGGGACTTCAGCATCGATCTCCAACTTGAGTGAGACCTCACTCCCCGGGATCGTTGTTAATTGTTCGACGATCGCCTCGACGATCTGGTGAATTTCTCGGGCAGGTCGTTCCGACGAGATCATCACCGTCCCAAAAAAACGGGTCGGTTTCTTCTCGACCGGTGGAGCTTCGGGAGCGCCATCGGCAGGACCGCTTGGTGAGGGCGAACCCTCGGGTCCGGCCGTGCCGCCGGATAGCGGTGTCGTTCCGGGTTGCGCTGGCGCCGGCCGATGCGACTCGGCGACCTCCGGTTTGATGATGACGCTGTCACTGTCGATCATGACTGCGGCGTTCACCGCGCGCTCGATCGCCAGTCCCAGATACGCATCTGCCTTTTCGTCCCAACGCTCGGCATAGGCGAACGGGCCAGGCAGCATCCCGCCAATGGCAGCCTGCACCGTCTTCACCAGCACAGCCTGATTCTTCAGGCGCGGCAGATAGGTGTAGCGGTTGAGATACTCCCAGAGGTCCTTCAGGGAGAGATGCGGCTTACCGTTCCAGATGTATTTCTGAAGATCGCGATCGAGGCGCGTCGGCCCAAGCTCGGGCAGCAGCCCTTCCTCGCCGACCAGCTTCTTGCTGGCACGCGCTAGCAAGCCGTCCTGCGCCGGCACCTTGCCCGAGATCCACTCCACCTCGGCCTGCGCGCTCTCCTGCACGGGATAGTGAAGGTAGCACCACGCCTCCCTTAGCCGGGTCTTCACCGTCTCATTGGCGTCGACGAGCTTGGCCTTGGCCAGCGCGCTGTCGCTCTGCGTCAGATTGAGCCGATCTGTGTCGCGGACAATTTCTCCCCAAGCTAGGGCAGAGCGGACCGCATCCTTCAGACTGTCGAGCTGCCGCGCCTCGGCCGCAATGAACACCAGCATGTTGCGATACACGCGCGGCGTGCTGCCCCGCTGGGTCAATATGTCCTTAGCCTCGGTCAAGGCCTCCGAGCCTTCCCGACCGGTGTGGGGATGCGCCACGCCAAGCACGACCGCGCGCACGCCACCCGACTCGTCGGGTACTTCGGAGGATGACGCGGGTGCGACCTGCACCGCGTCAAAATGGCCGCGATCAGCGATGCCGTTGATGTATTTGGTCAGCTCGCTGTCGATGGTCATCAACACCAACGCGCTCTCAAGCTGCGCCGCCCGGTCGGCCGCAATGCGATTGAGGCTGGCCGACATCGAGTACCAATACCGGCCGAGGTCGGCGTGCATGAACTTCGCCTGGTTAGTCAGCCGCCGCAGCGCATCGCCGAAGATGGCTGGCCGCTCGCCCGGCTGCACGACGCCGAGATTGATCTGCTTGTCGTCCAAACCCGTATTCTGCTGCTGATGGGTCGGCGCGGTGCCCATGAAGATCGCCCGAGCGACGCGTCGCGTGGCCGAGTACCGATTGAGGTTTGGCGCGGACTGGTCGACCTTGTAGGGCGTGGCGGCCGTGCCATCGACATCGGCGGCGATGATCGACTGCCAACTGACGTCGAGATAGTGCAGCAGCTCGGGCTCGACCCGCGGCGAACTGACCGACACGCTGCCCGGCATAATCATTACCGAAGGGTCCGCGTTCATCCACAGCTCGTGAATCACCTGCGCCATAAGGCGCAGCACACCACGGGTACGCTGGAATTTCTCCAGCGAGCCCCAGCTTGTGTAGAGCTGGTCGAACAGCTCGGGATGGATCGGATAGGCCTTTTCCAGCTTGCGACGATAGTCCTCATCCGCGCAGCCCTGGGGAAAGTCGTTCGAGTTTTCGCGGTACAGTTTGGCGAACTGCTTGAGCGTATTGTCGCGGTGATGAAATTTGTCGCCCGGGATCTCTTTGAACAGACGCCGGCGAACGATCTCATAGCTCTCTTCCTGAGAGGCTGGGCGCCAGGACGACTCCACGCGGCTGAAGGTCTGCTTGAGACGCGCCAGCGCCTCCTGCCCCCCTTCGCCGCCGACCTCAATCTGTGACGCAGGCAGCGATGCGACCAGCAACGTCCCCGGGCTGGCTTTCACCGCCTCAGTGAGCGACTGAACAAACGACAGGTTGGCGTCAAACGACCCCGACGGAAGCCCTTCGACCCGATAGATTTGACGCAGATAGGCAACCCACTCATCGATCAGGATCAGGCATGGCGCGCACTTCCTGAAAATCGCCTCAAGCAGGTTCGAGCCGGGTGCGATGCCCTTGGCGTCGTTCTCGGCGATCATGTCGAACGCCTCTTCGCCCCCGAGCTGCCATGCCAGCTCGCCCCAGGTCGTCCGGATTTTCCGGTCACCGGCAGCGTTGAGCACGTCCTGCGGTCCCCGCGACGTGCCGACGAGGACAGCACGATTGATCTTCGCTGGAACGGTCAAGCCATGCTCTTCGAGCAGTTGATCAAGGCCAGACAGGTCCTGCGCCCGCGTCCCACCCGCCATATGATAAAGCGCCAGCATCGAGTGGGTCTTGCCGCCACCGAAGTTGGTCTGCAGTTCGACAACCGGATCGCCCCCACCGCCGGACAGCCGCTTGGCAGCGCCAATCAGAAGCGTGCTGAGCCCTTCGGTCAGATAGGTACGGCTGAAAAACTGCTGCGGATCGCGATACTCGGCGGGCGCGCTGCCGTTGTGAACTTTGCCCAGATCAGCGGCGAACTCCGCCTGCTGGAACTCTCCCGTAGCAACGTCTTGGTGCGGTTCGACCACCTCACGCCATGGCAGCAGTCCAGCGACCGTCTCGACGGAAATCTCAAGGCGCTGCGTCTTCCGACGCTCCTCGTTCCGCTGGAGCTCCGTGAACTTCGTGCGAAGGATCGTGTCGCGCATCTTGCCGAGCTGATCCGCGGTTTCTCCGGCGCTGATCGATTCCATCAGACGGCGCATCGAATCCAGCGCACGCTCGGCATCGTCGTAGGTGAAGTTCTCGTTGTGCGAGAGCTTGTTCCGGACGTCCAGCAGCTCCGAGACATAGGACCGCTCGGGATGGCCCAGCACTGTGCCAAAGGCTTCCTTCCAGAAGGCCATCATCGTTTTCAGAAGGCCTTGCTGGTCCCACGATACTTCGCCGTCGGCGTTGGGTTTCAGTCCCTGAACCCGCTGCACGACCTCGTTCTGCCAATGCCCTTTGACCGAGTTTTCCAGCCGCTTTTCAACGAAGGGAATCAGGGCGTCCGGCAGCAACTCCATGCCTTCGAACACATTCTGGCGCGTACTTTTGGCCATCTACTCGTTCCCCTCAGAGATCCAACCGGATCTGGCGATCGCCGCCCGTGTCGTGGATCGTCGCCGCTTGGCGGGTAAGCTCGGTCCAGACGGCGATCAATGCGTTGAATGATGTGGCTTCCTTGGCATCTGATCGCTTCTCACAAATGCCGTACAGGCAGTATGCGAGGTCCTTAACCGCGTCCGCCTTCTCCGAGCCGACCTTCTTGAGCAGCATAGCGGCGCTATGCTCACCATCGGTTTCCAGCGCTCTGATAAGATGCTGGCAGCACTCCCAGACGGTCAAATGACCGTCGCTCGCGGGATCCCAATCAGAGTCGAGTTCATCGCGACCCAGAATCCGAACCTTTCCAGCGGCACTTTCTACGATCCCGGCGTGCTTCACGCTCTCGACCGAAATGCCGCGCGCTTGCGCGATGCTGTTGGCAGAGCCGTACTCTCCGGCCTTTGCGCCGTGCTGCTCGAACCAGGTGATCGCGAAACGCGTATCAGCATCGAACTCGCCTTGGATGCCGCCCAGGTATTCATCAAGCTCACGGTTGATGAGCTGTAGCGCCGCCTTGACGCTCATAGGGCTATCGTCGGATTCGAGAACCGCCTTGTAGCGAGAGAACACACCCATACCAGGACCGATAGCGGACTGCGGCATGTCGGCCGGTGCGATATTCGCCGCTTGGAGCTCTGCTATAGCAGGAGGAAGCTCGCGCTTCAGTGAGCGAATGAACTCGGCACGAGTTATGGCCTCAGCACACGGATCCTTTTTTCGGCATACAAGAACAACAGAGTTTGCCAGTGCATTGGTACCTGACGCAATTGTTCGAGCCGCTCTTTCTGTACGGACAGGCCACGTGCCGACGATCGCGTACCCCGCTGAAATGACGGCTTGAATAAACGTTGCCCATCCAGTGGATGCCAGACCTTCCTGATCAATCTCGCTCTGCTTAAATGCATAGTAAATCGTCGCAGGAAACATCGACGAAGATTGGGAAGCAAGACTCGAAATAGCAGACGTCATTCCCGTCAAAAAATGGGCCTCCGCATTCGCGCGGCCACCATGGCGATATGGAGTTGCCACCAATTCTTCTGATTTTGGTACAGCTATCGTTCCACCAAGGTCTGGATAGACGTCCTTTATATTTCGCCTAAGCCATACATAAAAGTAATCTGAAAGATCAGCGTAGCCTATATTGTCGTAATAAGGAGGATCAGTAGAAACTACTGCATCTTTTGGAAGTTTTACATTTTGCGCATCATGCTGGACAATAGACCCGGTTGAATTGGGACAGAAACCGAGCAGAGCCTTCCAAACCCAATCAACCGCCCCCATGAAGTTGCCAGTACTATCGCTTAGGACATTGCACTCAGCAAAATCCCACGTCATTGGGATCGCTTGGCGCGCGAATGTGAAGCGGATAAATTCGGATGAGGACCACGTCGCAATCGAACTGCCCGCATCGGCTAGACGATCAACGGCAAACGCCAGATATACACTTACTGCCTCGGCATAGGCTTTGGCGCCTTTGCCGCCATCGCGCAGCGGCACAGGATCGACAACGCCACCTATTTTGAGCACATCACGTTCGATCTCGGCCCGAGCTTCGAGCACAAGGTCACTGAAGGTGTTCATGGCTACAAGTTGTCGGTCAGTAAACAGATCTCCGAAGCTTGTTAGCCCATAGTCAACCGTCCAGAAGTTTCTCGGGTCATTTGGTAACCTAGTTTCAGGTTTCCACTCTGGCTTAGCTGCAAGCGCCAAAACTTCATGATCCTGCGACGGCTCAATATAGAGCCTCCCACCCTTTCCCTCGGCGACAATAGCGATCAGAGTTTGCCCCATCTCGCCACCCCGGCCCTTGGCTTTCACATATTCAGGCGTGATCGCCGTGTTCGATAAGATACAGCGGAAATTTGCGCCCCGGCCTGCTTTGGTTCCTTGCTTTGCGGATGCGATCTCGGCCTTCGTGCCACTCTTACGGACGCGGTAGCGGATGGTCTTCGCCACCTTATCTACGATTGGCTCGATCCACGTTTCTTTGCCGGCCTTGGAACTGAGCAGAAAGCTCGACGCGATCGGGACATGAACGTTCGAAAATGCCGGGTCTGGGCTTGGCACCGTCCGCGACCAGATCCAGGCGACGACAGTGGCCTTGCCTGACCCAAAATCCTTCGGCAGGTCTACTTGCGGGTAAAGATAGCCGATGCGTTCAAATGCCTTCCTACGCATCCAGTCGCCATAATATCTTACATCCTCTGCCAGTCCTTCGGCATTGCGGTAGTGATTGCGATCCTTGACACCGGGATGAATTGGCTCCTGATCTTTGAACTTGGGCGGGATCTCAATCATCGCCTTCCCGATCATGACCGCAACCGGATTTAGGTCGGAGCCGTAAGCTGGCAGACCCAGCCGCTGCGCCTCAAGTGGGATCGATCCGCCGCCCGAGAACGGATCATAGATAGAAGGCATACCACCCCCGCAGCTCTTACGAATTTCGGCGCGAGCGCGCTCCAGCACTTCGTCGTTGGTGGAATTCTCCCAGACAACCAGATCCTCAATGATCCTAAACAGTCGCTGCCGCTCAGCCTCGACCGCCTCTTCGGTTGGGAATTCCTCAGGATGGCTGGACGGATCGTCAACCAGTTGTGCGAATAGCACCGCACGGCAAGCCGCTAACGGTCGCCTGGCCCACCATAGATGCAACGTGGATGGGTGCCCGTGACGGATCGATTTTTCTCGCGCCGAAGCCGTGTTGATCGCCTCCAGCGGGATCGCAACCTCGATGAGCTTCTTTTTGTAGTTATTGGTCGAGGTCATAAACCAGCCTGTACGTTGCGGGGTGGATCGTCATTTCGCCGCCTTCGCGCAACGCGCGCAGGCGGGTTCCCGTCATCTCGACAGGGGCACCCTCCGGGTTGATCAGAATGAACGAATAGATATCGGGCTTCTGGTCAACTAGACCCCAGATGTCGGCTTCGATCTGAAGCGGTTCGCGCTCCAAGCAGTGTTCCTTCGGATAGTAATGGCATTGGAGTTCGCCCCTTGATGATCGGCGCTCCCATGGAAATTTGGTGGCGTTGGCGCGACTGATCCAACTCCCATCGGCATGGAAGAATCGGTCGTCGCCATCCGGTCTATAGCCTTGGGCAAGGGCAAAGCGCGCCATGATATTGGGACGCGGCGGCTTCGGCGTCGGTCGCAGACGGCTCACAATGTCGGGCTCGACGTCATCGACCGCATCTTGAGGTCCATCCTCTGTCTCATCGGTCTCCGGCTGCGCCGTCTCCTCATCGGGAGCGGCCAGGGCATCGGAGGCCGGATCGACCACGACATCCTCATCGGTCGCCTCATCCGATGGGCCATGGGTAGGGCTGTCCGCCACCGCATGGACGTCAGCGTCATCGGGCAATTCCTCGACCAGCGGAGCAATGACGGCACTCTCCGGGCAAAGCGCAAAATTCTCCTCGAGATACGCCTTGATATCCTCGGGTGACCGTTCGAACGAGTAGGCCAGGGCCGCGCGAATGTCGGAGCTCAAGCTCTTGCCGATCTCCTCGGGGACGCGCTTGGCGAGTTTGGCCTTCGATAGCGGGCTGACAAACAGGTTGCGGTCTAGCCACAGCAAGTCAGTGACGCGCGCCGTGCCCGCCGGCACGCCATCAAGATAGGGCACGACCTCAAGCTTGGGGGCCGCAACCCAGATGGTCTCAGCGATCACCGCCGCGGCCGCGCGGACGCGCTCGGTCTCCTCTGCACCGCCGAGCTCGATGCGTCCGAGTTGCGTCCCAAAGGCGATCAGCCAGGGACGGCGATCCTCAAGCCCGGGAAAGAGCGGCGACTGATTGAACTGCTCATCCACCAGCTCAGACAAGGGCGGAAGCACCGCAAACGGCGCCGCCCGAACAATCTCGGCCGGCAACCGCTGCAGGTCGCCTGTCTTGCGTTTGACCCAGTCATGAAGGTGGCTCCACCGGAACAGGGTCTGCATACTGAGGGCATAGGTGAGCGTCTCAACCGGCGCCCACTCACCCAGCAGATTCACCCAATGCCCGCATTCCTCCCAGATGCGGATCGGGTATCGGACGAGCAGCGTGCGGACACGCCGGCTATCCTCAATCGACAGCGCAGCTCCAGAGGCCAGTGTCCCAAGCCACTGCAGCGCCAAGTCGACAGAGGGGCGATCCGCGACGCCGATCCGACGCCACAGGGTGAGGTCCGCCACCGAGCCTCGGATCAAGGCTGCCCCGGGAACATCCTCTTCGTCTCCGGTCATGAAAACGGCGGCCGAGGTCACCCAGGCCCCGTCTTGTGACAGGATCAGCTTTTCGGTTTTGAAAACGTCCTTGATGTTCTGGGCATCTGCGGTGGAGCAGTTGTCCAGCATCTGATCGAGGCGGCGATACCATTTCTCGACTTCGTGGATCGGAGACCTGTCAGATTTGGCCAGCGCTCGAAGTCGTTCAAGCAGACGCCCAGGCCCCGTCGGCGTGCGCCGCACGCCGAGCAGATCTAGCAGCGGCCGCGTCGATTCCCGATCAAGCAGGCCGTGAACGAAGGGTTCGACGTCGATCAGGGATTCCGTTTCGGGCGTCCGGCGCAGCAAGTCCGCGGGGAGCTGGACCACATCCCGGGTGTCCGGAAGGCAGGGCTTTTCCCTGAGCTTCAACAGCCAGTCGGCCAGCAAGGGCTCCGAGGTGAGTGATCTCGTGGAGCCCGTGGTAGCCACCTGCAACATCCGCGCGCTGGCAAATCGCGACCAATAACTGTCACGTTGCCCGAGGATGCGAGCCGCGACCTTGGCCCAGACACCTGGATCGGTTGCCGCCAACGCCTCCCAATGCTTCCAGTAATGCGGCTCGAAGTCCCAATCTTCGAGGACAAAATTGTCGGTGACATAGGGATAATACAAAGTGCCGCACAGGCCCCGCGCCTGCGCCTCGGCAAGAAGGCGGACCCGCGAATAGATACTGCCCCGCCTCGCGATGAACGGCGCGAAGGTCTGAAGGCCAGCACGACCAGAACCTACCCAACGCTGCCAGTCCTCCCGCGTGCAGGAGGTAAAGCTGGCCACATAGTCGGAGTGCAGGAGCTGCGTTTCCTGAACCACCTCGGGCAGGAGATCTTCAAGCGCCCCATCGTCGTCGAACAGAACTGTCTTGGCGATCGGCCTGAGCTTTCGGTCCATGCAGGCGTAGCGAAAGGAGGCGCCGACGGTCGCGCCCAGCTTGGCCGCTATCTGAGCGATCTGGACGCATTCGGTCATCTTGGGCTGGCCCGAACCGAAATAGTCGGCGGCGACCCGCTCGACGACCGCGTTGATGTCGCTGGTGTCGTTGAGGCCGATCTTCTCCAGAACCGCGAAAGCCGACTGGACAGGGCCGCCCCGTCCGATGGCTTCCTCTCCCTTGTCCCGTCGCTGTTCAGCGAGGAACCGCGTCCAATTTTGGTTGAGCACAATCAGATGCGCGGCCAGGAACTCCCAGTCGTCGTCCGATTGCAGGAGCTTCTTTTCGCCGAGCCTGACAACCTCGGAGGCCGAGTAGAGCACCTCCTTGCCCTGGACAGGCACGATCCGCAGACAATCGGCATCGCGGCATTGGTAGCCCGTGACATCGGGGGCGATATACGCCCACAGGTTCAGCAAATGCCGCCACGTCGCAGGGCGTGGAAGATGATGACTCCGCAGCCGGTCGAGCAAATTGGCCTTCGTGAACTCCTCAACCATGTCCCAGTGGAGGAGCTTGGTTCGATCCTTGAAGGACACATGACGACAAAGTGCTGCTCGTGACTTCGTATCGAGCAAGGCCATCGCCTGTTCGGCAGGCCAGATCTCGAACACCGGCAGCGGGACGATGATGGTGCTCTTGGCAGCCACCAGATCGCCTTCCTCTGTCAGGAGGATCGGCCGATCCGCGATAGCCTCGGCAAACGCCAACTCGACGATCGCGCCGCACGAGCCTTCGAGGGTGGTCGCCTCGCGGTCCACGTCGGGCAACAAGCCATACGCCGTCGCTCGATCCAGCGGACTCGTCTTGGTTTGCTCGAGCCATTGCAGCATCGCCTCGGCGGCGAGCTGACCCGCGCGCTTCAGGAGCCAGCGGTTCGTGGGCGACGTCTCTGGATCCTTGATCTTGAGACGGGCCGGGTCCTGGATGAAGGGCGCATTGCACGCGAACGGCAGCGCCGTTTCGACGCCTGTTGGCAGCACAACGTAAAGGCGCCCCTTCGCGCCAAGCACGATCTCGATCCGGCACGGGGGGAAATCACCACCATCCTCGGCGCCCAGCATTCGCTCCTGGCGGATCTCATCAAGCGCATCGGCAGGAAAGGCCTCCTCCGCCGAGCGGACCAACAGAAATGGCTCATCGGCCTTTTCGTCCAACGCCATCCACTCGCTGTTGGCGATGGGACCGGGGCCGAAGCTGTCCCAGTGAACCGCCCTGTCACCGATCTGCAGCCGGCGGATATTCTTGAAGAAGAGCAGCGAAACCGGGCTCTTCAGCCATTCATCGAGGTTCTTTTCGACATCCCGGCGCAGCAGGTCATTGGCGATCGCGACCTCGACCCGTGTCGCGCCCGGCGCGAAAGGCTGCCCGTCGATCCAATGCGGCTCTGTGAAACGCGCGCGCTCGAAGGCGACGGCCAGGGTCGGCGTGAAAAGCTCGACCCGGTCCCCGAGGCTGAACGTACTTTTGAATCCGATTCCCCGGAAACCGATGGTGTGGAGCGCGCGCTTGTTCGAATAGCCGAACCTGCAAATCGAGGCGAAATGGGCTTCGATGAAGTCTTCGCCGTTGTGCTCAAACACGAAGCGATCGTTCTCGATCGACACCCGTGCTTCGCTGGCGCCGGCATCGTCCGCGTTCTGCAAGAGCTCGGACAGGATGTGGCGCGGGCTCTGCACCTGTTTGAAGAGCTGGTGCCAAGGCCCGGCAAGCTCGGGGTCCGCTTCAAGCTGGTCCCAGCGCTTGGAGGCGCGTTCCTTGATGGACTGAAAATAGCCCGGCGGATCCGCCAACACGTTCGCGACCTGGCGCTCAGGAATCATCTTGGCGCCTCCGCCCGCTCCAGCAGGCGCGCCAGATTGAACTGGATCGCGGTGTGCTCGAACGAAGGCTCGTGGTCGGACAAGGGGCCGCGGACATAGCGAGGATGCCGCGCCGCGCCGTTCTCCACTTGGACGATGGCCAGGATGTATTTGTCCGGCTCGTGCAGAGAGGTGATGACCTCCTGCCGCGTGATCATCACCGTGTCGGCGCCGTGAACCCGTCCCTTCACCTCAATGAAGCGAAGGTGTTTGGTATCGGGATCATAGGATGCGATGTCGTAGCCGATCTTCTGGGCGGACACATCGCTCGGCACATTGCCGAGGCCCTGCTCTGCCGCGATCACCGCCTCCATCGCGGCAAGTTCGATGATCCGCCGCGCCTCGGCATCGGCTGCGAACGCTGGCGGCGGACCTTCGGCTGGCCCCGTGCCCGTGCCAGCGCGTGCGTCCAGAAGGCCGCGCGGAATGACCACCATGCCCCCGCGCACCCGCGGCGGCTGGGATGAAATGAATCGTTCCTGCTCGAGCTGGTCCATCCGGCGTTTCTGGCGCTCCGCCAGATCCTCCGCGCGACGCTGTGCGTTTTGCCAACTCAGGCGCGTCTTTTTGCCGGCCTTCTCCTCCTCCTTCAGCTCGAAGGCGCGGGAGTCCCAGTAGTTGATCTCCTTCTTCAAGCGGGCGCGCACCTCGCGCTCGACCTTCTCGATCTCGGGCAGACGGCGCGCCTTGACCTCGGCCACATGGTGCTGGGCTAGTTCAACCGTAGCGAACCGGACGGCCGTCTTTTCAAGCTCGGTCGTTAGCCAGTCCTCCTCCAGCAGGTCTTGAACGGACGCGATTTCGTCGGCTGTGGCCGGGCGGAGATTGAGGTGCGGCGCGATGCCCGCATTGACGGCGCGCCCGGCCTTGTTGATCGAGGCGAACTGGAGCTTCTGGGATACGACATGGGGCTTGCCTGCGCTGGTTGCCCGACCGTCCTGGATGCTGTGTTCCAGGAGAAAGACCGCCGACAGCCCATCCCCCGCGTCCAGATCGTCAACCAGGATTGCGCCCTGGCGCATGATCTGCTCGTACTGCTCGCGCACTATGCTGATCACCGCCTCCAGCAAGGGATGGCCCGGGCAGACGAAGCTTGCGACCGGCTGCTGATTGATCCGGCCCTTTTCAAAGCAGATGCGCTCATACTTCTTCTGAATCGGCGCACACGTCCCTATTTGACGATCACGCTCGCGAATGCGGACGGGCACATGGGTGATCTCCCAACGCCCCTCCTCCCGCCGCTTCATCCGGCCGCCGAGGTGCTGGAACGCCTCGACAAAGAAGCTCTGGACGTGGTGCGGCTGGAGACGCTGTGCCTCAGCGCGCTCCATCTCCAGGCGCAGCTCTTGGACCTTGGCTTCGGGCATGGTGTCGTTGGTCAGCGCGCGCCTTTGCAGCAGTTCCAGCAGGTGATCCTGGTCGACGGCGCCGTCGACCTGACGGAACAGACGAGCCTTCACGTCTTCTTGCTCACCGTATTGGATCGCCTGGAACAGGAGGTCCTTGAGCGCGATGCCCTCGAATAGTTCGCCCAATACGTCATAGACCCGGCCACCTAGAGCCTCGCGCGCCGTCTCGAGCTTTTCGAGGAGCCGGGCATAGACCTCGCCCTCCCGGGTGTCGGCGGCGACCAAGTTCCATAAATGGCAGACCTCGGTCTGGCCGATCCGGTGGATACGCCCAAACCGCTGTTCGATCTTGTTCGGATTCCAGGGCAGGTCGTAGTTGACCATGAGGTGGCCGCGCTGAAGATTCACGCCCTCGCCTGCCGCATCGTTGGCGATGAGCACCAGCATGTCTCGGTCCTGCATAAACCGTTCGATGACCTTGCGCCGCTCCTCGCGCGACACCCCGCCATGGATCACATCGACGGCGTCGGGGTTGCCGAGGCGCGCGCGGACCTTGTCCAGCAGGTAGTGCAGAGTGTCCTTCGGCTCAGTGAAGATGATCAGCTTGCGCCGGTTCCCATCGGAATCGACCATCAGGTCATCATCGAGGATGCGGTTCAGCTGGGTCCACTTAGCGTCGAGCCCCGAGCGCAGGACGCCAAGCGCCATGTGCTCCAGCCCCTTCAGCGTCTCGACCTCCAGCGCTAGTTGCTCGACAGTCTCGGCGGTCGTCGCGCCCGTAGCAATCAGATCTTCGAGTTCGTCAATCTCTTCCTGCCCATATTCCTCAAGGTTCTTAAGGATATCGGCATTGACGTCGGGAGCCGTAAATCCAGCCTTGCGGCCCTTGGCGGCGAGCCGCGCTTCACCCAACTCGTTTTCGAGCCGTTCGCGACGACGCTTGAGAGACTGATAGATGGCGGCCGGTGACGAGGCGAGACGACGTTGCAGGATCTGTAGAGCGAAGCCGACATTGTTGCGCTTCTTGCCATCGCCCTCAGCGAAGCGCTGGACGCGGTTCATCTCGGTCCGCACATATTCCGTGACCGCTGTGTAGAGCGCCGCCTCCAGCTCGGAGAGCTGGTATTTGACCGTGTAGGCGCGGCGTTCGGGAAACAGCGGCCGCCCATCGAAGCGCAGCAGCTCTTCCTTCGTCAGGCGGCGCATCATGTCCGCGGTGTCGGCGTAATGGACGCCATCACGGAACCGACCTTCAAAACGGTCCCCATCGAGCAGCGCCATGAACAGCTGGAAGTCCTCCTCTTTGCCGTTGTGCGGCGTGGCTGACATCAGCAGCAGGTGGCGGCAGACTTCGCCCAGCTTCTGTCCAACCTGATAGCGCTTGGTGTATTTGACGTCGCCGCCGAAGTAGGTCGCCGACATGCGGTGCGCTTCGTCGCAGATGATCAGATCCCACTCGCGACCACTCGTCAGCTTGTTTTGCAGCTCCTCGTTTCGCGCCAGCACGTCGAGACGAACGATCAACCGGTTGCGATCCTCAAACGGGTTTCCCGAGCGCGAGGTCTCGATCATGTCGCGGGTCAGGATATCGAACTCGAGGTTGAACTTCTGGCCAAGCTCGTCCTGCCACTGCTCGACCAGGCTACCCGGTGCCACCACGAGGCAACGCTCAAGATCGCTGCGGGCGATCAGCTCCTTGATCAACAACCCGGCCATGATTGTCTTGCCAGCCCCGGGATCGTCCGCCAGCAAGAACCGGAGCGGCTGACGCGGCAGCATCTCGCCATAAACAGCTGAAATCTGATGGGGGAGCGGATCGACCAGACTGGTGTGGATCGCCAGATAGGGGTCGAAATAGTGCGCGAGCTTGATTCGGTTGGCCTCGGTCACCAGGCGCAACAAGGCACCATCGCCGTCGAACGACCATGGCCGACCGTTCACCTCGACATGGAGGCGGTATTCGTCATCGCGATAGAGCACGGCCTCGGCAACCGCGCCGTTCAGATCCCGATAGACGACGTTGATGGCCTGATCGCCGATCCAGTCGACCGACAGGATCTGCGTCGCCTGGGGTGAGGCGATGCCGCGCACCGACGCGCCATTCCGGATTTCTTCAAGCCTTGCCATTCCTACCCCTTACTGCCCCTAACCGGCTCCGATATTCACGCTGCAAAATCGGCCTTCTCCAAAGCTGCTGCGGTGTCTTCCTGGTTGACGACAACGATGTGTTGACTGCGCGCGGGCTGCTTTGCGGCATCGCCAAGGAGGCCCAACCGCTTCAACACATAGAACAGCATGGCATAGCGCACGGTGAGGACAGCCGAGCCGCCGTCCATCCCATAATCCTTAGCGACAACGGACTTCTGGCTCGCGGTTAGATCAGGATGTGACCCGATCTCCACGCCGAAGCGCTCCTGCCACAGCGCGTCCTGTTGAGGGTCCGCACCCGGCTCGCCCAAGTCGCCAGTCCCGAGAATGCGCGGCAAAAGGAAATCTTTGAACTTGTCGGTGACATGGCAATAGGCCCGCGCATGCCAGCGGAAACCGTCATAACCGAAGGCATGAGGCGTGATCCGCCTCCATATGGGGTCAGGCCGCTCCTTGCTCATCGACTGATAGTGCACATCGACCGAACGTCGATCGCGCACGGCGCTCAACACCGTACGAAGCACGCCGGCATCGATGTCGCGACGGGGCGTCAAGGCGATGTCCGTATCGGGAACCTGGGTGATCCAGGAATCCGACAAGTCGATCAGTCCCTCGGCCACCGAACGCAGCCGGGATAGATAGCCGTCCGGGTCAGGCTTGAGAAAGTGCGGCTCGAAATGGTCGCTGGCGACGTAGCGCTTGGCGCTTTTGTCATAGAGGGCGTTGTGCGGCGCGCGCTCCTGATAGAGCGTGAGGTCCTTCGAGGCCTGCGGCACCGACACGTCGAACATATCGATGATGTCCGAGCGGTTGACCCCGCCTTCCCAGAAGAGGCGGAACTCGATGAATTCAAGGCGACGCTCTACCCCCCACTTCAATGCCATCAGGCCATCCACCATCCGAAACTTTCCTTCAACACGGATGCAGATAAAAAGTATATGGACACATCTGCACGACGTGTGTAGTTTCTATTCTCATCACGGAGTCGCGTCAAGCAAAAACGTGATGGGCAACAGGAGGACGACGATGGCCAAGACCGGATCCAAGGGTGAAGTGACCAGCAAGAAAGCGGCGACCGCCGCCTCTCAGGTTCTGCGCGATCCCAAATCGAGCGCCGCCGCCAAATCGGCCGCGGCGTCGGCGCTGACGCAGCGTCCGAACAAGAAGTAAGTCAGGGGAGATCGACGATGACCACCATGTCTAATCGGCGGACCATCGTCGCCCATGGCGGCTTGGCGATGCGCGAGCTTCGCCTCGACGCCGCGCGTCAGAGGCGTCACGGCCTGCAAATCATGTCGTTCGAGCAACTGGCGGTCCGTCTCGCCGGCGGGTTCGCAAGGTCCATCGACGATGAGAGCCTGCGCACCGCAATCCAGGCCGTTCTGCCGACGACCCCGCTTGGCGAGTTGGAGAGCATCAAACTGCTCCCCGGCATGGTCGGTGCCTCGGCCGACACGCTGCACAAAGCCTGGCGCGCCGGCATCGATATGGCCGCCCGTGCAGGCGAGCATCCCCGCCTCGACTCGATCGCTCGCCTGGAAGCCGCTGTGCTTGCGCAACTTCCGGCCGGGATGATGCGCCCGACAGATCTCGTGGCGTCGGCGTGCCAGCGCCTTGATTGCGCCAAAGCCGTCCTCGGCCCCGTCGAAATCGTCGGCATTACCGAGCTCTCGCCATGTTGGCGCGCCCTCCTTCAGGCTCTGACCAATCATACGTCCGTCACCTGGACGGCAGGACCGCGCCCGACGCCATCCTGGCTCGACGCGACCGGTATCTCGATCACGCGCACGCCTCGGCAAGCGCCGACAGTTCGCACCGTCAGTGCGGCCACGGCCTATCACGAGGCCATTGAAGCGATCCGTTGGGCGCGGAGCCTGCTGGCGTCGGGTGAGGCCCAGCCCGCAGACATCGCCATCGCCGCAGCATCGACCGCAGAATATGACGATCATCTTCTGTCGCTTCGGGCCGACGCAAACCTTGATCTGAACTTCGTCCACGGCATCAAGGTCACCACAACCCGCCAGGGCCAGACCGCCGCGGCACTCGCCGACATCCTCATCCGCGGCCTGTCACAAACACGGATGCGCCGTTTGGCGGCGCTGTGCGGCACCGACGCCGGCCTCTTCCAGACTCTGCCGGTTGGCTGGACGCGCATCCTACCGACCGATGCGCCGCTTGCCTCGGCCTCGGCCTGGATGCGTTTCCTTGATCGCCTGACCCCAGCGGACTGGCCTGACGAGAAGGATCATGTCCCAACCCTGCGCGGGATTGTCGAGCTCTTGGCCAAAGGTCATGGCGCCGCCGACGAGATCGGCACGGCGCTCCTCAGCGGCCGCGCACTGGCGATCTGGCGCAAGGCGCTCCTGGCGGGGCCATCAGGTTCGCTTGATACCACGCTGGAAACCCTCAAGCAGGACGATGGCCTTGAGGCTTGCGTCACCGTGGCCTGGATGCCGGCCAGTGCCCTGGCAGCATCGCCGCGCCGGTTCGTCCGGTTGGTCGGGATGAACTCGTCACGCTGGCCGCGCGGCATTTCCGAAGATCGTCTGATCTCCGACCATATCATTCCGACGGCGGAACTGGACCCGCTTCCCGTCGGTGCGGCCGATCGCCGGGACTTCGACACGATCCTCGCCACGACGAACCGACAGATCGTTCTGTCCCGCGCTCGGCGGGACAGTGAAGGGCGGCTCCTTGGGCGTAGTTCCCTGCTCGGCGCGCCGGCCGACGAAACCTATATCCGCCGCAATGCGATCCCCGCCCACGCTTTTAGCGAGACCGACCGGTTGATGGCGCGGCCGCAAGAGTTCGTCCATGAGCCCCAAGCGATCAGTGCGACAACGGGCTGGCGCAACTGGCATCGCCAGGAAATCACGCCGCACGACGGGCTGGTCCGCGCCGACCATCCGCTCCTGCTAGCCATTCTCGGTCGCACCCAATCGGCCAGCTCCCTTCGGCTGCTGCTGCGCAGCCCGCTCGGTTTTGTTTGGCGCTACGGGATGCGTCTGCGGATGCCTGAGAGCGGAACCGATCCGCTTGTTCTCGACGCTCTGGCGATGGGCGACCTGGTCCACATGACCCTCGATCTCTCACTGCAGAAGCTCGAAGCGGCAGGCGGCCTCGCCAAGGCTGACGAGACTCAGATCGCAACCGCCGTCCAGGGCGCCGCCCTTGACGTTGCCGGCATTTGGGAAAGCGAGCGCGCGGTCCCTCCCGCTGTGATCTGGCGCCGGACACTGGATGAAGCGCGCCTTCTCGCGAGCCGCGCGCTCACTTATGGTGATGAGCTTCTCCCGGACGCCCGGTCATATGGCGAAGTGGCGTTTGGTGGGGTTAGCGCCAAATCGACTGCCGACAGCCCGTGGGACCCGGCGACCCCAGTTGAGATCCCCGACGCCGGCTTTTATATCGCCGGCTATATCGATCGCCTCGATCTCTCCGGCGATGGAAAACGCGCCCTGGTGCGGGACTACAAGACCGGACGCCCGCCCAAGGACGACATCAGTCTTGATGGTGGCCGCGAGCTACAGCGGTGCCTCTACGCATTCGCCGTCAAGGCGCTGCTCGGCGCCGATGTCTCGATCAGCGCGTCTCTGCTCTTCCCGCGCGATCAGATCGATCTCCAGCTCGCCGATCCCGAAGCCACGCTAACCGAGATCACCGGCTATTTGCAGGCGGCGCGAGCCAACCTGACCGCAGGCAACGCCCTGATCGGACCCGACACCGGCGGAAATTATGACGACCTCGCATTCGCGCTGCCGGCGAACGCGGGGGCAACCTACTGCAAACGCAAGCTGCCCGCCGCGACCGAGATTTTCGGCGATGCTGCGCAAGTCTGGGAGGCCCTGTGATGACCGCTGCAAGCAAAGTTCTGCGCGATGACGCCGCGCGCCGCGACGCGATCAACGTGCATGATCGGTCCATCCTCGTCGAAGCCGGCGCAGGGTCGGGCAAGACCGCCGTCATGGCGGGTCGCATCGCCGCCATGTTGGCCGAAGGCATCGCGCCCAAGTCGATCGCGGCCGTGACCTTCACCGAACTGGCCGCCAGCGAGTTGCTGATCCGCGTTCGCGACTTCGTCAGCGAACTGGCTGCGGGGTCGATTCCGACCGAACTGCGCATCGCCTTCCCGGACGGCCTGTCCGAGATCCACACGGCCAACCTCCTGGCGGCGTCGGCCGCGATTGACGAGATCACCTGCTCGACTATTCACGGTTTCTGCCAACGCCTGATCAAGCCCTATCCGGTCGAGGCGGACATCGATCCGGGCGCCAGCGTGATGGATCGCAATCAGGCTGACCTTGCCTTCATCGAGATCGTCGAGACCTGGCTGCGCGAACAGCTTTCGGGCGGCGAAGGCGGGATCATTGGCGAAATGGTTCTGCAGAACCCCGGCGAGACCGTCGGCCTGATCCACAAGATCGTCACCAACCTGCGCAAACGACGCACTGTGTCGGCCCCAGCCCTGACCCCGCTCGCACCACACCTTCGCGCCTTTTTCGACGCGACCGACGCCTTCGCTGAGTTCATCCGCACCGCGCCGGCCGTTGAAGAGGAGACGGCGGCGTGCGCAGACCGCTTCGCCGCTATGGCGGGCGCGCTGGACAGCGGTCCGGTAACCGAAACGCCCGTCGGACTGGTACGACTGCTTATTTCGACGCCGCACCGCGATCTCTGCACCAAGAGCGGCACGTTCCTGGCCTTCAAGAAAAAGGGCAAATGGGTCGAAGCGGCCAAACGCGACGGCTTGTCCAAGGCGGATGGAGAGCGCCTCAACACGGCAGCGGAGGGTTACTACGCTGCGTGCTGCCAAGCCTGGCAGGCCATGCTTCAGAATGTGGCCAGTCGCGTCCTTTCTGATCTCATTGCCCAGGTGCAGCCCGTGCTGTCCCGTTTCCGGGACTATAAGCGCTCTGCGGCGATGCTCGATTTCGACGATCTGATCTTCGCCGCGCGCGATCTGCTGCGCGATCACGATGACGTTCGCCGTGCGCTGGCGGCGCGTTTTTCGCAAGTTCTGGTCGACGAGTTCCAGGACACAGATCCGCTACAGACCGAGATCTTCTGGCGGCTTTGCGGAGAACCGCCCGCCGAGGGCGCAACGCAGAATTGGTCCAGCTTCCACATTCGACCCGGCGCGCTGTTTCTGGTCGGTGATCCCAAGCAGGCGATCTATCGCTTTCGCGGTGCGGATGTCAGCGCCTACGTTCGGGCGCGCGATGCTTTCATCGCCCAGGACGCCGACAGCGTCCTGTCGATTTCGACCAACTTCCGCTCCTGCGCGCCGATTCTCACCTATGTGAACGAGCGCTTCGAGACGCTGCTCTCAAGCGAGGGACAGCCCGGGTTCACCGCGCTTGACGCCTTCCATCCCGATCGTGGCGAGGCGCTCTGCGTCGCGGCCCTGGACGTCGCGGTCGCCGACGAGAACGGCAGGGCGTCGGCCGAACAACAACGCGATGCCGAAGCGGAGGCCGTCGCCGGGATGTGCGCCCGCCTGATCGGCAGCGAGATGATCCTTGATCGCCGCTCGGGCGCCAGTCGCGCCTGTCGGCCGGGCGACATCGCCTTGCTTGCTCCGACGGGAAGCGACCTGTGGCGCTATGAAGAAGCGCTTGAGCGGCATGGCATTCCTGTGGCCACTCAGGCCGGCAAAGGTCTGTTTCGCCGACAGGAGATTCAAGACCTGATCGCCCTGACGCGCGTGCTCGCCGATCGCCGCGACACGCTCGCCCTGGGCGCGCTCCTGCGCGGCCCGCTGGTCGGGCTCACGGAAGAAGACTTGCTGGACATCATCTGGGCGCTACCGCGCGCCGAGGATGATCCCGAAAAGCTGCCGCGCCTCGACCTCGGCGTGGATGCCAGCGGTATTACCCACCCGCTGGCGCGATCGACGATCGAGAAGCTTCAGGCCCTGTATCGCCGGACCAACAGCACCACGCCCCACGACCTCCTTTCCCAGGCGGTTGATGTGATGCGGGTTCGTCCGATCCTGCTTGAACGCCATCGGGGGCAGGCCGAACGAGCTCTGGCCAATGTCGATCTCTATCTCAGCCTGACCGCGGCATTCGCCGTCCGGGGCCTTCGCGCCTTTGCCGAGACCATGACCGCGGCCTGGACGGACGAGGCGCGCGCCGTCGAAGGCCGACCCGACGCGCAGGAAGAAGCCATCGCGCTTTACACCATGCACGCCGCCAAGGGGCTTGAGTGGCCGATCGTCGTGCCGGTCAACACGATGACTGGAATCATGGCACCAGAAAGCGCCGTAACCGATCGAGACAGCGACACCTTCTATTGTCCCGTCTTCGGCGTGAAGCCTGCGGGCTACGACGAGGCGCGCGATGCGGAAAAGGAGGAGCTCGACCGCGAACGCATTCGGCTCTGGTATGTCGCCGCGACGCGCGCCCGCGAGCTTCTTGTTCTGCCCCGGCTCGACGCTGCGCCCTCGAAGGCCGCCTGGATCGCGCTTCTCGACTTGTCGCTCGCCGATCTTCCGGCGCTGGACCTCTCGCATCTCCCGCCGGAGATGGGGGCCGCCGCGCCTACAGAAGGCAACAGCCAGACCCGCGATAGCTTTGCGGCGGAGGCCGCTGCCATAGCCGACCGTCATCGCCGGCTGATCTGGCTGGCGCCGAGCCGCGACGAAAGCAGCAGCGGTCCCGTCCTGACCCCCGAGGCGGTGGAGATCTGGGCCGCGACCGATGGGAGCCAGCCCGATGACGAGGTGGCTCGGCCCAGCATTCAAGGCGGCCGTGAACGCGGTCTGATCCTGCACAAGCTACTCGAGGAAGTGTTGACCGGTGAGACACCGGATGATCTTGCCTCTCTGACCGATCGGGCGCGGATGCTGATCGTCGCGATCGGCAAGCCCGTGGCCGATGATCCTGCCAAGGGGCTTACGCCGAGCGAACTTGCGGGGTGCGTGACCCGCACCCTCGCCTTGCCCGAAATCGTCGAACTGCGCCCAACGCTGGCACCCGAATTCCCGGTCTATGCCTCGACGGAAGTGGAAGATGTCGAACAGGCGACCGCCGGGATCACGGACGCCACCAGCTTTGGTCCCGATGGCAAGTCGCAGGTTGTGATCGACTGGAAAAGTGACGTCCAGCCGACCCCGGAGACCATCGAGCACTACCGCGCGCAGGTGCGGAACTACCTGGACATGACCGGCACAGAACGAGGGCTGATCGTGCTGGTGACGACAGGCGAGATCATCGCGGTGACACCGTCGCCGATCGTTGCGGTCGCGGCCTAATCGCGGGTGCCGGGGGGAAGACGATGCTGATACGCGCAACCACCAAGGCACTGGGACAGGATGACCTGTTCACCGAAGAGGTATCCTTGGTCCTCCCGGCCCGACTGGCCGTCGAAGGCAAGGTCTTGGGCAGCGCGACGCGGCAGCAGGCTGTGCCGGCAGCTCAAACTCTTTGTCGGCTAAGGCCTTTTACGGTTCGGCGTGTCGGCGGATTTGAGACAATACTGAAAAGCGGCGAGACGCTGAAAATCCTAAGTGCCAAGACGGCGACGAAGTTGGACGCTGACCTCGTCCTGCTCGTTCCCAACGCCCAGCACTCCAACGAGATTAGGGACGCTCTGGAGCGCGGTGAGGGCCGCTGGATCCGGCCCATACCACTCAATCCCGCTGCGTTGAGCGCACCGGAGATGGCGACCCGGCTCTCCAACGTTACCGCGTCCTGGGAAGACGCCTTTCACCTGCGTGAAGGACGACCGGCCGCGGACGGCAAGCCGGCCGTTCCCGGGCTGAGGCGCCCCCAGATCGGCGCGCTCCACGCGGCCCTCGCGCACGCGACACGCTCGACCGAGCCGGCGACCATCGTCATGCCGACCGGCACGGGCAAGACAGAGACCATGCTGGCCTTGAACGCTCGCCAGCAGTTTGACCGATTGCTGGTCGTGGTTCCGACCGACGCCCTTCGCGAACAGATCGCCGGGAAATTCGAGACCTTTGGCGTCCTCAAGAACCAGGCCTGCCTCGACCCCTCCGCTGAGTTTCCCGTCGTGACCCGGCTGGCGCACATCCCCTCGTCTGTGGCCGAGGTCGACCAGATCTTCGACAGCGCCAACGTCATCGTCACAACCATGCACATCGCCGAACGCGCGGATCCGCAGGTTCAAGAACAGATGGCGGCCCGAGCGGCGGCGCTGTTCATCGATGAGGCCCACCATATCGGCGCCCGGACATGGTCAGAATTTCGCGGCCTCTTCGTTGATCGCAAACCGCCGATCCCCATCGTCCAGTTCACCGCCACTCCCTTCCGCGAGGACGGGCGGCGCGTGGACGGTGAGTTCATCTACACCTATCCCCTGAAGAAGGCGCAGGAAGAAGGCTATTTCAAACCGATCCGGTTCGAAGCGGTCTTCGGCCTTGATCGCGCTGATGCCGACCTGGCGATCATCGAAAAGCTCGGCGAAGTCCTTGCCGCCGATCTCGACGCTGGCCTCAACCATTTGGCCATGGCGCGCTGCAGCACGATCGAGCGCGCAAAGCACCTGCATCGGCTCTACACCGCGGCCTATCCGGAACATCACCCGGTCATCGTCCATAGCCAGCAGCCGCTACGGGAGCGACGCGAGAATCTTGCCGCTCTGCGAAGGTTCGAGAGCCGGATCATCGTCTGTGTCGACATGCTGGGTGAAGGGTTCGACCTTCCCGAGCTGAAAATCGCGGCTCTGCACGACCACCACAAGAGCGTCGCGGTCACGATCCAATTTGTTGGCCGCTTCACCCGGCAAGATCCGACTTTGGGGGATGCGACCGTCATCGCCAACACCGGCATTGACGACATCGATCGTTCGCTCGCCAAGCTCTATGCCGAAGACGCCGATTGGAACGCGCTGGTCGAAGCGCTGAGTTCGGCCAAGATTGAGCGTCAGGTCAGGCGCGCCGAGATGTTCAAGGGCTTCACCGGTGACCTCAACGATATCCCGTTGCAGACACTCGAGCCGAAGATGAACGCGGTCGTGTACCGGACCTCGTGCGAGAGCTGGGACCCCTTTCAGGCCGAGGAGCTTTACGATCCAGGCTTCTACCTCGGCATGAAAATCAATCCGCACCAGCGCGTGGCGATCTTCGTGACCCGGGCAGAGGAGCAGGCCCGCTGGACGACGGCGCAGCAGGCCATCAACGTGACCTGGGACCTGCACATGTTGCATTGGGACCAGACAAGCGGCCTGCTCTACATCAGCAGCTCGGCGAAGGGGCCCTTCGATCGGCTGGCCAAGGCCGTTTGCGGCGAGACGGCCCGCCGCATCGAAGGCGAAGACGTGTTTCGCAGCCTCCACGGCTTCAAACGCCTGATCCTGCGCAACCTCGGGCTCACACACCATCAAGGCCGCGGCGTTCGCTATTCCATGTACATGGGCGTCGACGTTGCTGACGGCCTAGATAGCGCCAAATCGCAATCACGGATCAAGAATAACGTCTTCGCCACCGGGTTTCTCGACGGCGCGCCAGCGTCACGAGGCTGCTCGGCCAAGGGCAAGTTCTGGTCGATCTCGAAGGTGCGGGATCTCACCGACTGGGTCGATTGGTGTCAGGACATCGGCCGCGCGGTGAATGATCCGGGCATCACCACGGACGGGGTGTTCAAGAGCGCGATGCGGCCGCGCCAGATCAGTGATCGCCCCGCGGTCCCGCCCGTGGCGATTCATTGGCCGGAATCGCTCCTGATGCAGATCGAAGACCGGGTCGAGATCTCCTTCGGAGACAAGCCCGCCCTGTTCACCGAATGCGACATCGAACTGCTCGACAATGCGCGAACAGGGCCGCTCCGCTTTGCGGTGCGAAGCGACGACCAGTCCGTTGAGTTTGAGATTGTCTTCGCCGACGGCGGCGCACGCTATCCCCAACGCAACGGCCCTAAAGCGACCATCAAGGTCGGCAGCAAGATCCAGACGCTTTCGGAGTCCTTCGCCGACGATGCGCCACAGATCGATTTCGGTGACGGCTCTCTACTGATCTACAGCCATCTCTATGCCCTGCCTGAAGGCGAGACTTTCCCGCCCTATCCCCCCGAGAAAATCGAAGTGTGGGACTGGTCGAAAACCAACATCCGCGCGGAAGCGCAGGGCGTCGAGAAGCGCGCCGATTCGGTCCAGCGACTTGTGATCGAAACCTTGCTGGCCGACGCCGAGCCCTATGACGTCATCTTCGACGACGACGGCAAAGGCGAGATCGCCGATGTGGTAGCATTGCGTATCACCGACAGCGTCGTGTCGGTGACCCTGTTCCACTGCAAATACTCGGGGGCGGACACGCCTGGAGCCCGCCTGGGCGACCTCTACGAGGTCTGCGGACAAGCCCAGAAATCGGCGAGATGGCGCGATCGACCAAACCGGATGCTCCAGCACATGTTGAAGCGCGAACAGATGCGCCGCGACCGGGGAGCCAGCTCGCGCATCGAGCGTGGGTCGGCGGCCACGATCAAGAAGTTGAAGGCCGGATGGCAAGATCATCGCTTCGAATATGACGTTCGCATTGTGCAGCCTGGTCTTTCCCGCCAAGCCATTGGCGAGGAAGGTTTGCACCTGCTTGCCGGCGTCGAGACATATCTGCTGGAAACCCGCGCGATGCGCCTGCGGATCATCGGTAGCAATTGATGCTCAGGGTCATTCAACACTGGCGCTGGTCGCCCGAAAACAGAGTTGCGGGGACCAATGTCGTCACTTGGATTGATTTCGATGAAGCCGAGCGCCAGCGCGCGCAACGGATCCCTTCGGGCCGGGCTGTCGGCAAAGCTGAAGCCCCGCCTGCGACGGGTCTTCCCCCATACGGGCTTCGATCCCTGACGCACGATGCCGCCATGCCGGCGCTCCTTCCGGCGCTCGCGGACTTCGGGGCGCGTCCGTCAGAGTGAGAGTGCGGACGGGTTTGCCGTGACGGGTTGAGGATCGGGAGAGTGGCTCCCGGCGCCCGTCGCGGAGAACCGCGATGTCCAGACAGTCCACCCATCCCCGTTCCGGCACCGACCGGACGAACCTCTATGACGACATCACCAGCAAGATCATCGCCGAGCTGGAGGCCGGCCGGATTCCCTGGGTCCAGCCCTGGGGCACCGCGGTGGCGAGGGCGCCGCTGGCCATGCCGCAGAATGCATCGACCCGCCGGCGCTATTCCGGGATCAATGTCCTGATCCTCTGGGGTGCGGTCATCGAACACGGTTTTGCCGGCCAGAGCTGGCTGACCTTCCGCCAGGCCCTGTCGCTCGGCGGCAATGTCCGCAAGGGCGAGCGCGGCACGACCGTCGTCTATGCCGATCGCTTCATCCCCGACGACGAGCAGAAGCGGGCCCGCGAGAACGGCGACGAGGCGCAGGCGATTCCGTTCCTCAAGCGCTTCACCGTCTTCAACACCGACCAGTGCGACAACCTGCCGGAGGAGATCGCCGCCGTCGCGCCGCCACCTCCACCCGGCATGATCGAGCCGCAAGCCGAGGCGCTGATCCGGGCCACGGGCGCGGATTTCCGCATCGGCGGCGGCCGCGCCTTTTACAGCCCGCCGCACGACTTCGTGCAGGTCCCGCCGCCGGCCGCCTATTTCGAACCGATCAATTGGCACCGCACCGCCTTCCATGAGCTGGGGCACTGGTCAGGTCATCCCTCCCGGCTCGGCCGTGACATGGCCGGTTCCTTCGGCTCCAAATCCTACGCGCGCGAGGAGCTGGTGGCGGAAATGGCGGGCGCCTTCATCTGCGCCTCACTGTCCATCGTGCCGACCGTGCGCCATGCCGACTACATCGGCTCGTGGCTGGAGGTGCTGCGGGAAGACAACCGCGCCATTGTCCGCGCCGCCAGCGCCGCGTCGAAGGCCGCCGAATTCATCCTCGGCTTCCAGCCGGGCATCGAGCAACAACTGAAGGTGGCATCGGCGGACGGTGAGCGGGAGGCGGCGTGATGGGGTTACGCCGAAACGTGGAGCCGGGAATACGCTTCTCCGGCTTCCCGGTTCCGCGGCCATGAGAGGGAGAGGAGTGACGGGTTTTCGTGACGGGTTGAAGGTCGAGAGAGAGTCTCTCGGCGCCCGTCGCGGAGACTACCCCGATGGCTACTGCCGTTCAGAAAATCACCCTGTCGTCCTCGCGCGACATACCCTTCAACAAGCTGGTGCTCAGCCAGTCCAACGTCCGGCGCGTGAAGGCCGGCGTCTCGATCGAGGAGCTGTCCGAGGACATCGCCCGGCGCGGCTTGCTTCAGGGCCTCAACGTCCGGCCGGTGCTCGATGCCGAAGGCGCCGAGACCGGCATGTTCGAGGTCCCGGCCGGCGGTCGCCGCTACCGGGCGCTCGAACGCCTCGTCAAGCAGAAGCGTCTCGCCAAGACCGCGCCCGTGCCGTGCATTCCGAAAGCCGCCGATGCCGCCACCTCGGCTGAGGAGGATTCCTTGGCGGAAAACGTCCAGCGTGTGGCGCTGCATCCCCTCGACCAGTTCCGTGCCTTCCTGGCGATGCGCGAGAAGGGTCAGCCCGACGAGGACATCGCCGCGGCCTTCTTCGTCCCGGTCAATGTCGTGAAGCAGCGCCTGCGCCTTGCCGCCGTCGCTCCGAGCCTGCTCGACCTCTACGCCGAGGACGGCATTACGCTGGAGCAACTGATGGCGTTCACCGTCACCCACGACCACGCCCGTCAGGCGCAAGTCTGGGAGGTGGTCCAGCGCTCCTATAGCAAGGAGGCCTATCAGATCCGTCGGATGCTGACGGAGACGACGGTCCGCGCCTCCGACAAGCGCGCGCAGTTCGTCGGCCTGGGCGCCTATGCCGAGGCTGGCGGCGTGATCATGCGCGACCTGTTCCAGAACGATGATGGCGGCTGGCTGGAGGATGTCGCTCTGCTCGACCGCCTGGTCGCCGACAAGCTGAAGGTGGAGGCCGAGACCATCGGCACCGAAGGCTGGAAGTGGATCTCGGTCGCGGTCGAGACGCCCTACGGACACGTCAACGGCCTCCGCGAGCTGTCCGGCACGACTACCGATCTCAGTGTCGAGGAACAGGCGACGATCGAGGCGTTGAACGCCGAATATGCCAAGCTCGAAGCCGAGTATGAAGGCGCCGACGAGCTGCCGGACGAAGTGGATGAACGGCTTGGCGAGATCGAGACGGCGCTGGCCGCCTTCGACGATCGCCCTGTCATCTACGACCCCAACGACATCGTCCGTGCCGGCGTATTCGTCAGCATCGACGGCGAGGGCAAGCTGTCGGTCGATCGCGGCTATGTCCGCCCCGAGGACGAGGCGCCGGTCACAGTGGATGGCGAAAGCGATACCGGAGCCGAGGGCGCGACGCCCGAGGCATCCGACCCGTCAACGCCGATGGTCCAGCGCGCGATCATCACCATCGGCGGTCAGGTCGAGGCGGAGGACGATGATGACGACGTCATCAAGCCTCTGCCGGAGCGTCTGGTCACCGAGCTGACCGCGCATCGGACGCTGGCCTTGCGCGACGCCCTCGCCACCAATCCGCACGTTGCCCTGACGGCGCTGCTGCACAAGCTGGTGCTCGACACCTTCCAGCGCACTTCGTCTTCGGGCGGATGCCTGGAGGCCTCGGTTCGGCACGTCTTCTTCTCCGTTCAGGCCGCCGACCTGAAGGACAGCCCGTCCGCAAAGGCCATCGCCGCGCGGCAGGACGACTGGAAGACCGATCTGCCCGCCGACGAGGATGCACTGTGGGATTGGCTGGTCGGCCTCGACGACGTCAGTCGCTCGGCCTTGCTCGCGCATTGCGTCTCCTACGGCGTGAACGCGCTCTACGAGAAGGTCGACCGCTACGGCGGTGCCGGCCTGTCGCAGCACGGCCTCGAACGCCGCCTGAAGCACGCCGATCGCCTGGCCCGCGCCGTTGGTCTCGACATGGTCGACGCCGGGTGGCGGCCCACCGTCGACAACTATCTTAGCCGCGTCACCAAGCCCCGCATTCTCGAAGCGGTGCGCGAGGCGAAGGGCGAGCAGTCGGCCCAGCTCATCGACCATCTCAAGAAGGGCGATATGGCACGGGAGGCCGAACGGTTGCTCGACGGCACCGGCTGGCTGCCCGAGCCGCTGCGTCTGGCCGACATCGAGACCGCTGCCGATACGCCGACTGGCGAGACCGGCGCGTTGCCCGACTTCCTCGCCAGCGATGACGAGGACGCGGCAGTCGAGACCGACGACGACCCGACCCGCATGATCGCGGCCGAGTAACCTTGTGCGGGGCGGCTCCGGCCGCTCCGCATTCGTTTTCATCACCAGATCGATCAGAAAGCCCGGCTCCCTGCGTGACAGGGATCAGCCGGGCTTTCGACGTTTCAGGAGCCCTCCGATGGCTGACTACTTCACCCACTTCTCGTGCCTGCTTGATGTCGGCACACCCGACAACGCTGCTCGCGCCCTCGATCTCTACAATGCGCTTTCCTTGGAGGGCGCCGAGGAAGACCCGCCGTCCGACGGCTTCCTTCTCTCGATCCAGCCGGAGCATGGCGGCACACAGCTCTGGATGCGGGACGAGGCAACTGGCGATCCCCAGCGTGTCATCGACTTCGTGTTGGTGTGCGCCAAGACCTTCGGCCTCACCGGCCGTTGGGGCTTTCAATGGTCCAACACCTGCTCGCGCCCGCGCATCAACGCCTTCGCAGGCGGCGCGCATGTGCTCGATCTCGACGCCGGCGAGACCGTTGCATGGATCAGCACGCATCGCTGGCTCGCCGAGATACTCGACGCAGGACAGGGAGGAAAACCATGAGCATCCCCCACCATGCCCGCGCCAACTTCAACACGCTACTGCGCGCGGCAGAAGACGGCAGTCTCGCCCTGATGGAATGCACGGACACCGTGACCGGCGAGCCGCGCTATGTGATCTGCGCCGTGGCTCGGGACGACGGCGACTATGTGTTCACACCGTTCGGCCATCTCGCGGACGGAAATCCCTACGACGCTTATCGTCCGCCAGAGCCGTCCGGCGAGATCAACGGCGCCGCGCCCGGCTGACCAGCTACCAGACCGCGACCTCCCATTGTCCATTGACGCGGGCGAAACCGACGGAGCGGTTCTGCGGAATCGCGTTGGGCTTGCTGGCATCCAACGTGAGTTGCGTCATGCAGGTGACGCCCGGCCCAATGCCGCCGGGCGAGCAGTCGCCGAGTTTCAGCGTCGCGCTGGTAAGCGACGCGCCCGTGAACAGCTTCTGACGCCGAACCGCCGCAATCGCTTCCTCTTCCGTTGGCTGCGCAACGCCGGCGGCTGCCGCTGCCGATACTCCCGCCGGCGCAAGGACGGGCCGTAGGGCAAATCCAGCTCCGAACCCTATCACCAGAGCCACCATGGCAATTGCGATCACGCTGCCCTTCATAGTCCGCCTCCTTACGACTGACCTTATCTCGATGGCGCGGACGCAACTCGGCCGAGGGCAGGATGAAGCGCGTGCCTTGCGATGAAGGCCCGAGTCTAGCGCCATGCGCCCGCGACAGAAATAGCCGTTGGTCCAGCACGCCGCTTATCGTTCTCGCCCTGACGCTCACCTCCCTTTCGATCCCATGATGGCTCGCTTGTCTGGACGCGGCGCAACGCCGGTCAACGGGCAAGCCGTTACCGCATCGCCCATCCGGTCTCGCGTGACCGACGCCGCCTGACCGCGCCCGGCCGACAGGTCACCGCAACGGGATCAGGAGGTGACGGCGATGTGCAGGGTTTTGAACAAACGGGAGGTCGGCGTGCCTGCCGGGGCCGTCTACATCGGCCGGGGCAGCAAGTGGGGCAATCCGTTCCGCATCGGCCCCGACGGTAATCGCGCCACCGTCATCGCCAAGCACGAGTGCTGGCTTGCCGATCAGCATCATCTGCTACGGGCGCTCGACGAGCTGCGCGGTCGCGATCTCGTCTGCTTCTGCGCACCACTCGCCTGCCACGGCGACCTACTGCGCCGGCTCGCCAATGCCAGCCGCGACGAGCGGATCGCGTGGTGGCGCGGCGTCAGGGCCGCGGCCTGAGAGGAAGAGGAATGCCGGGACGGGTTTGAGCCGACGGGGTCGAGAGAGAGAGAGCGCCCCGCGGTTCGATCCGTCCCCGCTCTCCCGAGGCTTCACACTATGATGACTTCTTCCATTGCCGCGTCCGCCATTCCGGCCGCGCACCTTCCCGCGGCGCTCGACGACGCTGACCCCGCCGCTCGCATTCTTGCAGCCGCGCGGCTCATCCTCCCCGATCTCGAACAGGGCCGTCGCATCGACGCGGCCATGCTGCGTAAAGCGATGGAGACCGCTTTCGGCGCCTCCGACGCGTCCGGCGCCTGGGACTGGAAGACCGCTTACGACGCCTGCGAGGCGGCGACGGTCCTCTTCCTGCGCAAGTTTGGCCCGGCGATCCGCGCCAAAGCCGCGTCGCCCACCGCCATGCTGCCGATGCTCGGCAAGCTCGCGGGCCTTCTCCCCACCCACACCCGCCGCTCCGAGGAGAGCCAGACGTTCCAGCAGTTCTCGACACCGATCGCATTGGGGCTCGCGGCGAGCGTTGCCGCCGCGATCACAGCGGCCGACCGCGTGCTGGAGCCGTCGGCCGGCACTGGCCTGCTCGCCATTCTGGCCGAGCTTGCCGGTGGATCGCTTGTCCTCAACGAGCTGGCGGAGACACGCGCCGGGCTGCTCGGCCACTTGTTCCCGAACATCGGCGTCACCCGCTTCGACGCGGCTCAGATCGACGACCATCTCGACGCCGGCGTCACGCCGAGCGTTGTGCTGATGAACCCGCCGTTCTCGGTGATGGCCAATGTCGAGGGCAGAATGGCGGACGCCGCCTCGCGCCATGTCGCATCGGCCCTGTCGCGCCTTGCCGATGGCGGCCGCCTCGTCGCCGTCACCGGGGCGAGCTTTTCGCCCGACAACCCTTCCTGGCGTGACGCCTTCATTCGGCTGCAGGAGCGCGGGCGCGTGGTGTTCTCGGCCGCGATCGATGGCGTGGTCTACGCCAAACACGGCACAACCATCGAGACCCGCCTGACCGTGATCGACAAGGCTCCGGCCGACAATGCGAGCGTGTTCCCGATTTCACCGGGCGTCGCACCCGACGTCGCCACGCTTCTCGGCTGGGTCGCCGATCATGTCCCGCCGAGGCTGCCTTTCGCCGCCACCGTGGCGCCGGTTGTCGGCTTAACCATCCCCCGAATCGTGCGCGCCTACGCGATGCGCCCGTCCTCCGGTACAGCGGCGGGGACGGCGGAGCCAGAAGGCGTCGAACTCGCGTATGAGACCGTTGACTGGAAGCCGGTCGAGGGCGGCCGGATCACCGAGGCGCTTTATGAAGAATACGGATTGCAGGCGATCCGTATTCCCGGCTCTCAGGTTCACCCCACAAAGCTGGTGCAGTCGGCGGCCATGGCCTCGGTCGCGCCGCCGACACCGACCTATCGGCCGCACCTGCCACCCGTCGTCATCAGCGACGGCCTGCTGTCCGACGCCCAGCTCGAAAGCGTCATCTACGCAGGCGAGGCCCATGCCGGTCATCTCGCCGGATCATGGACAGTGGATGAGACGTTCGACCTCGTCTCGGCCGCGCGCGACGACGCCGAGAACGCCGTCCGCTTCCGTCGCGGCTGGTTCCTGGGCGATGGCACCGGCGCCGGCAAGGGCCGCCAGGTCGCCGGCATCCTGCTCGACAACTGGCTTAAAGGTCGTCGCCGCGCCGTCTGGGTGTCGAAGTCCGACAAGCTGATCGAGGATGCTCAACGCGATTGGTCGGCGCTCGGCATGGAGCGCCTGCTGGTCACGCCGCTCTCGCGTTTTCGCCAGGGCACACCGATCCGGCTGGCGGAAGGCGTCCTATTCACCACCTACGCCACGCTGCGGTCCGACGCGCGCGACGAGAAGGTTTCGCGCGTCCGACAGATCGTCGACTGGTTGGGCTCCGACTTCGATGGGGTGATCATCTTCGACGAGAGCCACGCCATGCAGAACGCCGCCGGCGGCAAGGGAGAACGCGGCGACCAGGCCGCCTCGCAACAGGGACGCGCGGGCCTTCGGATCCAGCACGCCCTGCCCAACGCACGCATCGTCTACGTCTCGGCAACCGGCGCCACAACGGTCCACAATCTCGCCTATGCCCAGCGCCTCGGCCTGTGGGGCGGCGAGGACTTTCCCTTCGCCACCCGCGCCGAGTTCGTCGAGGCGATCGAGGCCGGCGGCGTCGCGGCGATGGAGGTCCTCGCGCGCGATCTCCGGGCGCTCGGCCTCTACGCGGCTCGGTCACTCTCCTACGAGGGCGTCGAATACGAGTTGCTCGAGCATACACTGACGGACGAACAAGTCCGCATCTATGACGCCTATGCCGGGGCGTTCGGCATCATTCACAACAACCTCGACGCCGCGATGCAGGCGGCCAACATCACCGGCTCGACCGGCACCCTGAATGCGCAGGCCAAGTCCGCCGCGCGTTCGGCTTTCGAAAGCGCCAAGCAGCGGTTTTTCTCCTACCTGATCACCAGCATGAAGACGCCGTCGTTGATCCGGTCGATCGAGCGCGATCTGGAAGAAGGCCACGCCGCCGTCATCCAGATCGTTTCCACCGGCGAGGCGCTGATGGAACGGCGCCTGGCCGAGATCCCGACCGAAGATTGGGGCGACGTCCAGGTCGACATCACGCCGCGGGAGTATGTCCTCGACTATCTCGCCCATTCGTTCCCGGTGCAGCTCTACGAGCCGTTCACCGATAGCGAGGGCAAGCTGTCATCGCGGCCAGTTTATCACGACGGCCAACCGGTCGAGAGCCGCGAGGCTGTCGCCCGGCGCGACCGATTGATCGAGCGGTTGGCGTCACTGACCCCGGTTCCCGGCGCGCTCGACCAGATCGTCCAGCGCTTCGGCACCGATCTGGTGGCCGAGGTGACGGGTCGCTCGCGGCGCATCATTCGCAAGACCGGCGCCGGTGGCGTCGACCGCCTGATGGTCGAGACCCGCGCCGGCTCCGCCAATCTCGCCGAGACGCAGGCGTTCATGGATGATGCCAAGCGCATCCTCGTGTTTTCGGAGGCAGGTGGAACCGGGCGCAGTTATCACGCCGAGCTGTCGGCAAAGAACCGCCGGCTGCGGGTTCACTATCTGCTCGAGGCGGGGTGGAAGGCGGACGCCGCCATTCAGGGTCTCGGTCGCACCAATCGCACGAACCAGCAGCAACCGCCGCTGTTCCGGCCGATCGCGACCAACGTGAAGGCCGAGAAGCGCTTCCTCTCGACCATCGCCCGTCGGCTCGACACCCTCGGCGCCATCACCAAGGGCCAGCGCCAGACCGGCGGCCAGGGCCTGTTCCGGCCCGAGGACAATCTGGAAAGCCACTATGCCCGCGACGCTCTGCGTCAGCTCTACCTGTTGCTGGTGCGGGGCAAGGTCGAGGGCTGCTCACTGCAGATGTTCGAGGATGCGACCGGCCTGTCGCTGATGGATTCGGGCGGCATCAGGGACGAGTTGCCGCCGATCACGACCTTCCTCAACCGGTTGCTGGCTCTCACCATCGACCTGCAGAACATCCTGTTCACGGCGTTCGAGCAATTGCTGTCCTCTCGCATCGAGGGGGCTATCGCGTCGGGCGTCTATGATGTCGGGCTGGAGACCCTGACCGCCGAGAGCTTCGTCGTCACCAACCGTCAAGCGATCTACACCCATCCGGGCACCTCCGCCGATACCCGGCTTCTCACCATCACCCAGCGCGAGCGCAACCGGCCGGTCACGCTCGACGAAGCACTTAACCACCTCACCGATCCCCGAGCGGTGCTGCTCATCAATGGGCAGTCGGGCCGCGCCGCCGTGCAGGTTCCGACCAGCAGCCTGATGCTCGACGACGGCGAGGTCGAACGCCGCGTCCGGCTCATCCGACCGATGGAGCATCCCGCCATGCCGCTGGCGATGATGCCGCAGACCCATTGGGTCGAAGCCGACCGCCAGGTGTTCGCTCGCGCCTGGGAAGTGGAACTGACCGAGGTGCCGACGTTTACCGACAGCATCATCCACGTCGTCTCCGGGCTGCTGCTGCCAATCTGGAAACGCCTGCCGAATGAATCGACACGCGTCTATCGGCTCCAGACCGACACCGGCGAACGCATCGTCGGCCGGCGCGTCTCATCCGCGTGGGTCGCGGGCGCGACCGCAGCGGGCAGCAGCACCTTGAGCCACGAAGACGCTTTCACGGCGCTGATGGATGGCAAGACGATCCTCGATCTCGCCGAAGGGCTCCAGCTTCGCAGGGTCCGTGTCATGGGCGTGAACCGGATCGAACTGTCCGGCTTCACCGACACGATGCGCGATCGCCTGCGCACCTACGGCCTGTTCCACGAGATCATCTCCTGGAAGCTGCGCATGTTCGTGCCGACCGATGCCGCTGGCCCCGTCATTCTGGCGAAAGTGCTCGAACGCTATCCGCTCGCGCGGATCGCCGAACGCGAGGCGGCATAATGGCCCGCGACGCTTCCGATCTCGCGCAACGTCTCGGCCGCAACGCCGAGGCCGTCTGCCGCGAATATCTCTCCAACGGTCGGCGCGAGGGCCGATACTGGCTGGTCGGCGACGTCCAGAACAATCCAGGCCGCTCGATGTTCGTCAGGCTGAAGGGCACCGAGTCCGGCAAGGGCGCGGCCGGCAAATGGACCGACGCCGCCACCGGCGATCATGGCGATCTGCTCGACGTGATCCGCGAGAGCTGCGGTCTGCTCGACTTCAAGGACGTCGCCGACGAGGCCCGACGTTTCCTCAGCCTGCCCCAACACGAGCCCGGCCCTCAGCCGCGGCCCCGGCCGTCATCCGCACCGGCGGGATCGCCGGAATCAGCACGGCGGCTGGTTTCCACGTCGCAGCCGATTACGGGCACCATCGTGGAGACGTATCTGCGCAAACGCGGCATTACGGCTTTGCACGGAACCGGAGCCCTGCGCTTCCATCCACGCTGCTACTATCGCCCGGACAGCTTCAGCCCGACCGAGACCTGGCCGGCGATGATCGCGTCCGTCACTGATCTCGACAACCGGATCACTGGCGCGCACCGCACCTGGCTATCGCCTGACGGAAACGGCAAGGCGCCAATCGACACGCCGAGGCGGGCGATGGGGGACCTTCTCGGGAACGCCGTCCGGTTCGACCGCGCTACGCATGTCATGGCGGCCGGGGAAGGCATCGAGACCATGCTGTCGCTGCGAATGGCACTGCCCCACATGCCGATGGTGGCGGCGCTCTCGGCTGCACATCTCGCCGCCATCCTGTTCCCGGCGACGCTGCGACGGCTCTACATTGCCCGCGACGACGATCTGGCCGGTGACAACGCGATGGCGAGCCTGGTCGAACGGGCGCAGGCGGTCGGGATCGAGGCGATCACCCTGTCGCCACGGCTCGGGGACTTCAACGAAGATCTCCGCACGTTCGGCATCGATGCGCTTCGGGCGGCGGTGCGGGTTCAGATCGCACCGGAAGACGTCGCCCGCTTCATGCAGATGGCGGCATAGGTCGAAACGGGAACGTGAAGTGAGGGTCGTGGCCGGTGTCTCGCATCGGTTATGGCCCCCTCCACCTGCCATCGGAAAGAGCCGCGACCACGGCCTTCTGAGAGGGCGATCCGGGCGGCAAGCGGTCCCGACCGGCAATGGCTGCGCCCGGCTATTTTCCGCCGCCCTTTCCACCCCACGCGGCAAGCCGCGCGGGGACCCCGGCTTCGGGCTTTGCAGCGCGAAACAAAATAACCGGCCTTCGCCATCCTTCGCTGACGCTCCGGCCCTGCGCGTCGCTCCGGGTGCAGGTCCAGACCGCCCGCCGCCTTTCCTCGCCATGAAGGCCGCGGCGGTCGCGGTCACCCGACGAAGGACGAGCCCCATGACAGCCGATCTCGACGACACCTTTGAGCCTCACCACGCTTCTTCCCCCACCGACCACCTCCTGTCCGAACTGCAGCTTTACGGCTACCGCCCCTTTCAGGACGAACCCGACCCGAGGCCGCTTCCCGAGGGCAATGTCGTCGCCGGCGCCATCGCCGATATCTTCGACGCCCTGATCACGAGCATGGCTGAAACCCGCCTCGAACCCGACCTCGACGAGATCCTTTGGTCGACCGTCAACCTCTTCCACCGCGCCACCGCCCGGATCGAGCGCGAGCTGGACGACAACGAGCAGGCGCAACGTCGCGGCCAACGCGAACAGGATGGCTCCGAGGTGAAGTCGGTTGAGCTGGAGCGCCACATCGCCGAGGGACAGACCCTGCTCGAACGCCGCGACGCCTTCGAGCTGATGCGTGACCAGGCCGCCGAGCAATTCGAGCGCCACACCCGCTCATCCTGGCGGCCGCGCTCCGGATCGATGGTCAACCACCGCGCACTGACCTCGGCGATGATCGACAGCCGCGACTTCCTGACCGCCAGGCGCCGGGCAGAAACCGAGGTGATGCTTCCAACCGGCCCGAAGGTCGCCTTCACCGGCGGACTCGACGTCAACGATCACCGGCTGATCTGGGAGACGCTCGACAAGGTCCACGCCAAGCATCCCGACATGGTCCTGTTGCATGGTGGATCGCCGAAGGGCGCCGAACTGATCGCCGCGAAGTGGGCCGACACGCGCAAAGTGCCACAGGTCGCCTTCAAGCCCGACTGGACGAAGCACGCCAAGGCCGCACCGTTCAAGCGCAACGACGCCATGCTCGACGTCCTGCCGATCGGCGTCATCGTCTTCCCGGGCACCGGCATCCAGGACAATTTCGCCGACAAGGCCCGCAAGCTCGGCATCAAGCTGTTCGACTTCCGCAAGAGAGGCGGCGCGTGAGCGCCGTCATCTCACAACATCTCCGGCCGGAACTGCGACCGGCGGCTGATGATCTTGCCGGACACCATGAACACGCCGTCACCAGTGTAGTGCAGCGTTTCGGGATGTTTCGGCGACGCTGCGACATGAGCCTTCACCACTTCGAAGATGAAGAAGTTATATTTTTCGACCAGCGCATCGTCGTGCAGGCGGCATTCGAAGCTTGCATGGCATTCGCGGATCAGCGGCGCTCCGACTTGATGGGCGTCCTCGGCCGTCAGGCCGAACTCCGTGAACTTGTCGATCTCGGCGCCGGACGTATTGCCGATGCCGACCACCGTGTCCGTGAGCATCGTCGTCGGCAGGTTGATGACGCATTCGCGGCTGTTTCTGATCATCTGGAAGCTGTGATTCCCGCTCGAGATCATGCAACCGACAAGCGAAGGCGTGAACTCCATGACCGTCTGCCAGCCCAGCGTCATGATGTTGGTCTTTCCCTCCCACGCCGACGACACCAGTACGATCGGACCCGGTTCCAGATAGCGCCGTACCTGACTCACCGGCAGGTCGTTCTTCTCATTTCGCTTTGTCATCACTCGTCCCGTCCGCCGTTGTTCTTGCCGATACAGTAGCCAACCGTGACGGCGACATCACGACCAAGAGCGCGGCAAGTCAGCTCCCGACTGAAGCATCGTCGAGGGCCTGCCCCCAAGGCTCCTGAGATGGACGGAAAACCACCCCCGCTTCCAAATGCGCTGATCCTTGATCCAGCCGAGGGCCTGACGCCATCAACCCGTAAAGGGTCCGCTACGCGAGCGTGCGGCCTTGAGGCTTCGCCCCTGCGGTGATTGCGGCCCTCGGCTGGACACATCGGGCGCCTGTCGCGCGGGGGATGGCCCCCCGCCTCCAAGACAGGAGCCGGAACAATGTCCCTCAACGACGCACACGCCTTCGCATTCAGCCTCGCCACCACCCTCATGGTCGCCATCATCATCTTTCAGGCCGGCGACGGTAGCCTCGGCGTCATGCCAGCCAACGAGTACGACGGCGATACAGCCGCCATCGTGCACGAGTTCGATCCTTTCGCCCCCTGACCGGGGCCGGCCTCGCCGTGGGAGCGGAAGTCCACCGGATTTCCGCTCCCGCCGCCGCTCATCTTCGGCTATATTCAGCATTGCGCCGCGGTGGTGGTGGAGGCGCGACCGTTCGACCCTTTGTCACGGAGACCACCATCATGATCGCCCTCGGTATTCTCGCTTCATTCGCCGGCATCGGCTTCTTCTGCTGGCTTCTATTCACGCTCGCGGTTTACGCGCTGCCGTTCTTTGCCGGCGTCACCGTTGGCCTATGGGCCTACGATACCGGCGCCGGACCCATTGGCGGGGTGCTGATCGGCGCCTTTGCGGCCGGGGTGACGTGGGGCGCGGCCCAATTCATCTTCACGTCCGTCCGTTCAGTGTGGATCCGCTTGGTGATCGCCCTCGCCTTCGCGGCTCCGGCCGCCGTCGCCGGTTATCACGCCACACTCGGGCTCACCAAACTCACCATGCCCTCCGAAGGCTGGCAAATCGCCTTCTCGGTGATCGGCGCGGTCGCCGTTGGCGCAACAGCCTGGACGCGCCTGGTCGCGATGGCCCCGCCCGAGGTATCCGGGCACGCGCTCGCACGGCGCTGATCGTCAATCCTGGCGACGGGCGCAACCAGACTAGGCGCGCAGCAGCAGCATCCTGTCCTGGGAAGCGTAGCGGTTGTCGGGCGCTATGAAATCGGATTCGAACTCGCTTCACATCTCACCTTCGCGGCAAGTGGTGGAGGCTGAAGCCCGGACGTTCGACGATATCATGCCAGCTTACCAACCCGGTACGAGGGGGCGTCCGACGCGCTGGCCGGATAGAGGGCGATGCAGGCGCGGGCTCCGGCGGGAGCGGGTGCATCACCAACGCGCGCTGCGTGCCAGGTCCGCTTTCGGGTCAGGTTGGGGGCCAAGTCTCCCTTGACGGTCCTCTGTCGGGTCGCGCGCTCCCCTGCGGCCTCTCAACGGCTTGATCTGGCCGAAGGACGGCTGAAGCCTCGATCGCCTATGACGCAACGGCGCCGATCGACTTTCTTCCCCTGCCGGCTGCGCCGTCATTCCTCGCGAAACAAGAAAGTCGCCTGTCGCCATCCTCCGCTGACGCTGCGGTCGCAAGCGATGCGCCGTCGATCGCCTCCGGCCTGCCGATCGCCATCGAGGCCGCGATGGGCGCGGGCTCGAAACAGAGAGCAACGGAGACTTATCATGGCCACCATCGGCACCTTCAAGAAGACCAGCACCAACGAGTTCGCCGGCGAGATCGTCACCCTCAGCGTCCAGGCCAAGGGCGTCCGCATCGTCCCCGAGGCCAGCCAGGCCAGCGAGAACGCCCCTTCCCACCGGATCTTCGTGGGCCGCGCGGAAATCGGCGCCGCTTGGGCCAAGCGTTCCACCGAGGGCCGCGACTATCTGGGTGTGAAGCTGGACGATCCGAGCTTCAATGCTCCGATCTACGCCAACCTCTTCGACGACGAGGACGAAGGCTACAGCCTCATCTGGTCCCGCCCCAGCCGCCGGGGCGAATAAGCCGCCACAGCAACGCCCCGCCCGGATCCCCCGGGCGGGGCCAAGCTCTTTTCCGGGCAACCGAATCAGTTCGGCTGTGATTCTCCAACACCCACTCTGGACAGCACTTTCTTCTCGCTAAATCGGCCAAGAACGACTATTTTAGCCGTAGTTCTGGCGTGCGTATTTGGGTTTGTAGGAGGTGATCATGCATGATCACCGCCCGACAGACGCGGGCCGCGCGCGCGTTGCTTGGTTGGACGCAGGAGACGCTCGCTGAAAAGGCCCTGGTATCCCTGACCGCGTTGAAGCGCCTTGAGTCGGAGAGCGACTTCAAGGTGTACGAGACAACGCGCGATCAGGTGCGCCGGACGCTTGAGGGCAACGGGATCGTCTTTCTGACCTCCGACCAGGGGGAAGGAGTGATGCTTGTTCATTCGAAGGTGGATTCCCTCAGCTCGTCCTAGCCTCTCGCACGGACCAGCGTGGCGATGCTCCGCGCATGACGCGATATCTTTCCGAACCTTTCACCGCACGCCAAACCCGATATGGTTAACAATGGATGCAGAAGCAGCTAGGATTAGCTGTGGGGGATCGGCGTGACACAAGAAGCTTTCCTGGACCAGCCACCGGAGAGCCCGGCGCTCACAAGCTACGATCGCGCGCATATGAAACTCTATCTGCGCCTGCTCGACGCGGATGCCGACGGTGCGGATTGGCGTGAGGCCGTGCCTATCCTCTTCGGCATCGACCCAGACCAGGAGCCGGAGCGCGCCCGCCTCATCCACAACACCCATCTCGCCCGCGCCCGCTGGATGACGGAGCGCGGCTATCGTCAGCTCGTTCACGAAGGCCGTCACTGACCCGGGCGATGCCACCGCGGCATCGCGCGATGCCGGCTCCGATAGTTCACGGACCCTTCTCAACCGGGAATCGTGTGCGTCCACGCATGCTCGTGACATGCGAGTCTGGAGGAGACGCAGATGGCTCTGGATACATCCCGATGGAGGTCGTCACCAATATACGACTTTGTCGACGATCTCGTCGCCCCGGATCTCGCCTGGGAATGGTTGCGCCGCAATGCCGGCTATCAGCGCGACTACGCTGAAGTCGAACGCCCCGACACCGACCGTCAGCGCCTGACGAAGATGGTGCGGATGCGCTGGGGGTTGCAATTTCCTTGTGAGCCCAACTTTCAGCGCCAACGAAACGACGGTGTTCTGGGCGCCGGAAGCCGATCCGGGCACAGTCATGCTCACCGCGATCCCGCCATTGCCGAGTATGCAAGGCGCTGCACCAACTGATCTGGATATTGCCAGCGCGCGCCTCAGCGAAGATGGGCTGAGTATGATCCATGGTGCAGGCGCCGCGGCGATCCCCGTTCTCTTGCTCGGCGGCGCTCGGCCCGATCAGCCGCTCGCGGCCCTTGTTCCGCTCGACGCCGACGGCCTCGATCGCATCGACGCCGTTACGCGGCTTTGGCGCGTGCTGCACGGCCGCCCCTTCCTCCCCGATACACGCCTGACAGCTCAACAGCGCCGAAGGCTGCGTCACATGCTGCAAGCCGTTGACGGCAGTACAAACGGGGCGAGCTACCGCGAGATCGCCAACATCATCTTCGGCGCATCGCGCATAGCCGCCGATCCCTGGAAAACCTCGGCGCTGCGCGATAGCACCATCGACCTCGTCAAGGACGGCCTCGCCATGATCGCCGGTGGCTATCGCAAACTTCTGCGCCATCGCCGCAAGTCCTGACACGGATCGCGCCTCGACCAGGGGGTGCGAATTTAACTGACCCTTCTTCGCCATCCCCCCGCGCGGCGCTTCTTCGCCACCGTGACCTTCGTCCGCCGCTGATCGCCAGCGGCCTCAACGAACCCCACGGAGGCCCGATCATGTCCGCCAATCTCACCGGATTGCCGCCACGCTACCTGCGTACTCCCGAAGCCGCCCGTTTCCTGGGCCTGTCCGGCCGCACCCTGGAGAAGCATCGGACCTATGGGACCGGCCCCGGCTATCGCAAGCTCGGAGGGCGCGTCGTCTACGCGATCGACGACCTGCAGGCCTGGGCCGACCGAGGCGCCGTCACCTCTACCTCCGATCCTCGCGGCAATGTCCTCCCCGCCAAACGCCACGGCACCGTGCCGCCCGCCTTTGCCGGCCGGCACGCCCGCTGACCGTCGCGGCGATTCCCTCAATGCCGGTGCGCCATCGCCCCCTGTCGGAACGCGGACAGCTTGAACTGTTCCGTGCGCGCGGCGGCGATCTCGCACCCCGAGACGCGCAGGATCTCATGGCCTATCCCTTCTTCAGCCTCTCCAAATCCCATCGGACGCAGCCGATCGACTTCGTCGCCGGCGACGTGTCCATCCGCGTCGAGGCCGTGCCCGATCACGGCATGGCGACCATCTGGGACGCCGATATCCTGATCTGGGCCGCGAGCCAGCTCGTCGAGGCGCGCGACGCCGGGCTACGCACCTCGCGCCTGATGGCGGCGACACCCTACGAAATCCTCACCTTCATCGGACGTGGCGTTGGCGCTCGCGACTACCAGCGCCTCAAGGCGGCGCTCGATCGCCTGCAATCGACAACGGTGGCGACGACGATCCGCCAGCCCGCCGAGGGTCGCCGGCACCGCTTCTCTTGGATCAACGAATGGGTCGAGCGCACGGACCCGCGCGGCCGTCCCGCCGGCATCGAACTGATCGTCCCCGACTGGTTCTACCAGGCAGTCCTCGACGATGCCCTCGTGCTCACGATCGACCGCGACTACTTTTCGCTGACGGGCGGGCTCGATCGCTGGCTCTATCGGATCGTACGCAAGCATGGCGGCCGCCAGCGCGCCGGCTGGCGCTTCGACTTCCGCCATCTCTACCTGAAGTCCGGCAGCCTCTCGCCTTTCAAGCGATTTGCCTTCGAGCTGCGTGACATCGTCCGCCGCCAGCCGCTGCCCGGATACACCCTGTTCATCGAGGTCGAGATCGGTGGCCGGGTGCTGCTCGCCTTCGAGCCATCGCCCTGTGGAAAACCTGTGGGCGGCCTCGTGCTATCAGGAACCCGCACTATCGTGCCATCGGGAACCCGAGGCTCGTGCTATCGGGAACCGAAACAGGGGTTAAGCCCTTCCACAGCAAGCGAAAATCTCGCCCTTAACTTAGAATCTAACACAGAATCTAACTCTTATAGAGCGCGCGGCGTTGTTGAAAACTCCGCCGAAGGTGGCAGTAACGCCAGAACATCGAAGCTACCTGGCAAGCTCAAACGCACCACGTCTTTCAGTAAATTCGGTGCCGCCCGCCCCGATACCCCTGCGTTCCCCGAACTGCCCTTCGACCGGAAACCTCGGGGGGCACAATGATCGTTGCCCTCCT